>Ga0081527_100027_pt1 | contig 150608 bp, 115 predicted proteins | sample HotLakmasection5_FD_70992 | JGI IMG/M metagenome (GOLD analysis project Ga0081527, IMG submission 70992) | Hypersaline microbial mat communities from Hot Lake, Washington, USA - Section #5 (SPADES assembly) (version 2) | ecosystem: Environmental > Aquatic > Non-marine Saline and Alkaline >...
TCTCAAAACCTCCAAACCATGAAACGAACAGGTTTCGCTGAGGTACGGCAGACCCTGGTAAACTTGTCACCAGATGTCTGGCTGTCCAAGCCAGCGAGACTTCGAGGGGATTGGGGGCGTGCGAGTGACGCTCCCGATCTCCGCCAAAGACAAAAACTACTGTTCGTCGGTAAGGAGGCTCAGCAGGGAAGGGCGCTGGGCGAAGCGGATTTGCTCAATGAAGTGGAGCTTCTCCGTCACACCGGCGGGAAGAAGGGGCAAAAGTCGTTCACTTTGGGTTGGGGTGGGGTCACCTAATGAGATTAAACTCGAACATTGACCAGCCTGTGCGCTGGTCTTTGTTTTTCTTCCGGTATCCTCGCTCTCCTGCCGCACGCGATCTGTCACTTCTATCAAGTAGGCGAACGGCGGGAGCAAGTCCACCCGTAGTATGGTTCCCTCCGGGTTAACGACAACCCAGCGGATGTGCGCTGTGCTGGGGGTGTCGCCCAGCCGATACTATGCCTTCAGTAGGCGTCGGCCCAGCTGCCGAGCGCAGGAAAACTAACGGCTGCTGGTGTATATCCGCCCCAGCCATCGCGCCAGCCGAGAGACCTACGGGTATCGGCGGATCTATCACGAGTTGCGTGAGCAGGAGAGCTTCTTCGCCACGCTGAAAACGGAGGGCTTAGACCGGCACCCATGCTACTCATCAGGGAGCGCGAGCCTGTATCTTTGATTACATTGAGGTCTGGTACAATCGTCGTCGCCGCCACCCCGTGTTGAAGTGCCTCAGCCCGGAGGTTTACAAGCGGCGCTATGACTGTGACAAACTCACTGTCCACTAAATGGGGTCAGTTCAGTATTAGATAGAAATGCTTTGGAAGCATAGTGGATTCCTGCGAAGGAACAGGCATACATGATGGAACAAAACATCGTATTTATCGTAATTTTTATAGCTATGGTTCTGTTTGTAACTGAAAAACTTCGCTATGATGTCGTTGCGCTTTTAGCATTACTCTGCTTAAGCGTTCTTAATATCATCCCAACAGATCGCGTGTTTTCAGGGTTTGGACATCCAGCTGTCATTACGGTAGCGGCAATCCTCGTCGTTAGTAAAGGACTTATGAATGGAGGAGTGGTCGATTTTATCGCTCGCTGGATTAGCAATTTAGGCGACCGACTTTATTTACAGATTTCTGCTTTGATATTTGTTGTGATTGTGGCTTCGGGATTTATGAATAATGTCGGGGCACTGGCCCTGCTGATCCCGGTAGCAATTCGGATGGCTCGTCGCAATAACATTTCTCCATCCATTCTGTTGATGCCCCTGGCTTTTGGATCATTGCTAGGCGGATTAACAACTTTAATCGGCACACCCCCCAATATTATTATTGCGAGCTATCGTGCAGATTCGGGTGCAAATGCCTTTGGGATGTTTGACTTTACACCGGTTGGTTTAATCATCGCAATTGCTGGGGGATTATTCCTGGTGTTCGTGGGGTGGCGGCTTGTACCCGATAGACAGGGTGAAAAATCTAAAGATGAACTATTTCACATTAACGATTACATCACAGAATTTCGCATTAAGGAAGAATCTCCCCTAGCAGATAATCTGGTGTCTGCAATCAAAGATATTACCGAAATTGATGTTATCGTTATTGGTATTGTACGAAATGAAAAACGACTGCCACCTCCTTCCCGTTATGATCGTCTGTTTGCCAATGATGTGCTGATTATTGAAGCTGAACCTGATGACATAAAAGAACTGGTGGAAATAGCCCAACTCGAACTTGTTGGCAGTGACGAAAGCCACCTGGAAAATGCGAAATCCATTGAAGTTATGGAGGCTATTGTCGCCCATGATTCAACATTACAGGGCAAAACAGCGAAAAGTCTCAATTTGCGCTGGCGTTACGGCATTAACTTATTGGCGGTGGCACGACGTGGTAAACGAGTAAACGAGCGTTTAAGCAAAATTCGCTTTCAAGTTGGCGATATTTTATTGCTACAGGGTGATGAAGATCAGCTTCGCGTTGCATTGCCACAATTAGGCTGTTTGCCCTTGCCTGAACGCGAAATCCAACTAGGTAAACCACGCCGGTTAGTCCTATCTTTATTTATTTTTGGTACGGCACTCTCACTTACAGCACTGGGATTGTTACCCATCGCAACCGCCATGCTCTGTGCGGTGATGGCGATGATTTTGATAAAGATGGTCTCGTTACAGGAAGCATATAACAGTATTGATTGGCCTATCATTGTTTTACTCGGGGCGATGTTGCCCGTGGGTGAAGCTTTAGAAACCAGTGGCGGTGCAGAACAAATTGCAAATTTTCTCTTACAAATTGGTCAATCTTTGCCGCCCACTTTGACAATCACGATGACTGTGACGGGCGCATTGCTTATTTCAAACATCATCAATAACACCGCCGCTGCCGTTTTGATGGCTCCTATCGCCTTACAATTGGCACAAGGTCTGGGGGTTTCTGCGGATCCTTTATTAATGGCGGTTGCAGTGGGCACTTCATGTGCTTTCCTAACACCCATCGGACATCAATCCAATACACTTGTGATGGGACCAGGAGGTTATGAATTTGGGGATTACCTGTATCCAGGATTGCCACTCTCGATACTGGTCATTATCCTGGCAACCGTGTTTATACCCTTGTTCTGGGCTTTTTGAATATCCTTGCAGTTCAGGTAATGCGCTTTAAGCCATTCTGATTTTTCTTCGCTCATGGATATATTGTGGTTCAGAGACGCATCTCATCACAGTGCTGACCATTGCTATATATTTGGAGTCTGTCACGTCTTTACTTTCTTTCACAGACAAGAACAGCGACACCGACGGATCGGTGCCGCTGCTCCATTTGACGGCCGTGTATGTAGTTAAACCGTTGTGTCCTAGGGTGTCAACACAGTGCTAATCAGATGGATAACACCGTTGCCCGCCTCAAGATCGGAAAAGGCGGTTGCTTCTGCACCGTTGATTAGGATGATTTCCTCTTCAAAATTCACGGAGAGAGACAACGTAGATCCATCCAACATGACAAGTTCAACAGTATCTGGCATTTCACCCAGCGAGAGATTGTCGTCCGGGTCTTCGTCCAACTGGGCGTTGATCATGCCTGCGATGTCATCATAGCTGAAGGCACCTTCCGCCACGTGATGCATCAGCACACCCTGCAGCGCGGCGCTATCCTGTAGTAGTTGATCTAGCGTCAGATTCTGCTCGATCAAGAAGTTATCGAACGCGCCATTGGTTGGAGCAAATACGGTGTACGGACCCACACCTGACAACTGTTCTTCAAGACCAGCGGCTTCAACGGCGCGCAGGAAATACGCGCTATCGAGAGTGGCATCTTCGACTATATCCAACACGCTGCCAGCTTCTTCAACTTCTTCCTGTTCTTCCACGTCTTCGGCTTCGTCAGGCATCAACAGAACGTCATCGATGATGTGCACGATACCGTTTTCGACATATGCGGTTGAGATGACGAAAGCACGCCCATCATTGACGAGGACCCACTGGTTATCGAAGTTCAGATCCACCGTCAGCGGTTCGCCCTGCAGGCTGTTAAACTCTACAGTGCCCGTTGCTTCATCAAGTGTAAGGTCGCCGTCGGTGATATCTTCACCTGTATTGATGAAGTTGGCGAAAGCGTTGTAGTCAAGCGCGCCTTCAACAACGTGATAGAGCAGTACATCTCTCAGCATCATGCTGTCATTCAGCAGGTCTTCCTGCGTCAGGTCCTGCTCAAGCAGATAACCAGCGATAGCACCGTTAGTTGGGATGAATACCGTAAACGGACCTTCACTCTCCAACTCATTCCCCAGATTGGCGGCTTCGACCATCTGGACGAAAACACTTAAGTCGGGGGTATCACTGGCGAACTCGACCGCCGTTTGATTGGTGTTGTCTTCCTGCGCAAAAGCACTACCACTGATGACTAGCAGTGCTGCGAGGAGAAGTATGAGAAAAATTCGGGAAGTACGGGTCATTGTGTTTCTCCTAGGTTGTGGCTAGGCGAAGTGCGGGCGACATCAGGGAGGAAATTGCCTCAATCCCAACTTGTTAAGCGGCAACGATAGCATGATGAATAGAATTGCCGCCTACACATCACCGTAACGTATACGGTAATGCCAGACTAACTTAGAGATATGAGGTGTTGTTGAATTAACTCTTGTGAGTTTATATGAGCCAAGAAATCATAAATGATTGTTATATTAAAGCTGCTCCTGGGTTATTCTCGCTGGTTAGTTGTGTGCAGGATTGCTTTCCACATTTCCAGATTACGCGGAGACAGGAAACGCGCATCCGGGTCTGGCAGCGGGATACCTGCATCTTTCATCGCAAGTATCACATTTTTCCGGACATTGGAAGTGGTCGCCAGAAAATCGGAGCGCCGCGAATCGGTCCAGAATCGAACCTCAACCACGATATCATCCTGCCCCAGATCACGAATGCGCAGTGATACTGACGGTTCATCCAGGACACCTTCAGTTATCTGCGCTGCTTCCAGCATAACCGCCAAGGCTTGATTCAAGTCAGCATCATATCCTAAGAACAGTTCAACACCCCCGCGTCTCACCGGAGCTGCTGTATTGTTTGTAACGCGCGAGGTAAAAAGTTCTGCGTTAGGCACAAGGATAACCCGCCCATCATACGTGCGAATCTGAGTAGCCCTTAGTTCGATCCTTTCGACGTTTCCCTCTGTGTCCCCGATAATAATCTGATCGCCGAGTTCAAAGGGACGCAGCACCAGAATCAAAAGTCCGCTTACAAAGTTAGAGAGGATATCCTGCAAGGCGAAACCAAGCGCCAGACTGGTTAAGCCAATACCGGTTGCGACTGTCTGCGGGTCAAAACCCAAGGCATTGACCGCGATCAGAATTCCCAGAAGCCAGATCGCATAGTAGACAATTTGCTTGATGAGGTTTTCTACGGTGAGATCGCTGACGAAACGCCTGAAGAAAAAGCGCATCAGACGGCGAACGAATGCCCCTATCGCCCAGAAGAACAGGATAATCAGTATGGCTGCAATCACACGAGGCAAGATGCTTGAAACAGACTCGGAAAAGCGGGCAACCGCGCCTTCAACAATAACCTGGACCTGCCAGCCAGCCGCTTGTCGCCGTTCTCGTCCGCGTGCTAGCTGGGTGTCAATGACTTGCGACCACTGCGTAGCAAGTGCATCGATTGTGGTCAGGTTATCTTCGGCATCTGTTTCGGTAATCGTCACAACGGGAACGCCGGAAACCGTGATGATTCGCTCATTACCAGCAGTCTCAATAAAAGAAGGGGCTATTGTATCCGGATTTTCCAGCAGGGTATTGAACCGCTGCTCTATCCGTTGGGCACGAGTTTCGGCATCCACTTCGTCGGTGGGGCCAACACGAAACACTGTTCGACCATCAAGACGTACTGTAGCACGTTCATCCTGTGCCTTGACGAAAAAGGCAGACGCGAAGAAGACAAGCACGCACAACAGAAACCTTGCCGTCAGGGATACGGTAATTTGTTTTTGAATGCGCAACATTCCTCCAGAAGACCGGAACTCACCCTATGAGATTGTGTGAATGGTTCGAACCCTTCCTAACTCGGTTATAACGGATGAACTCGGCCAGCTTCGACAACTGCACCCCCAAGTTTAGAGGATGTACGCTTATTCACTCTGTGAGGATAGTCGGTTCGGGATAATGAATATGGGACAATGCGCTGCCTGTATCACTTTTTGTGTCACACTTCCCATCAGCCAGCGACTCAGCCCCCGGCGTCCATGTGTAGACATCACAATAGCATCAACCTGCTTTTCTTCAGCAATTTCAACAATGATCTCAGCCGGATCGGCTGCATCAACAATCTTATGCTCAATTTCACCGACTGAAAGTTTTTTGGCAATCAAATTCAAGTATTCCTGACTCTTTAAAAGCTGCTTCTTACGATGCGTTTCATAATCTTCGATTTCCCCGGGCAAGATTGGCGGACTGGGACTGACCATAGGATAAACCAGGGGTAGCTCGACCACCATCAATAAGGTCACCTTACCCGCTTTACCAACCAGACGCTCGGCGTATTGCAGCCCTTGTTCAGCAAGTGGTGAACCATCCAGCGGAACCAGTACATGTTTGAGTGTCATATTTCTTTGAACCTGTTATTTTATATTCAGTATACACCAATGTTGGGCTTTAAGTTGACTGACCCACTTGCCCTGACATGTCGTGATGCTATCGGTCATAGTCAGACGTGCAAGTCTTTCCAGCCGCTGCACAGGCATTCTGCCATTACCCGCTATTTGAATCGTTTGTCGATAAGATAATGGGTGCTTACCATCATCACTTTAGATCATGCAGCGCCTTTACCGCAGATTGACGCTCTGCTTCACTCATCGCCTTGCCGAACTGGTTGATCGCCCATATTGCTCCGTCAATACTGCGAGTGCGGACATGCCCTGGCGCATAAGCGTTATTCACCAACTGAGGTGCATCTAACAATCCGATCGAAACTGCTCGCGCCAGTGTCGTAGGATCGCTCAGTGGATCTTCGATATTCGGACTGAGCGCACAAATGGTTTCCAGAAGGCTGTGAGTTTCTTCAATAAGCTGCTGTTTGCGTTGCTGTACCACTGGATCAACAGTCGGGTCCGGGTTGCCTCGCAGAGATGTTTCTACAACTTCTTGCACCATCAACGCAGCTTCGATCACCTCATCTGCGGTCGCGGCATGATGGGCTTCGGTGTGGCCGACGATGTGGATGATGTGTGGCTGAACGGCCATTTGTAACATCGTACTTTGTGCCAGGTGTGCCCGTGCGCGGATCATATTCACGGGATGACTCAACAGACCCGTGCGGACCTGTTTCCAGACATGGAAAGTATCATCGGCGAAAGTTTCGCTCATTTCGATGATCGCCAGGCAGCGGGCCAGATCCATCGCATTCGAGAGGTGCGGCGGACTCTGAAACATATAGGTCAGAATATAATCCTTGACACCAGCCTTCTTCGCGTTATACGCATAGAGATAGCCTGTCGCACAAACGACCACATCCGGGGCATCACGCATTCCCCAGTGATATGTTTCGTTGCCCTCAACCGGGATGTTGCGCTCACCATGCCAGCGCATCAGTTCCTGATGTTCATGGATGGACTTTTCTAATGGAGACAGGCCGCGACCATCCATCGCATTGAACCAGAATAACGATGTCGCGCACCAGGCATTGTTAATCGTCCTGACCAACATATCGGCATAACGGATATGATCCGCCGTGCCAGAGTAAGCCCGCATCAGGGGGTAGTTGCCGCGCCGACTGGCTTGATAGAGCGCAATCAAATCGTCTTCGGTACGAAACGGCACACCGCCTGCACCCTTGCTGCGCGGGTCCTGACGTATGGGATGAAAGAAATTCTCCTGGGCATCCTGATCTGAACCCAGAGAAATCACATCAAGTGCTCTGGCATCCGCAATGTGAGCAATGCCCTCGATTGTCGGCTCGATAGTCTGCGCCGGAATGCCGAAATGATGGCGCAAGATCGGATAAGGCGCTTTCCAGTGAATACGTTCAATTATCGATTGCGGAAAGGTACTTTCGTCGGAATCTTCCAGCGTCTCACCACGCAATGCAGCCTGGATTTCATAAGGCGTTTCCTCGCCTGAGAAAACTATGTCGATATAATCAAACTCGCGTGCGACTTCGACTGTGGGGGGAGTGCCGCCAAAGAGGATATGCGCTTTACCCAGTATTCCCGCTGCGTCAAGCATTCCACGCAGCTCACCCAGGAGGGTTCGAACATTTTCGGGTGTGAGTCGATAGCTGATCCCAATAACATCGGGCTGCTGGGTGACGATTGCATCTACGAAGGTTTCCAGGTCAGTCGCTGGTCCGGTGAAGTAGGTATCGTAACCCTGTTCCTCAGCAATCGTCAGGAAGCGCGTTACCCCGGCAACGTGGACACAATCGCCGATACTTGCTGCCACAACTTTCCCTGATTTTTCATTCATTATAATTTGTCCCCTTTTTACAGACTGCGGCTGAAACCTACCAGAGGGACGGCTGAAGTATTGAAAAAGCGTCTAAATATTCTGTAATAGTAGAGTTCTTCCTTGGAACGAACACGATGGCCGGTCTCGTGAAAGATATGGTGCCGATCCCTGAGAAACTGCTCATCCGTGATTTCGCTATCTGCAATGTGCTGGAAGACGTGAGCGGATCCAGCACCTTCAGCAAATTTTTGCTTGGACCGCCAGACAACCGGCGCAGGCAGCACGTCCTCAAAAGCCTTTCGCAGCATCCATTTTTCGATGGATTCAGCACTGGAAAATTTTCGTTCAACAGGGACTTCAAACGAGAATTCCACGAACTGGCGATCCAGAAACGGTACACGCCCTTCTATGCCATGCGCCATTGTCATACGATCCAGGCGTTGTAAATTCCGATTATGAAGTTCGGCAGTAATTTCGATCAGCTCATGGTGGAGCGCATGTGCAGTCTCAAACTGCTGAAGATAACTGTAGCCGCTGAAGAGTTCATCGGCTCCTTCTCCCGAAAGAACAACCTTCACATACTGGCTGGCAAGCCGGGCCAAAAGGTAATTGGCAACCGCACTTCGAACTAATGCTGGATCAAATGATTCCAGATAATAAATGACATCTGGGAGGACATCGATCATCTCCTGTGTTGTAAAAATGTATTCGTGATGCTTTGTACCCAGATATCTGGCGACTTCCCGCGCGTTCGCCAGATCATGGCTGTTATCCATGCCCACAGAGAAAGAATGCACATCGGACAATTCTTGTGTGACAATCGCTGCAATTACACTGCTATCTAGCCCACCACTCAGGAAAACACCTAGCGGCACATCAGACATCAAATGCGTGTAAACGCTTTGCTGTAATTGCTTACGAATATCGGCTGGGGCAATTGCAGATTCTCCTGCATCTGATCTGTCCTGAATAACTGAACGAACATCATAATACTGCACAAAGCCTTGCTTATTGGTGTACCAATATCCGGGAGGGAACTCTTCGACTTGAGGCACGAAATCCTGAAGTGCCTTGATTTCAGAGGCAAAGTAAAGATTTCTGCCATCTGAACCATAGTAAAGCGGCTTAATTCCTAGCGGGTCACGTGCCAGGAAAAGCCCATCCTGGCTTGCAATCGCAAAAGCATACATGCCCTCAAGATAGCGGGGCGAATCGGTGCCGTGCTTTGCATAAACGGCAAGAATATCCTCACTATCGGATTGTGTTCGGAAGGGATAAGAGGTATGTTGGAGACGTAAGTCAGGATGGTTGTAGATTTCACCATTACAAATTAGCCAGCGGGATTCAGATGAGTCCTGGATGGGCTGGTCGCCGCCCTCAACATCAACAATAGCGAGACGGGTGTGCCCCAGACAACCTTTATCTAAATTAACCACTGCATGTCCATCAGGCCCTCGGTGATGGATATGATCTAAAGCCACATGTATATGTTCACGGTTCTTACCGTAAGATCCCGCTATTCCACACATGGGCACACCTCCATAAAGTTACTTCATGTACCGGTTTCTACCATCCGGGTGATCTCCTCGATTGATAAACCTTCAAGCCCCAGTCGCGCCAGATTACGCCCACGATGCCGATAATCAGTGCCATGCATGATGCAGGCCAGATCAATAAGTGTCTCGATGCCTCGCACATCGACCCCAAAACGTTTGCCCAGCGCTGCGATAGGCACAAGACTACAAGGGACATCTTCGAAGATATAGCGGTGATGCATCGATCGCGGTGCATTGATCCCTTTATAACCAGGATTGGCATGGATAGCAGTATGTAGGTTATTTCCCTGTGCAGAGTAAGCCCGTGCCAGCCACTCGGTCGCTGTTTGAGCACGTATCCCCATTGCCATAGCGACAGTTACGCGCTCCCGGTCGATGCATTCCAGGACACTCGCGATCGAAGGGGTTACACCCTCAATATAGAACTGAAACTCGCCTTCCGTATATTCGATCCATCCGGCATTTAACAGGGTCAGAGCTGGATGAAAAATAGCACCCATGTTATTTAAGCTGGTGTAGAGTACATTGCGTCCATCAATAAACTGAGGATAAATATCTTTCAAAATGTCCAACACGTCGGACGTTTTCGTAGCTGGTAAGGCAGCCAGTGGCACGGTATTCTTTCGTCGGAAAATATGGGCTTCCGCAGGTCCCATGCTGCGGCTGGCGAAGAGAAAGGTTTCGGCTTCGGCGATTATGACATCTGCGGTACAGTTTTGCTGTTGAAGAACTTGCCTGAATTCAAGGGCACCACCGGTTCGGCCCGGATGAAGCACGATGATTTGCCCATCCTGCAGATGAGGCGCACTGGCAGCAGCGATGTCAAAATGACCTGAAGCGGGGACAACGACCATAATCAGTTTTGCGCCGTCCAAGGCCTGTGCGATATCGCTGGTTACCATCTCCAGCGCGCCGAAATCCGTTCGTTTATCCCAAAAACCTAGTTCTATGCCACCTCGCTGGGCAATTGTTTCGATACGGCGATAGGTACGGTTGTAAAGTCGGACAGAAAACCCTCTTGATGCTAGTTCCGCTGACATGGCTTTGCCACCATGACCTGCACCAATGATGGCGATTGTAATTCCTTTCATTTCTAACCTCCAACTGGGTGGAGACTTTCTCTTAGTATAGCATCAGTTGTCAACGTGCTGAGCGAAATGACCCCGGTCAGTTCATCGCAGCTTTACGATGGTTTCGACTGAGAAAACGGACCAGCACTTAAATCGTAGAAATACGATAAAGCAAACAAAAAAAAGAGATGACGTTTTAGAACAACGACGCGACCCGTGCCTTGAACCACGTTACCGCCTCATCACACAGGCAGTAACTCGTTGCCGGGCCTTCGATGGTGCCGCAGATCAAACCGGCATCGCGCAGCACCTTGAGATGCTGTGAGACGGTCGCCTGTGCCAGCGGCAGCACCTCGACAATATCGCCGGCGAAACACTGCGGATTGTTGCTCAGGTAGCGCATGATCTGCATCCGCGCCGGATGACCGAGGGCCTTCATCATCTTTGTGAGGCGTTCTTCGTCGGCTGTCAGGTTGTAGGTTTTGGTTGGTGCCGCTTGTTTTGTGTCCATAATCGTATTTTTACGATAAAAGCGCGGTTCGTCAAGGGGGCACCTGGCCCCCCGAACTAATCCGCTGCGCTTTCCGCTTCGATAACGACTGGGGGCTGTAGTTGTGCGCCTGGCTGGCGTATCCACTGATAGATGAACCCACCGATAGCCGCACCTATGAACGGCGCAAGGATATAAATCCATTGATCCTGGCCGATACCAGCGACCAGCGCCGGTCCAATCGACCGGGCCGGATTCATCGATGCGCCACTGATCGGACCAGCCCATAACGCATTCACCGCCACTGTTGCACCTATCGCAATCGCCGCCGTTTCCCCGACCGCACGGGTATCCGTCGCTACCGCAATGATCACGAACATCAGCACTGCCGTCAGCAGCACTTCCAGCCCGAAGGACTGTCCGACTGATCCGGCGGGCAGCGTCGCGCCTAGATTCGCCACATCCCCGATGACCAAACGTAGGGTCAACGCGCCGAGGACCGCGCCCATCGTCTGACCCCCTACATAAAATGGCACTTCTCGCCAGGGAAAGTGCCGCGTCAGGGCGAAGGCGACGGTCACTGCCGGGTTGAAGTGTGCCCCGGAAATGTGTCCGGTCGCGGCGATCATGACCATAATCACCAGCCCAAATGCGAAGGCGATCCCGATGTGACCCAACGCCGCCGTTTCCGCATTGACCATAATCGCACCACAGCCCACCGTCACCAGTGCGTAGGTGCCGACCAGCTCCGCGCCGGTGCGTCGCAATAACCAGGTATCCATGTGTGCTGTCCTAACCGCGTCCGTCACGAAGCATCTGCGCGAATTCGTCCGGCATACCATCCGCCGCCTCGACCGCCTGAGCCGCGCGCTCGACATCGTAAGGCACACGGATGAACTCGACGTTCAAAGCCCGACCATCCGCCGACAGCACGATGTAACAGGCGTCGCGGTTATCGTCCTTGGGCTTGCCCACGCTGCCCGCGTTGACGATCTGGCGACCACTCGGCAGCACCTTGTGATAAGGCAAATGCGTGTGACCGCACACCAGCACATCGGCATCCACACCGTCCATGATACGCTCGAAGTATTCATCCGGGCGATCTTCGTACAGATACTCGTTGATCTTGCGCGGGCTGCCGTGTACCAGCAGCACCTTCAGGTCGCCAAGCTGTAGTGGAATGCGATCCGTGAGACTGCGCAGATAGGCTTTATTGTCATCAGTGGTGTGGGCGTTCGTCCAGGCAATCGACTGCTCACCGCGTTTGCGGTCGGCTTCCGCTTTGTAGGCGCAGCCGCAGTCATCGCTGTTGTTGCCCACACCCTGATCGTAATTCCCCATCAGCGTCGGGATGTCCCGTTCGCGTATCTGCTGAATAACCTCATTCGGATAGGTGCCATAGCCGACCAGGTCGCCCAGGCAGTGAAGGTTATCCAGACCGCGCGCTTTCATGTCGGCAAACACCGCTTCCAGCGCGGGGAGATTGCCATGAATATCGCCAAAAATTGTGACTTGTTGCGTCAAAATCACGCTCCTGACTTCAGTTCAGTCAAATAATGCTGGATGCGGGCTTGCAGTCGATGTGCAGTTTCCGCAAAAGCTTGCTGACGTTGGTGCTCGTCTGAGATTGCTGCCGGGTCTGGGAATCCCCAATGAATGTGCTGCCCTTCACCCGGAAAGGCCGGACAGACTTCCCGCGCCCGGTCACAGACGGTAATCACGGTATCAAATGACTGGTCGAGAACTTCTTCAAACCCCTTTGAGCGCTGTGCACGAATATCGATGTCCAACGTATCCATTGTGTTGACTGCGTCTGGATGAACAGTGGCCGGTTCACTGCCTGCGCTGCTTACACGGATTTGTCCCCTGCTGAGGTGTCGCATCAAAGCCTCTGCCATTTGGCTGCGTGCACTGTTGTGGGTGCATACAAACAACACGCTTGGAGTGCGTTGCAATGACAGGACATCTGAACCTCGCGTGTTCACTGCTGGATGAATAGCACTGCCCGCTGCACGGAATACATCACTCAGACGATCCAGATCAAGGCTGTAGTAATTGTCTCGACCATCCGCTTCGCTGCGTCGCACAGTTACGAGTTGCCCCTCACGAAGCTGCTTAAGGTGGTACGAGACAAGGTTAAGCGGCTGATGTATTCGGGCAACAAGCTCACTGACGCGGTAATCACTGATGGCAAGTTCACGAATGAGTTGCCATCGAAGATCATGCGCCAACAATTTGAGGACTGCCGGGGGCGTATTGATAGACATAGTCGATTCGCTTGTCACATAAGTAATGCTTGTCGTTGCAAGTGCTGTGTTCAGCTAAACTGCCGCTCCATTTCAGCGGTTTCTTCGAGCCATATCCGCATACGCGCGTCTATTCTGTCGCGGGCCTGACGGAAAGCTGCTAGTTTTTCATCATCGGTCCCATCGACAGCCGCTGGATCTTCGACGATCCACCGGTGAATGTAACGTGCATCGGCGCTGAAACTGGGGCAATCCTCTTCCATCTTGCGGCATACAATGATTGCATGTTCGATATCATGCCGCCCCATGTATTCTTTAACGCTCTGTGACCTTAATCCGGATGTGTCGATGCCTTTTTCTATCAGAACCTGTAAGGCAAATGGGTTAACAGCGGTGGCCTTCATCCCGGCGCTGAACACATGATAACGGTCGCCTGCGTAATGACGCAGTAACGCCTCGGCAATTTGAGAACGTGCCGAGTTGTGTACACACAAGAAGATGACGTTTTTCTTTCTCACAATTTACTCCAATCTATCTTGCTTCAATATAATTTGAACTACATTCCGGAGTATAGTGCCAACGATGGTAGATTGCAAGAAAAAAGAGGTATGGCTGACCGTGCCAGCGAGACTTCGAGGGGATTGGGGCGTGCGAGTGACGCTCCCGATCCCCCGGCAAAGACAAAAACTACTGTTTGTCGGTGAGGAGGCTCAGCAGGGAAGGGCGCTGGGCAAAACGGATTTGCTCAATGAAGTGGAGCTTCTCCGCCACACCGGCGGGAAGAAGGGGTAAAAGTCGTTTACTTTGGGTTGGGGGTCACACAAGAAATCAGAACTCTATGTAACCTTACATAAGTGAAAACCATCCACTGCCCGCTGATCGCCTCGCCGCGTGCGATTCGCCCTGCTCCAACGACCAGCAACAGGAACATGCCTGTATCGCGCCGCAGATTGTCCCGGCTATAGGTGTCGATATGCGGTGCTGTGGCGATTGTCTGCCAACTGGGAACCCGCTTTAACAATTCCACGTGAAGCTTGGTGTACTCCGCGCATCGATGGCCCTGGGCCGGCTAGTGGCTAGCGTGGTTGGAGATTATCTGTTTTGCCAGTGACAGACGATGTCGATCGACGTGGCAGTAAACTCGACCTGAATATCCTCAGGTAGCAGTCGGGTGGTTTCGTCGGGCAGCCTGTACCACGCACGACCGTTTGCCGTTTGAACTATCGTGCTGCCCCCCATGTGCCCCTGATCCCGGTACGCATCTGCTGAAACAAACCGCACCCAGCGTTCGTGCTGGGTTACCGGGCGACCGTTTGCACCCAACAGTTGCACTTCCAGGTAGAGACCATCCGGCTCTCTCTTCAACGAGGTGGCAGCATCAACCGGCGGGCCATCGTCCCCATGAACCACTGACTGTGTTATCTCGTGACAGGTCGCGACTGTGCCCGCGTTGATACCAACCGCTTTCATCGTGTGCATCCCCGGCGATAGGGTAAGTTCCCAGATCAGCAGCTCAGCGGGTGCGGATGCTTTCTGTCGAGGCTGGCAACCGCACGACGTATCATCGATGAATAGTTCGGCCATGTCGCAGTTCGTGATCACACGGACCCGCGTTTGCCCTGATGTCGACACAACCCGCGTTGGCCATGCGGATGACTCAATGTGTACCTGGGGCTGATCTACCTGAAAAGCTTTGAAGACGTAGTACACATCCTTGGGCTGGCCGTCTCTTTTTACAAGACCTTTTTGATTCACAAAGGGTATCGGGTTTTCAGGCCTGAGTGGCGTGCCGAAGTCCTTGAAGATCCACTGGGCTGATCCTGCAAAATCGGGCAGGCGAGACTGTACCGCGAGATGATGAGACATCAGTGCGATCACATAACTTTCGCTCCAATCGCCATCACGCGAGTACCGGGCAAAGCCCTGCTGCGACGTCGCAGTTCCCGGGACTTCACCGTGATCGTGGCCGGATGCTACGTTAGTCTGGATGTGAGGACCATCATTGTGTCGTCCGACGTGACTATCCCCACCCCATTCGATATGGAGCATACGCGGATAACGCTGCATCGCCTGGCGTAGTACGGCTTCATAGTCCACATAAAGCCCACGATACCAGCCGGACCATATCGAAGGTGAATAGACATCGACGATTTCTGATCCGATTTCGAACCGGCGAAGTGCAGTTAAACGACGTGGATCAAGCGCTTTCGCTGTATTGTGCAGTTCCCGCAGGAATGCGGCAACAGCCTGATCCGTTGAATCAGGGTGTTCACTCTCCCAGTCGAGCTCATTACCAAGGCCCCAGAAGACGACCGACGGATGGTTGTAATGCTGCGTGATCATCTCGCGCAGCATCGTGCGCGCATGCTGCTTGAATACTTCTCCACCGACGCCACCCCGGCACCAGGGGAGTTCTTCCCAGACAATGAGGCCGAGCTTATCACACAGATAGAGGGTGTAATCGTCCTGGGGATAGTGTCCCAGGCGGATGAAGTTGAAACCGGCCTCCTTGATTTGCTGCAACTCCTGCTCAACCAGGTGATGAGGCACCGCCGCACCGTGTCCTGCCCAGTCGTCATGGCGATGGGTACCACGCAGCAGCAGGCGCTGACCGTTGAGGTGAAACGGACCATACTCGAAAAACTCGAACCATCGAAAGCCTAAATGGGTGGAGTATTCGTCCAGCAGCTCATTATCCTGCAACAGTTGCACCGACAGGCGGTAGAGGTGGGGCGCTGCGGGGGACCATAAGCGCGGCTCGACCAAATCCGGCAGTTGCAGCCGCCAACTACGCGCCTTGAGCACATGAGTGCATTCGAAGATGACCGAGGTCTCTTGCTGATCTGTCAGAACAACGTTCAGCGACAGGGGTTCGTGGTTGGGTTCACACAGCCGACCGCGCAGCCGCATCTGCGCCAGCTCCGCTGTCACATTGAGATCGACCAGCAGGTGGTCGATGCAATTCGCACCTGTTGTATACAGATAAACTGGGCGAGTTATGCCCCCATACAGGAAGAAATCCGACATATCCGATGGGATCAGGTCCGGGTCTGGTGAATTATCAGCGATGACGCGCAACTGACCGGCTCGGTTTGGGATTTCGACGGTGAAAGCCGTATACCCGCCGTGATGTTCAGCGACCAGGTTGTCATCAAAATAGACCCAGCCCCGCTGAGCAACTGCTCCGAACTCCAGCCAGAGCCGCTTACCTTGCGCCCCTTCTGGCGGAACAAAATCAAGGATGTAGGTACCGCTGCCGCGTCGGTAATGCATTGGCGGATCAAGCCGCATCGTGTCGAGTGCGTTCCAGGTATGGGGCAGAATGACATCATGCCATGCTTCATCCGCAAAGCGAAAACGCCATCCTTGATTTAATAAGATTGCCTTGCGATGCAGATGACTCGTTTGCAGATCGCTGGTTTGCAGATCGCTCATTGTTTGACCGCACCCTGGAGGCCGCGCACAAAGTAACCCTGAAAGATGAAGAAGACGATAAGCACAGGAATGATGCTCATTGCGGTGCCTGCGGCAAAACCCGTCCAATCGACGCTGTGCTCTCCCTGAAAGGCATACATACCAACCGCGAGATTCCTCAGTTCCGGCTTACTGAGGGTGAATACAAGCGGGATGTTGAATTCATTCCACGTGTTCATGAACTGGAAGATGACCACCGTCGCGACGATAGGACGTGCCAGCGGCAAGACCAGCCAGAACGTCTGGAAGAAGTTCGCACCATCGATACGGGCACTATCAAACAGTTCATCAGGGATCGTGCTGAAGAAACTGGTGAACAGCAGCACGTAAAGCGCGCCTGCACCACCTGCCAGCGCCAGTATCACACCAAAGTGTGTGTTGAGCAGACCCAGTGAGCGCACGAGATTAAACTGTGGGATGATGATAGACGCGATCGGTATGAACAGCGTCCCCAGGATCACGCCGTAGATCAGGTTGCGGCCAGGGAAGCGATATCGCGCCAGAACGTAACCACACATGGATGACTTGACGACTTCTATACCTGTGGCCGCCACCGCGTAGATGACCGTGTTGAGGAAATAGCGGTTGAAGTTAGCTTCAGTCCAGGCGCGACTGTAGTTCGTCCATTCCCAGACTTCTGGCAGCAGGCGTGCGCCACTCGTGAACATATCGCGCTGTGTCTTCACGGAAGAAAAGAGGACCCAGAAGAAGGGATAAAGCCAGATAAACGCTATTACCGCCATGATGATCAGCAGGATCGCATTCAGTCTGAAGAAGCGCCCCGGACGAAACAGACGTCTGGACGGGCGAACAGATGAATCGGGATGTTTCGCAGTAGTCAGACTTGCCATCATTTCCTCCAGACAGGCCTAATGCTGTGCACGCCGCACGAAGTACCCTTGCAGTGTCACGGCGGCGAGAACAGTCACACCAAACAGCACCGCTGCCGCCGACGCATAACCATAGCGATAGGGTAAATCGCGAAATGCCTGGTTGTAGATGAAATAAGAGACGACATAAGTACTCTGCCCAGGCCCACCTTCCGTTGTCGCCGCAACCAGCCCGAACACCTTCAGCGCGTTAACAAAGCTCAGGAACAAAATAATGGTCGCAACCGGTCTGATGACTGGAATCGTTATATGAATAAGTTTTCGCCACTCGTTAGCCCCATCGATGGCAGCGGCTTCATAGAGTTCTTCCGGCACATTCTGCAGGGCAGCCATCCAGTAGATCATATACTGACCGAAAATCTGCCAGACTGATATCAGAATGAGGGTGAAAAGCGCGGTATCCGCGTTGCCGAGGAAGTCGAACGGGCGCTCCAGAATGCCAAGACTGGTCAGGACATCACTCAGCGCACCACGACTATTGAGCAGAAAATCGAATACCAGGCCGGCCAACGCAACGGGTAACACCAGCGGCGCAAAAAAGACGGTACGCCAGATGCGCTTAAACCATATCCACTTCTGCGTCAGCAGGACAGCGATAAACAGCGAAAGCGGCAGCTTGATTGCGGTGTTTACAATAGCAAAGACAAGCGTATTGCCAAACGCCAGCCAGAATGACGCATCGGTTGCGATATCGAGATAGTTCTGTAATCCAACAAAATCAACGAGTGGGCCTGTTCCGGCCCAGTTATAAAGTGAGTAACCCACGGTAGCCAGCAATGGCCACAGGGTGAAGCTGATGTAAAGCACAAGAAACGGTGCAAGGAACAGCACAATCCAGGCGTAGTCCCACCCTTTCGGGCGAAGGTTATGCGGTATTGCGCTACGCCTGCTGCGCTTTTTCGGTGTTTCGGCTGTTGTCGGGGTGACAGGTACAGCGTCCGCTGCAATCTGGCTCATGTCGCCTTGCTCTCTTCACTCAACTTACCCAGAGATGAAGATTTCTGTTTTGGGGGAGGCAGCAGGGCTGCCCCCCTTTGAACAGCTTTCAACAGACTGGTTCAGGACTTACTCGTTATACATGCTCGGGTCGAAGTTGCTTACGCCGTCCCAGTTGGGGAAGGCAAAGCAGTTCGGGTCCAGACCTTCGGCTTCGAGTGTCTCCAGGAAGGCGAGGTTCTTCTCCGCAGCGATGGTGTTGGCGACCGGGGCGAAATCGGTACCGGTCGTCAGTGCCAGGACCATCTCTTCCCATTCCCAGTTACGACGCACGTTTTCGGCGTTGATAAACGCCTGTGAGCTGGCCACGCCCTCGCATGCGATCGCAGGTTCAGGATACTGCACGCGCATATTCGGACGGATGTTCATGGCGATATCGATAACCTGTAGCATGACCGGATCAGTAATGTACGCGGCATTGTCAGCGAACGCCAGCGTGCCAAAACCGCGCTCCAGGTAATTCTGTGCGAACCAACCATCAGGGCGAGTCATCCATTCGATGAACTGCATCGCTTCGGCAGGGTGTTCACTGGTACTGCTGATGAAATACTTGTTTTCGCTGTTGGTCTGCGCCAGCGCACCCGAAAGTCCGTCATCGGGATAGGGCGCGGGTGCCGCAGTAACATTCGTGAACTCGTACGTACTGGCGAACACGCTCGGCATCCAGGCACCGCCGAAGTAAATGGCTGCTTCGCCAAAGGCCATTGCAGCGCGTGTTTCATCGCGCCCATTGACGCCCGGGATAACGAGGTCATCCTCGTACAGGGACTGTACAAACGCGAAGGTCTCAAGATGACGCGGGTCATCAATGTTGTAGCGCCCTATCTGATAATCGAAAAAGGTGTCCGTGTAGTTGGTGCCAGCCAGCGGATACCAGGTGCGCTGGAAGTGCGTGCCCTCCAGCGGGATCGCCAGACAGTAAGGGCCGCTTGCGCGTACCGTCTGGCAGACTTCGCGCAGTTCGCTCCACGTTTCAGGAATATCATCGGCGGTCAGCCCAGCCGCTTCCCAGACTTCATTGTTGATGAACATGTAGCCAGCGCCCCAGATTTTATTGTCATTGAACGGGAAGCTGTAGACATTGTCGTCAATGATGTTGATGCCCTCGACAAAGCTGCCTTCCGGCCAGCGGCTCATCCAGTCGTCGGGGAGCGCGTTCATATCCAGAGGTTGAATCCAGCCGACATCGAGCAGTTCACTCACTGTCAAAACGCGATTCGCACCCAGCCAGAAGAAGACATCCGGGGCGCTGCCATCATCAAACATACGCGGCAGAGTCTCGATGTAGGCATCACGCGACAGCGTTTCCCAGACTACCCCGATACCGGTTTCTTCCTGGAATACCTGGACGGCTTCGTCATAGAAGTCCTGCTGCTCAGCAGAGTAATTCATGATGCGCAGGGTCACATTGTCCTGTGCCATCACAGGAACAAGGGCCACGAGAAGGAGTGCAAGAATAACAATTGTAAAAAACGTACGTTTCATGAGAGATTACCTTTCAAGATAGACTGATTTACGTTGGTTGTGTTTTCCGGGATACTGATCGTTCATCGTCATCGTCGATAGCCTTCGCCTCCTTTTCTGCGTGATTATTTCGTCCTCACTCAACAGGCAGCGTTTTCCCGATATGGGGCGCAGAAGCTCGCAAACGGGCACGGTGCGTGGTTAAATCTGAGACACTATCTTGACACCGGGTGAAAACCCATCTAATTTTGGTACGTACTGGTATGCTCGCTAAGGGCGATCGATGGACATTACGCGTATCAGAGCGGCTGTCACTGCAAACACCCCCGCTCCTCTGCATCAAAGGTTGCGTGATGCAATTCACCAACAAATCCTTGACGGAACGCTTCAGCCGGGCGAAACACTCCCGAGCGAACGCGCCATGAAAGATCACTTCGGTCTCAGCCGAGCTACCGTCCGACAGGCTATCAATGGGTTGATCCGCGACGGCCTGCTGCAAAGCATTGCGGGTACCGGTACGTTTGTGTTGGATCCACCAATTACGGCGACCAACAGCGGCCTGATCGGTCTGATTACGTCCAGCGCGAACTTCAATTTCTTTTATCCGCAGCTGGCCTCGTCCTTTAACCAGCAAATGCGTGAAGCGGGTTATGGGCTGCTGATGTCGCTGCACGAAGAACGTGCCGACGTCCTTGACCAGATGGTGACGGAAATGCTGCAACAGAGTGTGGTCGCACTGGCCATCACGCCGACGCGCTACGGCGACATGAGCGACACAATGGCGCGCCTGCGGCGTATGGGGATCCCCGTTGTGCTGATCGGTCGCAAGGCGCAGAACGCTCGCTTTGATGTCATCGCAACCGATAACGTTGACATAGGATACCGGGCGACGAAACACCTGATCGACCTGGGACATCGGCACATTGCGTATATCGGCCTGCTGGGTTACAGCACCGGTGACGATCGTCTGGCAGGCTATCGCCGGGCGCTCGAAGAAGAAAACCTGCCGCCGCACATTTATCAGATTCAGGAGATGAACAACGGCGTTGGTCAAAACAATGACGACGTACCGCGCGAACATCTCGCAGAGCCGGCCAAGATCGCCGCGCATCAGATCTGGGGTATCAAGGGAACGACGCTGCCACAACCAACGGCTGCGTTCTGTTTTAACGATATCGTAGCAATGGGCGTCTACAAGGCTCTGCGCGACCTGAACCGGTCCATTCCGCAGGACGTGTCCCTCGTTTCCGTTGATAATCTGATCGCTGTTAGTCATTTCGAAGTTCCGCTTTCGACCTTCGCCTTACCTGGTGAAGCGATCGGTGCCCGGAGCGCAAAAGCGCTGCTGCGTCGTCTTGCTGGGGACAAATCACCCGGCGAGACCATTCTGTTACCTGCCAGTTTCATCAGCCGTGCCTCTACGGCACGCTGCGCAGATTAGCGTGCCAGCCAGCCGCCATCGACGGGCAGGGTAGCGCCATTCATATAGTTGCTTGCAGCAGATGCCAGGAAGACAACAACGCCTTTCAGATCTTCCGGCATTCCCCAGCGTCGGGCCGGGATACGCTCAAGGATGGCTGCGTTACGCTTCTCGTCTGCCCGCAGTGCGGCCGTGTTATCGGTCGCCATGTAGCCCGGTGCGATCGCGTTGACGTTGATGTTGTGCATCGCAAGCTCGTTAGCAAGCGCACGGGTAATGCCCATGACACCATGTTTTGAAGCGGTGTAGGATGGCACAAGAATGCCCCCCTGGTACGACAGCATTGAGGCGATGTTGATGATCTTGCCGCCTCCCTGTTCGATCATGATCCGCGCTGCGGCCTGAGATAGAAAGAACAGCGCTTTGAGATTGATTTGCAGCACATCGTCCCAATCGGATTCGGAATAATCCAACAGGGCCGCACGGCGTATGATCCCGGCGTTGTTTACGAGTATGTCGAGTTGCCCGAACTCAGTGGCAACCTGTCCTATCGCTGCTTTCAGGTCGTCGAGGGTCGCTGTGATCAGGTCGAGCTGCTGGTGGAAGTAACGACGCCCCGCATCGCGTATGATAGGGGCCGTCTCCATCCCACCACTGATGCCAATACCGGCAACATCAGCCCCGGCCTGGGCCAGGCCAATTGCCATGGCCTGCCCCAAGCCACGATCAGTACCGGTGACCAGTGCGACTTTGCCACTCAGGTCAAAGAGATCGGGGGCAGTCATGTTCAGTGTCCCAGGCTGCGCAGCATCGGCACGGTATTGTTGACCCAACCCGTATCCGGGTCTGCGCTCACGCCCTGGTGACGGTGTTCGCCCGCAAGGAACCACAGGTAATACGAGCTGAATCCTGGTGCGCCGACATAGGTGTGATAGCCATGTGGAATCATCAGGATGGTGTTGTTGCGTACGGTGTAATTCGTTTCGTAGTCATCACCATAATGCCGCGCAATGCCGAATCCGTTCGCAGGGGCCACCTTGAAGAAGTACATCTCCTCGTGGAAGGCTTCCGCACCTTCGTCTTTTTCGTGTTTATGGGCGGGATACGTACTCCAGTTACCGCTGGGGGTAAAAGTCTCCCCAACGATGAGGCGTTGGGCCGGTAAGTCGGGCTGACCATCCAGGGTGAGGATCTGATGGAAGTCTCGGCCGAAATTCGCCGCGCCCCAGCGTCCGGCCACCACTTCAGCGGGAGAGATCAGATAAGGTTCAGCGTCGAGATCACTGGGGGCGCTACACAGCGCAAGCTCCACCTGCCCGACCCCTGTGATGCTGTAATTATGCTGGTGCGGCAGATAGACGCTAGTCGGTTTGCCGGAGAAGACATTGGCACGACTGCCAACGTTCTGGAAGGACTTATTACCAGCCTTGATAGTCGCCTTACCACCCAGCAGGACGACAAGAACCTCGCGATCCCCCGTTTCGCCTTTGATAGTCTGGCCGTCGTCAAGTAGCACCAACTGAAAATCAAGGAGCTGGCACGGGTTGTAATCGAGCGCGTTGGTGCCTGACTTTGTGCTCACCGTTGTGAAATAAGTCATGGTCTGCTTTCTCACTTTGATGCTGGTCCCCAGAAATCAGGGACCTGTCCAACAAGTTGTGTGACTGCTTCAAAAAAGAAGTAGTCGCCGAAGATCGTATAGGTATCAATGCCGTAGTTGTGTGGCATATGCTGTGTGCCGTGCCGCAGCAGGCCCTGCGCGTCTTTACGCAGATCAAGCGCCTGGTCCATCAACATGTGTATCCGGGCTGCGGCTTCATCCTTATAAACTTCTGCGCCAGTTAACGCTGAGAGGCGCAGCAGCCCACTTGCAGCAATCGCATCTGCCGAACTATCCGGAATGCCTGTTTCGTCCGGGGGCAGGTGAAAATCCCACGGAGAGACTGCGTCAGATTGGCTTTCACGCAGGTAACAATCGGCTGCATCTGTGGCCGCCTGTTGCAGACGGTCGTCACCCGTCCACTGCGCGGCGAGTGTGAAACCATATAATGCCCAGGCCTGCCCACGCGCCCACAGCGAATCATCTGCATAGCCCTGGTGGGTCTTAGGGCCGATGGGCGTCCCTGTCATCGGATCAAATATGTACGTGTGGTAAGTACTGCCGTCTTCGCGCAGCAGATAGCGCGCGGATGTCAAAGCATGTGCGGTGGCAGCCTTAAGATACTTCTTGTCCTGAGTTTCCCTCGATGCCCAGTACAACAGCGGTAAGTTCATCATGCAGTCGATAATGAATCTGCCGCGTTCATCGCGAGAATCATCGCTGTCCCACGCCTGTATGTAATTCCCCTGAGTGCGAAAACGCGACAGCAGAATCTCGGCGGCTCTCAGTGCGAGCGCGTGTGCATCAGAATCGCCGGTGATCTGCCATTGAGCGCGCGCGCTCAGTGTATAGAGAAAGCCGAGATCATGATTGAGCCGGATTTTCTGGTCGAGCCGGTTTACAAACGAAGCGAGCGTGGAGCGGGCGCGTTCGATGTCTTCTGAGTCCTGCGTCTCGTGCGCAACGAGCCACAGCATGCCTGCCCAGAAGGCCGCGAGCCAGTTCTGGTTTTGCGTGAGCCGATAATGCGTGTCACCGTCGCCATAAGCCGGGAACTGGTCGCCAAACCGGACGTAATTGCTACGAACGCGGTTGACGATGAAGGGGATAACTGTCGTAATCGTAATCTTGGGTGTATCAAAAACGGGCATAATAAACTCATTTTCTGGCCTGGTACGAATCGGAACTGTCTGGTCAAATCTGGTACGTACCAATTATATAAAAAATAACATGAGTTTAATGAGGTGTCAAGCAAAATTGTGCTATCGAGGATGGGGGACATTTCGGCTATAGAATGGCGCGGGAGGTAAACCCCTCGTACCGGATGGGAACACTTACGGCATGTTCATCAATGAGCGGATAAGGGGCAGCCCGCGTGCCACACGCTACCCCTTGTACAGCTTAAGGAACCGTTCCTCGGCATCGGGCGTGCCAATCAGAATGAGGCGACCGGTTGAGGGCAGCGGCTCATGAGGATCGAGCAGGAGCCGTGGCTGCTGGTCCAGGTGCAGGGCAACTACGGTGCATCCGGTTTTGCTGCGGATATCGCTTTCGGCCAGTGTGCGCCCGGCCAGTAACGGGGGTATCTGCACCTCGAAGATCTCCAGACCTTCGGCCACCATGAGGATATTGTCGCGCCCGATCAGATTCATTATGGCATTCGCGCCCGTAGAAGCGTAGGACATCACAAAATCAGCCCCGGCGCGGTGCAGCGTCACAACGTTGCGATCCAGCACGGCGCGGCTGAGGATCTGAGCATCCGGGCGCAGGCGTCGGCAGTAGATGGTCAGGTAAACGTTCATGTCGTCATCATGGGTGGTGACGATGACGGCAGCGGCCTGCCGGATCCCGGCGGCTTCCAGCACTTCCAGTTCGGCGGCATCGCCCATGACATAGTGCTCGACGTTGGCGGATCGGATACGCGCCGGGTTTCTCTCCACGATGCGGTAATCCAGCCCCTTTGACGCCAGCACCTGCCCGACGGCGCGGCCCACGCGCCCGCCGCCGATGATGACGACCAGCGCGGTCGTTGTTTCGCCCAGGCAGAACATGTCGTTGTAGCGGTCGAGGTCTGCCTCGGTCCCGGCCAGTATCAGCATGGTGTTGGCCGTGATTTGTGTATCGGGGACGGCCGACTGGAATGTGCCGCGCTCCCACACCCCCAGCACATTGATCCCGGTGCGAGCGCGAAGCTCGCTTTCCTTCAGGGACTTGCCGACAAGCGCCGTATGCCGCGCTGCTGCTTCCGCAATCAGCAGGTCATCAAACTGCCCGATCACGTGTGCCTTCGTGGCATCATTCACCACCTGCCGCGCCAGTGCCTGCCCCATGATCTCACCCAGTTCGAGAACATGCGAGCATCCGGCCAGTTCCAGGATATCGACCGAGGCGTGCGTATTGGCGACAGCGATCACCGGTACGGCATCCGAGATTTCGCGCACGGTGAAGGCCACGTTCGTGTTGGCCTGATCGCTGCCGGTGGCGGCGACAAACAGTGCCTGATCGACCCGCGCCCGGCGGTACGTCTCCGGGTCATCCAGGTCGCCCAGCATGACGCGGTAGCCCATATCTTGCAGACGCAGCGCTTCCGCCAGGTCCGAAATGAGCAGTACATAGCTGTACTGGTACTGCTTCAGCTTTTCGATCAGGTTGTTGGTCACCGGGTCGAAGCGGGTGAGCAGCGTATGACCGCTGGTTTTCTCCGGGAGCTGCCGGGGCGCACGGGCGGCTTCCTGAGCGCGCATCCAGGGCGCATAGAAGAACTCGATGAACGTGAACGGCAGCAGAATCAGCAGGAAGATGATCCCACTCACCAGCACCACCGCCGAGAACAGGCGGCCCAGATCAGACTCGAAGGTAATATCACCAAATCCAAGCGTGGACATCACGGTCAGGGTCCAGTAGAAGCCGGTGATCCAGCTATAGGACCGGCCCTCGTACTCCATGATGTAGTGAAAGATGATGCTGTAGACGGTTACCACTGCCGCCACAATCGCTAGAAAGCGGAACAGCGCCAGGATGTTGAGCCGCGTGGGGCGATCTCTGACAAATTGCAGGAATATCGTCGTCAATGATTTCATGGGTAGGAGTATAGCAGCAGACGCTGTCTCATGTACAGTCGATGGGAATACGACAGTATTTAGGGGCGTTTTTTCCTGGCAATAGTGAAACGCATTGTGGAAAGGGCGGTAAGTGTTTTTTGCTACCGCCCTTTTCTTCTAACTCATGCGACCTAACGCGACTGACGCCCCCTCAGCCGAAATCGGCTTGTGGCGTCAAACAGCGCACGGCGCGGTGCGGCCCACACAGCGGCCTCAATCCATCGGGATGAAGGCTTCGTAATCTTCCTGCGTCCCGTTATCCAGGCAGCATTCAATGATTTGCCGTCCTAACGGGTTCAGATCCGGCACGAGGAAATCGGGCAGATAACGCCGGAAGAATTCGTACAGCAGCGCGGCTCCCTTGTCGTAGCCTTCCTCGCCGACTTCCGGCTGGGCTTCGACATGCAGGAAGATACGCCCGATCGAGCGACCTTCAACGTGCAGTTGGAACAGGGTGTAGCCCAGTAGCGGGCAGCGCGCCGGGGTCAGCTGCCCCGGTTTGAACTTGGCACCGCCGCGCCGCGCCAGATATTCACGGGCGATCCACTGCGGCATAAAGCCAACTTTCCATGCGCCCACATGTTGATTAGGACACAGAACATGCCGCGTGCGGGCGTACTCCGTGAACTGATCCAGCAGCAGGTTCGCCTGCTGGACGCGCCGTCCCACCGCGAACGGCCAGTACGAGCCGACGCCCTCGCTGCCCAGCCCGGTGTCGTCGACGATGCTGGGGTTGGCGTGTCCACGTGGTGAGACCAGCCGCCATAGCCAGCTCAGCGCCGGCGGCAGGATGTGGAACAGGCCCATAATGCCATAGGTCGGATGCTCTTTGGTGCAGGGTGGCGTGCGGACGCCGAAGCTGCGTACATCGACGTTGACCGGTTCATTGACGATGTTCGGAAACAGGCGGCGGGGGATGATCACACGCGGGTTAGGACACGGCTTGCCGGGGCCGTCGTGGATATGTTCCCAGATGAGGGCGCGCCCACCGGGCACCGCGTCAATGTTCAGGAACAGCAGCGGTTCACTGGGTTGTGCGGTCAGTTGTTCCAGGTTCAGGTCGGTGCCGTAGTGCGTGATGTGATTAACGCGCATGAACCAGGATTCTTCGGCATCGGTGATGACCAGCTTGGTGATCGGCCCCTTGAGCGAGGGATGGCACAGCGCCATATCATCAGTGACGGGCAGCAGCTCGCAGGTTCGCGGGATTTCCAGGTGACGCTGCTCGCCAGTGCGGACGTTTTCGCCCAGCAGCAGGCGGCCGTCGCGTTCGCGGTGCGGCTGCTCCAGCATTTCGCTTTTGCCACCGCCGCTGGCACCTTCGTGCATGATGGTAACGGCCAGATCGTAGGGCGTGACCACCTGAACGGTCGAGGCATGTGCTGTGATCCAGTCTTCGTGCTCGCCCATGTCGAGCAGCATTCCGTAGACGCCTTTTTTGGCGCTCGGCCCGGGGTACAGATTAAACGAAAACATTTCGTACAGGTCGGGCGTGCGGTTATGCACAACAACCTGCTGACCGTCGAAATGCGTATGACGGAACGGTGGGATGGCGTAGATGATGGCCTTCGGCATGAAATCGTCGGGCAGTTCATCGTAAGGTATGATGCCTTGCAGCATGGCCAGCCCCAGGGCGAAGAAGCCCGCATTGGCTGGCACAATCGCCAGCGCGTGCAGGCCCATGCCAGGCTGCCCGGCCGTAAAGCCGAACATGGCCAGTTCCTGTGTACGCAGCCACGCGAAGGACTCGGCACGGACCGATTCAAAGCTCTGTCCGTAGCGCTTCTGATAGGTGATCTTGTCGGTTGGGTAGTCATCCGCAATGACCATGCAATCCGGATCACGGCGGCGCATGTAGGGTTCGGTATAGTTAGCGGAAACGCCGTTGCGCACACGTGCGACGTTCGCTTCGACGTAACGACCCTGTCCCGGAACTTCATAGGCGACTTCAAAGGTGCTGCTATTAGCGCCACCACAGGCCAGATCGACCAGTTCAGCGGTGGTGCTGGCGATAGTGACTTTAGGACTGTGCGATAGGACTTCGACGGCTTCGGCGGGTGGATTGTAGCGCTTCCAGATCATGAAGGGTGCTCCCATTGAATACTTCTAGCACATATCCATGTTACAGGTAAGTGAGCCGTTGAATGTTGTTAATTCGCAGTCAAAAGTCACTATTTGTTGGAAACCCCAGGGAGCAGGGGTGAATGTAAGAGTGGAGGATTGAGGGTGGCTCAGTATTACACGCGCAGATAGTTACCGCCCAGGAACTTAGGGATGGCCTCGTCAGAAGGACCGCACTCCACCAGACATTTGGTGATCGTTGGCACCTTTGAAATATCCGCGAGGCCCTTCGGCGCGAGCTCTAAGCCGTACAGGGCGGACGACGGCATCCACATCGCGCTGATCGAACCAGATGATCCCCAGGACGCCGCCCGTCTTCGCAATGGCTTTCATAGGTACAGCACGCCGCCGAATTGTCCTGATGGCCTGGAAATATCGCTAACCGCGCACCGCAGAAGCGCTTTCGTCCAGTTTCTGGAACAATTCGGGTGTCATGGTTATGTCAAGCGCCTCAAAGATGACCTGCGACCAGCCATGAATGAAATACACCCAGCCATCTTCCACATGCAGTGCGCGCTCATTCTTCTGCCTGAGTGCCTGATGCATGAAGTCCAACTCGCCCCGATAGTTGAACTCCCAGACAATGCCATTACGCGGGAACACGCCCGCATCTGTAATGGGCGAGCCTGGTGTATCCTTGCCCATTCCGGTTGCGTTGATCACCAGGCTGTGATCTGGCAGCTCGGCCATCAGGCTATCATTGCGTTCTGGATCGCCGTTGAGGACGTAATCTACCTGAATGTCCGTGTCATATTTGCCGATGATGTGGCGCATATGCTCCAGACGATCCTGCACGCGGTCTACCGCGATGATCCGGTTCGGGCGGTCGGCCGCCTCAGCCTTGTTGATGAGGTGCAGCACCGTCGCGACTGCAGCGCCGCCCGCCCCAAGAAGCAGAACGTTTGCCCCCGTCCTGCCAAAATAACCTTCGCCGACGATTGCATCCAGGCTCAGCCCGGCGCTGATCGGGTCTTTGGCGTGTGCGCGCAACTGCCCGTCACGTTTTGATATACAGGATAGCTCACTTGTGGCCTGGGCGTAGGGATCGACGTAATCGAACATATCGCGCGCCGCTGCGAACAGATCGAGCTTATGAGTCGTCACCAGCGCGCCTATGGAGTTCGGATCGTGTTTTATCTGCGCGACCGTCTGACGGTAGTTTTCCGGTTCGTCGTGCAGTGGATGGTCGATGCCTTCCAGGACGACTTCAGGTCGCCCGAGCACGTCCATCCACAATGGGAAGACCTTATTGATCGACGAGTGCCCGGTCGTCACGCCGATAAAGTAAAACGTAGGCTGCGCCTTAGGATTGATCTTGTAATCATTCTGCGGCTTCATTGTGCCTATGCTCTCCAGCGTGGATTATCAATGATCGCTGGCTTGCCTTCTTGTTCGACGATCAGCTTACGAAACCCGTATTTTTCGATTGTGCCGTAGTCGTGTCCGGCGTTACCCGGATACACGAAAAAAGTCACCAGGTCTTCATCGGCACTGATGTTTACAGACCGGTGCGCCCAGCGTGGCAGCACACACAGCACACGACCTGGTACCAGCTCCTCAACGGCCCATTCGCCTTCTGGTGTCTCCATGACCATGTAGCCATGTCCCTTCAGACAGTAGTAAATCTCACCTGTCTCCAGCACAGAGTGAAAATGGCCCTTTGTCATGTGGTACTCGCTGCCGATTTTGCCAGGATGCAGAATCGAGATGCCATGCAGCAGTTCTCCCTCTACTTCCGGTCGGCGGAGTTCGTACACCTGATAGAGCAGGCGGTCGTGCTCAGCCAGCGCCTGTTCGTACGCGGCGGTATCCAGGTATTGTCCCCGCATGTTGCTCAGATGACGCTCAATATGGTTGTCATACTCAGAAGGAATGAAATCAGGTTGTGACAGGTCAAACGTAAACGGTACGGTCTTCAGGTGCATGATATGCCTCCCGGTCAAAAACACGTCATTATGCAGTGATTACCAGTTAGAAGGCGACACAAGTACTCACTCAGAGCAGGTGTTCGAAATATCGCCGGAGATTTGCTGCATCCAGGTTGTTAAACTGCACTGACTTCGTCATGGTTGCAGGCTTACGCGCAGATGCCGCGCTTCGGTAGCTGCTTCAAAGGCGTTGTTTACCTCGCGCAGCGGATAACGTGCCGTCACCAGACCAGACAGATCAATACGCTTCGCGTTGACGAGATCAAGCGCTTGCAGACAATCATAAGTACTGCAGGCGGTTGTGCCAGTCACAATCAGTTCACGGTAGTGCACCGTGTTGGAATTAAAACGAATATGCGGATCGTCTTTTGGCAGCCCGCCGAAGTAGTTGATGCGCCCACCAATCGCGGCGATCTCCAGTGCCAGCTCCTGGGCGGATTTTGCCGGAGCCGCAGTGATGATCACATCGGCCCCACGTCCGCCGCTGACTTCCATAACGATATCGTGCAAATCCTCATTGAGTGGATCCACAACCCGATCCGCACCAAACGTGGTCGCGCTCTCGCGGCGGCCAGCGGCAGGTTCACTGACGATGACGCGGGCCGCGCCTCGCAGATTCGCCAGCAGCAGATGCAGGATACCGATCGGGCCTGCACCCATGATCACGACGACGTCACCATAGTGCAGATTAACCGCATTCTGTCCACGCAGCACGCAGGCGAGCGGCTCAACGCACGCCGCTTCTGCGGGATCGACTTCTGACATCAGCGGCATGAGGTTGCCCTGGTTGACGGCCAGTGCGGGGATCCGTACATACTCCGCGAAGGCCCCATCAAGGTTGATGCCGATCGCCTCAAAATTCGGGTCCATGTTGTTGTTGCCGGATATCGTCGCGCGATCGCCGGGATGGCCCATGTTGGGCGCGATGAAAACCCGCTGTCCACCATGATAGCCAGTCACGCCGCTTCCGATTTCAGCGATCTCGCCGACGACCTCATGCCCGGGGATGCGGATTGTTCCTGCGGGATATTTGCGGTGCCCGCCTTTGTATATGCGCAGATCTGTGCCGCAGATATTGGCGGCCAGCACACGTACCAGCACCTCACCCGGGCCAATCTGCGGCCGTGGCACAGTTTCTAGCCGTAAGTCCTGCGGGCCATGATAGACTGCTGCCAGCATCGTATCGGACATGCTAAAGCACTTCTTCCAGGTGCACCGGGCGTTTTTCCAGCAGCGATTTCGTGCCGGCGATTACCCCGGCTACCGCCCATCGTCCATCTTCACCGGTGACCCGTGGTGCCGTACCGGCCTGGATGCAATCGACGAAGTGGTGCATTTCATTCACATAGGCATTGGCGAAGCGTTCTTGCCAGCGTTTATACATCGGCGTGATCAGACCCTGCTCACGGTCGACACAGACGGTGACCGCCTTGCCCTGCATCTGGCCAATCTGCATGATGCCCTTTTTGCCGATGATCTCCACGCGGGCATCATAGCCATAGTCGCATGGGCAAACGCCGCTGATGTTGCCGAGCGCGCCGCTCTCGAATCGTAGTGTAGCGAACATGGTATCGTAGAAGTTCTCGAACGGCACGCCGCGCTCTTCGCCCTTGAAGTTAGCTGTCTCCAGATAGATACGCTGAATGTTGGATTGCGCCAGCCAGCGCACGCAGTCCAGGTCATGGCTGTTGACTTCCGCCAGCATGCCGTTTGAGCGTGTGATGTCATTGGCCCACATCGGGGGCAGGCCGGGGCCATGCGTCAGCGATTTGACCTGCATCACTTCACCAATAGCGCCATCATGGATGAGCTGCGCTGCATACACAAATTCTGGATCAAAGCGGCGCATGAAGCCAATCTGTAACAACACGCCATTGCGCTCGCACACGTCGATCATAGTGTCGCACTCGGCGAGTGTTAAGGCCATGGGCTTTTCACAGAATATGTGCTTGCCCTGTTCAGCCGCCATGACGGTCAGGTCGCAGTGTGTGAAGGTCGGCGTTGTGATGATGACCGCGTCAAAATCGGATTTGTCGAGTGCCTCTTCCAGCGTGTCGTACTGCGCCGCGATGCCGAACTCTGTTGCTGTTTCGTTACGGATATCCACGGCAGGATCGACAATGGCAACGACATCAGCGCCTGGTACATAGCGGCGTATTGTCCCTGAGTGCAGTTTCCCTACACGCCCTGCGCCGATCATACAAACCCGCACTCGTTGTGTCATGCTGTCTCCTCTTTGAGCCCGTCTTGAACCTGTCTGCGCTCGAACATCAACTGCGTATCTCTATCCTGCGTTAACTGGAAAATCGCCGTCGTCGCCATTGGTCGAAGATGACCACGACAATAATGACCAGGCCCTGAATCACCTGCTGCCAGAACGGCGTTACGTTCAACAGGTTCAGGCCGTTATTCAGCACGCCGGTAATCATCGCACCGACGAGCGACCCAAACACACCGCCTTCGCCACCGAACAGGTTTGTCCCACCGATGACGACTGCCGCGATGGAATTCAGCTCCTGCCCCTGGCCCATGAGCGCGTTAGCGGAATTCAGGCGACCGGCCAGCATGAACCCTGCCAGCGCCGCCAGCAAGCCGGAAATCACATACACGGCGATACGTGTGCGCTTGACGTTGATACCACTGACGCGCGCGGCGTCCTGATTACCGCCGATGGTGTAGATTGCACGACCCAGAGCAGTGTACTTCAGGATGAAGAAGCTCACGATCAACACCAGCACAGCGACAATGGCCGGCACCGGCACGCCCAGAATATCGCCCGTTCCCATCCAGATCACCGCTTCGGGCAGTTCGTTGCGGGCACCGGGTTCCATCGAGAAGGACGGGATGGGCAGACCGTCCGTGACCAGCAGTGCCAGCCCCTGATAGGTCGCTAAAGTACCTAATGTCGCAATAAAATCAGGTATTCGCCCTAACGTAATAACTAAACCATTCAGGAGTCCGGCGAGCATCCCAACGGTAATGGCAATCATCAGCCCGGGCAGAAAATCCACCGGCCCGATGACAACGCCAGCAATTGAAACCGGCTGCGTCATCAGAACTGCCGAAGTCGAGGCAGCCAGCGCCGCCGTTGACCCCACCGACAAATCAATGCCAGCAGCCAGAATGACGAATGTCTGTCCGATCGCCAGGATCGCAATAAACGCTGTGCGCCGCAGCACATTGGTCATGTTGCCTTCTGTGAGGAAGAAAGGCGTGGCGAGCGAAAGATAGAGACACAGCAGTAGCAGCGCGATTATCGGCCCGCCTTGTAAGAGCCGATCACGCCAGATACGGCCACGGCTGGGACCTGTATCCGCTGATTGCACATCTGTCGTAGCCAGAGATGACTTGCTCGTATCAGCTTGCGTCATGAAGTAACTGCTCCTGTGTCGCTTCGCCGCGTCCATAGCGGGCTACGATATGCCCGTCACGCAGCACTATGATCCGATCCGACATTCCAATGATTTCTGAAAGCTCCGACGAAGCCATAATGACGCCGGTGCCGCCCTGCGTCAGGCGGTTGATCAGCGCGAAGACTTCCGCCTTGGCGCCCACATCGATGCCGCGTGTCGGTTCGTCCAGAATCAGTATGTTGGCACCCGTACTCATCCAGCGTGCCAGGACAACTTTCTGCTGGTTGCCGCCGCTGAACTGTCCCATAGGCCGGTTGATGAGGCGCGGACGAATATCCAGCTCCTCAACGTAGTGTTCGCTGCGCTCGCGCTCTTCACCGTGCTTCAGGCGTTGAAACAGTCCCATCTGGCTGGTGTTGGCCAGCGCGATATTCGGCGGCATCGGTTGTACGCGCACCAGGCTCTGCCGCCTGTCGGCGGTGACATAGGCCATCTTGTGCTGGATTGCATCATTCGGGTGGCGCAGGGTGACGGGCTTCTCACGGATGCGAATCTGACCTGTACTCAGCGGCACCATGCCGAAGAGCGTCTCGACCAGCGTCGTCTGCCCGGCCCCCATGAGACCGAAGATGCCCAGTACCTCGCCTGCGCGCAGTTCAAAGTTGATGTCATGCAGCTTATTGTCGACGGATAACCCCTCGACACTCAGCAGCCGTTCGCCGGGTTCACTGATGACCTTGGGGTAAAGTTCCTTGAGCGACCGCCCGATCATCAATGAGACCATTTTGTCGCGGTCGGCTTCTTCGACGGGCATGGTGCCGGCGAGCTGGCCATCCCGCAGTACTGTCACCCGGTTGCCGATGAGAGCGACTTCGTGCAGGCGATGAGAGATGTAAATCACGCCGACACCATCAGCCTGCAGGCGACGTATCACGTCAAACAGTCGCTCTGTTTCTGTTTCCGACAATGCTGATGTGGGTTCATCCAGCAGCAGAATGCGGCAGCTCAGAGAGAGTACGCGCGCGATCTCCGTCAGTTGTTGCTCAGAGACGCTGAGTTCGCGTGCCTTGCGGCGCGGGTCGATGTGTACCCCTAGCTGCTTGAGTGCGGCATCCGCCTGTTCGTATGCCTGGGACCAATTGACGATGCCGAGCCGATTACGCGGCAGTCGATTGATCAGGATGTTCTCTGCGACGGTCAGCGCGGGGATCAGCGTCAGCTCCTGATGCACCATGCCGATCCCAAGCTGCTGGGCAAGCGTTGGGTCGTGCTCGCCGATCTCAGCCCCTTGAATGATGATGCGACCCGCATCACGGGGCATGGACCCCAACAGAATCTTCATCAGTGTACTCTTGCCGGCGCCATTTTCGCCGAGGAGCACATGAACTTCACCCCGTCGTAGTTCGAAGTCCACCTGCTTCAGCGCATGGACGCCGGGGAAGCGTTTCTCTATGCTCTGCATTTGCAGCAGCGGTGTTTCGGTTGTCATTGAGATCTACTCTCAAATGTGGTCACTGGGCGGTGTACCCGCCATCGACACTGAGCACGGCCCCGGTGGTGTACCCTGCCTCGTCACTCGCCATGTACAGAATGGCGGCGGCGATCTCGTCCGGCGTGCCCAATCGATCCAGCGGGCGCGCGGATTCTAACTGCCGCCGGGTGCCTGCCGGGTCGTCGCTGTTTTGCAGCGCCGCCGCAACCAGAGGCGTAAAGGTCGTACCCGGGCAAACGCAGTTGACGCGCACGCCACGATCAGCGAAATCGACGGCGCAGCTCTGTGTCAGGGAGATCATCCCCGCCTTGGATACGTTGTAAGCCACCTGGCCTTTGATGCCGACACGTCCGGCTTCTGAAGATACGTTGACGATGACACCCCGACCGCGCTCGACCATGTGCGCTCCCGCATAACGGGTGAACAGGTATGAGCTGGTCAGATTGACCGCCATAATGCGGTTCCAGTCATCCAGGGTGGTGCCTATTGCGTCAGCTTGTAGATAGATTCCGGCGTTGTTGACCAGGATGTCGAGTTGCTGCCATGCGTCAAGCACTGCCGCGACCACCGCACGCACCTGGCTTTCGTCACTTACATCAGCGGCGAAGAAGCGCGCCTGATGGCCAGCGCGGGTCAAGTCCTTTTCGATGGCGTGACCTCTCTCGGGGTCATTGCTGATGAGCGCGACGCGTGCGCCCTCACGGGCGAAAGCCTCAGCGGTGGCGCGCCCAATACCCTGTGATGCCCCGGTCACCAACGCCACGCGTTCTGCAAACCGCATGGTTAACCATTCCTGTTTTCTCGCATGGACAAGGGGTGTGATGGGTGGCGCTCACTCGCATGAGCGCCACCGTTTGCAGTTGCCAGCCAGGATTACTGGCACTCTTCCCGGATTGTCTCCCAGTCAATTTCTGGCAGCGCTGGTTCCGGATAGAACTGACGAGCGTTATCAAGGTAGGCGATGCGCGGGCGAATGTCGAAGGTCTGGGGGACTTCGAGGCCACAGGCCAGGCGGACAGCAAACTCAGTGCCGAACCAGCCCCAGTCAGCGAAGCCATGTGTGGTCTCTGCGACCATGCGGCCCTCGCTGATGCGCTCGACCGATTCCGGCGTCACATCGTTGGTGAACACGGCGACCGTCTCATCACCCACGGTGACTTCGCCTTCTTCGCCTGCCATTTCCAGACGATCAACAGATTCAGCGGCCAGCATGGCACCCATACCCATCTCGTTGGAAGCAGCCCAGATGAAATCCAGACCTTCAGGGTTAGCCTGTAGGATGTCCTCTGCGCAGTTCACGCCCTTCTCGCGGTTCCAGTCGGCGGCACAGGGTTCGCCAACGATCTCAATGTTGGGGAACATCTCCATGACTTCGTTGAAGCCGTTCAGACGTGCTGTGGAGAAGAAACCACCAGCGATGCCTTCGATGATGGCACCACGCGCTTCGATGGCGGCCAGTGCATCTTCATCAAGCTCGGCGTAGAGTTCTTCCCAGAAGGCAAGATCGAGGAATTGATCATCTTCGATTTCAACCATTTCGCCAGTACCCAGCACACCAGGACCACCGAAATAATCAGCGACGGCATAGGCCGTGACCTTGGCACCAACCACGTTGTCAAAGCCAATGTAGGAAGCAACTTCAGCATCCTCAATCGGCTCCAGCAGGTTGACGATAATCACAGGAATACCGGCTTCCGCAGCACGCGCCAGCGCCGGACGGATGACCTCAACTTCGATCGGGGAAATCGCGATTACATCCACCTGGCGCTGAATGTAATCTTCAATGATGGCGACCTGATCCGCGAAGGCGGTATGGGTGGCGGGTGACTGCGAGATGATCTGAACGTCGAAACCCGCTTCATTGGCTGTCGCGGCGGCTGCCTCGAAGAAATCAGTGGCAGTACGGAATACACCCGTGATGTCTGGCGGTGACCAGCCGATCACGATCGGTTCTGAAGCGCGGCCTTCGTCCTGGGCAATGGTCAGCGGAACGACACTCAGCAGCAGCGTCAACAGCATAATCAGAATTACGAGTTTAGCGGGGGTACGATGCAGCATCCAGAATACTCCTTCTCAAAGTGGTTCATAATTCGAAAAAGTTGTCATGATACACGCGCTACCTGTAATTACAGGATTGTGCGTGATTATAGCCAGTTGCTAAATTCATGTCAAGAAAATGGCCGATTCTCGCCCGATTGACATCTTTTGCCAGGCAAGATATATTCTGTAGACAAAACCTGTAATGACACCTTTTTAGACTTAGCTCATTTAGACTTAGCTCACGGCTCACCAGGGTAGATTTATCTGGTGCTGGTGTTCTTCCGGTTAAATCAAAATGGCTTACTTGGACTGGCTTATGAGAGGCTCTTTGTGATGCGGCGTTATTTAATAGGGGTTGATCTGGGGACGAGCGCAACCAAGGCTGCGCTGTACACGACCGACGGCGACATGGTGGCTTCCGCCAGTATGGAAGTGCCGATTCTTTATCCGCGCCCGGGTGTGGTCGAACAGGAGAACGACGACTTCTACACGACAGCCTCGCAGACTGTTGCGCGCTGCATTCAGGAGAGCGGCATCGACCCGCGCGACGTGCTGGCCATCGCATTCGACAGTCAGATGGCCGGTATCGGCTCGATTGATGAAAACTACAACCCGGCCACACGCTTTGATTCCTGGCTGGATATGCGCTGCCAGCCCTATATCGAATACATGGATCGCCATCACGGCGACCGCATCACCGAACTGACGGGCTGTCCGCCGACCTGTGATCACGGTCCGAAAATCCTCTGGTGGAAAGAAGAAGACCCCGAGGCGTATCAGCGGATCGTCAGCTTCGTGACGCCGGTCGGCTACGTCGCGGGGAGAATGGCCGGTCTGAAGGCTGAAGAAGCCTTCATGGACTATACCTTCATCCACTTCAGCGGGTTTGCCGACGCGCGTGCTGGCACATGGTCGCACGAGCTGTGCGAGGCTATGGGCGTCGATATGAGCAAGCTGCCTCGCATCGTCGAACCGTGGCACGTGATCGGTGAAGTGATGGATGCCGCCGCACGTGATTTCGGTCTGGCTGCCGGCACTCCCATTGCCGCGGGCTGTGGCGATACTGCGGCAGGTGCCCTGGGTGCGGGTATCGTACACAAAGGCACGATCCTCGACGTTGCCGGCACCGCGGCGGTTCTGGCAGGGTGTACAGATACGTTCGTCGCGGATACAGAAAACCGCGCACTCCTGACCATGCGTTCGGTCGTGCCCGGCCTGTGGAATCCGCTGGCGTACATCGGCGGTGGGGGCATCGCGCTCCGCTGGTTTCGTGATCAGTTCTTCAATCAATGGCGCGGCAAGGGACAGGCCGCGGATGGCGAACTGTACGATGACATGATCGCCAGTGTCGGGGATATCGCGCCCGGGGCGGACGGACTGTTCTTCTCGCCGCATCTGGGTGGGCGCATCTGCCCCGCTACGCCTGAGATGCGCGGGGCATGGGTCGGCTTCTCATTTGGGCACACACAGGCGCACTTCGCACGCGCCGTGCTGGAGAGTATCGCTTTCGAATATGCGTATTACCTGCGCATCCTCAGACAATCGATGCCGGACCTCAAACTGACGCAGGCCCGCGTCGTCGGGGGGGGTGCGCGCAGCCGGATCTGGAATCAAATCAAGGCAGATGTGCTCAATGTGCCATACCAGCGGTTACAGGGTGATGAGTTCGGCACCTGGGGCAGCGCCATGATCGCGGGGAAGGCTGCTGGCGTTTTTGATGATCTGGCGTTGACGGCCAGTGAACATGCCCTGCCTGCGGGTGAGCCGCTATCACCTGATGCATCCCGCCATGCGGCCTACACACAGCTAACCACCCAGTACATTCTCTGGCAGGATACACTGACAGATGCCTTCACAAATATGCCAGATCGCATTCAGGAAGCAGCATCTGGTCTTGCACGCAGCGCCGGTTAGAACAATACTGGTCATCAGGCTATTTTCGTTTGCTGAATCCTTATGCTGAATCCTTATATTGAGTCTTCTGTCAGGTCAAAAAGAGCTAAACGCTATAGATGTACCATGCAGGAAACAGGACTAGGGTAATTTGGATGGCGGAGAAGCTGAAGCCCATTGACCGCAGCAAGCCGGTACCGTATTACACGCAGGTCAAGGAGCTGTTACGAGATTACATCGCCCAGAACGACATCGCGCCGGGCGACCGTTTGCCCAGTGAATCCCGGTTGTGCGACCTATTGGATGTAAGCCGGACCGTTGTCCGGCAGGCCCTGGATGATATGGTGCATGAAGGTCTGCTCGTCAAGGAAAAGGGACGCGGGACGTTTGTCTCTCAGCGCATGTCCAAGTTCCGCGAGAGCCTGATCCAAAAGCTGACTGGCTTCTACCAGGACATGACCGACCAGGGGTATAAACCCGTCACCCAGGTACTCAGACAGGAAGTGGTCAGCGCGACGCCCAAAGTCGCGGCACGTCTCAAAGTCGAGACAAAAAGCCCCGTGATTCAGATAGAGCGTCTGCGGTTCGTCAATGATGAGCCAATCGTCCTGGTAACGACTTATCTGCCCTATGACCGCTGCCCGGAGCTGCTTTATCGGGATCTGACGAATCAATCCCTGTATCAGCTCCTCGAAACTGAGTTTGGTCTGGTCATCACCAGCGGTATCCGCAGTATTGAAGCAGTCCTGGCAGATGAACGCGAAGCGCAACTGCTGCAGATTCAAAAAGGCGCGCCCCTGATGATGCTCAACAGCGTGAGCTTCCTCGATGACGGGACGCCTATCGAGTTCTTCCATGCGCTGCATCGGGGGGATCGTTCACGGTTTGAGGTCGAACTCGTGCGGTTGCAAAATGGCCAGAAGGTCGAGAGTGTCCTCGGCCAACTGGAAGACCTGCCACGGGGTCTGGATTTTAAACCTGCGCCGGAGAGTTCATAACCGTATTACCTCACTCACAAGAAGACCTGCCAGCCCACAACGCTGCCAGCATGTCTTCGGCATGACCGGCCTTTAATCGTTGAGGAGGGTATATTTCAGCGCCGATCTGACGAGCTGTGCCCGCGTCTCTACTTCCAGTTTTTCCAACTGTCAAAAACGATCTGGCCCTGTTCAGTCACCCCACGGATGAAGCGCTGCAGGCTGCTGGTATGGCCGGTCGGTCCGCAACCACAATAGTATGGTTGCCTGGCCAGTAGTTCCGGGTGTTGCAGTGCGAACTGAAAAGCGACTTGCACGGTGTGCGGCGCATTTCTCACATATTCCGGCAGTTGCTGCTGCGATACGTTCTCACCTGTGCTGCCGCCCTGAAGACAACTATCCAATACACTTTGATCGTATAACCGGTAAGGGCGGGGTAGCAGGTGAAACCCGCTGTGTTCGACAGCCAGCGTGGAGCAAAACATGACATGCACTTGTCACCTGTGACATCTGCCGGGGCTGCCAATGACAAGCGACCTGCGGCATGGGCGTATTCCGCAGGTCGCTCACCCATGCGCACCGACCAGAGGGAGGAGTCAGATCAGGTGCCATGGCGACTCTCGTCAACGAAACGGCGCGTTAATCCAGCCGGAGCCAGCGCGACCATGTTTCTGGTGCTCCGCGTTTATCACGCAGGCCACCCGGCTGATTCTCCTCATGCGGCTGATCAGGATGTGCCAGGAAGATCGCACCCAGCAGCATCTGGTTGCCTGGGATGCCCAAGTAAGCGAATGTATCGGCATCTTTAAGGATGCCGCCGCTTGACCAGTAGTTGTGCCAGCCGCGCGCCTGGGCTGCTAACAACAGATTCTGCACGGCAGCGGATGCCGCCGCTATGTGTTCGATGTTGTTCTCGGTCAGCTCCGGGGCGGCTCCATTCGCGGATGGATCAGGCAGCCAGGTGACGAGCACGGTGGCACTGCATCCGGCCAACAACCTGGGGATTTTGGAACTCGCCGCCTTTGTCCATTTTGAATCAGGATGATCTGCTGCCTGCTGCTCAATAAAGCGGACGAGCCGACAGCAAGCAGGCTTTTCCAGCGTGTAGAAACGCCAGGGCACAGGCGATGACATACCATCACGCCGATGTTCGTTCTCATTAGCGACCTTATGGAATGGTGCCCAGCCAGCCACCTCAATGATTTCGTTCAGTGTCTGATGCACGACCTGGCTCAGGTCGTCCGGCAGATCGGCACATCCTGCCGGGTCGCTCAGGGTCTTCGCAGTCTTTCGCTGGCGGATGATGTTATCTACGACGGATTGCTGTTGATCTGTATGATCATAAGTCACGGTGTATTCCCTCGGTCTCACAACTTGTAGTTACATCGATGTGCTGCCCCTGCGCATTTGCAACCACAGCCGGCCAGCAGTCAAAAGCGCTGTGCGATGGATCACAGGACGCTCAGGAGTCACGCGCACGTGTAATTTCCGCCGTGCTCTGGATGACATCGAACATCTCTAACTTCGGATGCCCTGCGAACGTCTGCGGCGGCAGCGAGCCAGAACGAGCGTGCCCCTCTTTGAATTCTTCGGACTGCGTCCAGGCATTGAAGTGCTCTTCAGATTCCCAGAAGGTCATCACGATATAGGGGTCGCCGGCCTTCTTGGGCCGCAGCAGTTGGAACGAGATGAAACCGGGCATGCCATCGACCAGAGTGGAACGATCAGCAAAACGCTCTTCGAAGGCTTCGGCATGTTCCGGGTTAACTGGGATGCGGTTACAGGTCACGATCATGAAATTCTCTCCTTATTCATTTGCGATTGAGCAGCAACGTGCAACATTGGGATGCTCAATGAATAGTTATAACAGGAATGTGGCTGAATCATCACCACCAGATCGAAAGTCCGGCGATAATCTCAGGCGTGAAGGCCGACGACGCCGTGCCTCCCGCTAGGTCTGATCGGCTGAAAGGCCCCTCGGTAGCACGAGCTTAAGCAGCGGGTTGGGGAAGCGGCGTGTCAGCGTCATTGCGAAGAATGTCTCCGCCAGCCCGGGTAACTCAGCCACCTCGACCAGAACGCCCGTATCCAGCTCATCCTTGACCGCGATTGGCGGCACCACCGCTAACCCCGTGTGCTCGCGTGCCACCAGGCGCAGCATCGCCATATCGTCGACTTCCGCGACGATCTGCGGACGGATACCAATACGGTTGACCAGGGCATCAAAGCCTGTACGTATGCTGGATTCCGGCGCGGGGACGACCAGCGCCTCACTCTGGAGCAGTACTTCGAGTGACAGGTGATCGCGTTTTGGGCGAGGCTGCCCGACCAGACTGACGGGCTGTTTGTCGATGGCATGTGCGACCCACCGTGTTCGCTCGTCGCGCACGGGCACGATGTTGGATAGCACAACATCGAGCGTGTAGGCTTCCAGCCCGTTGAGCAGTTCGTCCAATCTGCCGGAACGGACAATCACTTCGATCTCTGGCTCTGCCAGTGCCGGACCAAGAAACCCGATCTGGAAGTTCCGCGATAAGGTCGCCAGCGCACCCACGCGCAGCGCCTTGCGTTGAGGTGCTTCCAGCGCGCCGAGCGTCCCCTGCAGCTCTTCACCTGTGGCGAAGATCGCATCGGCGAAATCCAGCGCGATACGTCCGGCTTCGGTGAGTACCAGACGCCGGCCTATCCGTTCGAACAGGGGCTGCCCAAGATAGGCTTCCAGTGCGCTGATCTGCATCGAAAGCGCTGATTGGGCGATGTTGTGTAATTTCGCCGCCCGCGTGAGGTTGCCTTCGTGCGCCACAATCCAGAAGTAACGCAGGTGATGATAGTTTAACATCGCATGTGTACCCTTCTGAAAAAAAGAACAATTTCAGCTGATTCATATATTTTCCAGATTGTTTTTTGCATGATACGCTTTACACGCTGCCAAAAACAAGAGGGGCTCTTGCATTATGGGTGATGTCTTCACGAATATGGCGCTTGTTGGGTATCTCGCGCCGCTTTCACTGGTCCTCGTAGCGTTTATGGTGCCGCTAAACCTGCTGCGGTCTGTTGATCAGGTATTCCGACTGGGCCGAGCTGCCGCAGTTGGATCATTTCTGGGGTCTCTCGTACTGGGAGTGATTGTCTTCACGTCTGGTGCAATGGTCAGCCCGCTGCTCGGCATTGGTGAATTCGGCGTGTCGCTGCGCCTGGATGCACTCAGCATCTTGATGGTCTGGCTGGTGACATTCCTGGGCGCGCTGCTGATCCAGTTCAGCCGGAACTATCTGGATGGCGACCCCCGTCAGGTCGTATTTCTCAGCCGCCTTTACCTGACGATTGCTGCGGTCCTGCTGCTGGTGTTATCGGGTAATCTGTGGCAGCTGGTCCTGACGTGGATCGCGACGAGTTTTGCGCTGCACCAGCTGCTGGTATTCTACCCTGAGCGCCCGCGTGCGATCCGCGCTGCCCGCAAGAAGTTCATCGTCGCCCGCATCAGCGATATCTGTCTGATTATCGCCGCTGCGATGATTGCGCAGGCCTTCGGCACGAGCGATCTCGGTGCCGTCCATGCGGCGGCGAGTGCGGCCTTCGCAGATGGTAGCGCCCCCGCTGGTATCGGGATCGCGGCGGTGCTGGTCGTCATCGCTGCCGCCCTGAAATCAGCCATGTTTCCCTTTCATGGCTGGCTGCTGGAAGTCATGGAAACACCCACGCCGGTTTCCGCGCTGCTGCATGCCGGTCTGCTCAATGCGGGGACATTCCTGGTGGTGCGCCTGGGTGAGCTGGTCTTTTTATCCACTCCCGCGCTGATCCTGTTAATCGCGGTTGGTGGCTTTACGGCGGTTTTCGCCTCATCTGCCATGATCACACAGAACAGCGTCAAGGTATCCCTGGCGTATTCCAGCGCGGCCCACATGGGCTTCATGCTGATGCTATGCGGATTCGGTGCCCACAGCGTCGCCATCATGCACCTCATCGCGCATTCCTTCTATAAGGCGCACGCCTTCCTGTCCTCTGGCAGTATTGTCGAGTATGTGCAGAACACCGGCGCTCAAAAGCTGAACACCGTACCGCATCCGTTGAGCCTGCTGGCGAATCTGGTGGCCTCACTGCTCGTCTTCCTGACGGTGGCAACCGCCCTGGGTATCGATGTCACCAAGCGACCTGGCGAAACGGCCCTCGGGATGATCTTTGTAATCGCCGTGGCGTATCTGTTGGTGAAGGGCACCACGGGCAAAGCGCCTCTCCTCGTCATAGGACGTACGGCGCTGATGGCAGTGCTGGTGACGCTCGCTTTCTTCGGCCTTGAACTGAGCGCCGCTGCCCTGCTGGGCGATGTCGTCGCCATGTTCCCCACACCGGATACACCCACGCTGATCGCGATGGTGCTGGCTGTGGCCGCTTTCGGCAGTGTGACGCTGCTCAGTGCGCTGTTGCCCGCGCTGACAAATCGTCCCGGCTGGCATGCGTTTTATGTCCATCTCAGGAACGGCTTCTACGCCAACGCCCTGTTTGATCGCTTCATCAGCACGACCCGCAGCACGACCCGTTAATCGCTGAAACCCGATAACTGGAGGAATACCGAGATGGCTGTACGCCTGCGCGTAACTCAACCTCACTTCAAACCGGAAATTGTAGAAAAACCGACCGACACCCTCACGCGCGAGATGATCGTGGCAGCGGTGGATCGCGCCGGGCGACGCATCGCGCCTCTGTGGCCACTGCGCCATTTCGTCGCGGTGAATCCTTACCTCGGTCTGCTCGAACAACCCTTTGAAACTGCCGCACAGATTCTGGGTCGCCGGGCAGGTGCCCGTATGACTGCGCCCCGCGCTTTCTATGCGGCGGCAGTTCAGGATGGGCGCATCACCGACGCTGACCTCGAAGCCGCACTCGCGGAAGGTATCCCGCACCACAGCGCACCGCAGAACGTGGCGGCATTAAGGGCTTCCGCGCTGCACGATGAGGCCGAAATCGCCTTCGAGACGGTGCCGACCGTGGCCGATCTCGCACGCGATATGACCGGTACCGATTGGGCCGAATTCGCCACCGAGTCGATTTCCTCCTGGGCGGGATCGTATTTCGATCAGGGACAGTCCTACTGGAAATCCCCCTGGGCGAATCTGCGACCTTACGCAGCCTGGCGAGCAGAAGCCGCCCATGATCGGACTGCTGAGGTGCGTGGTGTTCGTAACTTCCGTGCGGCCGTGCGCGAAATGCCCGACACCGCGACAGAGACCATCTTCACCGCGCTGGAACTGCTCGGCATCCCTGCACATGGATTGGATGCCTACCTGCACCGCCTGCTGCTGACCGTCCACGGGTGGGCGAGCTATGCCCGTTATCACCTGTGGGAAGCCGAACTCTACGGCGGCGAAGATGACACGCTCACCGATCTCCTGGCGATCCGCTTAGTCTGGGAGGTGGCGCTGTACAGAGCATTTTCAGAACAGGGGCTGGCCGACGCATGGCAGACCCGGAAGAGCGCCCTCAGCCGTGACGAGCTGGACGACGCCACGCAGGTAAAACTCGCGGTTGATCTGCTGCTCCAGCGCGCCTTTGAGAAAGCCTACCAGCGTCAGCTTTTCGATAAACTCACCGTCACAAAACCCGTAGCAACTCTGGAACGCAGGCAGGTGCAGGCGGCATTCTGCATTGATGTGCGCTCAGAGGTCTTCCGGCGTGCTCTGGAAACCGTCGCTGATAGCGTGGAGACCATCGGTTTCGCGGGGTTCTTTGGCTTCCCCATCGAGTACGTGCGCCTGGGCGACGCACACGGCGGCGCACAATGCCCGGTACTGTTGACGCCGCAGTTCGTGATTACGGAGTCGATCGGTGCTGCCACCGAGGATGAAGTTACGGCGATCAAGCAAAAGCGCACCATTGCCCAGCGTGCGACGAAGGCATGGCGCATGTTCAAGTTTGGTGCGGTGTCGTGCTTCGGGTTCGTGGGGCCTGTCGGCCTCGTTTATCTGAAAAACCTGATACTGGATACCCTGGGTCACGGACGCCCGGTGCCGCATCCGGCGACCTTCGGGCTGGATAAGCACGCGCAGAGCCGTCTTGGGCCGAACATCGCCTCTCACAAAATGGGCGATCGCATTACCGGCATGACCCCACAGCAGCGCCTGGATGTCGCTGAAGGCGTGCTGAAAGCCATGTCCCTGACGGATAACTTCGCGCGTATTGTGCTGCTTGCTGGCCACGGCTCGACGACGGTCAACAATCCCTATGCGACGGGCTTGGATTGTGGCGCATGTGGTGGGCACACCGGCGAGGCAAATGCACGAGTCGCTGCGCAGGTGCTCAATGATCCGGCAGTGCGTGCCGGGCTGCAAACGCGGGGCATCACCATCCCGCAAGATACAGTCTTCGTGGCAGCCCTGCACGATACCACCACCGACGAAGTCAGGCTATTTGACAGAGGTGCTGTTCCGGCCAGCCATGCGGATGACATCGCCCGCTTCGAGCAACAACTGGCGGCAGCGGGGCAACTGGCACGCAGCGAACGCGCTGCTCTCCTCAGGATTGAAAATGGTGCCGCAACCGATAAGGCCGTTATCCGTCGCAGCCGGGATTGGTCGCAGGTACGCCCGGAATGGGGGCTGGCTGGCTGTGCCGCTTTCATCGTCGCCCCGCGCGAATACACCGCTAATGCTGATCTGGATGGGCGTTCCTTCCTGCACTCCTACGATTGGCGGCAGGACCAGGGCTTCGGCGTGTTGGAACTCATCATGACCGCGCCGATGGTCGTCGCAAGCTGGATCAACCTGCAGTACTACGGCTCGACAGTCGATAACGCATTCTTCGGCAGTGGCAATAAGGTGCTGCACAACGTGGTCGGGACGCTCGGCGTGCTGGAAGGCAATGGAGGCGACCTGCGTGTAGGTCTGCCGTGGCAATCCGTCCATGATGGCGAGAACTACATCCACGAGCCGCTGCGCCTTAACGTGATGATCCAGGCACCCGTCGATGCGATGACCGACATCATCGCCAGACACCCGCAGGTGAGGCAGTTGGTCGATAATGGCTGGATTCACCTGTTCGCGCTGGATGAGGCGGGTAAGGTCGCGCACAGATACATGGGCGGCCTGAACTGGTCAGCCTTGTAGCCACGTCCGGGGCATTACATTCAGCCGGGGTGGGCGGCCTGGGTGGGCGGCTCTGTCTGTCAAGTCGCAGCGACGCTCACCCGATCGCGGTCACGCCCAGGATGTGATCGACGACCGCGAGGAAATCCCCGCTCGGCGTCGCTTTGGCGCGGGCTGGCGTCGCGTTGAGCTGCTGCGTCGCCTGCTGGCGGATTTCCGGCGGGCAGGTCGCGTCGCTGGCGAGTGCCTGTGCGAGCTGCTCCGCCCGCGCCGGATCAAAGGCAAATAGCGTTCGGGCCGTTTCCAGCGCGTAGCGATAAAGATAGGTCGTCGCGCCGAATGCATCCAGCATGTGCAGATTCGTCCGAAAGACGAGCCGAGCGAAGTGCGGTTTGCCGCGTGCCAGATTGTACCGACCGAAGTACTGCGCGAGGCGGGCGATCGTCGCGGTGGAGCCGCTGATGCGGGCGATCTCCGCGAAGATGCGCAGGACGTCTGCCGCCAGCGTTTCCGGGTCGGAATCCAGCACGGCCAGATAAAACGCTGCTGCCAGCACCGCACGATACTTGCGCTGCTCCAGCCCTGCCTCCACCATCTCCTGAAGTCCCTGACGGGCTTTTTCCGCCTGTCCGAGTTCTATGTACGCTTCCGGCAGATGCAGGCTCAGATCATGCCAGGCGATGCGCGGCATCGCTTCGAGCAGGGGCAGCGCGGCGGCCGGGTCACGGGCGAAGAGCGTCGCCACACCGCGCGTGCAGCTCAGATAAAACCGCGAGTAGCTGCACGGTATGCGCGAGGCTGGCGCTAGCAGGGGCTCCAGTTCGTTGATGAACGGCATACTCTCTGCCAGTTGACCACGCAGCGCCATCGACACCGAATAGAACGCCATGGCGGTCGCCGCATCACCGACATACTGCGTATCCTTGAGCATGTCCCAGCTCTCAAGGGCGTAGCGGATGAGCTTCTCAAAGTCGTGCTGACGATAGACGAAAATCGCCCGGAAGGCGATCAGCCGACCGCGCAGCAGCGTCAGGTGTTCGGGCAGGGCGGCCAGCGTCATGCGGAAGAGATAGTCAGTCTCTTTCCACAGATCAGCCAGATCGCACAGATAGCCGACCTCGGCGGCGCTTTCCAGCCAGTCGTATAGCCCCTGATCCAGCGCGTACTCCCACGCCTGATACAGGTTATCCATCTCTGCCTTAAAGCTCTGGACGGTGGCGAAGTTCATCTCCGCACGCAGCGCTTCGATATGTCGCATCACGAAGTCGAGGTAGTACTGGCCGTGGGCCTGCCGCGCCGATGCCCACAGCTCGGCGTCCTCCTCCAACCGCTCCATGATGTACTGCTGTATCAGCGGATGAAAGGCGAAGCGCTCGCCGCCGGTACGCTGCACCAGCGCGGCATCGACTAGCTGCTTCATGATGGCGGGGGTTGCCCCGGCGACGGCTTCCGCGCCGGCCAGGGTGAAGCCCTTATGATGAAATGCGCCCAGCGATACCAGCACGCGCTGGACCTGCGGCGTCAGCAGATGCCAGGAATAATCCAGGGTGGCGCGGATGCTCTGCTGGCGCTGCGGACGATCCTGCTCGCCAGAATCCAGCAGATCGAGGCCATGCCGCAGTCGTTGTTCTGTCTCCTGTACGGAGAGCACCGAGGCCCAACCTGCGGCGAGTTCGATCGCCAGCGGCATACCGCCGACCAGGGCACACACCTTGCCGATGGCGACTTTGTCTTCCGCGTTCGGGATGAAGCGTGGATACACCGCACGCGCACACTGGACGAATAACTGATAAGCGCCGCTGTCTTCCATATCGTCCAGGCGCTGTGGCAGCGTCATCCCCTGCAGCGGGAAGATCGTCTCACCCTGGACGCGCAGCACCTCCCGCGAGGTGACGATGATATGCAGCGCCTGTGTCCGCTGCAGGAGCGCGGTGATCCGGCTGGCCTGATCGGTGAGCTGCTCGAAGTTATCGAGGATGAGCAGACAGTGCCTGTTGCGCAGATACCCGCTGACCTCCGTCAGCACGCCAGCACTTCGATCGACCGGAATAGCCAGCGTATTGGCGATCTGCAGGATCGGGTCGAAGCTGGTCTGCCCGAGTGCGACGAAGAACACCCCATCCAGGAAGGCCCCGCGCAGCCGGTGCGCGACTTCCAGCGCGAGGCGGGTTTTACCCATGCCGCCCGTGCCGTGCAGCGTGATCAGCCGGACGCGATCCTGTTGCAGCAGCGTCTCTAACTGGTTGAGTTCCTGTTCACGACCGAAGAATGGCGTCAGCGTCTGCGGCAGATTATTGGTGACGTGTACCGGGGGTGCGCTCGCATCCAGCAGGCCGAGTTCCAGCACCTTGCTGACGGCCTGCGCCCGATTGTTGACGTGCAGCTTACTGAAGATCTGCTTGAGATACCACTTGATCGTATACAGCGTCAGGCCGGTACGATCTGCAATCTCCTGATTGGTGAGGCCATCGCCCAGTAAGGCGACGATTTCCAGCTCGCGTTCACTCAGTTCAATCTGAAACTGCACAAAATCCATTGGTGTGCCTGCTCGCCACTTGAAAAAAAGCAATAAACATCGCGTTCCTACCCCTCTTAAGAGAGGTGACGACCTCTCCACTTCAATTCTACTATGGATTCACTTGCTTCATACATTGTAAGAGACAAGAGGTCAATGATGCGCAAAACTCTTTCTTTACTGGTCCTGACGTTCATCGCCCTGTGGGCGATGGCCGCAAATGCCCCGGTCGTCCAGGCCGCGACGCCGCTGCCGCCCTCGGCCTGGTACGCCGTCGTCTGGAACCGCAGCGACGATACGCTGCACTGGGTCAACAACGCGACGGAACTCGCCAGCACACCGCGTCCGAAGCTGCCCGGCGAGGCGGCAGCAGGTCTGCCGGGGCTTGATACCCGGGTACATATCTCACCCAACGGTCGTTATCTGATGCAGACCGCCCTGCTGGAGAACCAGCGGCACGGCCTCGGCTTCTACGATCTGGAAAATGGCGTCTGGCTGCAGACGCACGAAGCACTCCCCGGTGAGTTCTTCATCCGCACGGGCCGCAACCCGTTCAGCCAGAACAGCGAACTGGCGGCTATTGGTCTGGCCAGCGGCGAAAGCTGGCGCGTCCTCGCCTTTGAGACGGCGACCGGCAATGTTATCGGCCAGCTAACGCCCGACAATCCCGGCATCCCCGCAAATTACATCCCGGCGCAGCGCGCCCCCAGCGTGGCATTCATCCACCTGGATGAAGGTCTGGGGCAGTGGCGCGTTCACGTTCGTTTCATTCAGCCTGGCCCCGGTAACGAGCCAATCCCGCAGCCTGCCGTGATGTGGACGCCGGGCCTGGATGTCGTCGCCCCGAGCGATCTGCCCGCGCTGCTGATGGATTTTGATGTGCTGTCGATCCAGGGGCGTGTGCTCTCCAGCGTGGTCGATGCCAACAGCCCGACCGAGACGCGCATCCAGGCGCAGATGCTCGGCCACACGAGCGAAGTCGTCTACGAACAGGCTGATGCGTTCGTCAATCAGCCGCGCTGGGTGGCGGGTGGCCTGTTCGTCGCCTTCTGGATGAACACGGACCAGCAGGTGCCGATGTGGCATCTGGGTGCCTATGGATCGAACAATTTCACCCCCTTCGCCCCGGACTATGACGAGCTGTTGGGCACCCTGGACGGCTTCATCCTGGTGGATTACCACGGCGGTGAGGTCAGGTTCGCTAACACGCTGGCATTCCAACCCTATACGCCGACTGTGGGCAGCGTCATCTACACAACCGATAAGCCCGGCCTTGAGGTCGTCTACGTCACGCCGATGGGTACGCAGTTCACGCTGGCATCGCTGGCGACCCCGCCCGATGATCCGGTGGTGGTCGATGGCCCTGCCGACGTACAGGCCCCGCCGCAGACCTGCGGCAGCGCACCCGCGCCCCGTCTGACCATCGGTGAGGGCGCTCAGGTGACCTTCACGACGGGTGTACCGCTCAACGTCCGCACCGCCGCTGCAGGCGATCTCATCATGCAGATCGCTGAGGGTACCATCGTCGAGGTTGTTGGCGGCCCGACCTGCGCCGATGAATATCTGTGGTGGCAGATTCAGTTTGAATCGGGCGGCGCAACCGTCGGCGGCTGGTCCGCCGAGGGCGACAACAGCAACTATTACCTTGAGCCAGTCGCGGTGATGCAGGTCAGCCCCGGCATCGTCCCGGCCACGCCGCTGGCTGTCGCGCCCATCCCGATCTCGCCGACGCAGGCCCCGCTGGTTGTGCAGCCGCCCGTTCAGCCGACGCCAGCGCCGCCACTGAGCATCGCTGTCGGCACAGGTGATGGCAACTGCGCCAATGCACCGGCCGACGTCACACTGTCCGCTGGCATCCTGGCGCACACGCAGGTCAGCGGTACGCTCGCCATGCGCACCAACCTGACCGACCCGTATCCATCGCACAGCATCCCGACCAACGTCACTGTCAACGTGATGAACGGCCCGGTGTGTCACGGTGGCTTTCGCATGTGGTACGTCTCGACCACGCTCAACGGCGCGCCCGTTCAGGGTTGGGTGCCGGATGGCTTCGGCGGCAACCGCTATCTGTATCCCGGTGCTGCCTGAGCCGGTTCAACACAATCTGATTGCTAATCCAAGACGCTAAGAGGAACAAACTGACATGACAACCACACTCCGACTGATACTTCTCATCCTGCTGCTGGCACTCTCCGCCGTCAGCAGCCTGGCGGACGACGTCGCGCCAGTATCTCTGGCCTGCGATGGTGCAGCGCCCTCGCAGCTAGCCGCCGGCAACACCGCACGCCCTGTACAGGTGTTGGAGCCGTTCAGCTTCAGCCAGAACAACGGCCAGGCCCTGCTTGATCTGCTGCTGGCCGATATCATCGAAAACGTGCTGCTGACGAATACCCATTCCGTGTTTGCGGATCCGGCGCTGGCACCCGTGATGGCCTATAACATCCCGTTCAGCAGCGAAGTAAGCATCCTGGGCGAAATGCAGTGCGTCACCATCGACGACGGTAATACGGTGCTGCGCTACTGGCGCGTGCAAACACCCCAGGCGACCGGCTACATGATCGAATCGGTGACGTTCGGCCTGCGCGAAGTGACCGTTGATAATCCTGAAGGCGCAGGTACCGTAATCTATCCCTTCGAGAATTTCACGCTGCGGCTGCTGCGTCCGGTCTTCCGGCCCGTGATCCCGCAGGGTGGCGGCGGTACCGTCCAGGCACCGGATGCGGCGCTGCCGCAATATCCCTGCGCCCCCGCGCCGGAATCGCGCCTGAGCGTCGGTATGCAGGCCGAGATGATCTCTGACGGCTGGATGAACTACGCCACCTACGACGCCAATTTCCAGTTCGCCGGGTACGGTGATAATCAACCCCTGGATGCCTACGGCCTGACGGTGATGAGCGAAGTCATGCTGCGTGGTCTGCTGCTCAACCCGCTGATCGATCCAGAATCAGAGGACGCGGTCGTCATCCCTGCGGAAACAGTGCTGGGTACACCTGGTCTGTCGCCCATCGTGGATATCGTCGGCGGTCCAGTCTGCGTCAGCCAGAATGTCTACCCGCTGCCGACCAACCCTTACAATCAGCCGGATCGCTTCATGACTTACTGGCAGATCGCCGTTGATGTCAATGATACGCAGTATGTCGGCTGGTACCCGGAAAACAGCCTGGAAGATGTCTGGTTCGCCGCTGAAAACCCGGATATCGCCATCGGTGGCCCGGCCCTGGTGACGACTTACCACCTGGTCCCGCTGGGTTCCGCCATGGCTCCCTGCACGCCGACACAGCTCTTCGCCGGGCAGAGTGTCCAGGTCGTTGGTGCGACTGTCAATCTGCGGGCGACGCCGGGCGGTGACGTGATCGACAGATTGTCACTCTCCCAGGTGCTGCCGATCTACGGCGAACCGATCTGCGCGGGCGGTGTGAACTGGTGGCAGACTAACGGCGGCTTCGTCGCGGAAACGGAACCGATCAGCGGTATGCGACTCCTGAGACCGGCTGACGTCGTCACCCCGGTGCCGACCATCCCCTCGCAGGAAGCCGCGCCGTCTGGCCCGACGCCGACTATCAACCCGATTCAGGCCCAGCCGATACGCCCGACCCAGGAACCAGGAACGCCGCCGCGCTCCGCTGATCCCACGCCAACGCCGGAGCCGCGCCCGCGCTAAGGTCCGGCCATCCCCTGCGGCTGATGCACTACAGGACAGAATCCCCATGCTAACAGGTAGCGCCTGCGTCTGCGGACAGCAGGGCTACCTGTTAGCTCATATTCGCTCGATTAAGCTGAGGGCTTTTTCGTTCAGGGTATGCGCGTGCCGTAGGCTTCGATCATACGGTAGGGGTACAGCTCCGGCAGCGCGCTGACGGCATTCAGCCGCTCGAGTTCGTCAGCGGTGAGCGTGATGTCGGCGGCGACCATATTGTCCTCGAACTGCTCCAGCGTGCGCGCCCCGATGATCACGCTGCTGACCAGCGGCTGTGCGCGCAGCCACGCCAGCGCAATCTGTGGATAACTTGCGCCGCGCGCTTCAGCGATCGCGCCCACGGCGTCGATGATGTCCCAGTTGCGGGCGGTGCTGCGGCGCTCCCAGGCTTCTTCCGTCTGGGCACCGGTGCTGGCGATGCGCCCCGCCTGCGGACGCTCACCGCGCCGGTACTTGCCACTGAGGAAGCCGCCGCCCAGCGGTCCCCAGGGCACAATGCCGACGCCCTCTGAGGCGAACAGGTCCATGAACTCGTATTCAATGTCGCGCACGACCAGGCTGTACTGATACTGTGCCGCGACGAAACGTGCCCAGCCCATCGCATCGCTGACGCTGAGCGCTTTCATCAGTTGCCACGCCTTGAAGTTCGAAACGCCGATGTAGCGCACCTTGCCTGCCGTCACCAGGTCCTCAAAGGCGCGCAGGCTCTCCTCAATCGGCGTGAGTGGGTCCCAGCAGTGCATATAGTACAGGTCGATGGTGTCGATATTCAGGCGACGCAGGCTGGCTTCAGCAGCGCGCATGATGTGATAGCGCGACAGCCCCTGATCATTGCGGCCTTCACCAGTCGGGAAGCGCACCTTCGTTGCGATCACCAGACCATCGCGCCTGCCCTGGATCGCCTGGCCGACGATTTCCTCGCTGCGTCCGCCGGTGTAGACGTTGGCCGTATCGATGTGGTTGCCGCCCATATCGATATACTGGTGGACCATACGCACGGCGTCCGCTTCCGGGGTGTCGCGCTCCCCTGCGCCACCGAACAGCATCGCCCCCAGGGCGATATCCGTCACCAGCAGACCGGTATTGCCTAATTGTTTATGCTGCATCGTTCGTGTTTCCCCCATCGTGTGATGAATCCACTACGTGTTATAGCATACCGACCTGGATGCTTACACCATGATCGTCGCGGCGGTCGGCGCAGCACAGGCGATTGGCATCGCACTGGCACTATACGCGCAGGTCTTTTGCCTGCTATCCTGACGGTTCTGCAAGCCGAACGGGTGATTAACATTCCCTTGATTGCGGCGTGATACATTGCATATATCGCTGAGACATGCGCGTCATCTTCGACAGACACAACCATCAGGCAAACAAGGAATACTGACATGTCACGACGACTCATCATGGTGTCGTTTTTTGTTTCGTTTCTGGTGCTGGGTATCTCTGGCGGGTTGTTAGGCCCCACGCTGGAGAGCCTGACGGAGCGCTTCGGCCTGCCGCTGGCCGATGGCGGCATCTTCATCACGCTGCACTCCGCCGGGGTATCCGTGTCGCTGATTGGCATCGGCTGGCTGTTTGATTCCGGGCGTTATGCGCCGCGTTATCTGCTGTGCCTCGGTCCCATTTTGACGGCCATCGGCCTGACGCTGCTCAGCGTGACGACTGCGCCCTGGCTGGCTTACGTGGCCGCGCTGACCTTTGGTCTGGGATTTGGCGGTATCCTCATCGGGCCAAACATCCTCATCTCTGCCATGTTCGATGACGGCGCGGCGAGCCGCCTCAACGCCCTCAACACCTTCTTCGGGATCGGTGCGGTGCTGGGGCCGCAGGTCGTCAACATCGCCTTCTCGCTGGAGAACGTCGTGCTGGCGTATCTGTTTACGGCGGCGGCAGCGCTGGCGCTCATCCCGGCCTTCCTGCGGGTGGATACCCCCGCTCGCAGAATCTCCGGCAGCCGCGACCCGAACAAGCCCGCCCGCCGCGTGAACTGGCTGCTGTTTGTGCCGTTTGCGGTGCTGCTGTTCGTCTATGTGGGCGCGGAAGTCGGCTTCGGCGCGTGGATCGCTACCCAGCTGCGGCTGGTCAACGGCCTGACCGAAGAGACAGCCACACTGGGCGTGTCGCTGTTCTGGGCCGGGCTTACAAGTGGGCGGATCATCGCCATTTTCATTGCGCGCTATATGCGGGCCGTCAATCTGCTGATGCTGATGACAGTCGTCTTCCTGGCCGGATCACTGCTGGTGCTGGCCTCCGGCGATGCGACCTGGCTGGCCTTCGTGGGGACTTTCGTCGCCGGGTTCGGCTGCGGGCCCATCTTCCCGACAACGGTCGCCGTCGTCAGCGACAACTATCCTGAGCAGTTCGCTGCTGTCTCTGGGGTGATACTGGGGGTGGGCAACGGCGGTGCGATGCTGCTGCCCTGGGTGCAGGGTCAGGTTGGCGGCGGGGTCAACGGTGGGGTCATCGTGACGGCGGCCTCCGCCATGCTGATGCTGGTGATTATTATCGGGATACAACTGCAGGTGCGTTCAGCGGAGCGGGCGGCTGTCGCCCGCCCCATCAGTTAACCACGAAAGCTGGACGCTTGCGTCAGGCGCGCACCTGCGCGATCCGGGCGAACTCGGCGACGGTCGCGCCGCGCATATCGTCACGGCGTGTGTGGGCGTGTCCGACGCGCTCCGCCGGGCCGATGCCCACCGTCCAGAAGCCGCCCGCCAGCGCCGCATCGATACCGGCCTCGGCGTCCTCAAAGACGACGCACTGCTGCGGATTCAATCCCAGGCCGCCGGCCACCCATACGAACAGGTCCGGCGCGGGCTTGCCATTGACCACGCTGTAGCCGTCGCCAATGGCGGTGAACAGGTCGATGACGCCCAGGTTGATCAGCACCTCACGGGCGTTTTTGCTGGCTGAACCCAGGCCCAGCCGAATATCGGCCTTCTGCGCTTCCGCGAGGAACTCCGGCACGCCGGGCAGCAGGTCAGCCCGGGTGATTTCCGGCAGGGCCTGCCGGTAGTAGTCGTTCTTGCGGGTCATCCAGGCCAGCATCTGTTCTTCTGGCAGCGTGCGACCCTTCAGCAGCAGTTCCAGGCTGCGCCGCCGCGAGACGCCGCGCAGGGCTTCGTTATCGTCACGTGTGAAGCTGAGGCCCTCCTCATCGGCCAGGCGCTTCCATGATCGGTAATGTATCTCGGCCGTATCGGTGATGACGCCGTCCAGATCGAAGATATAGCCTTTGATCTCGCCGGATGGGTTTAGCTCGCTCATGCGTGCTCCTGAACTAGTCGAACCAATCTATAAGCTGCCCTGGAGGCTGGCCAGGCTCTGCTGCGACAGCTGCTGCGTCAGCGTGATCGGCACCGGCTGCCCACGATGCTGCACCGTGAAGCTCACCCGACGCCAGTGCGACGGTAGGGCCGGGTCGGTTGTGAGTTCGCCATTGATCAGCTTTAGGCCGCAGAAGCCGAACAGCACCGCCTGAATCACGCCGCCGCAACTGGCCGCGTGGATGCCATCGCGGACGTTGCCCTTATGGTCGTCAATGTCAATCGTCGCGCTGTACAGGAACAGGTCATAGGCTTCATCCACCATGCCCAGCCGAGACGCCACCCACGCGTGGATCGCCGGGCTGAGCGATGAACCGTGATCTACAATGCGGCTGTACAGGTCCCAGTTGCGTTGCAGAAAATTCGTATCCCCCAGCGTATCGCCCAGGATTGCCATCAGCATGACCACATCCGCCTGCTTGATGACGCGCGTTGACTGCGTTGGGGCGTGGCCGATAATCCAGTCCATGTTCTTCGTGCGCGGCGTGTAGTCGCTCAGCTCGATCGGTCGCAGCCGCTCGAAGAATCCCTCGAACTGCTCCAGCACGCCGCCGCCTTCCTCGCTGTGCGGAATAAACATCTTATCCGCTATCGTCTTCCACTGGTCGATCACGGCGCCATCCAGGGAGAGCGCGGACTTGAGTTGTTCCGCCTGTGCGGGGTGATGCGCTGCCAGCCAATCCCAGACGTGCATCGCCTCGCGCAGATGCCACTGTACCAGACTATTCGTAAAGACGCTGTTATCGACGTTCTCGTGATACTCGTCCGGCCCGATCTGCATGGGGATTTCGTAGCGGTCGGCCTCGGCGTTGAACTCCGCACGCGATCCCCAGAAGCGGGCCGTATCCAGCACCAGTTCCACGCCATACCGTGCGAACCACGCGTCATCGCCCGTCCAGCGCCAGTACTGCAGGGCGGCGTAAGCAATATCAGAAGAGATGTGCTGCTCGTTGTCGCCCGTCCAGATGCGGATGCGCTCCCCGGTGACCGGGTGCGGGTCGGTCCAGCGCGGCGTCGTCTCCAGGCCGGTGTCGGTACTCTCCCAGGGGAACATCGCGCCCTGGTAGCCTGCTTCCTGCGCTTTGGCGCGTGCGCCCGGCAGATTGTGATAGCGATACATCAGCAGGCGGCGGGCCATCTCCGGCTCCATAACCGTGAAAGGCGGCACCATGAACAGTTCCGTATCCCAGAAGACGTGACCCTTATAGCCGTACCCACTCAGCGACTTGGCCCCGATACTGACGCGCTCCTCATGCTGTGGCGCGGCGATAATCAGGTGATAGATGCAGAAGCGCAGCGCCCGCTGTGCGACCTCATCGCCCTCAATGATGATGTCCATAGCGCGCCAGCGATCCGCCCAGGCGGCGACGTGCGCTTCCCGCAGTGCGCCATAACCGGCGGCGCTGAGCTGGTCGAGGTGATCGGCGGCGGCGTGCGCCGGGTCTTCGGCATCGCGGCTGGTGTGCATGGCGACCAGCTTGATCACATCCAGCACCTCGAAACCGTCCAGCGTGACGGTGGCCCTATGCGTGGGCACCTGCGCGCTCGATGAGGCGTCGGCCCAGATGGGGCTGTCGCCGCCGACGTGCAGGCGGCTCGCCAGGCCGACCCGATAGCCGCTCTCATCCGTGACGCCCGTCAGCGTCAGCGTGTCGCCGCTGACCGTGCCGTTGAGCTGCGCCCAGTGCGAGATCCCCTCCGGGTTGGTGACGCTGCCATCCAGCGCGCTGCTGACCGCGACCGTGTGCTGGCCCGGCTTCAGCACTTTGACCTGTACCCGCAGCGCCAGCGCGTGCACATCCGCCAGTGAGCTGAACCGCTCAAAGCGCAGTTGCAGGTCCGTGCCGCCGGGGGTGCGCCACAGCACACCGCGCGTCAGGACGCCGCTGCGCATATCCAGCACGCGCTCATAACCCAGGATGATGCCTTCGCTCAGGCTGAACGTTTCGCCATTGACCGTGATCTTCAGCCACAGCGGGTTCGGGATTGCGACCAGCTCCGGCACGAGCGTCCCGTCCTTATGATTGAAGATGCCCGCCAGCAGCGTTGTGCTGTTATCGCCGGGGTAGCCCTCCTCGAAGCTGCCCCGGATGCCCATCAGACCATTGCCAATGGTGAGGATGGTCTCATGATGCGGCATGCGTTCCGGGTAAAACGGATACTCTTTGACCTGCCATTGACGTTGTTCGTAAGCGTGCATGGTGGGTGGTGCCCTCAGTATGACAACATGGTGAGCGATTAAATCAATACAGCTATGGCAACTAAGACAGCACGCTGCTCTCCCGCACGACAAGTTCAGGGAGGAGCAGATGTTGTTTCAGGTCCACTTCAACCCCGTTGAGCTGGTCTTCCATCATGGCGATGACCAGTTCAACCACTTCTGCGATCGGCTGGCGCAGCGTGGTCAGCGTGGGCATCGTATAGCGCCCGATCGGGTTGTCATCGAATCCCGTCACGGCGATGCGCCTGCCGGATTCCTGCGCGGCCTGCAGCGCGCCGACGGCCAGAGCATCACTCAGGCCGATGATGGCGGTCGGAGCGGGCGACTGCGCCATGATCTGCTGTGCCGCTGCGCGCCCATGATCGACACCGTCAAGTGTGTGCACGATCCAGGCCGCATCCGCACTCAGCCCGGATTCAGTCAGGGCGCGGTGATAGCCCGCCGCCCGCTGATCACCGGATGCCGAGCCAAGCGGCCAACCGATCAGACCAATGGCGCTGTGCCCCTGCGCGATCAGGTGCTGCGTCGCCGTGTAAATGCCGTACTCGCCATCGACATCGACCCAATGCGTCACATCATCGAGCGGTGTCAGGCTGCGGCCAAAAGCGACGAAGGGCACGCCCGCATCATGCAGATAGGCGAAGCGCTCATCGTTCTGGACGGTGTAGGACAGCACGAAGCCATCCACACGGTTAATTGCGATCAGCTCGCGGTAAATATCCGCGGACTGCGTCTGCTTCTGATCGGCGAAGAGCAGCACATGCCGGTTGAGCGCTTCCATCGACTTGACCAGATGATGCTGAAACGACCCCAACAGCGGGTTGTACTCGCTGACGTCGATGGCCTGGGCGTAGCCGATGATGCGTGTCTCGTCTTTGCGCAGGTTGCGGGCGGTCGTGTTGGGTCGATAGCCGATTCGCCGGACGACTTCCAGCACCTGCTGACGGGTCTCCTCGCTGATGTTACCTTTGTTATTCAGGACGAATGATACGGTTGTAATGGACACGCCCGCCTCGCGGGCCACGTCTTTGATAGAAGCCATGCTGCCATCACCATACCTGGGTGTATACGCTGTTGATCGTATTAACACGCTGTCCCTGTTGGTGTCCAGCCTTATCTTTTTGTCTCCCTTACAGTTCATGCGATCAGGCCGTGCCAGCGCGTCCGGATGCAGCCTGCGCCTGCGCTTCGCGGTAGGCGTGCAGACGGTCCTGAACGGCGGCGTTCGCCAGCGCCGTGAACGCGCCCCAGGTCAGCAGCAGCCACGGTACCAGCATCACCGTGCTGATGAGCGCCAGCAGCAGCCATACCAGCACGATGACCAGCGTCAGGAACGGGTGCCGGATGAGCATCACCCCGGCGTTGCGCGTCGCGCCCAGGATCGTGGGCGTCTCCATCTCGAAGTACATCGGCCAGGTGTACATCAGCAGCGCCAGCCCGATGAAGCTCGCCCCGCTCCAGATGATCTGCAGCACGGCGACCAGTGAGTCGCTGCTCTGGCTGTAACTCCATAGATTGCTGAAGTTCACCAGCATGAACAGCGCCATCAGCAGGCCCCAGGGCAGCGCCCGCCACAAATACGCCCGGAACGTATCCCAGAACAGGCTGAGATCAGCCTCCCACGGTTCCGTCTGCGCGGCGTGGCCCAGCCGCATCAGCGCGACAAAGGCCGCCGGCGCGGTGATGACTGGCAGGCACAGCGCGACAAAGGCGAAGTTCGCCCAGATGTAGACGTAACCCTTGAGGCGCATATCGTTGAGTCCGCGCCAGACGACGCGCAGTCCTGCCAGCATGCGATTAGCCTTTCAACCCGCTGTAGCTGATGCCCTCGACGAAGTAGCGCTGGAACATGAAGAACACAATCGCCAGCGGCAGCGTCGTGATGACCGCGCCCGCCAGATAGATGTTCCAGATCAGCGTATCCCCGAACTGCCCCTGCAGCAGTGCCATACCGAGCGGCAGGTTATACAGGTCCGGGTTCTGGTTGACGATGATCAGCACATCCATGAAGTTGTTCCACGTCCCCTGGAAGCTGAAGATCGTCAGCGCTGTCAGGGCGGGCGTGGCCATCGGCAGCACAATGCGGAAGAACATCGTAAAGCGGCTGGCCCCATCGACCTGGGCGGCCTCTTCAATTTCATAGGGGATGCTCTCGAAGAACTGCTTCATCAGGAAGATGCCGAAAGCATCCGCCGCCAGCGACAGGATCACGCCCTGATAGCTGTTCAGCAGGCCCATTTCCTTCAGGATGATGAAGCGCGGGATCAGCAGCACGATTGCCGGGATCATCATTGTGCCCAGGATGATGAAGAACATCACCCGGTTGCCCGGGAACTTTAATCGCGCCAGCGCATAACCCGCCAGCGAGTCAAAGATAAGCCTGAGGATCGTCACCGCCAGCGCGTAGATGATGTTGTTGATGAACCAGCGGCCAAAGTTGAACTCGAAGATCCCCTCATAGCCATCCAGGGCCGGGTTGAAGGTCAGCGCGGTGGAGGTATCCGCCGCCGGGCGCATCGTGCCCGCCTCGTTGGTGCACTCCACGAGGAAGGGCGGCACCGGGATGAAGGACTGCGGCTCCTGCCGCGTAGGCGGCAGACACTTAAACGAGTTAGCGATGGTCAGTACGAACGGCATCGTCTCAGCGAGGGCGAACAGGATCAGCACGCCGATCGCCAGCGTGCTGAACACCCGCCGGCCCAGACGACGGGCCGTGCTTTCCTGCGAGCCAGAGGTGATGCGTGCTTCGTTTGCGGTCATGGTCGTCATGTGCATCCCTCCTACTCGATGGCCCGTTCGCGGGTGAAGATACGCTGGATCATCGTGAAGACGAAAATGATCACGAACAGGATCAGCGCCGTCGTCGCCGCGAGTCCCATATCACTATTGCGGAAGCCGTTCTCGTAGACCATGTAGGCGACGGTCAGGGTGGTCTTGGCAGGGCCGCCGCTGCTGATAACGAAAATCTGGTCGAACACCTGGAACGTACCGATCAGGCCCAGCGTGACCACGAAGAAGGTCGTCGGGGCCAGCAGGGGCACCGTGATCTTGCGGAACGTCTGCCAGGCGCTCGCGCCGTCGATCTGCGCCGCTTCGTAAACCTGACCCGGGATGTTCTGCAGCGCGGCCAGATAGATCACCATCATAGTGCCGATCGTCGTCCAGGTGTTGAGGATCATGATCGTCAGCAAGGTGACGCTTGGCCCGCTGATCCAGTCCCACAGCGTGATGCCAGCAACACGCTGCGACGCCCAGTCTCCGACGGTATCGCGCGCGACCCCGAACAGACCGAGGAAGTTGTGTATCACGCCGTTGGGGTCATCCAGCCAGACGACATTCTCATAATTGGGGAACAGTGCGCCAATCAGTGTGTTGACCAGCCCTTCCTGCGTGAACATCCACATGAAGATGACCGAAATCACGACGGATGAGGTAATCGACGGGAAGTAGAAGGCCGTACGGAAGAAGCCTTTGGCCTTCAGCCAGCGCTGATTGACGATCACAGCCAGCAGCAGCGCCAGGATAGTCTGCGTCGGGACGACGCCCAGCACGAAATAAACCGTATTCTTCAGGGCGATGAAGAAATCACGCTGCGCCAGCGACTGCTCCGCCAGAATGCGCGTGTAATTTTCGGTGCCGACGATCTCATACGCATTATTGACGCCGCCAGCGATCGGCAGCGGATTGTTCACGCTGACCACTTCCGCCAGGGCGGGATCTTCGACATTCTGGACGACGTTTGCCCGGATGTTGCTCTCTGTGCCCAGGCTGTCGTCGGCGGCCTTCGCCGGGACCTGCACGGTATTGCCGACCCCCGCTTCCAGCGTTATGTCTTCCGTAGTGACGTAAGCGAGCGGCTCGCTGCCGATGCTGTTGACAACCGTCCCGGCAGGGATGGTCACCGCTTCGTCGGTCTCATTGGTGAAGACGAGCGTGCCGATCGCGCCGCGCGCCTGCTGCCCAAGCGGGCTGATGCCGTTCCAGTTTGTAAAGCTAACGTAAATCGCAAAGAATATCGGGATAATCAAAAAGATAAGAAAGACGATCAGGGCAGGTGCCATAAAGAGATAGGCGGTCAGGCTCTCCTGTCGTTTTTGTTGCCCCAGGGTGGTCACTGGCCGCTTACTTTTGACGGCACCCGGGGCTGTGCCTGCTGCTGCGCTCATGCGCATCTTCCTTCGACTAAGGGGATTCGATTCAACGGTCGTGCACGCGGCGCGCCGCCTGGGCGAATCCGGTGGATCGGATGTGAAAGCGGTATCGCCGTGGAATGGACGGCAGCAGCCGGGCCGCCGGGCGGCACAGCATGCGCCGCCCGGCTACCGGTCACGATAGACGCTTAGCCACCGATTTCTTCCGCAGCCAGCGTGGTTTCGAAGAACAGATCGTCGAGGGTAGCGTTACCTGCGGCAACGTTCTGCAACTGCGTGTTGAACGTATCCGCCCAGGCGTTCCAGCCAACCGGGAGCTGCCAGCGGTAGCTGTAATCCGCACCGACGACGAAGGCATCGATATCAGCCGGATCGAAGGCCAGACCTTCAGCGCGCGGGCCCCAGGTCTCGATATATTCTTCAGCGGCACCTTCGCGGGTCGGCATCGGGCCGAAGCTGACTTCAGCCGTGGCTTCCTGACCGGCTTCGTTCGTCAGGAAGTTGACGAGCTGCCAGGATTCTTCCAGGTTTTCGTTCTGTGCGCCGACACCGTAGCAAACGGTAAAGGCCATGGTCGCTTCACCAGCCGAGCCAGCGGGCATTTCAGTGATGCCCCAGTTCAGTTCCGGGTAGTTCTGCAGCAGGAAGTTGATGACCCAGTTACCTTCCATGGCCATCGCGGCACGGCCTTCACCGAAGGCTTCGCCACCCCAGCCCGCATCAACAGCGCTCGGTGCACCACCGATGCCTTCCTGGCTGAAACCAGCGTAGAACTCAACGGCCTGACGGGCGGCGTCGCTGTCGAAGACGTAGTTGCCTTCTTCATCGAAGACGGCACCACCGGCCTGATACAGGAACGGCAGGAAGCGCGGCAGTTCCAGCGGGGTCACCAGACCAATCACACCGGCTTCGGGGTCGGTCAGGGCTTCAGCGGCGGCTTCCAGGTCTTCCCAGGTCCAGTCGGCGGTCGGGTAATCCAGACCAGCCGCGTCGAACAGGTCCTTGTTGTACTGCAGCGCCATCGTGGAGAAGTCCTTCGGCGGGCAGTAAAGGATGCCATCATACGTGAAGACGTCCAGCAGGCTGTCATAGAAGCCTTCAGGATTCTCGATCTTGCCTTCACCCACGTCGATCACACCGGCTTCCACCCAGTCGGGCAGGGCGGAGCTATCGACATAGAAGACGTTGGCATAATCGCCACTGGCGAAGGCCGTCTGCATGGTCAGCGGGTGATTGGGTGAGGGGATGAACTCGACGGTGATACCGGTGTCTGCGGTGAACTGCTCCAGCAGCGCATTCAGCGTCGCATCTTCTTCAGCGCTGGAGGACCAGCCAGCCAGCACCAGATCGGCGGTACTTTCGGCGGCGGCGCGGGCCGCTTCTTCGGCTTGTTCTTCCGGGCTGGGTTCGTCCTGCGCCAGGGCCAGGCTGAAGCTGGTCAGGGCCAGGGCTAACACGAGGAGAAAACTCAACAAACGGTGCACTTTCATGGTCTTGACTCCTGTTGGAATAACCACTAGTAGACGATCCGATTTGCCTGCATTTTTTATGCTAAAGCAGGTAAATCGATTTAGTAAATCGTTTTATGACTGTATCGCGACCGTTTTAGGGTGTCAACTATTTCAGAGGAGGTTGCGGATAAATTCAGTTACTTTGCACAAAAATCAGCCCCATTCGCAGGCGCACCGCTGATTCAGATGGGGCGAAGCCGAGATGTTATCTGGCCAGGGGGCGTGACCGTCGCCGCCGGATGCTGTAGTTGAGGCTGCGCATCAGCGCGAGTTGAATCACGATGCCGACCACAGCGAACAGCAGCACCCACGGGACACCCAGACCGAGGCCAAGCGCCAGCATCTGTGCGCCAACAATGGCTGAGAGCAGCACCAGCAGCTCAAACGAGAGCACGAGCAGGATGACGCCACCCAGGATCGCCCCGATCAGCAGGACCAGCGACGAAATAGGCGTCAGATCGAGCGTGATAGCGGCGGAGGCCGTCAGTATTGCGCCGATATAAGCGCCGATGAGGAAGACGGCCACGTGATACAGCAGAAGCCCCAACCCCGCGCCGATCAGCCCACCGATCAGCAGTGCCCCCAGCACCAGCAGCGTGTCATCCGGGGAGACGAGCGACACAGCAAACGATGCGCCGATCAGGAAGCCGGCCACAATAATCACAAAGTCATAGATGCGCCAGCCGCCAATCAGCAGAATCACGCCACCGATCACCAGCAGCACGCGCGCCAGATCAGATTCTGGCGGCGTCAGCAGCCGCTCGATCAGATTTTCCAGCGTGTTGACGGTGCCCTCAGCCGCTTCAATAGTGAAATCGACAATACCCTCTGCGGCGTCTTCTGCGCTTTCTTCCGGGAGGGGATCAGGCGGCACTGCCGTAACTTCGACTTCCTGGGCGTGCAGTGCGAAAGCACTTAAAACCAGTACGCCGATGACCAAGAGAACACTGAGAATGCGTGGATGCCTCACGTCTGGCCTCTTTTCATATGTACACGCCTATATATACGAACAAACTCCACAGAGTGTAATCTGCCATCTGACCTATTTTCATGGGCGGTCTGGCGCAGCGATGTATATCACTGTCCAACTATCACAGACTGATGCCAGACCGAGTTTTGCATCCTGTGCCTTGGCCTGTAATTACAAAGTCAGCGACGCACCGATCAGGAAGACGGCCGCAACAATCACGAAGTCATGGAGACACCAACCGTCGAACAACGCTTTGTTCTCCCGGAAACGCATCCGGGCAAGTGCGTAAGCCACCGGGACGCTCAAAAGCAGCAGCATGCGTGCCAGATCGGATTCCAACAGTGTCCACAGCCACTCAATCAGATTTCCCAACGCGGCCATGAGGCGTTCTGTCGCTTCAACAATGAAATTAGCACTATCGTCTCGTGTGTCTCCTTCAGAGCCATCAGTGGCCATGGGGATGGATTCGACTTCCTGCGCCTCCAGCCCGCCAGCACCCAGAACAAGCACGGTAGTGATCAAAATAGCCAAAAAAACGCGCGCATGTCTCACGTCTGGCCCTCTTTTCACAGCTTGGTGAGCTTTTCAGCATGTATTTTGCTTATGACAGGAAATGCTCACATCGGGTGAGGTGGTCTACTTGTATCCCCCATTTGACCTATTTTCATGGCGGTCTGGCCCAGGAAAGCCTGTCACCGCCCAACTGACCCATACCAAGTTAGGCTTTGCGCCCCCTGTGTGCGTGATGGTCTCCGCTTACACTGGTTTTATCTGCAAATTGTTTGGAGATTCACCTGATGAATTGGGATACTATTAAAGGTAATTGGAAGCAGTTCAAAGGTCAGATCCGCGAGAAGTGGGGTGAGCTGACTGACAACGAAGTCGAAGAAGCCGCCGGTGAGCGCGAACAGCTTGTTGGTAAGATTCAGAAGCGCTACGGTATTACCAAGGAAGAGGCCAGCCGCCAGGTTGATGAGTGGATGGCCAACCTCGAGCGCAGCTAACGCTTGACGAACGCTTGACGACGGAGACCAGTTGGCCGCGCCAATTGGTCCGAATTTTAAGCTGACGCATGCGGCAGATTGCCGTGTGCGTCTGCGCATATGTATCGGCGTCGCCTGGCGTTTCACGCATGTGCGATTGCCCAGGTCAGGTTATGGTTCAACTGATACAGGACACGATTGAAGCGATCGGTTATCTTGGCATCGGTCTGCTAACGATCATTGAGAATATCATCCCACCCATCCCCTCTGAAATCATTCTGCCCTTTTCCGGCTTTACCGCCCGACGCAGCGACCTGACGCTGGTGGGTGTTATCGCGGCAGGGACAATTGGCTCCATCCTGGGTGCCCTGATACTGTATTACGTGGGTCATCGCCTCGGCGAAGAGCGCGTCATACGACTTACTCAGAAATACGGTCATCATCTGGGTATTGAGCCAGAGAACGTCAGACGCGCCAACGACTGGTTCAGAAATAATGGCCAGTGGGCGGTCTTCATCTGCCGCCTGATCCCCGGCCTGCGCTCGGTGATCTCGATCCCTGCTGGCACTGCCCGCATGAACCTGTTCACATTTCTGTTCTGGACGAGCCTGGGCACATTGCTCTGGACGGCGCTGCTCGGGGTAACGGGTTATGCCCTCGGCGACAACTATCAGGCCATCCAGCCGATAATGGATGTCGTCAGCTGGGTTGTGACCATCACGCTGATCGTGCTGGCGATCCGCTGGATATGGCAGCGGCGCACACTGCTTCGTAGTCAGGACGACGCCTCCTGAATGCAAAAGGGCGACGTCACCGCCGCCCTGCGTATCATTCAATTTTCAAAAACCCAGCCTCTACATGCCCTCGATCCACGGGTCAGGGTTAACCGTGTTCATGATTGTACAGACGGCCCCCGCCGGATCGCTGATCACCATGAAGCGGCCCGCCGGGGTATCGGTCGGCGGTACGTGCACCTGTCCTCCCAGCTCCTCGACTTTTGCCGCCGCTGCATCAACATCGCTGGTGGTAAAGTACACCATCCAGTGCGGCATCAGGCCTTCCCATTCATCCGTCATCTGAATAATGCCACCGTTGAAGCGGTCGCCATTCATAATCATGGTGTAACCGTCCATCGGCCCGAGTTGGTATGTCCAGCCGAGCAAATCCCCGAAGAACGCTTTCGCCTTCTCGACATCGCGTGTGGCCAGTTCATTCCAGCACATCGCGCCCACCGTGTTGACCAGTTCCGCACCGATGTGATTCTTGGGCTGCCACAGTGACACGTAGGCCCCCGTCGGGTCCTGCAGGACCAGCATACGCCCTTCTTCCAGCACATCCATCGGCCCCATGACGACCTTGCCACCCAGGGCGCGGATCTTCTCCGGCATCGCATCGACATCATCAACCGTGATGTAATTGTTCCATACGGAGGGCATATCCGGTTGCCCCTGACTGATCGCAGCGACGGTGTGCCCGTCCTGCTTGAACATGGTGTAGACCATGCCGTTGCCAATCGGCAGGTCATCAGTCTGCCACCCCATCAACGTGGAATAAAAAGACCTGGCTTTTTCAGTATCGGTCGACGAACAATCTGCCCAGGAAAATGCGCCTTGTGGGTAATGCTTTACGGTGTACATGAAGCCTCCTCATGACTATTGTCGAGTATTAGACTGCTGTTTGAACGCGCGTTCTAATACAGAATAGCACATATGTTCAAAAACGCAAGCCGTCTGAGCAAATTCGTACCGGCACGATTGCGTGATTGCAGGTCGCTTCGTCAACGCACGATGCAGCATCAAAAGAATTAAGGAAAACGCGATAACTATGTAGTTTCTTACAGTGAAATTGATGTAATATAAATGGAGCATTAACGACAACCGATCATTTCAGGGGATAACCCATGGCACGTTACATTGCAGAGCCCTTTGTAGCTGGTACGCCTCAGGCTGAAGTCATTGGTCAGACGATGGTCTCTTTCATCACCAATCTTGAAACCAACACGATCAAACCCATTCTGGAACGCCACAACCTCACGAAAATTGATGAGAACAAGTGGTATCCGCACCAGGTCTGGATGGACATCCTCAAAGAGATGGGCGAGTCGCTCGGGAGCAAAGCATCATCCGCCTACGTGGCCTTTGGTCGTCAGGTCGTTGAAAATGCCGTCATGCCGCCGGAAATCCAGTCCATCCCGGACGTGCTGAACGCCCTGCACGCCATCCATCACGCCAACCTGCGCAACGTCCCGGAGGACGAAGGCTACAAGGTGGAGGCCGTCAGCGAAAGACACTACATCGTCTACCACAACACGCCGAACCCGGATGAGGCCATTTACGGCTTCCTGTGGGGGCTGGCGGCGCGCTACAAGAAGGACAACGAAATCTTCATCGTGCGCGAGATCGAAAACCCGGCACCGCACCTCGCACGCTCCGCCTATGAGGTGAAGTGGGGCCGCAACCCTTCAGACGTGGCGTAAACAACCCATAACGCAGAATCCCAGAGGTGCGATCCAGCCGCGATCGCACCCACTCCCCATAATTCAGGCTGAGTACCCTCCTCACACTGGCCGCCGCTCCTGCCCGCACGAATAGGTCAACTGGCGAATACGCAAACGCACTGGTCGTCCTATGGCGACCCGGCACAGATTTGCTACGCTGGTCTATAGACCTTTAATGTTGTGAGGAGAACATACTCTATGGCGGAGAACTACCCTGATTTCCACGCCGAAATGGTCAGCCTGGTCACCAATCTCAGAGACAAGCTGAGCGGTCCCATGTCTGGCTATGGCGAACTACATGCAGCCGCCACCCGTGACGCGGCCCTCTCCCGCAAGTTCAAAGAGCTGATCGCCCTGGGGATCGCGATCGCCATACAATGCGAAGGGTGTATCGTCTATCACGTCCATGATGCGCTGGATGCCGGCGCAACACGCGACGAAATCCTCGAAACTGTCGGCGTGGCCGTCATGATGGGTGGTGGCCCGGCAGTCATCTATGGCGCGCAGGTGCTGGAAGCGTTGGAACAGTTTGAAGCGGAGGGCGTTGATACGCGGTAAATCAGTATGAAGGTAAATGAGCTGTTTGAATCCATTCGTGTTCAGTTCTCAGACGAACCAGAATCAACCAAGCAGGAAGTGCCCGGCCGCGAATATCTGGGTGAGATGGTTTATGGCGGGCTGGATGGTATCGTCACCACTTTTGCTGTGATCAGCGGCGTCGTCGGCGGTGGGCTGGGATTTGGTGCAATCCTGATTATCGGTTTTTCCAGCCTGTTCGCTGATGGCTTCTCGATGGCGACCGGTGCGTTCTTATCCGCACGCAGCGAGCAGGAAGCCTACGACTTTCGCCGCCAGCAAGAGGCACGTGCACGTCAGCAGGATGAAGCCGCCAAACGCGAAGAACTCGCTGAACTTTATAAGGAAGACGGCTACAACCCCGACGATGCCAGACAGCTTGCCGACCTGCGCGCCACCCAGCCGGAACAAATGGATCGCGAGATAATGATCGAACAGCACGGCATGATCCAGGATGATCGCAACGCCTATCTGGTCGGCCTGGCGACCTTCATCGCCTTCATCGTGGCGGGGACGCTGCCGCTGCTGGTCTACGTCGTGGGCCTGTTCGTCGATGTACCACGCGACTGGTCCTTCCCGATCTCCGTTGTGCTGACGGGCGTCGCGCTCTTTCTGCTGGGGGCGGCTAAAGTCGTCGTGACGCGCCGCAACGCGCTACGCAGTGGGCTGGAAATGCTCGTGATAGGTGGGCTGGCGGCAGGCGTCGCCTATGGGGTCGGCGCACTGCTGAGCGGTATCGGCGCTGCCGCCTGATGACTTCTTCCGTCAGGCTTTGGCTGCTTGCCATGTGACCGTGATGCGCGTGCCCTGCTTATCCTGGCTGCCACTGCGGATTTCAAACGCCGCGCCGACAGCCTCCGCGCGCTCGCGCATCATCTTCAGGCCAAAGCCGCTGTTGATCTCCTCCGGGTCGAAACCGACACCATCATCATGGATGATCAGCCGGAACTGTGTTTCGTCATACTGTCCCGTCACCGTTAGCTGAGACGCCTGACTGTGTTTAATGACGTTGTTCAGCGCCTCCTGTGCCAGCCGGTACAGCGCGACATGAACTGCACCCGGCAGATAGACCTCGTCCGGCCCGTCAATGCTGACCATAATCTGCTTGTGACCACGCAGGCCGTGGCACAGGTTCTCGACCAGGGACATGAACGGCGCGCCCATGATGGCATCAGGGCGCATCTCGAGGAGCAGCGTCTGCATTTCGGCCAGCGCGGCCCGGTTGAGGAAGATCACGTCTTCCAGGTATTTGCGTGCTTTCGGCGGCGGATCATCCCAGATCGTCGATAGCAGGTCGGCGCGCGTCGTCGATGCGAACAGAATCTGCTTGACGCTGTCGTGCAGATCGCGCGAGAGGCGCTGGCGCTCTTCCATCGCGGCAAGCTCACGTGTTTGCTCTGTGAGGTGGGCGCGTTCCAGCGCCTGTGCGCAGTACTCGGTGAGCGTCAGCAGGAAGGCGCGCTCCGTCTCGTCGAAGTCACGCGGCGCGTCGAAGCCCAGGCCAACCGCGCCGATCATATCGTTATTCACGTTGAACGGCAGTACCGCCCACGCCTGATGCGTCTCCACGCTGCTGAGGTCGGACGTGTGCGGGATGATGCGCTCGCGTTCCGCTGGCGATCCCATCCACAACGTACGATTCTCGCGGACGGCCAGCGCAATCGGCACGGTCGGGTGATCCAGCGGGATGTGCCGCCACTTCTCAACGATCTCAGGCGGATAGCCCAGCGCCCCGATGATTTCCAGGGACTGACCGTCACCCGTCAGCACAACGATGGTGCCGCCGGCAGCTTCCAGCCCGCGGATACCGTGCTCGATGATGATCTCCGTGACTTCGTGCTGCGTTATCGCGCCGGAGAGGGCGGCGGCCAGCGTTTGCAGCAGATGACCGCGCTGCTCCGCTTTGAGGCGCTCGCGGATATCGATGCCAATGCCGACCTGACGCCCATCTGAGAGCTGAACGTTCGACCAGGAGCTGTCGATGATGCTGCCGTCACGCGCCGTGACCTTGAAATCACGCCAGCCCGGTTGCAGCGACTGCATGTAGTCACGGACCTGTTCACGATAGTCACGGTCCGGGTAGACCAGTGTCATCATATCGTGCTCAAGCGCCTCCTGCGTTCCCCAGCCGACGAGCCGCTCGAACTCATGGTTCACAAACGTAACGTTGGTATTCGGATCATACACGGTGATCATCACCGGGATCTTGTTGATGATGCGCTGCAGCAGCTCGCGCTCCTGATTCAGCGCTTCTGCCGCTTGTTTACGGTCGGTGGTATCCAGCGAAATCCCGACTGCCCCCAGCATGTTACCGTGCGGGTCGAAGATCGGTGCTGCTGATACGGCAATATAACCGGTACTGTCGTCAAAACGCTGAATTCTGAATTCAACCTCTGACTGACGGGCGTGCGTCTTCAGGACCAGCGCCAGCGGCATTTCCTGATTCGTCACGCGCTTTCCTGTATCCGGCCACCAGCAGAGATATTCGCCGTAAGCGTCCGGCGACTCTGACATCGGGACCTGTCCCTGCCAGACGCGGTGTGCTTCCGGGTTGGTGGTGATGATCCGCCCGCCCCTGTCGGTGATCCACACGCCGACGGGCAGGTTCTCCAGGACGGCAGCCAGGCGGCTCCGCTCCGCCTCGACGGAGCGCGTGAGTTCCTGCTGATCGCGCAGGCTTTCGCGCAGGGCTTCCTCGATCCGCTTGCGATTGGTGATGTCAGTCACCACGCCGACCAATCGCCAGGGCTGGCGTGCGCCATTTTCACCCCGGTAGATGATCTGGCCGCGCGTGGCGACCCAGCGAATGCTCGCATCCGGCAGGACGATACGCTTCTCAACGGCGTAGATGCCCGATGAACCGGGCGCGATCGCTTTTGCGAACGCTGATTCCGCGATGGCGCGATCTTCCGGCGCGATGATCTCAAGGCCCTTTTCCACCGTGGCCGGTGCATCGCCCACGCCGAAGATACGCCGCGCCTGGGCGTCCCAGTAGGCGTAGCTGCCATCCACCTCGTTGATCCAGGTGCCCATCTCGGCTGCTTCCAGGGCGAGCCGCCGCAGTTCTTCGCTCTCGCGCAGTTCGCTCAGCAGTTGCTCATAGCCGGTGACATCCATTGAGGCGGTTGTCACGCCGACGACTTCGCCATCCGCATTGTGCAGCGCCTCAGCGGTGATCTTGTAAACCGCGCGCTCACCGTCGACGTCAAAGGTGATGCTCTCGCGGGCACCGATGCCTGTTTCCAGCACGCGCTGTTTGAGCGCCATGAGCTGCTGTGTGCCCTCATCAGAGTTGAGTTCGTCGTCGCGCTTGCCGATCACGTCGGCAGGTTCAAAAGCCGGGTGGGGATTGTGGATCCAGGTATAACGCAGGTCACGATCAACCTGGGCCACCATGATTGGCGCGTTCTTCAGCGCGACGCGGAACTTCTCCTCGCTCTCGCGCAGCGCATCACGCGCACGCCAGGTCTCGGTCACGTCGACAGCAGCGACGAGGAGACCCTCAGTGCTACCTGTCGGATCATGCAGCGGTTCCACTGTCACCGCAAAGATGCAAAGTTCATCGCCGATAGTCGTGGTGATGTGCTGCTTGACTCCCCGGCCCGTTGCCAGCACGCGCTGCTTGAGCGCGATCAGTTCAGCGACGGATGCTCTCGGCAGGAGTTCGTCGTCGCGCTTGCCGAGCATCTTTTCAGCAGGGAAATCAGGATGCGTATTCTGGACCCAGGTATAGCGCAGATCGCGGTCATTGGTATAGATGCTGACGCGCGCATTCTCCATCGCGATCTGATAACGATGCAGGTTCGTCTGCAATGCTGACAGCGTATGCTTTTGCGTCAGGCGCAGGCGATACATCAGGCCGCTGATGAGTACGCCCTCCACGACGAACAACCCCAGCGGGACCAGCGCGGGCCAGTCCGGTCGCAGCAGCGCACCGCCCGCCCATTGGAACACGCTCAGGCTCAGCAGGGTAGCGATGATGGTAGCCAGCAGGCCAATCCGCAGCCCACCGAACCACGCGCCGATCGTGATCACGGGCAGGTACAGCAGGAAGACTGCCTCAAGGCCAAGCAGCGGCCTGAGCATAAGCTGGATGAAATACGTCACGACGACCAGGACGAAGACGATAAGAATCTTAATCAGTATTCTGGACGAATCTTGTATGGATGCAGACGGTTCGAGTCTCACACGCATTTAGTCTCTCCTCCGATGGGACCTGTGCTCCCGTGCTGCAATGCGACGAATGAGGGTGGGGAGGCCATTACGAAAAAGGTCCAACAAATGACCCGATAATCGGGGGACGACTTTGTTAGAATGACCTTAAAACATAATTCTAACCGCAACTTTTGGGGGTGTCATCATGGGATAGCGCCAAAACAGGGCTTTCCGGTCAAAAATAGGCCGGTTTTCAGAACGAGCAGTATGATGAAAACGTTTTCTTATTTTGTCAGGTGCCGCGCGACGAATTCGCCAGGCGTCAGGACCTGTACATCAAATCGACCGTGGGCAAGCGCACGCCGGTGCATCGCTTCTGGCACCACTGCGACCTGGCCCTGACGCGCTTCTCCGGCGATGCGGCCCCACAATGGCGGGCGCGTCCTGTTGATTGCTCAGTACAGTTCAGGCTGGTTGTAGTCGATTTCTGTGATCGTGCCGCGATAGTAGGGCTGATAACCCTCTGGCCCATTCCAGTAGACTTCCACCTCTGACGGAATGCGCACACCGTCGAAGCTGCGGTAGGCCAGGACCTTACCGCCCCAGGGCTGCGGTGTCGGGTTGTCGTCGCGGTAGCGCACACCCTCCACCTGAACGACGTCGTCCGCCTCGTTGAATGTGAAGGTCGCCGTCATCCGGGAGTGCTGGTCAACCAGCGTCACGCGGGCGCTGCGGTCGTCAACAGCTTCCCAGCGCAGATGATCGCTCGGCAGTAAGGCGGTCGGGAACCACATCGTCTCCGCCAGATAGCGCGCCAGAGACCCCTGATCCATCGATTCGCCGGTCGCATCAGCCACGGTAATCATCGACAGCGGCTTGACCAGCATATTGCCCCGGCCGGAAATATACTTGTCCCGCGTGGTGACCCACACCAGCGGCATCAGCCAGCCGCGCGCCAGCCAGACGAAGGCCGGCGGCTGCGCCGTGAAGTACTGCACCGCCTTAAACGGGAACCAGCTTTCGCCGTTGTTGGTCGATAGCGTGCCGGTCTGCTTCAGCCGCACGTACCGGATCAGCGGGTAGCCATCGGGCACGCTGCGCTTCAGATAGCGCTGCACCGGCGCGGGCAGGTCGTCCAGCTCGCTGTGACGGAACGTGCCATCCGGTGCTGTTGAAGCTGCCAGGAAGATCGTGCGGGCTTCGTTATCGGCCATTTGCCGCAACCGGTTATCGATCAGGCGCGTTAAACCTAACCCACCCAGAACAATGGCCAGGATCACCAGGAGTATCGGCATAGTCGATCATCACCTCTGTGACTAAGAACGATTCAGGCTGTGGCAGCGATGCGGGCAACGATGCGGGCAGCGATGGGAACTTACAAGCCCTTGCCGCTCACCGGGATCAGGCGTGCGCCATCCGGCGGGCTGGTGAGCAGGGGCATAGCTTCAGCAATCAGCTCCCGCACGCGCGGCAGCGTCAGCGATTCAGCATGAGCCTCCTGTGAAGCCCACAGTTCCATCACCCATACCTTACCATCATTGTCGGCATCTCTGGTCACCACGTACAGGTGACATCCCTCAAGCGGCTGCATGAGTTCTGCCGCAGTGCTCAGGATTGTGACCAGCTTTTCGCGGTTTTCCGGCGCGGTCGTCAGCGATCCGACCATCCCAAATTCACTCATTGTGTGCGTCCCCCTCTGATGTTGGCGTTCGTCTTCTGGCGATCTCTGTTCAGTATAGACGAACAGATGTGCGATGCAAATTTGACTCTGTCCGTCATCGCTGCGTAACATCTGCGTCATATGCTGAAGACCATCATCCCTGAGCAGGTCACCAACGACACGCTGGCCGGGGCGAACATCGTCACCATCTCACGGGCCACACCAGAGCGCGAGTTCTTCGAGCCGGGTGGGGCGGCGGTCCGCGCCTATGCCAGCGAAAACTACACTTTCAGCCCAGGCGAGGACGAACGCGAAGTCATTGATCAGGATGGCCGTGTGTGGGCAGTGACAGAAGCTGCACTCGTCGGCCCGGATGGTGAACAGCTCGAACGTATAGGCGGCCATCTGGTGTTCTGGTTCGGCTGGTACTCTTACCATCCGGAGACGCTCATCTACGAGTAGGGCACCGGGGCGTCACGACAATGCGACGCCCCCTTTTCGCTCAACTGACCACGTTCTGCGGCTTGCCGTTGAGGAAGGCGCGCACGTTATCGACGGCCATGGTCATCAGGCGCTGGCGCGCCTCACGCGTGGCCCAGGCGATGTGCGGCGTGATAATCACGTTCTTCGCGTGCAGCAGCGGGTTATCCGGCGGCGGCGGTTCCGTCGAGAGCACATCGAGACCTGCCCCGGCGATCTGCCCGGCGTTGAGCGCGTCGGCCAGGTCCTGATCAACGACCAGCCCCCCGCGTGAAGCGTTCAGCAGGATGGCGGTCGGCTTCATCAGGCGCAGCGTCTCGCGGTTGATCAGGCCCGCCGTCTCCGGCGTAAGCGGGCAGTTCAGGCTGATGACATCGGAAGTGCGCAGCAGCGTCTCCTGATCGACCCAGCGAAAGTCGGGGATATCCGGCACGGAGGACTTCGACAGGCTGTGTGCCTGAACGTGCATCCCCAGCGCGTCCGCAATCCGCCCGACCTGATGGCCGATCCGCCCCAGGCCGATGATGCCCAGCATCTTGCCCGCCAGTTCAATCTGAGGGAAATCCCAGAAGCACCAATCCGGCGAGGACGACCAGCGCCCCGCCTGTACGGCTTCGCTGTGGTGGGCGACCCGGTGGCAGAAGGTCAGCAACTGCGCGATGATCATCTGCGCGACGGAGTGCGTGCCGTAGGCCGGGATGTTCGTCACGGTGATGCTCTGTGCGCGGGCGGCTTCCACATCGACGACGTTGTAGCCGGTCGCCAGCACGCCGATGTAACGCAGTTCCGGCAACTGACGCAGTGTATCGCTGTCGAGTGGCGTCTTGTTCGTCAGGATGGCAGTGGCAGCCTGTGAGCGTTCGACGATGGCATGGGCTGGCGTGCGCTCATGGACGGTGAGCGCGCCCAGTTCGGCCAGGGCGTCCCAGCTCAAATCGCCGGGGTTGAGCGTATAGCCATCGAGAACGACGATGCGCGGCGCGTCTGTGGAGGTTGATTGGCTCATGGGGTGGCTCGCTATCAGGTGAAGTGGGTCCAGGTGTTGATCTGATGCGGGTACTGCGCCTCAGGTTAGTTTGCCAGAGTGGGCAAGCGGCAGGCTGAACGTAACCTGTGTGCCCCGATTCTCTATCGAGATGATCTCGAAGCGGCCGCCGTGCAGCTCGACGATGTGGCGCGAGACGCTCAGCCCCAGTCCCATGCCCTGCTGTTCGCGCCGCTCCCGGTCGATCTGCTCGAAGGGCTGCTGTGCCTTGGTGGAATCCGCCGCGTTCATGCCGCTGCCCGCATCCTGGACGCGCAGCCAGACCCACGCGTCCGCCTGCCAGACGTGCAGATGAATGCTGGCTCCCTGCGGTGAGAAGTTGAGGGCATTCGTCAGCAGCTCGCTGATGGCCTGCTTCAACAGGTGGACGTCACCAAAGATGGCGATTGCCTCATCCTGCTGATCGATGACAATGTGGCCCTGCTGATTGCGATAGGCGTAGCGCCGGGCCATCTCCATCGCATCCGCGATGAGCTGCCAGAGCAGCACTGGCCGCCCCACCATGCGGATTGTCTCAGTGGTGAGCGTCTTCGCCTCAATTTTGGAGAGTATCACCGTCTGCCGGACGAGGTGCTCCAGGCGATTGGTACCCGCGCGCAGCGTCTCCAGCAGTTCGGCCGTCTCCTCGCGAGAGAGCCGCCCAAGCTGCTCTTCGATCAGCTCTTGCACGAAAGACAGCGAGACGAGCGGCGTGTTCAGCTCATGGCTGACCATGGCGACGAGCTTACGCTTGAGTTCGCTGACATCCTGGTGTGCGGTATCGGCGATGGTCTGCCGCCGCTTGAGACGCGTTTCAATCGCGGTGAGCAGTTCGTCGAGCTTGAAGGGCTTGGTGATATAGTCATCTGCGCCCAGGTTCATGCCCCGGCGCACAGCGGATTTATCGGCATGGGCCGTCAGGAAGATGAACGGCACCGATGCCAGATGCGGCTCTTTCTGCAGCGCTTCGAGGACTTCATAGCCGTCCATCTCCGGCATGGTGATGTCGCTCACAATCAGATCGGGCTGCGCCGTCATCGCTTTTTCCACGCCGTCGCGGCCATTGACAGCGGTGACGACATCATAGCCCTCGAAGTTCAGCCACTCGGCGATCTCCGCGAGCAGCTCCGGCACATCCTCAATGACCAGGATTCGGGTCATAGAACACTCCCTGCACCACTGCGGGGCAGCTCGACAACGAACTCGGTACCTTTATTCAGCACGGATCGGACGCGGACCTTACCGCCGCACAGGCTGACTGCCTCCCGGACGATAGTCAGGCCCAGGCCGGTGCCCTTGTGATTCTGGACGTTTGGCGCACGATAAAACGCTTCGAAGAGGTGCGGCACGGCTTCTTCCGGGATGCCCATACCCTCGTCGATGACGTGCAGCGCGTAGCCTTCCGGCTGTGGCATCAGCCGCACGATGATCGTACTCTCCGGCGGCGAGTATTTGACCGCGTTGGAGATCAGGTTCGTGGTGATCTGGCGCAGCAGTTTCGGGTCTGTTTCGACAACGTCGGCGACCTGCGTCTCATAGGTCAGGTCGTGTGTATCCGGGTATATCATGCGGAATTCATCGACAATATGCTCAATGAACACGGCGACGTCAATGCGCTGTGGGTAATACTCCAGATGGCCGTTTTCCATCTCCGCCACGATGAGCATGTCGTCCAGCATTTGCAGCAGCAGCCGGACAGAGCCGCCGATCCGCTGCAGGTGGCGCTGTTTGCGCTCGGCATCCATACGGGCTTCGTGGCGCTCGATGAGTTCCGCCGATGAGAGGATCGCCGCCAGCGGATTACGAAAATCATGCGAGAACATGGCGATCAGTCGCGACTTGAGCAGGCGTCGCTCGCGTTCTTCCTCGAAGGCGGCACTCATAGCGATGAGCTGCTGCCGTACGATGTGTTTCTGCTCTTCGGATTTGTGCAGGCGCGATACAATCGCGTTCAGCAGATCCGCACGTTTAAAGGGCTTCGTCAGATAGTCGTCGGCCCCCAGATTCATACCCCGCCGCAGCGACTCATAATCGGCGCTGGCCGTCAGGAAGATGAAAGGCGTCGCGTTCAGCTCCGGGTTGGAGCGGACTTCCAGCAAAACGCCGTGACCGTCCATCTCCGGCATAGCGATATCACACACGATGAGATCTGGTCTCTCCCGTATCGCCAGCTCCAGACCGACCCGGCCATTCTCAGCGCCGACGACCTCATGTCCCTCAAAATGTAGCCAGTCACAGATTTCTTCGCGCAGCGCCTTTTCATCTTCAATAATGAGTATTTTCGGCATAATTTACTCGCTTCGTCGTGGCTTCGGCAGACTGACGGTGAATGTGGAGCCTTCGTTTATACGACTCTGGACTTCAATCGTCCCGCCATGCATTTCGACGGCTTCTCTGGCGATACTCAGGCCAAGCCCGGTACCGGATATGGTGCCAACGTTCTGGGCACGGTGGAACGGCTCGAACAGGTGCCGCAGGTCCCTGTCAGGGATGCCAATGCCCTGATCAACCACGCAGAAAGTGATCCTGTCCCCGACGTCCTGTAGTCTAACGCTGACGTGTTCGTCGGTCGACGAGTATTTCAGACCGTTGGAGATCAGATTGCTGATGACGTGTCGCATCAGACGCGGATCGTAGTGATAGCGCAATGGCTGTGATGCGGCCTCATAGATAATGCGCCCGCGATATTCTTGGTGCGTATTGAACTCCTCAATGATATCGCGCAGCAGGGCATCCAGGTCGCCCACTTCAGGATTATATCGCACCCGGCCCGCCTGGATGCGTGCCAGTTGCAGGACGTCCTCCATGATCTCTTTCATATAATCGACCTGGCTGACGATCTTGTTCAGCCGTTCTTCCCGCTGATCGCCAGTGAGGCGGTCGCTGTACGCGAGCAGCGTCTCCGTGGTTGCGGAGATGGTCGCCAGCGGCGTGCGGAACTCGTGCGAGGCCATCGATACGAAGCGCGACTTCAGCTCGCCCAGTTCTTTTTCCTGCTCCAATGCGGAGCGCAGCGCAATCTCCGCCTCGCGGATTTGCGTGACATCCAGCGTGGCCCCCACCATACGGAGCGGCTTCCCTACCGGGTCATGAAGTACGACCGCATTGGATTTGACGTAGCGCAGACCGCCATCTGGCAGCATCACGCGGAACTCAACATCGAAGACGCTGTTGCCCACGATGGCCGCCGTCATCTCCTGGCTCAGACGCTCTTCGTCATCCGGGTGTATGTTCTGTGACCAGATGGTGGCCATGTCTTCTTCGTCACCCTTGAATGTGACCGGGTCCAGGCCGTAGTTCGTGAGCGACTTACGATCCACAACCAGCTTGTTGCTGATTAAGTCATAGTCCCAGATGCCGATGCCGCCCGCTTCCATCGCCAGTTGCAGACGCCGGGTGAGATGCTCCATCTCCGCCTGTGCGAGTCGTAGCTCGGTGATGTCTTCCACGATGCCCACCCGCTTGACGAGTCGGCCTGCTTCATCACGGATGGGGAAGGTGCGCGCCCATATCCAGCGCGTTTCGCCATCAGGCCGGATAATACGATACTCAAAGTCCGAAAATCCGTCTTTCTGGTAGCGCGGCTTAAGGGCCTGCTCCCGGACGAAGTCGATATCATCGGGATGGACTGCCTCCAGGAAGGAATTGGCATCCGCATACAGGCTCTCACACGACTTGCCGAACATCTGCTCATAAGTCGGGCTGATGTACCCAATTGATTTATCATCGCCAGCGCGGATGAACAGCACCTGCTCGATGTTCTCCGCCATCTGACGGAAGCGCTCTTCGCTTTCGCGCAGGGCGATCTCCGTCTGTTTACGATCGGTGATATTGCGCATCAGGCTCTGGATGTGCAGCGGCTTGCCGTTGGCATCGCGGACAAGCTCCGCGTTGATTTCGACCGGGAAGACACTGCCATCCTTGCGCCGCACGCTGCGCTCATACGGGGCGATGTCCTCGCCCGCCAGCAGACGCTGGAGTACGTCCTTTGCAGAGTGTACTTGGTCCCCGACCACAATATCCCGGAAACTCAGCCGCCGCAGTTCCTCGACGCTGTAGCCGAACATCTCCGCCGCGTGCTGGTTAACATACTGGTGGTCGCCCGACAGACTGAGGATGAAGACGCCGTCATTGGACTGCTCGAACAACGACCGATAGCGCAGTTCGGATTGCATCAGGGCGTCCTGCGCTGCTTTGCGGTCCGTGATGTCGGTGAAGGTCGTCACGACGGCGTGCGGCTTATCTTCGCCTTCGCGCTGGAGCGGCTGCGCATTGATCAGAATCCACACCAGGGTGCCATCCGGCTTATGAACGCCCATCACCGCGTTATATTGGGGTATACCCGTCCGCAGCGCTACGGTCCCCGGGTGGGTTTCGCCAGGGAAGGGGGTACCGTCCTCGTGGATGGCGCGCCAGCGCGGGTCCATCCCGGTGCGGCCCATCATCTGATCCGCCGTCAGGCCGAGGATCTCCTCAGCCGCTCGGTTGCAGACCAGAATCGCGCTGGTGTCGTCCTGCACAACGATGCCTTCCGACATGGCGCTGATGGTCGTCCGGTAGCGCTCTTCGCTCTCGCGCAGGCGGGTTTCTGCCAGTTTGCGCTCGGTCACGTCGCGGATGGTGCAGACGACGTTGGGAATATCACCGTTGGTCTGCTCCACCCTGGCCATGCCGATCTCCGCATAGATGACGACACCATCCAGGCGCAGCCCGCGCACATCACAGCGCGTGGTGATGTCTTCGCGCAGCACGCGGCGCATCTGCTCGGCCAGGTGGTCGTGGTCGTCGGGGTAGATGCGATCCAGCAGCGGCACACTGCGCGATTCAGAGTACCTGATGCCGAACATCGTACAGTAGGCCGCGTTGAACTCGCGGATGATGAGCGTTTCGTCCACCAGCAGGATGCCGTCACTGCTGCTCTGCAGGATGGCCTCGATGCGTGTTTTCTGCAGACGCATCTCGGCGGTCCGCTGGGCGACGCGCTCTTCAAGCTCGGCAGCGTAGCGACGGATGCGTTCATTGAGCATGCTGGTATGTATCCCGATCGCTAGCTGATCGGCCACTTCGCAGGCAATCTGGATGAACTCATCGCTGAAGAAACCCGTCTCTGCTGCGTGCAGGTGCAGGCCGCCCAGCAGCGTCTCTTTGTGCTTCAGGCTGATACTCAGCACGCTGTGGATGCCCTCAGCTTCCAGCAGCGCCCGGTCCTTCTGTGGATAGGCGCTCACATCCTGAATGAGATGATAGCGCTCGGTTTCCAGCGTCCGTACAACTTCCTGATCAATGACGTTAGGGCTGTCCAGTGGCACGCTCTCAAACCTGGGGGGTGGCGTGTGGCCATACGCCGCACGCACGGCCACCGTCGAGCCGGTGCGCTGCTCTGTATCAAACCGGAATACGGAAGCGCGCCGCGCCGGGACCATCAGCAGCAGCGTGTCGAGTGCCTCAGATGCCAGTTGCTCTATCGTGGCTGCTTCGAGGATGAGCTGATCGATAGCGTGCAGCGTCGCCAGCCGATGCGCGGAGCGCTCAAGAGCGAGTTCGCTGCGTTTGCGCTCGGTAATATCCAGCAGCGTGCCGACGAGTACCTGCGACTTCCCATCGACAGACTGGGTGCCCTCACCCTGGGATACAACCCAGCGCACTTCGCCATCTGGCCGCACGACACGCAGCTCGGTTTCGTTCAGAGTACCTGTTTCCTGGCCGTGTTCGAGTGCTTTAAGGACGCGGCGGCGATCCTCCGGGTGGATGCGCTCATAGGCGACGCGGATCGACGCCTCGGCGCTGTTCGGGTCTAGCCCGCAGATTCTGAAGAACTCATCCGACCAGGCCGTCTCCCCGGTTCTGAAGTTGAGCGACCAGCTCCCCAGGTGCGCGATCGCCTGTGCCCGATTGAGCTGTGCTTCGCTCTCGCGCAGGGCGATCTCCGCCTGTTTCGCCTCGGTCACATCAAAAGCGATCGTGATGACGCGATCAATGCTGCCATCAGGGTTGCGCAGCGGCGCGATAGTCGACTGAAACCAGCGGTAATCCGGCCCGGTTTGCATGTCATCGACATCAGTGCGGATCTGCCCGGAAGCCATGACACCGCGCACGCGCTCGACGAAGGTATCCGCTACCTCTTTCGGGAACAGGTCGTATGCAGACTGGTCCTGACGCTCTGCAGGAGACAGCTCAAACGGTGCCCAGGCACGCTCATTGGCGAAGAGATAACGCCCGTCAGCGTCGGCAATTGTGATGACGCCATCGAAGTTCTCGACCAGCGTGCGGTACTTCTCCTCGCTGGCGATCAGCGCATCATTGGCCTGCTGCCGTCGGATGATGGGCGCGATCTGCTGCAGTGAGACTGTCAGCAGTTGCAGCAGGGCCTCATCACGTCGCAGCACACGCTGCGCCATGAACACCATCACCGCCAGCACCTCGTCATTGTCAATGACGGGGATGGCGACGATGCCATGAATATCTGCCTGCTTTGCGTGTTCCAGGCGCAGGAACTCAGCGGCGGTCAACCGCTGAACGTCCTCCGTCCATGAAGCAGCATGATTTTTCCAGGCGCGGCCCGGGATGCCGCTATCCAGCGCGAACGTGTACGATTCAATCTCCTCACGGAAGCGCTCGAGGCTGGCTCTGGCTTCGGACTGCACAAAAAAGGGTTTACCGATGCGCAGCACATCCCTTTTTTCATTCAGCAGCCAGACTTCGCCATAGTCCCAGCCCTGCGCCTCACAGATCAGGCGCATGGTGACGAGCAGGGCCGCATCCGTATCGTTGGCTGTGCCCGTCGCCAGCGACAGCGCATGCATGAAGTTCAGCCGGTCCTGGGCGAGCTTGCTCGCGGTGATGTCGCGGCCTACTCCCTGATACTCGACGATAGTGCCCTGCGCGTCGAAGATCGCGCGGTCGTTCCACTGCTGCCAGCGGATCGTTCCGTCCGGCAGGATCGTCTGATGCTCGCTGGTGCCTGTCGGCTGGTTGATGCCCAGCCGCTGAATGTACAGCTTCAGCAGCGCGTGCTCGGATTCCGGGATCATATCCAGCACGTTCTTACCAATGATCTCCTCAGGCGTCAGACCATACTGCCGACTGTAAGCGCGATTCGCGAAGGTCAGCCTGAAGTCAGGAGTAAAGCGACAGATCAGCTCTTCCTGATCTTCCACAATGCCCAGGTAGCGCTCCTGACTGGCGCGCAGGTTGTTCTCCATCTCTTTACGCTCGGTGATGTCGCGCAGGATGGAAATCGAGCAGGGCTGCCCGTCGATCTCGATGAGTTCGCTGGACATCAGCGCGAAGCGGATTTCGCCACCTTTGCGCCGGTAACGTATTTCCACGTTGCGGATGTGCCCTGTCTCCGCCAGTGCCGCGATGAGTCGAAGGCGGTCTTCTGGCTCCGCCCATAATTGCAGTGAAGTCGTACCGATGAGCTCGTCGCGGGTGTAGCCGATTTCTGTAAGGAAGCTCTCGTTCACGTCCATGATGCGGCCTTCATCCAGGGTCGCGATGGCGATCGCGTCCGGGCTGGCCATGAAGACCTTGTAGAACTTCTCTTCGGAGACGCGCACCGCAGCAGCGACCTGCGTCCGCACCTGTGCCAGGTTCTCCTGGATGCGCAGGATGATCCACGGCAGCCGGCTGATCGTGTCCCACGTGAGCACGTCAGTCGCGCCGTGCATCAGCGACTGTTGGTAAATATCCATGTTGATTGTAGCGAGGATGAAGATGACGCGAACCAGCCCGCCCGCCCGCTGCGCTTCCATCTGCTGGATTATCGTCAGCGGCGAATCGGCCAACTCGCTCAGGTCGAGCACGCCAATCTGTGCCCCGTGTTGCTTCAGCAGATCATCATATGGGATGTCTGGATCAAAGCGCGCGTAGGATACACGCACCCGATCTCCGACTGGTGCCAGCGCCTGACGCAACGCGGATTCATTGTGCTGTGCGCTGAGTATCAGCACATCTGCGGAGTGAGGCATGATATAGAGCGGCTCTTTACATGTTTTCTGTTATATTCATTCTACCATTTAAAGGCGTACGACAACGTCTAGAAATTCGCATCCCCTCATTACGAATTACTAACGCTGATCGCTGTTGCAAATTTGCTAAAACTCTTACTAAGAGTATTGTTACCAGCTCTTAGTATTGAAACTCACCCGACAATAAACGGTTGGTTTGCGGGGGCGCTCAGGCACCTCCTACAGATAGAAAGCCCACCGGCCAGGTCGCCAGGAGCTGCGCCACGCCGATTTCTGGCTGAATGTCGATGGCTTCTCCGGTAAGGACATTGGTCATCTTATCAGCCTGGATGGTCGTCGGCAGCAGCAGCCGCGTATCGCCCCAGGCGGTGCCGATCGTCGGCGTCTGTTCCCCGTTGAGCATCCGTGCGACCAGCCGGGGCACGACGATCAGCGCGGCGTCTTCTCCGTCCGTCCTGAAGAACGCGCAGAGGTGCGCCGCGTGCTCGCCGTCGACCGTGACCGGCACATAACTGCCATCACGGAAAAGGCCCTCATGTGCGCGGCGATAGTTCAGCACGCGGTAGATCAGATACAGCTTGATCACCCCGGATTCCGCTTCATCCAGCAGCCGGTGTGCCAGCCCCTTCTGATCAGCCTGTTCTTCTTCCCTGAGCTGCGCGAGCAGTGCATTACGTCGCTCAAAATCGACCGGGCGGCGGTTATCCGGGTCGACGAGGCTGTGGTCCCACAGCTCGGTCCCCTGGTAGATATCGGGGACACCGGGGCACGTCAGCTTGAGCAGCGTCTGCGTCAGGCTGTTGATGCGCCCGAAATACGCGACCTGATTACGGAACGGGTCGAACGATTCGCGGAAGGCGATGCTCGTCCAGATGCGCGTCACAAAATCCGCGGTGGCCTGTGCATAGGCCTCATTCGGGTTGATCCAGTTGCTGTGCGTCTTCGCCTCGTTGATGGCCTTGTGCATGTAGTTGATGATGCGCTGCTGAAAATCCGCGTCGTCATCCACGCCCGGCAAATGCGCGCCGAGCAGCGTCTGATAGATCAGGTACTCGTCATTCGCGGATGGCGCAGGTTCGCCGTTGACTTCCGTCTTCGCCTCAGCGTTGATCGCCGCCCAGCGCTCGATCATCGTGCGCCAGCGATCCGGCATCTCCGAGAGCACGTTGAGCCGTGCGCGGACGTCCTCGCTGCGCTTGGTGTCGTGCGTCGACGTCGATAGCATGGTGTAGGGGTAGTCGTGTTCCAGCATGTGCGTGTGGAACTCCGCCACGCTCGAGCCGAAGCGCGTCAGATGGCCGCCGACCTCGTTCAGCGAAGACAGCCGGTTATAGATGTAGAAAGCGGTGTCTTCCATACTCTTCGCCATGACTGGCCCCGTGATCTGCTGGAACTTCATCACAAACTCGCGCAGATCGCCGCGCTGCTCCTCTGCGAACTCGCTGAAGTTGCGCATGAGCAGCGTCTCGCGCAGGAAATCGAAGATGCCGCTGGGCACCAGCGGGTTCCGCCGCCGCGCTTCATCGATGGCCGCTTCAATGTAAGCCTGATCCCGCTCGCTGACGGCACCTGGCCCGCTGATGTAAGTGCGGTAGACGTCCAGCGCCTTGACGAACTCGCTCAGGCCGAATTCCAGACTATTGCGGGTGAAGCCGCGATAGCGCCGGTTCTGCTCCACGATGCGGGCCAGCTCCGCGCTGCGGGCTTCCAGCTCGCTCGTCAACGACTGTGTCATGACCAGTTCTTTGGTGTGATCGGCCAGTTGGTGCGGCGTCGTCACCTCGCCGACGAAATCGCTATACAGCGCGTCGAACTCCGCCTCCGCCGCTGGATCAACCATCAGGTTATTGACCGCGTACATGAAGTCATAGCCAGTGGTGCCGTGTACCGCCCAGGAATCAGGCAGCGGCTCTGATTCAGACAGGATTTTCTCCACCAGCACGAACAGCGGCCACTCCTTGCGCAGGGCCTGCGGGTTGCGCAGCACGTTGAGCCGCTCGCTGACCTGCCGCGAGTAGTCGTGCCCGTCGCCGAGGCGGTGGCGCAGGGCCGCATCCAGGTAGCCGGTCTGCAGGCCCCAGAAGTAGGACTCAGGGTCTAGCAGGCCGTCCGGGTGATCGATCCGCAGGCCGCTGACCTTGCCCTCCGCCAGCAGCCTGAAGGTCAGCCGGTGTACGTCAGCGAAGACCTGCGGGTCCTCGACGCGCAGCGCCGCCATGTCGTTGATGTCGAAGAAGCGCCGGTAGTTGATCTCATCCGTAGCGACACGCCAGTAGGCCAGCCGGTAAGGCTGCTCGGAAAGCAGCGCGTCGAGTGCGTCGAAGCTGGCCGGGTCTGCCGGGTCGCCGTTGATCTCATCAAGCGCCGCGTGCATCGCCGTCCGGAAGACCTCGCTCTTGTCGAACAGCCCCAGCAGCCGCCAGCGAACGATCGTCTCCTCCTGACGGCGCGTGGCGATGACCGCCGGATCGACGTTGTTATAGGCGGGCATATAGTCCAGCGAGCGGTTCAGGCTGGCCAGCTCAATGCGGACCCAGGCGTCTTCGTCGCTGAGGTGCTCCGGCAGCTTCTCCAGCACCATGCCCAGGATACGCCGGTAGGTCTCCGGCGTGGTGGGGAACTGATGCTCATAATAATGCACGTAGAAGTCACCGTGCCAGTAGACCACCTTCAGCGCGCCTGCTTCCAGCACCTGACCGTAATGGTCGCCCAGGATGGGCAGCAGCAACTTGTCATCCAGCGCGCGATTCTGCGGACGCCACACAATATCGAAGTAATGCGCATACTGCGACGATGGCCCCTCCTTGAGCACATCCGTCCACCAGGCGTTCTCCGTGCTGACGCCCATATGGTTCGGCACGATATCCAGCAGCAGGCCCATACCACGCTCGGAGAGCGCCGCCGACAGTGCGTCGAACTCCGCTTCGCTGCCCAGCTTCGGGTTGAACTGGCCGTAATCGACGGTGTCATAGCCGTGAGTGCTGGCGCTGCGCGGTTTGAACAACGGCGAGGCGTACATGTCGCTGATCCCGAGTGCATCCAGGTAAGGCACCAGTGCCATTGCATCCTGAAAGGTAAAATTAGCGCTGAACTGCAGGCGATACGTCGCGCGCGGGACGAGCGACACCTGCATGAGTTCGTCCAGGGTGCTGTTGATCGTATCCTGATCAGCGGCCATGCGGCTCCTCCTCCTCGCGCTGATTGCTGTAAATAGCGAAGGCCTTCGGTGCCAGCGTCACCAGCAGCGCGTCATCCGGGCCGAAGTGCTCCCTGGCCAACTGACGCTCCGCATCATCCACGCACCAGAGCAGATCGTTAGAATCGCGGATCTTGCGCCAGGTCTCCCCGTCGTCATTGAGGACGCGCAGCGTCTGCGCCTGATTGAGATCAAAATTCATGAAGATGCGCAGCGCCTCTGGCCCATTGCGTCGCTCCAGACACAGCATGCGCGTCAGCGGGTCGTCGTGGACGATGGTCGCTTCGCGGTCGGGGTTGGTCAGGGCGGGCGTCGTGTGACGCAGCTTCAGCAGATCGCGGTAGAGTTCGTGCAGGATGGTGTGGTGGCCGCTCTGCCGCAGGCTGTGATCCAGCTTGCTGCGCTCAAAGGTCGATTCCGCCTGCGGGTCGGGCGGGTCGGCCTCCCACGCGAAGGCGACGAACTCCGCCGCGCGGCCTTTGCGCACCGCTTCCACCAGATCAGGATCGCCATGCGAGACAAAATACAGGAAAGGCGCGGTCTCGCCGTACTCCTCGCCCATGAACAGCATCGGCACATAAGGCGAACATAACAGCAGCACGGCGGCCAGCTTCAGGCCGTCGAAATCGGTCAGTTGTGACAGGCGCTCGCCCAGCATCCGGTTGCCGACCTGATCATGCGTCTGCGTGTGTACGACAAAACGATCCGCCGGGATGTCGCGGCCCGATGTGCCGTGACGCCGTCCCCATACCTGGGAATACTGCCCGCTGTAAGCGTAACCCTCGCGCAGTACCTTCGGCAGCAGACGAAAATCCTGGTAATCCACATAATAGCCGACGCGCTCCCCTGTCAGCGCGACGTGCAGCAGATGATGCAGATCATCCAGCCACTGACCATCCAGGCCAAGCCCATTGGCCTCCCGCGAGAGCAGCAGCAGACGGTCGCTGTGGTGCGTCTCCGCGATGATGTGCACGCGGCGGTTATGCCGTGCCGCCCAGTCCTGGGCAGTGGCCGCCAGCTCGCCGACGAAGGGCCGCGCCGAAACATCAATCAGCGCGTGGATGGCATCCAACCGCAGCCCATCGATGTGGAAAATATCCAGCCAGTAGATCGCGTTCTCAATCAGGAAGCGCCGCACCGGATCGCTGTCGGGGCCATCCAGGTTGACGCTGTCACTCCACGAGGACTGGTAGCGATCGGTGAAGTAGGGGCCGTAGTCCCACAGATAGTTACCTTCTGGTCCCAGGTGGTTGTAGACGACATCCAGCATGACGGCCAGACCCTGCTCATGCGCGGCGTTCACCAGCCGCTGCAGACCGGCGCTGCCGCCATAGGCGCTGTGCGGCGCATAGAGCTGCACGCCGTCATAGCCCCAGTTGCGCGCGCCGGGGAACTGCGCCACCGGCATGATCTGCAACGTCGTCACGCCCAGATCGCGCAGATACGGCAGATGCCGGATGACCGCGTCGAAGGTGCCCTCCGGCGTGAAGGTGCCCACATGCAGTTCATACATGACGCTGTTGCGCAGGGTCGGCGCGCGCCAGCCCGCATCCGTCCAGTCAAAGGACTGATCAACAACCTGTGACGGCCCGTGCACGCCTTCCGGCTGACTGCGCGAGGCCGGGTCGGGGCGCTCTTTGTCGCCATCCAGCCGATAAAGATAGCGTGTCCCGGCAGGCAGATCAGGTACGGTACAGGTGAAATAGCCGTTTTCATCGCGCTGCATCGGAATATAACGGTCGCTGTCGACGAGATGCGTCTCTACAACCTGCGCGGCAGGGGCCCACACATGGAACGTCGTCTGTTCAGGGCTGTAGACCGCCCCCAGCCTGTGCTCTCGTGACACAATAATTTCCCCTCGATTGCTGTCTGATTACGTGTGGCCCGGTCAGATGGGCCGGTTTCAGGCTGCCAATTTACCACAGCACACTGAAACAAACGTCGATCCAATGGCCTATATCGGTGGTCCTGGCACGTTTCCCCGCGCATCCCGTCGATATCTGCTGTAAATAGATTAATCGCTCGACCTAGAAACACACATGCAATTGAGGTTCTTTACAAAGGATTTGCGGTATGCTTGCTAATATATCTCGATGGGAGAAAAATCGGAGAGTCAGAAGATGGGTGCAAAGACCGGGCCGAAATTCGTCCAATATTTCAGTCATGTTTTGGATGCGCTGAGAGCATTAGGAGGTTCGGGCCGCCCAGCTGAAATTGTTGACTACATCGCAAACCAGATCAACATCGAAGAATCTGAACAGGAACTGTTGAGTGATGGCAAACCCCGGTTTAGCAAAAACATCAACTGGGCCCGCTTCTACCTGGCTAAAGACGGTTTGATCGATGGCTCAACACGCGGTGTCTGGGCTTTGACGGAAAAAGGACTTTCAACTCACCTGACACAGCGTGACGCGCTCCAGATTTTTGAGCGTGTGCACGCAGATATTCGTGCAGATGTTCCTACCAAAGCACAAGATTACGAAGAAATGGATGTCGATAAGGACGATATCATAGACACAACCGACCATCGAAAAATCGTGGCACGCCTCATCTCAGAACTGCCACCGGCAGGTTTTGAACGCCTGTGTCAACGTTTACTGCGTGAATCTGGTTTTGAGAGAGTTACAGTAACAGGTCGTAGTGGTGACGGCGGCATCGACGGTCAAGGTATTCTCCGGCTCAACCATTTTATGAGCTTTCAAGTATGCTTTCAGTGCAAGCGTTATAAGGGTACGGTGGGTTCTTCGGTTGTCAGAGATTTTCGCGGCTCCATAATGGGTAGGGCTGATAAGGGAATCATCATGACAACAGGTGTCTTTTCCAGCGATGCTCGACAAGAAGCGACTCGAGACGGTGCCACTCCAATTGAGCTTGTTGATGGTGATCAGATCGTCGATATGCTCGAAACATTGGAATTGGGTCTTATCAAAAAGCAGACCATTACCATTTACGATGTTGATCCTCGCTTTTTTGACGAGTTTCGCGGCTAGAGCGAAAGCGACCATGCCCGGACAGTTCGACTTTTCACACTTCCCCGTACTGACGACAGAACGGCTGACGCTGCGCCGCCTGACGGAAGCCGACGCCCCGGCCATCATGGCCCTCTTTGGCGATCCAGAGGTGATGCAGGAACGCAAACGAGGCGCAGCGGGGGCCGATGCACCAGGGCCGAACTATGCTGTTCTGTTAATCGATTGGGTTAGCAGCTACCGCGACAACGGTCCATGGGGGACCTCATTTCGTTGATGGTGATTCCATGATAGATGTCTTTGTTATGTGGGGCAAGCCCACCGCGCCTGAAAGCGCTGCACCAGACAAGAAGTCAGGCTCTACAATGCGCAGGGGTACGCTGTCGAGCCTGATGCAAAGATTGGGTGATCCACTTGACTTAATATAACATAATATACTCGCGGCTGACCCTTGAGATTTATATGTGCTGTACATAGTACTCTTATCCAGGTGCGGCTGAGTGCTACGGCAGTCAGCGACGGCCCGCCAGAGATGCATGTATGCCGTCTTGATGGTATGGTTAACCGGAAACGGTTGTACTGACGCGAAGACCATTCAGCACTGAGCAGCATGGCGCATTGATCACAGAAGGAGTCGAGGGCACAGCATGAGCAGACGAATTGCGGTAGCGATCCTGCATGGCGCGGGCGTGCATCTGTCACAGGAACCCACCGTAGAAGACCCGGATACGATGTACGCGATGCAACTGCTGATCGAAAAGCGCTTTGCCCAGCGGCTCTCGGGCAGCCAGGCAGATTTTCCGCTGGTCTTCAAGCGGATTTACTGGGACAGCGGCGCGGTCCTGCAGGCGCGGCAGGACAGCCTGTATAAAACGATGCGGCAGGCTGGCGTCCGGTTCGACAGCATCTTCAATATTCGAGGCTACGGCACCCCCCGCGAATTCCTGTTTCATATGATCGGTGACGTCGTCGCCTACCAGCCGATCCGGCATCCGCAAATCAGCGCACAGGCGCTGCCACAGCAGGATACTTATGTGGCGGTGCATAGTGTGGTCGCGCAGGGATTGCGCGAACTCGCTCAGGCAGCAGGCCCGGACGCGCCCCTTTTTATCATCGCGCACAGCCTGGGCACGGTCGTCGTCAGCAACTACATTTACGATCTTCAGCAGGAATTTGTATTTCAGCGCCACATCATCCCGCACCATGTCCGTGAAAACATGGGGGATACGCCCTTCGAACGAGGTGAGACGATCGCCTGTTTCATCTCGATGGGCAGCCCGCTCGCTCTGTGGAGCCTGCGCTATCATACGTTTGACCAGGCCATCCGGGTGCCCGTCTGGCTGAACATTTACGACAAGGATGACCTGCTGGCATATCCGCTTGAGCCGATTATCGGCCGTGAGTACGTGCGGGATTGCCCCGTCAATGCGGGCGGCACGTTCGCGTCTGCGACGCCCTTATCCCACGTTGCTTACTGGACGGATAAGGACGTCATACGCATCATCACCGATGAGTTGTTCATGGTGTGGCATAAGATGCAGCGGTCATAGGCGCGCCTGGCTGCGGTGCGTGTTCAACCAGTTCACAGCGAAATCGACCAGGGGCCGCTGACGCATCAGGCGTACCGTTGCCCGGCCCAATTTGCTGATTCGCACCGCTTCGGGGAAGGCCGCTTCATAGTCTTCACCGATCTGCACGAAACCTTCGTCATCGTAATCGACCGTCTCGAAGGTGACCCAGCGCCGCCCGCCATCGACCATGGCCGCGCTGCCCTGTGGGCCACGCTTCGGGTTATTCATGCGTTCCTCTGCCAGATGGATCGATGTGTTGTTGCCGTGTCCTACGCCCAACAGGAACACATATCCATCAAGATCATAGATGCGCCCCAGAGGCGATAGCTCGCCGAACTGCTGTGCAAAATCATGGTTAGCCGTGATCGTCTCCGCCTGTTTGCCGCGTGCTGCAAATGATCCCTGTGGATGCGCGCTGCGGATCACCCCGGGCCACGTGCGAAAGTGCTCCGCCAGTACGCCCATATGGCGCGTCGGCGTGGTGGCCGGGTCGAAGGCGGGTGTGGTGTCGCGCACCGTCTGCCACCACGCCTGTGGGATGGGTGGGTTCTGCCAGAATGAAGGCTCACTGTTATCGGTGGTGAAGGTTGGCATGACCAGGGTACCCTCCGCGCCGAGCACATCCAGCATGGCCCCGATAACAGCCTCGGAGCCGCCCGGTATCCAGCCCCCAACCTGCCTGAAGCTGCTGTGTACGAGGATGATCATCCCCGGCTGCCAGCCGGCCTGGCGTAGTTGTTCGGCGATGTCATGCTGTGTCAGCATGAACTCCGGCATGGTCTTCGTCATCAATTAGTTCCTTTCAGTTGAGGTCAGCGCCCGTCAGTGCAACTAGCGTGCATATAACAGTCTGAAGCGCTCACAGACGACGGGCATCTCCGGGTCGAAGGCCAGGCCGAGCTGTGGCAGCACCCGCTTCCAGAAGCGTTCGTGATTATCCCGCCAGTTCGCCAGCGAGCGATCATCCTCGCCTTCTTCATACGCAAATTCCGCCGTCACGGCATTGAACGTCACAATCTCGACAGCGGTCGTCTCCACGATGCAGGCCGGCTCGCCGTCACCATCCAGGATGATATTCAGATCGCCCACCTGCGGGATCGCTTCGCCCTCCGCTTTGAAACCGGCAGCGGTGCCAGACGTCGCGGTCTTGGTGCCAGCCAGTACCAGCGCCAGCAGCTCATCCTGCATGGCTTTGTTGTCACCGAAGCTGTAGGTGCTCACGTAGCCCTGCGCCCGGTGCGGATGATCTGCCGGCAGGGTATCGACATAGCCTTGCCAGAAAGCATCAATCGCCGTCATAAAACTTCCTTTTCTCGCATCTTTTTCTCGTATCATATACCCAACAACAGCATAGCCCGGAATCAGCGAAACCGGAGGTAGCCAGAAGCTGATGACGCATCGCGCCAACGTCATTCCTCGATGATCTGTTTGACTTCCAGGTAGAGGGCAGGTTCAGCGCTGGGAAGACCACAGCACCGGCGAACTCTGTCGGACGGGTCCTTTCCGGCTTGTTCAGCGGCAGATAGCAGTGCCCTCCGCTATCCCGACGCTGTCGGCGGCTTGATCCGCCATTTCTGATCTTCCACCTTTATTATCATTGAAAAAGAGATTAACGTATTGCGCGAACGGACACCCTGACCGAGCGCGCTCTTATAGGTCAGGCGCATCGCGGCTGCGACCGGAGATCTGAGGTACAAAAGGCCCGGACTTCAAACCACCATTGCCACATCAAAAGCCCCAAAAAACGCAACCAACACAGAAACGGAAATAGGCAAATGCTTCTCAATATTTTCTTCATCGCCCTCGGACTCTTTGGGCTGTATCTGGGTGGCACAATGTTCGTCGGAGCTTCCGCTGCGCTGGCCCGGCGGCTGGGCATGTCGCCCCTGATGGTGGGTCTGACCGTCGTTTCGATTGGCACCTCGCTGCCGGAGTTGATCGTGAGCCTGGGGGCGGCGCTCAGCGGGCGCAGCGAAATCGCCCTCGGCAATGTGATTGGCTCCAATATCGCCAACATCGGCCTGATTCTCGGCCTGAGTGGCCTCATTATGCCGCTGACGGTGCATGTCAGCCTGCTGCGCCGCGAACTGCCGATCATGGTCGGGGTGACGCTCCTCACACTGGGATTAGCCCTCAACGGGGATATCAGCCGGTTCGACGGTGTGCTTCTGTTGACGGGCATGGTGGTCTTCCTGGCCTGGACGGTCTACGGCGCGCAGCGTTCAAAAACCAAACCAGATACCCCGCTCGATCTGCCTGACGAACCGCAGTGGCGCACACTGCTGCGCTTGGTCGGTGGGTTGGGCCTGCTGCTGATCGCAGCCCAGCTCACCGTCGAAGGTGCGACAGGTGCCGCGCGGGCGTTCGGGGTAAGCGAGCTGGTCATCGGGATAACGCTCGTGGCTGTGGGCACTTCTTTGCCGGAGCTGGTCACGTCGATTACTGCCGCGCTTCAGCGACAAAGTGATATCGCCGTGGGCAACATCGTGGGTTCCAACATCTTCAATCTGCTGGGTATCCTGGGTGCAACCTCGCTCGCCAGTCCGATTCCGGTCGCGCCCCAGGTCCTGCAGATCGACGGCCTGGTGATGCTCGGATTTGCCGTGCTGCTGCTTCCCTTCCTGCTGAATCGCAAACTGGGCAAGCTGGAGTCTCTGACTTTCCTGGGGTTGTACGTAGGCTACAATATCTACCTGTTCGTAGGCCGATAGGCCGCTATGCAAAAGCGCCCTCTGTAAGGTGCTCTACGCCAGCGGGCATCTGCTGAAACACACCGTCTTCGATCTGGCTGAAATCGCGCTGGCAGCAGCCAATGATTACCGGGTGGCGGCTGCTGCGATGCGCGACGTTTGGGCGGCAGCCGGTATCATCCGGTATGCTTGGCTTTATGCTGTAACTAAAAAACCACCCGCAAAGGGTGGCTTCAGCTGAATCTGGTGTTTGTGACCCTGGTAGGACTCGAACCTACAACCAATTGATTAAGAGTCAACTGCTCTGCCAATTGAGCTACAGGGCCCTCGACCGAGCATCATAATGCTGATCGCCGATGAAATCAAGGCTCAGTCATGGTGTCAAGGCGTCCACGCGCCCAGGAACACGTCGTCCTCTTCCGCTGTTAGCTGATACAGCACCGTCGTCAGATCGCGAATGAAGATGTTATACGCGCTGCGTGTAGTCCCTGTGGATGTATCCTGCACGCTGACCAGCGCGTTATAGGCAATGAACGCCCCCGTCGGATCAAAGACCGGGCGAATCTCATCAGTCGGGTCCGCACCGAGTGGCACCACGCCCGCAGGCTGCCCCGCCTCGATCCCCACCACGAACAGATCGTGGTTGTCGGGTAGTTCGCGTGATGCAGCGCTGAAGACGAGCAGCGAGCCATTCGGCGCAAACGCCGGATACGCTTCGTTGCGCAGCCCATCATCCGCTGTCAGCTGCACCTGTGGGAAACCCTGCTCCGCCTGGGACAGATCCATCAGGACCAGGTCTGGGCCGCTGGCATCATCCTGCCGGACGACCGCCACAAAGCGCCCGTCTGCGGATAGCGTCGGATGCCGATACGTAGCCGCATCCTGCGTCAGGACGGCGGCCTGCTGCGCCAGCACGTCATAGAGAATGACCACTGTATTGCTCGTCGCAGCGGCCGTACCGATCGCCACAATGCGCGTCCCGTCTCGGCTGATCTGCGGCTGCACGACGTCCAGGACGTCGATCGTTGCCCACTGATCGGTGAGATCATCACCCTGCACTGCCGGATCCGACACATTGAAGGTGTACACCGTCTCCAGAGCCTGTGTCCCTGCCCGACGCAGATAGAGGCCGCGCACCCCATTGTCACTCACCGTGAAATTTCTGACGAGATCATCACTCACTTCTGTAAACGATCCATCGCCAGAGAGCGGATAGCGCCGTGGCGTCAGAAACTCCCGTGAGATCGCGTTGCGTCCACCCCACGCGTACATGACGCCGCTCACCTCAGGTGGCGGTGCAGGCAGAATGCGCAGGCTGATCTCGGTTGGCGTGGCCGAAGGTGTGACCGGGGTTGGCAGGTTCGATGTGGGTGTGATGGACGGCGTCGGTGAAACAATGGCGACCTGCGTCTCTGTAGCTGCGAGCGCCGCCTGCGTCCCCTGAGCTTCCTGCGTCGCTACGTTCTCCGTGCTCAGCTGGACGAGTCGCGCTGCCGTCGCAGCCTGCTGCGTCAGCGGTGCAACCTCAGCAGCACGCTGACTATTGGCCAGGGCGATGAGGAGGAAAACACCACCGCACACGAGCAGCGTATAGACAGCCAGCCCGGCCAGCGTCATCTGCAGCAGACGCCGACTGATCCCCGGCTGCCACTCGTCAGATTTCGCCGCCTGATCTTCACGCTGCATCTCTTTCAGTTGCTCACGTGCATCAGCATTACCCGGATCAAGCTGCAGGATCGACGTCAGCGCAATAGTCTTCTCCGCCCGATCATCAGACGCTTCCGCCAGCGCTTTCCAGGCATTAAGATTATCCGGGTCGGCTTCAACAGCCCGCTTCAGGAACTCAATCCCATCTTCACGCTCGCCGCTTTCCAGCGCCAGTAAGCCCCGTTCAAGCAGCTCATCGGAAGTTTCATCGAACATGCGTCATCTCCCCCTCATTGATGTGACCTTCATGCCCAGGCTCGCCCCACTCATCGGACCTGCGTCCAGAACACGACTGATTCCAGCCCCTGTACATCCTGCGACAGCAGTTCTACCTGCCGCGTGTCGATATCCAGCGTATAAGGCAGGAAGCGTCCTTCCTGTCGGTTGGAGGCAAAGGCGATCATGCGCGCTGTCGGTGCCCAGGATGGGCTGCGCTCCTCAAAGTCATCAACGAGCAGCGGACGTGAGCCTGACCCGCTCGACGGCATCAGCATCAGATCCGCATCGCCGCTGGCATCATTGAGATAGACGATCTGCGTGCCATCCGGGGCGTAAGCCGGCGCATAGCTGCTGCCGTCATCGTCCGTCAGTCGGCTGATCGTGAAGGGCGCTTCGTCACCCTGTGCCTCCAGGTTGAAGGTCAGCTTATAAATATCCATGAAGCCCGGTGACTCCGCATCGGAGGCGAAGATCACGTCGATCCCGTTGCGCGACCACGACGGATCGCGGTCCGTGAAGGTGTTATCGGTCAACTGCGAAGTGACCTGCGTGGCGATGTCGATCAGCCAGAGCTCATCGTCGCCGTCAAAATCCGAGGTGAAGATGACCTGCTCGCCGTTGGGCGACAGCACCGGCTGCGATGCCGACGCCAGCCGCACCCGCGTCACCTGCTGTGCGTCCTGCGGATCATCGACCGGGGCCACGAACACCTCATCGACTTCATCTGGTGCAGTATCGTCCTCATCCTCGCTGCCGCGATACGACACCGAGCGCACGAAGGCCATCGTCCGACCATCGCGCGAGAAGGACACATCACGCACATCCCGTGCGACCAGTTCCGGCGTATCGCTATCCCCGACCAGCCGATACAGATCACTGCGCCCACTGTTGAGTTCACGGACGGTCATATACACGACGAAGCGATCCAGACCTAGCGGCGTCGGCGAGGGTACCGGCGTCTCGCTGGGCGGTGGCGTAAAGGTCGGTGTGAATGTGGGCGGCAGCGTGGGCGCATCCGGCGTCACCAGCCGGAAAGGTCGCGTCGGCGTGGCGGATGGAATCGGCGTCCGGCTCGGTGTGACAGCGATCACCGCCGCTGGGGGCGGCGTCGCCGGCTGATTGACGAGATTCCCCAGCAGGCCAACCAGTACGAGTACCGCTGCGATAATCCCCACCAGCAGCAACCGATCCAGCAGGCTCGGCGCACCGCCGCCACGTGGACTACCGCCGCGCGCACTACCGCCGGTTTCGGTGCCGCGTGCGGCCCGCTGCGGCTGACGCTGTACGCCAGCCACCGGCTCAGGACCACCACCTTCGCCGCCCATACGCCGTAACGCTTCGCGGGCGGTGTTGTTGTCGGGGTTGATTTCCAGGACCTTACGCAGGCAGATGCGCCGCTCCGACTGCGACCTGACGACCGTCGCCAGCCATAACCAGGCGGTTTCGTTGTTCTCATCAAGTTGAATGGCCTGTTCAAGCAGGCGACGCGCCGTCGGATTACTGCCCGCGCGCGCCGCTGCAATGCCTCTCCGCAGCAGTTCTTGGAGCTCGTTCGTGGACAAAGCATTTACTCCTGACCAGGTGCTGACCTGGCGCGTTGTTCCAACCCCAGTATGACACCTGAAGCCGACACCCGGATAAGCGTTTTATCCAGTCTAGCCCTAATCATCATACCTGAGTTGGGCGATTTATGCATCTAAGACCACAGTACGGGGAAAACAGTGGCAAGTCGGCGGAATGCGGGCAGGCTGTGCAGGTTGCCAGTGTCGAGCGGGGCCAGTGCCGAGCGGGGCCAGTGCCGAGCGGGGCCAGTATCAGCCGACCCCGCGACACTTCGTTTAATCATTCGTTTAATCAGGCGGGCGCAGCTCATGCAGCGCATCCAGCGAGATAAGGCCATCTCGCAGCGCGAGCAGCGCCGCCACGTTGCGATCCCGCACCCGCAGCTTGTTCATGATGCGCGCCATAATCTCGATCATGCGCGTCATGCCCACGTCGAGCTTGTTGGCGATCGTCTCATCGTCGAAGCCCGCGGCGACATGCAGCAGCACCGTCTGTTCGGTTTCAGTCAGTTGCGGCACCTCTGAATTGAGCATCCCACTGACGATCTTCCCGGCGATGCCTTTACCCAGGACGATCTCGTCATCCAGCACCACCTTGCGGATCGCCTCCAACAGCTTCTGCTCGTCGGTGGATTTCAACAAGTAGCCATGTGCCCCGGCGCGCAGTGCCCGCATGATGTAGATGTCATCGTCACGGCCTGTCAGCACCAGCACCTTGACGTCCGGTGCCTGCTTGCGTATTTCCGGCAGGATTTCAAGACCACTACGCACCGGCATATTCAGATCAAGCAGCAGGATATCCGGATGCAGTTCCAGCGTGCGCGCCAGCGCCTGATCACCGTTGCTGGCCTCCGCCAGTACGAGGAAATCTTCATTGGCTTCCAGATAGCTGGCGAGTGCGCGCCGCAGCAGCACGTGGTCGTCGGCCATAACGACCTTGATGATGCGCTTGGGCGACCGGCTGCCATCCACCAGCCGATCCGTCCGCTGCGTCCGCTGGAACTCCGGCGGGCGCGCCTGCGTGGCTTCGCCGGTCTCCCTCAGCGGCAGCGTCGATTCCAGCGCTTCGGCCAGTCCCTCTGCCGTCTGGAAGCGCCGCTCACGCTTCTTCTCCAGCGTCTTGAGGATGATCGCTTCCAGCGACGGCGGTAAATCCGGGTTCGCCAGACGCGGCGGCGGTGGCTGCTGCTGAACGTGCTGCAGCAGCAGCGCGGTGATGTCATCCGCGTTGAACGGCAACTGCCCGGTGGCCATCTCATACAGGACGATGCCCAGGCTGTAAATGTCCGTGCGACGGTCCAGTTCCTGCCCCTGCGCCTGCTCCGGCGAGATATAAGCCGGCGTGCCGATGACCATGCCCGGCGCGGTGACGCGGGTCGCATCGCGGGGCAGCGCCAGGCCGAGGTCCATAATCTTAACCTGCCCGGCAGGCGTCACCTTAATATTGGCCGGCTTAATATCCCGATGGATGATCTCGCGCTCGTGGGCGTAATGCAGCGCTCTGGCGATTTGCAGCCCCAGCGCCATCAGCAGATCAACACGGCAGGGCACGTACTGCGTCAGGCTTTCGCCCTCGATGTACTCTACCACCAGATAATCACGGGTGTCATCTTTGCCCATGTCATACAGGGCCATGATGTTCGGATGATTGAGCTGCGCGGCGGCGGTCGCCTCCTGGAAGAAACGCGCCCGCGTGGATTCCTTAACGTGTGGCAGCAGCACCTTGATGGCGACATCGCGCTGCAAAAGTTGATCGCGTCCCAGGTAGACGGCGGCGGTGGCGCCCTCACCGATGTGCGCCAGAATTTGATAGCGCCCGTTGAGCGTCGTTCCAATCATATGGCTGCCTTACGCTGGTCTCAGGGGGTTACAGATCGTCTTCATTCAGCGATCTGGAGCCGTGCGCCCCGATAGAAATTCGTCTTTAAGAATACCATATCCCGTCGAAGCTTGCCTACGTCAGATGAATTCATCTCAACGCAGAACAATCGTGCCAATCCGCCCAGTTTTCTATGACGTATTTCTATGTATATCGTGTTTTCAACTTCACGTATAATGATAGCCATTCAGCGCCTGCCACAGGCCCGTATCCTGGGTGTTGCGCCTGCATCGTCAGCGCTCAACAAATGTCGCATTGCTGCTAACATGCTTCTAATTTCTGAGGAGTATATTTAACCAAATGATAAACTCCAGGGGGAGAATCCATGCCAGGTGAACGCATCCTCATTATTGAGGACGAGGCGCGCATCGCGCAGTTTGTCGAACGCGGGCTTATCTATGAAGGCTACCGCGTGAACGTCGCCCGTGATGGGCAGGCCGGGCTGCAGATCGCCCGTGATAACCCTCCCGACCTGGTCATCCTCGACTGGATGCTGCCCGGCCTGGATGGGCTGGAAGTTTGTAAGCGGCTGCGTGCCGCCAGTGATGTCCCCATCGTCATGCTCACGGCCAAGGACGACGTCAAGGACCGCGTCATGGGCCTCGATGCTGGCGCTGACGACTATCTTGTTAAGCCCTTCTCCATTGATGAACTGATGGCCCGCGTACGCGCCCAGTTCCGTCGGGTGACGCCCACCAGTCGCCCGGAAATCCTGCGTTTCGCCGATCTCACCCTCGATACCGGCACACATCGCGCCCACCGTGGCGAACGCGCCATTGATCTGACCGCCAAAGAATATGAACTGCTCGAGCTGTTCATGCGCAATCCGCGCCAGGTCCTCACCCGCGACGTGATCTTCGATCGCGTCTGGGGCTACGACTTCGGCGGCGAGAGCAACATCATTGAAGTGTACGTGCGCTACCTGCGCCAGAAGACGGAGCAGGACAACGAAAGCCGGCTGATACACACCGTACGCGGTGTTGGCTACGTCCTGCGTGAAGAGTAAGCCGCAAACGCGACCTAACGCCGTCATCAAGCGCAGCACACAGCGTAACTGCATTCCCTGCACACGATGACAGAGTAAACCGGAATCTTATGACCATTCGAACCCGGCTGGCACTCTGGTACAGTGGTCTCTTAATCCTGGTCATCGTCATTCTGAGCCTGGCCGTCATTACGGTCAGCCGCGTGACGATCCTGACCACCATTGATCAGGTGCTCCAACAAGCAGCAGAAGAGGTCATCGACGCCATCAACATGGTCCCCGTCGGTGAATTTGGCGTTCTGGATGATCGCGTCGTCTTCGAGACGGAGGAGATCTTCAGCGCGCCCGGCATCGCCATACAGGTCTGGCAGACGCATCAGGACGATCAACCCGTTGATCCCGTCCTGCTCAAAGCGTCATCCAATATCGGCGCTGACCCCACACCACTCGATAACGACGCGCTCCACGCGACACAGGCCCACTATATCACGCATGACGGCAGCAGCCGCCTGGGTCGCGTCGTCACGCATCCGTTCACGTTCAACAATCAGGTCATCGGCGTCGTACAGGTAGCCACCTCCGTCGAGCCGGTCGAACACGCCAATGACGCGCTCGTCGTGATCACGCTCATCGCCGCAGTCATCTCCATGATGGTCTCCGTCGCCCTCAGCATGTGGCTGGCGGAGCGCGCCCTGCGACCCATCAACCGCGTGACCCAGGCCGCCGCCAGCATCGTCGCTGCGGAAGACCTGTCAACGCGCCTGTCCTGGGATGGCCCCATGGATGAACTGGGCCGCCTTGTCAGCGTCTTCAACCACATGATGGCCCGCCTTGAGCAGGTCTTCAAAGTGCAGCAGCGCTTCGTCGGCGATGTCTCCCACGAGCTGCGCACCCCGCTGACGTCCATCGTCGGCAACCTTGAGATCATGCAGCGCTACGGCGTCGATCAGGATTCCCTGGAAGCCGTCCACCGAGAGGCCGCCCGCATGTCGCGCATGGTCAATGACCTGCTGCTGCTGGCCCGCGCCGATTATGGCGAACTGAAAGTCGATCTCTACCCGGTCGATCTGGAAGCCATTACACTCGATGTCTACGAGCAGGCGCTCATCCTGGCCAAAGGCCGCAGTCTGCGCGTTTTGCTGGGCCGCATCGAACCAGCACACATCAAAGGCAACACCGACCGCCTGCGTCAGCTCCTGCTGAACCTGGTCAACAATGCCATCAAGTTCACGCCTGATGGCGGCAAGGTTGAGCTGTCCATCTACACGGAGCACAACGAGGCGATCCTGGTTGTGCGCGATACCGGCATCGGCATCAGCGTCAAGGATCAGGAGCACATCTTCGACCGCTTCTTCCAGGCGGATAACAGCCGCACCCATCGCAATGAGAGCGACGGTGCCGGCCTCGGCCTGTCGATCGTTCGCTGGCTGGTCGATGTCCATCACGGCAAGATCAGCGTCAGCAGCCTGCCCGGTCAGGGGACTACGTTCCGCGTGGCCTTCCCGCTCCTCTCTGAAGCCGAGAAGCCCACACACCCCACGCCGGATCCGTACACGCGCACAGCCCTCGTCCGCTCCTGAGCCGGTCAGGCACCACGAACATAACTCGCAAACAAACAGCGCCCCGGTCAGATGACCGGGGCGCTGCGCTTTTCTGCTGAGGAGGTAGGGCTCGAACCTACAACCTTTGGTTCCAAAGACCACTGCTCTGCCAGTTGAGCTACTCCTCAAGGACGCTTCCATTATACGTGCAGGCCCCTACGGACTCAATACCAGGATCAGCCCGCAAAAGCCCTCACGCATCAGAATTTATGTGCTATGATGTTCAACAATGCGACTGTGGACCTTTAGTGATCATTGCGCGGATGACTGATCCGTGTCATCCGTGTCGGAGCATTGGCCATGACTCAGCCAGATCGTAATGACTTCAACAACTGGATCGGACCGAACGCCAGCTACGGCAGTGATGGCGATGGCACCAACGGCCAGCAGCCCGGCCTGACACATCGGCTCGGCGTCGTCGTCGGCGGCAGCCTGAGCAAGGGGCTGGCCGTCAAGCTGGATGCCTTCGTCAGCGTTGAGGAACTGGCCGTCGGCCGTTACGTCGTCATCCACGGCGACCGCCAGCGCTACTTCTGCATGGTCAACGACATCGCCCTTGAGAACAACAACCCCGCCATCACGAGCATGCCGCCCGACATCCGCGATCCTTTCCTGCGCGAGATCTTCACCGGCGGGCTGGCCTACAGCGTCATCACGGTGACGCCCATGCTCATCATTGATCAAGATGGCCACAAACCCGTCAAGACCATCCCCGGCCACTTCCAGATGGTCACCACCGCCACCGAGGAGGACGTCAACGCCGTCTTTGGCGAGGAGGGCGGCCATAACTTCAACGTCGGCAGCCCGCTGGAACTTCAGCACACGAATATCAACCTCGATCTCAAACGCCTCAGCGAGCGCAGCATTGGCGTCTTCGGCAAAAGCGGCACCGGTAAGAGCTTCCTGACCCGTGTGCTGCTGGCCGGCATCCTGCAAAAACAGATCGGCGTCAGCCTGATCTTCGACATGCACAACGACTACGGCTGGGAGGTCCCCAGCGAGAATGGCCGCCACGTCAAAGGACTCAAACAGCTTTTCGACACCCGCGTGAGCATCCTCACCCTGGATGCGGAATCATCCAAACGGCGCGGTGCCCGCCCCGATTTTGAAATCCGCCTGGGCTACGATGAGATCGAGCCAGAAGACCTGTCGATGCTCAAGGCAACCATGAGCCTCAGCGATACCATGATCGACGCCGCCTACACCCTGCGTAAACTGTGGGGCAGCGGCTGGGTCAAGCGCCTGATCGGCGGCACCGCCGAAGACCTGGAGTACATCACCAACAACACCAACATCGGCGGCGGGACGCTGGCCGCGCTCCAGCGCCGTATCGAGCGCTTCGAGCGCTGGCACTTCCTCGTCGAAGAGAATACCGGCGACAGCGTCCAGCAGATCATCGACCTGCTCGTCAACCAGCAGAAGAGTGTCGTGCTGGAGTTTGGGCGCTACGGCAACCAGCTCGAAGCCTACATGCTCGTCGCCAACTACCTGACGCGCCGCATCCATCAGCGCTATGTCGAGATGATGGAGAAGTCGCTCGGCGATGACAGCCTGGAGCCGCCCCAACTGCTCATCACGATCGAAGAAGCCCACAAATTCCTTGAGCCGCAGGTCGCCCGCCAGACGACCTTCGGCGTCATCGCCCGCGAGATGCGCAAGTACAAGGTCACGCTGCTGGTCATCGACCAGCGCCCGAGCGCCATCGACGAAGAAGTCATGAGCCAGATCGGCACCCGCGTCACTGCGCTGCTCGACAACGAGCGCGACATCAACGCCGTACTCAACGGCATCAGCGGGGCCGGCGGCCTGCGCGAAATCCTCGCCCGCCTTGAGACAAAACAGCAGGCGATTATCATGGGGCACGCCGTCCCGATGCCGGTCGTCATCAAGCCGCGCACCTACGACGCCAATTTCTACGCCGCTATCCAGGGCGAACCCATCGCGCCGGAGCAGCGGCAGCGCAGCCTGGGCAGCAACCCGCGCCGCCGCATCTGACATCGACCGGCGCTACGAAAACTGTAATGCACGCCAGCCATCGCCTGAGGTACAATAGACGCATTCAGATAGTAACACTCTTCACGGCATCAAATGCCACTTAGCGTCAACTACCGTCGGGGATACCCGCCCCGGCTGATGAGGCAATCTCATGAAATGGATTGAATCGCTCGCCCAACAAATCGATCCCCTGCTCAGCAATGAACTGGCCCTGCGCGTCCGGCGCAATCACGGGCTGGAGCACGGGACCGTCCATATGCTCAACCGCCGCAACTACCGCCTTAGCGGGCGCAGCGGCGTGGGCGGCTTCGATTTGTACGGCGATATCCCCACCGCTCAGATCGAGTGGGCCGTCAACGAGGCCCTGACGCGCTTCCGGCGCGGCGAGGACCAATGGGCGGTACATCCCAACTGCGGCACCAACCTGGTGACCAGCGGCCTGCTGACGACCCTGGTCGCGGCGGCTGGCTTCAGCGGCATCCGCCGGGATCGCGCATGGCACCGCTTCCCGCTGGTGATGGTCGCCATGATGGCCACCTCGCTGTATGCGATGCCGGTAGGACTCGCCCTGCAGCAGCACGTCACCACGACGGGCGACATGGGCGACCTCGACGTCGTCGATATCACCCGCGAGGAAATGGTCCTGCTGCGCGGCAAAGTAGTCGTTCACCACGTCACCACCCGCTGATCGAACCGGATACACCCGCCGATGGCCGCTACGCCCGCTTACTACATCCTGCATGGCGATGACGATATCGCCATCCAACAGGCGCTGAGCAAGCTCCGTGCCCAGATGGGCGGTGACCCCAACGGCGACCTGAACACCAGCGTCTTCGAGGGCGAGCAGGCCAGCCTGCCTGAGATCCTCAATGCGGCGCGCTCCGTGCCCTTCCTGGCGGATAAGCGACTGATCATCGTGCGCGGCCTGCTGGCACACCTGCAGCGTACTCACAAAGAAGCCCTCGATCAACTGGCCGAAGACCTGCCACAACTGCCGGATTTCACCCGCCTGATCTTCATCGAGCGCTCGGCGCTGCCGGCCAATCTGCGCCTCCTGAAGACCGCCGCCGCCGACCCGCGCGGCTACGTCCTGCACTGCGAAGTGCCCAAAGACACCGCCGCCTGGATCACCCGACGGGCTCGGGATGAGTACGGCGTCACCATCCAGCGCGAAGCCGCCGAGGCGCTGGCCAGCGTCACCGGCAGCGACCTGCGCCGCGCCGATAACGAACTGCTCAAGCTGGCCTGTTATGTTGACCTCGGCGAGGAGATCACAGAAGCCGACGTCGAAGTGCTGACGCCCTACGTCGCGGAGGCCAACGTCTTCGAGATGGTCGATGCGCTGGCCGTCGGCGATGGCCGCCGCGCCCTGGCCCTCATGCAGCGCGTGCTGGAACAGGACCCCTCCGATCCGGGCTTCCGCCTCTTCAGCCTGATTACGCGCCAGTTCCGGCTGCTGCTGCTGGCCCGCGAGCACCTCGACGGCGGCGGCAGCAAGGCGGGCAGCGCGCTCGCCTCCGCGATCGGCGTCCGCAGCGCATGGCAGGCGGAGAAGGTCGCCCGACAGTCCCGCGCCTTCAACCTGATCCAGCTCGAGCAGATCTACCGCCGCCTGCACCGCTACGACGTCGAGATGAAAACCGGCCAGGTCAAACCACGGCTGGCGCTGGAGCTACTCGTCGCCTCTCTTGCACGCAGCGCCTGACGCCCCGCGCCTGACGCCCTGCGCCCGATAAGCTCTGCCACCGGCCCCTGATCCATGTTATAATGCCCCCGAAGTTCAATAAGGTTCCTAACGGGGCACAGCATGTCACTTCTTACCGGCCACAACCTCAGCAAACTCTACGGCGCGGATGAAATCTTCAGCGATATCAGCCTGGAGATCCCCCGCGATGCCCGTATCGCCCTCGTCGGCCCAAACGGTGCGGGTAAGACCACGCTCATCTACCTGCTGACCGGCCAGGAGCTGCCGACGACCGGCGATATTCACCGGGCACGCGGGCTGCGCATCGGCTACCTGCCGCAGCGCCCTGAGCTGGTCGGTGATCACAGCCTGTGGGAAGAACAGCTCAACGCCTTCGCTGCACTGCGCCAGCAAGAAGCCCGCCTGCATGAACTGGCCCTGCAGATGGCCGATCCCGACACCCACGATGCCGCCCTTGAAGCCTACGGTCAGCTTCAGCTTGAGTTCGAGCATGCCGGCGGCTATACCTACGAAACGCGCATCAAAATGGTGCTGACCGGCGTCGGCTTTGATCAGGACGACTACGCCACCCCATTGACGCATCTCTCCGGCGGCCAGAAGACCCGTGCGCTGCTGGCCCGTCTGCTGCTGGAATCACCCGACCTGCTCATCCTCGACGAGCCGACCAACCACCTCGATATCGCCGCCGTCGAGTGGCTTGAGAACTACCTCAAGTCCTATGAAGGAGCCGTACTGGCCGTCAGCCACGACCGCTACTTCATCGATAACTTCGCCCGCACCGTCTGGGAGATGGAGTTCGGCACGATGGAGACGTATCGCGGCAACTACACGCATTATCTTCAGCAGCGCGACGAACGCCGCGAACGCCTGCAAAAAGAATACGAAGCCCAGCAGGAGTACATCGCCAAAGAGATGGCCTACGTCCGCAAACACATGGGCAGCCGACACACCGCCCAGGCCAAAGGCAAGCTCAAGAAGCTGGCGACCCTCCAGAAGCGCGGCAAGATCATCCAGCGCGGCCCACGCGACCGCAAGACGATGAAGCTCGACATGCTCGCCGCCAATCGCAGCGGCGATAAGGTCATCATGACGCGCAATCTCGCCGTCGGCTATGACGAGCCGCTGTTCACCGTGCCCGATCTCACCGTTTATCGCGGCGAAACAGTCGCCATCATCGGGCCGAACGGCGTCGGTAAATCGACCCTGCTCAAGACGATTACGCACCAGCTCCAGCCGCTCGCGGGCGACGTCAGGCTGGGCGCGGGCGTCAAGATCGGCTACTTCGCCCAGGCACACGAAGGACTCGACCCCCGCGCCACGCTCTATGACGCCATCTATCGCCTTAAGCCCATGACAGAGGTTGAACTGCGCAGCTACCTGGGGCGCTATCTGTTCAGCGGCGATGACGTCTTCCGCACCATTGAGACGCTCTCCGGCGGGGAGCGCGGACGCCTGGCGCTGGCGATGCTCAGCCTGCAGGGGGCCAATCTGCTGCTGCTCGATGAGCCGACCAACCATCTCGACATCGACAGCCAGGAGATCCTGCAGGACGTGATCAACGCCTACAACGGCACCAGCCTGCTCGTCAGCCACGACCGCTACCTGATCGCCGCACTGGCGACGCAGATATGGTCAGCCACACCCGGCAACCTGGAAGTCTTTGACGGCACCTACGACGAATACGTGACCGCCCGCAATCAACGCAGCGCGGCGGATTCCAACGGCAGCAGCGGTAACGGCAGCGGACGCCCCGCCCAGTACGCTGAGAAAAAGCACGGCCTCAATCCGCGCCAGCTCGCCCAGCGCGTGCAGGAACTTGAGACGCACATCGCCTGGCTAGAGCATCAGCTCACCAGCCTCAGCAATGATATCGAAGCCGCCAGCGCCGAAGGCGACGCTGCCCGCGTCGCACACCTGGGCAATGACTATACCCGCACCGAGGCCGAACTCGACGCCGCGCTCGACGAGTGGGCCAGACTGGCTGAGTGAGCCAATACGAAGGAGTTGCCAGCATGCTGGAAATCGTCTATGACTTCGACACGGAAGGGGATGCGCACGAGGATGCCTTTCTCGATCCGTATGAACTCAACCTGATGTTCGAGCAAACGCGGCAGTCGCTGGATAGTTCGCTGCACCGCAAGCTGACGGGCATCACCTGCGCGGAACACGGCAAGGCTCCCCGCGTGACCATCACCGGCCGCTACAACCAGGAGACAGAGGAGATGGACATCAGCTACCATGTTGATACCTGCTGCCAGGTGTTCCTGTTACAGGTTATACGCCTGCTCAACGCCCGTTGAGGCAACCTTAAGAATTAACACAAGTTAAAAGATTAGAAAATGGATTCGCAGCACTAATCTTAATTTTCAAGCGCGTTGAATTGAGGTATCGTAAACGCGTAGACGATAGATAAACGTAAATCCATAGTCGTATCTATCTCCCTTCCCCCTAACCCTTACGCAGAAGGCCGCGAAGCGGTCTTTTGTGTGTTTATAGCCAACCCCCACCGAACTATCTTATAATCAGAGCAAATCACACAAATAACCTTATGCCCATTATTAAGAAAGTTCATCTCCCCATGTCAGAAAAGATCACACACCCGACAACCGAAACCGGCACCGTCCACGGGCGTAATGCGCTTCTCGCCTGGGAACAGGCCCGCCCGGATAACTTCTATCTTTCCGACGCCAATCTGCAAAACGTCCTGCGCCGCTACAGCGACGCCGACAGCCACGCCCAGATGCAGCGCACCTATGAGCGCTTCGGCCTGGATGCGGCCACCACCATCGACGAAGCCGCCAGAATCGAGGATCGCATCGGCAACCACCCGCGCCTTGAGCGCTTCAGCGGCCTGGGCGAGCGCCTGGAGCAGATTGAGTTCCACCCCAACCACGATATGACCGGCCGCCTGATCTGGGGCAGCGGGCTGCTCAGCCTGCAATCCAGCCCGGGCCAGACTCTGCCGCAGATGGCGCTGACCTACCTGCTGGCCCACAACGGCGAGGCCGGTCACACCTGTTCGCTGGCCTGCACATCCGGTCTGATCCGTGCATTGCAGCAGGCCGCCGACGCCGACATGCGCGAAAAGTTCCTGCCGCCGCTGCTCGACCGCGACTACCACCGCATGCAGCACGGCGCGCAGTTCCTGACAGAAGTCCAGGGCGGCAGCGACGTCGGGGCGAACGCCGTCATCGCCACGCCCGCCGACGACGGCACCTGGCGCATCAACGGCGAGAAGTGGTTCTGCTCCAACATCAACGCCGACCAGTTCCTGATGACCGCCCGCGCCCAGGCAGAGCCGGGCACGCGGGGTCTGGGGTTATTCCTGGTGCCACGCCATCTCGATGATGGCACGACCAACGGCTTCTACATCCGCCGCCTGAAGGACAAACTCGGCACGCGCACCCTCGCCAGCGCCGAACTGGATTTCCGCGATGCGGTCGCCTATCCGGTCGGCCCGATCGAGCGCGGCTTTAAGACGACGGTCGAACTCGTCCTGAACACCTCGCGCCTGATGAACGCCGTCGCCTGCGCCGGGATTATCCGCCGCGCCCACATCGAGGCCAGCACCTACGCCTGCCACCGCGAAGCCTTCGGCCAGCCCATCGCCAGTTACCCGATGGTGCAGGAAGCCATCGCCGACCTGCTCAGCGAGACTTATGCCGCAACGGCCAGCAGCTTCTACCTGGCCTCGCTGCTCGACCGCATCGAGACTGACCAGGCCAGCGAGCAGGAGACGGCCGTGTATCGCCTGCTCGTGAACGCCAACAAGTACATTACCAGCATCGTCGGCACGTCGATGGTTCACCGTGCGATTGAAGTCCTGGGCGGCAACGGCGCGATTGAGACCTTCAGCATTCTGCCGCGCCTCTACCGCGATATGATCGTCCTCGAAAGCTGGGAGGGCACGCACAACGTCCTGGCGTTACAGGCCCAGCGCGATTGCCTGCGTTACGGCCTCAACCAGGCTTTCGACGCCTTCATCACGGCGCAGCTCCACGTCAGCGATGCCGATCTGCAACCGCTGGCCGAGCATATCCAGGCCGCCCACGATCAGACGCGGGCGATGTTCCGACGCATGCAGCAGGCCGATCCGAACTTCGCCCAGGCCCACGCCCGCCGCTGGCTGCACCTGCTCGCGCAGGTCGCCCAGGCCGCACTGATGCTCGCCGAAGCGCAGTGGGAGCGCGACCAGGGCCTGAACACGCCCAAAGTCGACGCGCTGGCGCACTTCATCAACCTGCACCTGCGCCCCGGCTACGATCCGCTCGACGACGAGGACTACCTGCCGCGTCTGGAGCGACTCATGCAGGCCAGCTAAGCCGCCTTTGCCGTAACATAAAAGCCCCTCTTGTTGAGGGGCTTCGTTGATTTAACCGCGTTTCCGACGGCCCTGCCGCCCCGCCTGCTGACGGTAGCCGCCCTCCAGCCACGCCTCCGTAGAGCCGGGCCGATATTGCAGGTACTCGTTCTGCGCTGTAACGGTGTGCATCCCGTGATAGAGCAGCCGCACCTTCCACTGACGGTCGTGGTTGACCGTGACTGTGTGCGAGCGCGGCACCGCCGCCTGCTCCGACCGGAAGCGCTCCTCGAAGTTCCAGCTTGACCAAAGATAGCGTACGCCTGCATCGTCGCGGGCGTTCCACAGTCGGATGACGTCCGTATCATCGTCCAGCCTGACGACATCCATACCCGCCCCGGTGATGACCTCGCTCAGGGCGCGCAGTTGCGCGTCATTCACCAGCACGAAGTCATCATAGAGGCGCGCCGGGTCTTCCAGGATTTGCGGCAGCCGATCGCGGATTTGCAGCTTGACCACGTTATCCATAAACAGCGCATCGAGCAGGCAATGCCCATGTTCCAGCCGCCGGTCACGATGGTGCAGCAGGTCACGCGCTGCCGTCGCACTCACCTCGACGCGCTGCGTGACCGGTGCCTTCAGGTGGATTGTCCACGTCTCGCGGTCGCTGTCGAATGCGTGCTCCGCGTCCGCTGCCTGCCCATCGATCGTGACGTTCAGCGTGGCATCAGCGCTCAGGCCGTGGATGTGCAGCGTATAGCGCCGCGCCTCCGGCAGGTGATCGTGCGCGCCTTCTGCTCCAGCCACACTGAGCGTATAGGTATCGTCCGTCTGCGCCTGCGTGATGCGCGTCAGGCTGAACGCGCCGCGCTCATGGGCCCGCGTGTGACCGTCGTCCTCATACAGCGTGAACGCGCCATCCGCCCCGGCGAAGCAGTACAGATTCAGGTGCTGCGGGCAATCCAGGCCCTGCTCCGGCGGCGCGATCGGTACGATCGCGCCCGCCTTCGCCAGCAGGACCGTATCTTCCAGCCTGCCATACGTTGCGTGCCAGCGGTCGCCCTCAAAATACTCGCCCGAGAAGAAGTCATACCAGCCGCCCGGCGGCAGCCACACCACCTGCCGCGACAGCCGCAGCTCCGGCTGCATCTTCTGGACGTAGGGCGCGGCAATCAACTGATCGCCAAAGGCGTACTGCTGCGGCACGACGTAGGCTTCCGGCGCGTCGGGATGGTCGTAATACATCGGCGTACACAGCGCGAGGCCCGTCTGCGTATTGCGCCACGCCATCGTATACAGATACGGAATCAGCGCATGTCGTAGCTGCATATAGCGCCGCGTGATCCGCAGCACGTCCTCGCTGTAGCCCCAGGGGTGGCGCTCCTCATACGGATTGTTGCTGCTGTGCAGCCGATGTATGGGGCTCAGGACGCCGTACTGCACCCAGCGGACATAAAGCTCCGGCTCCTGCAGGCCGTAGAAGTGCCCGCCGATGTCATGGCTCCACCAGCCGAAGTTGACGTTGGCGGCGGTCGCCGTGTAACCGGGCAAAAAGCGCAGCACCTCCCAGGTGACGTAACTATCGCCGGAGAAGCCTATCGGGTAGCGATGATTGCCCAGGCCGCCCCAACGCGACACCGTGAAGGGCCGCTTCTGCGGTTCGCGCCCCAGATCAACAGCGTGCAGGTGGTTCAGCCACAGCAGCGGATCAAAACTCGGCAGCGCCTTGTACGTCTCGTGCTGCCAATCCAGCCACCAGAAATCGATGCCGATCGCTTCCTGGGTATGGTGCAGATGCCTGAAATACGCCTGCGTGAAGCGCTCCTCGTGGATCTCGAACGGCACGGGCTCCTCGCTCGCCGGGTCGATACCGAGTTCCGCCGCCACCTGGGGATAAGCCGCCTCGTGCGGCCAGACGCCATCCGCCGGGTGGACGTTCAGGCAGGTGTGCAGGCCGCGATCGTGCATCCACGCGATCAGCGCCTGCGGGTCGGGGAACAGGTCGCGGTTCCAGGTATAGCCTGTCCAGCCGGAGCTGGCATTACCCGTCTGCGTGATGTGCCAGTCCATATCGATCACGAAGACCGACAGCGGAATATCCGCCTCACCAAACCGGCTGATGAGCGCCTTCACATCATCCTGCGAATAGCGGTAGTAGCGGCTCCACCAGTTGCCCAGCGACCAGCGCGGGATCAGCGGTGCCGGCCCGGCCACCGCGCTGAAGTCGCGCAGGCACGCTTTGTAATCATGCCCATAGCCGAAGAAATATAAATCCTGATAGCTCACCTGATCGCGCTGCGCGACCCAGCCGCGCTCATCCAGCGCGAAGCCGCCGCTGTCGTCGATGACCACCCAGCCATCGCGTGAGATCAGACCCGGCTCCAGATAGACATACTCCGGGCTGGCGATCTGATCCAGCGTGCGCGAGGTGCCGCCCAGGTTGCCATCATCGCTGTCGCTGTAGCCCCAGACGGTGCCATAGCCATGCAGGGACGCTCGTAACCCCTCCGGGCTGAATGCGCCGCGATACGTCAGCGTGAGCGCATCTGTGATGATCGTGACTGCATCGCCCTCGCGCTCCACGCGGTATTCCGGGACGGGTTGCCGCCGATGCCAGAAGCGCTGCGTCGCCCGATCATCGAACTGCTGCGTCGGGCTGTACTCCATGCGGATCAGGCGGTTGGTCAGCACGGTAAAACGGGCGTTCCCGGCGTGGACCACCGCCGCCGGGTCGGCTTCTGGCTGGCGTGCAACGTTAAAATGTGCCGGTATCGTCATCATATGCACCTGTTTCTGGCAGCCCGTCGCGCTGCCGTGATGAGGTCAGTAAAGAGGTGCCAGTGCATCAGCGCGCGGCTGAAGCGTCGGCGGAGGGTTCGATGGCGTACAACTCATAAGGAAGCTGGCCAGGCCCACGCGGCACCTGCGCCGCAAACGTAAAACGCGGATCAACCGGCGCGTCGTTCAGGTCGGCGCTTGCCCCATAAAAGACATCAACCGTGTTCCAGCTCGTCGGCATCAGAATATAGTCGATCTCATAGCGCCGCGCCGCCTTGATGGCATCATCAGGCGTGCCATAGGGCACCGCCGCCGACCGTATGCCATAGTAACGCAGCACAAACGGGTCCTGCGAGAGCAGCCGCACCTCGCCGTCGCCGGTGATATCCGGCAGCGCCTGCGCCGTCGCCGTGACGTCCTGCATCACCGCATGGAAGCGATCCGCAATCGCCACATCCAGCCGGATATTATCCCAGGCCAGCGCCGTGCTGTAGATCACCAGCAGGGCGACCAGGCCAGCCTGCAACCGCGCCGCCGGGATGGCCACCTTCAGGCCGTAGGCTGCCAGCGGCACCAGCAGGGGCACCAGGCTCAGATACGCCGTGCGAAAGCTGCCGCCCTGATTCTGGTACGGCAGCAAGAACGGGTACACCACCACCGTCACCAGCAGCAGGCTGATCACAGGCAGCACGCCTGGCCAGATGCCGCGCTCACGCCGCACCAGCGCCAGCACCCCACCGCCCGCCACCAACAGCGGCAGCCCCGGCGCGATGAAGATCGTCATCTGCTTGAGCGCCGCCGCAAATTCAAACAGCCGTTTGGCGATCACATCCTGGATCGTCTGACGCTGCAGCCACGTCTCCAACGAGATGGGGTCCGGTTCGCCCGGTTCCACATACAGATACAATTCATTATAAGTGGACATCAGCATCATGCGCGTGGTCGCGCTGGCCCCAATCTGACCCAGTTCCTGCACATTGCGCACCAGCCACGGCGTCACGACGGCCACCGCCACGATGCCCGTCAGCAGCAGGCCGCCCCAGCGCAGGCGATAGGCCCCCTTGCCCCACAGCGCCACGCCGATCAGCGTCAGCACAATCGCCGGGATCAGCAGTATTGCATCATTGCGGTTGAGATAGGCCAGCCCCAGGCACGCCCCGCTCAGCAGGTACACCCACAACCGACCCGTCTTCAGCGCGTGCATCAGCGCCAGCAGTGCGCCGCCCACCAGCCACATCTGCGGCACGGTCGTCAGCGGCCGCGTCGATTGCCAGATGATCTCCGGGACGGCCACCAGCATCGCCGCCGCCAGCAAACCATAACGCGGTGATAATCCTAATTGCCGCGTCGCCATGTAACTCAGCAGCGGCAGCAGGCTCCCCAGCAGCACGAAGGGCAGCATCGCCCCGTGCGGCGTCACACCGAACAGCAGCATCCCGGCTGCGGTCAGCACGCCAGTAAGCGGCATCCAGTGATCTGTCGGGTGCTCGATGCTGTCGTGCAGCGTGTTGAAATGCCACACATAATCAATGCTGAAGCCGTGCCCGGCGACCAGCCGCGCCCCCAGGTTGTAATAATGCTGCGAGTCATGGATGCCCGGGTTGTTCAGCATGGGCATGAGCGTGAGCCGCAGCAGCAGCGCCAGACCGCACAGCGCCGCCAGCATCCAGTGGTGGGCCTTCATACCGACTTCCATAATCAGCGATTCTGGCGGCGTATTATACCTGCTTCAGCGGGGAATCAGAGTGCGGGTGCGCTTGAGTTTATCAGAATGCAAAAAGGGCACGTGATGCGCCCTTCTGCGGATTTAATCAGGGACGTGACCCCATACAATAATCAGACTTACGCCTTGTCGCGCAGCAGCACAAAGCTGACGCCCATGATCAGACCGAAAATGATGTGACCGACCAGACTCATCAGCGCCATTTCATTGACCTGCAGCACCATCTCGCCCATGCCGAGTACCAGCGGCATGATGATCAGCGCGCCGAGCACCCACCACACAATACCATAGACTACGCCCGCGCCGACCTGCGCCAGCAGCACCGCCGGAATGCGCGGGGCGATCAGGCCGTAGGTCGCGCCGATGATCGCGCTGATCAGCAGGTGAACAATGAAACCCAGCACCACATCCTGGCTGCCGATCATGCTGGCGACCATCGGCAGCATGCCGCCGACCGCCATCTGTACGCCGAATACGCTGCCACCCACCAATCCGCTGACTACACCGACCTGCAGCGCCCGCGTGATGTCCGTCGTCAGTGCCTGTGACTTACCCTCGAAAGTCGCCTGGGAAGTTGCCATCTCTCGCTCTCCTTAAACGTGCTCGTCTAACCGTCTCGCATCCGATGCTCCTAATCTGCCGCGCAGTTCTTACGCAAAACTTTCATGTAAGAAACTGTTAAGGACAATGAGCGCCACTTTAGTGCAGGCGATCACAAGCGGGGCACACGTGCGGCACAGGTGCGGCACAGGCGCGGCCCCGTCTGGGACTGGCGGCGTACCCGGCCCGCTGGTATGCTGTGCCCATGTCCCACAATGATGCTCCCCGCCTGCTCTGGTTGAGCAGTACCCGCTACAGCAACCCGCTGCCGCCAAATCTGGCGCGCAAGTGGCAGGCGCTCGCGCAGGGGCTGCACCGCCAGATTCACGTGATCGGCTTCGCCCCTGGCTGGCGACCTCAGCGCTTTCATGGATCCGTCACATTTCACCTGATGCCCCAACCGGGCGTGCCGCTCCTGCGCTACGCGATCATCTTCACGTGGGGCACCCTGCTGACGCTGTGGCTCGTAGGCCGGCAGCGCTGCCGCACGCTGATCGCTCAGGGGCCGTTTGAAGGTGCGATCGGCGCTGCTGTCAAGCAGATCACGGGACTGTTCGGCGTCCGCCTCAGCCTGTGTGTCGAGAGCCACAACGACTTTGAGGAAGCGCTCTTCATGCAGCGGGAGATCGCCGCCGCCGGGCTGTATCGCCGCCTCATGCGGGCCGCGGCCCGCTACGCCCTGCGCCACGCCGACGCCCTGCGCCCGGTCAGTGGCAGCGCCGCTGAGCAACTGCGCGCCTACACCCCAACCACGCCTCAGGTGCAGTTCATGGCCTGGATCGACGCGGAGGCTTTTCATCAGCCGCGTCAACAGCCCACCTCAGCATCGATGGAGATCGTTTACGCCGGTGTGCTGATCCCACGCAAAGGGCTGCACATCCTGCTGGACGCCTTCGCCCGGCTCGACGTACCGACGGCGACACTCAGTCTGGCTGGCCCACCCGATAACCCCGACTACGCCGCCGAGCTGCGTCAGCAGGCACAGCGCCTCGGCCTCAGCGAGCGCGTACATTTCCTGGGGTCACTCTCACAGGCGCAGCTTGCCGGGCGTCTCCTGCAGGCGCGGGCGCTGGTGCTGCCTTCGTTCAGTGAAGGCTTGCCCCGCGTGATCGTCGAGGCGATGTTCGCCGGGCTGCCCGTCGTGGCGACTGCCGTCAGCGGCGTGCCGGAAGTCCTGCGCACAGGGGAGACGGGCTGGCTGGTCCCCCCGCAGGATGTCGATGCCCTGACCGCCGCCCTTGCTGAGGTCTACCGCGTCGATATCGACACCATGAGCGCCGCCGCCCGCCAGCACGCTGTAGCCTTCTTCTCATCGCGGGCCTTCGTCGATGGCCACGCAGAACTGCTGCGCCTCGCGGAGAGCCGCACGCCGCCAATCCCCGCCACTGACTGAAACGCACACCACAGAATAAACTGTGCTTCTCATCTCACTCTAATTTGACTGGCAAAGCGATCTGTTGTATCTTACTCCCAGAATGTTGTATATATACAACAGTTCATTATGAACGGGGTACATTCCGTATGGAGAAAGCGACGATCTACAACCGCCTCGCGACACTGCGCACGGATCGCGGGCTGTCGCGCAAAGCGCTCGCAGAAGACCTGGGCGTGAACTTCCAGACGATCGGCTACATCGAACGCGGGGATTATCATCCCAGCCTGGAACTCGCGCTGCAGATCAGCCGTTACTTCGGCCTGCCGGTCGAAGCCATCTTCTCATTAGAACCGTTGAAACCCTTGCACGAGTACCTTCAGGACAATTCGTAGGAGACTAAGGAGCATTCCAAACATGAATCGCAACAAGGCCCGGTGGGCAGTCATCGCCTTTTACATCTCGCTCGTGATCTATTTCAGCCTTCGTCTGTTGCAGGCCCAGCAGGATCACTTCCTGCTCTTCGGCCTGATCCTCGGCCTGCTGCTCTTTCAGGTCAGCGTGATCTGGTGGCTGGCGGGCAACGCACAGCGGATGCTCGGCTGGCGCGATACCTGGCTGAAAGGCAGCATGGACGAATACGAAAGCCTGCTGTTCATGCGCGCCCACACCCGCGCCTGGCAGATCATCACGCCAGTCGGTTTGATCGGGCTGTTCGGGTTTCAGGTTTTCGTCGATACCAGCAACCTGACTTTCATCGACTGGCAGGCACACGGCACACTCGTTTCGGCAGTGGTCCACGTCGTCATCCTGGGGACGGTCGCCCTGCCGCACGCCATTGCTTTCTTCATCGCGCCGCCACCCGTGACCGAAGACTGAGCCGAAGACTGAGCCAGCGCCCAAAGCCTACGCACGCCTGCACCCCACCATTACGATTCCCCCACGACCGGCACGCCTGCCATTGTGCCGGTCGCACTGCTACCGCTACAATGACTACAGTAGAGGGACGTGCGCAGCCACATCGCGCACCGCAATTAGCCGAACACTTGGCGGAGCAGATGCCTTATGGCCAACGCGCTGGCCTATGGACGCCTGGATATCTTCTGGCCTGATGGCCGACTGGAATCGGTCATGCTGGATAGCCCGACCGTCTCAGTCGGACGCGCACCGGGCAATGTGGTTACGCTGGAGACGGATACCGTCTCGCGGTATCACTTCAGTATTACGTATGACAACGGCATCGTCGCTATCACCGACCTGGGCAGCGAAAACGGCACCTTCGTGGATGGCCTGCGCCTCAAGGGCAATGAGCCGCGTGTGCTGGATGGCGTCGAGGAGATCGTCATCGGACAGCTACGCCTGATCTATCACGCGCTGGACGAAGCGCCGACCATGCCGATGGTCATCGCTGAGGAAGACGATACCCAGCACATCGAACGCCCCGAAGCCAATTTCCGCATGGATGTCGAGCGCTCCGCATTGGACGTATGGCCGGCATCCAGCAGCAATGCAGAACTCATCATCACCAACCTGAGCGACGACATCCAGACCTATGATGTCGAGGTCACCGGCTCAGTGGCGACGTGGGTCCGCATCAACCGGCCCCGGCTTGATATCCAGCCCGGCGAAACAGGTGCTGTCCTGATCAACGTCAAGCCGCCGCGCCGCGCCGACAACCTGCCCGCTGAATACGATCTGGAAATCCGCGTCAGCAGCGATGAGCGCCCTGACGTCCCACTGACGGCGAATCTGCGCGTGCGCGTGCGGGGCTATCGTGGCTTTGGCCTGGCGCTGGCCCGGCCCGCCATCGACGACCAGGAGCCGGTGCGGCTCTTCCTGCACAATCAGGGCAATCTGCCGCTGACGCTGCGACTGCGCGCCAAAGGCGATAACCTGCGGCTCGACCTGCCGACTACGCCGCTGACGCTCGGCGCTGGCCAGCGGACCCAGGTGCAGGCGGCGGTCATCCCGCGCCAGCGCCCACTGACCGGCGAGCCTGAGACGCGCCGCTTCGAGATCATCGCCCAGGCGCAGGACATCACCGCTTTTGTAACCGCCGTCTCCGGTCAGGTGGAAGTTGCGCCGCGCTTCGCCGCGTGGCAGCTCATCGCTGGGGCGGGCATCGGGTTATCGCTGATCCTGCTGCTGGCACTGGGTGCCATCGGCGCGCTGACGCCACGCCAGCCCGTCATCAACGATTTTGAAGTCAACAGCGGCCAGTTGGAGCAGGGCGACGTTCTGCGCCTCGACTGGCGCGGCGAGAATATCAACAGTTTTATCGTGCGCGTCAATCAGGCCCCGCTGATGGAACTGCCCGGCAGTACGAACAGCGTCGAGATCGACACCAGCGAACTCTCCGGCGAGGTACAGGTCAGCGTGCAGGGACTCAATCCCAGCGGCAGTACGGAAAGCGCCGCGACCATCTTCATCTATCGCCCACTGACCATCGACAGCTTCAGTGCGGAACCGGCCATGCTCATGCGCAATGTCGTCACCAGCCTGACGCTCACCTGGGACGTGCCCGGCGCAATCCGCACAGAACTCAGCGGACTGGAAGAATTTACCAACGCGCCACTTGAGCCATCCTACGGCCCCGCAGAGACGCTCAGCGGCCTGAGTGGTATCGCCACCGCGCCGGTCGTGCTGTCGCTGCGGGCGGAAGACGAAGTCGGCAACGTCATCGAGCAGCGTATTACCCTGCCCGTCAGCGACCCGACCTGCATCGCCCGGAGTGAAGCCGCGCTCTATGAAGGCCCCAACGCCCAGTATCAGCGGATCGGCACCGTACCCAGCGGCGAGAGCGTCGTCGTCGATGCCCAGGACCCTGGCGCGGGCTGGCTGCGGATGGTACTGCCCGGCGGCCTGACAGGGTGGAGCCTGCGCGACCCCTTCGTTTGTGACCCGGCCTTCTCGCTGGAAAACCTGCGCAAAGAGGCGAACTTCCCGCCGCCACCGCCTACGCTTCAGCCCACATCGACCGCGCCGCCGACCTTCACGCCATCGCCAACGGCGACACCGGATACGCAGCCCGGTGCTACACCCACCGTGACGCCCACCTTCAACGGCTGAGCGCCCCCACAGCACACCCAATATCAGACGAAGCCCGGCTGAGATCCACATGGATTTCAGCCGGTGTTCAGTGCTGCCTGAGTGTGAATAAACAATGAAACTTCTTAGGGAAAACTGCAACATCCTCTATATCGCGCCTTAATCACCGCTTGGCCACCCCTTAAATGAAACGAAGTATCAATACGCCTGGGTTCAGCAGCGATTCAGACTGCTATAAACCCGGTGATTGGCTCATACAGAGTGTTTTCACGAAGAGAACGAGGAGAGCAATGAAGAAAGTACGTGGGTTACTGATCGTCGTACTGTTGTTGGGTATGCTGGTTTTTGCTCTGCCCAACGTCGCCCAGGATATGGAACTCGAGACCGGCAACGTGATCTTCTTCCATCCCGATGGTACCGGCCTCAACCACTGGAACGCTGGTCGTATGTACTGGTACGGCCCCGATGGCATCCTCAACTGGGACCAGCTGCCGGAGATGGCCGTATATCGCGGTCACATGATGAACCGTCTGACCGGGACCTCGCATGGTGGCGCGACTGTTCACGCCTTCGGCTACAAGGTTCTCAATGACAGCTTCGGCAAGGACGAAACCCGCACCATCAACAGCCTGAGCGGGTACACCGGCAGCATCCTGCGTGAAGCCGCCGCCGCCGGTATGCCTGTCGGTCTGGTCAACGATGGCGACCTGGCCGAGCCTGGCTCCGCCGTCTTCACCAGTGAAGTTGACGACCGTGGCGAGAGCGAAGAAATCGTCCGCCAGATCCTCGATGGCCGCCCCGGCTTCGAAGGCGAGCCGATCCCGCAGGTGATGCTGGCCGGTGGTGAAGGCTGGTTCCTGCCCGCCGATGCGCCCAAGTGCGAAGACGAAATCACCCTGGAGTGCTACGTCCACGATAACCCGTTCAGCGGCTCTGGCCCGACCCGTGAAGATGGCCGCAACCTGCTTCAGGAATTCGCTGATGCCGGTTACGAGATCGTCCGCACCCGTGCTGAGTTCGAAGACCTGTGGACGCGCATCCAGGCCGACCCGGAATTTACCCCGCTGGTGCTGGGTCTGTTCGCCCGTGACGACATCTTCAACGACGAAACCGAAGAAGAACTGATCCAGGCGGGCCTGATCGATGACAGTATGGCCGGCACCAAAGAAGGCCGTCTGATCATCTGGGGTGGCCTGCCCGGTGCGCCCGGCTACAACCCACCGACCGTCACGGAAATGAGCACGATGGCCGTTGAACTGCTGCGCCGTCACAGCGAAGCCGCCGGGATGCCCTTCTTCCTGGTCGCTGAAAGCGAAAGCAACGACAACCTGCCCAACAACGCCAACGCCATCGGTATGCTGCGTGCCGTCAAGGGCGCTGATGACACCGTGGGCGTCTTCAGCCAGTTCGTCGACGAAAACCCGAACACCCTGCTGATCATGGCCGCCGACAGCGATGGTGGTGCGCCGCAGGTCTTCGGCCCGCCGCCCACCGATGACAACGGCAACGTAACGGTTAGCGCGGGCAACCCGACCAACGTCAACGAAGCGCAGGACTTCGGCTTCCCGCTGGATGGTATCGAAGGCCAGGGCACCGCGCCCTTCATCGCGGCCCCCAACGCCTTCGGTGATGAGCTGCCGTTCGCCATCGGCTGGCCGGGTCGCAACGACGTCGCCGGTGCGATCCTCACGCGCGGCAAGGGCCTCAACGCTGATCTGCTCCGCACCGAGTTCCTCGCCCAGTTCGACAGCAGCGACGTCTACCGCATCATGTACGCGACGCTGTTCGGCGAACTGCTGCCCGCCTCCTACGGCGAAATGGCCCCGAGCCGCTAAGACTCAGGATTAGCTCACCGCAACGCATGCGGAACAACCCCTCGCACAGGGACGCCCAGCGCGTCCCTGCTGCGTTTATTGGCCTGTTTTGACGGACCATTGTGCTTGTCAGGATTCGCAGACGGGTATAATATATGAATATCCGTTCATATATTCATGTCTTGAGACGCCGTATCAACAATGACGACGACAACGACCGAAAACAGCTATCAGATCGGCAATATGGATTGCGCCAACTGCGCTAAAGAAGTCGAGGCGGGCGTACTCAGACTCGACGGCGTGCAGGCTGTGCGCGTGGATTTCGTCTCCGGCAAGATGCAGATTGTCGGCGACGTACCTTTTGACGTCCTGCGCACCCGCGTCGAAGCGCTCGGCAAGACCATCGCCGCGCCGGATGCGCCCCCCGCCCCTGATACGCCCTCACGCGGCGGCATGCTCGGCTTCTGGGATTACCTCAACAGCCGCTTTGAGACGCGCCTCGCGCTGGGCGGCGGCACGCTCGTACTGCTGACCGCGCTGGCGACCCTGATCGGCCTCAGCGGCGAAATTGCCGGGGTACTCTACACAATCGGTATGGCGATTACGCTCTATCCCATCTTCAAGAGCGGCGTAAACGGCCTGCGCATCAACCGGCAGTTCAACATCAACCTGCTGATGAGCATCGCCGCGATTGGCGCGATCATCATCGGCGAATATCTGGAAGGCGCGACGGTCATCTTCCTGTTCGCCATTGGCGAAGCGCTGGAAGGCTACACCGCCGACCGCGCCCGCCAGAGCATCAAGGGGCTGATGGCGCTCAAGCCGCCGACGGCCCTGCGCCTCAATGGCGATCAGGAGCAGGAAGTCCCCGTCGAGGCGCTGCGCCTCGACGATGTGATTCTCATCAAACCCGGCGAGCGCATCCCGATGGATGGCGAAATCCTGACCGGGGCCAGCGGCATCAATCAAGCGCCCATCACCGGTGAGAGCGTCCCGGTCGCCCGTGCCCCGGGTGACGAAGTCTTCGCCGGGACGATCAACGGCGAGGGCACGCTGACCGTCCGCGTGACGCGCCTCGCGGAAGATAACACGCTCAATCGCATCATCAAGCTGGTGCAGGAAGCGCAGAGCGTGCGCGCCCCCAGCCAGCGCCTGATCGACCGGTTCGCCGCGTGGTACACGCCGACAGTCGTCACGCTGGCGGCGCTGGTCGCTTTCGTACCGCCGCTGCTGTTCAACGCGCCCTTTTATGACACGCCCACCGAGCACGGCTGGCTGTATCGCGCACTCGCCATGCTGGTGATCGCCTGCCCGTGCGCGCTGGTCATCAGCACGCCGGTGACGGTCATCAGTGCGATCACCGCCGCCGCCCGTCGGGGCGTCCTGATTAAAGGCGGCGTCCATCTGGAGGCGCTCGGGCAGATCAGAGCCTTCGCCTTCGACAAGACCGGTACGCTCACCAGCGGCCAGCCCGTCGTGACTGGCTACCACGCCATCGATTGCCAGGGCGGCACCGACTGCCCGTGCTGTACCGATGTACTGGCGCTGGCTACCGCCGTCGAACGGCGCACCTCGCATCCGCTGGCGACGGCCGTCGTCCGCGAGGCGGAAGCGCGTCAGCTCGCAGGGCGCTACGCCCCGGCGGAATCAGTCGAACTATTGGCCGGGCGCGGTGTGCGCGGGCGCGTCGGCGATCACGTCGTCACGCTCGGCAGCCATGCGCTGTTCGATGCGGAGTTCCCGCACGACGCCGCGCTGTGTCAGCAGGTGCGCGCGATCGAAGCCAGTGGTCATACGACCATGCTGCTCGCTGATGATGACCGCGTGCGCGGCTATATCAGCCTGGCCGATACCCCCCGCGAAACCAGCCGCGACGCCATCCACCAGCTTAACGCGCTGGGCCGCAGCACGATCATGCTGACGGGCGATAACCGCAGCGTCGCCCGTGCGATTGCCGATCAGATCGGTGTGAAGGACGTCCGCGCCGAGCTGATGCCCGATCACAAGGTGGACGCTGTACGCCAGCTCCGCGATGAATACGGCACGGTGGCGATGGTCGGCGACGGCGTCAACGACACGCCCGCCCTGGCCGCCGCGACCGTCGGCATTGCGATGGGCGGCGCAGGCAGCCCGCAGGCGCTGGAAACCGCCGACGTGGCGCTCATGGCCGATGACCTCTCACAACTGCCGTTTGCCGTACGCCTGTCGAACTTCGCCCGCCAACTGATCCGCGAGAACATCCTGTTCAGCTTCAGTGTGAAGGCTGTCTTCCTGGTGTTGGCCTTCTTCGGCCTGACGTCGCTGTGGGTGGCGATCCTGGCGGATACGGGCATGTCGCTGCTGGTGACGCTCAACGGGATGCGTCCGCTGCGCTACCGGGGAGAAAAGTAACGCGGGCTGCACCTCACCCTGAAGCCCTCTCCGCAAGAGAGGGGCAGCGGAAAAACGGCCCGGGGGATGAGGTAAAACCCTCGACGCATTTCTTCTAGAAATAGTTCTTCTCGCCGCTTTCGCCCGGCCTGAGACCTTCGCCGGAGCGCAGGTGCGGCGTCTCGATCAGCTCCGCGATGGACCAGCCGGTCGTCTGGCGGCGCAGCAGCGTCAATGAGGTGTTGGGGACTTTAAGGTTTGCCAGGTCGGGCTGCTGCTGAGGGAACAGGGAGAGCAGCAGCAACCGAATCGTGCCGCCATGCGTCATCACGGCGACTGTCTCCGACTGCGCGGCCTGCACCATGTCATCGAATGCGGCGCGCCCCCGCTGCTGCATCGCCAGCCGCGATTCCCCCTCCGGCGGAGCATAGCCCATGTCATCGTCGAGGAAGGCGGCGTACTCGGTCGGATAGCGCGCCTCGATCTCCGGGCGCGTCAGCCCGGCGAAGACGCCAATATGCAGTTCTCGCCAGCGCTGATCAATGACCGGCTCCAGGCCCAGCGCGGCGGCCATCGGCTGCGCGGTATCGTAGGCGCGTGCCAGATCGCTCGTGTAGATGGCCCCGATGGGCAGCCGCGTGCTGTACTCCGCCAGCGCCGCCGCCTGACGCCGCCCCACATCGTTGAGCGCTACGTCAAGCTGGCCCTGCCAGCGCCCCAGCGTGTTCCAATCCGTCTGCCCGTGCCGGATGAGATAGACCTCTTTTACGCGCATGCTGTCCTCGTCGTGTCGGCTGTGTCGCCCGCAGATTGTAACCTGATTTCCACGCGCTGACAGCCCGCGATCCGCCGGGCATTTACTCCTGTTTGAGTGCCAGCACCGGCGGCAGATTGGCCGCACGCCATGCCGGATACAACCCGGCTGCAATGCCGACTCCCGTCGCCAGCGCGATGGCAAAAGCCAGCAGCTCTGGCGGAATGACGACCAGATTGCCGCCGATCTGCGTCGGGTCGATCGGCAGGAAGTACACGCCGCCGTCCGCCTGTGGCAGATTCTCCATGCCGGTGTTGATGGCATTCTGCAGCAGCTTCGACAGCAGCGCGCCGATCACGCCGCCAGTGAAACCGACAAGGCCCGCTTCCAGCAGGAACAGCGTGAGGATCGTCTCGTTGGTCGCGCCAATGGCCTTCATGATGCCGATCTCACGGGTGCGCTCAAGGATGGCCATGGTCATCGTATTGGCGACGCCGAAGGCCGCCACGAGCAGCGCAATCCCACCGACCGCGCCCAGCATAAGCCGCATCGTGCCGAAGAACTGATTCAGGCTGTTGAGATAATCACCGATGCCACCCGCCCCATAGCCCATATCGCGGATCGCCTCGGTGACGCTGTTAGCCGTCTCGCGGCTGGTGGCAAAGACCTGCACCTGATCGTAGCTGAAGTTCTCCGGGTCGGGCTTCTCCCCGGTGATCCACTCATTCCAGCGCAGGACCTCGTCCATCGACATGAAGATGACATAATCGTAGAAGCCATTCATCGGGGCGAGCATCCCGCTGATGTTCAGGTCGATGTCGCGCATACTGCCATCGATGAAGCGGTTCAGCCGCAGTTCGACAGGCGTCGTCATCAGGTCGATGGTGATCGGTGCGTACTCCTGCACGTCCGGGTCGAAGAAGTTCTCGCCCACCCGCGACCCAACCACCACCTGACCATTTGCCAGCGAGATTTCGCCCTGGGCGGCGGTCACGTTCAGATAGGGGATCAGGCGCGGGTCAATGCCGATGATCGAGCCGGAACCGCGCAGGTCGTCCGCGATGAGTTCACCGGCTTGCAGGCCCTTCGTGGCGATGACGGCCCGCACACCAGGGATGCGCCATAAGGACGCGACCGCCTCATTGGTGAGCTGCGGCATGGGGCCGCCAGTCTCGCTCCACATAGGGTAGACGTCGATCTGCGTGAGCGCGGCATTATTGCCGATCCCGGCTTCCGCCGCGTTCTGCAGGCCGATGGTCAGCGCGATCAGCAGGATGACCGCCGTCGTGCCGACCACCACCCCGCCAGAGGTCATGGCCAGCCGCGCCCGCGCCCGGCCCAGATTGGTGATCGCCAGCCGCAGTAATTCCGCGCCCATTGGCTCAGCTCCCCAGACCTAACAGCGCCATCAGCAGCCGCCCGAACCAATCCGGCTCTGGCTCTGGCTCGACGACGACCGGCGGCTCATCCATGGGCACGTCGATCGGCGGCGGCGGCATGACCGCTTCCAGCGTGTACGTCTGCGTGATGCTTTCCGGCTGGCCCAGCCCATCGCTGAAGTTGAGCGTCATCGTGATCTCAACCGGGCCTTCCGCCAGCGGCATGAGGACCGCGCTCAGATTGGTGCTGTCATCCGATTCCAGCGATTCCAGCGGTAGTTCAGAGCCATCCAAAATTTCGGCGTTGGTCGCGCTGAAGCTTGCGCCGGTCAGCTCGAGCGCATTGCGTCCGACGTTCTGCACTTCCAGCGAGACCGGCAGCGGCTCGCCCATGTTGGCTGTCTCCGGCAGCGGGTTCGGCGGGTTGAAGCGCAGGCGCGGCGGCACCAGCACGATCAGGCTCAGGTTGAGCGTCTCCTGACGGCTCGTCCCGTCCGTCAGCAGATATTGCAACGTCACCGGCAGGCTGTAGATGCCGCTGCTGACGCCACCGGATACGATGAAGCTCTGCTCCGTGCTGGCGCTGCTGCCCGCCGCGAGATCGCCCACATAGACCAGGCCAGCTGTCCCCAGCGGCGCGAACACCGTCGAAGGCGTTGTACTGCCGGAGCCGCCCGACGGCCCGTTATTCGGATTGCCGTTGTCGCCACCGCCCTCTGATTGCACCGTCCCAAAGGTGACGGTCGTCGTGCGGGCGGGCGCGTCGCCCGCGTTCTGCAGTGTCATCGCCAGCGTGAAGCGCATGCCCGGCGTCAGCACTTCCTCGCCGGTATCATACTCGGTCAGCAGCAGCAGCGGACGCAGCGTCTGCACCTCGGCCACACTGACGGTCAGGCTGGCGTTGGATGTCTGCGATTCACCATTCTGCACATAGCTGAACGTCAGCGACTGCACCTGCGGCCCGGCGTCGGCATCGGCACTCAGCAGCAGCGGGATCCGCAGCGGCAGCCGTTCGCCGGGGGCCAGGTCGCCCACGCTGAAAGTATCGCCGCGACCGTTCGGCAGCAGGACACCGTCACCGCTGTTGACGCGCACCGCCACCTGATTCGCGGGCGTGCTGCCCAGGTTGGCGACGGTCATCTGTACGATGACCGTACCGCCCGGGTCTGCCGGGGCCGGGTCGATCGTATAAGCGTCGACGACGATCTGCGCACCGCTGCCGGGCGCTTCCACCACCAGGCCAAGCTGTGCCGTCGCGCTGTAGCTCTCGCCGCGCACATCCTGATAGTTGATGACCAGCGGCACGCCGACCGGCCCATCGCTGATATCCAGCCCGGCGGAGATCACCATCTGCGCACCGTAGGCCGCCCCCGGGTTGAGGTCCGGCACGGCGATGGTTGCCCGGTCGCCAGCCATGACGAAGCCACTGTTGGCCCCCAGCGCTACCGTGATCATGCGCGCCACCTGATTCCCCCGGTTGACCACCGTGAAGTTAAGCTGGGCTGCCTGCCCCGGCGCGATCGCCTCCGGCGATACGCTGAAGCGATCCACACCCAGCGCCGGCTGCAGGGTGACCGGCTGCGGCGTCGGCAGTGTGGGCGGGGTCGGCGAGGGTGGCGGCGGTGCGATGATCGTCAGCATGTTGGGTGAACTGACCGTGCCACCGACCGGGTCGCTGACTTCCACCCCGTAGACGCCCGGCAGCAGCGTTCCCGGCAGGGTAGCGGTCAGCGCGCTGCTGTTGACGAAGGTCGTCGGCAGCAGGCCGATCCCCACCAGCCGGACGACCGAGCCGCTCGTGAAGTCGCTGCCAAATACCGAAAGCGTCGAGAGTTGGCCGCTGGTCATCATGGCCGGTTCTGAGCGTGACACGCTGATCGGGCGCGGCGTCGGCGTGGGTGCGACGATCGTCAGCGCGCTTGGCAGGTTGGCCGTCGCGCCGCCCTCGTCCAGCAGCGTCACGCCATAGGTGCCGCTGCCGACGCTGGCCGGTACCGTCGCCGTGAGCGTTGTCTCGTTGACGAACTGGCTGGGGATCTGCCCCACGCCATCCAGCAGCACGCTGACAGTCGCCTGAAAGCCGCTGCCGGTCAGCGTCAGCGTGGCATTGCTGCCCGCGACGATCTGCTGCGGCGACACACTGCTGAGCGTCAGCGGGGCGGCCTGCTGTCTGACGATGGGCGCATCCGCCGGGGCAGGATCAGCGTCCTGTGCCAGCGCCAGCCCGACCAGACTCAGTATCAGGAAGATGAACAACAGACGTAGAAGATGTTGTCCATATCGATGCGATTTCATGAGATTCTCTCGTCTTTCTGCGGCATGATCCGTATCGCCCGCTGAGGCTGATCGGTCGTGATGCGCCCATCCTTCAGATGGATCACCCGATCAGCGAAGCGTGCAACGGCGGGATCATGCGTCACCACCAGGATAGTCTTGCCCTGCCGGTCGCACAGTTGGCGCAGCATCCGCATGATGGCGGTGCCCGTCTGGCTGTCGAGCGCGCCGGTCGGTTCATCGGCGACGATAATCGGCGGGTTGTTGTACAGCGCCCGGCCAATGGCGACGCGCTGCTGCTGCCCGCCGGAGAGCTGGTTCGGGCGATGGTGCAGCCGGTCGCCCATGCCGAGCTGACGCAGGATCGCCTGCGCCCGCTGATAGCGAGCCGTCGGGCTGTGCTGTGCAAACAGGCCCGGCAGCATCACGTTCTCAATGGCGGTCATGGTCGGCACCAGATAGAAGCCCTGGAACACGAAGCCGATCATACGGCCGCGCAGGTCGGCAAGCTGGCGCGCAGTCATCTGATCCAGCCGCCGCCCGGCTACCATCACCTGCCCGGCGGTCGGCACATCCAGGCCGGTCAGCACGTACAGCAGCGTACTCTTGCCGGAGCCGCTCGCGCCCATAATCGCCGCAAACTGCCCCGACGGGATGGCAATATCCACCTCGTTGAGCGCCCGCACCGTCTGATCGCCCAGTCTGAAATGCTTCACCAATCCACGAGCGGCAAGCAGCGTCTCAGGAGGATAAGCCGCGCCATTGACACGTATTGCAGCGCTCACGATGACCCACCTCCCGGCGCGAAGCTGGAGCGACCCTGCCCGCCGGACGTGCCCTCTGGCGGGCCTTCTGGCCGGGGCAGTTCCTCGGTCATGCCCGTATCTTCCGGCACGACCTCGCCCGGCATCATCTCGCCCGGCATCACCTCGCCCGGCATCATCTCACCCGGCATCATCTCACCCGGCATCATCTCGCCCGGCATGACGTCGCCAGGGACGAGCGGCTCCGGCAGGGTTGGCCCGGGGCGGTTGGCCTGATAGTGATCAAAGCCCTGGATGCCCGTCAGCAGCGCGACCCACAACACCATCACCAGGATCACCGCCCACGGCTTACCGTTGAGCGTCAGGCGCGCCCCCATGTAAAGCAGGAACAGGCTCCACAGGCTGAAGAGCGTCACCAGCGAGGCCAGCCCATGCAGCATACTGGCTGGCAGCAGGTCCAGTTGGGTATAGGCATCGATTTCGGGCAAAAAGCCAGTCAGGCCGGGCGCGCCCAGCGTACCACCCGCGCTCATGAACAGGATTTGCAGACCCGCCATCAGCGCCAGCGGCAGGCTCGCCCAGATGACGATCTGCACATTTCTACCGAGCTTCGGCAATCGCCCATTGAACAGGCTGACTTCACTCAGCAGCAGGGCGAGCACGCCCCAGGCGATGACCAGCCGACCCGCAGCCGTCAGGCCGACCGTCCAGGTCGAGGCCGGATCGCCGCCTGCGCTATCGACCGGGGCACCGCCACCATCCGGCGGCGGTGGTCCGCCCCCCGGCGGGAAAGGCCCATCAATCGGCCCGTCGATAGGCGGCCCGCCCATACCCATCTCAACGATGGGCACCTCAGCGGCACCCGCTGCCGCCGCGCCCTGCTGAATGGCGCTGAACGCGATGAGAGCCAGGATCAGCGCTGCCGCCCATAACCACTGTCGGCTGGCCGCACCCCGTGCGAGGTTGCGAAAGAACTCGCCGGGTTGCAGCAGAACCAGGCCCACCTGTGACAGAAATCCTCGCGGCGGTCCTTCCGTCTGGTCGAACAGGTCGTTCGCCAGAGGAGCGGAGGCCCGTTGCGTCACACTGACCATGATGACATTCTTTCTGCGGTCATGACCGCAATGTTGTGAGATATTGTCCTGAGCTACCGCTTACAACGCTTTAAATCGAGGCGACGTTAAGACGACCTGGAAGAAGTGGCTTATCACACACATTACGTTGTTCAGGTCAGCCACGTTTCGCCTTTTGCCCTGTTTCATCGCAACCGGACCGGCGAGCGTTGTTCCAGCTCACCGGCCCGTTACGAACGGCGTCACTCTATGACGATGGGCAGCTCTTTGCCTTGCAGATAGCCGCTGCCGACCAGGGCATCGCCCGTCAGCAGGCCGGCGCAGTTATCGACGTTGACCACCCAGTTGATGTTGGCCCCATTGCTCAGATCACTATCCGTGCCAAGCGGGATTGCAGACCCCAGCGGCGCGTTACAGCCCGTCCCCGTCAGCGGCAGGAAGAAGAAGTTCACCCGATCCGCCTGGGCCGGAACCTCCGGATAGATGATGTCCAGCGTCTGCCCGGGCTGCCCGGTCGAGCAGCCGTCGCTGCGCCGGTTGTCCGGCGTCAGCAGCAGCACGCCCTGGGATGTCTGGCGCGGCTGCGGGCAGGTCAGCGGCGTCTGTGAGGGGATCACCCCCATGAAGACACCCGCGTACACTTCGTTATCGTCTGTATTGCTGTGGACGGTAAAATCCACCCGGTCGATGTACTCCATGGGCAGCGTCGTCACCAGCGTGCCCTGGGCCGGTAGATTGCTGGCAATGCGATCATAACCAGCCTGGCCCGCCCGTGACCGACTGATTGCGACCGTCGTTTGACCGGGCACGTCCCATTCCAGCGTGATCTGGCCACCCTGCGGCACTGGCTCCGGCCTGGCGGACATCCGCGCTGGCTCGAAGCCGGGCATGACCGGCACCTGCAGCACCGCTGTCAGCCGCTGCGTCGGAATGGCCGGGTCAAGGATGTCGCGCCCGAACGCATCGACGGTGTACAGGATGTAGGTCACCTGCGGCGCATAGCGCGGGCTGAACTCCGGCACGCCCAGCGTACCATTCGCCGGCTGGCCGCTGACGGTACCCAGCACCTCGCCGTTCGGTGCGGTCCACATCAGGTTGACGCTGCCGACATTCTGCGTCTGCCACTGGACCATCAGCCCACCGCCCGTGACCGCCTCCAAGGTGAAGCTGAGAATACGCGGTACGGCATTAGACGTCGGTGTGGCGGTCGGCGGCAGAATGACCGGCACCTTCAACACCTGACCGACGAAGATCAGGTTGGCATTCGCCAGACAGTTCCCCTGAACCAGCGCCGAAGTCGAAAGGCCCGCCCGCTGCGCGATGCGTGAGAGCGTATCGCCGGGCTGCACCACATAGTTGAACCAATCAGCGCGCACCACACAGCCCGGACGCGGCGTAATCGTCAGCGTGGGGGTGGGGCTTGGCATGGCCGTATGGGTGGCTGTCGGCGTGTAGGTCGGTGTTGCTTCCTCAGCGACTGGCGTTCCGTCCTCATCCGACACATCATCAATGAAGCGGATCAGATTACAGCCGCTCACCATGAGCGCCAGCGCGACCGCCAGCGCGAGCAGGCTGCCGATGCGCTGTGCGCGCTTGACCTGCGTTCTTCCGTCCATTTTCATCTCCCAATGTCTTTCCTGAACCCTTATGCCGGTTCATGAGTTTTACGAATCTCGACAGATATGACACCGCTCCGCGCGGTTTGGTTCCAAAAATGCGTAAAAAACTCGTATAGAGAGATAACAACTTTGCAACATGAGGCGCTGATGACGCATTGCAGCGATCGTCGGCTTCACAATCAGGCGCGCACCGCAGATCGTCCGCACCTGTCACAGGTGAGAAGCAGGCCAATTCATGACAAAATGACGGAACCTTATGCACCGAAAATACGTCTTATATATAGAGGACAACAGCCCACTGGCTGTATGAGTCGTGCATCAAGGAGGCACCATGTTTAACGGGTTCAGGAGTATCCTGGGCCTGCTGTTGGCCGCGCTGGTATCGGGCCTGATGACGAACGACGCGCTGGCACAGCAGGATTTCATCTGGCGTGTTGAGTACTTCAACAATCCGTATCTCATCCAACCGAATGTCGCCGCAGAGACGATACGCGGCGGCAACTTCAGCGTGAACTGGGGCACCGCCTCACCGGCACCGAGCGTGCCTGCGGATAACTTCAGTGCGCGCTTCAGCACGGCGGGCTACTTCACCGCCGGGACGTACCGCTTCACCATGCGGGCCGATGACGGCGTGCATCTCATCATCGACAATCTGGACAAGGTCATCGACACCTACGATGCGCCGCAGCCCGGTCAGACGCTGACCGCGGACGTCTTTCTCAGCGCAGGCGACCATCACCTGCAGGTCGATTACCGCGAGGCCAGTGGTGAGGCATATGTCTCGCTGAGCTGGCAGTACCTCGGCGCACAGCCGCCGCCACCGCCGCCCGCCGGGGGCGTCTGGACGGCGCAGTATTACAACAACATCAATCTGGCAGGCGCGCCGGTCGCCACGATCAGCGAGGCCAGCCCGACCCACAACTGGGGCAGCGCTCAGCCCCTGCCGAGCCTGAACGCGGATAACTTCAGCGTGCGCTGGACGAGCACCCAGTTCTTCAGCGACGGCCTGTATGACTTCGTCCTGCGCGCCGATGACGGCGTGCGCCTCTACGTCGATGGCATCCGGCTGATCGACCAGTGGCACACCTCGTCCGGCCAGACCTACATCGGCACCATCCGGCTGGGTCAGGGCAGCCATACGATCACTGTGGAGTACTTCGAGCAGAGTGGCCTGGCCTTCATTGATTACAGCGTGCGCTACAACAGCTTCGGCCAGATCGCGCCGACGCCCGCCCCGGTCGGGCCGCTGGCACAGGTAGTCACCGGCCGCCTGAACGTGCGCGACGCGCCGAACCCGTTCACGGGCAACGTGCTGACGAAGATTTCGCTGGACGATGTCTACCCGGTGATAGGGCGTCTGCCGGATAATAGCTGGTATCAGCTCCGGGTGAATAACGTCACCGGCTGGGTGAACGCGCGTTACATCCGCGTGACGAACGTGCAGAACGTGCCGATCGTCGATGTCGCGCCACCCTTACCGCAGCCGAGCGGCTACGTACTCAGCCCGATAGCCAATCTGAGCCTGCGCGCAGGCCCCGGCACCGACTTCCGCCGCCTGACGGTCATCCCGGCTAACACGGGCGTCGTCATCGTCGGGCGCAACCTCAGCCTGAGCTGGTGGCAGGTCAGCTACGACGGCCAGACCGGCTGGGTGAGTGGGCGCTACGTCCGGCTGCCAGCCGATATCGACTACAACCGCATCCCGGTTACGGCGAACACGTAACCCGCGAAGCGGTCAGCGCGCCGGGGTGGACACGTTTCCGCCCCGGTTTGCGTTCTGCGGGCTGCTGCACAGCGGCGATATTCGCCAGTATGTCGCAAATTTATAGGCCAATTTCCGACACGATGTTTGACCATCGTCCCCCCGACATGTAAACTTAAGGCATGACTGCATTAGGCCGTCCACGCTCCGAAGGCGCGTCCAACGGGCGGTCACTGCTTGCTGAGGAGTCATCATGGCGCGTTTAAATAAGGAAACACTGCTGGATTGGTACCGGCAGATGGTCTTAATCCGCGAGTTTGAAGAAACCTGTCAACAACTGTACAACGAAAAACGCATTACTGGCGTCTATCTGCACCTCTACAGCGGCCACGAGGCGATCGGGGTCGGTGCGGTAGCCAATATGGAGATAGGCAAGGACCACATCATCACGGCCTACCGCGATCACGGCATCGCGCTGGCCGTCGGCATGGACCCGAAGGCGGTCATGGCGGAGATGATGGGCCGTCGCGACGGCTCCAGCGGGGGCAAGGGCGGCAGTATGCACCTCGCCAGCGCGAAGCATAACTTCTGGGGGGGATATGCTATCGTCGGCGGACACCTCCCGCTGGCATCAGGCATCGCCCTGGCGGAGCAGTACAACGGCACGGACGGCGTGGTCATCAGCTTCATTGGCGACGGGGCCACCAACAACGGCTACTTCCACGAGTCACTGAACATCGCCGGCGTCTGGGATTTGCCCGTCGTCTGGGTCATCGAAAATAACGGCTACGGCATGGGCACGGAAATCGAAAAAGCCGCTGGCAACCCGATCCTGCACCAGCGCGCCCTGGGCTACGGCCTGCGCGATATGGAGCGCGTTGACGGCCAGGATGTGCTGGCGATGTACGATGTGCTCAATGAGGCCGTCGCACACGCCCGCGAGGGTAAGGGCAGCGTCCTGATCGAAGCCATCACCTACCGCTATCGGGGCCACGGCGTCAGCGACAAGCAGTATAACACCCTGCTCGCGGACGAACTCGAAAAGTGGAAAGAAGAGAAGGACCCGATCATCATCTTCCGCAACAAGCTGGAAGAAAAGTACAAAGACGTCTCTGACGAGCTGGACGCTATTGATGCCCGCCAGAAAGAGATCGTCGCGGAAGCCGTCGAGTTCGCGGAGAACAGTTCCTTCCCGGATACTGAAGAAGAACTGTTCGCCAACGTCTACGTTGAGTAGCGGCCCCAGGCCGCAGCGCAGGCCACAGCACAGGCCGACCGCGATCGCCTGCGCGAGCCATCATGAGCGAAACACGATCTGACACAGAGACCTACGACAGATAGCCTACGACAGATAGGATGAACGACTATGGCCGGTAAGAATCTCCCGATGCGCGAAGCGCTCCGTCAGGCGCTGCTGGAGGAAATGCAGCGCGATGAGCGCGTCTTCGTGATAGGGCAGGAAGTCGGCGGGTGGCAAGGCACGCACCGCGTCACACGCGGCTTCCTCGAAGAATTCGGCCCGCGCCGCGTGAAAGACACGCCCATCAGCGAGATGGCCATCGGCGGTGTCGCCGTCGGTGCGGCCATGGCCGGGCTGCGCCCGGTGGCCGAGTTCATGACGATCAACTTCGCATTCCTCGCGATGGATGCCATCGTCAACCACGCGGCGAAGGTGCATTACTTCTTCAATGGGATGTTCAAGGTGCCGCTGGTCTTCCGGGCTGCCTCCGGCTGGGGCGATCAGGCGACCGCCACCCACAGCCACACGCCGGAGCCGATCTTCGCGCACTTCCCGGGGCTGTACGTCGGGTCGCCTTCCAACAGCGCCGACGCCTACGGCATGCTCAAGACAGCGATCCGCGACGAGAACCCCGTCCTGTTTACGGAGAGTATCGCGCTCTACAGCCGCCCCAGCCCCATGCCAGAAAGCGAAGATCACACCCTGCCCATCGGCAAGGCGAACGTCGCCCGCGAAGGCACCGACGTCAGCCTGTTCGCATATTCTCGCGGTGTCGAGTGGGCCATGCGCGCGGCACGAGAACTGGAACAGGAAGGCATCAGCGCCGAGGTCGTCGACCTGCGCTGGCTGCGTCCGCTCGATACCGAGACGGTTTTTGAGAGTTTCAAGAAGACTAACCGCGCAGTCATTGTCGAAGAGAGCCTGCCGATGTACAGTTTTGGTAGTGAGCTGGCGGCTCAGATACAGGAAAACTGCTTCGACTGGATGGACGCCCCCATTAAGCGCGTGACCTCAAAGGATGTGCCGCTGCCTTACAGCAAACATCTTGAACTGATGGCGCTGCCCACAGCCGATTGGGTGGTCGCCGCCGTTAAGGAGATTGTCTAATGGCACAGGACATCACCCTGTCAATGGATGGTATGCTGCTCAACTGGCTGAAAGACGCCGGCGATACCGTCAAGAAAGGGGAGATCATCGCGGAGTTCGAAGCCGATAAAGCCACCGTCGAAGTCGAAGCGACTGCCGATGGCGTGCTCTCCGAACTGTTGATTGAAGTCGGCGACGAGGTCAATGAGGGCACGGTCATCGCCCGCATCGGCGATGGTGGCGAAGCGCCCGCCGAAGAAGAAGCCGAAGAAGACGAAGCCCCGGCTGATGAAGCTCCGGCTGATGAAGCCGCCGAAGAAGAAGAAGCTCCGGCTGATGAAGCTCCGGCTGATGAAGCCGCCGAAGAAGAAGAAGAAGCTGAAGAAGAAGCTGAAGAAGAAGCCCCGGCTGCGCGTCAGAATGGCGCGGCGACCACACCCGATGGTCGCATCAAGGTCAGCCCACTGGCCCGGCGCATCGCTGAGGAGAAGGGCATCGACCTGGCCCAGCTTAGCGGCAGCGGCCCTGGTGGGCGCATCGTCAAAGCCGATGTGGAAAGTTACGAACCCGGTGCCGCGCCAGCCGCCGCGCCCTCAGCGCCCACCGCGAAGCCATCCACGGCGGCAGCAGCCCCCGGCGGCCTGACCAGCTACGGCAAACTGCCCACCGGCGACGACGTCGAAGTCGTGGACATCCCGCGTATGCGCCGCCTGATCGCTGAAGGCACGATCCGCAGCTTCACCACGACGCCGCACTTCTACGTCACTGTCGAAGTCGATGTTGAGCCGCTGCTGGCCCTGCGTAAACAGATCAACGACATGCTGACTGAGGAAGGGATCAAGGTCAGCGTGAATGACATGCTGGTGAAGGCCGCCGCGCTCAGCCTGCGCGCTTATCCCAACCTGAACAACCACTACTACGGCGATAAGATCGTGCGCAATAAGCGCGTCAACGTGGCGATTGCCGTCGCCCTGCCGGATAACGGCCTGGCGAATCTCGTCTCGCCCGATGCCGATAGCAGCGCACTGGCGAGTATGGCCAGCTATCACAAGCAGATGTTCGAGGATGCCCGCAACGGCAAGATCAAGCCGGAATACGTGCGCGGCGGCACCTTCCTGGTGAGCAACCTCGGCCCGTATGACGTCGAGAGCTTCTCGGCCATCATCGACCCGCCGATGGCGGGCGCGCTGGCAGTCGGTGCCGCGCAGCGTGTGCCCATCGTCACGGAGGATGACACGCTGGCCATCGGCACGCGCATGAAGATGACCCTGAGCATCGACCACCGCGTCAGCGATGGCGCGGAAGGCGCGCAGTTCCTGCAGCATCTGCGCGGCCTGATCGAAAACCCGATGCGCCTGCTCGTCTGAGCATTTAATCCCATACTGCCGAATAGATGACACCGGGCGGGGTAATCCTTGCCCGGTGTTTCGTTACTGGACACAGGTGGCCCGTTTTTGCCTTTTTACGTCCCTATAAAGATGCGAAATCCTTCACAATAAGGTAAATTAGATGAGCGCCTCTCATGGCGCATTCATCCGCTTGTTAGAAATGTATCGCCCTTTAGAAACACTCCAAGGAGTACCTCTATGAAACGTTCTGTTGTTGCCATACTGTGCGTGCTGTTGCTGGCCGTGCCGCTCTTCGGCGTGCAGGCCCAGGACGAAGAACCGATTCGTATCGGCCTGGTGACAGACCTCTCCGGCTGGCTGTCGATCTACGGCTTTGAGCAGGTCAACGGCTTCCAGCTCGGTCTGCTGTATGCCGCTGGCGTCGATCCATCAGAGTACGAAAGCGTGGAAGAAGCCCTGGCCGCCGTCCGCGTGGCGGGTCGCCCGGTTGAGATCATCGTCCGCGACTACGGCAGCGAAAACCCCGCCGCTGACGCCGACAACGCCGCCGCCGCCGCTCGTGAACTGATCGAATCGGAGTTTGTGGACATCCTCTTCGGCACGCCGAACAGCGGTGCCGCCGTCCAGCTCCAGCAGATCACCAGCCCGGATGACTTCAACATGGTCTTCATGGCCGGTCCCGCCGCTTCGCCGACGCTGACCGGTGCGGGCTTCAACGTCAACACCTTCCGCGTCTGCCGTAACACGCTGCAGGACGCCGGGTCGCTGGCGACACAGCTTGATCAGTTCGGCGAGAGCTTCGCGGTGATGGCCGTTGATACCGACTTCGGTCGCGGCACTGCCGGTGCCTTCGAACTGGCCTTCGGCGCTGCCGGTGCTGAAAAAGCCCGTGAAACTATCCTGTTCCCGACCGACACCGTCGACTTCACGCCCTTCCTGCAGCAGCTAATGGACAGCGGCGCTGAGACCGGCATCCTGGTCTTCGCGGGTGTGAACTCCGTCGCGCTGTTCCAGCAGGTCTTCGAACTCGGCGTGCTCGATACGATGACGCTGGCGACCGGCACCAACAGCAACGACATCGTTGCCGCCGCGCCGACACTCGAGAACAGTATCGCCTACATCGTCTATAACTACACCCTGCCCGATACCGAAGTCAACGACTGGATGATCGAGAAGCACATCGAGCTGTTCGACGATGTGCCCGACCTGTTCACCGAATGCAGCTTCGCCACCGCGCAGGCGCTGGTCGCAGGCCTTGAAGCCACCGGCGGCGATCCCTTCCCCGAAGCCATGATCCCGGCGCTGGAAGGCCTGAACTGGGAAGGCCCGAAGGGCACCTACACCATTCGCGCCTCCGATCATCAGGCACTGGCGAATCAGTACGTGATCCGCTTCCTGGGCCTGCAGGAAACCGAAATCAAGGACGGCGTGACGCTCGTCCTGCCGCAGTATGAACTCATCGCTGATATCTCGCCGGAAGACTCCGCGCCGCCCTGCCTGCTGGAAGGCGACTTCGCGGAACGCTGCGAAATGGATATGGCTGGGGAGTAAGTACGACTTTGTCGGTGGGGCCGGGTAATGTCGGCCTCTGCGATTGATGTCATGATGATCTTATCGGACCTTAGACCATGACATCGGGCTGTGATGCGGTCGGCTGACTGCATCCCCAGCAGAAATGCTTATCCTGGCCCCTCTCCGTCGGAGAGGGGTTTGGACTGCGATCAAATGGCGCGATGCGCCCTGTGTCTGTTCCAGTCCTGAAAGAACGCTGTCCTGGTTGTTTTTGACGAAAAGATGAGTTATGAGCGACATCATTCTGGAAGCCCGCAACCTGCGCAAGCAGTTCGGCGGCCTGGTCGCCGTGGATGACGTCAGCCTGAGCGTGCAGCGCGGCAGCGTCCACAGCATTATCGGCCCCAACGGTGCCGGCAAGACGACCTTCTTCAACCTGCTCAGCGGGCGTTACAAGCCGTCGACCGGGCAGGTATTGTTCAAGGGCGAGGATATCACCGCCCTGCCCACCCACAGGCGCGCCCTCAAAGGCATGGGCCGCTCGTTTCAGATCACCAACATCTTCCCGAACCTGACCGTGCTGGAAAATGTCCGCATCGCCATTCAGGCGCAGAGCCGCGTGAACTTCAACGTGTTCCGCCGCGCCGAGACCTACGACGAGTTCATCACCCGTGCGATGGAGATCGTGACGTTAGTCGGCCTGGAGCGCGAGGCGCTGCAACTGGCGAACACATTGCCCCACGGCGGCAAACGCAAGCTGGAGCTGGGCATCATCCTCGCCGGCGATCCTGAGCTGATGCTGCTCGATGAGCCGACCGCCGGCATGGCCAGCGAGCAGGTACCGGAGCTGCTGGCGACCATCCAGCGCGTGCGCGAACAGGGCAACAAGACGATCGTGCTCGTCGAGCACAATATGAGCGTCGTCATGGGTGTCAGCGACCGGATCACCGTCATGAACCTGGGCCGCTGGCTGGCGGAAGGCACCTCGGCAGAGATCAGCAAGGACCCGACCGTGCAGCGCGTCTACCTGGGTGAATTATACGGTTCAGCAGAAGAAACGGCGGGCGGTTAACATGGCGGCTGATAACATCCTTCTCGAAATTGACGACATCCACACGTTTATCGGGCAGTTTCACATCCTGGAAGGCGTCAGCCTGCGCGTCAGACGCGGCAGCATCCATGTCATGCTGGGGCGCAATGGCGCTGGCAAGACAACCACGCTGCGCAGCGTCTTGGGCATGTATCAGGTCACTCAGGGACGCATCCGTCTCGATGGCGTCGATCTGATCGGCAAGCGCCCGTTCCAGATCGCGCAGATGGGCATTGGCTACGTGCCGGAGCATCGCGCTATCTTCCACGAACTGAGCGTGCGCGAGAATCTACAGATCGCCGCCCGCCAGCGCGATGACCTCGACCGCCGCGCCGATTTCATCTTTGAGCTGTTCCCGGACCTCAAGCGGCTCTATCACCTCTCCGGCGGCAATCTCTCCGGCGGGCAGCAGCAAATGCTGGCCGTCGCGCGGGCGCTCGTCCCGGAGAATCGCCTGCTGCTGATTGATGAGCCGAGCGAGGGGCTGGCCCCCGTCATCATTGAGATGCTGATGGCGGCCATCACCCGCCTGAGCGCGCAGACGACCGTCCTGCTCGTCGAGCAGAACTTCCGGGTCGCCAGCCAGCTCGCCCAGGAATATACCATCGTCGATGAGGGGCACACTGTCGCGCACGGCCAGATGGCCGATCTCGTCCAGGATGACGCGCTGATCCATAAATATCTGGGCGTCGCCTGATCCCCGCTGGCGGGGCAAACTGACCTGAACCCGTGTGATTACATACGAGGCAACAATGGCTGAGAACGTTCGCAATACCGCCCTGGTGGTCGCCGGATTGGTCTTCGGTCTGCTGGGCTTTAGTTTTGTCACTACCGTCATCCTCAGCGATGGCGATCTGGGCAGCTTCGGCATCACGGTGATGTCCGGGTTGTTCCAGGGCATGATTCTGTTTCTGGTCGCGTCCGGCCTGAGCATCGTCTTCGGCCTGATGGACGTGCTGAATCTGGCGCAGGGGGCCTTTTTCACCATCGGTGCCTACGTCGCCTGGACGCTGCACCACGCCGATGAGCTGGAAGCCATCCCGCCCGATCTGCGCTTCGTGATCGCCGTCAGTACAGCGATCCTGGTCGGGGCGCTGATGGGCATCTTTTTGGAGCGCGTCCTGCTGCGGCCCCTTTACGAACGCCCCATTTTCCAGATTGTGCTCACCTTCGGCGTGGGCATCATCATCGGTGAGATTGCCAAGTTCATCTGGGGCACGACCGCTTACGCCTGGGTGGAGCCGTTCACGTTGGCGGAAGGCTCCTTCCGCCTGTTTGACCAGCAGTTCAGCGTGTATCGCGTCTTCGTGATTGTCGTCGGCTTCCTGCTCATCCTGGCGATTGCGCTGCTGCTGCAACGGACGCGCATCGGCATCATCATCCGCGCCGGCGTCGAAGACAGCGAAATGGTCGAGGCGCTCGGCGTCAACGTGCGCCTGGTCTTCACGGCGGTCTTCACGCTGGGCTGTGCCGTCGCCGCACTGGGCGGGGCCGTCGCCGCGCCATTCCTGGGGGCCAGCCTGGGCATCGGCCAGCAGTTTTTGCTGGGGGCGATTGCCGTCGTTGTACTGGGCGGCCTGGGCAGCTACGAAGGCACCGCCATCGGCAGCATCCTCGTCGGCCTGGCGATTGCCGTCGTCGCGCAGTTCTCGCTGGAATTCCTGAATCAGACCGTGTGGCAGAGCATCACGCCGATGCTGTTGCTGGTCTTCGTCCTGCTGCTGAAACCCAGCGGCCTGTTTGGTAAGGAGCGTTAGCCATGCCCAGGAAACACAGCCTCGCGGAAACGCTCCGCATTACGTTTCAATCCAACTGGTTTTACATCGCGCTGCTGCTCTTCCTGATCGTCTTCCCGCATCTGGTCGGCTGGATCACTGGCGAAGGGCCGTTCGGCGTGCGCGGGCGTCCCGTCGGTCAGTCGATCTTCTGGCAGGGCATCATGGTGGAAGTGCTGGTCTTCTGCATCCTCGCCATGAGCTACAACCTGATGTTCGGCTTCACCGGCGTGATCTCCTTCGGCCATGCGCTCTTCTTCGGCCTGGGTGCCTATGCGCTCGGCCTGGTGCTGGAATATACCGCGCTCGGTCCGGATTGGGGCCTGCTGCTCGGCGCGGTGATCGGGGTCGGTCTGGCCGGGTTAATTGGCCTGGCGATGGGCTTCGTCAGCCTGCGATTGAAGGGCGTTTACTTCGCCATCTTCACACTGGCCGTCGCGGAGATGGCCTTTATCTACGTGGGTCGCTGGGCGGTGACCAACGCTGAGGACGGCTTCGCGCTCAGCAACCTGCCCGACCTGTTCAACCCGACTCGCAACCGCCTCTTCTTTTATTACTTCGCCGTGGCGGTGACGGTCGCTACCTTCCTGATCATCCGCCGCCTGATGTACTCACCGACGGGGCGCGTCATGCTCGCCATCCGCGAGAACGAAGACCGCGCTCAGGCGATCGGCTTCAACACGCTGCGTTACAAGCTGCTGGCGATCGTGCTCAGCAGTATGATGGCGGCGCTGGCCGGGATGATCCACGTCACGCTGCTGAAGAAGGTCGGCCCGGAGGTGATGAGCGTCACCTATACGATTGAGCCGCTGCTGATGGTGATTATCGGCGGCATTGGCACCTTTACGGGGCCGGTGCTGGGGGCGGTCGGCCTGCACCTGAGCGAACGTGTCCTCGACCGCGAGTTCGTCCTGGGGCCGCTGACGCTCAACATTGGCGAGTACTGGCCGCTGTTCCTTGGGGCGACGTTCGTGCTGGTCGTGCTGATCTTCCCGCAGGGGGTCGTCGGCACATGGAACCGCTGGCGGCTGAATCGCGCACAGAAGCGACAATCCCGCCGCAAAGACGCGGCCATGTCCCCCGCACCCGGGGATTGAATCTAGAACTCAACATCCCATATGTCAAGGATGTCACTTTTTGAAGTGGCATCCCTCTCCGAAATGATTCCCTTCCACTCATTCGGCGTGCGCGCTATTCTAAAACCTGTTTGATTATCTCTGGTCTCAGGTGTAGTTTGTCTTACGTGGTCACATTTATAATCAGATGCGTTGGCCCCATGCCAACTGCTTCCATGAAGCAAAATATGGACTTGGACTTCGACCCAGCCACCAGAATCGCTTGGTGATTCAAGGTGTATATTGTTTGCCTTTGACTCCCATGTCCTACCGTATCCGTCTTCACTTACTATACGATGCTCCCTGCGAATATGCGTCAGACTCCATTCTGAAACATTGCCTGCCATATCTGCTACACCAAATAAACTCGCACCTCTGCTTTCATATTTATTAACTGACGTGCTACCACGACTATGGCATGGATGCACCGAGTTGTTGCAATTTCCGCAATTCCATTCATTGCCCCATGGATAATCAATCTCATCGTTTCCACGTGCAGCAAACAACCATTGCTCATCGGTTGGTAACATGATGGGTTCTCCGGTTATGTCTGAGAGCCAGACACAGAACGCAACAGCTTCATACCAAGATATACCAACAACAGGATGCTCAAGACTATTCCATCTACTATCCTGCCAGTAGCGAGGTTCAAACCACCCATATTGCTCGCGCAGCCTCCATCCAAATTCAGTCCACCATTTGCTCTCGTAATAGCCACGAGATGCAAGGAATAGTGAATACTGGGCATTCGTTATCGGATATTTGGCAATGCTGTAGCCTTTGTCGGGTATCTCGATCCACTCAAACGGACGAGGCATAATACTTTTTATCTCAGGTTTTTGACGAATCGTTCCGCTAGACGTTAGGGGTACCGGTGCTGAAACAACCTCGTCATCGAACGTTGGTAAACCTGTAGACTGTGAATACTGACGTATGCCCTGCGCAATACGATTACAATCGTTTTCAAGATCAGGTTGACGACGCACAGTGGCGCTGTTTCGCCATTGCAGGTCACCGATGCTCTCGGGTAATTCGCTGAAATCCGGCATCGTTGCATTCATTACCAGCACCGGAATAATGAATTTGTTCTGTTGCAACGCACTTTCGATTTCGATTCGAACAAAATCGTTGGCCTGCTTTGCGCGTTCACGCATGATGTTCGCCCAAGCGGGTCCGATCATCACGAGCATCACATCGTGGGCCGCAACCTGTTCGCTCAGGTACTGACGAAAATCCACGCCCATAGGGATACTACCAACATCAAGAAAGACGTTTTCGCTCCCAAAATGGCGAGCCATGTGTTCATAAACAGTATCTGTAACATACGCACTGTCGTCTCGACGATACGAGATAAAAATCTTTGTCATGATCTTTACCAGGAATGCCGTCCACTGAGAGAATTGTTTATCAGTTTATGATGAACCAAACGCAAATAAAGTTGAGCGTGGTGTCTAACATCGCCCACTCACACCATTTGCGGCGTCAGCAGCGGGACGACGTGGACCACCAGCATATACACGTTGACCGCCGCCAATGCCAGGAACGGCAGCACCGTCAGCCAGCGCGACCCGTCCCAGAAGCCCAGCAACCAGGCGCGCCAGCTATCCACGCCTAAGGCCAGCGCAAGCGCCAGCGGAATCAGGCTGGGGTACATGTAGCGCCCCTGAAACTGCACGAATTCCGTGTTGTAGTAGATGAACGCGAGGATGCTCAGCAGCAGTGTGGCCCCCATCACGATCCACAGCTCGCCCTGCGTGACGATGTCGTTCGGCGCATCGGCTTCTTCAGTGACCGGGGCGCGCATCCCTCGGATGCCCAATCGCAGCACCAGACCAAACGCCGCCAGCACCAGCACGGCCTGTATCCCCAGGTAGATGCGCCCTTCCAGCGGCACCGCCATCCAGCCGAACTGACCCCAGTAGCTGCGCATGGTCGTGCGGACGGCCCGGTTCAGATACGCGACGCTGCCGATATCCTCAATCAGCGTCTCTGTGCGCAACTGCCCAACGACGACCGCATCGTGCGCGGCCAGTCCTAAGAAATCCGGCCAGCCATAAACGCTGATGTTCCGCAGCCACCAGCCGCCCCCGACCAGCAGCGCCACCACCACGATGATCGCCCCGTTGCGCAGCAGACGCGGCAGCGTGCGCCGGTCGTCTGATTCCAGAAACCAGCGCAGCCACACCGCCAGCAGCGCCACCGCCACCAGAAAGTAAGTCGTCGTCTTGGTCAGCAGGCCCACGCCGATGATGATCCCCAGCGCCCACAGCGGCGCGCGCTGATTGCGCACATAGCGCACGATCCACCACAGGCCGACGGCGACCACCGCACCAGCCAGCGCGTCATTGTTGACCGAGGCCAGGATGTGTACATGCTGCGGCAGCAGAGCAACCAGCGCCATTGCCGCCAGGGCGAGCTGCGGCTGCGCAGGGAACATCTGCCGGCCAATGAAATAGGCAAAAATGACCGTCACACTGCCGATCGCCAGGGTCGCCAGCCGCAGCACCAGCAGGTTGCCCCCGGTCAGCGCGTAGAGCGGCGTCAGCAGCAGATAATACAGTGGCGGTTGATGGTCCTCGTACTGGATGTCGCTCAGATCACCCAGTAGCGACAGCGCGAACTGGTTCGCCTTGATCAACTCAAGATAGGCGTTGTCCCAGTCACCGGCCGCAATGACCGGATACTGCCCCGTCTCTGCGATCTGCGCGATGACGTTATAGTGCGCGGGTTCATCGGGGGCCTGCCAGGGCGGGATCAGCGCCGCGTACAGGGTCCCGACCACGCCATATAGCAGCAGGATCAGCACGAACAGGCCGCGCTGCAGGGGTGAAGCCGTCATGGTGGCCGCTCCTCTTGATGATGATCGGCGGAAAATATCAGACTGTGATTCGACAAACCGCGTATGAGTATAGCATCACGGGCGCGGATTGCAGGCAGGCTGCTTAGTCTGTTCTCACGAAGACGGTCACGCCCGCAGCAGCTTCTCGAACAACGCCGTATACGCTGCCACCATCGCCCGATCAGAGAAGTGTTCCAGCACGCGCGCCCGACCAGCACGCCCCATGCGCGCCCTCAACTCAGGATCACGCAGCAGCCGCGTGACCCGGTCCGCCAGCGCAGCCGGATCGCCCGGGGGTATCAGATAACCCGTCTCACCATCGCGCATAGTCTCCGAGGGGCCGCCCCGGTCCGTGCTGACGACGGGTCGCCCGCAGGCCATCGCCTCTACGTTGACCTTGCCGAAGCTCTCGAACTCTGATGGACAGACGACGACATCAGCGGCGGCCATGATGCGCTCGGCATCTTCCCTGAAACCGAGCAGATGCACGCGCTCGCGCAGCCGGGCGTCCGCTTCGACCTGTTGCAGCACGCGCCGTTTGTAGGCAGCCTCTCGACCACCGCCAAAGACGTTTTCCCCGGCCATGATGAAGTGCGCCTCCGGCACCTGATCGAGCACGCGGCCCGCCATCGCCAGAAAATGATGCTGCCCCTTCACCCACTGGAAGCGTGCGACCATCGCCACCAGCGGCACATCGGCTGTCAGGCCGAGTTCTGCGCGCACCGGGCCGCCATCGACCGACTCGCTGAAGCGGTTCGTGTCGATCCCGTGATAGATCATTGGCACACTCGCCGGTGGCGTGAAAGGCGGCTCGCCCAGAAAACCATCCCGGATCGCGTGGCTGCGTGCGATCGTCAGCAGTGGGCGGAAGAAAGCGCGCTGCCAGGGCTTTGGCCGCAGCCACCAGCCCGCCAGACTCCACAACAGCGGGATATTCTGGCGTGCCGCTGCGGGTTGTATCAGGGGCAGGGCGTGATAGTCGCTGTGCACGAGACCGATATTCTCGCGCTGCAGCAGGTCGGCCAGCCGGTTGACGACCGGAAAGCGCGCCCACAATGCCGGCACAAAATACACAGACGCACCCCGGAAGCGCTCCAGATGCACGGGCCAGCCAGCCCTGCGCCAGTGTTCGCTGAGTTGACCTTCACGCGGGACAACCAGGTGCGGGCGATAACGCGCCGGATCAAGGCCGTGCGCCAGCGTCAGCAGATCGGTCTCGCCGCCGCCCAGCCCGGTATACCACGTCATGAAGAGGATGTTGGTGATGGAAGTGCTCATGGTGGTTATCTTAGCGCCAGCCCCGCCTTACTGAACAGACCCGGCCCTGTTTCGCCATGATTGTGATGTGATCCGATGAGGAAGCAACGCTTAGCAGAAAAACACCATAAACAACAGGCGGTATACTTCAGAGATATTCCCCGAGATCACGCATGTCTTCCAAAGTGTACACGCCATGTATCAGAACGAACCCCGTCACCCATGGTGTGCTTATGTTGCTGCCCGAACACAATACCAGCACGGCGCGTGCCAGCCACTGCCAGACGGAGTATAATCAAAGATGGAGCCAGTACGAATCGACCCGGGATAGCAAAGGAGCGCAGTATGCGAACGAGTGTGAACATCGACAGCCTGATCGCCAATGAGTTCGCCGTCGAGATCAACGGCGAGGCGCTGCACGGCGTCTTCGGTGTCAGCGGCCTGACGACCTATAAGCTCGATGATGACGGGCAGCGCATTAAACCGGCCTTCACTGTCAGCAAGATGGTGCAGCGCGACCCGTCCACGCCATTCAATACCTGGCTGCGCGAGACAATGGAGGCCCGCGCCAGCGACGATAGGCCGCGCCGCGATCTGGCCGTTATCGCCATTGATGACGGCGTGCCCACCCGCCGCTGGACGGCCAGGGGCGCGTACATCAAGTCTGTCAGCTACTCCGACTTTGACGAAGCCAGCTTCGAGATGGTGCAGGAACTTGTGGAAATCCTCTACGACGACATCGAAGAGGCTTTCCTCTCTCAGGGTTAAGCGGCACAGACTACGCGACAGAATCCAAAAGGGCGGGGAAATCCCGCCCTTTGACGTTCAAGCAACTTTAACGTACTGCTGCCGCTTACGATGTCGTCTCGTCGGTGGCCGGTTCTGGCTCGCGCAGGAGTTCACGATCGCTGTGCAGGCCCGTCGCCCCATCCGGACGCACGCCCTGTTCGCGTTCGATCTGCTGCGTGCCGTCGCCCTCGTAACAGCGGACGGTGAAGGTGTGCTCGCCCGCCTCGAAGGGCCAGTCATAGCGCCAGATGACCCAGGTGCGCTCTGACAGCGGCTCGCGCAGATCAGCCTCGACCCACTCGCCCTCATTGACGCGCACCTCAACCCGGCTGATGCCCCGCGCACCCGCCCAGGCGATGCCGCCAATCGGCACCAGGAACTGCTCGCCATCCTGATAGATGCTGTCCTGGGCGACCGTATCAATGACGCTGGTGCTGTTCACCCGCGCCACCGCCGACCAGCCGCGCCGCACCCAGTAGCCTTCGCCGTATTCCTCGACGACCTCAATACCGGTGATCCACTTCGGCTGCTTCATGCCGTACAGATCGGGAATGTGGATGCGCAGCGGGAAGCCGTTCTGCTGTGGCAGCGGCTGATCGTCCCAGGCGTAAGCCAGCATGAGACGCGGGTCCTCGCGGATGAGATCGAGCGAGACATACTCGTCGAAGCCATCCGCACCGGTGATGCGCAGCGCGCCTGCTTCCGGCAGCGGCTCAATGCGTTCGAGGATTTCCTGCATGGGCACGCCCGTCCATTTAGTCGTGCTGATCAGCGGCCCGGCAATACGGTTAGAGATACACGCCATCGTAATGAAAGCCGATTCGCTCGGCATAGCGCGGATATCTTCCAGCGTCCACTCGACGGGGTTGGCGACCAGCCCGGTAATGGGCAGCGTGTAAGTCTCGCCATCGATGACGGGCGGGCGGCTGGCGATGTCGATACGGTAGTGATCAGCGACCGGGGTGTATTCCGGGCGTGTGCCAGGGGCCGCCACCAGTGAATCATCAGCGTTGGGCAGCGGATTACCACTGCCATCGACGCGCTCACCCGCATCAGCAGTCGGCGCAGACTGCACCTGACTGCTGCCGATATCCTCAGCGCGGGTGTTGAGCAGTGCGCCCAGCCCTGCACCAACGACCGTCAGCACGGCGGAAGCGCCACCCACACGGACCAGGAACTGCCGCCGGTCGAGGTCGTTCGCCGGGGTGGGTTTTGCCTTGGCAGCATCGCGTGGGCGGGCGATGAGGCTGGCATAGGCCCAGTAAAGCAGTACGCCAAAGCCGACCATCACCAGCACGATCCAGCCAGCGCGCAGCAGCGGATCAGCGGTAGCGGTCGTGTTCACCTGCGTGCTGATGAGCAGCAGCGGCAGCGACAGCAGCGCGCCGCAGATCACGCCCGTGATCGGGTTAACGCCCTTAAGGCGATTAAGCACAAAGAAGAAGATCGCACCGGCGATCACCCCCAACAGCCAGAACAGGCCCAGCCCCATCAACTGCTCTGAGAGTTTGGCGGCTTCGTCAAGTGCGCCGATGTTCAGCGCCCGCAGCGCCTCCACCATGACATCAATGCCAAAGGTGACCAGCGGGCCGGGCAGTATCCGCGCTACCCAGTCGAACAGGTCGAACGGCAGGAAGGGCAGCCCGGCGAAGCGGTCGCCCAGATACAGGAGCGCCATCAGCGGGGCCATCAGCAGCCCGCCCACAATCGCGCCGGTGAAGATCTTTGGTCGCTGTCGGGCCAGCGTGTTCTGCTGACTCATTGCCTCTCTCCTTGGTTACTGTCAAAGGCTTTATTCAGCTTACATCTGAAATATTGCAGACAGCTAACATGCTGGCCATCAGCATAGATCAGTTTGCTGAGGTTCTTATGAGTTGCGTGTGATGTATCCAGCGGAAAAAAACTACGACAGCAAAATGGACTAGCCGAGGCAAATGAGGTAAGCTGGTCCAAACAGAAATAGAAGAAGGCATGAGATGGCACGTCGTAGCGCCAAACCCGAACCCACACATACCGTTG
>Ga0081527_100029_pt1 | contig 149025 bp, 126 predicted proteins | sample HotLakmasection5_FD_70992 | JGI IMG/M metagenome (GOLD analysis project Ga0081527, IMG submission 70992) | Hypersaline microbial mat communities from Hot Lake, Washington, USA - Section #5 (SPADES assembly) (version 2) | ecosystem: Environmental > Aquatic > Non-marine Saline and Alkaline >...
GCTGGTGAGCTCTTTTCGGGGTTTAAACCCCACCAAATTTTGACCCCCCCCGCCGTTTCACACGTAAACCTTCATGAATACGGAGGCAGAAGCGTGTGAACGGCAACCGTCTGTGACACAGCAATCCGGCGACAATCCAGCGCAGGACAGCCCGCCAACCGATGAAGCGGCGTATGCTTCAGCCCATCTCCCGTTGGAGCTGGCGCTGTTGATCGCCGCGCAGGATGGCGACATGGAGGCCTACGAAGACCTGCAGCTCCTGCTGGAGCCGGACCTGCGCCGCTATGTGCGCCGGCTCATCAATGGGGCGGACGCCGAAGATGACATCCTGCAAGAGGTGTTCATCAGCTTCTACACCAATCTGCACCGCATTCAACCGCCGGATAACCTGCGCCCGTACCTGTTCCGCATCGCCCGCAACCGATGCTACGACGAGTTCCGGCGCTGGGGACGCAAAGAGCTGGTCTCACTGGATGACGAGCCGGTACAACTGCGGGTCGCCTTTACGGAGGCGCATCATCAGCCCAAACCGGATGACCTGACGCACTGGATGCTGCTGCAGCTCGAAGTGCGCGAGGCCATCGACCGCCTGCCCGATGCGCAACGCGAGGCGCTCATCCTCTACAGTGAAGAAAGCCTGAGTTATGCAGAGATCGCCACCATCATGGATTGCAGCGTCGGCACGGTGAAATCCCGCCTGTTCCACGCCCGTAAGAGCCTGCGCGGTCTGCTGCGACCGGAAACGATCGAAGTGCTTGATGATGAATTCGGGGATAAACCTGCTTCCCCGGCCAAACAATCGCCAGAGAGGAATGAAGATCACCATGAACGACAACCCCAACCCGAACCCTGAGGACGAACGCCGCGCCGAAGAGCGCCGCGCCAACGAGCGCCGCTTTGAGGAGCAGGTCGAGCGCGAGATCGAAGACGAAGTGCGCCGCATGGCCCACGATGTACGCGCCAGCGTCGATGAAATCCGCGCCGCCGTCAACCAGGCCGTCGAGAGCGTGCTGCGCCAGAAGCCCGGCATGGAGAACCTGTCACAGACGATCAACAGGGCCGTCAACGATGCGGTAAGCTCCGCCATGCAGGACGAACCCGGCGATTACTGGTCACCGCCGGGGCGCAGGGTCGCGCCGGAGCCGCCCGAACCACCCACACCGCCCACACCGCCGGAGATCCCGATGGGCTGGGCCTACAGCTTCAGCAGTGATGAGGCGTTTGATATTGATCTGCCCGCACTGGCGAAAGTCTATCGGGCGACCGTCGCCCTGCGTGACGCCGTCCTGCGCTCGCTGCAGCCGGAGCCAGTCAACACCTACGAGGGCACCGGCGCGATCGTCGCCCGCCAGTACGAGCGCCTGTATCAGCGCGCCGTAGAACTGATGCCGGAAGATGAAATGCTGACCGACCTGCACGTCGAGTTTGACGACAGCCAGGGCGAACGGGCGCTGGTCGTCCAGGTCAAACTGGCCGTGGAGCAGCTCGGCGGCTACCTGAACGAAGTGCTGCGGCAGGCGCGCCGTCAGCAGCGCGGGGGCACGGGCAACTGGGAAGACCTGCGCAGCCTGGGCCGTCAGCTCCAGGAGCAGGTGCTCTCGCTGACCAAGGGCGCGCTCTCCCGCGCGATGGAGAATATCGACGTGCGCTACGACATTGATCTCGGTGGCAAGCGCTATACCAACGTCGAGGGCGAAAACCACGCCGGCGAAGTGTTCGAAGACGCTGATTTCAACCAGCAGGACCTGAATCACAGCAACTTCACGGGCGCTGTCTTCAGAAACGTCAGCTTTGAACAGGCAGAGCTGCAAGAAGCCAACTTCACCGGGGCCAACATGAACACAGTCAACTTCGAGCAGGCCAACCTGGAAGATGCGAACTTCTCCGGTGTGCGCGGCGTGGAGGTCAACTTCGCACAGGCCGACCTGGAAGAAGCCGATTTCGCCGGAGCCCACCTGGAACAGGTCAACTTCGTGGAGGCCAATCTGGAAGACGCGCGCTTCAGTGGCGTGCTGCTGAACAACGCTGATTTCACCGGGGCCAGGCTGGAAGATACCGTCTTCAAAGGGGCGAACATCCCCGGGGCGCGCTTCAACGGGGCCAATCTGGAAGACGCCAACTTCACCGCCGCCAACGCGCAGGAGTGCGATTTCGTCTATGCTAACCTTGAAGACGCCAACTTCCGTCACGCTACGCTGAGCGGGGCCAGCTTCAACGGGGCCAATCTGCAGGATGCGGATTTCACCGGGGCCAACATCAACGGCGCGGATTTCACCAGCGCCCACCTGGAAGACGCCACCCTGCCGGATCGCCGCACCTACCGCGACGCCCGCGATCTGGAGCGCTTCGGCGCATTCGTGCAGAAGGCCAAGCGCAAGAACGACGAAACGGACCAGGCGATCGGCGACGAGAAGCCCAAGCGCGGCCAGCCGCTCGACGCGGACGACATCGCCGACATGGACGACCTGCGCGGCGTCGATCTGCGGCAATCCGACCTGCGCGAAATGGATCTGCAGGGCCGCGACCTCAGCGGCGTCATCCTGACACAGGCCGACCTGCGCGGCATCAACCTCAGCGGCGCACGCCTGACCGGGGCGGTCATCGTGGGCGTGGACCTGCGCGGCGCGGTTCTCAGCGGGGCTGATCTGACCGGGGCGAACCTGGCCGGGTCACGCTTGCAGGAGGCCGATCTGCGCCAGGCCAACCTGCGCAACGCCAATCTGGGCGGCGTGCAGTTCGACGGGGCCGTGCTGGATGGCGTCACCCTGCCTGATGGCACCCGCTACGAACCCGGCACCGATCTGAACCGCTTCGGCAGCGTCACCCGCCTGTAAGCTGCGCGCTTTACCTCATCCCCCGGCCCCTTCTCTCATTGGAGGGGTTCGGGCTGAGGTTGCACCGCTGCACCATCCGAATTAGAAAACCCGCCCATCTGTTGCCCCTCTCCTCTGGAGAGGGGTTTGGGCTGAGGTGAAGCACTCCCACAACAGCACGCGCTATTCAACCTACGCTTCTGGGCCGCACGGGCCTATACTTGCCCTCTTTCTGCAACCTGCTCGACTGGGGGAATCGCTTATGCAGTTGTTCGTCGTCTTCGTCATTGGCGCGGTAATCGTAGGCGCTGGGGCGATGCTTAGCCCGGCCTGGCCGACACGTCAGCCGCGCATCGGGCTGGCTGCCAGCTTCAGCCTGGCGCTGCTGGTCGGCGGGGCGGTCTGGTGGGCGCAGGTCTTCGGCTGGGATACCCTGGTCATCGATTACATGATGTTCGCGCTGGTGTCGTTCGTGGTGCTCGGCGGCACGCTCAGCAGCGCCCAGGCCCGCGCAGAGGCCAAAGGCGAAGAACTGGCCGACGCCGACATGGGCTGGACTGGCCCGCACGATCTGGTCTTCTTCGCACTGGTGGGGCTGATCGCCCTGCTGCCGCTGATCTGGCTGCCGCTGCCACCGGGGACCGACATCATCGGCACGGGGCTGCAGGCGCTCACGGCGCGGCTTGGCGGCACGCTGGATACCCTCGCCCCGCTGCTGGCCGACGTTCAGGTGCTGCACGCGCCGGGCGTCCCGGCCATCGCCGCGTACCTCAGCCAGCAGATGAACCAACCCATCCCCTATGTACTCTACGGCCTGAGCGCGGTCGCTTTTGTGCTGGCCGTCTGGGCGATCTACGACCTCGGTAGTGAAATTGGCGGCAAGGCGCTTGGTCGCACGCAGGGGCTGGCCCTGCTGATCAGCCCGCCGCTGCTGATCGCGCACTTCGGCGCGTCCGTGACGCTGATGATGGGCTGGCTCTTCCTGCTGACGGCACTGGCCTACCTGTTTCGCCTGGGACGCGGCGGCGGTCGCCTGGATTGGATCGGCAGCGGCCTTATGGTCGGCGCGGCGCTGATCGTTGACGCGGCGGTCGGGCTGGCGGCGCTGCTGGCCTATGCCGCCTGGCTGATCGCGCTGCTGGTCGTCCCCGGGCCGGAGCGCCCCACCCGGGCGCAGTGGCTGCGGCTCACCTTCGGCGTGGGTGCGGCGTTCTTGTTTGGTGCCGGTCCCTGGCTGCTGAACGCGACCGGCCTCATGCTGGAATTCGCCGGGACGCCGGGTGCGCTGCCCCGCTGGGAATTCGTGTCGAGCCTGCTGGTGCTGCTGCCTGGCGGCGTGCTGGGGGCGGCGGTCGGCTGGATCACTGGCGACATCTGGCAGCGGCGCGCCGTCGCGCTGGCGGTCGTCTGGCTGGTGGGCGGCCTGCTGGCGGGGATACTGCTGCCCGGTCTGCCGCTGCTCGGCCATCTGGCGCACCCTGGCGACGTCCAGATCGCCAGCTTCGCCCCGGCCCTGACGCTGCTCAACGGCTTTGTGCTGCTGTGGCTGTGGCGGCGTTTCGTCCCCAATGCGCTGCAGGCACGTCTGCGCCGGGCGATCTGGGGCATACTGGCAGGTGGCGCGGCGATTGTGGCGCTGGCGCTGTTCGGCGGTCAGGCGAGCTGGGACGCGCTGCGCGGTCTGCTGCCGCTGCCTGATGTCCAGGCGACCCGGGCCGACCGTGACGCCCTGTTGTGGCTGCGCGATAACGCCCCGGCAGATGCCCGCATCCTCAATGACCGCGATGGTCTGTGGGTCGCCGTCCTGGCGGAGCGCGCCGCGCTGGTACTCCCTGACCTGCATACGCTGCCGTCGGTCGCCGCTGATGCAAATATCGAAGCGCTTTGGCGTGACTTCGACGCAGCCGCGTTGCAGGCGGCGGACGTGACGCATATCTTTGTACCGGAAGGCGAACAGCCACCCGCCGCCGATGCGCTGCCCGGCTGGCAGCTCGCGTATGATGAGGCGGCTCAGGTCTGGTCGCGGGAGTAATCGCCGCTAGCCGAACGCCTGCCCGTCGCCGCGATAGGTGGTGACCTCATCGACGATCTTGCCGTCGCTGACGAGCAGCAGCGTGTTGAAGTGCTCGCACAGTTCGCCGGCTTTGGCGTGGCGCATGAAGACCGGATCACCCAGCGCGAGCCGCTCCGGCCCCAGGTAGCGTACCGGCGTCTGGACTTCGCCCGCGCCCTCTACATCGAGCAGGAACGCGCCATCAGGCAGATAAGGCTGAGGCAGTTTGTTCTTGCCCGCCCCGCCCGACGCGACATAGCCGCCGCCGTTGCAGGTGAAAATATCGTGGGCCGGGCGTCGCACGATCTCGATCGCATAGCCCGCCGCCGGCTCAAAGCTGACCTCTTTGTAGTTATCGAACAGGTGCGGCGCGTAGAAGGCGCTGCCGACCGTGATTTCGGTCACGGTGCGATCTTTGGTAGTCGCACGCAGGCTGCCGCTGCCGCCGCCATTGAAGAAGCGCAGCAGGACGCCGCTCGTCTGCAGGACGGCCAGCACCTCCGCACGCTGTGTCATCACCTCGCGCATGGATTGGCGCTTCAGCGTCCGCAGGCGGAAGTTATTAAACCACTGGCCCGGCAGATCATCAGGTATGCCTGCGATCTGCGCTTCATAGCCCATGATGCCATCGAGATAAACATGGCCCGCCTGCTCGATGAAGTCGATCAGGTTGATGGCCTGGCGCGTCGTCCGCAGTGGGCTGCGCCACACGCCGAAGCGCCCGCCGGGATAATCCGACGATACATCCAGATCAATGCACAGCGGCAGGTTGACGTCCAGTCGCGCCGCGATACCTTCCAGATGGCGCACATGATCCAGGCTATCGACCATCAGCGTGATGCTGCGACCGCGCCGCAGCGCATTCGCCACTTCCTCGACGTGATCAGGGTGCCAGGTCGGGTAGGCGATGACGATATCCTCGATGCCGTTCTCCGCCAGATAGACGGCTTCCGGCGCGTTGTAGGCCAGCACACCCCGGATGCGCGGGTCGGCGTTCAGCAATAGCTTGAGCATCGCCACACTGCGCACGGACTTGCTGCCGATGCGGATCGACTTGTTGCCGGTGGCATCCAGCACGCGGCTGATATTGGTGCGCAATGCGTCCAGATCAACATAGGCGAACGGCATAGGCCGCCCGTCGAAGACCTGCCGGTAGTAGCGATAACTGCGCGCCGGGCCGCGCTGCCGCAGCCGCCGGATAGCTTCATACGCCAGGGCAGACGCGCCACCCACCAGGGCCGCGCCCGCAACCAGATTACGCGCCAGACTCCCCGCACCGCCCTCGGTACCGCCGTTATCGGCAGGCGTGCCGGTGGCCGTCGGCGCGTCGGTCTTCTCTTGCGTGGTGCTGGCCAGTTGATCGTTGGCCATGGTTTCCCCCTCGTGTAACGCGCCCTCGGCGCGTCCATTCTGGTTCACGTTCAGGTGCAGTGTCGTCTTAATCCATTATGCGCGCTGGACCACACTCTGCGCCAGTCACAACTCTCCTGAATTGCACGTTACTGCAAGGTTCACGCCCTGTGACCGTTGTCATCGACCAGCACACCGCAGAGGTTCAACCTCACCCCGAACACCCTCTGCAAAAAGGGATAACGCGCCGAGGTGTGAAGACAAAGTGTGGAATCAAAACAGCCGCACTCGGTTGCGAGGCGGCTGTTCTGGCTATCGTGCGGGGTCTGCAGGTGTTGAGGCGATGCGGCGGTCTTATTTCAGGTCGACGCCCGCGCCAACTTCTTCCAGCTTCTTCTTGGCGTCTTCGGCGATGTCCTTGCCGACGTCTTCCATCACGTTGCTGGGCGCGCCTTCGACCAGTTCCTTGGCTTCCTTCAGGCCCAGGTTGGTCAGCTGGCGAACAACTTTGATGACGTCGATCTTCTTGGGGCCAATGTCCTTGAGCACGACGGTGAATTCGGTCTGCTCTTCGACTTCTTCAGCCGGGGCCGCCGCAGCCGCAGCGCCACCAGCCATCATGCCGCCCATCATCGGCATCATCATGCCGCCGGTGGCAGCTTCAACACCGAGCTTTTCTTCCAGGGCTTTCTTCAGTTCGCTGGCTTCCAGCAGTGTCAGACCGGCAATTTCTTCAACGAGTTGGGCAATATCTGCCATGAGATGTTTCCTTTCCTGAATCCGGGGCAAACGGCCCCATCATGCGATAGAACGGTGGTTATTACAGGTAATCAGGGACGGACGTGGCTCGCTATGTTCCGGTCGGATACGGACCGGGATAATCTTAAGCCGCGCCTTCTTGCTCACGCTTGTTGAGCCAGGCTTGCAATACGTTGAGCACCTGCGAATCCGCAGCGTGCAGCACGTTGACAACACCGCTGTTGGCGGCCTGGAGTACCCCGACAAGCTGCTGTGCTGGCTGTACCAGCAGGCCCAGGATCTGCGCCTGGATTTCCGGCAGCGTCGGCAGGTTGGAGACTTCCTCCACACCAGCCGCGTCGAAGATGCTCTTACCACCCAGGACACCACCGATCGGCAGCAGCTTCTCTTGCGGCAGATCGACATCCTTGATGTGCTTCAGCAGGGCTTTCACCACACCGGGGAAATCCTCCTTACCGAAGACAACGGCGGTCGGGCCGGCCAGCAGTTCTTCTGGCACGACCCAGCCCTTTTGTTCAAGGGCTTTGGTAATCAACGTGTTCTTGGCGACAACGTATTGCCCACCGGCCTCACGGATCACATTGCGCAGCGTCTGGACTTGCGTCACCTGCATGCCCTGCGTGCGAACAATAGTGATGCCTTCGCTGACGTCGAGCAGTTCAACGTACTGCGCGACCAGGTCTTCTTTGCGCGCTCGACTAATGGCCAACGGACACTCCTCTCTGGATCATCAGTTTCGGTAAGCGATACGGTCAGCAGCGCTTACGCGCAGATGATCGCCCAAAAACGTAAAAAGCGACCCGCACACATGCCGAGGTCGCCCATAGTTGTCTATGGTCGTCTGATTGCTCGTCCTCGGCGGGGTGGTGTTTTAAGGGCGTTCGTCCTGGCTGAAGTTTTTCAGCGCGGACTGCGGCCCCCCGGCTGTCTATGGAGAGACACCCATAATTTCGATAGCGTGAGCGATTATACGGCACCACCGGAGGGTGTCAAGCCTCAGGTCCCCTGCGGGCCGCCTGCGGGTCGTGTCAGATCGCCCTTATGTATGGGGATTACTCTAAGCGCAGAAACGCGGCTTTTGTGTGGTCCCTCGCCGTTTGAACAGGGCTAAGGTGAGGTCGGCGCTGCCTCACTCGCGCAGCACTGCCACCAGCTTCTTGACGAGTGCAGGCAGGCTGTGACCCGCCACCACGCCGGATCGCAGGCGCGCCCCGATGGTCTGCCGCTGAGCCGGGCTTAGCGCGAGCAGCGTCGTCAGGCGCTCGCGCAGGCCGTCAACATCCGTCGGCGCAGGCAGAATCAGCAGGGGCGAATGCGGCCCGGTCAGCTCATGAAACGCCGCACTGCTGACGACCGTCGGCGTGCCGCAGGCCATCGCCTCCAGCGCGGCCTTGTCGAACAGCCCCGGCGGGCTGAGGTTGATCGCCACTGCCGCCGAGCGCAGCCAGTCGCGGACCTGGCCCGGCCACTGCTGCCCGGTAAACGTGACGCGCTCGCCCATGTCCAGCGCAGCGACCTGCTGCCGCAGCCGCGCCTGATAGTCGCTGCTGTGGCCCTCCGCCGTATCGCCGACCAGCACAATCTCACAATCGAGCGGCTGCGCGGCTTCCAGCAGCACATGCTGATGCTTGATCGGCGACAGGCGCGCCACCTGCACAATCCGCCTTCGCTGACGCACGGCGTCGCCGTCCGGCGGCGTGAAGAAATCCGCATCGATGCCGTGGCCCAGTACGCGCAGTTTGGGCGTCACCAGTGGGAAGCTATCCGGTGCGGCGGTTACAAGGTGGCGGCTGACCCGGGTCGCCAGGCGCAGCGTCAGCGTGCGCTGACGGTGCGTGTACCAGGTCGTAATCGGGATGCGCTTCGCCCGCAGCAGCGGCGCGCCCATCACGGCGAACAGCGGCATCATATGGGCGAAGCAGGCATCGTAAGTCTGCTCGCGCAGCAGGCGACGCAGGATCGCGTAGAAGTTCACGGCGCGCTGCGGCTCGCTCAGGCCGCGCTCGCGCCCGACAGAGAAGACCCGCACCCGCTGATCGACTGCCAGCCGACCGGCCTGCATCGTCACGACATCCAGCACGCTGCAATACGGGGCCAGCGCGTTCAGCCAGTCCGTCGTGAAGGCCAGCACCTGATGATCAGCAGCCGTCACCAGATTGAAGACCAGCAGCCGCAGCGGCTCATGTGAGGGGGTGTTTGCGATGTTCGTTATGTTCATGCCAGAAGTATAGCGCAGGCGCATCGCAGAATTGCCCATTAAAGCGCAAGACCCGATGCAAATCGGGTCTGACAGCGTCAGGATGGGATACGTCACCTACCGCTTCACAGGCGATCCCATCCCGGCGAACAACGCCGCGAGAACAACGCGGGTTGCCCGGGGCGACGACCCCCGAGCATTACAGCTATGTTATATCCAATTTATCCCTGATATTGCAAGAAAAACTGATCTGTTCGCTAAAAATCAGCGCTTTTGCTTCTTGCGACCATCAACAGTATCGAGAAAATCTGGCAGGCGCACCCGCTGGAACAGAGCGACCAGCAGCAGCAGCGCCAGAATCGTCGCCACCAGCGGCCCCAGATCAAACCCGGTCAACACGAGGTAAACGCCGCCGATCGTCGTGATGATCGTCCCCAGGCCCATCAGCGCCATCATTCGGCTGCTCTCATGCAGCGCTATCGCCGTCTTCACTTCGAACTGCCGGCGCACCGTGCTGTTATACAATTCCTGGACCTGGAACATATCCTCAAAGGCGATCGCGTCGCCGTGCGTCTCGCGCTCGTGCTCAACCTGATACAGATGGTAGTCGTAGGCGACTTCCAGGCTGCTCTTGACGCTCTCGACCCGCGTCCAGTCCAGCGTCATGTGGATACCCTGCGGGTAGACTGTCTCCAGCAGAAAGCCATCGCTGAACTGCGTGTAGAAGATGGCGGCGTGCTGCCTGCGCTCATGCCGGACAGCCAGCAGCAGCACGCTCCGGCTCTGATCAACCAGCACCCAATCGATTTCGGTCTTCAGCCTGGATTGCAACTGGCCGAATCGCGCAAAGCCCAGCGATTCAGCGCGCCTGATGATGTTGTGGGCCGCCGGAGGCACCGGCGCATCACCGGCGATTTCGCTGCGCGCATCCGGGCCGAGCATCTGCGCTTGCCGCCGCAGCTTCCACATAGAGAACGTAATCACGCCGTAAATCTGCGTCCCCAGCGCCATAAGCAGGATGGCGATCACAAACAGCACCGCCAACAGCGGGAAGATCAGATCAAGCAGGCCATTCAGAAAGCAGATGAGCGTTGCGCAATCCGGCGTCATACGAACATTCCTCGTTCAGTCAGCGCTGTTCACAGCATACGCGATTCTCATCGCCTGCCCAATTAAGGCAGGCTTAGCAGCACCCGGTTCAGCACCGGCAGGTCAGCCGGCTGACCCCAACCCCTTCTCCCAGCGGAAAAGGGGCTGAGGGGCAAAATCCGCACTACCGCAGTTCGCTGCGATAGGCCTCGCTCAGATACGTCTCGAACAGCGGCGCAAACTGGCGGACCAGCACCGTATCACCCGGCACCTGGGTCAGCACGTCCGCGTTGAAGCGCGATTCCAGCGTGATGATGTAGCGCCCACGCTGCAGGTAAACGCGCAGGTCGCTCGCTTCGTTGTCGCCACAATCGGTCGCGTCGCGCTGGAAGGCGGGTTCATCCACCGTGGGCGATTCCAGCGGCTCGAAGCCCTGCGCCGCGCTGATTTCGTTCAGGATGTCGCTCTCGAGCACCTGCTCGGCGTCTGCGGCGGTGGCGTAGGCGTCGGTCGTGTAGCGGATGAAATCGAAGCCAAACTGGGCGTCACACTCCACATTATCGACCTGGGCCACCACGCGATACGCGAAGTTGTTGTCCGATAGTGCGCTGCTGTAGGCATCCGCCAGACCTTCGGGCGCGTCTTCGGGCAAATCGTTGCTGAGGACTTCCTCGGCGGTGTAGCTGCCGGTCACCTCGTTAACGTCGAGCTGGTTCTGCTGGACGACTTCGGCCAGCGGCTCGAAGGCGGCGACGACTTCTTCAGCGGTCGCCGGTTCGGTCTCATCGACGAACGTCGTCTCGACGTTATCCGGATCGGTGATGATTACGACTGTTTCCAGGGCTGCCCCTTCGAAATCCGGGTTCTGCTCCGGGTCGCGCAGACGCAGATCTTCGGTGTTGTCCTGGCCCTGCAGCACCTCACCGAAGATGGTGTGGCGGTAGTTCAGCCATGGCGTCGGGTCCAGGGTGATGAAGAACTGGCTGCCGTTGGTGCCGGGGCCGCTGTTGGCCATTGCCAGCAGGCCGGGCCGGTCGAACACGAGGAAGCCCGCGAACTCATCACGGAACTGATAGCCCGGCCCACCGGTGCCCGTGCCCGTCGGATCGCCGCCCTGGGCCATGAAGTCCTCCAGCACGCGGTGGAAAGTCGTGTTGTTGTAGAAGCCCTGCTCCGCCAGGAAGACGAAGCTGTTAACCGTGACCGGGGCGAACTGCTCGAACAGGTCGATGTAGATCGGCCCGGCCTCCGTGCAGAAGACGGCGCGATAATCGGTATCAGCGCTCAGGACGTCTGCCGGCTCGGTATATTCGCGGGTCTCAGGTTCATCGGCGGGCGTGGCTGCCTCGCAGATGGCCTCCGGGGTTTGCGGGGCGCTCTCATCCTGCGCGCTGAGCGCTGCGCCGCCCAGGGCCAGTACACCGATCAGCAGAAGTCCGATTGCCCGGCGAAAGTGAAGCATAAGTCTCGTCCTTGACTATTTCTATCAGATAAAGTGAGCCGCCCATCTGCTGATGGGCCGTCCCAGTATAGTCAAGAATTGTGAAATTACTGTGGTTAATCTGCGCGCTTTTAATCCAGCCACACCGGGCCGATGCGCGTACCGGAGCGCAGCGCCGCAATACGGATCAGGTTGCTGCCGTCTGCGTTCATCACGAACAGATCGAACTGCTCCTGCGTCCCGCTTTGATCATCGCCCACGAAGGCGATGCGCTGCCCATCCGGCGACCAGCGCGGCGTGTAGACGGTCACCGCCTTGCTGATGACCTGCGCCGGGCGAGCCGGATACGCCAGATCAATCGTCCACGCGCGGAAGTGCCCGTCAGATTGCGACGACAGCAGCACAGTGCGCCCATCCGGCGACCAGTCCGGCGCGTCTTCAACCCAGGATGTCTCCGTCAGCCGGGTGCGCTGCCCACTGGCGATATCAACCCTCGTCGGATCGAGGATGCCATCATAATACATGCTGAAGACCAGCGCCTCGCCATCTGGCGACCAACTCGCATGGGGGCTGCGGATCACATACTGGCCGACTTCATGGATCGCCGTCACGCGGCCTGCATCCATCCGGGCGACCATCAGACGCCAGGGCGCGCCCGGCTCCGGCTGCACCGACCAGTAAGCAACGGCCCGGCCATCCGGCGACCAGCGCGGCGACCAGTGCGTGCCCGCTTCGCCGCCGTACATGCTGGCTGTCGGCTGTGTGGGCGCATGGCGCGGTGCGATATGTACCGTATGCTGGATCGTATACGCCAGCCAGCGCCCATCCGGCGAAATGTCGAAGGTCTCGACACAGCCCGGCGATGTGTTCAGCAGCGGCTCGCGGCGCAGGTCATCAAGATGCACGACGACAATGTCGCACCCATCCAGGTAGGCGATGCGACCGGCATCATCCATCTGTGGCACGAGCAGCCCCAGCGCGCCTGTGGTCACCACCAGCATCAGCGCCACGCGCAGCAGCCACCACCGCGACCCGCGCTCGTACAGCGTCCATTTGAGCTTTTGATCGTTCTTGCGTTTCATGAGGGACCCCTCGTATCGCTCATCAGGGCGGTGCTCTTATAATACGCGGTTTTTGCCGATTATGGGCCGGGCGCAGCAAAATCGATGGGCAGGGCAGCAGATACGCCCGGCCACGGTACGCGGGATCAGGCCATTACTGACGCTTTAGAGAGTTATAAGAAGCCTGTAAAAACCGGCACCGTTCATGTAATTTCTGCGCTTCACATCGCGTATAAAGAATAAGGTAGCGAGTGGACGAGGTAGAAATGATTGGTAGACGTCGTAGAAGTCCGTGGATTTTGAATTTCTGGTGGCTTTTCCTGCTCGGCTGGGTCGTCTGGGGTGGCTGGCTGTGGGCGTTCCCCTTCGGCTTCCTGCTGCTCTTCTGGGTGATGCCCTGGCTGCTGACGTCGATCTTCATCGACGACGAAGACGCCTACTCAGCGGAGCGTCGCAAGCGCAAGGCAGAAGACGAGGCGTTCTACGCTTACCGTCAGTCGCCGTTCAGCGCGCGCTATGGCAGCCACAACGCACCCGCCGATCCTTATGAGCGTTACTATGAGCGCTACGAAGAGGATCTCTACGAGGATCGTCTCGAAGAAGATTATCTGGATACGGCGGATGGTGAGCGCCTGCGCATCATCGACGATGACGGCAAGCCGCCGACCCGCCTGACCATCGGCTGATACCTCAGCCGGTCGCCTGGCAATTCACCGGAAAAGTGACCATGCCATTAAAGGGAAGCCGGGACTCTAGGGTCCCGGCTCTCATGGGGCTAAGGAATTCGCACGGTCAAATCATCAAGGAGAGAAGAGATTGAGAAGCGCGCCCCATGTTCAGCTCACACCCTTATGTTAATATAAAGCAACCTTAAGAAGCAAGTTAAGGCGACAATGGTTTCAAAACTCTAACTTATGAAACAGCCAGGGCCGGAAGCATCCGGCCCTTTGTCTTTGCTGTGCCCCCTGGCGGGGATGTAGAGGCAGCGCCCCTACAGCGTGAAGCGATTCACGCAGGGGCTATTCACCCAGGGTGAGTACCATACGCACCAGACCCAGCCCGCCTTCGTCGTAGCGCGTGCTGATCGTCGAGCTTTCGAAGCTGCGCACCAGCGCTGCCGCCTGTTCGGCGTCGCGTGCTTCGCGGTTGGGTGCGTTCAGTGCGGCCCAGTCCAGCAGATCCGCCAGCCGCTGCATATCGATATAGGCCACGCTCTGCGACTGCGGCAGCAGGAAGCCCGCCGCCGTCATGAAGGCCGGGCTGCTATCCAGGCCGCCCGCACCCGCCAGCGCCGCCTCGACGCCGGGCCGCGTGCCGATAGCGAAGACCTGATCGCTATAGCCCACCAGCAGATCGAGATTCGGCAGGCTGGCCATTGCTGGCACGTCCAGCGCCCGCTGGACAGCTTCGCGCACTGTCGGGATAGTCACCACGCCATCACTGACGCTGTAATCCGCGCCCCATGAATCCAACGCATTGAGCAGGCCCGCCGCCAGTTGTTCCGCATTGGCCGGGTCCATCGCCATGACTGCGCCGATGTCCACGCCGAGCAGTTCATCATCTGTTGAGAAGACGTTGTACAGCGCGTAGTCGCCAGTGACCCAACCCGCCGCCTCAGCGAGTGGCGTCCCCGTCAGCCCCTGATAGCTCAGGCGCAGGAAGGCGACCAGCTCATCGAGCATGGCGGTCTGCTCCGCGTCGCGGTCGGGGAACATCTGGTCTTCCAGCGATGCGCTGACCGTATCACCGATCAGTTCAAGCTGCGCCAGCGATTCCACCACAGTACCGCCCAGGTCCATCGAGTGGATGACGAAAGTTGCGTCCGCCGGGACGAAGCGCGCAAACGCCGGGTCCACCGTTGATTCACTGCTGACTCGCATACCGAGCTGTTCGGCGGACTCCGCGTTGAGCTGCTGTGCGAAGTCAATCGTCAGCGAGCGCCCCTGCAGGATCGTCGCGCCCCAGGCCTGCGGTTCGCTGCCGGTCAGCAGATCAGGCAGGCCGCTCAGCAGGGCCATGCCCTCGGGTGCCATCGCTTCGAAATCCATGTTCGCAGCCACCAGTGCCGGGAAGTCAACATAGGCGATGATGTTATAGGACGGCGCAGGCAGACGCCCGATCACCGCGCTGAACGTGTCGCTATCAGCCAGCGCGGCTTCCGGCGCGCTGAACGGGGCGTCCTGCAGCGGATTGTTGTAATTGATCAGCGCGTCATCCGTCAGATAGACGCCTTCCCAGGGCCGATCCGGGGCGAAGTAGCGCGTGCCCTGCATCGTCTCTTCGATGGTGAAATCTTCGAAGCCCGCTTGGGCCAGCAACGTATCCATAAAGCGGGTCGCCGCTTCGCGGTCGGCAACGCTGAAGGCGATCATGGATACGTCAAAATCACCGAACTCGTTCAGCTCCGCCAGCGCCAGCGCGACGCTGTCGCCCAGCCAGGGCCGGAACAGACTGTCAAAGTCACCATCGATTTCGCTTGCGAGTTGATCCAGCAGGAAGTTCACGTTGATGCCATCCGGCAGGTTCAGTGCCGGGGCCAGCCGTGCGATGACAGAATTAAGCGTTTCGATATAGCCCGGGTCGCTGCGCAGCGCCGCGTAGATGGTCGTGTCGGCGGGCGCATAGCGTGCCAGGTCCGTCAGATCAGGGGTCTGATCGCTCTGGGCCAGCGCGGGCAGCGCGCCGATCATCAGGGCCAGGGCGACCAGGATCAACCAGAATCGTTTGATGTGCATCTTCATCCTCTCAGTATCTTCTGATCAGCAGGTTGATAACGGCTCATCGCTCAGGCACCGCATCAGGTGCCCGGCCCCAGGATGACCGGTGTCTCGCCGAGCGTCAGCGTCATGCGCGACACCGCGAGCGTCGGGTCATCGGTCATTGTGCTGGTGATCGTCGCGCTCTCCAGCAGGCTGAGCGCGGCGCGCACCTGCACGATTTCCTGCGAGAGCGGCAGCGTGCCATTGTCGATCAGGTCTTCCAGCAGCGTGCCCAGCGGTGCCACGTCGATGTACAGCAGGTTGGTGGGGTTCGGCAAAAAGACCGTCGAGGCCGCCTGATAGGTAGCGGTGCTATCCAGGCCGGGGCCATCACCGCGCGTATACTCGACCGCCGGGCGCGTCCCGAAGGCGAAAATGTCGCCAGGGGCCGCAAACAGCAGATCAAGCGCCGGATCATCGATGCCGCTCAGGTCGCGCAGGGCCGGGATGACCAGCGCCGCGCCCTCGCCGTACGCTTCCACCGTGAAGCCGCTGCCGTAGGCGTTGCTCGCTGAAATCAGGCTGTCGACCAGCGCTTCCGCACCGGCTTCGTTGCTGGTCTGGAAGATCAGGCCAAAATCCGGGGTCACTGGCAGCTCAGGGCGGGTCCCTGGCAGCACGCGGACATAGCTGGCGACATCGCCATCCAGCACCGGCAGTACGTCACGTTCCAGGCTTAGCCCGGTCAGGCCGCTGAAGCTCGTATTGACCAGCGCCAGAACACCATTCAGGCTGAAGCTCTCCATCGCGAACGCTTCCTCCGGCGCGAGGAATTCAGACGGGATGCCTATCAGAGCCAGCAGGCCGCCGTTCTCATCGATGAAACGGCTCAGCGTCCGTATCTGATCCAGGCTGGTCTGCGTCGTCGGGCCGAAGTCCGGCGACTGTATCACCAGCACGCTGTCCGCCGGGATGCGCGCCGTAAACGCCGGGTCAATCGGCGGGACGACCGGCAGTTCGATGCCCAGCTCGGACACAGCATCCGGATTGCTGAAGCGCGCCGCAAGATCAACTGTCAGCGTATCGCCCTGCAGAATGGTGAAGCCCCACGCCTGTGAGCCGCTCAGATCGGTGAGCTGCTGCGTTAGCGGCGTGGTGGGCATGCCCATATCCTCGTTGGCCGCCAGCACGGTTTCATTCAGCGCAGGCGTATTCAGATAGAAGACCGCGTTGTAATCCGGCTCCGGCAGCGCGCTGATCAGCGTGTTGAAATCACCACTCGCGCTGAGCGACGACGCCGGCGCGGTCAGCGGCAGGATGTCAGGGTAGGTCGCCACGAAGAGCGCATCGCTGCCCAGGGCGATAAACGGATTATTCGGGTCATCCGGCGTGTAGACGACGAAGCCCGATTCCCGGTTGACGGTATAGCCCGTGACCTCGTTGTCGGCGTTGCGCGGCAACTGAGCTTCGATAAACGTCTCCGCCGCCCCCGCATCGCTGATTTCCAGCCCGATCAGGAGCGGCGGGCTTTCGTTGTTGTTCATCCGTTCAGCGACTTCAGGGGTCAGCACCATGCCGACAGCAGCCGTCTCGCCCAGCCAGGTGCCGACGCCGCTGGCGAAGTCCTCACCACTGAGCTGCATCGCCGCTGTATCGAGCAGATCAGTCACACTGACCGGCGGCACATCATCCGGGAAGAAACGCTGCACCCGCGACAACACCCCGTCCAGCGTTTCAAAAAAGCCGGGGTCCGTGCGAATACTGGCAAAAATGACGTTATCTTCCCCGTAATAAGAGGCCAGCGCCGTCAGTTCCTGCGGGCTGCGAGCCGCACTAACGCCGCTGATGACGAGTAAGCCCATAAGCGTCAGCAGCAATCCAAGCCGCTTGAGCATGGCAGTTCCTTTCTGTCTTTAATTGGACAATTCATTCTCAATGGGGTATGGCTTTGGCCTTGCCCCCACTCACTATACGCAGACGTTGAGGTCAGGTGACCTTAAAGATGCAAAAATTGTGTTAAGCTTCCATCATAGAAGTGTCAAGCACGCGATCTGACGCTCTGCTGTGAACAAAAACAACCTGCGTGGCGATCAGACAGGGTACAGGGTTGCAGGGGACGACGCCCCTGCAGCCCCATTACAGCTTACTCAACACAGCTTACTCAACCGGCCGTACGCTGATCGTGACTTCGTTCATCAGGCCGTTGAAGCTCTCGTTCGACTGTACGATGACGCGGATACGCCCGGCGGCTTCCGGCGTGAAGACAAACTGCCCCTCACTGACGCCGGAGTAAGTCGAACTCACCCGCGAGAAGTACATCTCGGCGGCTTCCATCGCTTCGATCTGCGAGTACGTTTCCGTATCGCTGAACGTGAAATCAATGCGATAGCTGGTATTGGCCAGCGCCTCGAATTCCAGCACTTCGACCTCGGTCACTTCGCCGAGGACAAAATCGACCCCATCAGCGCCGACCAGCAGCGGTTCGGTCTGCTCCAGCGTGACCGTAACCGGGCTTTCCAGCGGATCATCAAAGAGCGTTTCCAGCACGATCTGATACATGCCGCTTTCTGCCAGACGATAGCGCCGGATATACGGGTTCAGGCCAATGCCCCGGTCATCATCCGATGTGATCTCCTCGCCCTGCGCATCAGCCAGCACGACGCGGGTATCCTGTTCGCTCTCGGCATAAATGTTGATCACATCGCCCGCCGACGCCTGGAACGCCAGGAAGTAGGCCTGGCTGCCGTCCGGCTCAAACGTGACGCTATCGCCGTAGGCCATCTCGCTGATGCTGAGTGACTCCACACTGAGCGTGTAGCTGCCGCTTGGGTCTCCCGCGAATGCCCGTAGATTAATCGTGTAGGTGTCCGTCGCCGGTGCCACGAAGTTCAGCCGGCTATTACGGCCGCCGCCGCCGTCATCATCATAAGCGACCTCTTCGCCGCTGCTGTTGAGCAGGACGAGATACGTATCAAAATCTTCAGATTCCGCCGCAATGCTGACGCTCTGGCCCTCTTCAAGATCAATGTTATAACTCACGACCGCGTTAGTTTCGCCGCTGACGGTATCCCCCGGAGCGATTGTATCCTGCGCCAGCGCGGGCAGCGCCAGCGTCAGCACACCGACTATCACCAGCGCCCACATTATTCGTCTGCGCAGCATAAAGCATGTCTCCTCAATAAATAGGTCAGATTTCATTATAGACGACATCCCAAAGCCGACTGAGAAAAACGCATGAGGATTATTTAGCAGGATGATTTGCCGCCCGTTGCTGATAGAGTTGTCTTAGGCCCTGACAGGTCTTTTTGCCTTTAACCGTTTTCTTACGGGTGATTACGCCGGATTTGCGTTATGATACGTTTATGAATGTTAACGATCTAGGTCACACCGACCCATTGATGTCCTACGTCCCACTGCCGGCAACCGATCGTTGGCGATTGCGCCCGGTGGAGCGCGGAGACCTGTGGGGATTGCTCGCCGATTGCTGGCGCGATTACGATCGCAACCGCGCCCGCGCTCTGGTCGAGCGCGCCATCGCCCTCTATGACCATTGCAAGGGCATGGGCGTCGTCGCTGTGGAACAGAACACCGGCGCGATCCTCAGCTATGGCCAGATTATGCGCTGGTCCCGCAGTGCGGAAATCAGCGATCTGGTCGTATCGCCATCGTGGCGCAGCCAGGGGATCGGCACGGCCATGATCTACGACCTCATGCGTTACGCCCCCTCCATGCGCGTCAGACAAATCGAAATCGGCGTCGCGGAAGCCAACCCGCGCGCGCTGGCGCTCTATCGTCGGCTCGGCTTTGAGGATTCGTACACCGTCATGCTCGATGTCGGCTACGGCATGGAGAAAATCATCTACCTCACCCGCAACCTCGACCGCTGAACGCATCACACCATCTTCGCCGATTGCAACCCGCCCCGCATTGCTGCGTATAGGCACGCATAGAGCAATCCACCTAGCCCATGAGGAAAACAAAACACCATGTCAGACGAAAAACGCAAGAACGAGAAGACCTGGGTCGAGGAAATCGAAGTCAGCGGTACTGAAGTTGTTGATCGCGTGAAAGATCTCATCCAGCAGGGTAACGTCCGCCGCCTGATCGTCCGCAAGAAAAACGGCGAAATCGTCATCGAGCTACCCCTGACGCCGACCGTCATCGCCGCTGGCACGCTGACCGTCTTCGCCGGGCCGCTGATGCTGCTCGGTGCCGTCAGCGCCCTCGTGCTGGAGCTTAAGCTGGAAGTCGTGCGCGTCGTCGATGAAGACAGCGACGAACCCAAACGCAAAGTCGATATTGAGTAAGCACGTATCCTGTAAGCACATATCCTGTAGGCACACCACGCACCTCTGAACCTACGCAAAAGGGCCGGATCATACCGGCCCTTTTCGCGTCTGCGTGATGGCGTCTCAATGGCGTCTCAGCCGCGTTTGCGCGTCTGATCGCTGTAGGTGCTCTCGAAGATTTTATCGGCGTTACTCGCCTCAAATCCATCGCGCCGCTGCGCCCGATCCAGGGCCGCCGCATCGCTGAACTCCGGCAGTGGGCGACGTTCCGCGAATTCAACGTAGCTGCCGCTGATGCTGCGCGTCACCGTGCCGCCACGACCATCCGCAAACTCCGCGTCGATCATCTGCGCCACCGTGGAGCTTTGCAGCAGCAGGCCATCATCGCTGACCTTGATCTTGCCGCCGCTGTCGTTGAGCTGGAAGCCGCGCGCCTCCAGGAAGTCGTTAAACTTCGCGATCGTGTTCGCGCTTTCCGGCAGATTGTGGATCGTAATCGTGAAGTGGTTCAGGTAGTAGCGATTATAGATTACCCACGCCGCGTATTCGCTCTCGGCGGCCAGCGTCTCGTAGTCACTCAGCGTCGGCAGACGCCACAGCGCCTGATGCAAAAACGCATCGACCGCCGCACCATCGTCAAGATCAAGCGCGTCCACAGGATCAGTCGCCACCTCGTCCGTGTAGCTGCGGATGATGCGCTGCGCCGTCTCGCTCAGATCATCCACGCGCAGTTCGCTGATGAAGATACGCGGATACTCCGGCTGCGGCGGCGCATACCAGTAAGCGTTGAGCTTCTTCGCCGGGAAGTTGTAGTAATCGCGCTTCTGATACCCATAATGCAGGAAGATGCGCTCCAGGCTGGCGATGCCCAACTGCGGCACGCCCATCGTACGAAACGCAATATGATCATTTTCAATGTCGCCGGGCTGCGCGATCAGGCCAGCTTCCTGCATCGCCGCGATGATGCCGCCGACATCCGGCACCCGTTCCTGATAGCGACGCATCAGCCCATCCAACACGATTTCCAGCGTACTCAGTCGATTCGGAGCAGTCAGTTCCATTTTGTTCCTCACACACGGCATATCAGGCCGTTTTTCAGGCCGTTTTTACAGGTAGTTCGATCTCACGCCCGCTATGATACGCGCCTTTGTGCCAGATGGAACAATATGTTTGATGAGTATTTTTCAGGTTTGGGCGGTCGCATACATCACCCCTAGCTTATGACATCTGCAACTACGGGTAATCCGCGTTGCCTGGGATAATTGCAGGGTAGAGAGGACTCTGTGTTGCCAGAGGAGGCGAAGGATGTACGTTAAGATTGATCGTAACGTTTGTGGCCACCACCTGGCCACCTGCGAGCGCTGCCTGGGCCAATTCCTGAAATATCCGGAAGGCTACGAGCGCCAGTGCTTCGAAGAAATCGTCGAAGATGGCAAAGACGATCTCACCATCGAACTCAAGACCGGTGATGATCATCTGGTTCTGGTACTGGACGAAGAACAGCGCAGACTGCTGGCCGGTGAGGGCTGGGCGAAGTTCGTCGATATCGCCGTGCCCATGTACCCCCGCAACGACAGTTGAGCCATAACCTGTGCGCCGCCGTGCCCGATCACGAGGCAGGGCTGGCCCTTTCTGATTTTGGGTATTCACAGCTCAATAGCTGCTGAATCCGTAGCGTAACTGAGGTTTAGTGCCAGACGCACGCATTGCGTGCGTCTCTTCTTTCTGCGGTCTGCTGCATTTCCCCCGTTTCTACAGGATTTAAACTTTTTATGATTTGACAAATCAGCAGGTTACATGCATAGTTGGCATCGAATAGTCCTGGCATTTTCCGTTCATATTGAACGCATGACACAACATATATGGAAGGAAATGTCTGCAATGGATATTCAGGACCTCATCAACAAGCTGCTGCCCGTAATTCAGAACGTCGTCGGTGGCATCCTCAAATCCAGCGATAGTGGTATCATCGGCAAATTCCGTGAAGTAGGCTCAGTGGGTGAATTCCTCAAAGAAGCTGCTGAGGAATTCGAAGGCAATGAGCTGATCGGCGGCCTGCTCAGCGGCCTCAAGGATTTCGACCTCAATATCGATCTTGACAACCTGGACCCTGCCGCCGTCCTCGACAATCTGGGCGGCCTGGATGACCTGCTCGGCGGCCTCGGTGACGAAGCGAGCGACGTCAAGGGATTCATCCTGCGCCTGGCGGAGAAGATCGCAGGTGCAGCGGGTGGCGGCCTGTTCGGCACGGGCGAGAAGATCAGCGCCGGCGAACAGCAGTTCCTGACCGACCTCAAGAGCAAACTCGGCCTGTAATCAGCGCCGTATTACATCAGAAAAACAGAAAAGCCCCCTCAGCACAGCGCCGAGGGGGCTTTCGCATTTAGACGGCCAGGTTATACAGCGCGGCGGCGACGTCGTTGTCGAAGTGGGCGAACGCCAGCCGCACCGTCGCCGTGAGCTGATAGGCGTCATAGTACGGCAGGTAATCCACATTGACCGCGATGCGCCGGCGGTAGCCAACGAACCAGCCCGGACGATACACACAGATCGCGGTGCCCCGGTCGTTCGTCCCGCCACCGACCTTGCCGTCGGCCTCGGTCAGCGGCAGCGCGGCGCTCAGGAATACGGGGATGCCGTCCACGTAGCCAATCTGACCCGTCTGCGCGGTCGCCAGCGGCCCCGCCTTGTCCATCGTCAGGAACTGCTCCAGATTCAGCAGGGCGGCGTAGGTGTTGCCATCGACGATCCACGCCAGATCCGCCGGACGCGCCGCGTAGCGCGTCGGCAGGCCGAAGCGCACCCGCCGCAGATCAGCCAGCGTCGGTGCCTGATTCTCCTGATCGGTACCATGCTGCGTCAGGGCCAGCTTGCGCACGCCATTCATCGCCAGGTAGACCGATCCGGCAGCGGGCGCGGCGTGGTCGCTGTTGATGTTGCCCGTCCCGCTGGTGACCACATCGCCATTGAGCAGCACCGTGTCGATGGCGTCGGCGATGGCGCGCACCGCCTGCTCGCGGTAGATGTTCAGCACCGGTACGATGCTGTCCTCGACCAACTCACTGCTGAAGCCGACCCGCAGCGCCAGCTTCCTGGCGACCAGCGGCACCTTGGCCGTGCCGATCTTGCTATCCGGCACCGTATTGCCCGCGCCCAGCGTCAGTTGCCCCTCGTCACTTGTCTCATTGACGTAGTAGACGACGGGATCAGTCCCCTCCACCGGCAGTTCAAACGGATTTGACGGCATTTCAATCGCACGGAACAGCGGCAGCACCACGTTACCCGTGCGCGCCTTGTTCCAGATCTGCGCGCTCCATAACTCCGGCACCCACTCATCACCGAAGCCAGTCTGCGTGCTATAAGCGAGTTCGTTCGCCTTGAGCGCGCTGGTCAGCCCGGCGTGCTGCAGCTTATGCGCCAGCGCGTTGGCGTAGCGCTCGCTGACGCCCCGGAAGCCCTTCGCCGCCCGCAGGATCATATACCCGTGCAGCAGATCGCCCGCCTCCAGCGCGTCATACTCGCTGCCGACGTGGATCGACGCGGCGGCGTCCTGCTGGCTGGCGATCGGCAGTTGTTTCTGTGCATTGTGCTGTACGTTCAGCATGGATTCACCTTTCTGTGGGGTTAGGTCTGGGTCTGTAGCCGCAGGGTGATGCAGTTGCAGCCGCGTCGTATCCAGGCCCAGCGTCGCATAGGCGCTCTTGAGCGTGTGGACATCCGTCCGGCGCGGCTCGGCGGGGGTCGGTGTTAGGCTGCCTTCGACGATAGGCCAGCGCAGAATGCGCCCATCGTCCGCGACCTGCACCAGATGCGCCAGGCTGCCCGATGACCAGTGCAACTGACCGCGCTGCACCAGATCATGCACCGCGCGCACATAGCGCTGCCGCAGATCAAGCTGTGCTTCCGCCCAGATGCCGATCTCATCCGCAAGCAGCCGATCAATCTGGCCGATGACGGCGGCCTTGACCGCATCATCCAGGCCGTGGTGATACAGCACGGGTCGCCGTTCGTACCACTCCAGGCCGAGTTCCGTCTGCGGCGTGAAGTACTCACCCTGCAGATCACGGGTGTGGGCATCGCCCCACACGAGCAGGTAGCCACCGACGCGACCGCCCGCGTCCAGGCTCTTGACCCGCATCGGCGGGCTGCCCGGTTGCGCCCCAGGGCGCAGCATGGCATGTGACATCATCGTCCCTCTGTCTCTCGTCGTCTCGCTCACAGGTGATCAACCGCATATTCCGGTCGCACATCTCAAACGACTGTTACAGGGCGGCTGCCTCAGTCCGTCCACACGCGGCTGGCGAAGATGGTGCAGGGGCGGGCAGCCATTTTCAGCCACTAGCCCCGGTCACAACCGCCCATGAGCGAAACCGCGCCGCAAGCCCCGTGACTGTTATTAAGGTACAGACACGCGACCCAGCTTAGGCCAGCTTCGACCTGCAGGGGCGAACAGATGGTCAACCATGTGGAAAAACATCTGATGAGGGTGCGGCGCAGGACGCCGAAAGAGGGAGTGAGGGGGCACTGCCCCCGATTATGTCTCAAACCAGCGGAGGAGAAAGCATCAGCCGTTGCTGATGTTAAACGCTGCTAACCTTCTTCACGCGGATAAGCTCCGCCAGGTTGTAGCCAATAATGCGGTACTCGCTGCCGATCTTGAGCTGCATCGGCCCGTTGAACGGCGCGGTGTGCAGCACTTCCAGCCGGGCACCTGGCAGCAGACCAAGCGCGGCGATGTAATTCAGCCGGTCGGCCTCACGGGTGCGCATGCGCGTCACCTCAACGACGCTGCCCGCCGGACAATCCGAGAGCAGCTCATCGCTGACGGGCGGCAGCTCGCCCTCAGATGTAGGGATCGGCTCGCCATGCGGCGAGTGCGTCGGATTACCCGCCATTTCGATCATGCGCGTCAGCAGCGTCTCGCTCAACGCACCGCCGAGTTGATGCGCTTCTTCCGCGACAACATCCCAATCGAACTGCATCACATTCACCAGAAACGATTCTGCGATGCGCTGGCTGCGCAGTTGCTTCAGCGCCGCCGTCCGACCGGCATCTGTCAGGCGGATGCCCTGGTAAGGCTCATGCTCCAGCAGGCCCAGCTCCTTCAGCCGGTTGACCATGCGGTTGACCGCCGGCGCACTCACATCAAGCAGCTCCGCCAGTGCAGAGGTGCTCACATAGCCATTTTGCTCCGATTCGATGTCCGACAGCCGGTACACTTCGGCGAGATAGGCACGCATCTTAGGACTGAGTTCATCGCTCATAGGTCTGATCTATCGGCCCAGCGGCCGCAAATGGATGATCACGCGTTGCCGCGTAAGCTTACCAGCCGTGCTCGAGCCGCGCAACCAGGCGTTCCGGCAGACCATGCTGGCGCATGCGCTTCTGCGTGGCGGAAATATCATACGGCACCCGCCGATGCTCGAAGACGCCCGCCTCCAGGTCGAGCAGACCATAGGCGGCATTGGGGTTCTGATCGCGGGGCTGGCCGACGCTGCCCGGGTTGATGATCTGCCGCTGCCCGTTGAGCTGATGCGGCTGACTGTAGCGCGGGGCGCGCTCGCGGGTGTCGCCATTATCGCTGATCATTTCGTAGATCACCGGCTGATGCGTATGACCGACGAAGCAGTATGGTGTCTCAAAATGCGGGAAGTTCAGCGCCGCCCCCAGCGGCTCCAGGATATATTCCCAGACCGGCTCGCGCGGGCTGGCGTGCACCAGCGTATACGAGCCGATCACAAATGTCACCGGCAGCGCTTCCAGATAGGCGATATTCTCCGGCGTCAGCGTCTCCTGCGTCCACTCGGCGGCCCGGCGCGCATCATGATTAAACGTCCGCACATCCAGCCGACCCAGCGCCGCCCAGTCGTGATTGCCCGCCAGACACAGATGCGGCAGCGTTCGCAGCAGCGCCACGCTTTCGTTCGGGTCCGGCCCATAGCCGACCACATCGCCCAGACACCAGACATAATCCCACTGACCTTCGGCGTGCTTCATGACCGTCTCAAACGCCGTCAGGTTGGCGTGAATGTCGGAAATTATCAGAATACGCATTGCTCGTCCTGTCTGTATGGATGGCGTCGGGCCGGGGCTGCCGACCACGCTGCGATTATATCTCAGTTATACCCGCTTATTCTCAGTCTCGCGTCTGCGATGTCATGTCACGAGGTCATGAGGTCACTGACACCGTCGATGGCAGTGAATACGTTCAGTTTACCACCAGCCACCCGGGCCAAAACTAAAGGTACGCCCGGAGATCACCATCTCAGCAATCAGCAGGCGGGGGCATCTGTCATATCGTCAGAAATCATACCATAGCTGGCCGCCACTCAGCGACCAGCAGACCTCCCCCACTTTCTCATCTGGCACTTACGTAAAAACTTTGCTAGAAATCTTGACCAAAAAAGCCCCATTATGCTAAGATGCGGGCCGTGTGGTTAGCACTCCTACACTGAGAGTGCTAATCCGTTAGGGTGAAGTTTGTGCGCGTTTTGCGCATCCCTTTTGCATAACTTATCTTGTAATCATAACAGGAGGAACTCAGCTATGGCTACCCAGATTCGCCCGCTCGGGGATCGCGTCGTGGTTGAACCCATCGAGCAGGAAGAACAGACGGCAAGCGGCCTGCTGCTGCCAGAAACCGCCAAAGAAAAGCCGCAGACCGGCAAAGTCCTCTCCGTTGGCCTCGGCCGCAAGGACGATGATGGCGACCGCATCCCCATGGACGTCGAGGAGGGTCAGACCGTGCTCTTCGCCAAGTACGCCGGTACCGAAATCAAGATCGACGGTAAGAAGCTCCTCATCATGAAGGAAAGCGATATCCTGGGCATCGTTGAGTAAGCCCCACCGGCCCCCAACGACACGCACCAGGATTTTTTGTTTCCACAACTAGCACGAACAACTAGCACAGCACACTAGCAACTGGAGGAACGAGACACATGGCCAAGCAACTGGTTTTCCGCGAAGACGCCCGCCGCAAGCTGCAGGCTGGCGTGGATAAAGTCGCCAACGCCGTCAGCACCACGCTGGGCCCCAAGGGCCGCAACGTCGCGCTTGACAAGAAGTTCGGCGCACCGACCGTGACCCACGATGGCGTCACCGTCGCTAAGGAAATCGAACTCGAAGACCCGTTTGAGAACATGGGCGCGCAGCTCCTCAAGGAAGCCGCCACCAAGACCAACGACATCGCCGGTGATGGCACCACCACCGCCACCGTGCTCGCCCAGGCCATCGTCACCGAAGGTCTGAAGAACGTCGCCGCTGGCGCTAACCCCATGCTCCTGAAGCGTGGCATCATGGAAGCCGCCAAGCAGGTCAGCGAATTCATCCTCGAGCAGGCCACCTCGATCGACACCAAGGCGGAAATCGCCAACGTCGCCAGCGTCAGCGCCCAGGATACCGAAATCGGCAACCTGATCGCTGAAGTCATGGATAAGGTCGGCAAAGACGGCGTCGTCACCGTTGAAGAATCCCGCGGTCTGGAATTCGAGACCGAATACGTCGAGGGTATGCAGTTCGATCGCGGCTACATCAGCCCCTACTTCATCAGCAACCCCGACGCTATGGAAGCCAGCATCGATGAACCCTACATCCTGATCTACGACAAGAAGATCAGCGCTGCTCAGGACATCGTGCCCATCCTTGAAAAACTGATCCAGATCGGCAAGCGCGAACTGGTCATCATCGCCGAAGACGTCGACGGCGAAGCCCTGGCCACCATGGTCCTCAACAAGATCCGCGGCATGCTCAACGTCCTGGCCGTCAAGGCCCCCGGCTTCGGCGATCGCCGTAAGGCCATGCTGCGCGACATCGCCGTCCTGACCGGCGGCACCGTCATCAGCGAAGAAACCGGCCGCAAGCTGGAAACCGTCACCATCCAGGACCTGGGCCGCGCCGGCAAAGTCGTCAGCACCAAGGACGATACCACCATCGTCGATGGTGCCGGTGAAGAGAGCGCCATCAAGGCCCGCGTCAAGGAAATCGAAACCGAAATCGAGAACAGCACCAGCGATTACGATCGCGAGAAGCTGCAGGAACGCAAGGCCAAGCTGGCCGGTGGTGTCGCCGTCATCCGCGTGGGTGCCGCGACCGAAACCGAGCTGAAAGAGAAGAAGCACCGCGTTGAGGACGCCCTGAGCGCCACCCGCGCCGCCGTCGAAGAAGGCATCGTGCCCGGTGGTGGTGTCGCCCTGGTGAACGCTGTTCAGGCCCTGGCTAACCTCGCACTCAACAACGAAGACGAAAACACCGGCGTGAACATCGTCCGCAAGGCCCTGGAAGTCCCGATGCGCAAGATCGCAGCCAACGCCGGCCAGGACGGCGCTGTCATCATCGAGAACGTCCGCCGCGCCCAGGCCGAAAAGAAGAACCACCGCATCGGCTACAACGTCATGACCGGCGAATACGCCGACATGATCGAAGCTGGCATCCCCGATCCCGCCAAGGTGACCCGTGGCGCGGTTGAAAACGCCAGCTCCATCGCGGCCATGATCCTGACCACCGAAGCCCTCATCACCGACGTGCCGGAACCGGAAAAACCGATGCCGGCTGGTGGCGGCATGGGCATGGACGGCATGATGTAATCACGCCTTCCGGCGTAATTCCGCAGTACACAAACGGGGCGATCTCACTGAGACCGCCCCGTTTTCATTTAAAGTCACACTGAATCTGTACACATGACGTGTTCGCGCTCAGGGCCTGCGCGTCGGCAGATCAAAACAGGCGCTCGTCAGCCGGATGAACTCGTCGCTGACCCAGCCCGCTTCGCCTTCGTATTCAGCGTACCACCACGTCCGGTCCGCGTTCGAGGCGAACACGGCGAATGCCGCCTCAAACGGGATCGTCAGCACGATGTCGCCCTCTTCCAGATCAGGCAGCGAGCGCATATTAACGTTGAAGCTGGCCGTCGCCAGGCACGGGCTTGGCAGCGTCGGCGTCGGGCTGGGCGTCGCCGTGACGAAGCGCTCGCGCGTCGGCGTCGGCGAAGAAGTCGGGAAGGGCGTGCGCGTCTGGGTGGGCGTCAGGCTCGGCGTGATCGTCGGCGTCAGCGTGAAGGTCGCCGTCGGTGGGATCTCCAGCGTCGGGATGGCCGCCACAATCGCCGCCCGCGTCGCCTGAAGCTGTGCCGGTGCCGGCGTAACCGGGTCCGCCGATGTCGGCGGCGCTTCCACCCCTGGCGCACCAAAGCTCTCGAAGGCCAGCAGCAGCGTGTCAAAATCCGCGTCGATTGCATCCACCAGGCGCGGCTCGATCTGCGTCCGCACAATCAGCGGGATCCCGATCGAGGGGATGTCCTCGCAGATCACCGCCTTCTCCAGCAGCAACTGCTCGATCGCATCCGTAATGTCGCCGACCGTCTCCAGCGGGTTGCCCTCATTCGCGCGCACCAACTGGCCGAGCGTCGCGCTGCCGTCTTCCACGAAGACCGCCAGCAGCGCATCTACCGACAGGCCCGCATCATTCGCCAGCCTGCCGAGCAGAATATCAAGGAACTCCACGCCGATCACCTCGAAGCTGCACGGATCGAGAAAGCTCGGCGTCGTGTTGATCGGCGTCGGCCGCACGACAACCGACGTCCGCGTCAGCTCGATCGTCCGCGACACCAGCGCATAGCTCATGTTCGCGCCCAGCAGCAGCACCGCGATGCCCACACCCAGCACCCCGCGACCACTGCGGCGGCGCTTCGGCCTCACCAGATCAATGACCGTCAGGGCGACATGCGTAATCAGCAGGGGGATGATCAGCAGGAACATCAGTTGCTCCAGCAGATCAAAGCGCGCATCTTCCAGGTTATCGACGATCAACCCGGTAATCGGCAGCAGCGCCACCATGAAGGCCAGCAGCAGCCCCCAGAAGCTGATCGCCTGCTGACGGCGCACAGTCCGCCACAGGTTATTCAGGATGAAGATGAAAGTGGCCAGCGCGCCAAACAGGAAGAAAGCCAGTCCCACCGGGAACCTCGTCAGGCTGCGTGTGCGGGTCGCAGCCTATTGTACCGCTGCCCCCCGCGATCTAACATGCCCGTTACCTGCCTAAAGCTCGTCGCGCGTCTGCATAAAGAAGGCGCGGCGCAGCCGTGGCAGCGTGTAATCAAAGCCGCAAGCAATGAAAAAATCATCCTGCGCGCTGATCGCCATCACCTCGAAGACGTTGCGCTCTCGCGCCAGATCAATGCAGACCTGCACCAGCCGCTTGCCGACCCCGCGCCCCTGCACTTTGGGCGACACCGCCAGACTGCGCAGCTCGGCCAGCTTCTTGCTGTAGATCTCCAGCGTCGCACAGCCGACCATCTCTTCCTCTTCGTCAATGGCGACGAAGAAGTGCTCCAGCAGGTCTTCCAGTTCATCGAGCGTGCGCGGCAGCAGTTCCCCGCTATCGACGAAGCGCCGGATGAAGTCCGCCAGTGCGGGCAGATCCGCACGGGTGGCCGGGCGAATTGTGACGCCATTGACGATACTTATCCCTGCGTCGTGCTGTTCCTGCGCCATATGAAAAAGTTTCCGATCTGCGTTTCACGCGTGTAATTCGCCATCAACCAGTTGTTGAGTTCGGTCAGGTCCTGCAGCAGCACATGACTGTCGGCATCCTGCCCGGTGACCCAGGGCATATAATCATTCTGCACAATCAGCACAACCGGCGGCAGCGCCGCCCATAGCGTCGTCACCGTTTCATCACGCCATCCTGCCGGGAACCAGGGAGCCACTAACGGAAACTGCGCCTGAAAACGCGTCGCCGGACGCCAACCGCCCATAAACGCGACTTCCGGCCGGAACCCGAAGATATACAGGCTGCTGCCCGGTGCAAGGTCTCGCTGAAGATAGCTTACCACCTGCAAAGACTCCGCTGCACGCAGATCGCCCGCGACGAAGTGCTCATAATAGGCCACCTGCGATTGCTGCCCGATAGCATAAGGCCAGTAGGGCACCCACGTATTGCCGATCAGGATCGCCAGCGCGCCCAACCCGACGATCACCTGCGCGCCAGTGAGTGAACGCACGCGCTCCCGCGTCGGGCTGATCGCCGCAGCCGCGAACAGACACAGCGGCGGCAGCAGCGGCAGCCAGTGCGTGTCGAAGCCCTTCGCCTGCACCAGCAGGAAAGCCAGCCCACCCACGAACCACAGCAGCGCCAGCCGCCACCCCGCCAGCAGACCATCGCGCCAGCCGCGCCGCGCCAGCCAGCCGACCAGCCCCACCGCCGCCAGGATCAGCAGCGGCGACCAGCGCAGCCAGCGCGAATACAGGCCGTTGCCCATCCCAAACAGGAACTCATCCCGGTCATAGCCGAGCGCGTTATAGGCCGCCGTCCCCTGCGCAATGATGAGCATTTCCGCCAGGATACCCTGGCTGGCGAAGATCACCATCAGACTGCCCCCGGTCAACAGACCGCCCAGGCTGAACGCCAGCATCTCCCGAACGGGCAGCATCGGCTTCTCGCGTAACCGCGTCCACAGATGACTCAGCGCGAACGCCGCCACAATGAACACGTAATACTGCTTGAACCACAGCAGCACCCCGCACAGCAGACCGGTCAGCAGGCTGTAGACCAGCGCCCCCCGACTGCCCTGCGGCTTTGTCCCGGCGAGCAGCGTCGTCAGCGCCGCGCCGACCATCGGCACCATCGCCAGCGAATCGCTCTGCGTCAGGTTCTCGAAGCTGTCGCTGAGCGCGAACACGCCCAGGAACAACGCCGCCAGCACGCCCAGGCCACGCCGTTCGAGCTGTCGCCCATAGGCACACAGGGCCAGCATCGCCACCGGGATCAGCAGCAGATCGAGTGCGCGCACAGCAGAAACACTGCTGCCGAACAGCGTAATCGCCCCTGCATACAGGTAGTAAATCGGCGGCGGCTTGATATCCCACATGCTGATATAGGGCAGGCCACCATCGACAATCGCCTGGCCGATGTTGGCATACATGCCCTGATCCCGCCCCAGCGGATACGCCAGCAGCGGCAGCGCCGCCACCCCCACGGCGACGATCACCAGCAGCGGCAGCAGCCCATTTGTGAAACGCAGGTTTGCAGTCCGGGGAAGTTCACGCATGGGTTACCCTCAACAACCGCGCCATTGTTTCACCATCAGCCGCAGGAATCAAGCCTGCCTATGGTCTGGCAACGCGCCGGGCTGCGCGGGGCCAGGTTGCACCCGGCCCCGCCTTCACGATCAACCGCGCTGACTGGCCTCAGCGATGAACTGCGCGGCATCCTCTTTGAACTGCGCCAGCGACGGCACATCCAGGTAGAACATATGCCCCGCCGGATACGTCGCCCGCGAGATGTTATCGTGATGCTCCGGTGCCAGCCCCATATGATCGAAGGTGTACCAGGCGGCGAAGTGCGGCGTCGCCAGATCATAATAGCCCTGCGCCACAAATACCTTCAGGAACGGGTTACGTGCGAAGGCCCGCCGCAGCGCTTCGCTGGTATCCGGCGGCGTCCCCCGGTCGAACTCCCAGTTGCGGTTGACGTCATAACTCAGGATTTCGTAGGACGTATCCGTCTCATAGCCCAGTTCCCGCCGCACATAATCATTGAAGGTCGCCGTGTACGGCGGCGTGATGCTCGCCATCGACGGGTCGAACTCCGGCATTTCGGTAATGCCCAGTTCCTCCGTCCCCTTAAAGCGACTATCGAGGCGGCCCACTGTGCGCCAGTCATCGCGCAGCAGTTCCTTACAGAAGCGCCAGATATGCACCCGCAGATTGCTGTGCTCGATATAGCGCTCAGTCAGGCCGGTATAGCGCGCCAACTGTGCGATAACCGCCTGCCGCGCCTCGCCCTTGAGCTGGTCGCCCTGCATCAGCGCCAGCATGTAATCCGTCTGTGCCCACTGCTCGACCTCCGGCAGCAGCTCATCCAGTGTTTTCTCCTGCAGATCCGCCGGCAGCTTGTTGTGATACCAGGCCGTCGCCGCATACGTCGGCACGTACAGCGCATAGCTCAGATCATTGCCCCGCCCGAAGCGAATCGTCTGGAACTGCATAACCGTCGAAATCAGGATGATGCCGTTAAACGCGATGCCCCGGTCGATGAGATGCCCGGCCAGCCCGGCGGCGCGGGTCGTGCCGTAGCTTTCGCCCGCCAGGAACAGCGGCGAGGTCCAGCGCTGGTAGCGCGTCAGATACAGCCGGATGAACTCCCCGACCGAATCCAGATCGCCCTGCACGCTCCAGTATTTCTTGTTGTTATCCGGGTCGGTGGCGCGGCTGTAGCCTGTGCCCACCGGGTCGATGAACACCAGATCGGTCACGTCGAGCAGCGTGTGCGCGTTCGGCTCCAGGATGTAGGGCGGCGCGGGCATCCAGCCTTCATCCTCCATGCGGACGCGCTGCGGCCCGAAGGCCCCCAGGTGCAGCCACACCGACGACGACCCCGGCCCACCATTGAACACGAAGGTCAGCGGGCGCGTGCGTGATTCGGCTACATCGCTGCGCGTATACGCCATATAGAAGATGTTCGCCTCGATCTCGCCTTTGGCGTTCTTCAGCGGCATCATGCCCGTGTGCGTCTTGTACGCCAGCGTCTGATCACCCAGCGTCAGGCTGTGCTCGCGCTCCACCGGCGCGATTTCCGCCTCGGCCTGCGGCTGCTTATCATTCTGCTGCTTATCGTTTTTCTGCTTGTCGTCCTGCTCGGCGTTCTTCTCACTCATGCCAGACCCTCATCGCGTGTGAATCCATTTTTGTGAATTTGTGGCACTGCCCCGGCCTCTGCAACAGAGGCGAGGAAGAAATGCACCGTGATCGCCCCTCGCCTGTGGAGAGGGGTTAGGCTGAGGTCATCTTTCACAGGCAGCACCCCGGTAGACCCGCAAACTTACCCATGCAGCCGACTATAGCGCGCAGCCTCAGCGGGCGCAATGACCGCCGCCGTGGTGGTCATCTGACCTGTCATTGGGCGGCGGTGTGCTGTACACTAGGCACCAGCAACCGTACGGAGAACAACGGCTAACAGATGAGCGAAAACGCCATCCACGGCGACCTGAACGCCGCCCGCGAAGCTGCCAGAACAACCATCGCCCGCACCCGCGAGCAGGTACGCGCTTACATTCCCGCGCTGACGCGCCGCCTGGGCATCGTCTATGGCCTGCCGCTGCTGGCCGCCTTCATCGTCTCGACGCTGGGGGCTATCCTGCTCAGCCAGTTCATCCCCTCGTCGACGGCCAGCATCATCGCGTTTGGTATCAACATCGCTATCCTGGTGAACGGCTGGCGCTGGGCGGAACGACGCTACCGGGCGACTTCCGTCTTCATCCTGTATACGCGCTACAGCCGCGCCCGCCGCGATCTGGAACGCGCCATCAAGCAGACCAAAGACACCAGCGCCGACGCCCTCGACAGGCAGCGCGCCGACCTCCAGGCAGAGACGGAATCATTCACCGCGGCCATGCGCGACCTGGGCGACCAGCCCTACAGCAAACGCTGAGCATAACGCGCTGATCGCCCACATCTGACTGCCCGAACGCCTGATTGCAACGTCCCGATGCGCCCGCGCGTAAGGTATAATACGTCTGCAAGCCGAGCGAGAGAGATAACCATGCTGGAGCTGCTCAACAGAATTCGCAAGATCGACCTGCGCAAGGTCACGCCGACGCAGTGGATCGTCGGTCTGGCCGCGCTCATCATCGTGATGTGGGTCATAGGTCAGGTCGTCAGCTTTATCACCGGGCTGGTGCCCATCGCCGCCCTGATCCTCATCCTGTACGCGGCCTACCGCGTCATTTCCAACCGTCAGAAAGCCCGCAACGACGTCAGCGCCCGCGCTGATACCGTCATGACAGAGGCCGAAACCGTCCTCGCCAGCGAACCCAAACGCGAGAATCGCCGCGCCCGGCGCGAACCTGCCCAGGTCGAAGAAGCCACCGAGACCGCGCCCGCCGTCGAAGAGGACCAGGCCGCCCGTCTGCGCGTCGCGCCCAAGCTCAACCCGGATACCGGCATCGTCGAAGCCGATCTTAGCCGCCTTGAGGCCCTCGAACAGGAGACCAACACGGTCACTGACGACGTCATGGCCCAGATCGAAGCCCGCCGCCGTCGCCTCATGGGCGGCGAAGACGCCGACGGCTAACGCATCAGAGTAAAGCCGCGTCACAACCTCCCTTCTTCCGTCGAAGAAGGGGCCAGGGGATGAGGCAACCAACTACACGCCCAGCAGCGCGTCATAAAGAGCGAAGGTTTCTTCGAGGACCTGCCGCAGCGAGAAGCCATCAACAGCAATCTGCCGACCGCGCGCGCCCATCTGCTGACGCCGGGCCGGATCATCCAGCAGCGACACGACCGCATCAGCCAGCGCGTCCAGGTCGCCGGGCGCGACCAGCAGACCGTTCTCACCATCATGGACGATCTCGCGGCAGCCCGGTATATCGCTGGCGACCGCCGCCCGCCCACAGGCCGCCGCCTCAATCAGCACCTTGGGCACCCCCTCGCCGTAGGTCGATGGCAGGCATACCAGATTCACCGCCGCGAAGACCTGCGGCATGTCATCACGCCGACCCCACCACTCAATCAGACCGGCATCCCGCCACGCGCTGAGCTGCTCCGGCGGCACCGCCTGCGGGCTGGTCGGCTCCGGATAGCCCGCCACAATGAATCGCGCCCGACCGCGCAGCCGCTCCGCCAGTTTGACGAAAGTACCCAGCCCTTTGCTCCACATGAGCCGCCCGGCAAACAGCACGCGCGGCAGATCGTCCAGCGGCTCCGGCTGCGGCGCGAACACGTCCATATCGACGCCGCTGCCCCGGATGAGCGTTGTTCGCGCCTCAGCGATTAGCCCGAGCTGGACGAAGCGCGCCCGGTCATCCGGATTCTGAAAGATCATCTGCGTGCGACGGCTGCGCAGCGCCAGTCGCAGCAGTGGCTGCACGCCCGCCCGCAGCAGACGCGCCTTCAGCCCAGCATCAACGAAGACGTAGCCCAGGCCGCTCATCGCGCTCACCACCGCCGGAATCCCCGTCAGACGCGCCGCCAGCCCGCCATACAGCACCGGCTTGATGCTCACCTGATGCACCAGATCAGGCCGCAGGTCGCGGTACAGCCGCACCAGAAAGGCCAGCGTCCCCAGCTCTGAGACCGGGTTGGTCCCGTGTTGTGCCAGCGGCAGCGGCGTAAATGGCAGTTGCGTCGCCTCAATCCTGGCGACCGCTTCCGCGTCATTGGTGGATGTCGCCACATGGACATCATAGCCGCGCTGGTGCGCCGCCAGCACCAGCGGCAGCCGGTGCGTCACGAAGAAACGCGGAATATTCACCACGTAGAGGATACGAGCAGGGCGATTGAGGTCGGGTTGTGTCATGCCCGCTATTGTAGTAGGAACCGCATGAAGAACAATCTGTAAGGCAAGTGTAGACTCAGTAAAGGTAACGTGATGTGCTGGCGTAGTAGTTAATTTTTTGCCTGAGGATTTCAGCAATGTTGAAACGGAAGAAAGCCTTGACCTCTCCGTATAGGCCAAATCTACGTTCTCGCAGTTTAGAACTCTCGATTAGACTTTCTACAGCCAACACATAGTCGTACATTCTTTGGCCAATCTGTTCGTGCTGGTCGTCATGTAACAATGCAACTCCCTTACCAAATTCAACCAATACATCTTGTATCTGCTGTATAAGTTTTGGGCCCGCAATATCGCGATACCTCTCAAATTGTCCTTTTGCAGTATCACACATGCTAATAATACCATCAACAGTTTGAGGCTCTCCGATTCGTATCGAGTACCCTCTTTCGCTCACATAGACCTTTACGATGGGCCAAACATATGTGGTTGCAAGAACGGTAGATAGTTGCTTGCAAATCAAGCCAGGAATGTATCCTAACCTCATCAGCTCAAGCAGATTCTCGTTGTTCTGAATTTCACCAAAGCGCTCCCACGTTGAAAAAGGGTGCTTCAAAAACAACTGGGTGATGCGTCGGAAGCCATCATCAAATGATCTTGTAAAGTCACCATATGTGTACTTTTCACACAATTCAGCATCTACAGTTCTTTCGCCTTCGAAAACGCGAGCAAGCGCAATTTTCTTATCAAATTTCTCCGCGTGTACTCGTTCTTTCTTACACCACTCACTGTGTAGGGAACCTGGTGTCATGACCAGTAAAAAGCAATCGCGGGACTCAATTTCGTTATAAAGCTGTTCAGGGAAAGGTCCTGCTTCGATATGTCGATCCCAAAAAACGTTCATGTACATACTTAATGAAAAAGCAAGCCTACGTGTGAAATCGAGTCCATCGTGATGGGAGTAACTGATGAATACACTTTGGCGTTCAGTTGACATCTATATATCCTCATGAACGTTTTTATAGACGGTAGACGCTCACACTTCGGCACGGATGTGGGCGTGGACGGCTTCCGGGCTGCTGAGGAAGAACACGCGGGGGACCAGATCAGGGGCGAGTGCCTCCCACGCGCGGACCGCCATCCGGACCACTACGTTGACCTCTCGCACGACGTACAGATTGCCAAAGCGCGGGTGCGCACTGCGAATCAAGCGGATAACCTGCGCGTAGGAACCAGGCGGTATCGTCATGTGTGCCACATGATCCATGCACAGAATGATGATGTGCACGCGCCCCTCCACACCATCGACCATCGCGTTCAGGTGCGGGTAAACCGCCCAGACTTCGTCCCACGTCCACCGCTCGAACAGCTTCAGCAGGATGGCGCGCTGATCGCTATCTTCCCAGGTGTAGTCTACCGGCATCGTCCGTGTCTCGCTTGATTTCTCCGTCCTCATTCTAGATCAGCAGACCCGCAAATTGCGTGAATGTTTCAAAATGTTATGAAATATAATGATCTGACAGGCCAGAAAGATGACCTATGTCACCTACGAATCTGCACGATGCGCCTCAGCAGGCCCTCATCCCCACCCGGATTCCACACTGACACGATTGGCGGATGTTTGCTATACTTCGCCTGTCAACAACATCTCAAGTGATTCAACAAGTAACCGAGGCACATACAGCCATGATTGACGTCAATCAGCTCCGCAAGGGCACGACTTTCACCCAGGACGGAGAACTTTATCGCGTATTGGATTACAGTCACAACAAGACGGCGCGTGGCGGTGCCACGATCCGCGTGACAGTCCGCAACCTGCGCAGCGGCAGCACCACCCAGATGACCTTCAACGGTGGCACCAAGGTCGAAGACATCCGCGTCGAGGGCCGCACCGTCCAGTATCTTTACGACGACGGCGAATTCCTGACCTTCATGGATATGGGCACCTATGAGCAGCCACAACTGCGCAAGGACATCTTCGGCGAGGATTTCATGTACCTCAAAGAGAACATGGAGATCAAGCTGAACAGCTTCAACGGCGAGATCATCGACTACGAAATGCCCAAAACCATGGAGTACAAAGTCGCTGAAGTCGAGCTGGCCGTCGCTGGCGACCGCGCCAACAACCCGACCAAACGTGTTACCCTGGAAACCGGGCTGGAAATTCAGGCACCGATGTTCATCAACGCCGGCGATGTCGTCAAGGTCAACCTGGAAGAAGGCACCTACATCACCCGCGTGAACAGCTAAACACGCTCGCCGCGAGCGCCCACTGCGAGCGCCCACATCCACAGCGCATAAGCCCCTTTCCACCGGAGAGGGGCCTGCAATGAAGCCTCCTCGCACGTCTGCACGCCCACGAATATTCACCGGAATCTATAGAATTCTAATACACCAGCGCTCGATCTTCTTGCTATTCGTCAATAAACTATGGTAGACTTTGTCGCAAGAGGCTCTCAAGCAATAGTGCTTAAAGACCCCGTGAACGAGAAACCCCGACAGCCTAAACAAATAGTGACGAAATCCCGGCCGTGCAGTCAACGATGCTGCTCGGCTTTTTGCGTTACGTCACACACGACGGAGCCTGCTCCGTTGGGGCTGCGGGGCTAGTAGAAAGGTAGCTGCTTGGACGACAGTAGTTCTAACTATCTCATCGTGAGTACCCTCCTCATTGTGCTGTACGCCCTGCTGACGCTGACGCATACCGCGTATAACAACGTGCGACAGTCAGCCCTGCAGGAACTCGCCTCGAATGGCAACAAGCGCGCACAACAGGCGCTGGCGATTCTGGCCCGTTCCGCGCAGTTCAGTGCGACTTACACCCTCCTGAGCATGACCCTGCTCTTCCTGATCGCCATCTTCGCCGGGCTGCATTTCCTGCTGCCCGCCCTGACCGCTGAGCCGGTCGCGGGGGATGCGGTCCTGTTCGGCAGCCTCGCCCTGGTCGGCGTTGGCATGCTGACGCTCGTACTCGGCAACAGCGTGCCAGAAGGCGTTGGCAGCGCCCATGCGGAGCCAATCGCCCTGATCCTGGCACCGCTTGTGCGGCTGCTGGTGCTGGTCACGGCACCGCTGGCGCTGGCCCTGGTCGCGCTCAGCCGGTTGATCGCCGGCTTGTTCGGCGGCGGTAAGCTGGTCTCCACCGTCACTGAGGAAGAGATTCTTTCCCTGGTCTACGAAGGCAATACCGAAGGCACCATCGAAGACCAGGAAAGAGAGATGATCTACTCCGTTTTGCAGCTTGATCAGACCGCCGCCCGCGAACTGATGACGCCGCGTATGGATATCGTCGCCGTGGACGTGCAGACCCCTCTGCCGGAAGCGCTGAAGACCTTCATTCAGTCTGGCTTCTCGCGCCTGCCGGTCTATGAGGAAAATATCGATAACATCGTTGGGCTGGTCTACGCCAAGGATTTGCTCAACCTGTGGCAGAAAGACGCCCTCAGCGCGGACCGTACCGTCCGCGATCTGACGCGCCCGGCCTACTTCGTCCCGGAGATGAAACACGCCGATGATCTGCTGCGCGAACTGCAGAACCGCAAGGTGCATATGGCCATCGTCGTCGATGAATACGGCGGTACCTCCGGCCTGGTGACGATCGAAAATCTCATCGAAGAGATCGTCGGCGACATCCTGGATGAATACGACATCCACGAAGAAGCCGAATACACCCAGAACGGCAACGGCGAGTACATCGTAGACGCCAGCATGGACCTCGACGACTTTAACGAACTGCTCGACGTAGAGTTCGACAGCGACGAGAACGACACGCTCGGCGGCTTCATCTACTCCCATGTGGGCCGCGTCCCGGATGAAGGCGAGATCATCGAAACAGAGGAACTCATCCTCAAGGTGCTCTCCATCGACGGCCGACGCATCCGCAAGGTGGAAGTCACACCCAGGCCGCCAGAAGAAACCGAAGCGACCGACACCAACCGGCTCAGCGGTAGCGGTTCCGCATCGGATGAGACGCCTACGGATACGGATACACCGCCCGCCCTGGCTGATGCCTCATGAGAGCGGTCAACATCGACGTAGCGGCGCTGGTGCAGCATGCCATCGCCGCTGCGGAACAGGCCTATGTGCCCTATTCGAACTACCGCGTCGGTGCCGCGCTGCTGACGCCCACCGGCCAGATGTTCACCGGCTGCAACGTGGAGAACGCCGCTTACCCGGCCTGCATCTGTGCTGAGCGAACCGCGCTCGTCAAAGCCGTCAGCGAAGGTGAGCGCCGCTTCAGCGTGATCGCCATCGCCACCCAGGACGGCGGCTCGCCCTGCGGCCTGTGTCGTCAGATGCTGGTAGAGTTCGCGCCCGATCTGCGCGTCATCACCTGCGATTTCAGCGGCGGTATCGTCCTCGATATGCCCCTGCGTGACCTGCTGGCGCATCACTTCGGGCCGGAGCACCTGCTCGACGATCAGCCCTGAGCCAGCCCACGCAGCGTGTGATCGCTTCATGATCGTACAGGGACAGTGGCGGGGCCAGCGCCTGACGCTCGCGCAGCAACCCGGCAGCCTCATTCTCAGTATTGGCGAACCCGGCCAGAATGCCGTCTTCAGCTATGACGGGGCGGGTCGCCTGTGGTCGGCCTATGTCGGCGACGTCAGCCACCGGCGCGGCCTGAATGGGCGCGTCCTCGCGAAGTGGCGCGCTGATAACCAGCGTCAGCGGCGCTGGCTGTCCCACACCGCAGCCGACCAGCTCATCGACCGCGCCCACTCCCTCACCTCCGATCTCATCACCGACCTGGACGCCGTCCGCGTTGATCTGCGCCGCCCGCTGCCCGCCCCCGTGCTGGCCACGCTGCGCCGCGCCGCCGCCTTCACGGTGGCTGCCGCCCACGCCGACCATAACGCTTACGCCCAACTTTATCAGCCCATCGGCATCCTGCCACCGGACGCCTATCTGTCGCTGGTCCTGCAGATGACGCTCGGTTGTTCGTTCAATACCTGCGCCTTCTGCGATTTCTACCGCGATCGCCCATTCCGCATTAAGTCCCCGGCAGAGTTCGCCGACCATGCCCGCGCCGTCCGCGACTACATGGGCGAGGGTCTGCCCCTGCGCAAAGGGATCTTCCTGGGCGATGCTAACGCGCTGGTCGTGCCCATGCGCCAGCTACTGCCGCTGCTGGATGCGCTCCACAGCGCCTATGACGTCGCGGCGATGGGCGGGCTGTATGCGTTTCTGGATGGCTTCAGCGGCGAGAAGAAATCCGCCGACGACTATGCCGAACTCGTCGCGCACGGGCTGCGCCGCGTTTACATCGGCCTGGAGAGCGGCGACAGCGATCTGCTGCGGCTGCTGCACAAGCCCGGCACCCCCGACGATGCCATCACCGCCGTCGCAGCGATGAAGCGCGCTGGCCTCTCCGTCAGCGTGATTGTGCTGCTCGGTGCGGGGGGTGCCCAGTGGTCGGCGCGCCATATCCGCAACACCAGCGCCGTCCTCAACGCGATGCCACTGACCAGCGAAGACCTGCTCTACTTTTCGGAGCTGGTCGTCACGGATGCGCTGCCCTATGCGCAGCTCGCCCTCAGCGACGACCTCGTCGCCCTCGATACGGCCGCCATGCAGCAGCAGGCCGCCACCATCCGCGCCAGCCTGACACATCCACAGCGCCCCCGCAGCAGCCGCTACGACATCCGCGAATTCGTCTATTGAGCGCTGCCCTGCCAGCACTGACGGCCTTGCGCCTGTTTCTCGCCCTGGGCGACGGGTTGGGGTGAGGTCTGCCCCCCGCCTGCGCGGGCTGCGTTCTGCTGTTATAATCGCGGATAGAACACATATGCGAGGTGACCGCCACCCCGGAGGCGACCCCCATGCAAAACCTGATGCAAACGCTGCGTGATGCGGATATTGGCCTGCTGGTGACGCTGGCGCAGGTCTGGCGCGTGGCGGATACCCGGCTCAACCTGGATGAACTCGTACAGGTCCTGAACGACGTCATGCGCGATCCACAGCGGGCGGAAACCGTCTGGGATGCGCTCGACGACCGGCAGCGCGGTGCCCTGCAAATGCTGCTGGCGAGCGGGCGCAAAATGCCGCTCAACCAGTTCGAGATCGCCTTCGGTAAAATCCGCAAGATGGGCAAGGGCGCTATCGAGCGCGAGCAGCCCCACCGCAACCCGCAGAGCACCGCCGAAGCGCTCTTCTATCGCGGGCTGATCGCGGAGAGCTTCGAACAGAGCGCCACCGGCATGCGTCCCATCATCTACGTGCCCGAAGAACTGGCCGCTGCTCTGCCCGTCCACAAGACCGCCTACGCGGACCTGGGCGAGGACCTGCCCGAAGAAGACGCCGACGCCCCGCTGACCTCCATCGACGACGGCATCATCGAATCGCGTCAGATGGCCGATACGTCCATCGTCGATGACCTGACCACCGTCCTGGCCTATCTGCGCGTTAACCCCGCCCTGGTCGAGGCCGACGACTTCGCCGAACTGGAAGCCGGTCGCCTGGAGCCGCACCTGCTCACCCCCGCTGAGGGCCGCCTGAGCTTTCTGCTGGGCGTGGGCATCAGCGCCAACCTGATCACCATACAGGAAGGGCGTGCTCACACCAATCGTGCTGGCCTGCAATCCTGGCTGAGCGCGCCACGCGGCCAGCAGCTCAAGACGCTGGCGGATGCCTGGCGCACAGCCAGGCTCTATCAGGAATTGTGGCACGTCCCCGGCCTGCACCCGGAACCCGACGGCCTGACCTACAACGCGCCCGCCGCCCGCGAAGCCGCCCTCAACCTGCTCAAGCGCTGGGCACCCGAGGACGAATGGTTCGCCCTGGACGAGTTCATCACCCGCGTCAAGCGCTTTGAGCGCGACTTCATGCGGCCCGGTGGCGATTACGACCGCTGGTACATCCGCAACGACGACAACGAGTACCTGCGCGGCTTCGAGAGCTGGGACGCCGTCGAAGGGGCCTGGCTGGAATTCCTGATGATCGGGCCGCTGCACTGGCTGGGCCTGGTTGATCTGGCTGAAGACGCCATCCGCCCGACCGTCTGGGGACGCGCCTTCCTGGGGCGGGTCGCCTGGCCGACGCCCAACATCCCGGAAGAAACCATCGCCTACGATGAAGAAGAAGACGTCCTGCTGGCCAGCCGCAAAGTACCCACGGTGGATCGCTTCCAGCTGGCGCGCTTCACGAGCTGGCTGCCCAGCGGCGACCCGTATCATTACATCCTCGATGCCGGTGGCATTGGGCGCGCCGGGCAGCAGGGCATCACGACGGCGCACATCGTCAGCTTTCTGACGCGCCACCTGGGCGAACCACTGCCGCCCGCGCTGGCGCAGCGCCTCGATGCGTGGCAGGGCGGCCCTCAGGCCGATGTCAGCTTCGAGCGGCTGCTCGTCATGCGCACGACCACCCCTGACCTGCTCGACCGCCTGTACGATGATCCCAATTTCCGGCGCTACATGGGCGCTCGTCTGGGGCCGATGGCGGTCGTCGTCCGTGCGGAGCAGGCCGACGCGCTGAAAACCGCGCTGGGCGATGTCGGCATCAACGTTGAGATCTTCAGCTAGCCGATCCCTGATGCAGCGCGTCGTCTACCTGGGCCTGCCCATCCTGATTTTCGTTCTGCTCGCTCTCGCAGTGGCGGCACAGTCCGCGCCCCCGGCGGTAGCGCCCCCGGCGACAGCGCCCCCCGCCGACCGCAGCGACCTCAGCCGCCGCCTGCTCGGCAGCGTCCCGGCGCGGCTGCGGCTGCCTGTCGCCGTAGGCGAGCGCGCCATCTTCCCCGTCAGCGACCATCAGACGCAGGCCATCACCCCGGTTGAAGCCGTCCGCCTCATCGGTGACGACATGTTCAGCCTGTGGCTACAAACAGACGCGGTCGCCATCCCCGGCTCGGCGCAGCGCTTCGCCGCCGCCTACCGGGATCAGTTGACGCCGACCCTGCGCGAGCTGTGGGGCCACCCGCCGCCACCGGGCCTGCCCATCCTGTTCACCACGCACACCAGCCCTGGCACCGCCGCCTATGCCGACCTCGACAGCCCATACGGGCCGCTGCTGGTGATCAACCTGCGCGCCACCGGCCCTGATCTGACCAGCCCCTACGCCCTCAGCCTGACCGCCCACGAACTGCAACACCTGATCCGCGCCCGCTTTGATCCAACGGAAGCGACCTGGCTCAACGAGGGCTACAGCCTGTTCACGGAGCGGCAGCTCGGCCTGTATGATGCGGCGCTGTTACAGTTCGAGGCGGCCTATCGCCAGCGGCCCGGCATAGCCCTGGCGGATTGGTCTGACGAGGGAAGTCTGGCGAGGCACTACGGCGCGGCGGGGCTGTTCGTCAACGCGGTATACGACCGATTCGGCGTGGAGGGCGTGCGCGAACTCAGCACGGCCCCCGGCGATGGCTGGGCCGCCGTCCGCCACCTGCTCGCCAGAGAGGGGGTGCCGCTGGCGGATTTCCTGGGCGACTGGATACTCGACACGTTAACGCCCCCCATCGACAGCCTGCCGGTGACGGCCCTGCCGCACGTCCACGTCAACGCCGACGCGCTGCCAACGGCCACCACCTTCTACGATCTGACGCCACTCGCTGACGCGCTCACCGACGCCGCGCTCACCGACGCCGCGCTCACCGACGCCGCACTCACGCTTGATCTGCGCCTGCCGCAGCCCGCGCAACTGCTGCCGCTGCCCGTCACGGAGAACGTCTTTCTGTTTGCGCCCGTCAGCGAGAACAGCAACCCCTCCCTGACGCGCCGTTTCGACCTGCGCGGCGTGTCACAGGCGCGCCTGCATTACCGCCTCTGGCTCGATCTGGAGGCGGGCTATGACTTCGCCTATGTTTCAGTCAGCGTGGACGACGGTCAGACGTGGGCGCTGCTGCAAACACCGCACATGGTCGCCCCGGATGCCAGCGGGCGCGCCTATGGCCCCGGCTACACCGGCACCTGGGACGACTGGCGCAGCGATACGCTCGACCTGGACGCCTACACCGGGCAGCAGATCCTGCTGCGCTTTGAAGCCGTCGCGGACGGTGCCATCGCCCACGCCGGCATCGCCCTGGACGACCTGCACCTGCCGGAGATCGGCTATGTCGCGGATTTCACATCAGATGAAGGCGGCTGGCAGCGCCACGGCTGGCAGCGGACGCGCAACCAGCAGCCCGCCTGGGCGCTGGTGCAGTTGATTCAGTGGACGCCGCAGGGTCGTCAGGTCACGCGCTGGCAGCTCGACGGCAGCGCTTCCGTCACGCTGGAACGCGATCCGACAGCGGAGCGCGTTCTGCTGGCGGTGACGCCCTTCGCTGAGGTGCCGTTCGCGGGCCTGCCTTACGCGCTTACTCTGTATGCTGCCGACGAATGAGGCGTATGGGGGCAGGCTTTACCCGCCACACTTTGAGCGAGCAGCCGCGTCTATCACCTGATTTTTGCAGTTATGGGATGAAGGGCAATTTCAACGGTCAGTGCCAGTAGGTCTCATGCGCGACCAAGCCAGACGCGGTATCCTCTGCGGCGTATCTGCGGCCAATCCACAGGCCACGCAGGCAAGTAACCACCCATCCCATGAGGAGAAGCCCATGTCCGCACCGTTAGATGGAATCCGCGTACTGGACCTGACGCGCCTGCTGCCCGGTGCGGTGTGTACGCTGCTGCTGGTCGATATGGGCGCGGAAGTCATCAAGGTGGAAGACCCCTTCGCCGGGGATTACGCACGCTGGATGCCGCCGCTGCACGCCGGCCAGAGCGCCTTCTTCCGCGCGACGAATCGCGGCAAACGCAGCATCGCGCTCAACCTGAAGCAGGCCGACGGCCAGCGAGCGCTGCATCGCCTGGCTGCCTCAGCGGATGTGGTCGTGGAGGGCTTTCGTCCGGGGGTGACGGCCCGGCTCGGCTGTGATTATGCGACGCTGCGTGCGATCAACCCGCGCATCGTCTACGCCGCCCTCAGCGGCTGGGGACAGGATGGGCCATACGCGCCGGTCAGCGGGCATGACCTCAACTATGTGGCGCTCAGCGGCCTGATCGGTGCCATGCGGACGCCGCAGCCGCTCGGCGGGCAGGTGGCCGATGTCGCCGGGTCATATGTGGGCGTGATGGGGATACTTGCCGCGCTGCTGCGCCGCGATCGCACGGGCGAGGGCGCATATATCGACGTCAGCCTGATGGAGAGCGCGCTGCCCTTCGTGGCGCACAGCTTCATCGAAGCTTCGGTGAGTAATACGCGCGGCGTCCAGGGTGGCCTGACGGGGGGCATGGCCTCTTATGACGTGTATATCAGCAGCGATGGTCAGGCGATGGCGCTTTCCGCGCTGGAGGCACACTTCTGGGCGAACTTCTGCAAAGCAGTTGATCGGCCGGATTGGGTCAGCCGCCAGCACGACGCCGATCAGGAAGCCCTGCGCGACGAACTGACGGCGCTCTTCGCGACGCGCACCGCTGATGAATGGGACGCACTGCTCGGCCCGGCGGATTGCTGCTTCATGCGCGTGGTCGCGCCGCGCGATCTGCCCGATGACGCGCACATTCAGGCGCGGGGCGCGCTCGGCCTGACGGAATCGGGCCTCCCCTGGCTGCGCAGCCCGATTCGCATGGGGTCAGATTTACCGCTCGCGCCGCAGTCCGCGCCAGATCACGGCGAGCACACGCACGCGATCCTTGCCGAGGCCGGTTACAGCGATGACGAGATCGCCGCGCTGCTCGCCAGCGGTGCCGCCGGCAAGCATCAGAAAGCAGAGTAAGGTGAAACGATCCCAGGGGCTGATTGCAGCCAGCCCCTGACGTATGCTGTTCTGCTAGCTGCTGCTCGTATCCGCCTTGACGGCTGCCAGCGTCGGCAGGCTGAAGTGCTCGCGGATTTTGTCCTCGATCGCGTTGCGGATCGCGTCGTTCTCGCGCAGGAACTGCTTGGCGTTCTCGCGGCCCTGGCCGATGAGTTCGTCGTTATAGCGATAGAACGCGCCGCGCTTCTCCACGACGCCGATCTGTTCGCCAATGTCGATGATCTCACCGACTTTGCTGATGCCGCCTTCGTAGAACATGATGTCGAACTCGCACTCGCGGAAGGGCGCGGCGACTTTGTTCTTCTTCACCTTGACGACCGTACGGTTACCGACGGCATCGCCACCGGCCTTGATCGTCTGCGTACGGCGAATATCAAGGCGGACGCTGGCGTAGAACTTGAGGGCGCGGCCACCGGGCTGCGTCTCAGGATTGCCGAACATGACGCCGACCTTCTCGCGCAGTTGGTTGGTGAACACCAGCGCGACGTTGCTCTGCTTGACGGCACCGGCCAGCTTACGCAGGGCCTGGCTCATCAGGCGGGCCTGCAGGCCGACATGAGCATCGCCCATCTCGCCTTCGATCTCCGCGCGCGGGACGAGGGCGGCCACGCTGTCAACGACGATGATATCCAGCGCGGAGCTGCGTACCAGCGTCTCGGTGATTTCCAGCGCCTGCTCGCCCGTATCGGGCTGTGTGACCCACAGCCGATCGAGATCAACGCCGATGCGCTGGGCATAGCTCGGGTCGAGCGCGTGCTCCATATCGACGAAAGCGCAGATGCCGCCGCGCTTCTGCGCTTCGGCGACAACGTGCAGACACAGCGTCGTCTTACCGCTGCTCTCCGGGCCGTATATTTCAGTAATGCGGCCCTTGGGGAGGCCACCCACGCCGAGGGCAATATCCAGGCCCAATGAGCCGGTCGGGATGGTGTCGATCTGCAACTGAGCGCCTTCGCCCAGGCGGATGATCGTCCCGTCACCGTAGCGCTTGGTGATGTCGGAGACAGCAGCATCGAGCGCCTTGACGCGGCCCTGGTCTGCACCGTTGAGCATCGGCGCGTCGTCAGTCTTTTTGGTGGAAGTGCGTTTAGCCATGCGGATTCGTCCTGTCTCTGTCTCTCCGGGGTGATGGACCGGGCTGTTTCGCCGTCACCCACTGTTTGTCTAGTTTAATGCAATCTGGCGCTTTTGCGACAGCACCCCTCGCGGCGCTGCGCCAGGTGCCGTGCAGGTTTCGTAGATCATCAGCATAGCACAAAGGTTCTAGCTGAGCAAGTAGGGAATTATGATGCAACCAATTCTCAAAATTACCGCCGAAATCCGCCAAATGGACGGGTCGATTGGACTGCGCATCAGTTGACCACGGGGCTATAATAGCCAGCGGGTCAGGAGCAAAGCATTCATGCATATTGAAGACAACTTCATCACCGGCATCGATCCTTTCTGGAAAAAGACGCAGATCGGCAGCGGGCAGGTCATCCGCAGACAGCGCGCCCTCTGGCTGACGCTGCTGCCCTCCAACGGCGCTGGCATACCTCAGACGCAGCCCGACAAACCCGCTTACAGCGACGCTCAGATCACCGACTACGACCCACAGAAACGCGGCTTCAAGCTCATGCCGCCCCTGACGCTTGAGGTGCGCGCCTTCAGCAGCCACCACCCCCGGCAGCTCGTCGGGACGGCGGGCTTCGGCTTCTGGAACCATCCCTACCAGCCCGATCAGCGCGGCTTTCGGATACCGCAGGCGTTGTGGTTTTTCTTCGGCGCGCCCCCGAACCGGATGCCGCTCGCACTGGATGTCCCCGGCGATGGCTTCAAGGCAGCCACCTTCGACGCCCGCCGCCCCGCCTTCTTCGCGCTGCTGCCGCTGGCGCTGCCGGGCTTCCTGCTGATGCGGATTCCCTGGCTGCATCGCCGCCTTTGGCCGATCGGCCAGCGCGCCCTGGGCGTGACGGAAGCCGCCCTCAGCAGCGACCTGCTGACCGATACGCATACCTACACGCTCGACTGGCACGCAGACGGGGCACGCTTCGCCGTAGACGGCGAGACGGTCATGGAGACGGCGACCGTCCCGCACGGGCCGCTGGGCTTCATCGCCTGGATGGATAATCAGTATGCCGTTGTCACGCCCCAGGGACAGTTCGGCTTCGGTGTATCAGCGGTCGGGCCTGCGCAGTCGCTGGTGCTGGAATCTATCCGGCTCACCAGCCCCGATTGAGCAACAGTCATCGCTTACGGGGATGTTCGATCAGTTCGCCGTCATCGCCCAGCATGTAACCAATGCGATCTTCAACGCCCGGCTCCGATAGCCGCTGCTTAAGCGCGTATAACTGCTCGTCGCTGAGGTCGCGCAGCACCGCATCGAGCCGGTCGCGCTTGCGCTTCTCGCGCTCGCTATCGCTGAGCTGCTCCGCCTTGCTCTCACTGCTGCTCCCCGTGAACATCTCCGGGGGTGCCCACATGAAGACCATCGCCACCACCAGCGGAATGAACAGCACAAAGCCCAGGCCGATCACCCAGGCACCGATGCTCTGCATTGCAAAATACAGCATCGCCAGATACGTCAGCCACAGAATCGTGGTGACAGTGCCTTTAATCATAACAGCCATAGGGAGGCCCTCACTTGCTCGTCGTCTCGCAGTCGATCATCACACCTGTGTCAGCTTCAGCGCCGGCGAGAGGCTTCCACTTCATCGATCAGGTCTTCCTCGCGCATGAGATGAATCAGCCGGTCCTCGACATCAGGATCATCGCGCAGCCGCTGCTTAAGCGCGTACAACTGCTCATCGCTGAGATCGCGCAGCACCGCATCGAGCCGGTCGCGCTTGCGCTTCTCCTGCTTCGACAGCCCCCGACGCTCCGCCCGGTCATGGCTCTGCCCACCTTCGACCTGTCCCCAGTTCCAGACGAAGCCGTTGAGGATGGCCAGGATGCCGCCCATCAGGAACAGCACCGCGACGACCTCACTCCCCAGGTCTTCGCCCAGGACGATAGCCACCGCCACCAGCGAGGCCCAGGTCAGGAATGTAAACGTCAGCTTGAGGATGGTGGTACAGCCCATTACGACAGACCTTAGATCATGTTGCGGCTGACGCCCCCCTTAGACTGCGCCAGCCTATCGCCTGCAAGACACTATAGCGTATTTTGTGATGCCGAAGTTGCACAATCAGTTGCACAATCAGTTGCACAATAATCGGCATCAATCCGCGCGACACTGCGCGATGAACGCCTCGAAGAGCGCCGCCGAGGAATCGCCCATGCGCTCAGGGTGCCACTGCACCCCGATGCGGCGACCGTCCACACTCTCGACCGCCTCAACGATGCCATCCGGGCTGGTGGCGGCGACGCGCAGCCCCACGCCAATATCGACCACCGCCTGCCGGTGATACGTGTTCACGACCAGCTCCGGCTGCTGAAAGATGCGCGCCAGGCGGCTGTCCGGTATCAGGCGAACCGGGTGATCCTGCCCGCCCCGGCTGGCGCTGTGCTCAAAGGACCCGTTATGCTGCTGCGTCAGATCGCCATAGAGCGTGCCGCCCGCCTGCGCATTGATGAACTGCATCCCATAGCAGATGCCCAGCATGGGCTTGCCTTCCATCGCGGTGTAGATGAGCGTATCGGTCGTATCGCGCGCCGGATCGACGGGGGGCAGGTCCTCGGGCAGGCTGCCGATCAGGCCGCGCACAATGCCCGGCCCGCCCGTGATGACCAGCCCATCCAGCAGCGCGGCGAAATCCGCCGCCGCTTCCGGCGTATCGAGCAGCGGCACAATCAGCGGCAGCCCGCCCGCCTGCTCGATGGCGCGCACGTAGGCCCCGTGCAGCATTTGATAATCATGTTCGTAACTGGTGGTGATGCCAATGCGTGGTCGGCTCATGGTTGCACCCGTTGGTGATACGTCAAACGTGCCATTGAATCGCTGCCATTATACGCCCGGATACGCAGTGCATATACTGTGGATACACCGCGACCGATCAGATCAGGCACTGCCAGCGCACGCCCCGACAATCCTCATTTAACCTGACGCTTTGCCTGCGCGAAGATGTGTGCCAGATAAATACTAAATGAATCAGCCGTGAGCGAGCTTGGTAGCTTCGCCACGAATGGCTTTACACATTTGTGTCATATGGCACGCCAAAGGCGTACTATATGACATTCCGATGGGCCTGCGATGTTGGCTATGCTGAAACTGAAGCGCGACATTAACGCTTCGTGAATTGCTGTGCCAGGACAGGAAGGTCCTAACGCCGATCCACATCCTCAACCTCAGTCCGCAGTGATTAATCAGGCACTGCAACGGCCGTACGGTACTTATTTCGATAAGCCTCTCTCCCTATCGTGCGGGTGCTCGTTCTCACCCATCTCACAGTTCAATTTCTCCAGGGGGGGAAAGATGAAGTTTGTATCGATGGCTTTTCGAATTCTCAGAGCAATCTTCAAGACACTCCGTCTCGCGCTGCCGAAATTAGGCGTGGGCTGGATGTTCGCCCTGTTGACCATCAACTTTAACCGCATCGCCATTCACGAGCTGAACATTGTGGCAGTCGCCGTGACGAGCATGCTGGCGATGCACTATTTCCTGTCACCCTTCCAGGTGATCACCGGGCGTATCGCCGATAAGCATCCGATCTTCGGACTGCGGCGCACGCCTTACCTGATGTTCGCCGCGATCGCTTCGGGCCTGTCGTTCATGCTGCTGCCGTCACTCGTCCATGCGATGGGCACCGGCGCACCGCTGGCCTACCTGGGCGGCTTCGGCTTCTTCGTGCTGTTTGGCGTGGCGATTGCCGTCTTCGGTGATTCGCACCATTCGCTGATTGCGGAAGTCACAGAGGCACGGGCGCGCGGTGGCGTCATGGCCGTGGTCATGACGTTCACGGTGATGAGCACCATCTTCGCCGCGGTCATCATGAACGCGGTCATGCCGGAATACACGCCAGAGAGCATGCAGACGCTCTACAACCTGACGCCCTGGATCGTGATTGGTTCGGCAGTGCTGGGCATCGTCGGCATGGAAAAACGCCTCACCGGCGAAGAACTGCAAGCCTCGATCGAGCGTGCGAAGCTGGTCGCCCCGGCAGGCAACCCGATCGCCGTGGCGATCGAAGTCCTGCGCGAGAACAAGCAGGCCTTCAGCTTCTTCGTCTTCGTCTTCCTGTCGATCTTCGCCATCTTCCTGCAGGATAACATTCTGGAAGTCTTCGGCGCGGAGGTCTTCGGCATGTCGCTCGAAGAGACGACCAAATTCCAGCCAACCTGGGGCGGCGGCGTGCTGGTCGGTATGGCGATCATGGGCGTGATCAGCGTGAGCTTCAACGTCAGCAAGCGCAATATCGCCATCCTGGGCGCAGTCGGCACGGCGATCGGCATGATGGTGCTGGCCTCCGCCGCGATCACCGGCACCGCCACGATGGTCACCCCCGCGCTGATGGGCATGGGCTTCTTCACGGGGTTCTTCAACGTCGGCGCGCTGGCGATGATGATGGATATGACCGTCGACGGCGCGACGGGCCTCTATATGGGCCTGTGGGGTATGGCGCAGGCGTTCGGCATGGGTGCCGCCTCGATCGGCAGCGGCGTGCTGCACACCGGTCTGATCGAAACTGGCCTGCTCAGCCCGAACGGCGCGTACTTCTTCATCTTCGGCCTCGAAGCGCTGGGCATGGCGGCTGCGGCGATCATCCTGTGGAGCATCAGCGTCAAGCGCTTCCATGGCATCCATCAGGAACGCCTCACGAGCCAGGACGCCCTGCGCGCGATGGAAGTCGGCGCGGTTGCGTAGGCCAATCTGCATATGACGGACAAGAAATCCGATCAGTTTTCGTTTGATGCGCGTGTCGCCCGCCGGTATAATCGCCAGCGGGCGCACCCGCCTGAGGTCGCCGCCCAGATCGGCGCGGCGATCGCGTCTCAGGCACAGCCGCTGGCCGGGTCAGTGGCACGCGTGCTGGAACTGGGCGTCGGCACCGGGCGCATCGCCTGGCCCGTGCTGGACGCCGGTTGTCGCGTGATCGGCATGGACATCGCTGAGCAGATGCTGGACGAGGTCTTCTCGACAGCACCTGACCGCCAGCGCAGCGAGCTACCGCTCATCCGGGCGGATATGCACGCGCTGCCACTCGCTGAGCACACGTTTGATGCAGTGCTGGCCGTCCACGTCCTGCACCTGGCCCGCGACTGGCGGCAGGTGATGGACGAGGCGCTGCGCGTCCTGCGGCCAGAGGGCGTCTTTATCCAGGGCGATGACTGGATCGACCCGGAATCGGTGGTAGGCAGCCTGCGCGACGAACTGCGCCGGCACGCCGTGCGGCTCAAACCGGACCTGATGCCGCCATCAGCGCGGGCGGCGCAGCGTGCCGCATTCACGGAGCAGCCCGGCGGGGCCGTGCAGCAGATCATCGCCGCTGAGTGGACAACCTACGTCAGCCCGGCGGAGCGGCTTAAATCGGTGGAAGAACGCACCGACGCCGAAAGCTGGATCCTGACGCCGGACCTGTTCGACGCGATGCTGGTGCATCTGCGCGACTACGCGGCGAATATCTGGCCCGACCTGGACGAACCGCAGCCAGTGACGCGCCGCTTTATCCTGAAAGTCAGTCAAAAGGAACGTTGAGGACTTCGTGATCAAACTCAGCCAGCCCGGGATCGTCATCGTTGGAGGAGGGCCTGCCGGTCTGGCGACTGCGTTGTATCTCGCTCAGCGTGACCCTGCCCTCGCCGCACACACACTCATTCTGGAAGCACGCAACCACCCCCGCCCGAAGTTATGCGGCGGGGGTATTACCGTCCACGGCGAAGAACAACTGGAGCGCCTGGGCCTGCACCTCGACGTGCGCGCCTTCACCGCGCACCGGCTGATCTTCCGGCTGGGCAAGCGTGATTTCATCGTCGACTACCCCGACGCCATGCGCGTCATCGAGCGCGCCGTCTTCGATGCAGCCCTGGCGGAAGCCGTCCAGGCGCAGGGTATCCAGCTCAACAGCGGCGAGCGCGTGCTCGATTTACAGCTCTGCCCGGATCACGTCGAGCTGACGACCAACGTTGCCACCTACCGGCCGCGTGTCATCGTCGCCGCCGACGGTGCCAACAGCACCATCCGCCGCAAGCTGAAGATGTTCAACACCGTGGGGATCGCCCGTCTGCTGCGGACGATGACGCCCGTTGACCCACAGCAGGAACCCCTCTGGCGCGATCAGGCCGCCGTCTTTGATTTCTCGCCTGTGCTGCATGGTATCCAGGGCTACATGTGGGATTTCCCGACGTATGTCGGCGACCAGCCCTTCATCAATCGCGGCATCTTCGACAGCCGGATCGTGCCGCAGCCCGCCACGGAGCGCGAACACGGGGCGTTCAAGCGTGCCTTCGCCCGGGGCCTGCATGACCGCGCCCTCGACCCGGACGCCACGCCGCTCGAAGGCCACCCGGTGCGCTGGTTTCAGCCGGATGCCAGCTTCTCTCAGCCGCATGTGCTGCTTGTCGGGGACGCTGCCGGGGTCGATCCACTGCTGGCCGAGGGGATTTCCTACGCGATGGAATACGGCGCTATCGCCGCCGAGACGCTCAGCGCGGCCTTCAGGAGCAATGATTTCAGCTTTGGCGATTACCGCCAGCGCCTGCTGACGCATCGCCTGGGGCGGCTGCTGCAGCGGCGGGCCTGGCTCGCGCTGCACCTTTACCAGCATCGCTACCCGCCGATGTGGGCGCTGCTGTGGCGTCTGGCGAGCTACTCGCCGAAGTGGGCACAGCGCGGCGTCGGCTCATCGCTGGCACTGCTCCCCGCCTGAGCGTGCTCAGGCTTCTTCTGATTTCGAATACGCGCACAGTTCACGCCTGCGCAGTTGCGACATCAAAAAGCGCCTGATGTTCTCAGACGCTATCAGCCACGCAGAAGAAAATCCCCCGCGTGCTGCCGGTGATGACTGCGATTTTCATTTGTGGCTCGTCGGCAGCGAGACGCCCGATTACTGCTTATCCCGCTGCCGATCCGTATCGTTACAGAAGCGATGCAGCGCCGGTTACTCTTCGGTTGGCTCATTATCGCGCCAGGTCACCCAGACGCTGTAGGCAAGCGGTGCGAAGAACAGCACCGAAATGCCGAAGGTGATCAGAAATGGTGGGCTGAGGACATAGTCCCAGAAGTTCACGAACATCATAATGTTATCTACTCCTCGTAAGTGGCGCTGTGCGCCCTCAGATGCCGGTGAGTTTAGCCAAATTTTATCACCTGCGCGATAACCACGGAACGACTTCCTCAGCCCGCGCAGGCGATAGCGAACTGGCCCTACTGACGCGGAACGGCCAGATTAGCGGCGAAGCTGTTTACAATGCCAGGCACGGCTTCAGCGAATGCGGCGTATTCATCATCATCCAGCCCGGAGAAGTGTGAAGTCAGCGGCACATGATAGATGAAGTAGGTATCCGCCGTGTTCACGATGTTCTCGTAATCGCCCGGGTAGCTGCCGATCTGCTCCCAGTACTGCGATTCTGAAAGCGCCTCAATGGAGAAGATCGGGGCGCGCACGTTTCTTTCAGGGTTGGGGATGAAGTTGAACGTCACGCTGTTACCGGTGTTTTCCGTCTCAAACTGGTCAACCCAGCCTTCCGGCACCGTGATGGAGAAGTTGTAGATTGGCCCGCTGTTGTAGCCATCGACATAACGGATCGGGCGCACGACGACGGCACTTTCGACGTCCTCGACCGCCAGGAACTCGAAGTTACCAGTCAGGGCACGCGGACCACAGCCGGTCAACAGCACCCCCACCAGCACGACCACGATGATGAGAAAAGTGAAACGGTAGCGTGTGGCCATCATATCCTCCCGATTGATGGAATGCAGATGTAGAAGTTGGTTTCAAGATGCATCGCGTATGGTCTCACCCTGTAAGGTTTTATCCAAAGGTTCACCGCGTAATCTCTAACCAGACAATGCTCGTTGCGCAGTCGCCCACGCAAGTGATGCCAGTAATTAATGTCACAAACGCGGCGGATCGCCCATCAGCAGCCGATGAGAAGCGCTGCTAGAAGGCCAACTGATCCGCCGGGATTTCTTCCACGCCCTGCCACGGCATCCTGATTTCCTCGACCTGCAGGCGGCGTCCCAATCGCACGACCAGGACGACCAGCACACTCGCCAGCAGCAGCAGCGAGATCGAGTAGACCGCCGTATAGCCAATAACGACGTTGTCCGTCAGCGCCTGCGCGATGTCGCGGATCAGCCCGCCGCCGATCACGCCGAAGCCCTGCGCCATCGCCTGCACGATGCCCCAGATCCCCAGGAACAGCCCGGCGTGGCTGATGTCCGTCAGCGACATGACCAGGATCACGCTGCCCACCAGGAACAGCCCGCGTCCCATGCTGATGAAGCCGACGCCCACGCGGAACGGATCGATAAGCATGTCGTTGCTGGCATAGCTGATGATGCCGAAGCCCGCGACGCCGACCAGACAGCCCAGCCCGATCAGCATGACCGGGGCCTGTTTACGCCACAGCAGCCAGCCCGCCCCAACAACGCCGACAATCGTCATGACGCCCCACAGCGCCGTGAGCTGCATCGTCGCGGAGACGCTCATATCCAGCACCTGACCGCCGTACGGCTCCAGCAGCACGTCATGGGTGGCAAAGGCCATCGTCGCCACGAAGATCACCGCAAACAGACCTTTGAGCGCCTTCTGCTCGCCCAGCTTGCGGATAGACTCCCACAGTGACAGGCGGATGCGTACCGTATCCATAGCGGAGATGATCGACCCATCCGGGCGCAGCCGCTCCTGGCCGAACAGGGCAATCACCGTCAGGATGACGAACACGATCGCCGATCCCTGCATCACCTGGATCAGCAGCTTGTGGTTGTAATCGTGCAGCAGTCCGCTGACGATCACCGCGCTGACGATCGTCCCCAGGATCAGCATCATCCACAGGATCGAGATCACCTTGCCGCGCTCTTTGGGCGGCGTGATATCGCTGACGAGCGCCAGATAGATCGTCTCGACAATGCTCACCCCGGCCCCATAGCCGAGGAAGATCACCACGCAGATCAGGAACGCCATCCAGAACGGCAGCGTGCCATCCCCGCTCAGCAGGATCAGCGCGAAGGGCGCGCAGGCCAGCCCGCCGAACGTCAGCATGACGCCGAAGACGAGATAAGGCGTGCGCCACCGGCCCATCGAGCGCGCCTTATCTGATCGATAACCGATCATGGCGCGCACCGGCGAGATAAAGTAGTGCAGGGCGATCAGCAAACCGACGATGAAGGCAGGAATGTTAAGGTCCGTGATCAGCACCCGATTGAGCGTGCCCGAAATCGGTGCCAGCGACAGGCCAACGCCGAACTGAAACAGGCCCAGCCGCAGGATACGCAGCCACCAGCGGGCCGTATCATGACGCTCAAACCATTTCACAACGGGCCGCAGCGGCAGGCTGAAAAGTTCAATCAGCAGGATCAGCAGCCAGGTTAGTGGTCGGGTGATCAGGTTCATCGTATGCCTCACTTGCTCGGTGCGGCCAGAATTTCAGCGGCGAGTTCCGCCGTGACCTCTTTGAGGCCGCGCTGCTGCGCCGCCCCCTCGACTTTCATCTGTAACTCCCGGCTGGCGCTGATGCGGGCCAGGAAGGGCATTTTTTCCAGGGCGTCGTCCAGCATGGCCTTCGCCTCAGCCTGCCACGGCAGATTCCCCGGCGCGGGGCCGGTCGTCTTCTGACCGTTGGCGGCGGGTGGGCCGAAGCCAGCCGGTGCCTTCTGATAGGCCGTATCCAGCGGCAGGAACGTGAACAGCGCTTCGTACAGCCGGTTGACAATTTCCTGCACGATGTAGACCGTACCCCGGTAGCCCATGAAAGGCGTCCCGACGGAACGGCGCACGATCGGCCCGGGGAACGACGCCGGGATGAAGTTCGTCATCCGCGCACCGCCCTCTGCCAGATAAATCTTCTCGTTGATCGACCCGAAGACGAAGGTCGGCGGGCGATCATGCAGTTGCTTGCGCAGCGCGTCGTTATCCAGGTCATCCGGGCGACGAGGGCGGGCCACGCTCAGCGTGATAGGCATACCCAATTCCTCGCCCAGGTAGGCCGTCAGGCCCTCGACATAAGTCCGCGTGGCGACAAAGCCGATCGTCGTCGTCGGGAACCAATCGCTCTGTGGGCCGCGCCACAGGTCCCATACGGCCTGCAGCGTCGTAGCTTTTTCGTGCTTGATGAACGCGGCGGCCTGCTCCGACGTGCCGAGCCACTCGCCCAACTGCCTGACGAAAGCGTTCGTCTGGCGCATGCCCATCGGCGCGTGCAGCCACGGCTGGCCCAGTGAATCCGCCAGCGTGTGCCCGAACTCTTTATACAGCACCACGTTGATCTGCGCCTTCGCCAGTTGGGCGATGTCGCTCAGGCGGGTCTGCATCGGGAAGATCACGTTCACACGACCGCCCGCGCCTTCGATCAGGCGGCGGACTTCGTGCAGATCACTGGTGGAGTTGAAGCAGCCATACGTCGGCCCGATGATATTGACCAGGCCCGGCTCGACTTCAACGTCGCTGGCGGCGGCTGCGCCGTAGTTATCCCATAGCCATTGCAGCACGCGATCGCGGCCTGCCCATTCGTCCTCCGTCAGCGATTCGCTGTGATAGAAGGTCGTGCCGGGCTGCAGCCGCGTGACCAGATCGCTCAGATCAGAGCCGATCATCTCGCTCTCGGCAGTGCTGATGACGATCAGGTGCTTACCGGCCAGCAGGCCCTCATCGCGCAGACCTTCATAGGTCCGCTTGACGGCTTCCGCTGTGCCGCTGCCGCCGACTTCCGCCTCGGTGATGACCGAGGGCGTGATATTTTCGATATGGGGGACGGCGTCCGTGTAATCCGGGACGGCGGTCGCCACCAGGTTAAAGCAGCCAATCGGCGCATCACAGATCACGTGCACATCCGGCATGGGGCAGATCGCCCAGACGGCTGCCCAGTAACTGCTGGTATCTGGTATATCGCGGATGATCCTGCTCACTGCGCCGACTCCAACGTGAAGAACTCATGCATCCACTGGTAGCTGGCATCGCGCGCTAGCATCTGCTGGATGAAGCCCAGCGTCGCGCCCATGCCGGCACTCAGGAAGAAGGGCCGCGAGGCGAGCTGATTCGTGAAGTACAGCGCCGGGATGCCGCGCTCTTTGGCGATGCTGGCGAAGGGCGTCGTGCCCAGCACCAGATCAGGCGCGTAAGCATCCAGCGCGGCCACGTCATCTTCCAGCGTCTTGCGATAGACAACTTCTTTGGTGCCGCGTGCCTTCAGCCACATCTCGTCCGGGATTGTCAGCGGATCCGCCCCGATGGACGTCGACACATACGGGACTTCCGCCCCGGCCTCGACGAGCAGCCGCGCATAGGCGACTTCGCTGCCTTCGTAGCCAGTCACCAGGATGCGGCCAGAAAGCGGCTGCGCATTGAGGAGCGCCTGCGCCCGCTCGCGCTCCGCCTCCGCGACCTGTGTCACCAGCGCCGGGTCCAGTTCGAGCAGCGTGCCAATGGCCTTCAGCCAGGCGTAAGAGCCACTCGCGCCGACCGGTGCCCCACCCACGACCGGGATACTCCACGACCGGAACAGAGAGACGGTCTCCTTGTAGAACGGGTGCAGCGGGGCCACCGCCCCGACCCGCCCAACACGGCGCAGATCATCCAGAGAGCGACCCGGCAGCGCAATCGTACCGGTGACGCCCATCTGCCGCAGCACCCCATCGATGACCAGCGGATCCGCCGGGAAGACTTCGCCCAGCAGCGCCACCGTCTTCGCATCGCGGGGGCCGTCTGTCTCGCCCAGGCGACGCAGCAGCGCGGCCAGGGCCACGTCTTTCGCCTCCGGGTGCGAGTGGATCGCATAGGCCGGGACGCGCACCAGCACGACTTCAGCCTCACCGATCTGTTTCGGCAGCATCTCTTCTGGCAGGCCCGCCGTCTCCGCCACACACAGCGACACCACCGGGATCAGCTTGCAGCCCGGCTCCTTCGCGGCGACTTCGATAGCGGCGCGGGTATTCTCCACCACCTGCCCGGCCATCAGTTCTTCGGTGCCCAGATGCGCAGCCAGGATCGACTTACGCGCACCGTAGAAGTGCGTGACGAACGTCAGCCCGTACAGGCAGCCGGTATCGGTCGCCATGACGGGGTGCGCGCCTTCGATCCGCGTCAGGATGCGCAGCGAGCCGAAGGCCGGGCACATCGACTGCGGGTGCAGACGGCAGGGCTTACCGGTGGCCTCCGGCCCGGGCGTTTCGGGTGGTGTGGCATCAGAACTCATAAGTCATCCTCAAATACCAGTAGTATTCTTCGCCGACGCGCAGGGGCTATTTGCCCGGCTCGTCCTCGTCACTCTCAGCCGGCAGCGCGTCAGAGCTGGGCGCGGCGGGCGTCACGATAATATCAGGGCCGGTCTTCACGTATGACGGTTCAATCGTCACTTCGACACCGGAGGGCGTCTCAGCCGAGAAGCGCCGCTTGACTTCCGGCGGCTCCGCACCCTGACGCTCGCTATCTGTGCGCAGATCAAGCCGGCGTAGATAGCGGCGACGGGCATTCGTGTCGGTCATCGCAGCGAAGACGATAAAACCGATAATCGTCAGTGCCAGCGGCCCGTAGCACAACAGATAGGCGGAAATGGGAAGGTCTCCAATCATGGTTCTTGCTCCAGTCTTTGGATCACGTTGTTCAGGTGCTTGGTACAACTGCACGACTTACCACAACCCACGCTGCCCGGTTATCCCCGGTGAACGCTCGCAGCGGCTGCGGAAGTTCGCTACCCCGGATCATTGATACGATGGCGCATCCACATAGCGCACGTCGATCAAGGAAAATGCCTGGCCAGTCCGGGCCAGGGCCGATAAGAAGGCCACTTTCTGATCGAGATCAGTGGCTTCGCCAATGCGTATCTCCGTCGCGCCGGATGTGACGACGATCCCATCCTGGGTATCGCGCTCCAGCCCGGTGACGTGGATGCCAATCTGCTCGATGAGTTCCTGCACGCGCCGCTGTACCGGGTCGCTCGTTTCGACCTGACGTACCGGCGTGAGCGCCATATCGAGCACAAAACGCTGCGGGACGCCTTCGCCCGTGCCGAATAAATCAGATTCCAGCGCGCTTTCGGGCTGTCCGGGCGGTTCCTCCGCACCGAAGACAGCCAGGAAGTCTTCGTACTCCAGCGGTTCGTAATCCCGGCAGGGCGGGATCTCGCGGCGGGCGATGCGCCCGGCCAGCTCGCTGAAGATGCTGTCAAAATCCGGGACTTCCAGCGCCAGTTTGCACGCATCCGCCAGCACGCGCACGCGATGATTCAACGGGACGCGCGTCAGGATGGGCAGGCCCGTCGCCGCCGAAAAGCGGTCGGCGGTGTCGGTGCCGTCGTCACGATTGACGATCAGCCCCAGGATCTGCGTCGTACCGCCCATCGTCTGGAAGTACCGCGCCGCCCGCGCGATGTTGTTCGCCGCGTACAGCGACTGCCGGTCATGACCGACGACGATAATCACTTCTTCCGCCAGTGAGCGCGCCAGGGGGGTCGCAAAGCCGCCGCAGACCACATCACCGAGGAAATCCATCACGATGTAATCCAGGTTCCAGCGATCCATGCCCAGGCGTTCCAGCACTTTAAACCCGTGCGAGATGCCCTGCCCGCCGCAGCCGCGCCCGACTTCCGGCCCGCCAATCTCACAGCCGAAGATAGGCACATCCGGGGCGAGCTGGTTACGGAAGATGACGTCGCCCACGCCGAGTTGATCTTCCTTGTTCGCATCTTTGAACTCCCGCCAGACTTCGCCCAGCGTTGGCAGCGAGTGCCCGTCAAAGATCGTGTTGCAGGAATCGTGTTTCGGGTCACAGCCCAGTTGCAGCACGCGATAGCCATCGAAGGCGAGGCGCGCCGTCAGGTTGGAGGTGGTAAAGCTCTTACCGATCCCCCCCTTGCCGTAGATGGCCAGCATTCGCGCACTCATGCGTTTGTCCAATCGATAACCAGCTTCAGGCAGTCCGGGTCGTTCATGGCCGTGTCGTAAGCCGCGCTGATCTCGCTCACCGGCAGGGTGTGCGTCAGCAGCGAGCCAACTTCAAGCCGGCCATCCGCGATCATGTCACGGCAGCGCACCAGATCGCCCGGTGCCCATTCCTTCGCCGTCAGCAGGCGCGCTTCCTTCAGGAACAGCGGCATATAGGGCACTTCCAGCTTCTGATAGTAGCCCAGCAGCAGGATCGTCCCGCCCTTATCGAGGAGGGGCAGCGCCGCCGCCAATGCGGCCATGGAGCCGCTCGACTCAATAATGGCCGTAACCGGCTCCGTGATGGCTTCCTGCAGGGGCGTCTCGTCTACCTGAATGACCACGTCCCCAACAGACCGCGACAGCCGCGCCGGGTTCAGGTCGCTGACGGCCACCCACGCACCGCGCTCCGCCGCGATGCGGGCGGCCAGTTGGCCCACCGGCCCCTGACCAATCACCAGCACGCGGTCACCGGGCTGCGTATCGAGCACGTCAATGCCATGCAGCGAAGTCGCCGCGAGCGCCAGCAGCACGCCATCACGCGGGGCGATCTCATCCAGCGCGACGACACGCTCCGCTGAGGTGAACAGCGTCGCCGCCTGACCACCCCACGCCGCGTTGATGCCTTCGTAGCACAGCGCCCCACCGACATACGCCCAGCGTCCGACCCAGGCCGGATCGACGTTCGCGCCGACTTCCGTCACGCGCCCGACCGTCTCATAACCGGGGACGACCGGCAGCGCCAGCATCGGATGCGGCATCTGACCGGCCAGCAGCATACGTTCCGTGCCCGCGCTGATCGACGTGTAGGCCGTCTGTAAAATGACATCGTCCGGGCCGGGCGTCTTCAGCGTCACCTGACTGAGTTCTACCCGTCCCGGTTCAGGGATGACGACTGCGCAGGTCTGCATCGCTAAATCTCCTGATACACCGATACAGGTTCAAACTCGTCGCCGATGATGGCATCCGGCAGCGGGCCGCGCTCTTTCAGACGCTGGTTGCGCGACTGCAGGCCACGGACGAGAAACTGCGCGAAGTTGATCAGGTAGGTGATGTAGGCCACCAGCATGAGCAGCATCAGCTCACGCTCCGACCAGCCCAGCATCAGCGCGACGAAGTACAGATTATGCATGACCATCGCCACGCCGTTGAAGGCATCTTCCCAGAAGAACTCCGGCGCGAGAAACCACTGGCCGAAGACTTCCTTCTCCCAGAACATACCCGTCACGGTGATGAGCCACATCAGCAGAATTTTGATCAGCACGCTTACGGTGGCGATCTCATAGCCTTCGCCGGTCGTCAGGTAGCGCAAGATCAACATGAAACTAACGACGAACGCCAGCAGTTGCAGCGGTGCCAGGATCGCCTGTACGAGCGTCCATCTGGTGGTATCGCGTCTGGCCATTTGTTCCGGTGTGTACTTTGATGATGGCATGTTTAAGCCCCCCCTTACTTATGCGATCGTCCCGATGCGCAGGAAACTGCGCAGCAGAGTCAGAAATTCGTCGGGCTTCTCTAACATTGGCATATGACCGCAGTCTTCGATCCAGCGCACCTGACAGTTCGGGATCGTCTGTGCGGTGAAGGCGACATTCTCCGGCGGCATGACGCGGTCCTGTCGGCACGCGATCAGCATCACCGGCGCTGTGACCCTGGCCCCGGCTTCGGGGATGGCGTCAGTCGGGGCGTCGTCCGCGCAGGCGATCGCCGTCCCGGCGTCCAGTTCGAGGAAATCGCGCAGGCCGCGCCGCAGCAGCGTCGGGTTTTCCGGCACGTTGTGGAAATACCGTTTCGCCATCGCCTGCGTCAGGCCGGGCACGCTGATCATCCACGGGCGGCGCAGGCCCATAGACGCCTTAAAGACGCTCATCACGCCCTGGTAGACGCGCTTCTGCAGGTGCGTCAGGAAGAAGCTGAGCGATGTCAGGATCAGGCGCTCGACGCGCTGGGGCTGCGCCGCCGCCAGCAGCAGCGCCATCGCGCCGCCCATCGAGTGCCCGACAACCTGCACGCGCTCCACCTCGAGTTCATCCAGCAGGTTAATCAGCGTCTCAACCTGATCAGCGAGGCGCTGCGTCTGGCACACCGGCTGAGAGCGCCCGGTACCGGGCAGGTCGGGCACGATCACCTTTGCGCCTATCGAGAGTTCGAAGGCGGTCTCGTGCCAGTAGCTGCCGGTGCCACCCCAGCCGTGTATCAGCAGGATGGGCGCGACATCCGCCGGGATAGCCGGCTCCCACACGTCGACGACCAGCGGCCCGCATGGGCGCGCCAGCGTGATCGTGTGCTGCGTGCGCTCACGATAGGACGGCACGGCATCGGGGCCGGTCGTGGTGTGCAGGGTATCAGCAGTGACAGCAGACATCATAATTGGCCTTTGCTCGCCCGCTCTCGCAGCGTCGTCTCGGAGCGTACGCGCTCCGCAGCGACCCGCATCGGCGGTTCTGCGCTGTCGATTGATGTCTCCGCGCCGGGCTTGTCAATCGCGCGGATGCCCCAGCCATAGAGCGTGGCCGGTATGGGGATCACCAGCAGCAGATGCTCCAGCACGCCCAGGCCGATCATCGTCGCCACCAGCACCAGCCCGACGGTATCGCCGGCGCTCGTCGCTGGTGAAATAGCATGATACAGCAGTGCCAGTGTCACGCTGCTCGCCACCAGGATCGACACCGGGAACAGCGGGTTCGTCTCCCGCTTGCTCAGCAGCGACTCCAGGATATGCAGTTGACGCGGCAGGAAATCAATGCGGAAGTTGCGCACGCCCAGGAATACGTTGAGCTTAGCGCTGGCGTGCATCAGCCATAACGCCACATACATCCACAGCGCCCACCGGCTCGCGGATTCCGTCGTCAGCAGGGCGATCAGGATGCCGACGGCGACCGCCAGCAGCTCATGATACAGGCTGAAATGCAGCGCCAGCCAGAAGCGCTCGCTGATGCCACGCTGCTGGCCTTTGCCGATGCGCGCTTCCAACAGCCTGCGCGAGTGATCCGGCCCGGTGATGAAGCCCAGATAATAGCCGCCAATCTGCCAGGCCCAGATGATGACCCCACAGGTCACCGCCAGATAGGAGGCCAGCGGCCCGTGTTGATCCCGTGTGAAGATCAGGCCGGCGAATGCCAGCCCCAGTGCCGCCGTCGCCCCTAAGAAGAACAGGCGCACCGTACGTCGAGAGCGCCCGTAGAGCACAATTACGAGGCCGGTGGTAAACCACCAGATGAAAATCGTGTACAGGACGGATAGCAGCAGTAGCTCAACCCGCATTAGCGCACCACGCTCCCCACCGTTTCCGGCTCGTCAATGTCGAGTTCCGGCGCGGTTATGCGGCGTGTGGGCCGCTTCCAGGGCAGATAATGGCGGACCTGTGCGGCCAGAATGTCGCCGGTCATGCGCATCTGAGCCAGCCAGGGCAGCGGCGTCATGCGCTTGTGCATGTATGATTCAAACGTGAAGCGCTGCACGTCGATGTTGCGGCACATATCCGTGAAGACTTCCATCTGCCGCTCGTTGCCGTAACCCCAGCCCTGCAGCCAGCGCAGGAAGCGATACATGGTGCCGTATTCTTTCCACCAGCTCGTCTCATAGCGACGCAGTGCCGCCAGCGACGCATCCGGCAGGGATTCCAGCAGGACGTCAGCGGCGCGTTGTGCGCTCTTCATCGCCCAGTAGATGCCCTCGCCCGACGTGCCCACGACCAGCCCGGCGGCATCCCCCACCAGCATGACGCGATCAAACGCCATGCGCTTGCGCGGGGCAATCGGCAGGGCGTGCGCTTCCTCTAAGAAGACCTCGCCGCCTTCGATTTCTTCGGCGACGCGGGCTTTGAGGTTGGTCAGGAACTGGCGCATTTCGCGGGTTTTGCCCGGCCCGGCCCCACAGCCAACCGCAACATGATCGGCCTTCGGGAACACCCAGGCATACAGATCAGGGCTGGTATCGCGCCCCAGATAGAGCGCGGCAGTATCCGCCCAGCGCTGCATCTTGTCCTCAGGCAGGCGTATACGCTCCTGAATGGCGACGCAGTACGGCGGGCGCTCCAGCCCGAGCAGGCGGGCCGTCGTCGAGTAGGCCCCGTCCGCGCCGATAATGGCCGTCACGTCGAGTGTCTGCGGCGTGCGGCTGTTCTTCGGCGTGTATGTCACGCTGACGCCGTCCGCCTCAACCGTGAAATCGAGCAGTTTCCCCTCGATGAGCTGTGCCCCGTTATCGACGGCGCGCTGCCGCAGCCACGGGTCCAGGTCTTCGCGGCGACACATGGCCACGTAATCTTCGTCACGGCTGCGCGCATCCAGCCCGGCGACGGCAATATGCGTCGTCCGACCTGACGGCGCGTGGATTTCTGCCGTGTGTATCTTGCGGGAGATCAGGGATTGTGGAATATCAAATTCCTCAAAGGCGACCGGCGGCAGTGCGCCGCCACAGGGTTTTACCCACGATAGATCACGCTCTAGCAGAATGACCGGAACGCCTGCACTCACCAGTGCATTCGCCGCCGTGGATCCCCCTACAGACGCCCCAACAACAAGGATTGGTTTCATAATAGTTCCCCCTCACGCAAGTTCCCTCGGCCTTTTTCTGGCTTGGTTTACATCGAAGCTGCTTCAAAGCCCATGCCGTCTATGTTCACCGTACACGCACGCTCCACTACAAGAAACGATAAACGTCGTGAATCACGGTGATGATCGTCGTCGCTGCCGCCCCCAGCCCGTGCGATCAGGCTGATTGTCACAGTGCGCGTAGGGCGACCGCCGCGACCATCATCCCCCATACGAAGAAGCTCACGCCAATCGCGCTGAACTTCAGATAGTTTTCCATCGGGTGTTTCAGGAAGCTCGCCTGCGTCGGCAACTGCACCAGCAGGATACCAACCAGCACCATCGCCGCGATCCCCTGGCCCCAGCTCAACAGGGCGAGGATGACGACGAGCTGTGCGAAATTCATGGTGATGACGATCATCCAGGCGGCACGTTGCGGCCCGTACATGACGGGGATGCTGCGGATACCACCGGCCCGGTCGCCATCAATGCTCTTATAGTCGTTGATGCTCATGATACCGTGCGTCCCGAGCGAGTACATCAGTGCGACGAACACACTCGCAGGCGTCAGCGCGGCGAAGGCGATATGCCCCGCCATCCACGCCAGCCCCTCGTAAGAGATGGCCGCCAGCGAATTGCCGAACCAGCCGTTACGCTTCGCCCGGATGGGCGGCGCGCTGTAAGCCAGCGCCAGCAGGACGCCCAGCCCACTAAACAGGAACACGCCCTGCCCGAGGAAAAGCGCAATGCCCAGGCCCAACGCCCCCAGTACGAGCACTGTCAGCAGCACCTGTCGCAGGCTGACCTGCCCGGAAGGAATCAGGCGGTCGGGTTCGTTGATCGCGTCGATGCCGCGATCATAGTAGTCATTGATGACCTGCGAGACGCCAAGCAGGATCGGGCCTGCCATCAGCATGCCCAGCACAATCCGACCGATGTCCGTCGGGTTCCAGTCGGTCGCGCCGCTGGCAACGGCCCCACACAAGAACGCCCACATCGGCGCGAACCATGTCACCGGCTTCATGAGCGCGATCGAGCGCGCCATAAAGTTCGGTCTTTCTGAGGCAGTGATTGAGTTGGAAGGGTTGACGGTCGTTTGTTCCATAATGGCTTTCCAACGCTGATTGCTCAGTGGACAAATACGCTAAGACTATTATCGCACGGCTGAGGGATTCTTACTCACGTCTGCCACCGCATTGTGATGGACGGCCTGTTTCTGCCCTGACGTTTGCCCCGAAGCTTGCCCCGAAGCTTGCCCTGACGCTTGCCCTCAGGCTTGCGCTCAGGCTGTTTGTGTCTCAGGTTGCGGCTGTGCCTGTCGCGCTGCTGCTCTGTCGCGTGCTCGGTTAGTGCATGGCGTGTGGCTTGCAAGGCGAGGAGGCCCCGGGGCCCCCCCTGGGGCCTCCCCACCTGTTCAGGTCAGATCAGTAGCAGTAAGGCGAGGCGATCAGCCTTCTACCTGTGGCACCAGCGCCGCCGGCATCACATCGATGGAGCGGGCCGCGCCGGGCGGTATCACCGCGCCGCGATGGCACAGCGTACAGCTTGGCGGCTGTGTCATCGTCTCACCGTATTCTTCCAGCACGAACTGCGACATCGCGAGCATGTGCTGTGCGTAGTACTTCGCCGGGACTTCCCAGCTCGGGAAGTACCGCGAGTTGTGGCAGTGCGTACAGCCAACATTGAGCGCGGTGTTCATGTGGTACATCACGTACTGCTGATACTGCACAGTATCCAGTGAGATATCCGTGCGTGCATTCACGTTCAGGATGTCCAGTTCGTCCAGGCTCAGCGGCTGATCAAGCGGCAGACGGAAGTCATCCGGCAGGCCAACCAGCTCTGCTTCATAAGAGAGAGGCTGCGCCTCACCATAGTGGCAGGTCGCACAGGCTATCTGGGAACCGGACGGCTTCTTCTCGTCCGTCCACTCTGGCAGTTGCGTCAGCCAGATCTGATTCAGATCCGCCGTCATCTGCGCGTGGATACGGGCCTGGTCCCTATTGGCCATGGCAACCGGATCATCCCATTCATCAGCGGCGAAGTTGTCCAGCGTGTGACAGTAGTCACAGTTGACGCCCAGGCCCGCCGAGAAATGGCTGAGCATATAGCCTACAATACTCTGCGGCGACTCGCCGACCAGCACCTGGACGTTGATCGTCTCTTCGTTCTCCAGCAGATATTCACCCATCGCCAGATATGCCTCAGCGCTGACAATATCATCCACGTTGTTATCGAAGTTCACATAGATCAGTGACGCTTCATCGATAACTTCCGCGACGATTTCAGGCTGTGCGACGTTATTTACGAAAGACAGAACCCACCAGGCACCGCCCAGCATCGTCAAGGCAATTGCCCCAAAGATGGCTAGAAAGATCAGGCGGTCAGACCCCGGATCACGATTCGATTGATTGCTCATGTTTTACTCCGTTGCATCCATCGGTGCGCTGACTATCTCCATCACTATCCAGATTAAGATACCTAGATCGTTTTCCACGATGTGCGCGGTTCGATGGGCTTCCCCCCTTGTGGGTTTCCCATTGAGCCTTCCCCTTTAGTTCCCCCTTATTCAGCGGCGCCCGCTACCTGTAAATGCCACCAGAGACTCCGGTGACGCGGCGGGCAGCCCCCGGCGACCACTCACCTAAGGAAGAGACAGCAGGGGCGGCGCAACAATCATGATTTCCTGACCCCAGGCATACCAATCCAGAATCGCGGTGCCCGATAGCAGCAGACCAATACCGCCTGTGATGGCCGTCATCCCGGCAAACCACCATGACCAGTCATGGATCGTCTTGGAAGTCGCCTGGAAGCCCATGCACCAGCGCCAGTACAACTGGGCACGTTGCGTGCCGGAGCCTTCAGCCATCATTTCTTCGGCTTCACGATGCGAACCCCAGCGCGATGTCGCGATAATCGACGCACCGTGCATCGCCAGCAGCAGCGTCGAACCTAACAGGAAGAAGATCGACAGCATATGGAACGGGTTGTAGTAGAAGTTGCCGTACTGCACGCTGACGTTATTCGTCCAATCCAGAACCGCCTTAAATCCGTGTCCTGCAGCCTGCGACCAGTCACCCATGATGACCGGACGGATCAGGTAGATGATGAAGTACAGGAACAGGGCAGCGATATACCCCCAGAAAAGCTGCGTCCCCAGCCCGGCAGCCCGTGCGCGATCACGCAGGCGCATCAACCAGGCAAGTACCGACACGTGCAACAAGAACGTGGCGAAGACCCACGCCGTGCCCTCATGCCAGCTCGGGCCTAAGCCCAGCCCATACTCCGCCGCCGGCGGGTTGGTCGCTAGTACGAAGAACTCACGCAGGAACAGCAGCGGGTTATAGCCTACCTGGAACAGGTAGTCTTCGATGATGATGAACGAGGCAATACCGCCTGCCACCACCGACAACACACCCCAGAAGCCCAGATACACCGGCCCCACCTGACCTTCGCCGAAGAGACGGCGCAGCCAGCGGACTTCCATCGGGCGCTTCAGGAACGTGCCTTCCAGCCCGTATGTGCCATATTCGTATTGGTCCGGGTCTACCGAGCGCCCCCGGCGTCCACGCCAGATGACGACAGCAGCTACGGCCAGCCCGCCGAAGCTCAGCCCTTCCCAGATCGGTATCTGGTCCCAGAAGGCCCAGAACTCGACCCAGTCATGGACAAGCGTCCCAGACAAAAAGATACACAAGTTAGAGAACAACACAGACGCCACCGCAATCCAGAAGCCCAGACGGTGAATACCAATCTCACCGACGCTGTAGCCCAGCAGATTACGCCAGAAGCCGTCCTCATTGCCTTCGCGGACCATAGGGCGGTTGGCCACGCTCAGGATGATTGACCCGTGCATCGCCAGCAGCAGCGTCGCCGCGAATAACAGCGAAATGCCGATAGCATGGAACGGGTTATAGAAGAAGTTGAAATACTGGTAACCGATATTTGATACCCAGTCGAGATGATGCGTAATGCCGAGCGCGAACCCGTTGCCCCAGGCACCCATTGCGATCGGGCGTAGGAACTGCAGCGTAATCCACGATGACACTACCGCGAAATAAGCAATCGGAATCTCATAGCTCATACCGAGCTTGCGGGCAATATCGACCTGGCGCAGCGCCCAGCCGATGAAGGCAATCGTCGCCGCAATCACAATCAACTGCCAGAAGAAGCCCGGCTCGTTTGGGCCGACCAGACGCAGCCCCGCACTAATTGGCGGAGGATCGATACGGGCTTGCAGCAAGTTGGCTGTGCCTTCCACGATCCACGTCTGGTAGAAGTAGAAGATGACGCCGAAGAAAATGCCCAGCAGCGAAAGGACGCCGAAGGTACCCAGGTAAAAGCGGCCAATCCAGAAGTCGAACGGGTCCGCCTTAAAGATGGCATGCATCAGGGTGCCGCCGGGTTTTCTGTACAGCGTCTCCATTTCTTCGAGGGAGACATTCTCACCTTCAATCACCCGGTCCACAACCAGCTCCTGACGACGCACACTTAAGTCGTCCGGGCCAGTTCTTCCGGTGATCACCTCAGATACCATTGGGTCGCCTCACTTTCTATCCGGGTTATGAAGTGGGGCGTAATTGCAACACGCCCGGGCGCACTGCAAAAACGCCCCACAACGGCTAGTTCATTGCCGCTACGGACTAGCCGCCGAAGTTCGCGAACCAGTTGTAGTTCGGCGTGCTGAGCAGGATGAAGTGGATCGTAAGCGCCACCCCAATACCCAGCAGGATGTAGAGAATCATGATGGTACGGAATTCAACCGGACGGTCTTTCGGTCGCATGATATACCTCGCCTTCGTCAATAAGTTGGTGATGATGGGCCTTCCAGGAGATCCCGCTCGGGTGTTCCCGTTTGGGTGTTCCCGTTTGGGTGTTCCCGTTTGGGTGTTCCCGTTTGGGTGTTCCCGTTTGGGTGTTCCCGTTTGGGTGTTCCCGCTCGGGCTGTCTCCCTTCTGGCCTGGCGTTCGCCGCACATGACGTTTGTCGTACATGGCGTCTGCCGCAAGGCGTCTGCCGCAAGGCGTCTGCCGCAAGGCGTCTGCCATGGCTGGCGGCGTTACGATTTGAGCCTGGCTACCAGCCACACCCTATACAGGGCTGGCCGCTGCCCGGCTCAGACCGAGCTGATCGCTGGTGTGTGGCGCTCAGGGCAGCCAGGGACGCCAGGCATAGACCAGGATGTGAGCGACAACGGCGATCGCCAGGAAGCCGTAGGTCGATTTCACGACGATGTCGTGCATGAGCCATTCCTCATTGGAGAACAGGCCCTTCCAGCGATCCGGCACAAGGTCGTTTTCTACGACGACGACATCACGGTCTTCATCTGCTCGTACGACTACTTCGTTAGCTGCCATCTTTTCTGACCTCCTTATAAGTTCGATAGGATGGCTTGAAAAAACTTTTGACCGAGGAGCTCAGCAGGACAGTTACAACCCCCCTACCTGGCTCTCCTGGTTCCATCGTTAGGGTCAGCGCGCCACGCGTTCTCCGCTATTTCTTGCGGATGTTGGCCAGAATATTGACCACCGCGGAGGAGAAGCCGCCTCTGTGCATGCCGCTCAAAAATTTGAGCGTTGCGGCAGCGCTATCCTCGAAGCGCAGGCTGACATTGATAAATCTGCATCCAGCGAACGTCGGCGGCGTACCGCCCACATAGACGAACGCTGTTTCCTCAAAGGTGCAGCTTACAAACTGCTTCCCATCGACGATCAGCGGTTCTTCGCCGAACGTCACGTTTTCGACACGGTCGAGACTCTTAACTATCGCCATCGGTTTCAGCCTCCTCGTCTGTGTCGGGTGCCGCAGGCTCCGGCAGTCCCTGGGTCAACACCAGGTCGAAGGCATCCTGAATCGGGATACGTGCGACCTGCGCTTCCTCATCGGCCCAGCTATAGCCCGTGATCAGCAACCGCTGATTAACCTCGAGCTGGTCGTAAGATTCCGCCAGGACGTCGGGCAGACTGGGCATGGCATCCAGCGGGAACTGTTCACTAATCGGTTCCGTTGCGCCTTCCACCACGGCCCAGGCAGGCCCGGCCAGGTTGCCGTAGTACATCGCTGCGATGAACAGGACGACCACGCCCAGGACAAGCGCATGCACGATGCCCAGTTGGGCGAAGTTCGTGCCCGTGTTGACTGCGGGCGGCGCCAGCGGGCGCTGCGTCCGTGCCAGCGTGCCATACTGGATGCCATCCAGCACGCGCTCGACCGTTGCCGATTGGCCCGCTTTGTACAGGTTGTTCAGGTATTTGACGGTCTGCGCGGCGCTGTCCTGCAATTGCAGGCCGGTCTTGACGAAGGTGCAGCCCACGAATACGGGCAGATCACCCCCCTGATAGACCAACCGGCAACTGTTGAAGGTGCAACGCTCGTAGCGATTGCCGTCAACTTCCAGGGTTTCGTTGTTGTAAATCTCGTTCTCAAACTTAGCCACGATTCGCGTCCTCTCAATCCTGGCTGCCCGATTGGGCATCCAGTTGGGCACGGGCTTCAGCCGATAGTTCTGCAGCCGGTACGTTCTGGCTGACTTGCAATGCCCGTACATAGGCCACTACCGCCCAGCGATCTACTGGCTTGATGCGCGCGGCATAGTTGTACATGTTGCCAAAGCCCTCGCTGATGACTTCGTAGATGTAGCCAACCGGGACATCACGCAGCCGATCGATATGGAAGGACGCGGGCCGTTGGAAGCCCTCAAGGGCGATGATCCCATCGCCGTAGCCGGCGTAGCCGTGGCACGGCGCGCAGAACGCTTCGTACTGCCTCTGACCGCGCACCAGCAGGTCCTCGTTCAGCTCAACGGGCAGCGTCGTCGTGTAGGCGTCGCCTTCACGGCCTTCGTAGAAAGCAGTGTCTTCGCGCAAATGCCCAACGGGTACCGTCTCCGGCAGGATGTCACGGGCAGCCACGCCGAACAGCGGGCTTTCTCCGTAGGTCTCCAGCCTGGGCTGCTCCTCCATGTTGCCGCACCCCGCCAGCAAGAGCGCGCCGAGCATGAGGTACAGCATCATTTTGATCTTGTTCATTCGTCACCTCACCATCACGGTTCGCAAAAGGCGGGCCTAGCCCGGCACTTCACTGACGGATACGGGATCCAGGCTCTGCAGGAACTCTCGCGTCTGCCGGAGCTGGAAGTTCCGATCCTGCACGCGCACGACCAGGAAAAACCGCTCGCTGGAGGCCAACTCAATGTTGGGCGCGTTGAAGATCGGGTGATATGGCAGCGGCAGACCGGAGCGCAGGAACAGCACGGCGACCGCCGTCAACGCGGCGAACAGAATCGCCGCTTCAAACGTGATGATCAAGAAGGCCGGCCAGCTATTGAACGGGCGTCCACCGACGTTGATCGGGTAGTTGATCACATCTGTCCAGTACTGCAGCCAGAAGCCCAACAGCGCACCGACGGCCAGACCAATCAAGACAAGGAAGTAATTGATGTTGCTCTGCTTTTTACCCATCGCTTCCGTCAGGCCTTCGACGTAGTAGGGCGTGTAGGCGTTGATGTCCTCATAGCCGGCAGCCCGTGCCTGACGCACAGCCTTCAAAAGCTGGCGATCATCTTCAAACTCAGCCGCGAGGCCGAACATGCTTACGGGTTGATCGGTTTTCATTCTCGACTCTCCTCGACAGCGACGGCCTGCGTTTCATGGATCGGCAGCACCGGCAGTATGCGGATGAAGACGAACATCGCCGTGAAGAACAGGCCAAATGGTGAAATGAGCGTCAGAATATCCCAGATCGTCACATTGAATATCTCCCACGTGCCCGGCAGGTAGGTGTAGCTGAGGCTGACCGGGACGATCACCCAACGCTCCAACCACATGCCGATAAGCACAGACAGCGAGATAAGTATCAGTAACGTCGGATTACGTCTGACGCGCTTAAACCAGAGCGCCTGGATGACCACCCCGTTGAAGATAATCATCCCCCAGAAGGTCGGCGCGTAGGGGCCTAAGGCACGGTTGACGACCAGCGCCCACTCGTGCGGCTCACCCGTGTACCATGCGCCAAAGGTCTCGATAATGTAGCCGTAGACCACGATCAGTCCCGTGACCAGCATCAGCTTGGCCGCATTATCCAGATGTTTCAGCGGGATCAATCGCTGCATGTTGAAGCCGCTGCGCAGCAGCGTCGCAAAGATGATCACCATCGCCAAACCGCTGAAGATCGCGCCGCCGACGAAGAATGGCGGGAAGATCGTGTGGTGCCAGCCCGGCGCGATCGAAATCGCGAAGTCCAGACCAACGATACTGTGGACCGAGATCACCAGCGGGGTAGCAATCGCCGCCAGGATATAGCTGGTCTTGTGCAGACCTTCCCAGTGACCCGCGTCACCGCGCCAGCCCATCGACAGCAGGCCGTAGAAGCGCTTGGTGGAGGGCTTGCGGGCCTTGTCGCGCATCGCGGCCAGGTCCGGCAGCAGGTCGATGTACCAGAAGATCAGCGACACGATGCCGTAGGTCGTGATGGCGATGAAGTCCCATACCAGCGGGCTGCGCCACTGCGGGTTGAGGCCCATCGTGTTCGGGTAGGGCAGGATGTAGTAGATCATCTCCGGCCGGCCCACATGGAACAGCGGGAACAAACCGGCGGTCGTCAGCGCGAACAGCGTCATCGCCTCAGCAAAGCGGCTGAATGTACCACGCCAGTGCTGGCGCATCAGCAGCAAGAACGCCGAGATGAACGTGCCCGCATGACCAATCCCGATCCAGAAGATCAGGTTGACGATGCCCATACCCCAGACAATCGGAACGTTGATGCCCCATAGCCCTGTGCCCTCGACCGCGATGGCCAACAGCGTGTAGGCGAAGATCAACAGCAGCAATGATGAAACACCGAAGCCGATCCACCACCACAGGGGCGTCCTGCCAAAAATTGTAGAGCTGATTTTTTCCGTAACGCTGCCCAGCACGAACGGCTCGTGTTGTTCTTCCGATTCGGGCGGTTCAGCAGCTGGAAGTCGTCTCGATTGAGTCGCCATAGCCGTCCCCTACTCCTCGTCCTGCCCGGATTCATAAAGCTCTTCATTGGGGTTGTAGAGCTTCGCCAGGTAGGAAGTACGTGGTTTCACATTGAGCTCCGCAAGCAACTTATACTCATGTGGCTCCGCTTTGGTCTTGCTGACCGCCGCTTCCGGATCGTTGATATTGCCGAAGATGATCGCCTGTGTCGGGCAGGCTGAAGCACAAGCCGGTGTGACTTCGCCGTCACGGATAGGACGGTTGTCTTTACTGGCTTCGATATTGGCCGCCACGATACGCTGCACGCAGTACGTGCATTTTTCCATCACACCCTCGACGCGTACCGTTACGTTCGGGTTGCGCCATTCTTCCATCTCCGGTGCCTCGTCCACGTACTTCAGATAGTTGAAGCGGCGGACGTTGTACGGGCAGTTTGCGGAGCAGTAGCGCGTGCCAACACACCGGTTGTAGATCATCAGGTTCAGGCCCTCGTGATCGTGCACCGTCGCCTGGACCGGGCAGACGATCTCGCAGGGGGCCTTTTCGCAGTGCATACAGGGCACCGGCTGGAAGGCACGACGCGTCTCGTCGCCATCAGGGATCTCATAGGGATCCACGCGGATCCACGACATATCACGACCGCGGGCGACTTCATCCTTGCCCACAGTGGGGATGCTGTTTTCCATCTGGCACGCGATGACACAGGCATTGCAGCCGATGCACGAGGTCAGATCGATCGTCATACCCCAGGCGTTATCTTCATAGAGAAAATCCGGCAGGATGGAGGCCGGGTCTTCGTACTTGGGCTTGTAGATGCCGTCCGGGTCCGTCTGGAACGCAGCCAGCGTCGCGGAGACGACGGGCCTGCGATCATCGGCTTCCCAGAGATTCTCATCAAAGTTAGGCACCCGCGACTGAGCGAGGTTGTAGCCGCGCCCGGTGTTCTCCACAGATGCGCCACTGAAGAAGCGTGTCAGGCCGTTGGGCAACAGTTGATACGCGTTGAAGGCTAACCCGGCGTCGAGATCGGCACTGAGGCCGCCACCGTAACCCAGGTAAGTCGCCAGCGTGTCATCTGGCATACCCGCCAGCACGAAGACCGGGATCGCCAGCACGTTACCGCCCAGGCTGACTTCCGCCAGTTGCTCCTCGACCAGGCCCAGCCGTTCGGCTGTCGCCGGGCTGACCATCAGCGCGTTATCCCACGTGATCTTGGTCAGCGGATCGGGTAGTTCCTGCAGCCAGCTGATCTGGTTGAAGCGCCCGTCATAGATGGCCGGATCGACCCGGAACAGCACGTCGAGTCCGTCCGCCGATGGCGCTGCGCCCAGGTTCAGGCTCTGCAGGCTCGGCGTGATCGGTGCCGGTGCGCTATCCGCGATGGTGCCGTCGTGCAGCGCACGCCGCCAGCCGGCTTCGCCCAGTTGGCTCAACCACGTTTCCTGAAGCATCTCATACGCGGTGCGATCATCGCCCGCCAGCAGCGCCAGCATCTGACTGCCGGAGTGGACCGTTTCGTACAGCGGGCCGATCGGCGGTTGCAGCAGACTGGCAGTGCCATCAAAGGCGAGGGCATCGCCCCATTCTTCGATGAAGTGCGTCCCCGGGACGTGCCAGGTAGTCACCTCTGACGTTTCGTTCAGGTACAGCGACAGATGCGCACTGAAAGGCACCTGCGCCAGCGCCCCGGCGAAGTCAAGGTCAACCGGTGCGTTGTAGACCGGGTTGCCGTTCAGGATGATCAGGACCTGCACGTTACCGGCGGCCATATCCGAGACGAGCGTAGCCAGGTCGTCACTCTGGATGACCGGGTTCGCTTCGAGCGGCGGCAGGTAGTTCAAAGTCGTGCCGACTGCGCCCAGCGCCGCGTTGATCGCGTGTGCCAGCGCATGAACGGCGGGTGTCTGGCCGTCGCCCGGGACGACCAGGCTGCGGCCCTGGCTGGCCTGTAGATCGGCCACCAGCGCATCAAACCACTCACCGGACCACAGCGTGTCGCTCGGCGCGCTCACACCGGAGACGCCCAGCGCTGCCGCCAGCGCCCGTGCGAAGTTCTCAATCTGAGCGGGTCGCAGGGGCAGCCGGTGATCCGCTGCCGCGCCCGTCACGCTGAAACCACCCTCGATTACATACAGGCGGTTCATGGTCGGGTTATCAGCGCGGACTCTGCGCCCACTGGCGAAGTCGCGGGCATAACGTACGCTGCCCGGCATATCCATCAGGAAGTCAGCATCAAGCGATACGACGACTTCCGCCTCATCAAAGCGATAGACCGTGCTGACCGGCTCACCAAAGGCGAGGTTCGCGCCTGCGAGCGCAGCGTCACGGTTGATCGGCTCGTACTGGTGCCACTGCGCCTGCGGCAGACGTTCCTGCACGGCGGTGATCTGGCGGGCCAGCGTCGGCGATGTGATGGTTTCCGTCAGGATGCGCACGCCTGCGCCATCGCTCGGCAGCGCCTCGTCGAGCGCAGCCACGAAAGCGTCCCAGGTGGTCGGTGTGCCCTGATTCTGCACGCGGATCGAACGCACCGGGTTGTACAGGTCGAGGATGGCCGCCTGGAGCACCGCGCTGATGCTGCCCAGCGACGCCGGATGGCGTGGGTTACCCTCAACACGTGTCGGACGCCCTTCGTGCGTTTCAAGCAGCATACCGTTGGCATAACCGCCCAGCGGCATCGATGTGGCAAAGAACAGCGGCTTACCGGGGACCAGATTCTCCGGCATGCGCGCATACGGCAAAATCTCTTCATTCGGTGCGAAGGCGGAGCAGCCGGTCAGACCAAGGCCACTCATCGCCAATGAAGCGCCCATCAGTTTCAAAAAACTGCGGCGATTCATCCCAGCGCGTTGATAAACTGCTGCCTCGCGCGGATAATTTTTCTTCAAAAACTCCGCGAAGGCCTTCTCATCGACCAGGTGTTCCAACCGGGTCGCCCCATCGGGCTGAGAGGACGCAGCGTTGTGCGCGCCGTTGAGATCGGGTTGGTTACTCAATTCATTGGACATGCTCAACATCTTCCTCTAGCGATGGCATACAGAGCAGTTGGACAGACCATCAACGTCGATGTTATTAGCCTCAACCAGGATCGGCCCCAACTCAGCCTGGTCGATGGGCGGCTCATAGCCAAAGGTGTAGACCTCATCCAGCGGACGGACGTACTTCTCCGGCGCCTGATGACAATCCAGACACCAGTTCATCGTCATCGTCTCAGCCTGCCAGACAAGCGGCATATCCGTCACCGGCCCGTGACAGGTTTCGCAGGCGAAGCCTTTACTAATATGAACGCTGTGGTTGTAGTAAACGTGTTCGGCCAGATCATGTACCTTCTGCCACGGGATGCGTTCCCCGGTGGCATAGCTCGTACGCACTGGCTCCAACAGCTCGCTATAGATCGCAATTTGCGAGTGACAGCTCATACAGACATGGGTGTCGGGGATACCGCCGTAGTCGGATTCTTCAGCCGTCCAGTGGCAGTATTGACAGTCGATATTCAGCGCGCCGCTGTGCAGCTCATGGCTGAAGCGTACCGGTTGCGCCACCGCGATCCCGGCGCGGGCATTGCCCAGCGGCGAGTTATCCCATATCAGGATGGCCCCCACAATAATGACCACGAACAGCAACCCAATAAACAGGCTGAGCCGTGCAAGGGTATTCGTACCTGGGGTGAACATTTGCGACATAATCAGCAACCATTCTCTTTCAGCGTGTCGTCCCGACGCGAAAGGCTGGCCAGAACATCTTGTAAGAGAAGCGCTACCGGGAGGCCCGCTGGCCGATTATGCGCAGCCGACCGGCCCCGATGATGGCTCAGGGATCGCCCCGAGTCCGCATCCAGTCCGCCGTCCTGCGCGATACCCCCCGCGCCATCCGGAGGTTTACCCCACCATCCCATAGTGCTCCTCCTCTTGCTCCGCCAACACAGTTTCAAGCTGGCGTGTCGGCAGCGGGCTTTGCCGTCCGAACAGCCAGACAAACAGCGCAAACCACGCACCACCGATCGCCAGCGGCAGGCCCAGCGCCCACAATTGCAGGCCAACCTGCGCCTCATAGTTGGGCAGCACCGTCCAGTACATATCAACCAGACGCAGCAGCAGCAGCAACCCGGCGATGCTCATCAGGACCCAGCGCACTTTCTTCATACCCGGGATCAACAGCAGCACGAACATCAGGAAGTGGAACAGGATGATCAAAAAGATGATGCCGTCCCATCCCCCACTCGTTCGCTCTACGTAATAGGCGATCTTGCTGGGTAAGTTGCCCGACCAGTAGACGATGAACTGGATAAACGTCAGATATACCCAGACCATCAGCGATACCAGCAGCAGCGTCCCCAGATCAGTCAACACGCGGTTGCTAATCACCAGCTTGAAGGGGCGGTTTTCCCATAACAGGCCGAGCACAACCATCACAAACGCCATGACCGCCAGTCCGCTGCGACTCAGCGACAACCAGCCATACACGCTGGAGAACCAGGTTAGTTCGAACGACATGGAAAAATCGAAAGCAGCAAAGGTCGTCGTCAGCATATACAGGATCATGCCCAGGATGCTGACGCGGCTCGCCTGCATCAGGAGCCGGCCGTCACCGCTTGCATCATGCCGGTACGACAGGTTCGAGATAGCGTAACTCAGCCAGATCCAGATCACGAAATACAACACGGCCCGCGCAATAAAGAAGGCCGGCTGCATCCAGATCGCCTTACCACCCTCCAGCCCAACCAGTGCTTCCGGCGTGGCCCACGGGTAGATGCGATCCAACCCAAACAGGAGTGGCAAGAACAACACCGCCAGCAAGGGCAGCGTACGCGCCCCCGCCGCGGCCACACGCTCCACGGCGAATGTCCACCGACTGTTGACCAGATGTGCCAGCAGCAGCAGACCCAGACAGCCTAGTGCCAGTTCCAAACAAACCAGATAGGCAATGAGATAAACTTGAAAGAAAAGATCGATATCCGATAGCAAGCCGAGAATACTCAGCACAAGCCCGACCGCAGCGACGATCAGGGCCCCCCATCGGAACGTGGTGGGAAGTTGAACATTTGGTTCAGCGCGGTGCATGTTTCCCCCTACCAGGGCACATTAATAGATCACCGATTCACTCACTGTGATTGTCCGTAGCGTAACGAGTATTGGGCTTTGGTTTGGATCAACTCAAGTATGGGGAGATAGACAACGCTCCGGCTTCATGAGCATTCAACTTGAGTCTGCGTTACCTGGCTGGTGGGAGAGGCCTGTGAGACAAATGAGTGGTCGCAGCAACTGTCTTAAAGGCAAAAGCCAGGGGCCTCCCGAACACTCTCAAAACTGTATCCAGAGGCACCAGTGCAAACAGGTCTATCAGCGATTTAGATGATGTTTTACCTTTTGCTGTGTATCTTCAGCGACAATGAACCATCTGTAAACGATCCACAGCCATGCTACTAACCTGACTCGTTTCCGAGTTAGAACCAGCATAACGCCACACCCCCATCTGCTGGCATGATAGATAGCACGCCTCACCCGTGACAAAATACACGTCTCGTAATTTTGTTTATCTGCTTTCATATTAATCTTATGTTGTGTACCGTATTATGTTGCGTCTCCTCTTCTTTATTCCCTTTTTTCCCTTGATCTGCGGCCCATGTGACGTTCCTTCTGACCCCTTCTGCTGCATTTTGCCCTGATAAGCGCATTAAATCTCGCTAAAGTCGCCCTCTGACCATTGTGCGCCGCGCTTCCCTTGACTACCATCGGCCCCATTCAGGGGACGCACTGCGGAAGTATCCTGTGTTATCCTCTGTAGCCTGTAAACACATCTCTGACATTGCCTGTCAGATCTCAGGTATCAGGCGGCGCAGCGGGCGTCCACGACAAATCCGCTCCATCTTCATGACGAAAAGCGAACGGAACGATGGCGAACACCACACCCACAGCAGCATCTAAAGCAGCAGCCAGAGCACCCGTGACGCGCTCAGCGGCGCGCTTCGGCACGTTCGCCGGGGTCTTCACGCCGAATGTGCTCACCATCCTCGGGATCATCCTCTTCCTGCGCATCGGCGAAGTCACCGGCAATGCGGGCCTGTGGCACGGCCTGGCCCTCGTCGGCCTGGCGAACCTCATCAGCCTGCTGACCGGCTTATCGCTCTCCGCCATTGCGACCAACATGCGCATCGGCGCAGGCGGCAACTACTACGTGATCTCGCGCTCACTCGGCCTGGAAGTCGGCGGGGCGATCGGCATCCCGCTGTTTCTGTCACAGGCGATCAGCGTCGCCTTTTACGTGATCGGCTTTACGGAGGCGCTCCAGGCTCTGCCGAGCTTCACAGAACTCGACAGCCGCCTGATTTCCAGCGCCGTCGTGCTGGTCTTCGTCGGCGTGGCTTACATCGGCGCGGATTTCGCCCTGAAGATACAGTTTGTGATCCTGGCGGTGCTGATCGTGGCGCTGGCCTCGTTCATCGCCGGGGCCGTCGGCGCGATCGGCCAGCTCGAAGCACCCGTGCTGATGCCCAACTATCAGCCCGGCGAGAGCTTCTGGACGATGTTCGCCCTGTTCTTCCCGGCGGTGACGGGCATCGAAGTCGGCACCAGTCTCTCCGGCGATCTGAAGGACCCCAGCCGCAGCATCCCACGCGGTACCATCAGCTCAATCCTGGTGACGGCCTTCATCTATCTGCTGATCGTCGTGCTGTTCGTCTTCACAGTGCCGGTCGAAGGTCTGCTGACGGATAACCTCGCCATGCAGCGGGTCGCGCTCGTGCCAGAGGCGATCCTGGCCGGTGTCTGGGCGAGTACGCTGTCCTCCGCGCTCGGCAGCGTGCTGGCAGCACCGCGCACGCTCCAGGCCATCGCCCGCGATGCCGTCGTCCCGCGCTGGCTGACCGCCCAGCTCGGCAGCCCGACCGAGCCGCGCATGGCCGTACTCATCACCGGCCTGATCGCCCTCGGCGTCACCTGGGCCGGCGACATCAACGCCGTCGCCCCAGTGATCGCGATGTTCTTCCTTAATACATACGGCATGGTCAACCTCGCCGCCGGTATTGAAGCGCTCGTCAGCAACCCCAGCTATCGACCGCGCTTCAAGGTGCCCTGGTGGGTCAGCATGATTGGCGCGCTCGGCTGTTACGGTGCCATGTTCCTGATCAGCGCCCCGGCTACGCTCGTCGCCATCTTCATCAGCTACGGCGTATTCTTCGCCTTACAGCGCCGCCGCCTGACCCGCGCCTGGGGTGACGTGCGGACGGGCATATGGTTCGCCCTGGCGCGCTTCGCCCTGCTCAACCTCGAAGCCAGCAGCGACCAGATCGACGCAAAGAACTGGCGGCCCAACCTGATCGTCTTCACCGGCCAGCCGCACAACCGCCAGCAGCTCGTCGAACTGGCCGACTGGCTGAGCCTGGGCCAGGGCATCGTGACCTTCTTCCAGCTCATCACCCAGAAGCACGCCAACCAGGCCAGCCCGCACCTGCGCGAGACTTCGCGCCGCCATATCCGCCAGTTCATCGAAGAGCACCAGATGAAAGCCTTCGCCGAGGCGGAGATCGTCCACGACTTCCGCGAGGGCGTGCTGATGGTCGCCCAGGCCCACGGCATCGGCAATCTGGATAGCAACGCCATCCTCTTCGGCTGGAGCCGCACGCTCGAAGGCCGCAGCGCCCAGATGGAACTACTCTCTGAGCTGGTCGAACTAAAGAAATCCGTCCTGTTCCTCAACTACGATATGGAGCGCGGCTTTGGTCAGCGGCGGCGGATCAACGTCTGGTGGCAGGGGCGCGGCGGCAACGAAGACCTCATGCTGCTGCTGGCTCACTTCATCGAGCAGCACCCGAGCTGGCGCAACTGCGCGGTGTATCTGCTGCGCGTCGTCAACAGCGCCGAGGCCGTCCCCGCTACCGAGGCGCACATGACGACCGTCGTCCACAGCGCCCGCGTCGATGCCGTGCCGCAGATCATCGTCCGCGAGAACCCGCAGCAGCCGCTGGCGGAAGTCATCCGCCAGCACAGCCAGGATGCCGACCTGACCATCCTCGGTATGCGCCTGCCCACATCGGAAGAAGCCACCGTCTACAGCGAGCGCCTGAACAATCTGGTGTGCGCCGTCGGCAGCGTGCTGCTGGTGCGCAACGCCCAGGTCGAGCATGACCTGCTGGCCACCGAATGAGAGCCAACGAATGAGAGCCACCGAATGAGGTCGCCGGTTTTCTGCGGCGCACGGCTGGATTAAAATCAGCACAGCAGGGTGGATTGCACCCCATCACTGACTTCCCACCGGGGGAACCTATGCGCGTGCTTCGATACAGTCTCTTACTCGTCTTCATGATCCTGTCGGCGCTGCCGATTGCGGCCCGGTTCAGCCCGAACGCCGCCGCCATCGACATGTGGGCGCAGCTCAATCTGCGCGCCGCCCCGCTGTGGCATCGTGGCCCGCAATCTGACCGCCCTACAGCAGTTGAATACGCTCTGGCGTGACGCGCTTCGCTGAGCCGCACCGCCTGAAAGGGCTGATCGCTGGCGCGCGCGTCGGCCTGCTGATCGGCCTGCTGCTGCTGAGCTGGGGGCTGGCCCTGCGTGCGGCCCGGATCATGCCGCCCTTCGAAAACGCCGACGAAGCCGAGCATTTCCTGTATGCGCACAGTATCGCCGTGCGCGGGGCGCTGCCCGTCATCCCCGACCGTGACGCGCTCGACGCCGCCGATAGTGCCCTCACGCGCTGGAACAATCACGCGCACCATCCGCCGCTGTACTATCTGCTGAGCGCGCTGGCCATCTCCAGCACAGATCGCAGCCAGCTCGATGACCACCTGCGGCCCAACCCGATCATCTTCGTGCGCGGGGTCGCCGCCGATAACCCGAACAAGTGGCTGCACCCGCCCATCCCACCGGACGACCAGACGCCGCAGGCGGTTTACCTGCTGCGCACTTTCAGCGCCCTGGTTGGCCTGCTGACGCTGGCGCTCATCGCGCGGGCGACCGGCTGGCTGCTGCACCGGGGCCTGCCGCTGCTGGCCGTCGCCTTCGCCGGGCTGCTGCCGACCTTCCTCAGCGTGCACAGCGCCGTCAGCAATGACCCGCTGGTGATCCTGTTCGTCACTGCCGGGCTGACGTGGTGCCTCTGGACGCTGCGCCGCCGCCAGTTGACCGCGCGCGGCGATCTGGCTATCGCGCTGCTGCTGGCCGGGTCCGTCCTCACCAAGCTGACCGGCATCGCGCTGTGGCCCGCCGTCCTGCTGACCCTGCTCATCGGCTGGCGGCGCGGCGATTTCACGCTGCGGCGCGCCCTGCGGACGCTGGGGGCCGCACTCGCGTTCAGTGGGCTGCTGGCGGGCTGGTGGTTCGTGCGCAATATCCAGCTCTACGGCGACCCGCTGGCGCTGGCGGCGACCGAGGCGCTGTGGGGTCGCCTCTATGACCTGACCCCCGGCGCGCCGCTGGCGGAGCTGCTGCGGCTGGCGCGCACCTTCATCATGATGTTCGGCTACCGGCACGCCCCGGTGACGGCCCCCCTCTGGTTCGAGGCGCTGCTGCTGGCGCTGATCGGCCTGGCCGGCCTGGGCGCACTGATCGGGCACCGCCGGCAGCGCCTCGGCGCGGCAGGCTGGGTCCTGCTGATCGTACTGGCGGCTGTGATTTCGCTGCTGTTCACGGGGACGCGCAGCGTGGATATCAGCTATGGGCGGCTGCTGCTGCCCGCGCTGCTGCCCATCACTGCGCTGCTGACGGGGTGGGGCTGGCGGCACCTGCCCGCCGGGGTCGCGCCGCTGGCGCTGATCGCCTACGGCGTGGGCGCGGTGATCGTCATCAACACGACGCTTCCCGCCGCCTATCCCCGCCTGATCCCCATCGATGCGCTGCCCGCCAGCGCCGCGCCGGTCGATTGGCGCGTGGGCGACCTGCGCATTCACGGCCTTGATCTGCACACGACGACGCTCGCGCCGGGCGATATGGCACACGTCAGCGTCTACTTCTCCGGCGGCCATCCGGCCAGCCCGGCGCTGTCGCTGCGGCTGGTCGATAGCGTCAGCGGGGCGCTGTTCGCCACAACGGAGCAGTACCCCGGCATGGCCCCCACCGACAGCCCGCCGCCCGGCATCTACCGGGCACCCCTGCGCCTGAGCGTCGGCGCGCCGCCGGGGCCGCTGCGCCCGCGTGCGCTGCGCCTGGAAATCGGCTGGCTGGATGTGGTCAGCGGGCGGCGGCTGAGCTACGACCAGGGCGACGGCACCCTCAGCGGGGCGCTCGTCTGGGCGCACCCGGAATATCAGCCGGACCCCGCCGCACAACCGCTCGACGTGCAGTTTGGCGACGCCATCACGTTGACCGGCGTCAGCCTGCCGACAGCGCGCTTGCAGCCTGGCATGGCCGCCACGCTTGATCTGACGTGGCGGATGCACGCCCCCCTGACGCCGCCCCACATCCTGACGGTGCAGCTCTTCGACGCGGCGGGCCAGTTCATCACCCAGGCCGACGGTGAGATCATCGGGCTGCCTTCACCGCTGTGGCGGCCATCCATGCAGATGCAGGATCAGCGCACGCTCACACTGCCCGACGACCTGTCACCCGGCGTCTATACGCTGCGCCTGGGCTGGTACCGCCTGGACGATCTGCAGCGCCTGCCGGTCGGCGGCGGGCTGGCACAGGATGGGCTGGCACTGCTGCCCGGCACACTGACCATCGGCGAACCCTCGCCCTGATGCGGCTGCGCCACAAAACTCTTCAACCAGCGCTAAACTGGTGTTTATGTCTTTCTGGCACAGGCTGGCTATACTTCGGGTACTTCACGCGTTCGCCAAAACCTGGGCGATCTCCCGTGAGCCGTATTGATCGCCGGCGTTGTTACGGCAGCCGCTGGCCTTATACGCACGTAAGCGCCTGACCAGACCTGGATGTTCACAGATCACAGTCAACTGATCCGCAGCAATCCGCCGGGGCGGCATTATGGGGTCGGCGTCACCGACGTAGACGGTGATGGCACCTTTGAGATTTTCGTGTGTGGCTTCGGTGGGCCTAACCGCGTCCTGAAGTGGGACGGCAGCGCGTATATCGATATTGCGCCGCCGGAGCTGGCCGACGCCGAGCGTGAGGCGATCGGTGTAGCCGCCTGCGATATCGACGGTGACGGCCGCGAGGAGATTTACATCCTCAATACCGATACCTTCATGGGGGTCAAGCGCTTCGCTGATCGGCTGTTTGTCCGGGGCGAGCGCTGGATTGATCTCTTCGCGCTGCCGCACAACCGCGAGGCGCTCAATCTGACGGCGGGGCGCTCCGTCGTCGGCATCGACCGCAGCGGCAAGGGGCTTTACGGGCTGTTCGTCGCCAACTACGGCGGGCCGATGCGCCTGTACGAACTCGATGAAGATGGCGTCCTGCGCGACGTCGCGCCGCAGGCTGGCGTCAGCAAGGTGACCGGCGGGCGCGGCCTGGTGGCGCTGCCGCTCGTCAGCCCGCGCATGGATATCTTCGCTGGCAACGAACACGGACCGAACTTCCTCTTCCGCAATAACGGCGATGGCACCTTCACCGATATCGCCGCTGAAGCGGGCATCGGTGATCCCTTCGAAAATGTGCGCGGCATCGCCGTGCTGGATACCAACGGCGACGGGCGCTTTGATCTGGTCTATGGCAACTGGGAAGGTCCGCATCGCATGTTCGTGCAGAGCAGCGACGGCCACTGGGATGATATCGCCCCGCCTGCGCTGGCGCAGCCTTCGCGCATCCGCACGGTCATCGCCGCCGATTTCGACAACGATGGCTACGAAGAACTGTTCTTCAACAACATTGGCGAGCCGAACCGGCTGTTCGTGCAGCGCGGCGCGGATTGGGTCAAGGTGGATATGGGCGACGCGCAGGAGCCTCTCGGCCTGGGCACCGGGGCCGCCGTCGGCGATTTCAACGGCGATGGCCGCCTTGAACTGCTCATCGCGCATGGCGAGAGCGGCGCGCAGCCGCTGAGCCTGTATCAGGGGCCGGATAACGGCCATCACTGGCTGCGCGTGCTGCCCCTGACGCAGTACGGCGCGCCCGCACGCGGCGCGATGGTCACGCTTGAGACGCCCTCGCGCACGATGCGCCGCGTCATCGATGCCGGCAGCGGCTACCTGTGCCAGATGGAGCCAGTCGCGCATTTTGGCCTGGGCATCAAGCAGACTGCCACCCGCATCCTGATTCACTGGCCGGATGGCAGCGAGAGCACGCACCCCGTCCCGCAGATCGATACCACGCTGCGGATTCCACACCCTAAGTCGGGCTAGACCTCCACGCGGTTTACCTTTCATGATGGCGCAGCCCCTGCGCACTTTTCAGCGGACCTTTGCTATAATGATGCGCTGGTAGCACGCTTGCATCAGGAGCAAAGCGCTTGAGACGTCTGATTGCTGTGGGGAACATCATCATAGGGGCAGTACTGCTGGCGCTGCTGCTGGCCGCCTGCGAACCGCTGGCCCCCTACAATCCGACGCCGGTCGCCATGGTCATCACCAACACGCCGACGGCAACCGTACCACCGACGGCCACGCCCACGCGCTCCCCGGCGACGCTGGCCCCGACATCCACGCCGACGCCTGATACCACGATGACGCCCACGCCGTTCCCCTGTGACGAGGAGCGCGGGCAGTTCCTGGATTTTGGCGAAAACGCGAGTGAGATCGCCAACGGCGAGAACCTGCGCTTCCGGGTGTATCTGCCGCCCTGCTACTTCAGCACGCAGAAGCGCTTCCCGCTGGTGATCCTGCTGCACGGCATGAGCTACCGCGAGCAGCAGTGGGATGAACTCGGCCTCGATGAAGCGCTGGACAGCGCTATTCGCGCCGGGCGTATCGGGCCGATGGTGGTCGTCAACCCGTATATGGGCAACTTCGGCCAGCGTAACAGCTTCCCGCCCGATCCTTCCTACGAGACGCACATCCTTGAGGAGCTGCTGCCGCGTGTGGAGCGCAACTTCTGCCTGATTGAAGACCGCGACTTCCGGGCGATTGGTGGTATTTCGCGCGGGGGATTCTGGGCGTACAGCATCGGCATGCGCAACCCGGACGTTTTCGGCACGATCGGCGGGCACAGCGCTTTTTTCCCCAGCGACCTGAACGAAGTGCCTGCGCCCTTCAACCCGCTGGAGATCGCCCAGAACGGCAGCTACCTGATCGACGCTGACCTGCGCCTGTTCCTCGATAACGGCGCGGCGGATAGCTCCGGCCCCAGTCAGCAGTTATTCTCTACGCGGCTGACGCAGCGCGGCGTGCCGCACACGTACCGCGTCCACGCTGTCGGCGAGCACAACAATGATTACTGGTCGCAGCACGTCAGCGAGTATGTCGCCTTCTATGGCGAGGAGTGGCCGCGCAGCTACGCTGAACTGCCAAGCTGCATGGCCCCCAGCCCGTGATGATCCTGCGGGCGCTCAGTCCGTCGGGATGAGCGCCTCAGCCAGTGCGTTGACTTCGCCATTCGCGGGGTTATAGATACCGAACCCTGCCGCGAATTCCCAGTAACACCAGCCCATGCCGTGCAGCTCCGCGTTCTCTCGGGCGGTCTGCGTCCACAGGATGCGCGATTCCATATCCGCCAACGAATAGGACCCGAATTCAGCCAGCATCAGCGGAACACCCGTCTGCTCTCCCCAGTCCGCGGCTTGCTCAAACTGACTGCTCAGTTCCGATACTTCATCGGGGGTGCCCCAGGTTGTGCCGACGTGCTCATCCATCCCGTCGATCCACTGCGCCCCCTGGAACGTGAACGTACGCGGCTCGAAGTAAATAAAGGCCGCGATCAGATTGTCGTCTTCAGGCAGGTCGAGCATCAGCAGACCCTCGATGCTGTTCTGCAGGCCGCCACCGACAATGATCTGTCGCTCAGGGTTCGTCTCGCGGATGGTCGCCACCAGCCCCGGAAGCATTTCATTCCAGCGTTCGGGCGTCAGCTCGTCCGTCGGCATGTTCAGCAGTTCAAACATTAATTCCGCCGGGGAATCAGCGTAATGGGCAGCGACCTGTTCCCACAAAGCGATCAGCCCTGGCTCCGTTTCGTCGGGTGCATCGTTCATCGCGTAATAGTGGAAGTTTGTCAGTATCACTTTCAGTTCATTTTCAAAAGCCCAGCCGATCACCTCATCAACCCGATCGAAGAACGCTTCGTCAAGGGTGTAAGGCGGTTCTTCCATCATGTGCGCCGACCAGCGCACCGGCAGCCGCACCGTGTCAAAGCCGATGTCGGCCATTGCCTCAAAAAAGGCCGGCTCAGCCGTCAGCCCCCACTCGCCCTCGTTTGCCGCTTCGAGCGTGTTACCCAGGTTGACGCAGCGACCCACCGGCGATTCAGGCAGGGCATCCGATTGACCCAGCGCCAGCAGCGGCACCGTCAGCAGCGCCCACAGCACCACCAGAAAAATCACCCATCGAGAGTTTTTCATAAACATGGCCTTTCGCGCAGATCAACACCATCAATATAGTAAACCGATATGACGAAACAAATTATCTGAAGCCCTGATACACCTGATACAAAGGAATACCTTACCCCTGTCATCGGGGCGTGTTATCAGAATCAGAGGGGCAAAAAGCAATCAGGGCCGGGATGAACCGGCCCTGTGATATTTCTGCGTGAATCGTGCGGTGCGCTTACGCGATGGTGACTTCGTCGGAGAGGTACACATCCTGGATCAGGTTCAGCAGCTTGACGCCTTCGTCCATCGGGCGCTGGAACGCCTTACGCCCGCTGATGAGGCCCATGCCGCCCGCGCGCTTGTTGATGACAGCCGTCTGTGCGGCCTCGGCGAAGTCGTTCGCGCTGCTGGCCCCGCCAGAGCTGATCAGACCGATGCGGCCCATGTAGCCGTTCGCCACCTGATAGCGCGCCAGGTCGATGGGGTGATCACTGGTCAGCTTGCTGTAGATGCGATCATCCAGCTTGCCATAGCTGCTGCTGCCGCTGTTGAGCGCCTTGAAGCCGCCGTTGCTGGTGGGCAGCTTCTGCTTGATGATATCGGCCTGGATGGTCACGCCCAGGTGATTCGCCTGGCCGGTGAGATCGGCGCTGGTCTCGTGGTTAACGCCGTCGATCTTGAAATCCGGGTTGCGCATGTAGCACCACAGCACCGTGGCCATGCCGAGTTCGTGCGCAAAGGCGAAGGCTTCCGCGACTTCAACAAGCTGGCGCGAACTTTCTTCGCTGCCGAAGTAGATCGTCGCGCCAATGGCAGCCGCGCCCATATCCCACGCCTGCTTGACGGTGCCGAACATGATCTGATCGTAGGTGTTCGGGTAGGTCAGCAGCTCGTTGTGATTGATCTTGACGAGGAATGGAATCTTGTGCGCGTACTTGCGGGCTACCGCGCCCAGCACGCCAAAGGTCGAGGCGACGGCGTTGCACCCACCCTCGATGGCCAGTTCGACGATCTTTGCCGCGTCGAAGTAGGCCGGGTTCGGGGCGAATGACGCGCCCGCGCTGTGCTCAATGCCCTGATCAACAGGCAGGATGCTCAGATAACCGGTGCCGGCCAGTCGGCCATGCTCGAACATACTGTTGAGGCTCCGCAGCACCTGCGGCGAGCGATCCGTCTGTGTGAAGACATCATCGATGTAGGTCGGGCCGGGCAGATACAACTGGTCCCGGGTGATGGTCTGGCTGGTATGGTTTAAGAGGTATTCAGCGTCTTCGCCCAGGTAGTCCTGAATCTGACTGAACGTTGTGGAAGGTGCAGCCGCTAAGGCCATATTATGCTCCTTATGCTAATTCAGCTAGCACTCATATTATAACAGCCTGCCGATGCTGTACACACCGTTACGCCAGAAATTACCCCCGATCAACCCTCGCGCACAGCGGATAGCCGCCGATTCTACAGCGGATCATCGGGCAGTTCGTCGGCGTGCAGCGTGTCGAACTCCTCGCGCGTCAGACCGTATACGAGCAGATCGAAGTACTCACCGCGCGTGTACATCATGCGCCGCAGCCGGCCCTCCTGCACGAAGCCCAGCGACTCGTGCAGCGCAATCGACGCCGTGTTGAAGCTGTAGACATCGATGATGACTTTCTGATAGCGCCGCTCGTTGAAGTAGTAGCGCAGCAGCAGCCGGATCGCCTCGCGGGCGTAACCGCGCCGCTGGTATTCCGGGCGGATGGCGATGCCATACATAAACGTGCCGTTGCGCGGATCGCAGTCGTGCGTATCCAGCGTGCCGACCAGTTCGCCGCTGTCCAGCGCCTCGATCTGCAGGCGGATGTTATCGCCCCGGTTGCCGGTTGCCGCCTGCTCACGCGCCCACGTCTGCGCCTGCAGGGTGCTGTTCGGCAGCCAGACCTCATCCGTCTGACGGCCCATCGGCGCTTGCGCGTCCCAGGCGTGATGTACCTGCCAGTCCTCCGGTTCGACAGCGCGCAGCCGCACGCGATACCCCTCGAAAAGATTGCTCATGGATGATGGTCCCTCCGTGCTGGTTTTGCAGCGATGTTACAAAGTCCTGACGATTTTATAAGTTTTTTCCATCCTCCGTGTTTTGCATACGCAAGGTCACGCTATCATAATCATGTCAAATTTGTAACATCTGTCGATACGAAAGAGCCTGTGATTATCGAAATTGTAGAGGATGCATTGTGAACTCCCGAAGACAGTTTATCTGGATGACAGCGTTCGCGCTGCTGGTGGTGGTCTTCGCCACGACCAACGCGCAGGATGCCTGTGAAGCCCTGGTCAATGAGGCGCTCTCCGCCGTTGACCGCAACTGCGAGGACCTCGACCGCAACAGCGCCTGCTACGGTTACAACCGCGTTGATGCCTCCTTCATTCGGGACGTCAGCGAAGACTTCTTCTCCCGGCCTGCTGATCGCAGCGAAGTCGCGGAACTGGAACAGATCGCCACGGCGGAACTGGACACCGACCTCAATCAGTGGGGCGTGGCCGTCCTCAGCCTGCAGGCCAACATCCCGGAGACGCTGCCCGGCCAGAGCGTGAAGTTCGTGCTGGTGGGCGATGTCGAAGTCGAAAACGCCGTTGACCCGGCAGCCGCCTTCGAAGACGCCGATCCGCTCGAAGTGACGACGATCAGCAGCGCCAACGTCCGCAGCGAGCCGACGACCCGTGCCAACGTGATCGGCGGCCTGCGCCCCGGTGACGTGCTGCTGGCCGATGGCAAGAGCGCCAACGGCGACTGGCTGCGCGTAACCTTCAACGATGGCATCGGCTGGGTCGCCCGCGCCGCCATCGACGACGACCCGCAGTACGACGACCTGCCCGTGATCGATGGCCGTCAGCGCCGCTCCATGCAGTCCTTCTTCCTGCGGACAGGGCTGGGCGGCAATCGCTGTGAACAGGCCACCGACAGCGTGCTGATTGTCCAGGGGCCGGAGAACCTGGAGATCGACCTGACGGTCAACGGGGCGCGCATCCGCATCGGCTCCACCATCCTGATCCGTCTGCTGCCGCCCGGCGACATCCTGGAATTCATCGTCATTGACGGCACGCTGATCATCTTTGACGACATCACCGGCGAAGAAGTCGTCGTCGAGGAGGGCTTCCGCACCACTGTTCAGGTCAGCCCGCAGAACCTGGGCCTGGATGGTCTGGAAGATGATCTCGTGGTCGTCTCCAGCCCGACCGACCCTGAGCCGCTCGAAGAAGAGGATTACAACCCCTGGTGCAGTTTGCAGCAGTTCCCGGGCACCGTCCTCAATTACGATATCCCCGTCCCGTGCGAGCCGCAGGACGAAGACGGCACCGGTGACGGCGGCACGCCGCTGGGCGTCATCAACACGCCCGGCAGCACGCCCGTCATCATCACCACCACGCAGAACGAACCCGACGGCTGCGACAGCTTCGCCCTGGTCGATCCGCTGGACGGCGTGCCCGTGACCTCGTACACCTACCGCTGGACGTCCGTTGCGGAGGCGACGCAGTACAAGCTGCTGTTCTGGAATGCGATCAGCAACACGCTGGCGGCAGAATTCCGCATCCCGGCACCGACGACGCAGTTCACCACCGATCTCGGCCCGTACCCCACCGGCCCCTTCATCCAGTGGGAGGTCATCGCCGCTGAGGGTGAAGAAGACCTGTGCAGCACCGGTCGCAGCGGTATCGAACAGCGCATCGGCGACCCGAACCCGCCCGCGCCCGACGATCTGACGGCGAGCTGGCGCTGCGAGACGACGCTCGACCCTGAACTGGGTTTTCCGATCCGTACCGCCTATGTATCCTGGGCGAATGCCAGCGGCGGCGGCGTGGATATTGAGGTGGACTTCGGCGAAGGCACCGATACGTACAGCGCGCCGGGGGCCTCCGGCAAGATCAGCTTCCCGGCCTTCGGCTTTGAGTTGGGCGCGACCGTCGCCGACGATGACGAAGCGGTCAACCTGGGGCCGCTGGAATGCCCTGCACCCCCTGAAGAACCGCCTCAGGACCCGCCTCAGGACCCGCCACCGCCACCACCCGGCGGCGCGTTCAGCGCGACCTTTGAGTGCGGCGAGACCACCGTCGTCGGTGAAGATTTCGGCGTCCTGGTGGATGTCAGTTGGGAGAATGCCGCCGGCCCGGTCAGCATCTATTGGGAGAGCGTCGAATTTTTCTTCTCGGAAAACCTGACCGACCTGCCGTTCCCGGATGGATCGACAACGATCTTCTTCCCGGGTGGGTTTGTCGATACCTTCTACCTGCTGGATGGCAGCAGCTCGGTTGACTTCGGCGAGACCTTCTGTGACTAGCGCGATCTGACGCGCATCCGTGCAGCACACAATGGGGCGGGATGTATCCCGCCCCGTTTGCGTTCCATCGGCCAGGCGCTCAGCCGAGATCAGGTTGCGAGGTCAGCACCGCCGGGTCGACATCGTCGCGGTACTGGGCCAGGTTCTGGTCGAAGTCGCGGACGAGTTCGCGGGCCTGGGCTTCGTAGGCGGCAGTATCCGGCCAGGCCTTCGCCGGGACGAGCTGATCTTCGGTCATGCCGGGCACCGCGATCGGGATATCCAGCTTGAAGAACGGCTCAGTGACCGTGTCGCTGTCCTTGAGCTGGTCGCTCAGGATGGCGTTGATGATGCTGCGCGAATCGCGCAGGGTGATGCGCCGTCCGCGATCATAGGCCCCGCCGATCCAGCCGGTATTCACCAGCCACAACTGCGCGCTGCTCCGGCGCACCCGCTCCAGGAACAGTTCGGCATACTGGCCGGGATGCAGCGGCATGAAGGGCGCGCCATAGCACGCGCTGAAGACCGCCATCGGCTCGAGCGTCTTGTGACGTGTCGGCATGAGCTGGCTGCTGTAGCCACTCAGGAAGAAGTAGTGCGCCTGCGCCGCGCTGAGGCGGGCCAGCGGCGGCAGCACGCCGAAAGCGTCCTTCGCCAGCAGGATGATGTGATCGGGATGTGCGCCGATCGCCTCGCGCACGTAGCCGTCGATGTGCGTCAGCGGATAAGCGGCGCGGGTATTCTCCGTGAAGACGTCATTTTCCAGGTCCAGCCGCCGGTCGCTGACGTTGATGGCGACGTTCTCCAGGATGGTGCCGAAGCGCCGCGTCGTCTCGTAGATAGCGGGCTGCTTATCCGGCGACAGGCCCAGCACGTGCGCGTAGCCGCCGCGCCCAATGCTGACGATGCCCTCATGACTCCAGGCGATCTCGCCATCTGCGATCAGATGCCGGTCCGGGTCGGTCGCCAGCGATGACTTGCCGGAGCCATCCATACCCAAAAACAGCGCGACGTCGTTGCGGCTGCCCTTATTCGCGGAGCCTTCCAGCGAGAGGATGTTGCGCTTGGGCAGCAGGTAGTTCATGACGCTGAAGATGGCCTTCTGGATTTCTCCGGCGTAGCTCGTCCCACCGATCAGGATCACCTGCTTGGCCAGGTGGATGATGACGAATACGTCGCTGTTGGTGCCATCGCGCCGGGGCACCGCCCGGAAGCCGGGCGCATGCAGCACCGTGTAATCGGGCCGGAACTCATCCAGCTCCGTCAGGTCGGCGGGCAGATACGCCCCCCGCGTGAACAGATTGTGCCACGCCGTCTCCGTGACGACTCGCAGCGCCAGTTTGTCGGTCTGGTCGACGTGGGCGAAGACGTCCTGCACGAAGACATCCTTAGCCCGGAAGTACGACGCGACCCGCGCCAGCAGCTCGTCGAAGCGGCGGCTGTCAAACGGGCGGTTGATCTCGCTCCAGCTAATATCCGCCTGTGTGGGCGGCTCCGCCACGATGAAGCGGTCATCATACGAAAGCGAGGTCTGGTTGCCCGTGCGGACGACCAGCGGCCCCAGATGCGCGACGTAGCCTTCGTGGCGCTGCACGGCTTCTTCGTAGAGCTGCGGCGTATTGAGCTGCCAGTATATCCGGTTCGGATCACGCAGGCCGAGGCTAGTCAGTTGCGATAGCTTCTGCAGGATTCTCATAATGCATTCCTCCTTGCGCAAGTGTCGTGCGCTGTACCGCATGCACGGTATCGCATGCGCTGTATCGATAGAGGGCCAGCCTCTCAGAGAGCCGGGACGGGAGCACGCCTGGCCGATTCTTCCTGTGCGACCCGCTGCTTGACGTCGATCACGCTATCCGGGTTGAGCGAGATGGAATCGATGCCCTGCTGTACCAGGAAAGCGGCGAAATCCGGGTAATCGCTGGGGGCCTGCCCGCAGATCCCAACCTTCGTCCCGGCCTGATGTGCCGTCTCAATCAGACTGGCAATCAGGGTCGTCACGGCCTCATTGCGCTCATCGAACAACGGGGCCAGGATCGTAGAATCCCGATCCACACCGAGCGTGAGCTGTGTCAGGTCGTTTGAGCCAATGCTGAAGCCATCGAAGCGCGCCGCGAACTGCTTCGCCAGCACGATATTTGACGGAATCTCCGCCATGACGTAAATCTCCAGATCATTTTCGCCACGTCCGAGGCCATTATCCGCCAGGACATCCAGCACGGCGTCGGCTTCGGCAATCGTCCGGCAGAACGGAATCATGATAATGACGTTCTTCAGCCCGATCACCTCGCGCACGCGCCTGATGGCGCGGCACTCCAGGGCGAAGGCGTCGCGGTACTGCTCATGGATGTAGCGTGACGCCCCCCGGAAGCCGAGCATGGGGTTACTCTCAGGATGCTCGAAGAGCAGCCCGCCGATCAGGTCGGCGTATTCGTTGGTCTTAAAATCGCTCATGCGGACGATGACCGGGTGCGGATACTGCGAGGCAGCGATGCGGGCGATGCCCTGCGCCAGATTATCGACGAAGTATTCGGTCTTGTCGCTGTAGCCGCGCGTCAGCGTCTCGATCTCGCGCAGCAGCTTACGCTCTTCGAGCTGATCGTAACGCACCAGCGCCATCGGGTGAATCTTGATGATGTCGTTGATGATGAACTCCATGCGCGCCAGCCCAATGCCTTCAACGGGCAGCCGCCACCAGTTGAGCGCGGCCCCTGGCTCGCCGATGTTCATCATGACCTGGGTCTGTGTTTCTGGCACGTCTTCCAGATCAACCTCGATCGCTTCGTAATCGAGCGTGCCGCTGTAGACGAAGCCGACGTCGCCTTCCGCGCAGGAGAGGGTCACTTCGTCGCCGCCGTCGAGGACGTGGGTCGCCTCGCCCGTGCCGACGATGGCCGGGACGCCCAGCTCGCGGCTGACGATGGCCGCATGGCACGTCCGGCCGCCGTAATCGGTGATGATGCCGGCGGCGCGCTTCATGATGGGCACCCAGTCGGGGTCGGTCATACCCGTGACGAGGATGCTGCCATCCTCGAAGCAGTCGATCTCATCGACCGTCTTGATGTTGCACACCCTGCCCGTGGCGATCGACTGGCCGATGCTGATACCCTTGATCAGCGGTTCTGTGCGTTCCAGCAGGCGATAGCGCATCAGGACGCTGCCGCGCACCTGCGATTGCACCGTCTCCGGGCGGGCCTGCACGATGAACAGGTCGCCGGATTGGCCGTCTTTGGCCCATTCGATGTCCATCGGCCGCTGATAGTGCCGCTCGATGACCTGCGCCCAGCGCGCCAGTTGCAGGATTTCGTCGTCGTTGAGCACGAAGGTCCAGCGCTCATCAATCGGCGTGTCGATGTTCTTGGTCATCTCCGTGCCGCCGGTGGCGTAGATCATCTTCTTCTCTTTAGCGCCCATCTTCTTTTCGATGATGGGCTGGTATTCCGGGTGATCCAGCAGCGGCTTATAAACCGTGAACTGGTCGGGCGTAACGGCCCCCTGGACGACGTTCTCGCCCAGGCCCCATGCGCCGTTGATCAGCACCACATCGGGGAAGCCGCTTTCCGTATCAATGGTGAACATGACGCCGGAACTTGCCAGATCGGAGCGCACCATCTTCTGTACGCCAATCGAGAGCGCGACATCCATGTGATCGAAGCCCTGCGCTTCCCGGTAGCTGATCGCCCGATCGGTGAACAGCGAGGCGAAACAGCGCAGGCAGGTATCCAGCAGGATTTCCTCGCCGCTGACGTTGAGGAAGGTCTCCTGCTGCCCGGCAAAGCTGGCGTCGGGCAGGTCTTCGGCGGTGGCGCTGCTGCGGACGGCCACGTCGAGGTCTTCTGTGTCGTAGCGCTGACACAACTCGTGGTAGGCGGCGCGGATCGTATCCGCCAGATCGACCGGGAACTCCGAGCCGAGGAACAGCCGCCGAATCGCCCGGCCCACCCAGGACAGCGGCTTTTCGCCGGTGCGCAGCATGTCCACATAGCGGGACATCTCATCTGCGAGGTCGTTGGCCTGGATGAAGTGCCAGTAAGCGGCGGCGGTGGTGGCGAAGCCGTCCGGGACGGCGATGCCCTCATCCTTGAGGGCACAGTACATTTCTCCGAGCGAGGCGTTTTTGCCGCCCACAATGGGAACGTCATCGACGCCCAACGTCTCGAACCAACGGATCATCGGGTCTTTCATTTGCCCTTCTCCCTTAAAATCTAATTTCGGGGGAATGGGAGCGAGGACGGAGGCAGGGACGCATCATCCCGTTATATTCATTGTAAGCTCATTTTGAACGGGGCACATCCGGCACTTCAGGGAACTTTTCCCTGGTGAAATCACCAGGTCGATACCTGTCAGGTTCATCAGATCAGGTGACAACTCAGGTACAATAGGCGCATGATGCCACATACAAGCACAGATGACGCATTCCCCGTCGTGATTATCGGCGGCGGGCTGGCCGGGCTGGTCGCCGGGGCGCACCTCGCCGGGCGCGACGTGCCGCCGCTCATCCTCGATGCCGATAAGCGCTGGCCGGGTGGTCGCCTGGCCGGGGGCGAGCCAGACCTCATCAGCCACAGCGGGCGCACCTGGTCCTTCAAGCCGGATCATGGCGTGCATGCCGTCTGGGGCGGCTACGAAAACCTGCGCGCCACGCTGTCACGCTTCACACAGACGCGGCTGCTGCCCAGTTACGGCGAGGAGTGGATCAACCGCTGGGGGCGACACGTCCGCCACATGGAAGCCGGTAACGCCGTGCGCGCACGCTGGCTGCCCGCCCCGTTCCACTACCTGAACCTGCTGCTGCATCCGCACATCTGGGCGAACATCGCCCCCTGGGATTTCCTGTCGCTGCCGGGCCTGCTCGTCAGCATCGCGCTGACCGTCGGCGTGGACCCCATCAAAGAGGGGCGCGCGCTGGACAGCCTGCCCATGCGCGAGTATTTCCGGGGCTGGACGCCCAACCTGCGCGCCACCTTCGAGGGATTGGGCGTCAATCTGCTGGCAGCCCCGACGGAGGAAATCAGCCTGGGCGCGTTCATCGCCGGGCTGCGCTTCTATACCATGCTGCGCCGCGATAGCTGGGCCATGCAATACTTCCCGGCGGATAGCCACACCAGCCTGATTCAGCCGCTGACGGACCACATCGAGCGCAGCGGCGGTCAACTGCTGCGCGGCTGGACGGCCCAGCGCCTCGAGCGGACGCCGGAAGGCTGGCGCGTCATCGCTGAGTACACCACCGGCGAGCGGCGCGCATTTCATGCGCGGGACGTGGTCATCGCCACCCATGCGCCCGGGGCTGGCCGATTGCTGGCCGCCAGCCCGGATACCGCCAGCCACACCCGCGATCTGCTCTTCCCGCCAGGGCTGCGCAATATTGTGATCCGCCTGTGGTTTAAAACCGCGCCGCCGGAGGGGACCATTGGCGGCATGTTCACGGGGGATTTCCTGCCGGATAACTTCTTCTGGCTGCACCGTCTTTACCCGGATTTCATCGACTGGCATGCGGCGACCGGCGGCAGCGCCGTCGAAGTACACCTCTACGGCGATCGCGCCACCCACGACCAGCCCGACGCCAACCTGCTGATCGAAGCCACTGCGGAAGTCCAGCGCGCCTGGCCAATACTGAAGGGGCAGTTTTTACATGGGACGGTGAGGCGTAACAGTGGGGTACATACGCGCTTCAGAGTGCCAGATGCGCACACGCTGGCGGTCGTCACGCCGTGGGCGGGCATCAGCGCGTGCGGCGACTGGGTCGCTTACGACTCGCCCGCGCTGTGGATGGAACGCAGCAGCACAACCGGCATCGCCGCCGCCAATGCGATCCTGCAGCGCCACGGTCAGGAGCCGTACCCGGTGCTGACACCACCCACACCGGAAGCGCCCGCGCGGCTGCTGGCCGGTGCCATTGGCCTGGGCCGTCGCCTGACGGGGCCACTGCTGCGCCGACGATCGCCGGATGGCGGGCCTAACGCGCCCGACGCAGGAGCAGCAGAACCCCCAGCGCCACCAGATTCACCCACCACAGATCAGCCTTGAGGGGCGGCGGCGTGGCGTGACTCGTCGGGATGAAGCCGACACAGTACAGCGTATCCGCTCTGGCGATGATCGCATCCAGATCATAAGGAATCTCGAGCATATCCAGAAACGCCTTCGTCGTCATTGGACGCTCGCGCAGATACTGGTCAAACAGCATCCGCAGCTCGTCCTCGTCCGTGACGCGATACGCCTGCATGCCCTCTGTATGACCGGCCCACTGCAACGTTACGTAGGGGTCGGCCATGATGTTCTTGTACCACTGCGATTTATCGCCGTAGCCGCTGATGACGTACAGACGCCCATTCGGGGCGATGCGATATTCCAGCGGCGTATAGCGGGGTTGGCCTGTTTTGCGGCCAGTGTGGGCCATCAGGACGAACAGACGCCCGATGATCGGCTGCCAGCCGGTACGAAACGCCCAGATCGGCATCTTGTAGAAGAAACGCATAATCAGCGTATCAGGATCGGGCAGGCCGCGGCTGCGGAGGTCCTGTGGTGGTGCGGGATGATCCGGTCGCTGGACCGGTGCTTTGAGCGGAGCAGTCGTCATGAGTGATCTCCCTCTGTCCCTGACACTTTTATTATACGTCAAGAATAGCTTGCACCGCACGCCGCCCCCGAAGAAGCATTCAGCGGAATCATCATCTGAACTGAAATGATTTGGGTAATTCCACTTCCTGAAGACTGGCCCACCCGGGCGGAAATCTGCTCGCTTGTCACAGTTTTGTAAAAAGTACGATTGAAATCGTGATGTCTACTTGACGGATGCTTATTTTAATCTTAAACTACTTAACATAATCTTAAAATAAGGAGGCGGCTATGAACACCACAATCGCGCGGCAGATTGCCGAGCAGATCGCCCAGTTGGCTGTGCTGACGGCCCGCTTCCAGGCGAATTACGGGCGTAACGTCCTTCTGACGGATCTCTCGCCAGAAGGCGCTCACGCACTCGCTGGACAGATCCTTGACGGCCAGGCGAGCATCGCGGCCCTGCTGGACCCGCGCGCCCTGGAGACCACGTATCACCGCTTCGGCCAATGGTGGAAGCGCCACGACGTCATCGACTGTGCCATCATCAATGAGCTGGCGATTGATGCCCACAATCTGATCGCACGCACGGCTTACCTCGAGGCCGAAGGCGGCGACGAGGCGACCCTGCTACCGATTCAGAAGAGCATCGCTGGCATGCTGCATCCGGCGGCGCGGCAGCGCGTCCCCGATCGTATCAACCCGCTTCTGGAGGCGGTTTAGTGTCAGAAACAACAGAGGATAGCCCCGATAGTTGTTCACACTTAACGCCATGACAGCGCTCGCCCTCAACACCGAGCGCTGTTCTTTTTGGGCGTACCTCTCTGATGCGCACATCGGATGCGCACATCGGATGCGCACGCCCCGTCCCAATTAACGCGCCGTTAAGATCAGCCTGTGTGGGCAGGCTGTGCCTGTGCTGCACGCCCAATCTCGCGTAAGATACGCTCCTCAAGTCCCATGCTATTCGAGCTAAAAACACCCTGGAGCGAGTATCCCCATGGAACGCAGCCTGATTATCGTGAAACCTGATGCCGTGCAGCGCGGCCTGACCGGCGAGATCATCAAGCGCTTTGAGCAGCGCGGCCTGAAGATCGTCGGCATGAAGCTGATCCACATGAGCCGTCAACTCGCCGAAACTCACTACGCCGAGCACGAGGGCAAGCCCTTTTTTGAGGGTCTGGTCAGCTACATCACCTCGGCCCCGGTCGTGGTCATGGTGCTGGAAGGCAAGAATGCCATCGCCGCCGCCCGCCAGACCATCGGCAAGACCAAGCCGGTCGAAGCGGAAGTCGGCACGATTCGTGGAGACTTCGGCCTGGAGGTCGGGCGGAATCTGGTGCATGGCAGCGACAGCGTCGAGAGTGGCGCGCGCGAAGTCGCTACCTTCTTCAACGACGACGAGCTGATAGGCTGGGATCGCGCAACCGACGCCTGGATTTACGAATAGAGCGCACCCACCACGCGACAAACTCAGGGGCCGGATGTTCCGGCCCTTTGTGTTTCCCCTGTTCCTGAAAGTGCCTTTCGCAATGAAGAAGGGCGCGGGCGATGCAGTACGCTTTTTCAACCCGTAGGCAGCGCTTCTCTCAGGATTTTATCTGTCGCATTGAGCATAGTCACGAAGTCGAAGCGCGCCAGACCGTCGGCGGTGTGCGCGGCCAGCGCCTCTCGCTGTGCGAGACCCTCACGCAGGGCGGCGGCCAGCGCCCCCACGTCAACATAGGGCACCAGCAGCCCGTTAACCCCATGCCGGACGACTTCAGGGTTGCCGCCCTTGTCGCTGGCGATGACCGGCGTCCCCAGTTGCAGGCTCTCCAGCAGGCTGTGTGATAGTCCCTCATAGCCGGAATACAGCGCGAACAGGTCGGCGGCCTGCATCGCCGTCGCCAGATCAGCCCGCGACAGCCGCCCGAGGAAGCGCACGCGATCCCTGAGCGGAGCAGCCTGGCTTTTGAGCGCGGCCAGCAGCGGCCCATCACCGGCGATGTACAGGCGCGCATGGGGCACGTCCGGCAGCGCGGCGACCAGATGCTGCACGCCTTTCCACGCTTCGAGGCGGGCGGCAGTCAGGATGGCCGGGGCGCTGTCCCAGCCGAGCCGCGCCCGTGCCGCATCCCGGCTGAGCCGATCGCCTGTGTAGGGCGGCAGCGCGTTATAGACCCGGTGTACCCGCTGTTCCGGTACGCCCCAGCCTATGACCATGCGCTTCAGGTAATCGCTGGGCACGATGACGCCGTCCATCGCCCGCACCTGACGGCTGCGGCTGGCGATCTGCTGGCGCGCCAATCGGCCTACGTCGCCCTGCTGAAAGGCGTCGATGTCCATGTCGGGCGGTACCCAGCCCTTGCGGATGCAGCGCTCCCAGGCCTGGTCGCCCACGATCTTGATGAGGCGCGGCGCGCCGCTGCCGATCAGCGGCAGGTCGATGGTGTGCGTATAGACCACGTCCGCCCAGCGCAGCACATCGACGGAAGCGAGGCCGTAATGTGCGGTCCGCAGCGGCAGGGCGCGGCGCGGTATGCGTGTAACGGGGTAGGGATAGCCGGACGTGTCGCCGCTGCCGTAGGTCAGCAGGCGCACCTGCCAGCCCCGCGCCTGCAGGGCGGGCAGGATTTCATGCAGATAGGTCGCCGGGCCGCCCGGCTCCGGGTGGAAGATGCCAGTGGCGACGGCGAGGCGGGGTCCGGGCGCGGCCATCGTCAGCCCAGGATGCGATACAGGAAGTTCAGCATGTATTCCATATGGCGGATCTGATCGCGAGTATCGAAGGCGGCGTGACCGGCATCATACCAGTGAATCTCCGGTGGGTTGCCCAGCTCGTTCAGCTTTTCGACGTAGACCTGCATCTGACGCTCCGGGCAGCGGGTATCGTTGCGGCCCTGGACGATCAGCAGCGGCGCTTTGACATTTTCCGCGTAGGTGATCGGTGAGGACTTGAGGGTCACGTCCGGCACGTCATCCGGCGCGCCACCGAACAGCGCTCGCTGATAGCCGCGCAGCGTCTCGGCCATATCCTCGTACATCAGCCGCCAATCCGCGATGGCGACGTGGGCCATGCCACCCGCCCACAGGCCCGGCGCTTTGCCGAGCGTCTGCAATGTCAGGTAGCCGCCGTAGCTGCGCCCATACAGAACGAGCGCGTCGGGGTCGGCGATGCCCTGCTCAACCAGCCAGCGCGCCCCGGCCTCGATGTCGCGCACTTCCAGATCGCCCAGGTTGCCCAGGATCGCATCCTGAAACGCCTTGCCGAAGGTCGTGCTGCCCCGGTAGTTGATGCTGAAGAAGGCGAAGCCGTGCTCGACAAATGTCTGGGCGTCCGGGTTGTAGGCCGCCTTCATGACCGAGGTCGGGCCGCCGTGTGTGTGCACGATGGTCGGGAAGGGGCCGTCGCCCTCCGGCGTCGCCAGCCACGCCTGGATCGGTGAGCCATCGTCCGTCGGGAAGCTGACGCTGCGCCAGTTGCGCCCCGGCAGCGGCTGCGCGGCGGCCAGGACGGTACGCAGCAGTTGCCCGGTCTGGCCGTCCAGCTCCACGAGCTGTAGCGGGTGGGTTGCGTCCTGCCAGTGCGCGAAGATCGTCCCCTGCGGCGAGAAGTACGCCTGGATGATATCGCCGGCGGGATGGTCGAGGCGCGTCGTGGATTGGCTGCGCGTGTCATACAGCCACAGCCGGGCCTCCGCGTTGTGCATCTGGCGCAGCAGGATCGTCTGGCCGTCGGTTGACCAGTCCCACGGGACGACATCGCCGGCGATGTCATCCACCGGCAGGTCGAAGCGCTCGCCGGTGCGCGTGTTCCAGATCAGCGGGCGCGGGTAGCCGCTGACGCTGCTCGACGCCAGGAAGCGCATGTCGCCCTCACGCTTGGCGAAGCCCACCGGCGTGATGCTGGTGCCGGGGCCGTCCCACAGATCATGGAGCTTGTCGCCGGTGCGGACGTCGTAGGCTTCCAGGTTGTAGTGCAGCGTCCTGGCGCGCTCTGTGGTGGCGATGACAGCCACCTCAGCATCATAGGAGAGCATCGGCCCGGCGCACAGGTGCTGCGTCTCGTAGCGGAAGACGGGCAGGCCACCTTCGACGTTATCGATCACGAAGATGAAGAAGCCGTACTGGTTACCCGCCTGGAAGCCGTAATGCCGCCCGGTGTACGACTCCGTGAAGTAGAAGCTGGCATAGGCGGGCATATCCGGGCTGATGTCGACCGCTTCGCCGCCGTCAAACGGTTTGAAGTGATAGTGCCCGATCTCATCACCGGCTTCATCGTGCAGGTAGTAGATGCGCTGGCCATCCGCGCTGATGGTGCCGCTGCGCGTGCCGGTGGGCCGGTCAGTGATGGCGGTTAGCTGGCCGCTGGGTACATCCCAGGCATACACCTGAAAGATGCCGTCCTTGTTGGTGATGACCACGCCCTTATCCGGGTTTTGCGTCGCCAACTGCGACGTTTCAATACGCGCATCCCGAAAGCGCGCTTTCCAGGGCGCTTCATCGCTCAGGTCGAGGGGCTTCTGCATAGGGTGTCCTGCTCCATCGTGCAATCGTCCGATTCATGGACGCCGATTATAACCAATCCGGCCATCCGGCGCGGCCTGATGGTCTGCTGTGCGGCTGGCGCGTCGCCGGGCCGGAATCGAAAAAGGACAGGGGCGCGCCCTGTCCTCACATCATGTACAGAATCACGTTGCCATCAATCGAAGATGTCGAACAGTTCCTCGAGGAAGTCTTTACCGCGCTTGCCGAAGCGACGGCGCTTATCGCGGCGGTCGTCGTGGTAGTCATCGCGCTCACGATGCTTTTTGCCATAAGCCGATGGGCGGCGATCATAGTACGGCTCGCTATCAGGATAGCGCTTGCCCATCTTGCGCTTGGCAGGCGACGTACTGCGCGCACTGTGGACCGGGCCGGTGTCCAGCTCTGCCGCGCGGGCGACGATGCGCTCCAGTTCACCGGCATCCAGCCATACGCCGTGCCCGTTAGGGCAGTAATCGACTTCGATACTCTCCTTCAGGGTGACCAGTAACTGCACACCGCATACCGGACACTGCATAAAGATTACTCCATCGCTGACAGAACGTTGCGCATACATTAGCAAGTCTCGTGATGCGTGACCAGTGTAACTTGCTCACCCGCCCGCCGACAGCCTGCTGATAGCCCGTTGATAGCCCGTTGATAGACATCGAGAGGAATAGATCGCATGTTCTAATCAGCTTATAACGACACTCGAACGGCGTCGAGACGCACGCCAGGCCAAAGCGTGATACGATGGACACAGTTTGAAACCTGTAACATCGTGGCGGCACGTCTGGCCATGGCCGAGGCGTGCCGTCTGTTGTCCGTAGCAGAAAGGCGAGAGTTTTTCATGGCGAAATTACGCAGGCAGCCCAAATTGGACGAACTGACGTGGCGCGTTTACTTCTTCATACGCGACTATCTGCGGGAGCACCGACGCCCGCCAACGCTGCGCGAGATCGGCGCGGGCTGTTACAGCAGCCACACATCGATCCTGCGTCATCTCGATAAGCTGGAAGGTCTGGGCTGGATCGAGCGCGAGCCAAACATGCCACGCTCGATCCGGTTGGGGCCGCGTGCGCCGGATTACGAGCCGGACGAATCGTCGGATTTATCGACGGACCCGCCAGCCGTCGGCTTCTGATCGCGCGGCGGCTTCTGATCGCGCAGCGGAGCTGGCCTGGCCGTCATATCAGACGGGGCCTTAGAATCCGCATTGGTTGAGGAAGTCTCCACGGTGGATGTCTGCCAGGGCGGTTTATTGCGCGTGATGTCGGCCTCGTCGCTGCGTGGCGATTTCGGCGCTGCGGTCAGCTCGGAATCCGATTTCTCAGCAGGGGCTTTTTCATTCGAGGGCGGCTCTGATTTTTCAGACTCCGTCTTCGGGGCCTCGGTGGAATCGGGCGGCGCTGCCGGTTTGCTATCGGCTTCGCTGGCTTCGGCGGCGCGCTCCGTCAGCGGCTTGACGGCCTGGACGATGGCCTCATACGTGCTGACCGGATCGTTGGCCTGATAATGAATGATCGGCAAATGCGAGACGATGATCGGCAGCCGGGTCACCTCACCGCGCTGCACCAGCAGAATGGGTTTTTCTCGGCTGTGGAAGTGGCGAATAGCGCGCTGGATGTGCTCCTGCGCCAGTGACGCTTCCGACAGGATGACCATCAGGACCTCACACTCGGCCAGCGCCTGATCAAAGGCGATGCGCCAATCGCGGCTGCCCGCTGGCAGATACTGGTCCGCCCAGATGGGCACGTCGCGGTCCTCCAGATACGCATAGAGCGCCCCCGCCATCACACGCCAATCCTCACGCACGCTGGCCAGGAAGACGTGGTTCACCAGTTGATCGGGATGCAGACCGGGGCCGATGCGCGAGGGCGGCGCGTCGGGGGCGAGCATCCCCAGCGGCGATGACAACATGGCGGTCGTCGCGCGGATTTCCGGGCGCGGCTCGTCCTCGTTGAAGTGTTTTGTGACGCCCTTACCGTCACCTGCGATCTTCGGCAGTTTGGTCTTGTCTTCGGCCTGATTATCCAGGGTGGCGAGCATGCTGGCCGGGTCATCGGTGTAGTAGATTTCGATGGCTTCGCCCACGCGGATGCAGTCGCCATTCTTGAGTGGCTGCTGCTGCGTGAGCTGGTCGTCATTGAGCAGCGTGCCGTTGGTGCTGCCCAGGTCCTCGACGAGATATTTGTCGCCGCTGCGGACCAGGCGCATATGGTGGCGGCTGATCTCCGGCACGTTGATGCTGACGTCGTTATCGGTGGCGCGGCCAATCGAGACGGCGACGGCCTGCAGCGCGTGGATGCGCGGGCGCGTCTGGTGGCGACGGTGAATCACCAGGTACATCTGCCGCCACTCGTTGACGCTGTCATCCGTTGTTGAGGGGGGCCGCGTGATGGATAGCTCCTCCGTCGGCAGGTATTCGAGCGTGATGGAATCCCCCAGTTCGATCAACTGGCGTGTGCTCAGCAGGCTACCGCGTGCGTCGATGCGCGCACCATTGACGAAGGTGCCGTTAGTGCTGTTGAGGTCGTGCAGCTCGTAGTCATCCAGCACGCGCACGAGGCGGCAGTGCTCCCGGCTGACTTCGTTATCCTGAATAATGATGTCGTTCTTGCGCCCACGCCCGATCTGGATGATTTCAGCCGTGAGTTCGTATTCCGTACCGGGTTGGGGGCCACGCAGCATTCTCAGGTGGGGCATAACGGTTTACCTGTCTCTTGTATCGGTACACCACAGGTATTTACGACGGGCGGCGGGCGTTAGTTCCGGGCACCCTGATTGACCCATGTTATCGTTTTATCATCGCCGGATGCAGTTACAGGAAAACGCAACAACACCTGAGCGCTCGATCAGCCGTTCAGGAAATGTCGATGTATGCCTGGTCAGCCATCCGGTGTGCATTACGCTTATTGTATCAAAGGGCTGGCACATGCTCCACAAACGTTGTCAGATGATAACAACTCACGGACAATTGGGTACACGTTTCAGTACACGTTTCGCTTTCAGCTTTCGCTTCAGGTTTCCGTTTCAGCTTTTGAGTAAACCAGCGGCACGCTCCGATTTCAGGGTGACACCGCAGCTTACAGTTGCCGGAGCGTCCGCGATACGGTGGCTGGCCCCCCGCAAATGGGGCTTTTCTGACAGGCGATTCTGATACAATAAAGGTGACTATCACACCGGACGGAGGTACGTGTGAGCACATTCAACTTACAAATTCAGCAAGGAACACGGCGTGCCCTGGGCCTGATCGGGCTGCTGCTGGCGCTGGTCCTGGTTGTATCAGGCTGCCAGACAGTCGGCACGGTTGATGACTCAGCAGCGGCGCAGCAGTTCCTGCCCAACGTCGCCGGGTTCGACGTGAGCAATGCCGATAGCATCGTCGACGCGCTGACGGCTGCCGGGGCAGGTGGCGCGCTGGCTTCGGGCAATGTCCCGGCGGCAGTGGCCATTGAGCGCGCTGATACGGTGCTGCAGTGTTTGCAGGATACCGGCTCGCTGACGGCCCGTATGTATGTCGAAGCGCAGCCGCGCGGCATCGTGCCGGAAGCCGGCGCGGTCATGGTCGCCAATACAACCCGCGTCAACCAGAACCTGCTGGCCTGTCTGACGCAGGGCCGCCCGCAGGGTGACTTCAGCACGCAGTCCATCACGCTGGAGCCGTGCGTCGGCAGTGGCGAGTTCGTCTTCCAGAGCGATAACTTCAGCTTCATCTACGTGGGCGTTGGCAATTCGATCTGCACCGCCTACGATACCCACTTCGGATCGCTGCAGGGCACCAACTGACGCTTGTTTCGCCTGGCCTCGCCGCCCTGACGGCAGGGCCAGGGCGCAGCCAGAGTATATCTACGGCGTATCTGCTGATGTGCCGGACTGCAACGCAGGCCCGGCGCGGCGCGTATCAGGTATACTGACACGTATCAGATGCAACACACCTTTAGTTGTTAGCTGAGGACACCTCATGAGTGAAACTGAACAATCCCCTCTCAACGATGCGGTCCGCGATGCGCAGCGCTTCGTGCAGTGGGGCGTACATAACCTCATCAACTGGCAGCGCAGCCAGAACACCGACCCCATCGACTTCATCCAGTTCAATCTGGCACCGAGCCTGCCCGCGCTGCCACTGCCGAGCAATCCCATCCTGGACCGGATACGCGGCAAGCCGCCGCTGAGCCTGACAGAGATCGAGCGCGCCTTTGAGCGCATCGCGATGGATAAGCGTCCGCAGGGCGTGATTCTGTACATGCAGGGCGCGGATATGCCCCTGGCCGATCTGCAGACGCTGCGCGCCAGCATCGCGCGCCTGCGGCAGAAGGGCAAGCGCGTGGTCGTCTACGCCAAGTACTACGACCTGCGCATGTACTACGTCGCCAGCGCCGCCGATACGATCCTGCTGCAGCCGGGCAGCCTGCTGATGACCACCGGCCTGCTGACGCAGCAGGTCTACCTGAAAGAAGGTCTGAACGAGATCGGCGTCGAGGCCGACGTCGTGGCGATTTCGCCCTTCAAGAGCGCTGGCGATCAGTTCTCGCGTACCGAACCCAGCGACGAAGTCAAAGCGCAGACGAACTGGCTGCTGGATTCTTTCTACAATCAGATGATCGAGGGCATCGCCCAGGGGCGCGGCATAAGCGCCGACGACGCTCGCGCCATGATCGACAGCGCGCCGCACAACGACCGCGAAGCCCTGGAAGCTGGCTTCATCGATGGCATCACCAACGAAGAGGGCTTCGGCAGCACCCTGCACGCGGAGCATATCGTCCTGTGGGATAAGGCCGACGGCCTCCTGCTGGAGAAGTGGGCCGACCTCAGCGGCAAGTACGTCGCCGTGTTGCAGCTCGAAGGCAGCATCGTTGACGGCGAGAGCATGAACCCGCCCATTGATATTCCCATCCCGCTGTTTGGTGGCGAGCGCATCGGTGATCTGACGGTCGTGCAGCAGGTGCGCCAGCTCATGAACGATGACCGCGCCGCCGCCGTCGTGCTGTACATCAACAGCCCCGGTGGTTCCGCGACCTCGTCGGAAGCGATCGCTTCAGCGCTGGACGAACTGGCGAAGACGCGCCCGGTCGTCGTCTGCATGAACGGCGTTGCGGCCTCCGGCGGCTACTACATCAGCACACCAGCGGATCACATCGTCGCGCAGCCGGGCACGATCACCGGCAGCATCGGCGTGATCAACCTCAAGCTGATCACCAACGAGACGCTCAAGAAGCTCAAGCTCAACCCGTACTATTACATGCGCGGCGAGAACGCCGGCATCCTGGCCCCGATCGAACCGTTCAGCGAAAGCCAGCGCGAGAAGGTCCGCGACAGCATCACGCGCATTTACAACGTCTTCCTGGATCGTGTGGCGGCGGCCCGCAAGATGAAGGCTGACGACGTCGACGCGGTCGGCGGTGGGCGCGTCTGGACCGGCCAGCAGGCTTACGAACACGGCCTCGTCGATACGCTCGGCGGGCTGTACGAAGCGATCAACAAAGCACGCGAGCTGGCCCGGCTCGGCGAGGACATCCCCGCGATCCTGGTCCGCAAGCCGATCCGTAAGCCGCTGCCCGCACAACTCGCGGAACAGGCCGACCCGGCAGCCGCCCTCCGCTACTGGGTGGAAGGCGTTGAGATGCTCGGCGGGGCGCGCAATCTGATGCTGATGCCCTACGACATCACCCTGCGTGGGTAATCGCCCAGGGACGAAGGCGCAGACCCGTTCCTGCGGTTTGCCCTCTCCTGAAGCGAACTGAGTAAAACACGCAAAAAGGGCCGGATTGCTCCGGCCCTTTGCGTTTCTGAGTTAAGCAGCGCTGTCGTCACCCCGTCAGGCGATCGGCGGGGCGAGAATCACTGGCCGTCTGGCTGAGTCTGAAGTAGTGCAGGCTGGCGCGCATATCGCTGACGCGGTCCATCTCCATCACCAGATCGGCCATCGGGCAGGCCGCACGAATGCCGGGCAGCAGCGCGTGGTAATCCAGCACGCCCTCCGACCAGTCGAAGCCGTGATGTTCATCCAGAATGCCGTTGTTATTGTTCATGTGAAATTCATCGACCCAGGGTGCCATGACGCGCAGCCAGTCGTCCCAGCTAAAGCGCGGCGCGCCGAAGATATGCGCGTGGCCGACATCCAGGCAGGCGCGGAAGTTTGGGTGATCGATCGCTTCCAGCAGGTCAGCAATGATCGTCGGGTCGAACTCCCACATATTCTCGATCAGCAGTCTGACGCCGCGCTCGTAGGCGTAGCTGATCAGGGGCGGCCAGAAATCCAGGTTGCGCTGGTGCCAGCCCTGGCGATAAAAATCGTTGTGCAAAGAACCAATGAAGTTGGCGTGCAGGACGATCTGCGGCGCGCCCAGTTCCGCGGCGATGTGGATCGCGGCGCGGTAACGGGCGGTAGAGACGGCGTTGATGCGCGGATCAGGGCTGCCACTGGCCATATCCATGAACGGGCCGTGCAGCGTGATCTTGCCGGGGACAGGCGCCAGGAGTCGCTTGTATTCCGCGAGGGTTGTCTGCCAATCGCCATCCAACACATCCGGGAAGGCGAAGGCCATAACCTCGATTCCCAGGTCTTTCTCGACGGCCAGCGCGACCGCTTCGGCGGCGTTGTTGCGCCCGGCGCTCAGGAGGACCCGATCTCTCATGGGGGATGCCTGCTACTTTCATCTAAATCTCTCGTTAGTTTACACTTTTTCCGGCTGGCTGGTTAGCGCCCCACGTTGACGTAACGTTGATATGCGGTTAGAAACAGCCTTGATTTGATAAAAATACTGTAAAAATAGCTGGTTAAGACGGCGAAAAACCGTGTAATGGGCGTCAAGCGGTCGTACAGCAGCGGGATCAAAAGTGTCGTATGATAAGCTTAATATAACGCGCAATCTGATCACACATTTGAGGAGAAAACCGCCCATGAAACGACCCGCACTGATCGCGGTGCTGCTGCTGGCATTGTTGACAGTCCTCGCCGTCAACGCCCAGGACACACAGCCTGCACCCCTGATCGAACCGTTGGAAATCCCTGAGGACAGCAACGCTGTCATCACCTTCCCGCCGCCGGTTTACGCGGTGAGCGGCCAGTTGCCGATTATCGGCACGGCAGACGTCCCTAATATGGCTAACTACTTTGTAGAATTTCGTGAACTATTGTTAGAGCCTGTCGACGCCGATGACGACGGCGTGGCTGATCCGGATGACCGCCCCTGGTTCCCGGCGACCCTGCCCAACAGCACGCCGGTCGTGGATGATACGCTCGGCGAGTGGAACACCGCCACCGCCCCCGACGGCCTGTACGAACTGCGCCTGACGGTCAACGTGCGCGGTGGCACGCCGGAGTTCTTCCGCGTCAGCCCGATCCGCATCGAGAACAACCCGCCGGAAGACATCGTCCAGCGCCCGGGCGACGCCACGGCCCAGCCGACCACACCGCCCATCGTCCGCCCGACGCTGGCCGCCACGCCCACACCCTTCGACACGACGCCACGCGTCGCCGCCCTGGTTGATGCCAACGTGCGCAGCGGTGACAGCACCGCTTACGAACGCGTCGGCGCGCTGCTGACCGGCGAAACCGCCCCGATCCTGGGGATCAGCAGTACCGGCTCTGGCTGGTACTATGTCGAGCTGGAAGATGGACGGCGCGGCTTCATCTCGCCATCGATCGTCCGCGCGGAGGGCAACCTCTCCAACCTCGGACGTATCGCACCACCGGCCACGCCGACACCACCGGCCACACCAACGCCGCCCACTGTCACCAACCTGGCCATCAACGGCTTTGAAGTGAACCCGAACCCGCCCGTCTGTGCGAGCACCTTCAACGTGCTGGTGAACGTCACCAACAGCGGCAGCCAGACGAGCAACGCGCCGATCGTCGTGACCGTCATCGACCGCCACGTGCGCACCGGTGAGACGACCGCCAGCGGTCAGGCGACCGTGCCGGAGCTGGCACCCGGCCAGAACTTCCTGGTCAGCATCCCGCTGACGGTCAGCGTGTACTTTGAAGAAGATCACCAGATTGTGGCCATCATCGACGCCACCGATCAGGTGCCGGAACCGAACGAAGGCGATAACCGACGCGAATTCACCTACGTCCTGCAACGGGGCACCTGCGGCTAAAATGCCACATCAGAAGGGGCGGGAAGATACCCGCCCCTTTTTGATTCCTGGTGCATGTCGCCTGCAATCAGGACATGCTCGTGAGGAACTTCAGCGCGCTCTGAGCGAGGTCGTCGGCGTTGAGCAGCAGCGCCAGATGGCCCTGGCCGGTCAGCGTCTGGACGCTGGCACGGGGATACATCGCCAGCAGCGCGCCCCGGTCGCCATCGCTGATCGTCTCATCAGCTTCCGCCTCGATGAGCAGCAGAGGGCCGGGCCAGTCGCGCAGATCATCGCTCTTGAAGGCGTGGTTGCGGTGGTAATCCGCCATGATGCGCGCCCGCGCCAGCAGGTCGCGCTTGCGATAACCCTGCGCGTACAGCTCCGTGAAGTACGCCCGCCAGAAGGCGCGCTCGGCATCGTTGGCGGGGGACGCTGCCAGCTCCGACCAGAGCCGCCGCCGCGCCAGAAACATCATCAGCCAATCCGGGTAGAAGGCGATGAACGCCCGCTGCATATTGACCGCTTCCGCAAGGTGGGGCGCGGGTATCACGCTGAACAGGATAACCGCCCCGCGCACGCGCTCTCTCAGGTGACGCAGCAGCACCTGCGCCAGCGCACCACCGAACGACGCCCCGAACAAATCAAACGATTCTACCTGCTCCGCGTCGAGCAGGGCCGTCAGCCCGGCGATGACCTGCTCCATCGTGCGCAGCGTCGGCGGGATATCCGGCGCGATGACGCGGTACCGCGTGGCGAAGAGATCAATATAGCGAAACAGCGTCTCCGCCTGACCGCCGCCGCCCGGCAGCACCAGCAGGACGGGCGCGTTCGTCTGGCCGGCCACCAGATACGACCAGCGCTGCTTGCGATTGAGCGCCAGCGTGTGCCGCGTCACCTGCTGACGAAAACGTCGCAGGCGATCCGCGCGCGGCCCGTTGGCGTTCTGATAAGGATCGGTTGGGGAAGTGGATGCTGTCATGCAGGCTATTGTACCCGACCGCGCTCAGCATCGCAGCCCGGGCACAGGTCACAGCATACCGCAGGGAGCGCATGCTTGCGAGCTGCTCACGGGCGCAGTACCGAACCGCCCTCGAAATCCGCCGCCAGCCAGCCCTGCTGATTGCGCGCTGTACTCACGCGCCACCAGCCGAACTCATCCGCCTGCACTGGCCCGGCCAGGATCGCCACGAACTCGCCCGGCAGCACATTGCCGATCACGGTGCTGCTGCTCAGGTTGGGCAGGTCGCGCAGATTGCGCTGAACATCCCCGATGTACTGCACCTGCTGCCCCGGCTGATAGCGACTGCCGGCGATGATGCCCTGCGGCAGCCCGGCGGCATCCTCGCGGACACCGACCGGCGCGACGCCGCCCACCGATCCCACGCCGCCCACTGATCCGACGCCGCCGACCTGCACCGGCGCGCCACTATCCACGGGGATGATGCTGCCATTGGCGGCGACGACGCGGACCTGCTGCCCGCTGACCGTCAGCACGGCTTCGCTGGCATCAGCGGCCCAGGCGATGCGCTCCGGGTAGGCGTCACCCACGGGCTCGCTGATCTGTCTGGCGTTGCCCGGCGTCACGCGGAACAGGGCCAGCGGGCCATCCGGCCCACCCTGACGCCCCAGCGCGAGGATGCTGCCATCCGGCGCGGGCACGGCGTCCTGCAGCCAGAGGCCAATCGCCCCGGCGTCAAAGATGACCTGAACGCCACCATTAAAGCTGGCATCGACGGTGCCCACCAGCACGCGACCATCCGGCATGCGACCGCTGACGAGGAGCTGCTCATCGCTCAGCCAGACGGCGCTGTCATACAGCCGGATGCCGGGGGCCTGGATGCCCCGCTTATCGAACTGCGCCGTCACCACGCTGATGCCGCCGCGCCGCTCGCCCTGCTCCGTGATGACGTCCATGCGCAGCAGCAGGCGCGTGCTATCCGGTGACCACGCGACGGACTGCGTCTCCCAGTTCGGGAAGCTGTGGCCAGTTGCCAAGTCGCAGGAGTCATAGCCCGGCTGTGGGCAGTCACGAGCAGCCGGGAAGGTATCCGCGCCGCCATCGGGGAAATCCTGCCAGAACCAGACGCCCGCGTTAGCCGTATCGGTGCCTTCCGGCGGCTGAATGAGGAAGGCAAGCCGCCGCCCATCCGGCGACCAGGCCATATCGGTGACGAGGTTTTTGTTCTCATCCGGCGAGGGCACACCGAACCCGGCGAAGAACGGATCAGTCGCCAGGGCACTTTCGCCCCCGGTGCCGATGCCGCGCACATACAGCAGGCCGGTCGCATCGGTGCGGGCGTAACTGGCGGCATCCGCCGGGTTCGGTGCGAACAGGCTCACACTGCCGGGGATGACCTGATCGCCAAAGCTGAAGTTGCCCGGCGCGATATTAAAGCGAAACGCCTCGGTATTCGTTGTCGTAAAATCCGGGATGAAGACGGCTGTCGGCGGCGCACTGACGATACCCGGCACCTGTTCCGGTGGCAGCGGCGTCGGCGTGAAGGGCGTACTGGTGGCTGTCGGCGCGGCAGGCTGTGGGATCGGCGTCGAGGGGACAGCCGTCACCGGGTCGATGATGCCCAGGCCGCCGGGCGTGGCCGTGATGAGCGTCGGCGGCGCGTCAATCGTCGGTGGGGTCAGTGTGCGTGTCGGCGTAGGCGACGGAATTGGCGTCCAGGTCGGGCCGGGCATGGGCGACGCGGCGGCAGCCGTCGCCAGCAGGCGCTCCACGACGGTAGTTGCGGTCGCATCGAAATCAAGGGTCGAAGTCGCGGTCGCCGTCAGCGAGGGCGTGATGCTGGCTGTCGCCGTAAAAGTCGGCGTGAAAGCCGCCCGTCGCGTGGCTTCCAGCTCCGCACTGCGGGTCGCCGTCGCCGCCAGATCGGGCGTCAGCGTGGGCGTGATGCTCGGCGTCCAGGTCAGCGTGGGCGTCAGACTGGGCGGCGTGGTGGCGGTGGCCGTCGGCGTGGGCGAGGGCGTCGCGGTCGGCGTGCTGCTTGGCGCGATCAGCGGCAGCGGCGTCGGCGAGGGTGGCGGCGTCTCGCTGGGCGTCACCGTGATTGTCGGCGTCCGCGTCGGGGTGGGCGTCTGCGTCGGGGTGGGCGTGGGCGTGCTGCTGGCCGTGCTTCTGGCCGTGGAAGTAGTCGTCGGCGTGGCTGTAGCGGTCGCTGTGGCGGTCGCTGTGGGCGTGTTGCTGGGCGTCGCGGATGGCGGCTGCGTGCCCGTCGGGGTGACGCTGGCCGTGGTCGTCGCGGTCACCGTCGATGTGGGGGCCGGGCTGGGTGTGGCCGAGGGCGGGACGGCGGTCAGCGTGGGCGTCGCCGTAAAGATGATGACCGGCGTGCGCGTCGGCACCTGGGCGATCTGCGTCTCCGGCGGGGTCGGGGTGGGCGACGGGGCGACGGTGGGCGTCACCTGTGGCACACCGGTCCCGCAGCCGGCCAGCAGCAGCAGCGCGCCAATGAGTCCCAGACCTCGTCGCATGGTATCGCGTTCCCCCGCGTTGGATGTAATCGCGTTATGGCTGTGACCTCATCCCAGGCTGGCGAAATGCACCTCTTGCCCTCCTCTTGTGGAGAAAGACCAGAGAAAGACCAGGGGATGAGGTAACACCCTCAATTATAGCCCGGGGCGACAAGACCCCCTTTGCGGCTGATGCGCGACCTGGCCACGCCCAGCCTACGCTGGCGCGCTGGCGATCACATGCGGTTGATGGTCGCCCGTCGGATACCTTCCAGGGCGCGTAACGTCTCCGCGTGACGGCTGCCCGCCATCAGGCCGAAGTAGACCATCAGCCCGGTCAGCGCGAACATCACGCCCAGGAGGATCATGAACTGTCCGAAAAGCTGGCTGACCGACACATCAAAAAGGACCGAGGCAGTGCCGAGCGTCTGAACCAGGCCCACCGGTAACGCATCAACCGGGAAGACGTTCAGCCCGGCGACTGCCGCTACCGAAAAACAGATCACCGCCAGCAGGATCAACACGCTGCCGATCAGGTTCCAGAACGTTGCCATGATGAGATCTCCCACACTCCGTAAGCGCCATGCGCCTCATGAATACACGGTCTTGCATGATGTGCACGAGTGTACACGCAATTGGCGCATGGCGCAGGCAGGGCGTCAGAGCGACCTCAGGGCGACCTCAGGGCAGGTCGATAGCGTCCAGGGCGAAAGGCAGACGCGGCGGTGAATCCACCGTGAAGACTAGCCACACCGTCGCCGGGCGCAGATAGCTCTGATCCCAGTTGGTGACGATCAGGCGGTTGCGCGCCGCATCAAAGGCGACATCGCTGGCACCCCGGAAGCCGCGCGCCAGATAATCCAGGACGGTGCCTTCCAGCCGCGCCACCGCATTCTGACCAAGCGCCGCCAGATAGATGACGCCATCCGGCGTGACCGTCAGCCCGTCGAAGCCGGGGCCGATGCCCTGCCCCTCATACTCAAACAGGATTTCGGTGGCGGCGGTGGGGTCCTCAGCGGTGACCGGCACGCGGTAGATGCGATGCGCCGTCGCGTCGGCGACGATGATGCTGTCCGTCACCGGATCATAGCCCAGGCCGCCCGGCGACAGCGCCTCGTCGGGCATCGTCGGGAACTCCTGCCACCATGCGGTGACCTGCTCGTCATCGACGGCCAGCCGATAAACGCGATCCTGCACGCGATCACTGATGTACAGGTTGCCCACCGCGTCAACGGCGAGGTCATCGTAGAAGGCGGCGACGCTGGCCGGGGCCGCATCCAGCGTCAGGCGGCGGCTGAGTTCGCCATCGGGCGTGAGCTGCCAGATAATGCCGCCCTGCACGTTGAGCGGGTCGGTATGGTCGAGGGCGTAAAGCGTCCCGTCGGGGGCCAGCTCCAGGGCGATCACCGCGCCGAGCTGGTCTCGCGTGCCGGGCAGTTCGGTCGGCTCGCCATCCGGGCTGATGCGCCAGATCGTGCCGCTGGCGTAGCTGGCAGTGTAGACGCTGCCGTCTTGGGCCATCGCCAGCGACGAGGGATAGGCGTCCTCATCCGGCAGCACGGCGAATTCGCTCACGTTGAGGGCCGGGTCACTGGCAACGGCCACTGTGCGCGGCTGACTGCGCGCCACGGCGGAGATTACGCCCAGCGTGACCAGATAAATCGCAAACAGCGCCGCCGCGATTATGGCCGAGAAGGTCAGCACGCGCAGCGGTTTCGGCAAAGCCTGGATACGTCGGATCATAGCCGCTCTCATCAATACTGTGGATGGATCGCGCCCTATTGTAACTGGCGCGGGGCGCTCTGTCGGCAGCGGGTTTCAGGCGGCCTGGATAGATCAAGGCAGGCAGCCGGGGTCATTTCTTATTAGAGAATAGTATGGGAAGAACGTCACCTTTGACCCCAAACGTTAAATCGAGTATTATGACTTTAAATATTTCGTAATTACACATACCGTTTCTATGTTTTTGCCGGTGGTTGTTTACGCAGTTTGTTCACGCAGTTTGTTTGTCGTGCTGTCTTGATCAGCCGCGATCAATGGAGTCGATTCATGAATCAAGTCATGAAGAAGCGTTCGAAAGTCCTCGTTGTAGAGGACGATCCGACGGTCAGCAGCCTGATGGCGGAGTTCCTGGGCAAAGTCGGGTACGATGTGACCGTCTTCGGGGATGCGCCGGATGCGCTGGAACATGTGAAGCAGCGCGGTCTGCCGCATATCGTCCTGATTGATCTGGGCCTGCCGAGCATGCACGGCTTTGAGCTGGCCAGCAAGTTCAAGTCGATGGCCGATGTCCCGGTCGTGTTCGTCACCAGCGCCAACGACACCGATACGATCGTCCAGGGTTTGAAGAAATACGCTGAAGATTTCATCGTCAAACCCTTCGAGCTGCGAGAACTCGAAGCACGCGTGCATGTCGTCCTCAGCCGCATGCCCAGCCTGGATTATGCCAGCGAGCCTGTCGTGCGCGTCGATGACCACCTCAACATCGATTTCGCCCACAATCGCATCGTGCTCAACGGGAAGTCGATCGGCCTGACGCCGACTGAATCGATCCTGCTGCATGTGCTGCTGCGCAATGCCGGGCGCGTTGTTGAAAATCGCATGCTGATCGCCCGCGTGTGGCCCTCCGATGATGTCTTCGAGGACACGCTGCGCGTCCACATGCACCGGCTGCGCCGCAAGCTGGAAGCCGACAGCCATCACCCGCATTACATCCGGACAGAACGCGGCGTGGGCTATATGTTCACCGTGCGCCCGCCGGAGCTGTTCGGCGAAGACGCCTGATTGCCTGACACCGGTATTGCAGTCGCTATCGATTGCTGACGAAGATCGCTGCTGACGAAGATCGCTGCAAAGGCTTTGAGGAGTCGCTGATTATGATGGAATCCCCGCAACCCGCGGAGTGGATCATTCTACTGATGGGCCTGACGCTGTTCTTTATGGCCCTGCTGCGCGCCTGACGCAGTCCGCAGCCCTCATAAATCGACCCCAGGCCCCTTTCGTCACGAGAGGGGCTGGCCAGCATGTGCCGCACTCTAGCCGATCCCCGGATAAAACAGTTCTTTGAGTTATCCCTCTCTTTTGAAGATTGGGGTGAGATCAAACAGGCGCGAAGGCGGTTCGCAGGTTCGAGCGCCTGCGGTATAATCGCGGCATCCAGAACAAAGCGTCGGCAGGTCTTTTGCGGAGTGTACCGGGGCACCGCCCCCGGCGTTCGCCTGCGACACAGCCCATTAGATCACGTCAGTTGAGAGGGACCGCCCCCATGTCAGATGCCTCTTCAGATCGCACGGAGCGCATGCGCGCCATCAAGGACGAGATCGTCAACCTGAAAGAATCGCCCCTGTACGAATATCGCCAGAAGATGGGCTACTACCCGGTCATCGGCCAGGGCAGCCATACGGCGCGCATCATGTTCATCGGCGAGGCCCCCGGCGAAAACGAAGCCAAAACCGGACGGCCCTTCTGCGGGGCGGCGGGGCGCGTGCTCGATGAGCTGCTGGATAGCATCAACCTCAAGCGCGAAGACGTCTACGTGACCAATATCGTCAAGGATCGCCCGCCGGATAACCGCGACCCGCATCACGGCGAAATCGCACTATACGCCCCCTTCCTCGATCAGCAGATCGACATCATCCAGCCGGATGTTATCGCCACGCTGGGGCGCTTCAGCATGGTGTGGGTGCTGGATCGCTTCGGCGCGCCGGAAGCCAAACAGAAGATCAGCCAGTTGCACGGCAAGCTGATCCCGATCCGGACGAGCTACGGCGACAGCCTGGTGATTCCCCTGTTTCACCCGGCGGCATCGCTCTATCGGCCCGATCAGAAAGCAACGCTCATGGAAGATTTCAAGGTGCTGCAGCAGTTCATTGACTAGCCCAGCCGGTAGACTGGCCGGTGCTACTGCCGGCAATTCGTGACGGCTTATGACGAAAACTGGCCGAGAATCAGCCGAGAATCACCGCAACAGCGCCTGATCGTCAAGAATACGCTGCTTGCACGGCCTTTTATTTGTGTTAACATTTGGCGATCAAGTACGGTAAAGACAGCGTTCGGTAAAGACAGCGTCGGGAGTACCCCTTCTTGAAACAGACATCATCGCCGGTGAGCCAGACGGAGACGGCGAGCAGTCCCCGCATCTCTCAGGAAGTCGCGCGCGTGGCCATCGCCAGGTGCAATCTGTGCGGCAGCACGCAGACGCGGCCCTTCTGCCCGGAGAACGAGCGCGGCCTGGTCCAGTGCCAGAGCTGCGGCCTCGTCTACGTGGGCGAGCAGCCCAACGCCGAAGAACTCTACGCCCTGTACGGTGAAACCTACTTCCGCAACGACCAATCGGGCGAAGTGGGCTATAGCAATTACATCCGCGATGAACCCAACATCCGCAAGACGGTGCGGCGGCGCTTCGCCCATGTTGAGAAGTTCATCAAACCGGGCCGCATGGTCGATGTCGGCTGCGCGATGGGCTTCTTCATGGATGAGGCGGCCAGGCGCGGCTGGCAGGTCGAGGGCCTGGACGTATCGCAGTACGCCGTCGATTACGTGCAGCGGCGGTTCGGCCATAGGGCCTACAACGGCAGCCTGACTTCGGTTGATTTGCCGCAGGCGGCGTATGACCTCGTCACCATGTACGATGTGATCGAGCATGTGCCCGACCCACGGGCGTATGTGCAGCGCGTCGCAGAACTGCTGAAGCCGGGCGGCGTCTTCGAGCTGGCGACGCCGGATGTCGGCAGCTTCCCGGCGCGGCTGACGGGCAAGCGCTGGATCGGCTACAAGCTATCCGAGGAGCACGTTTACTACTTCTCAGTGGCGACACTGCGCCGGATGCTGGCCGAGGCCGGGTTCGAGGTCGTGCATGTGCGACACATCGGCAAATACGTGACGCTGCGCCTGTTCCTCGACCGGCTGGGCTTTTACGCGCCGTGGTTATCGAAGCCGCTGGAACTGCTGGAACGCGCCTTTCACCTCTCTGAGCGCAGCTTCTACGTTAACCCGTTCGACATCGTAGCGATCACCGCCCGCAAGCTCTGACGCGGTGACCGCCACATAACGAGGTGCCCCATGGCGATACTCATTACCCGCCCCGGCAAGAACGCGCTGTACGTGCAGAACCCGGTCATGACGGCGGCGGGGAGCTTCGGCTGGGGGCACACCTATCGCGGGCTGGTCGAGACAGACAAGCTCGGCGCGATCGTCACCAATCCGATCACGGTGCAGCCCTGGTCACCAGCCAGCGGGACGCGCGTCGTGCCGCTGCCGGGCGGCGTGCTGGTGCACACTGGCCTGCCGAATCGCGGTCTGCGGCGCGTCCTGAAAGAGTTCAGCACGGTATGGAGCAGCCTGCCTGTCCCGTTGATCGCGCATCTGGTCGCCACGGATGCCGCCGAAGTGCGCAGCGCTGCCGTCGAACTCGACCACGCGGAGAGCGTCGCCGGTATCGAACTCGGCCTGCCGGATGATCTGGAGTGGCAGGCGGCGAGCGACCTGGTGCGGGCGGCGACGCAGGGTGCGCCGGAGAAGCCGGTCATCGTCCGGTTGCCCGCCGGGGACGCGCTGGCGATTGCTGCGGCTGTCGCCGACGCCGGGGCGGATGCGCTGGTCGTGGCGGCCCCGCCGCGTGGCATCGCCCGCGACCGTGGCAGTGGGCAGCTCGTGCGCGGGCGCGTCTATGGGCCGCTCGTCAAGCCGATCGCGCTGCATCTGCTGGCGACCCTGCATGAAACGCTGCGCGGCATCCCGCTGATTGGCGCGGGCGGCATCCACGACCCGCAGGACGCCCGCGATTTCATCGAGGCGGGCGCAGTCGCGGTGCAGGTGGATAGCCTGCTGTGGACGCAGCCGAATCGCATCAACCGCATCGCCCGCGACCTGGGCGGCGGCATCGTCACCCGGCGCATGGACGCCTTCCCCGATGAGTGGCACGCCGATATGGGCGATACCGAGTTCCGCCGCCGCTTCGGCGATGAGTAAGCCGCCGCTGTCACGCCCCTGACTGAATCAGAACGTTTATGATGCAGGCGACGAATCGCTGCGACAATGCAGAGAGTCGTTTTTGTGTCAGGACCTCGCCCGGATCATGACCTCGCCCGGATCGCAACATCGCGCCGGTTGGCGCAGGGGCCGTGGGCAGAGGTAGAGTTCTGGATATGTAGGTCACTCTGTATGAAAGAACCACGACCGATGCAGACTTCGGCCAAAGCGCGTAACGCCTCGATTCGCTGGCTCGCCGTCGTGTTGATCGTGTGGGTGATCGGCCTGCTGGCGGCTTACTATCAGGTCCACCTGCACGAACTGACGCGCAGCCTGAGCGCGCTGCTGGCGCTGCCCGGTCTGCTGGTGGAGCTGGCGGCAGCGGTTCCGGCGGCATTGATGCGCGGCGCGCCCGATCTGCTGACGGTCGCGCTGCTGATGCTGAGTGCCGGGGCGATCGGGCGGCTGATGCTGCGCCGCCTCGATCTGACGCCCCTCAGCGCGGCGGAGCGGGCTGCATTCGCGCCGCTGGTTGGGCTGGGTTTGCTTTCGACGGTGGCGCTGCTGCTCGGCCTGGTGGGGCTGTTCCAGCCGCTGATCCTGTGGGCCGTCGTCGGGCTGGCGCTGATTATCGGCCTGCGCGATGCTGGCCGCTGGCTGCGCGACCTGGGCGCGGCCCTGCGCGACCTGCGCCCGCGCAGCGGCTGGGGCTGGCTGCTGGCGATCCTGGCCGGCGTGCTGCTGCTGCTGGCGCTGCTGATGGCGCTCGCGCCGCCGACCGCCTGGGACGGCCTGACCTATCATCTGGTCGCGCCGCAGCGCTATCTGGAACAGGGGCGCATCACCGGCCATGCCGATAACCCCTACCTGGGATTCTCGCAGCTCGTGGAGACGCTCTACGGGGTGGCGTTCGGTCTGTTTGGCCGCGATACGAGCGCAGCAGTGCTGCACGGCGGATTCGGGCTGTTGGGGCTGCTGGCGGTCATGGGACTGGTGCAGCGCAGCGCCGGTACACGCAGGGCGACGCTCAGCGCGTGGCTGGCCGCTGCCATCCTGCTGAGCGCTTTCAGCCTGTGGTGGCAGTTCGGCATTCCCTATGTTGATCTGGCGGTGATGGCCTACAGCGCGCTCGTGCTCAGCGCGCTGACGATCTGGCGCAGGACGCAGCGCCCCGGCTGGCTGATCGCGGTCGGCGTGGTGTGCGGCCTGCTGCTGAGCACCAAATACACCAGCGGCGCGCTGCTGATCGCGGTGCTGGTGCTGCTGCTGATCCGTGCGCCGCGCCACTTCATACAGAATGCGCTGCTGGTCGGCGTGCCGGCGGTGATCGTCTTCGCGCCGTGGATGCTGCGCGGCCTGCTGCTGTATCAGAACCCGGTGTATCCGTTCGTGTTCGGCGGCCTGGAATGGGACGCCGTGCGTACGACCGCGCTCAGCACCGCCGGGCAGGGCATCTTCACGCGGGGCGAAGGCTGGCATCTGCCGCTGCTGCCGGTGACGGCGACGCTCTTCGGCGTGCACAAGGCGACCGAATATGACTTCTCGGCGGGCATCTGGCTGCTGACCGCGCCGCTGCTGCTGCCGCTGGCCTGGCGTCATTTGAGCGCGGAGGCGCGCACCCTCGCACGCGATGCGGCGCTGCTGCTAGTGCCGCTGCTGCTCTTCTGGATCGGCATGGCGATCATTTCACGGGTGGGGGCGCAGGTACGGCTGGTCATGATGGCCCTGCCCATCGCCGCCGTCGCCGGATCACTGGCGCTGATGGGCCTGCGCAGCACCTACCGCGACGTCCGCTGGCTGCTGACGGGCGCGTTCACGCTCACGCTGGTGCTGACGGGCCTGCTCGCACTGGATGAAGTACACAGGTCAGACGCGCTGGATTACCACCGCAGCGGCGACCGTACAACCTATCTGGCGACACAGCTCGGCGTGCATTATGCGGCCATGCAGCAGCTCGCCACACTGCCAGCGGGCAGCCATATCCGCACACTGTGGGACCCGCTCGGCTACACCTGCCCGCCACACCTGACCTGTAACGCCGACCTGCTCTTTGATCACTGGGCGCGCCCACTCAAGAACGGCAGCACCCCGGCGGAGATCTTCCAGTGGTGGCGGCAGACAGATGATTACATCCTCGTCTTCGATGCGGGGTACGCCGCGTGGTTAGCCTCCGACCCGCACTTCGCCACAGAGAACGCGCTGTTCCCACAGCATCACCCGGACTGGCTGCGGCCCATCTGGACGGATGACATCGCCTATACGCTGTACACCTGGCGGGATGACCTGCCCGGGGACTGATGGTGTCGGCTGCGGTTTGCATCAGGATGGGCTTGCTCTGTATACTCCTCATCAGCCGAAAGATGAGAGGATGAGGCAAGCGGAGATGGCCAACGCCGAAAAGGTGCGTCAGGAGATCGAGCGCCTGTACGAATCAGCGGCACTGCGCGACGATCTCAACGACGAAGAAGCCAGAGTGCTGATCGAGTGGGGCAAGCAAAAGATCGAGAGCGCCGCCCACGCGCCCGACGAGGAGTTTGAGGCACAGTGCCGGTCGCTGCGGCAGTTGATGAAGCGAATTAATCGCTTTGTGGGCCAGCGCGAGTTCCTCGACGAGAGCGGCGAAGCGGAATATCTGGGCAAGGTGGCGCAGTGGCTGCCGCCGACCGGCTACAGCGCCCAGGTCGCCAACCATCTGGCAGATGTCCTGCCGCCGCAGAAATCCGACATGATGCAGAATCTGGAGGCCATCCTGGGCGCCCTCGACACTGCCGGGGGCGGTCCCATCGCAGCGACCGCGCCTGAGACGCCGCCGCAGACGCCAGCCCAACCAGAAGGGCCGTCACAGACAAAGCAACAGACGCAGCAACAGACACAGCCGGGGACGCCGCACGCCGGTCAGCAGAGCGACCATGGCCATGTGTTCGAGCCGAGCTGGCGGCGCAGTACGTCGCAGCCTGCACAGCACGACGTACACCGGCACGACATCGACCCGGAGCCGCCACCGGATGATCCGCCGGGGCAGCCGTATCTGAATAACCCACCCATACCAGGAGACACCGCCGACGATGAGCCGGCAGACACCTGAAAAAGAGAAAACCCCCTTATCTCGTCTGCTCACGGGCATCGCAGGCGCGATCGTCCTGTTCGTCGGGATGGTGGTGTTTGCTTTAACTGGCATCGACATTTTCGGCGTCGTGGAGCCTATCGACGGACTGCCGACAGTGGTCATCACGGAGATGGTGCCCATCACCGACGATCCTTACCTGATCCCGGTCGAGCAGGGGTTTGGGGTGGGCAAGGGCTTCTGGCAGGTATTCTTCACCGCGCCGACGGGTGAGCGCAACCGCGCCCTGTGGGTCAACGGCATTGATACCGTCCTCGCCCAGGCCATTGATTCCGCACAGCGCACGCTGGATATTGCCGCCTTCGAGTTCAACAACGAGGCGATGACGGATGCGCTCTCGCGGGCGGTGGCACGCGGTGTGCGTGTGCGCATGGTCACCGACGACGAACACGGCCTGGAAGACGACGACACCACCCTGCTCGATCTGCAACTGCTGAACGTCCCCATTGTGGATGACGACCGCAGCGCCCTGATGCACAACAAGTTCATCATCGTGGATGGCATCACCGTCTGGACTGGCTCCATGAACTACACGATGAACGGCGTTTATCGCAACAACAATCACATTCTGCAATTGCGATCGCGGCGGGCCGTACAGGTTTATCAGGCGGAATTTGACGAGATGTTCATTGCACGCGAGTTCGGCCCGCGCTCGTCGGATGCCAACACGGGCAACTTCACCGTTGATGGCGTACCGATGGCGATCATCTTCGCCCCGGAGAACGACGTCATCGATACCATCCTGGCGGAAGTCGCCAAGGCGCGGGAGCATATCTTCTTCATGGCCTTCTCCTTCACCCGTGACGACCTGGGGCTGGCGATGGTCGATGCCTACCGGCGCGGGGTGCGCGTCAGCGGCATCTTCGAGACAGTCGGCAGCAGCACGGAATTCAGCGAGATGAAGCGGTTGTTCTGCGCCGGGCTGGATGTCAGCCGGGACGGCAACGCCGGCATTCTGCATCACAAGGTCATCATCATCGACGCGCAGACGGTCATCAGCGGCTCGTTCAACTTCAGCGATAATGCCGTCCGCAACAACGATGAAAACCTGGTCATCCTGCGTGACCGCGATCTCGCGGCGCAGTTCCTCGCGGAGTACAGCCGACTGCGTTTTGAGGCGAAATCGCCGGAGATCGACTGCGACGCTTAAGCCGTGACGCCTGCCCACAGCGCCTGCCCATAGTGCCTGCCCACAGCGCCAGAATCGCGATGGGCTTTTCCACTGGTCAGCAGCGGCTGCGGCCTGTACACTCGACAGAAATCTAACCACAGATCATCACAGGTCTTGATCGCTGGCATATGCGCGTACTGCACATCATCAAAGTGACTCGTATCAGCGGTGCGGAGCGGCATCTGCTGATGCTGCTACCAGCCCTGATGCGCGCGGGGGTTGATATCCAGTTGCTGCTGCTCGTCGAGCCGGATAAACCCATGGACGACATGGTCGCCCTGGCGCAGACCAGCGGCATCCCCACCCAGCGCGAGACGATCCACCGCGATTTTTCGCCCGGCCTGATCTGGCGACTGCGCCGCATCATCAAGGCCATGCAGCCGGATATCGTCCACACGCACCTGATCCACGCGGATACCCACGGCATCATTGCCGCGTGGCTGGCCGGTGTGCACACCATCCTGACGGGACGCCACAATGACGATGATTTCCGCACGCAGGGGCGCATCCGCCTGCTGAACGCGCTGCTGTGGCGGCTCGCCAGCGGCGGTATCGCCATCAGCCAGGCCATTATGCAGTTCTGCATCGAAGTCGAGAACGCCCCGCCGGAGAAGCTGCGCGTCGTGGAGTACGGGCTTAAGTACGAGACAGCCACGCCGCAGCAGATCACCGCCGCCCGACAGGACCTGCGCGCCGAACTCAGCCTGCCGAATGACGCGGTGCTGATCGGCATGGCCAGCCGCCTCGTCGAGCAGAAGGGCATCACCTACGCGCTGCAGGCCTTCGCCCGGGTCAAAGCAGCGTATCCCCATAGCTATCTGGTCATCGCCGGGGATGGCGAGCTGCGCTCCGCCCTGGTGGAAGAAGCCACCGAGCTGGATATACGCGGGCGGACGATCTTCCTGGGCTGGCGACCGGACATGATGCGCATCATGGCCGCCTACGATATCTTTTTGCTGCCGAGCCTGTGGGAGGGCTTCGGCCTGGTGCTGCTGGAGGCGATGTCGCGGCGGCTGCCGATTATCGCCAGCGCCGTAAGCGCCATCCCTGAAGTCGTCGCCGACGGCGAGACGGGCCTGCTGGTGCCGCCCCGCGATCCCGACGCCCTGGCGGAAGCCCTTCGCATCCTGCTGAGCGATCGGCTGCTGCGGCTGCATATGGGCATGGTCGGCGAGGACCGGCTCGAAACGCACTTCGGCCATGCGCGCATGGCGAATGCCACCCATCAGGTCTACCGTGAGTTCCTCGGATTGCCCGCACCCGACCCGGACGTGATATGACGCTCAACCCTGTGCAGGCCCGCGATCTGACCATGCTGCGCGAAGCCGGTCAGCAGCGGGACCATGAGCAGATTCAGTTTTACCTTAAGCGCCTGCTGACGGCGCTGCCGTATTATTACGCGCTGGCAGTCGTCGCGGAGCGTATCCACGACTTTCTGCCGCATTTTGAAGCCGACTATCCCGATGAAAGCTGGGTGCGCCGCCTGCTGACGGTCATCGGCGCGTATGGCACCAGCCCCGATGAGGGCATCGCGGAGATGGCGCTCGGGCAGGATTTCGGCGCGCCGGGCGCGATGAACTTCCTCAAGGCGGTCTATGATCTGACGCAGGCCATGCAGGATAAACACATCGGCGAAGCGCGCGTTGGCTTTCTGACAAGCGCCGCCGTCAACGCGGGCATGGCCGCCCTGGTCCACGCCTATTATGCGCCGCGCCCGTATGCGTGGCAGCGCGTGCGCGCAAATACGCTCGACCCGGTCACCGGCCAGTACAGCGACCCCGAAGCCACGCAGATCGCTTACGGCTTCTGGACGGATGCCGACACCGCCGCCCGCGACAGCGCCTACTGGCTTTCCCTGGCCGATGCCATCGACGCGGCCCTGCGGCGCTGAAGCGGCAGGCACTGTAGCGACCAGGCGCTGCCCAACGCCCCGGCTCATACGACCCGTAACACAACAGGGCCGTCGTCTGACGGCCCCGCTGCACAGATTTTGCACAGAGTCTATGAAGATGTGGCGCGTTATTCGCCCAGGGTGCTGTCGCCGGTGATGCCTTCCAGCAGTTGCGGCAAATACCAGACTTCCAGCGGATCAACCCATTCGCCCTCGGCGGCAAGCGCGGTGCCATCCTGGAAGTTGAGCGGGCCTTCCCACAGGAAGAAGCGGCCTTCGTTGGCCGGGTCGGTCATGAAGGCGGTCATCTCAGCGATGAACGCATCCAGATCAGCGGCGGCATCCTCCGGCAGGGCCGGGCCATTACGCCAGCCGACAGTCGTCGTATCCGGGTTGTTGATGTCGCCCCAGTCCGGGCCGACCCAGGTCCATTCCTGCTCGAACTCACCATTACGGACGAGGTTCACCAGCCGCAGATATTCCGGCCCCCAGTGGAAGTAGGGCACGCCCAGGCAGGCTTCTGGCGCGGTGTCGCAGGCCAGCTCGTAATCATAAGGCACGGCGTAGACATCATCGTCCTGGCCGCGACGCTGACCCGCCACGATGAGCGCGTCCTGCGGGTCGATGCCGCTGATGACGATATCGCTGCCCGTGTCGAAGAAGGTGTTGGTCACCTGGACCGGGTCGAGCGTGTCCGGCGTCGGCACCCAGAAGCCAATCCAGATGACCTCAAAGCTCAGGTCTTCAGGATTGCCGTCGGCGTAGTTCTCGTAGCAGTAGCGGGCCCCCAGGTAGGTGCTGGCGACCAGGCGGCGCGTCTCAGCGTTGATCAGCGGCCCCAGGTAGCTGATGCGACCGGTATCGGACGTGAGCGCGGCGGCACAACCGGCGATCATCTTACCGAATTCCATCTCGCCCATGAGGTTGGCAAAGTTCGCCGGGGCTTCCAGCGGCTCCGCTGATTCAAAACGCTCAGGGAAGATGTCGGCGGGCGTCAAGCCCAGCACCGCGCTGCCGCTGATGTGCACGAACTGAATGTCGGGGAACTCTTCTGCGGCTTCCAGCGTATCTGGCTCAAACGCATCTGAGGTGGTGAAGATGAGTTCAGCGCCTTCGTCAACCATTTCAGCGACCACATCGATCAGGGTCACGTTCGGGTTGACCACAACATTGAGGTTTTCAAAGACGATCATGCGGGCGTTGACGTCTTCTTCCGCCAGCTTCTCGACAACGTACTCGCCGCCTTCGACATGCGCCTGACTCCAGCCCTGATCATCACGGCTGCCAACCAGAATCATACCGAAGACGAAATCTTCCTGGGCGAGCGCCGGGCCGAGGGCCAGCAGACCCATCAGCAGCGCCAGCGCGCCCATCACGCCTTTGCGAACCATCGCACTGCGAACCATCGCATTTGCTCCTTTCGGTGAATCGTGGGTGCTGTTTAAGCACACTTTAAGTGTAACCCGCACGCGCCAGCCCGCAAGGAAAAAGCGCACGAAATTGTACAGGCACAATCCGTCATTGCTGACGAGGTTCGCCTGCCGAAGCCTCGCGCAGGGCGATACGCTGCCGCGCCAGATCAACGCCCTGCCACAGCGCAGCCGCCGCCTGGGGGACCATGCGCAGGGCGCTATCCGGCGGCAGAGCGGCCAGCAGCGCGTCATCATCGGCGATGGGCACGCGGTACAGATGACCGTCGTCCGTCTCAGCACCAGCGTTGAGCCGGATCGGGCTGCCCGGTGCCGTCACGCGGGGCCACCAGTCCGCATCGTGGATGAGCAGCAGCGCGCATAACTCGACGCGCAGCATGGTCAGCTCCATGCAGAACCCGCTGAACCACAGTTCCGCCGCGCCGCTGTGCAGCATGGCGTCCAGATCAACCAGGGCGGGATGCTGATAGAAGTGATCATGAGGGGCTGTGACGGGCGCTTCTGGCAGGCCGAACAACTCCTCAAGGTACTCTCTGCGGATGTGATACGAAAACCGCCACTCATCAGGGTGATAGTCGATGCTGCGCGGCTGGTAGATGAAAGCCGGGATCACATGCAGGTGGCCGGGGTCAGTGGCGTTGCGCCGGCTGCGCTGAGCCAGCAGCGCTCGATAGATGCCGGCGTCGTTGTAGACGACCAGCACCGCCCCGCCCAGCGCCGCACTGCGACCCGCGCCGGTCGTCAGGCTCTCCGTGTAGCCAATCGCCCGATGAAACTGCTGACGCATCGGTAGGCGCAGGCCGCGCCTGTGCGAGGCGTCCCACAGCTCCTGCTTGAGCGCGCCGCAGGTCGCCAGCATATCGTAATAGGTGCCGAGTTCGGCTTCCAGCAGCAGCGGGCGCTGGCGCAGTCGCTTGTAGGTGAAGGTCACGCCGTCGAACAGGTTGCGGCCGCTGTTCTGCAGGGTGTGCAGATGCGCATAGTTATAGATCGCCAGCCCCGCGCGGTCGACGTGGGATATCGGCGGCGGGCCGAGCACGGCATCGATGCCGGTCGGCGCGTCGGGTGACAGGGCCTGCACCGGATACGTCACGCCCCCCCGCGTCAGGAAGGGCACGTCGTATAATGTAGCCAGATACCCGTTCATATTGTCGATACGGCGGCGCAGTTCGGTGGCGGTCATGATACAGTCGCGTGCTGGTATGGGCGGCTATTGACCGCTATAATACGTCAAACGCCCGAACCTGCCAGGGCCAGCGCCAGGACGCCCGGCCTGATGAGGCGGGCCGCTGTACAGCGCGTTGGGGGATACCATTGAGCGAACCAGACCTTAAATTACTGGAGTGGGTCACACAGGCTCGCAACGGCGATCAGGATGCCTTTGCGGAGATCATGTACAGCTTTCAGGATGCCGTCTATAACCTGTGTTATCGGATGCTCGGCGAGAGCACCGAGGCCGAAGACGCCACCCAGGAAGCCTTCATCCGTGCCTATTTCAATCTGGAGCGCTACGATACCAGCCGCTCGTTTAAGACGTGGCTGCTGTCGATTACGTCCAACCACTGCATCGACCGCCTGCGCAAGCGCCGCATCAAGTATCTTTCGCTGGATGAGCCGCTGCCCAGTGGCACCGCACTCTCGCTCAGCAGCGACGAGCCAGGGCCGGAAACCGCCGCCATATCCAACGAGCGCGGCGCGCACATTCAGCGCCTGCTTGATGAACTCAAACCGGACGACCGCGCCGCCATCGTCCTGCGCTACTGGTACGACTACTCCTACATCGAAATCGCCGAAACGCTGGACACGACCGAGAGCGCCATCAAAAGCCGCCTGTTCCGGGCGAGGCGGCAACTGGCCGATCTCTTCCAGGATGAAACCGGCGAACCATCGCCAGAAGAGCGACCGATCAACCCGCGCCTGATCCAGGACTAGCCGAGCAGGACTTTAAGCACGACTTTGAGCAGGACTTTGAGCAGGATACATGCAAGCGCCGATCTCACACCTTAATGCATATTTTTACGTATAGGATGTTAGGGACACGTCACGCAGCCGTGTCGCCCCTTTATCGTATGTATTCCAGGGGAATGGATTATGTCTGAACGTTACACCGATCTCATGCAGGAACGACTCGACGGCAACCTGGACGCGCAACAGGACGCCGAGCTGCGTGAATATCTGGATACAGAGCCGGAAGCCGCCGAAAAAGCCGCCGCACTGGAAACCGTTCATGATATGCTGCTGCGTTCGCCCATCATGCGCGCACCGGATCGCCTCGCGGCGACCATCATGGCGCGGCTGGCTCAGGCCGTCGCGGAGCAGGCCGAACTTCAGGATATGCCGCTCGCCTTACAGCAGGCGCTGCTGCTCAGCAGCAGCATGGTCATCCTCAACATGATGCCGGTCATGGTGGCCAGCAGCTACATGGTCATCAACGCGATGGCGCAGCCCCGCCTGCTGACCGATACGATTGCACGTACCGTATCGATGATGGTTATGATGATCGACGCCATGAGCATCGTCGTCGAAGAGATGGAAAACCTCGTGCGCGAGGACCCACGCAGCGCGCCGATCGCTGCCAGCCTGCTGCCGACAGTTATGATGGGCATGCTGGAAGCCATGCAGGCCGACGTCGCCGAAAGCCTGATGCCCAACGGCACCACCCCCGGCGAGGATGCTCCCCCACAGACGTGACCTGTGGCCTGGTCGCATTGGGCTGCGACCGACTGTATAATGACAGCAGTAAGCCCGTTGATGGCACGCTGCCGCGTCTGGCGGGCGTGCTGGCAGGATCACGCGAAAGAGAGCCTTATGAAGCGGATACGCCGCCTCGGATTGCTGACCCTCTGCTTGCTGCCGCTGGTGATTGCCGTCAGCGTGGTGATCGCTCGGTCGCCACAGCAAGCTACCCTCTTTGATCTATCGCAGTTGGGCCTGCGCACCGATGCCGAACGGCTGGCTGATGTCGTCTTCGGCGGCGGCCAGCGCCCGGAAGCCTGGACGGGCAATACCGATCTGGGTGCGGCCAGCTTCGTCGTCGATCTATGGTTCGATAACGAGCTGCTGGCCGATGCCGCCTTCGGCGGGGGGATACGCCCGCCGGGATGGATCAGCGCGACCAGCACCGACCCGACCATCGTACTGCGCAACGTCCGCCATGACCTCGAACTGACGGCGGATGCCGTCCTCGGTGAGGACCAGCGCCCGTCTGAGTGGACGACGCGCGATCCGCTCATCGCCTGCGGGCGGCTGGTCATGAACCTGGTGCTGGTGCTCAGCCGCGACTTCAACACCGCGCCGCAGACACCGGCCACCGTCACGGACTACTGCGCCGCCGTGCTTCAGGAGATCAACAGCGAGTTCATTGGCGTTGCCGTCGGCGCGCCCGATGAACTGGCCGAACTGCCGGAGCTGATCCTGGCGCTGCGCGGCGATCTGGAGCGCCTCGCTGATGAGGAGCTCGGCCTGAATAACCGGCCTGAGGGCTACATCCGCAATGTGGAGCTGGAATCGCAGTCGCTGCAGATCGACCTGATTAACGATCTGCAACTGGTGGCGGATGCCCAACTGGGCGAGGACGTGCGCCCCGCCGATTGGATCGAGAGCTTCAGCGGTTCGCCGCTGAACGTCTACCGCATCACGCGCTACAATCTCGAAGTCCTGGCTGATGAGCTGATCGGCATGGAGACGCGCCTGCGCGGCTGGCAGGGCGCGCCGCTTGATCGCTGTGACATCAACCTGCAAAATCTGGTCCTGCTGCTGACGACCGCCTACGGCCTCGTCCTGCCGGAAGCGGAAACGCCCGGCCCGGCTTACTGCCAGCAGGTCTTTGAACTCGCCAATCAGACGGCGGAGAACCCGCCCATCCTCGATGAAGTCATCGAGGAATCGGCCTTCTCGGCGGAATCCCGCAACGCCTTCGCCTACCTCGATCCGGCGGCAACGCTCTTTATGGGGCCGCTGCCCTGGGGTGTCGAGTTCCGGGCGTGGTATCGCAACTTCGGCGAATCAACCATGATGTTCGTCAGCGGCCAGGATTTCGCCGTTTATATCGACCGCCGCTGGACGACTCTGCCGGAATCGGTGTACAACCGGCTGCCCACGCTGGAAGGCGTGCGCCCGCTGACCTTCTGCGATGCGAGCTGGTGTAACGGCCCACGCGCCACACCGACGCCCACCGGCAGCGGCCCGCTGCTGGAAATCATCACCGGCGCGACGCCACCGGCCACCATCGCGCCGGAGCAGGTCGAGCAGGGTGGTAAACTGCTGGTCAACTGGAACAACATCCGCATCAACTACATCCAGCAGTTCCCTGATCGTGGCGCGGCGCAGGTGACGCTTGAGATCTGCCGCACCATCCAGCAGATTGACTGCGAGCCGGTCGTGCGCGTGTTCAACAATGCGACGGGCTTTGAGGTGCCAGTCGTCTCGACGCTCAACGGGCTGAACGTCTACGAGCTGCCCTACGGCTACACAGCGAACCTGCTGATCGAGGGTACGACGCTCTTCTCGACCGATGTCTGGCTGGATGATCCGACGACCGGCCAGTGACGACCGGCCAGTGACAACCTCACCACATATGCAAAAGGGGCCGGATGATCCGGCCCCTCGTCGTTACTGAGCTGTGTGCGGCGGGATCGTCATTCAGGGATGACGTCGATGGCCTTGATGGTGTACTTCACGGTGCCATCCGGCGTCTCCGCTTTGACGGTATCCCCGACCTTATGGCCGAGCACCGCCCGACCAACCGGCGATTCGTTGGAGACGCCGCGCTGCCCGGCGAAGATCTCCGCCTGGCTGATGAGATCAAACGTGAAGGATTCGCCCTCGCTGTCCTCAAGCGTGACGCGATTCCCCACGCTGACAGTATCCGTCGGCGCGAAATCAATGATGATGGCCGTGTTCAGCACGTGCTTGAGGTAATTGACGCGTTCCTGTAAGCGTTCTCGTTCTGTCGCCAGCGAGTACTGGGCGCTGTCGCCGACGCCCTCGTCATCATGACTGTCGCCCAGTTCTTCGATGACCCCTTTCAGCTGCTGCTGCAGCAGGGCCAGTTCATCTTCCAGCTTGTGATAACCGGAATGGGTCAGCGTCATGCGTTCTTCTACCATGGTTCTGTCTCTTTCTGTGCTTGTGATCCTCCCGCCCGTGTGGCCCTGACAGGTGTGCAACTGCCATGGAGGGGATCTCAACCGGGTGAGCGCCGGGCGCGGGTTAAGCGCACCAACGACGTCTCCCTGGCCGAGAACGCCCCTTAGTCTATCAAGTTTCAGGAACACTGGAACCTGCCCACAAACCGGCGACGTAATGGCCAATCATGGGCCTGCCCGTCAGAACGGGAACGACCTGTGTCAACGAACTAGCCCAAAACTTAACGAAAAGGCGCACCAGATCACGCCTTTCGTCGGTGTTTTGGGTTAGATACGATATGTGTCTATTATACCACTATTTTATGACAGGTTTAAGAGATGTCTGATTATCCCACGCATGAACACGCCTCAGCAGCGCCGACAGCGCCCCTGCGCGCGCGCGATTTCGGCCTGGGGGTCGGTCAACTGCCGACCGGGCCGCACAACGCCCTGACCGATGTGCCGGGCGTGCGCGTCGGCCATGCGACCCGCATCGAAGGCCACGCCATCCGCACCGGGCTGACGGCCATCCTGCCCCACGGCGAAAGCGTCTACACGCGCCGGGTCCCGGCGGCGGTGCACACGATCAACGGCTTCGGCAAGGCGATGGGCTTCGAGCAGGTGCGCGAGCTGGGCACGCTGGAGACGCCCATCCTGCTGACGAACACGCTCAACGTGGGGCGCGCTGCGGATGCGCTCATCAGCGAGATGGTCGCCCAAGACCCGGAAATCTGGTCGCTGAATGCGCTCGTCGGCGAGTGCAACGATAGCTACCTCAACGCCATTCATGAGCGCGTCATCGGCCCGACGGATGTCCGCGAGGCGCTCACCAGCGCGCACGGCGGCCCGGTGCCGGAGGGCTGCGTCGGCGCGGGGACGGGCACCAGTTGTTATGGCTTCAAGGGCGGCATCGGCACCAGCTCGCGCCGTATCGGCGACCATACGCTCGGCGTGCTGCTGCAGACGAACTTCGGCGCGCGCGAAGAACTGCGCATGGGCGGCGCGCCGGTCGGCTGGCTGCTGCGCGATATCGGCCTGCCAGGGAGCCTGCCCGCTGGCTCTGTCATGATCGTCATCGCCACCGACGCCCCACTGAGCGCCCGTCAGCTCGGGCGTGTGGCTCGCCGGGCAGCCTTTGGTCTGGCGCGGACGGGTACCGTCTGTCATCACGGCAGCGGCGATTTCGTCATCGCCTTTGGTACGACCTGGCCGCAGACGACCCGGGCAGACGGCCCCTGGCTCGATGCGCTCTTCACCGCCGCCGTGGATAGCATCGAAGAAGCCGTCTATAACGCGCTGATCGCCGCCCACACGCTGACCGGTCGGGAGGGACACACGCTGCACGCGCTGCCGCACGCGGCCCTGCGCGACATCCTCAGCCGCTACCGGCCCGATACACCCTGAGCGCGGTTAACCGTTTCTTCGCGATCATAACATGGTGAATTAAAGTGAATCGTGCTAGAGTTCTGGCAGCGTTGGGGGACGTGATGCACCGTTGATTTTATCGTCCACTGAGACATCACACAGGGAGTTGAACCATGTTCCAAGAATTTCGTGCATTCATCATGCGCGGCAACGTGCTTGATCTGGCGGTCGGCGTGATTATCGGCGCGGCCTTCATCACCATCGTCACTTCGCTGGTTACGGATATCATCAGTCCGATCATCGGTCTGGTCACCGGTGGCCTGGATTTCAGCGACGTGACCCTTACGCTGCTGCCCGGTGACGCGACGCCCTCCGGCGAGCCGCTCACGCTGATGGTCGGCAACTTCATCAGCGCTGTGATCAACTTCCTGATTGTGGCCTTCGTCATCTTCATGATCGTGCGCACCTTCAATCGCATGATGGCCGCCGCAGAGAAGGAAAAAGAAGAAGCCGCCGCAGTCACCGGCCCCACCACCGAAGAAAAACTCGTCGACGCGATCGAGAAGCTCAACGCTCATCTGGATGAGCAAACACGCGGCAAAACACTTGCCTGACGGCCCCTGCACAACCGCATAATCTGACTGCCCCTCGTCACTCACGAGGGGCTTCTGGCATTTACACAGTTATGCGTTGAAAGCTGAGATGCTTTCAGCTAACGCCGAGGACGCGCCGTGCCAGCCGTGAGCGGGTCAGGCGGGCAGGCAGGATCGGGCGCAGCGCGTCGATTTCCTCCGTGCTGAGGGGGCGCAGCGCCAGCAGCAGCCCGCCATAGACGGCCACACCTGCGATCAGCGCCAGCAGCGGCAGCAGCGGCCACAGCGCCGCCATGACCGCGCCCATCGCCGCCGCCGCGATCAGTGGACGCCACAGCATATCCCACCAGCGCAGGCCGCGTACCACGCCCCGCCGACGCAGGCCCCGGCTCAGCAGCAGGGCGAAGGGCAGCAGCAGCGCCGCCTGGCTGAAGATCGTCGTGATGGCCGCCGCCTGATAGCCAAACTGCGGGATGAACAGCAGATTCGTCACGATGTTGAAGACGACCGCCCCGGCGAAGGCCCAGGTGATGCGCCGCTGTAAATCCAGGGCGATGAGGGCGTACTGCGTGAGGCTGTTCATCCAGCCCAGCGGGATGCTCCAGATGATGAGCTGCAGGGCAATAGCCGCATCCGGCAGATAAGGCGCACCCGCCAGGATCAGCGTCAGGAACTCCGCGAGGAAGTAGAACAGCACCGCCAGCGGCAGCGCCAGCGCCACCAGCAGCTTCAGCCCGAAGCGATACAGCCGCACGAATGCCGCCGGGTCCTCGTTGGCCTGCCGCGAGAGGATCGGGAAGACGGCCCGCGTGAAGAACGCCGGGATGATATCCACCGCCAGCAGCCACTGATAGACGGTGCTGTACTGCGCGACCGTCACTGCGCCGCGCAGCGCCTGCAATATGATCACGTCGAACTGGAAGAAGATGGTCGCCAGAAAGTGATTGAGCATCAGCGGCCAGCCTTCGGCGGTCATGGTGCGCAGCGCCTGACGATCCGGCCGCCAGCCGGTCACCCTGCCCAGCAGACCACGACCCGCCCATAACAGCACGCCGAACGTGATCAGGTTGTTGACGATGCTGACCGCTGCCAGCCCGATGATCCCCCAGCCCAGCAGCAGCACGATCACGCCGAAGACCGCCTTGTTGATGCTGGTTATCGTGGCGATGACCTCCGGCACTTCGGCGCGCTCGTGGGCGTAAAACAAGGAACTCAGCCCTTTGTTCAGGCTGGCGGGGAACAGGCCGAGGTACAGCAGCAGCAGCGCGATCACGCCTTCCTGCGTGAAGCTGCCGACCCCCTCGACCTGACCGGCGTTCTGCCAGCCCAGGATGAGCAGCAGCAGCACGCCCAGCCCGGCGAAGCTCAGGCCCAGCCGCAGCGCACTCGTGTTGAGCAGGGTGTAAGCCCCGCGCAGCCTGTCGCGGGCCACCTCGCGGATGAGATACAGATCAAGGCCGAAGTTGGTGAAGATATCGAACCAGACGAAGATCACAATCGCCACGCGGTAGATGCCGACGTCCGTCTGGCTCAGCAGGCGATAGATGACAATCGCCAGGGCGAAATCGATGCCCCGGTTGAACAGGTTCAGCAGAATGGGCGCGACACTGTTACGGGCGACGCGCGCCGTCGCGCTGCTGTCCTCCGTGTTGACGCCGACGAAGGCCCGCCACAACCAGACGCCAAGCAGCAGCGTCAGGGCGATCAGGCCCATTACGCTGCCGAAAATACCCACCTGGAAGGTCGCCGGGCTGTAGATCAGGCGCAGGGTGTAGTCGCCAGCGGGCAGCGGCACACCGATGAAGTTCCCCGCGACCCGTTGCGCCTCAATGGGCGTTTCGGCGTCCTCGCCCGCGCCGAGTGGCCGCAGGAAGCCGCGCCAGCCCGGGGCGTACGTCTCGCTGACGACCAGCCAGCCGCCGCCCTCCGGCACGCTGAGGTCGAGCAGCTTCTCGCGGCCCGTGTCGCGCCGGATGGGGGCCGGGGTGTAGGCGGCAGGGCGCGCGATCTGCGCCGGGTCGTAATCGCTGCCGACCAGATAGGCGCGCGGCAGCGCCTCCGGGTTGCGCCAGATGCTGACCGCCGCATCGTCGTACACGCGCACGAAGCCGACGCCGCCCAGGTCGATCTCCGGGTGAGTGACGATATAGCCCACGTTCAGCAGGTCGAGCCGGTCCGACGTCAGCGCGGCATCCACGTCGAAGTAGGGCGCGCCGCTGGCGTCGAGGTAAGTCGTGTACAGCGGGGCTACCCGGTTAAAATCGAGCTGCGGCTGCGGGGCCAGCCCACGCATAAAGTCAACGTACTGGCGGCTGATGATGCTGTCATAGCCCCGGATGTCCTCCAGATTGTAGAGCCAGCCGCTGTTCGCCTGAAGGATTTCGCGCCGCTGTGGGTCCTGCAGCGTGGTGAAGCGGTAACGCTCACCGGCGGCCTGCTGCGCCTGCAGATAGGCGACGGCAGGCGGCGCGTAATCGAGCAGGGCCGGGTCGCTGGCCGGGTTGAAATTCCAGGAGGCCGCCATCAAATCCACGGCGACCAGGGCCGCCACCACCACCGCCCACAGCCGCCGCCCGCCATCCGTGCGCAGGCGCGATGCACCCCACACCAGCACGCCACTCAGCAGCAGCATGACGCCGAAGATCGCCGCATTGCCAACCTGATAACTGTAAAAGCTGCGCGCATCGGTGAAGGCCCGGTCCGCGTTGAGCAGGCCCGTCCGCAGGCGCTCGACGAGGCCCTCGATCTGCGGATAGGCGAAGCGGCTCAGCAGCAGGCCGATCAGGAGCAGCGCGCCGATCAGCGCCAGCCCGCCACCGATACGCCGCACCAGCCGCCGCCGATGCTCCGGCAGGTGCCACAGCGCATCCAGGCCGAAGGCGGCCAGCAGCGCCACGCTGATCGTCAGGCCGAAAACCCAGCGGAACGGCGAGTTAAGCTGATTGATCCCCGGCAGCACGTAGATCAGCGCGTACAGCGGCGTCCCGAACATGAACAACAGGCTCAGCAGCGCCAGCCCACCGAAGATGAGGCGATAGGGCGGCGCATCGGCGGCGTCCGGATGGCTGAGACCCGGCTGACGACGGGGCAGCAGCAGGCTCAGCGCGGCCAGGATCAGCGGCAGGATGCCCAGATAGAGCGCGCCCTCCACATAGTTCTTGATGCCCCATTCGGTGTGCGGCTGCGCGCTACCGCTGACCGGCACCATCTGCAGGCTGAAGACGTCGAAGATATGCTGATGCGCCGGACTGCCGTAGAAGTTCGGCAGGATGAACTGCAACAGATCACGCGGGGGATGGGCGAAGCTCAGCACCTGCCAGAAGTCGCTGCGCTCTGCGCGGAAATTCGTCTGGGCGAAGTCGAACAGGGGGATGAACTGCACCGCCCCCAGGCCGAACCCGAGCACGACCAGCGCCAGCAGCCACACGCCGCGCCCGATCACCGCGCGCAGATCGCGCTGCCGCGCCAGCGCAAACAGCAGCCGGGCCGCACTGTAGAAGCCAGTGATCAACAGCGTGTAGATCGTAATTTCGACGTGGCCGGCCAGGATGTTCATGCCGAGCGCCCCGGCACCGATCACCACCCAGGGGATCGTCGCGCGCGGCAGGCCGAGTACGCCCCGCTGCCGGATGATGAACTCCGCCATGAGCAGCATCAGCGGCAGCCAGGGCAGCCCGCCGATCATCATCTGAAAGACGACGCTGGCGATCACAAAGCCGCTGAACTGGTAGATGATCCCTGCCAGCAGCGCCGCCTCGCGCCGGACGCCAAGCCCCTGCGCCAGCGCATACATGAAGACCCCCGCCAGCCCCAGATTGGCGACTGTGAACCAGCCATAGGCCAGCGGCAGCGGCATCACGTAGTAGATTATGCTGAGGGGGTAGAGCGCGCTGTGCTGCCCCGCCGCCAGAAACGGTATGCCGCTGAACTGATGCGGGTTCCATAACGGGATTTCGCCAGCGGCGAGCTGCGTGCGGATGAAGTGCTTCCAGGGCGTGTTCTGCAGGATCAGGTCGCTGACGAGGTGATTATGGGGCACCTCCGGCGCGCCGACCTGTGCCCGGTCACTGGCGAACGGCTCGTACTGGTAGAGGTTTTCCGTCGGGATGAGGGTGTAGCCGCCGAGCGTCTGCGGCGCGAAGAACAGCAGCGGCAGCGCAAACAGGATTAGCAGGGCCAGCACATCCGGCAGCAATCGACGCAGCACAGGCATCCGTCTCGCTCTCACAGGGCAGGCATGATTACGACATCGGCATTACAGCGCCTCACGATACACCCCGCCGCCAGCGCCTGACAAGTGCTAGACTAGAAGAGAGAACAGGACGCGCCACCTATCCGACGGAGCAGACACATGACGACCTACATCATCGGCGATATACACGGCTGCTATACGGAGCTGCAAGAACTGCTGCGGCTGATCCGCGTGCGGCCGGATGACGACATCATCGCGCTGGGCGACCTCTTCGACCGGGGGCCGCAGCCAGAGCGCGTCTGGGCGTGGCTGCGCGATTCGCCGAATGTCATCAGCCTGCGCGGCAACCATGAGCAGAAGCATCTGCTGGGCGCAGCCGGTGAGATCGACCTGCCGCACGCCCACCTGACGACGCGCCAGCGCATCGGCGTGGAGTACGACCTCATGCTGAGCATGGCGGCGGAGATGCCGCTTTACCTCGATCTGGGGCAGGCGCTGCTGGTGCATGGCTACTACCTGCCGGGGGTCGCGCCGGACGATCAGCCGCCGCAGGTGCTGCTCGGCATGGATGATGACGCCGCCTTCGGTGAGGACGGCCAGCCCTGGTACGAACACTACGACCGGCAGCAGACACTGATCGTCGGCCACCGCGATTACACCGGCCAGCAGCGCCCCTTCATCCACCAGACGGGGCAGACGCGCATCTTCGGCCTGGATACGCGCTGCGTCTACGGCGGCTCGCTGACGGCGCTGCGCCTGCCGGATTGGCGGCTGTTCTCCGTACCGGCGCATCACGTTTACTGGACAGTGTGAGTCGTTCAGCGTAAATCAGAAGCAGACCAGCGATCGTGAATGGCACATGTTAGAATACAATACAGTACAAGAAAGTTGTCATGCACATAAATATTAATATTACCATCATTGAACCTTACGCCAATATATTGCCTGAAGTGATTGTTTTCTATCCGATTTCCTTTACAATGTAATCTTACTATCGAGAAAAGTGGGGGCACGGGTGCTGTGGGGGCACCTTGACTGCATCTGAAGAGCTGGCAAAGTTGATTGTGAGTTACCCATCAGGGAGGTTTGTCATGCCGCGCAGGAAGCCTAACGCCGCCGAACTTGCGGAGCGCGAGCGCAAGATACTGCTCACTGCCGCCGATATCATCCACAATACGGGTTACAGCCGACTCAACGTGGATAATCTGGCAAAAGCGGCGAGCATGTCGAAATCAACGCTGTACCAGCAGTTCACGAGTAAGGAAGCCATCGTCGAGAAGGCGCTGAAAGTCGGCCTGGATGCGATTCACGCCATCCTGGATGCCGACGCAGCCGCCATCGAGAAGCTGAGCAACACGCTGCGGTTTCTGCTCAACTTCTTCAGAAGTGGCGATAGCCAGCTAGCCGCGCTGATCTACACAGAAGCGCTGATCGCTTTCAACGACCACAAGGAAATCATGGAAAGCCTGGCTTCCATCGTGGAGAAGATCCGCAGTACAGCGCAGGAAGCCATCGACAGCGGCCAGATCCACCCGGTCAACAAGCCGGACGTCATCGCCACTGCGATCCTCTCCGGCGCGCCGGTCGCCTTCATGACAGTGCACGTCTACGGACGCGAGCGCTCTCAGGAAGCGCTGGACGAGCTGCACGAAATCTGGGAACGCTCGATGACGCTTGAAGTCGATGAGCGGGCCAATCTCGACGTCGCCAACATCAGCACACCTGACGCCGCGGGTTAACGTTCAGGTCAGCTATCAAAACATTTCGACCCGGCCCCTGTTGACAGGGGATTTTTGCGTCTCAGGGTGTTTTCCTGGCGCTTGCCCCACGCCCTGCCCGGCCAGCGTTGACGCGCCACGGCCTTTGGTCTACCATGTGGCGCGGACGGCTGAGGCCGCCCTGTCAATCATAGTCATCTGAAAATATACGAGGCGGTCATGAGCCAATTTCGTGAGCCCCCGACCGATCCCCTGGAAGATACCAGCCCATCGCTGGTCATGCGCCCCGTGAGCGAGGCCCCCATCGCGCCGACCGTCGCCCCGCAGGAGCCGGGCACAGGTCGCAGTCGCCTGGGTGGGCTGAGCCTGATCGTCGGCGCGCTGTTCGTCCTGGGGACGATCATCATTCTGCTGCTGCCGGATAACGACCCGCTGCCCACATTCCCGACAGACTTACCAGATAGCGAATCGGTCGTCAGCCTGCCGACAGAGGACGTCGAAGAGCCGACGCCAACGGAAGCCGTCGTGGAGAGCATCCCGGCGACGGACGTCCCGCTGCTGCAGATGGACGCGGGCAGCGTCCCGACAGTCAGCGCGGAGCGCCTGAGCAATCTGCTGCAGGCACCGCTGCCCAACCGCGAAGAAGCCGGCACGCTGCCGGATGCCCTGCTCGATCCATTCACGATCATACCGCAGCGCCCACGCAGCGATTTCATCGAGTACGAAGTCACGCAGGGGGACACGATCGACGGCATTGCGCGGCGCTTCAACCTACAGCCGGAGAGCATCGCCTGGTGTAACGACCGCCGCGTCATCTACGTGATCCGGCCCGGCGACCGGCTGCGCATCCCGCCGACGGATGGCGCGTGCTATCAGGTGCTGGGCACACGCAACCAGACCATCGCCGATATCTCCGCTGAATATGAGATCGAAGACCCGTATGCCGTCCTCGACTGGCCAACGAACAATCTGTTCGGCCTGGGGCCGGACGACACGCCGCTGGGCGGCATCAACCTGTTCCTGCCCGGCGGGCAGGGACCGCTCATCACCTGGAACCCCGGTTCAGAGCGGACAGAGAACGATGACGGCAGCGTGACAGTCGCCTTCGCCCCGGGTCAGCGTGGGAGCTGCGGCCCGCAGACGATGAGCGGCGGCACCTTCTGGGGCAACCCACTGCCGAACGGCACCTGGGTGCGCGGCTACTTCGCCGGGCACACGGGCATTGATCTGGCAGCCGCGCCGGGCACGCCGATCTATGCGGCCAATGGTGGGCCGGTGCTGTTCAGTGGGTTCAGTCAGTGGGGCTATGGGAACACGGTCGTGCTGGGGCATGGCCCCTTCTCAACGCTCTACGCGCACATGACCAGTACGGCGGTCAATTGTGGGCAGGTCGTCGGTACGGGGCAGGTCGTCGGCTACGTGGGCAGCACGGGCAATTCATCCGGCCCGCACCTGCATTTTGAAATCCGCTATAACGATACGCCGCAGGACCCGACCCTGACGGCGGGCATCGGCTGGTAACGGCGATCAAGCATTAATGACCAGGCATTAAGCGGAGACGCGCGCCGCACCGCCTGACGACAGGGCGAGGCGGTCATCATCATCATCGGCGGCCTGCAACGGCAGCGTGAAGATAAACGCGCTGCCCTGCTCGCCGTCGCTTTCCACCCAGATGCGGCCCGCGTGCGCGTTGACGGCCAGCCGGCAGAAGGCCAGCCCCAGGCCCAGACCCTTACGCATCTGCGGGCTGCGGATGCGGCTGTACTTCTCAAAGATGCGCTTCTGCAGATCACGCGGGATGCCGGGGCCGCTGTCCTCCACGGTGACGCGCACCACCTGATTATCCTGCTTCGCCCTTACGGTGATGGTGCCGCCGTCCGGCGTGTACTTGATGGCGTTCTCGATCAGGTTGATGACCACGCGCAGGATCATATCGCTGTCAACGGCGATCGTCGGCAGGTCGTCTTCCAGGGCAAGCTCGATTTTCTGCTCGGCGTCTTCGGCCATCCCCTGTGTGAGCTGCACCGCGTCGATGAGCAGGACGCGCAGTTCGGTCGGCTCGCGTTTGATGATCCCCCGATTTTCTTCAAGACGCTGAATATCGAGCAGGCTGTTGACGAGCCGCTGCATCTGGCGCGTGCTGCGCAATCCCAGTTGCAGCAGACGCAGCACCGCCGGGTTATCGTGATTCTTGAGCACGTCGCCCAGTTTGTAGATGCTGGCGACGATATTCTGCAATGGGCTGCGCAGATCATGGTAGACCATCGCCATCATGTCGTGGCGGATCTGTTCCAGTTCCGTCTGGGCGCTCATATCCTGTAAGACCCATTCCAGCTCGGCGGTGATGGACGCGCCCGAGGCATCGATGGCGGCCGTCATCATCTGGTGGGGGACGCGGCGCACGCGCACAAGCGAGGGCAGCGCCTTGCCGTTGATGTCATAGACGAGCGTGCGCAGGTTGAGTTCCTGACCGGCGTCCAGGCTGGCGAGGTCCAGCTCGCCGATGACGTCAATGTTCAGGTCCTGCATCAGCGTGCCGATCAGATCGCCCCGGAAGTAGCCCAGGTAATCCGCCGCCTTGAGGTTGATATCGCCAATGCGCCCCTGCAGATCAGTCAGCAGGATGGGCACAACGGCGTCTGTGAAGACGGTGTGGTAGTAGTTCTGCGTAGACGGTGCGCGCAGGTTCTCCAGCAGGTCGCCCGCCAGCAGGCGCGCTTCTTCCAACAGGGCCAGCCGCGCCCCACTGAAGTAATCCAACTGCGCATGATGCAGGATGAGCACCCCGGCGACCGCGTCGGCGTGCATCAGCGGCAGGCCCACAGCGGAACCCATCTCCGGCACTTCCTTGACGCCGGGCAGGCCGATCCAGCGCGGGTCGTGGCTGATGTTGCGCAGCGCTACCGTCCGGCGGCTGTAGTAGACGTGGCCGAGTAAACCATACCGCAGCAGATGTGACCATCCGGGCAGCGTCAGATCCGCCATGCAGTTCTCGTTGAGATGATAGACGGCATCGACGGTCTGCGCGTCGCGCAGCATCACCAGACAGCCATGCGACACGCTCACCGCTGCGCCGATATGGGTCAGCAGTTTGCGCAGGGTATCGGCTTCGCTATCCCGGGTCGCGTTGACATCACGGAGCAGGCTGTAAAGCGCGCGGTAATCGAGTTTGGCAGTCATCGTCCATCCTGAGGGCCTCATGGCCCACTTCCGTGCAGATGATCGGCAGGGCTGCAGCGTGCGTCTGACCTTCTACCTGATGTTGTGGTGACCCTGCCAGCAGCCGGATCAGGCCGCTGCCGCATGGCAACTGCTGTCGTTGTAGCAAAAACCATCCTTTTTGGCAACGGGCTTAATTCAGCGTTACGAAGAATTCTTAAGTAGTCTAACGAACATTCACTATAACACGAGCGTCGTTATCTAAACAATTCATATACATTCTAGATCGATTGCCTTGCACGCGCATAACAAACGGCAGGCAAACCAGCGATGCTGTAAGGCGGCACAAGAGTCGGTTTTCAGGTGGGTGCGTGGCGGATAGCTCAGTCGAGGCTCTTGTCGCAGCCTTCGATTTCTGAGGAAGTCGAGAGATCACAGGGGGGGACTGGCGGGTGATGCTGTTCCGGCGGGTTGTGATGGGTGGTCGTGATCGGCAGGGTGAGCGTATCGGCAATATTGGTGTGATGCTCATCCAGGGGTGGGAACGGCTCGGTATCTTTGATCCCATTGACGCGCGTCTCGATGGAGTCATACAGCGCCTCGACGAGGATGATAGCCGCCGTGACGTTATCGCGCCCGCCGCGCCGGTTCGCCTCCGCAATCAGTTCATCCGCGATGATCTGCGGGTCGTCGTACTCGATGGCGATCTGCGCGATGTCCTCAGTATCGAGATGCAGCGTCAGCCCATCGGAGCATAGCAGCAGACGATCGCCATCAGCCAGGCGCACACTTTTGATCGTATCCACGTCCATATCGCCGCCCTGCCCAAGCGCCCGATAAAGCACGTTGCGCATGGGATGCAGTTCGGCGTCTTCCGGCTGAAGGTGGCCAGCATCGACCAGCGCCTGTACAAAGCTGTGATCCGACGTAAGCTGCACGATGCGCCCGTTGTGCCCGTCGATCAGATAGGCGCGGCTGTCGCCGACGTGGGCCAGTGTCGCCACGTTGTCACGGACGAAGGCCATGGTCAGCGTGGTGCCCATACCCTTAAAGGCGGGGTTGGCCAGCGCTTCTTCGACAATGCGCAGGTTGGCTTCCTGTACGGCGTTTTTGAGCGTGAGGGCGAACTGGTTGTCCTTGATGGCGTCGTAGGCGGCTGGCTCAGGATAATCGTCGGTGATGAGCTGATGGCACAGGGTCTCGATTGCAATCCGGCTGGCTTCTTCGCCCGCGACCGCACCGCCCATACCGTCGGCGACTATGGCCATGACGTGATGGGTACCTTTCCACAGGTACACAGCATCCTGGTTATTGCCACGCACGCGACCCTGATCTGTACTCGCGCCGCTGTGCAGTCGCACGCGGTATGCCGGAGATTGCATCCCGGTCTCCCTACAAGAGATTGCCAGCATTGTAGGCGCTGCACAACCTCACACCTTGCGGATGTCTTACCCTTCTCATTCTAATTGACCTAGCCGTCAGCGCAAGTGACACCTGGAACATGGTATTATGCCGTCTTCCACCCGATGGCTGGTATGCGCCTGTGCTATAGACCCCATGCGACCTGCCAGCCCGGGCTTGTAAGGGCGGCCCCCATGGGCGAAACTACAGCGCAACTCGTACCATGTATCCGCAGGACAAGCCCATGAAGCCGATTGTGATCGTGATCATCGTCGTTGTGATCATCACCGGGGTGCTGCTGCTGGCCTATGAGACCACGCGCCCCCGTCCGCCACAAACGCTGCCCCCGCCAGAACTCGAAGGTGAGTTCGCCGGGGTGGATGCCTTCGGCGGGGTGCTGACGCTGCGTTATCCGGCGGATTGGGCCTACGGCGGCGATGCAAACGGTCTGCGGCTGGCCAGCCAGCAGGCGATCATCGACATGCCGGATATGGCGCGCATCCCGTCCGGGGAGCTGGCCGTGATCTTGACGGTGCTGCGCAAGGACATGATGGCCACGAGCATCGGGCTTGGCCTCGACGCCAGCGCCACCGACGTGCTGGCCGTCATCTCCGACAACATCGCCGACCCCGCCGGGCTGATCCCGCCGCTGACGGACATTCAGCAGACAAGCTTCGACAGTGAACCCGGGGCCTATGCCCTGGCCAATGGCGAAAGCGCCGGGCACGTCGGGCTGGTCCGCGATAGCAACCTGGAATTCCTGATTCTGACAGCGGTCACCGCGCCCGGCGAGGCAGAGCAGCATGTGCCGGTGCTGCGGGCGATCCTCAGCAGTGCCAATTACGACTGATCCAGAATACCAGCACGCCAGCACGATCTACACAGGCGCGCAGTATGTGAGGCTGGTCGCAACGTTGCGCTTGCTGCCGTCCTTTTACGTGCGCCTGTGCCGCTGCAAAAAATCTCATGCAATGGCTGTGCTCCCCATGACGGCCACCCTATGAACGCGGCCCGGTTTGGCGGTACACTTGCCGCAAACACCCGCAGCATACACCACAGGGAGCGAGCAAGGAGCCTATGACCGATGATCTGCGTCAGGGTGGGATTGCCGTCATTGATTTTGGCAGCCAGTACACCCAGTTGATCGCACGCCGCGTGCGCGAGCAGGGCGTCTATGCGGAAGTCTTCGCCCATGATGCCGACGCCGCCCACATCGAGCAACACCAGCCGGGCGGCTACATCCTCAGCGGCGGGCCGACCAGCGTCTATGAGCCGGGCGCGCCACGCATCCCGCGACACGTCCTCAAGGGGGGTAAGCCGGTCCTGGGCATCTGCTACGGGATGCAGGCGCTCACGCATGAACTCGGCGGGCAGGGGGCCGCGTCGCCCGTGCGCGAATA
>Ga0081527_100030_pt1 | contig 141842 bp, 169 predicted proteins | sample HotLakmasection5_FD_70992 | JGI IMG/M metagenome (GOLD analysis project Ga0081527, IMG submission 70992) | Hypersaline microbial mat communities from Hot Lake, Washington, USA - Section #5 (SPADES assembly) (version 2) | ecosystem: Environmental > Aquatic > Non-marine Saline and Alkaline >...
ATCAACACTCTCATCAACACTCTCATCAACACTCTCATCAACACTCTCATCAACACTCTCATCAACACTCTCATCAACACTCTCATCAACACTCTCATCAACACTCTCATCTCCATCAATTTTTATAGAAATATTGTCTGCAGAGATTGGAATCGCAATAGAGATATTAGAAGGATTAGATAAGCTTACATTCTTTATCCATCTAACAGGTTTCCCTAAAACAGCCCCGTATTGTTTATTTTCTAAATCAATTTCAACATCCCTACGTTTATCAATTAATTTATCTTTTTTTACTATTGTCTCTTTCTCAATATCAGAAATAAGCCCATTTTCATAAACAACAGCTTCTGAAGGAACTCCTGCCTCTTTACTAACAAAACCAGTAATCCCAGGATTCACACTAACTATTATAAAACTCAAAATTATAAAACAAATGGCTAACAAAGAGAGATAAAATACTCTCTTAACCTCTTTTTTTCTCATCTATCCTTTAAAAAAATAATAAGTTTGATATATAAAAGCTTTGGTGCGAAAAAAACAACATTAAAATCGGTCTTCCCGCCTATCTAATTCATTATTTACTATTGCTACTGTTTGAGAGGCAAAATAGGTCCTTTTTCCAATTGAAACAGCTTTACAGATTCTCTTCAACCTCTTTAATTCTTTAGCAGGCAGACCTAAATGATCTCCAAGGATAAATACAGGATTCTCTCCAATATCAACATTTCTAATATCTTCTCCCTTTCCATCTAATAGAAAAAGATCCTTCCCTTCATTATCTAATTCCTCTATTAACTTCAAAAAACTTTTTTTCTCAACCCAGTATCCAGGAAATACCTCATTTTTTTCGCCTTCCTTATATTTGTAAAGCATCCTCTTAATGACCCACCCAACATCTTTCTTATTCAAATAAATTTTATCCTTTCCAGTTTTACCTTCTGTATTAGGCATTAATTCTAAATGCTTTACAGGATCAGGAGGCCCTGCAAAACATAAATGCAATTTTACATCATTTCTAAATCCATGGCTTAAGAAAAAAGCAGAGATTACAGTATGTATAGCAATATCAAGTCTCCCAGACTTCATTAAGTCTTCTTTAACAAAATTTCCAGTAGTTGGCGCAGTCCTTGAATAGTAAACAAATTCTCTCATCTTAATTATATACAAATTCAGGCCTACTTATAATTTCCCCTTCATTTACTTTTTTTGCAATTTCGATAAATCTATCTCTAAAAAAAACAGCAAACCTCTCTCCTTCATTTAAATCTAATCCTTTAACAAAATCCTGCTCCATTAAAGGTTTTCCAGTTAAGGCTTGTTTCACTACTTTTTCTTTAATTTCATAACAAGGTAGAGATTCTCTTATCCTCTCTTCTGCATCAATAATCATCATTCTTAATATTTTTTCATTTCCCTTTTCAAATTCCTGAACCGCTTTTTCAAATTCATATAAAGAAACGCAAGGCTCTTCAAATAATCCTGCCTTAATTCTTCTTAATTCCAACATATGGGCTCCTCCAATTCCTTCTCCTAAATCATGAATTAATTTTCTAATATAGGTCCCGGCTTGAACTTCTGTCTCAAATAAAACATCTTTCCCTTCAATTTCTAGTATCTTAAAGGTTTGAATTTCTCTTTCTCTTTCTTGTCTTTTAACTCTACTTCTTTTAGGAGGAAATTGCTTTATTTTTCCAATAAAGTTTTCAATTTCATTTTGTAATTTTTGTTTTTCAATTTCAGAATGTAATCGCATAATCCCCACATAAGTTTTATTTCGGTGCATAAAAACCTCATTTAATTTACAAGCTCTATTCAATGCAATCGGCAAAACTCCTGTAACAGCAGGATCTAATGTACCTAAATGACTTGTTTTTCTTAAGTTTAGTTTTTCTTTAACAAACTGCCCTACAGAAAAGCTAGTCGGCCCCGTAGGTTTATCAATATTAATAAAACCAAATTCTAAGAGTTCTTTTATTTCTTTCATGTTCATATAGATTATCCAGCGGGCCCCTTATATTCTTTATGTTTATCTGTGAATTTTTGGCATTTTTAGAGGTTTAATCTCAAGTTTAAGAACGCCGTAGATAGTGCCTCTTGCTAAAAGTACGCTTGTTATACACAATTCAGAATCCCCAGAATTATATATCCATACATCCTTTAATATTACATGAATGCCACTAGAGAGGTTAGTCAAGAAAATAATCCTGCTAAAATAGGACTAATAATATCTGCTATGGTCATTGCAGGTTCATTAATTCCAAAAATTTCTAGCCCATTATTTTCAATAAGTAATGAGCATTCTTTAGTTATATTTTTTATGGGAATGTTTCTGTTTATGTTATTCATGGGAATTAAAGTAAATATGAGTGTTAGATTTTATGGAATATATATTATTGATAGTCTGCCTAATAACTATACTATGTTAAGTAAATCATTTTTTTCGCTAGCTGCACTTTTTCTGATTACCGCATTAATTTTGTTGATTTCTGGGTTCTGAACTTATTCGGCCCCGCTTCCATCAAGCTACTCTCCTACTTTTCGTAATGGTGATGAAAAAAAAGAATTGTTATTGAATGTAAAGATAGTGGAATAAATATTACTAAATCAAAAATTTTAAAAATACTAACTACTAAGATTAGTAATGCCGAAAAAGAAAAATAAAATTCAAGAATATGGTTGTTCAAAGGAATTAGGTGTAGGCTATATCTTAGGATTTATAGGAGCTGCTGTTTATTACATCTCAACAGCAACAGGATTTTGGGTAGGAGTATTAGGAGTTCTAAAAGCACTCGTCTGGCCAGCATTTTTAGTATTTGAACTGTTTAAATTCCTTGGCGCATAAGCCAGTTTTTTCTCTCAGCCTCTGGAAATTTTTCTATTGCATATCTTAAGGTAGTTCTAGGAAGGTTATCATAATTCTCCCTTAAAAAGTCCTTCAATATCTGAATATCCCTCTTTCCTACTTCTCTCAACATCCATCCAACTGCCTTATGAATTAAATCATGTTTATCTTTCAAAAGAATTTTAGAAATTTTCAAAGTATCTTCAAATTTATTATTTTTTATAAAATAGAAAGTAGAGATAATTGAAATTCTTTTTTCCCATAAATCCTGGCTTAAAGCCATTTCATATAACTTTTTTTTATCTTTGTCAATAAAAAAAGCCCCTAAAATTTTATCAGCACTTAAATCAACTAAATCCCAATTATTAATAAATTTAGTATTCTCTAAATAAAAGTCAACTATCTTTTTATCTTTATTTTTTTTAAATTTCTCAACTAATATCAATAACGCTATAAGTCTCTCCTCATGCCATTTAGACTTCAAATGTTTTTCAATCTCATTTAATTCTAAATCTTGAAACTCTTTAGCAATTAGTCTACATTTTGGAACAGTTATTCCAAGAAATAAATCTCCCTCTCCATACTGTCCTTTTCCAGATTTGAAAAATCTTTTATAAATCTCTGCCTTTTCAGTATCAGATAATTCCTTTAATTTCTTTTGCATTTATTAAAAAGAAGCTAGTATTTTTATTTCTTTAGAGCAAGTCTTGGTTGAACTTTAGGGGACTTATCTTTTGAAACATGTTTTCCTGCCTTTGTTTGAACTTCTGCTTGTTTTTCCCTTACATCTGCAACAGCTTGTCCCTTTGCTTTTTCATCTTTTTTCTCTTCTTCACTCTTTTCTTCTTTCTCTTCTTGTTTCTTAGGTAGAACTACTTTCTTTTCAGCTTTCTTATGTCTTCTTTCATGTTTTGCCTTTTCAAACTTCCATTTATCAGGCATTTCTGCAAGCTCAACTCTAACAATGTCTCCCTCTTTCTTTGCTTTAACTTTTATTTTTGAAAAAGGTTTTTTACTTCCCCTAAACCATAATTCATTATTCAAATAATTATCTAATTTTACTTTTTCTAAATCTCTATCAGGGACTTTCATATGCCTTGCTATAAATTTCTTTACAGCCATTACACTTGCTCTTGTTCTTTTGTATCTGGCTTTTTTCATCCATTCCTTCCTTAACGGAATTACATACTCTCTATCATTCATTGTTTCTACCATTTAACCAAAGTGACTCTTTCTAGCTTTTCTAGGTTTTATTTTAAGTTTAGTTCTTCTCCAGTGTCTTCTAACCTTTGTCATTTCGCTAGGATGTTTTCTCTTGCCTTTTCCAAATTTCTTTACAACAGCCCAAAAAGGAGCCCATCTTGTTCTTCTATTCTGAACTGCAAGTTTAACTTTTTTCTGATGATGTCTTGTCATTTTCTATAACCTCCCGTAGCCCTCTATAATGTGGCTCAATTCTAACACTTTCCCCAGCAACAACTGCCATCTTATCTTTATTTCTTTCCTTCCAATGCCTTACAGCTATTGGTTCTCCGTCTCCGTCATCAGGAATAATAAGAATCCTTTCATCATCTCCTTCTCTAAATAATGCTATTTTATAACTTCTATTTCCATCATTAATTTCAAAATAGGAATCTCCTGATATAATCCCTCTTGTTAATCCAGCCCCATATAATGCACGCCTCAGATTACTCATTTTTCTCTCCAAGTTTGTCTGCAATTTTTTCCATAAATTCTTTTCCTCTTGAAGTTAGTTTTCTTCCTTTTGATTTTCCTTCAGCCTTTTCTAAAAATCCTGCCTCTTCAGCTTGTTGTAAAATCATTCTTATAATTTTCCCCCCGGATTTTCTAAATTCGCCAGGCCTTGCACCTCTCTCTTTTCTTCCCCCATATCTTGTTCTTAATCTTTCAACTCCGACAACCTCTCTAATGTAAATCTGTCTTAAAATACTTGCAGCCCTTTTAAACCAAAATCCCTCCTCTGTAATAGGTCTTTCATTATGTGTTCCAGATTTAACAAACAAAACCCAATCAGGAACTTTAAAAGCATCTTCCCTCTCAAGAGCATTAGCTAATTCTTTATTGTATCTTCCAGGTTCGATTCTTTTTACATTCATTTTACGTGATGTTATCTAAAAAAGAGGGCTTATAAATCTTATGTCTTCCCTATTTTTTTCATAATAATAGTAAAGCCTACAATAGTAAATTTAAATCTTCCTTCTAACTTTTCTGCAAGCTCTTCAGCGATTTTTCTCTTCTCTTCTCTGTCTCTCCCGGCAGATTGTAATAAGCTTACTCTAATCATTCTTTTTGTTCTAAAAGCGTTATTTAAACTCTCAATAACGCCAGCAGTTAATCCGTTTTTACCTATTTGAAATTTAACTTGTTTCATTTTATCTTTAAACCCCCTGCAGGAAGAGCACTCAGTATTTCCTCCTTATCAACCTTTATATCTCCTAAAGCTATTGCAATTTTTTCAACCATCTTGGTTTTATCAGTTAATCCTGGCACAATTCTTAAAAATATTTTCCTAGTACTTTTTTCAGGAACAGCCTTCAAAGTCCCTCTTTGCTTTGTTAACACAAGCATTAATTCAATTTTAACTTTTTTTATCTTTCCATTAACAATCCAACTTCCTGTTTTCATCCCACGTTTTTTTTCTACCTGGCTTAATTTAAATAAATGAATTTCTGTAGTTTTTTTCCCAAGCTTCCAAGCTTTAGAAAAACATCCTGTAAAAACTGCAAGCTCTTCTAAATCTTCATCTTTGACAATTTCAGGTCTTGCACAAATTACTGCAAAAGGACTTCCAGGTTGAGAAGCATGTGCAACCCAAAACTCTCTATTAAGTTTTTTTAAATTAAGAAGTAATTCATCGTTACTCGAATCGCTTTTTCCAGCCACAACAAGTCTCTTATTTGAAGTAAAAAACCACTTATATTTTTTGTAATCTTCCATTATAAACTCAGAAAAAGTCTGTATTTAAGATTTTGTAACCCTAACAAATTGCAGTTCTAAAGAACCCAACTCTGCTTATTTCAAAATCTAAATCTTGAGTAGATATAACTTCATTATTTCCATTTTTAGCTTCAATTTGAAAGTATAAAGCACCCTCTGGAGCATTATCTGGGATAGACAATCTAACTACTTTTTTAGGATCTTCATCCCCTGGAGAAACCACTCCTGTCCAACTATCTGTTCTTATCCATCTTCCTATTAGCTCTCCTGTAACTCCATCAAAACCTTCATAATCTACAACATCTATAGTGTATCTCTGAGCAACCGGTGCCCTTATGGTACAATAAACAATATTTTCTTCTCCAGGAACCATTTTAACAGGTTCTGCAGCAGAACCTATACATTGAATTTCACCTCCAGAAGCTCCAAATAATCTATTAATCTCTCCTTGAACATTGCTATTAATATCTCCAGTCAAATCAACAGCGCCACACATTACCTTTCTAACTAAGACGGTTCCTAAAATCAAAAACATCAAAGCAATAACAATTATTACTATAGTCCCTACACTTAATTCCAAGGCAGCCCTCTTATTCTTTAAAGATTTCATATTAATGGCGAAAGTTCAGGATAATAAATATAAGTTGCAAGAACTACAAGAATTATAAATATCACGCTTATGATTATCGCAGAGCGATTTAATAATACTCCAACTCTAGTCCATTCATTAACCCCATATCTTTTTCTCTCTTTCTTACTAATAACAAACCCTACAATTCCAAAAACAAGACCTGCAAAAGGTTGAACAATTGTAAGTATTAAACTAATAATTCCTAAACTCCATCCTAAGATTCCTTCATGCCCCTCTTTTTTCATAAACAATATTAGAATTTTCTTTTTATAAATGTTTTTAATTTGTCAAATCTTTAAAATAAAAGTTTTTATCGTCGAATATATACTACAAATCCATTAGATTTATAAATGGTCTTTTATATTTTTGATTTGGGATCATATTAAAATTAGATCTAGAGCAGGAACTTTGAGCGGAACCTGCCCTAGATTCTTGCAACACAAGATGAAAAGAGATAGTAACACTAGCTTATATATATTTCCAAAATCTGGAAAAGCTGTAAAAGTGGCTAAAATGAGAACTTACGCCACTTTTCTAGCATTAGTTGTGATTATATTCTCATTATATTTTCTATCAGGATATATTTCAAGAAATTTCGGTTTAACACTTCTGCCTATATTATAATAGGAACAAAGGGAACCCCGCAGCGAATTTATAATCCCAAAGAATGGGAATGGAGGGAATCGAACCCCCGACACCACGAGCTTCAGTCGTGTGCTCTCCCACTGAGCTACATTCCCGTATTCAAGAGAAGATATAATTTACTTTTAAACCTTTTTAAGAAAAAATGAGTCGGGAATAGGCCAGATTCTGTCATTTCCTGTAATCAGACGAAATGTGCTGACATCATACTAAGCGAGCGGCTAAGGCTCTTGCACCAGCGAAGGCGGCCGTTTCATCCATTCTTTTGTTTCAACGCTCATTTCATTGCTCAACAAAAGCGGTATCGTTTCTGTTCCGGAGCTCTGCCTCACGACAGGTCACTTTCGTGACTCGCACGACTCTTACGAGGGTGTCCAGACCTTCCTCAGGATTAGAACTCATTTCAGTTCTTGCCAATTTAATAACAAATCCCGAAGTCAGCTACCCGACTCATATTTAAAGAAAAAATTAGCTTTTTAAATCTAACTATAACATTTATTAACCAATATTTTCTATAGACTTTATGAAAAAGGGGAAAGAAAGACATTTTTTATTTAATTACACATCTTTAATTCTATTAATTACCTTCTTAATTATACCTTTAAGTTTTTTCTTTTTATTGAGTTTAAAAGTTATTGGAGAAGAATTTGGTCTAACTGAAATCTTTATTTCAATAATTCTTTCTGTTTTAATGACTGCATTTTTATCTTGGAATAAATCCTTAACTTTAAGAAATCCCTATCTTGGAACTCTTTTAGGGCTAATCGTCCTCGGATTTTTAGAATATGCTTTATTTATGAAATATCAAGGACCTTATACAACAACCTATGCAATTATTTCAGGGCTAATCGTCCTCGGATTTTTAACAATTAATTTTAATAAAGGTTTAAAATCAAGAAAAGCAGAAGATGATTTTTACGAGGATAACCCTGTCAAATAATTTATAAATCTCTTAGTATTTTAAATAAAAATGTCAGACATGGTTAGATATTTCAGGGAAGGTATAGAAAGAGGTTTTTCAGTTGAGATTCTAAAAAAAAATTTATTAAATAATGGTTTTAAAGAAAAAGAAATTAAAGACGCAATAAAAGCACTTCCTTCAAATTACAAATATAAATCAGAATCTTTATCAAAAATCGATGAGCACATAAAAAAACATACCTATCAAAACATACCTAAAAAAATCTGTTCTTTAACAAAAATAAGTACAATTCTTTTAAAGCCAAAAACATTTTTTGAAAGTTCAAAAGAAGAGAGTATTAAATCTGCCTATAAACACTTAGCAATTATCTCAATTATTCCGATATTAATTGCTTTAATCGCATCAATATTTTTTGCAAATTTTATCTTTCAACATATCCCTTCAAGTTTAGACTTTTTTATATCTGACTCAATATTTTCTATTCTCTTCTCTTTATTACTTGCCTTTATAATTCTTTTTTATATTATTATTCCAATTAAGATTTTAGCCTATACAGGATTAGTATATCTATATCTCAGACTTATGAAGGTAAAGGGTTATAAGGATACTCTTACAACAATAACTTATTCCACGACTCCGTCAATAATTCTAGGATTTATCCCCCTTGTTAATTTTATTTCTTGGATATGGGCTATAATTTTAAGTATAATCGGGTTATCTATAGTTCATAAAATATCAAAATTTGAATCATTTATAGCAATTTTACTTTCTTGGCTAACTATTATAATGATACTCACTTTAGTTTACTCAGCATTACTTTATTATGTACTATAATTGCTTTCAGAAAACTACCTCCTCTCTCGATATATATTATAAAAACAAATTTTATGTTAATCAATAAATTTTTCAATAGAAAAAAATGTAGGCAGGCCACTTAGTCTCTAGACATCTGATTTTAATAAGGCTTTTAGTAACTGCATGCTTAAAACCTCGTTACCTCGGTTCTTATACACCAGCTCTATCAACGTCATCTTCTATGACGGCCTCAGTGGTCTCGTCTTGCGGATGGCTTCGTGCTTAGATGCTTTCAGCACTTATCCATACAGTGCGTAGCTGCGCAGCCTGCTCATAACAACTGCTCACCAGAGGCACCCAAAGACCGTTCCTCTCGTACTAGATCTTCGTTCCACTCAGACCACAACACGCCTAGTAGATATTATACAAACTGTCTCGCGACGTTCTTAACCCAGCTAACGATCCCTTTTAACGCGTGAACTCCGACACCCTTGGTAGCTTATGCACTACCAGGATAGGAAGAGCCGACAGCGACGCACCAAACCGCCCCGTCAATATGGACTATCGGGGGCGACCAGCCAATTATCCTTGGAGTACCTTTTCTGTCACACACAGCTCCTATCAAAAGAGCATGTGGGGTCGCTAGGCCCAGCTTTCACTCCTGCATTCCTTGCTGTGCGGAATACAGTCAGACAAGCTTTTGCCCTCGCACTCTACTCCAGATTTCCAACCTGGATGAGCTTGTCGTTGGGCCCTACAGATATCTTTTCTGCAGGGTGCCACCCCAGCCAAACTGCCCGCCTGCTGCTGTCCTCTCTCGAGTTAGCAATGTCAAGAGAGATGAGTAGTATTACACTTTCGCTCCACCATTCCCGGAAGAATGGCTTCGACGCTCCTACTTATTCTATGCACCCCCCTCGGCATCACAACAACAAGTTGCAGTAAAGGTTCACAAGGTCTTCACTTCCCACTAGGCGACGATGGCATGTTCACCATCAAGTGTGTTCAGAAGGTTCTGACTTGGGACAGCGACTACCTCGTTAAACCATTCATGCACGTCGCCATTCAGACGACAAGGCATTACGCTACCTTAAGAGCCTCATAGTTAGGCCCGCCGTTTGATGGGTCTTAGCCCTGTTGAACCAGGGTTTGAAACACCACTACTGGGCAGGTCTCACTGGCTATACTAGTCCTTTCGGATTTGCAGCCAGCTACGTTTTTGTTAAACAGTCGGGCAGTCCTTGTCACTGCGATCTACAAACGCCTTTTAATTCAAAGACCTTCATAGACACCCCTTATACCGAAGATACGGGGCTAGATTGCCGAATTCCCTAAGTCAGTTTATCCTTTCACGCCTTAGCCTTCTCAGCCAGAGCATCAGTGTCGATTCTGGGTACGGCTAACTAAGCTTTACATACGCAACTTTTCAAGGGCCCCAGGAATCAACGAATTTCTCCCGTTACATTCAACTGTTTCTTATCATTACGATCCACAATTTTCTGCAACGAGGCATCCTCTCGGATACCCGCCTATCCCGAAGCAAATTGCGCACAGAACTTAGTCAGTTCCGGAATATTAACCGGATGTCCATTCGCTATACTCAGTTAAGGTATAGCTTAGGTGCCGACTAACCCTTGGTTAAACGATAGTGCCAAGGAAACCTTGCTCATACGGCGCCGCTCGTTCTCAGAGCGATCTGATCTTACTACCACCAAGATTCTCGTTGGATCCCGCTCCATCCTCTCTTTCGAGAAAACTTCTGCGCAGAATCCACGCCTGCTTACCTGAACTCTCTTTCGAGAGCCACCAAAGTATCGGTAGTATGCTTAGCCCCGTCCATTTTCCTCGCCAAAAACCTCAACAAGTGAGCTGTTACGCTTTCTTTAAATGTTGGCTGCTTCTAAGCCTACATCCTCGCTGTCTTAGGTTTTCGACCAAGTTTGTTACACTTAGCATACATTTTAGGACCTTAACTTTGGACTCCGTTGTTCCGGTTTCGGAACAGTACCTTACGCACTGCCCCCCATTCCTGTTTTACGCAGTTGACAGGTTCAGAGTTGGAAGAGGTTCCGTACCCTTTCGGGCCTGCGAACCTTATCCGTACTTTACCCCGCCAACAAACTAAACAAGACTATACTAAGGCATATTTCAGCAGGAACCAGCCATCGCCAAACTAGATAGGCTTTTCACCCCTATTCGCAGATCATACAAGTGCATGCACACAACACTGCTTCAGCCTTCCATTCCCCTTTCGGGAAACTTCAGCTTGCCCACGAATAGATCGTCTGGTTTCGGGTCATCCTCCAAATGACTTACGCGCTTTCACACTCGCTTTCGCTACGGCTTCATTTTAACCTCGCCATTTAGAAGAACTCCTTGGCTCATTTTTCAAAACGTACGTTACAACACCGTAATGCCGTAACCATCGTGTCACTAGTAGATTTCAAGTCTTTTAACTCCCTTTTAAGGGTTCTTTTCAGCTTTCCCTCGCGGTACTATGTTCACTATCGGACTTGGACTTATATTTAGGGTTGGCTGTTAATCCAGCCATATTCAGACCTCCAATCTAGGAGATCCTACTCATTTAGAGCCTGCCATATTATCTTAAGATACGGGGCTATCACCCTCTAAGGCATCTCTTTCCAGAGAATTTTTCCTCGATAACTTAGGCTTAGCATCCACCACATCTCTCACATTTTTTCAAATAGAGATTCGGTTTGCCCTCTTCCCTTTTCGCTCGCTGCTACTAAGGGAATCGCTATTGTTTTCTTTTCCTGCCGGTACTAAGATGTTTCAATTCCCAGCGTCTGTTTGCATCTCTGCATTCTCATAAGAGAACGTTGTCGCATTCGGAGATCCTCGGTTCAAAGGTCGCATGCACCTCGCCGAGGCTTATCGCAGCTTGCCACGTCCTTCATAACAGTCCAAACCAAGCTATCCATCTACTAGCTTAGGTAAGATCAGATGTCCATTTTAGAATGTTCTTTTGAACACACTAAGTGGCCTGCCTACTCGCTTCATTGATTATTACTCTGCTTGACATGCGACTCTCATCGCACGCCTTTTTTCAGATTTTTTAGTTCATCTCTGAACCTCATATTGAGTATGATTTGATATCGACTCCACAGAATAAGTGGACCCGCCGTGAATCGAACACGGAGCTGCTCGGTGCAAACGAGCTATTTTACCATTAGACTACGGGCCCAACACAACCCATATTCTTCTATGGTTTATAAAAGTTGCTTAACTTTTATTCAAGATGTAGTGGTATGTAAGAAATCTTCATTGATAATAATTTTTAGGAGGTGATCCCACCGCAGGTTCCCCTACGGTGACCTTGTGACGACTTAACCTACCTTGTCTTACCGAGGTTCGTCTCTGACGAGCCTCGCCAAGGCAAAACTCGGTTGGTTTGACGGGCGGTGAGTGCAAGGAACAGGGACTTATTCACCGGACTCTGATAAAATCCGATTACTACGAATTCCAGCGTCATGAGGGTGAGTTGCAACCCTCAATCTGAACTAAGCCGAAGTTTATGAGATTAGCTTCACCTTTCGGTGTCGCAGCCCTTTGAATTCGGCATTGCCGCGCGCGTGTTGCCCAGGGCATTCGGGACGTACTCACCTAACGTAGCCCCCACCTTCCTCCTACTTAGCGCAGGCAGTCTACATATTGTACAAATAGTAAATATGCATAGGGGTCTCGCCTGTTACCAGATTTAACTGGTCACCTCACGGCACAGGCTGACGTCGGCCATGCATCTCCTCTCAGCGTGTCAGGTAAGCCCTTCAGACTGACCTTCATCCTGCTGTCGGTCCTGGTGAGGTTCACGGTGTGGAATCTAATTGAACCGCACGCGTCACTCGATGTATGCTCCCCCGCCTATTCCTTTAAGTTTCGGCCTTGCGACTATACTTCCCAGGTAGCACACTCTACGGCTTCCCTACAGCACTGAAACCTCTCGAAGAGGCCCCAATGTTTAGTGTGCAGTGTTTACTGCTAGGACTACACGGGTATCTAATCCGTTTTGCGCCCCTAGCCTTCATCCCTCACTGTCAGATCCGTTCTCGTAAGGTGCCTTCGCTATCGTTAGTCCAGATAGGATCAACACATTTAACCGCTACCCTATCCGTACTCCTTACGTCTCCCGGTCTCTAGCCGTGCAGTATCCCTTGCCCTTCGACTCTTAAGAAGCCGGATTTCACAGGGGACTTACACGACGAGCTACGGATGTTTTAGACCCAATAAATGTGGTTGCGACTTGGACCGCTGGTATTACCGCGGCGGCTGGCACCAGTCTTGCCCAGTCCTTATTCGTGAGACTTTTTACATCTCACAAAAGCTTTTCCAATATGGAAAAGCACTCTGGCTCGCTCTGTCACGCTTTCGCGCATTGCAAAAAATTCCCGACTGCTGCACCCCGTAGGGCTGGGAGTAGTGTCTCAGACTCCCTCTCAGGGCCCCCTCGCTAAAGGCCCTTACGGATCATCGGCTTGGTGGGCCATTACCCCGCCAACAACCTAATCCACCGCAGCCCCATCCTCACGCTAATTTTCAAAGACAACGCATTCCAGCCTTAATCTTTTATCGGTTATTAACCTCAGTTTCCCGAGGGTATGACCGGCTTGAGGGCAGGTTAGCTACGTGTTACTGAGCAGTTCGCCTTTCATTTCAAAGAAACAAAAAGACTTGCATGTCTAAGTGCAAACCAGATAGCCGCAACCGCCAGCAGGATCAACTGGATTTTTTGTTAAACAGCTTTCCTGTTAACGGCACTCGCCTCCTAGAATATAATTAGGGGATTATCTCGTGATAATCTTACATACCTCATACCTTATGCGAATTTGTCGGCAATCCTCTAGTTTACCGACGTTAAACATGAAGGCACTCATTAAAGTTAACATCTTATGCTTTAAAATTGAAATCAATAGTTTATAAACCTTATGTCGAGAAATAACTAAAAGTATATTCCTGATTCATTAAATTCAACATCTGTCGCAAAACTTCCAACTCCACAGAAATCATCTTCCCCATCAATAAGTCCATCACCATCATTATCCAAGCCATCTTCACACTGATTAGGTGTAGAAGGTATGTCTGGAATAGGCACACCTATAGTTTTTAAATCTCCCAAGCTAGTATTTAGATAACCTATAACATTATCATTTGAATCTAAAAAGTAATAAGAATCCTCCCCTGATAATTCAACTTTAGAAAATCCTTTTGAAGCAGTAGTAAAGGCAGTATATCCATTAATTGCATACCATCTAGGTTCTTGAGGTTGATTATAATTCAATAAAGCTTCAAGTCCAAACTGGACATTTAATTTCATAGTTGGAAAATAAGAAGCCCACGCAATCGCATCATATCCCTGTAAAAATGAATGTGTTAAAGTTGCCGTAATAAAATATTCTTGATAATCAGTAGTATATATAGCCCAAGGCCCCCCATATTCTGTTGATGATATTCCCTTTCCAACTATGTTATTATCATTCCATAAATCTCTAATCCACTGAGACAAGAAACCATAATCCTCAAAGTAATCTCCTCGTAAATGAACGTCTAAATAATCATAATGAGGTGCGGCATCAACAATAAATTTTTCTGCATATTGAACAGACTCTAAAGTTATATCTGCTGCTTCTTTTCTTTCTATACCATTTGAAAAAGCTCCTGTATAAATATATCCGTGCGTATTATACCCCCTCTTTAATGCAAATGCATCTCCCCCGGTTATTCCAAATGTAACTAAAGGCAATCTTTTTTCACCCGGATTAAGGTTTAACATAGCTTCATCCATTGCTTGTTTAGTTAAAGCAGTCAAATCAACCATACTGCCTATCACTATATCATTGCTAACAGGGTTATTGCAATAAGGATCGCTTATAGGATCAGTTGAAACTTTAAATTGATGACTCCATTCATTTCCTAGTTGAATAGCTACAAGCGTAGGTTCATTTCCAGCATTCACTTCTTGAACATAATATCTATCAACAATTAATTTTATGTAATCTTTCCATTCTTGTTCATTTTTTGGATATGAATCTTTTTCCTCTAATGAAATCCCGCTAATATCAAAAGTACAAGTACTTTTTTCAGGATGATTTGCTTTAAGAGTCAAAAGCATTTTCATATCTCTAGTTTTATATGCAGAAATCGCAGCTTCAAGTCCATCTAATTTTAAATTTCCAAACTCGTCATAAGCTTGATGCCATCCAATAATTAGTCTTTGAAATTCAGCTCCTAAATCAGCAGTTCTATCTATTGTAGTAGGATCTGTCCCAACGCTATGAAAACCGATTGCAGGCAAGGGTCTTATTGTCGGATCTAAAGCCCCGTTCCTAACTCTTGTACATTCATCTTCAAAGTCTTCTAAATATACAACCCCATAGACATGGTCACACTTTTGATTTTGTAATTCAATCAAACACTGATCACTACACCCATCTCCATTAACTAAATTACCATCATCACACTCTTCTCCATCTTCTAATATCCCATTACCACATGTTGAATTAGAATCAGGCTTTCCAACACATATAGTAGGATTATCATCAAATTGACAAGCTTGACCAGAAGGAAGAATTGCAGTAACTAAAACATTGCTAGGCAAAATAGGAAATAAATTTTGACTAAATGTTACTTTAGAAGTTCCAAACTCTCCCGGAATACTTCCTATTCCATCATCTAGTTTAAATGTTCCCTCATCAAATTTAAATGCTAAATCATTTATCTCTCCAGTTCCAGCACCTCTACTAACTTCAACTTCAATAGAATCTTCAGTATAGTAACAACTTTCTGCTTTTAATTTTAAATCAGCACATTTTGCAAATCTGTTAAATTCTCCATCGTCTTTATCCTTTCCAATTGTATTAACAATCGCAGGCTGGACAAATAGCCATAAAATAGAAATCGCAATAATAGAAATAAGTATGATTAAAATTACAGTAATAATTCCAGACAATCCTCTTTTCATTAGGCTTTAATAGAAAAGCTTATTTAAAAAGATTATTGTGGCGGTTGTAATCCATCCCATCCTTCTACAAATTCTTCAATAGAAGTTTCAACTTTAATGCCTCTTTTTTCTGCATAAAGTTTTGTTAAAAGATAAAATATCATCCCCAAACTCTTATAGCTTTTATTATTAGCGGGAAGAATAAAATCAATTCCTTTTGTAAAATTATTTGTATCACAAATTCCAAAAACAGGGATCTTTACTTTATTCCCATCATTTAAAATATTCTTATCAATCCAAGGATCGCAGATTACAATTAAATCTTTTTCAAAAAAATCTTCTAAATTTGTATTTGTTAAAGTTCCTGCAGGATATTTTTTAGTAAAAACTTTTATGCCTAAAAGTCTACCAAAATTTTCAATTGCTTTCCAACCAGCTTCTCTTTTACATGCAACAACAATCTGTTCAGGGGCATATTTAGCTAAATATTCCACTGCTTCTCTAATTTTATCATCTTGAAGACTTGTGTTAAATACAGCCAATCCATCTGCCCTTCTTCTATAAACAAAAGGCCTCATATCAGGAGTAATAACTCTTGTTCCTAAATGTGTAGATGCTTTTAGATAATCTTCAATTGGAACCAAAAGCTCTTTTTCCTCTACCTCGCCCTTAACCTTTGTTTTAATATCTATTTTTTCTTCTTTAATTTTTTCTTCAAGCGCTTTAGCTTTTTCTAGTAACAATTCCTTTTTTGATTTTTCAGGTTTTTCTTTAGTTTTCTTTTCAGCCATTTTAGAATATTTACTCCAGAAAAAACGGCTTTTTAAAGATTCCGTTAATTAAAAAATAAGAAAAAATTTTATTCACTGGTTCTAACATCAGCTTCTAGCAGGGATATTACATTTTCAAGGGAATTAAGGGCATCAGCAGATTCATCTCTTAAGTTATTTTCTAATAACTCTAGCTCTGTATCTATCTCCATCCATTCTTCATATGCCTGAGCCTCTGCATCTTCATACGCTCTTTCTAAATCTCTCCTTATTTCAATAACCTCTTGTTGACTTTTTTCATAAGCCTCTCCTACAGCTATTTGCGTACGAAGACCCAATAACTCTGCTCTGGCTTCTGCTTTAGCAAGCTCTTGGTCAGCTTCTTCTAAAAAGTCTGGTCCTGCCCTATTAAATGCAGACCAGCCAAGAATCACAGCAAAAACGGAAAAAGCCAATGCTATCCAGGCAACTGTTTTTGTTGTTGTCTCCATGAAAAAATGCAAGAGAGAGTTTTTTAAAAATGCCTGCGGTTAAGTTTATACTTCAATACTATTTATCAAATTTTACAACGCGTTCAAAATACTTAAGCAAAATTTTTCTCAATTCTAATTAATCTTTTCAATTTAACCCTCCTAACTTTTCCGTAAATTCCAGATTTAATAAAATCGGTTTGAAATCCAAAAGCATAATCTGAAAGTGCATTATCTTTTGTTTCTCCAGAGCGATGAGATAATATAGTCTTCAAGTTATTTTTCTTACAAAATTCAATTATTTCTTTAACCTCTAATAAAGAACCGTTTTGATTCGGTTTTACAATAATTGCATTTACTCCTCTTTTCATCGCTTTCTTTATCCTCTGAAGTCTTGTCGCAGTTAAATCGTCTCCCACAATTAAATTTCCTTTTAAAAAAGAATAACCTCTGAAATCTTCTTCATCTAACGGATCTTCAACATAAAATAAATTATACTTTTGAATCAATCCATTAATTTTTTTAATAAAATTTTCTCTGGATAAATTGTTATACTTGCCCTTTTTATAAAAAGTAGATGCTGCGATATCAACTCCAACTTTAATATTAGATTCATTCAAAATCTCTAAAATATTTTCTTCATTTAATTCAGTTTCCCAGGCCCCCTCATCATTCCGTTTATTGCTTTTTATCTTTTTTCCAATATCAAAATAAATTTTTCTCATTAAATAATAATTCTCTTTAAAAGAACTCTTATCAGGAATTAGCAAGAACTCTTGAAATGCAGGCTTTTTATTTCTATGGGAATGTAATCCTCCCCCGATACAATTTCCAATAGGGATAGGTAAAATTCTAGCATCTGGATTAATAATTTGCCATAACTCCTTTTTTTGGGATTTAGCAAGCGCTTTTAATATCGCAGATTCAAAAGCAAAAAGCGAATTACCCCCGAACGATTTTATATCTTTTAATTTTAATTTCTTTTTTATTTCATCTTCAATTTTTTTTAAATCTTCAAAACTATTAATTTCAATCTCATCCTTCCAATTATTTAGAAATTTTATACAGAAATTAATTCCCCTATAATAAGACCTACTTTCATATTTCCCTTTTGATTTTCCAGAAGGAGCACTAGCCCTACACCCATTAACCCTTACTTCAATAGTTTCTTCATTCCTAGAATCCTTTATTTTTCTAGCTTTAACCTCTTTAACAATCATTTAATTTAGAATAAGTTTAACTTAATAAATTAATCTTCTTCACTCGATTCCTGAATATCCACGTCCTCGTCATCTGGAGCAAAACCAAGCTCTTCTGCATTTTCTTCTATTTCTTTTTCAACCTCTCTTTCTTTTTTCTCTATCTCTTCATCATCAATTTTTTCTTCTTTCACTTCTCTTAATTTATCTTCTCTTTTATCAGGCATAGGTCTTTCAACAGAAATTGGAAGAACTCCTGAATAAAATTCGCCTTCTGCAATTTTTAAAGCATCAAACTTCATGACCTCTAATTCTTTATCTGTAAATGCATATAATAAAGGAGCATCCATAGAAATTTGTAAAGCTCTTGCCCCCAAGATTCTCGCTACTTCATATTTTGTAAATTCTTCTTTCATTGTAAATCTTTATTTTAGATAGCTTTTAAGCTTTTTCATAACCCCTTCATATTTTTCAGGAAGAATTTTAGCCATTTCTTCTAACTCTGATTGCCTAATAATTTTTTCCCATCCCTTTTGACAAGAATTAATCATTTTCTTTCCATTAAATTCTGAAATTCCCATTGTCATTTTTCCCTCACAAGCTTCCTCTTCTTCCCTTGTAGGATTTAATACAACATTCTCTCCAAGCTTGAAAAATGTAAATGATAAGGGCATAACTCCTGTTAAAGGAAGTTTGTCTTTTTTATTTTCATAATCAGGCAGACCATTTTCCATTAACTCTGGCATTTTAGCATTATATAATGCAGCAACACACCCTATGCTAGCAGCATCAATCAAAGAACCGTCATCATTTATAGGATAGATATCAACTATAACTGTCCAAACACTTTCTCCTTCCTTAATCACAAGTTTTGATAAGTCTATCATCCCAGATTCTCTAATCATTCTATCCATTAATCTTGGAAGTTCTATCGCATCAAACTTAGGAGGCCCTGATTCAAATCTTGGAGAAGCTAACGGAAGCAAATCTCCTGAAACCATTAAATTCCCCTTATTAGGAGAATCAGGATAAGGAGTTCCAGTTGTTAATTTTACCCCAACAACAACTTCTGTTTTACCCATTCTAACTCTCGCACTACCTTCTGCCTTATTTGATATATCAAAATCTATTTCAAAATCTCTAAAATCTAATAACTTTCTTCCATCAAATCTCTTGTCTTCGCTAAACATTTTTCTTAATGTTTCTCTTGTTAAATTTGATGTTTCCATTGAACTCATTTTTCTTCCTCCATAAAATTTTTTAAAGCATTTTTTTGAACTTCATAAATCTCTTTACAAGCCTTATTTCCTAAATTTAAAGCTTCTGCAAATTTATCTACAGGCATCTTACCATCCATTTGTAAAAGTGTAAATTCATCCGTGTTTCCAATTTTTGCAATAGGCATATCTGTGTGTCCCTCTCCCTCTTCATAATGTTCTTCTGCATTATCAGGATCTACTGCAAGCTCTGTATCTAGTTTACCAACAGCAACACTGCAAACTAAATTTTTCATAGGAATTCCTGCATGAGCTAACGCTATTGAAGCTGCATTTATTCCAGCAGTTCTTGTTCCAGCATCTGCTTGTAAAATATAAATCTGAACATCAACTACCGTATTTGGAAATCCTTCTAGATTTAATACAGGGAGTAAAGCCCATTCAGTAACTTTTGAAATTTCCTGACTTCTTCTCGATGGGCCTGGTTTTTTTCTATCTGTAACACTAAAACTTAACAAATCGTAATTAACTCTTAATATTCCGGTTTTAGGATTTTGCATATGCTGTGGGTGTAGTTGTCTTGGTCCATAAACAGCTGCAATTGCAATTGTATCTCCAAATGCAAACATTGCACTCCCATCTGCGTTAGGAATAATTCCTACTTTTGCATCCATCTTCCTTACTTCATCAAATTTTCTTCCACTTGGTCTTGTTACCATATTCTTGTCTCCTCTAAAAGCCCTCTTTTATTATTATATTTTCCATCATCGCTAGTGATTATTCTCGGAGAAAGAGAGCTTAGATCAATCTTTCCCCTAATAATACTATCATCTGCAGGAATATTATAACTTAAAACATTTTCTCCCCCCTTTGCTATTAAATTTTTTCCGTCATATACTAAAAGTGTCATAGGTTCTCCTAAAACAATATCTCCCTCTCTTAAATCTTTAAAGCTAGATAACTCAATTATTTTAACAAGACTAACAGTTTCAGTTACCATTAAACCATTCCTCCATTTTATCTGTTAAACCATCAACATTAACTTTTTCAGTTACAAACTCAATAGCTTTTCTAGCCTTAATTTGCGAGTCAATATTATCTCCCTTTATCCATATCCATCCATTTTGTCCAACCGTAATATTACATCCGGTTTTTTCTTTAATAAGTGTAATCATACTCCCTTCTCTCCCTATAACCCTAGGGACTCTACTAGGATTGATTCTAAATGCAAAGCCATCTTCTAATTTTCCTAATCCCCTACCTTTCAAGGTTAAATCAATTCCTCTTCCTTTAATACTCCAGATTTTTGCAGCAAGCATATCCCCTATTGCTAAAAATTGGTCCATTTCATTTCTATTAATAAATCTCGGAGATTCATCAATAGGTAAAAAAGAACTTGATGCAGAATCAATATCTATAAGCCAGCCATTGTATAAAACGTCAACAACTCTTCCAAGAACGACATTTCCCCTCCTAGGGATATAAGCCCCTGATAAAGGAATAACCTTAATCATTCTTCCTGCAACTTCTGCAAGTCCAAATCTATCTGAAGTAACATCGTCACCCTCTCTTCTAGCACCCTCTCCAGGCAGATAATCTTCTCCAGTTATGATAACCTCTCCAGGAACAACAATCCATCTCTTGTTTCCTTCAGAATCATTTATTTCATTAATATATTCTTCCATTATAATCTTAATAACACATCAAGTTAATCATAATCCTAACGTGCCTTTACTTAATTTCACAAACGAGTTTTTAAACTTTTTTATTCTTTAATCTCTTCACTCTGAACAGCCCCGTGTGTGATATTATTAAGTTTTTCATAAAAATCTAACTGCATTCCCGCAGGAAGCGATAAGACTACTTCTAAATCTCCATTGTTTTTCCAATCTTCCTTTTCTTTTGTGAAATCCTGGATTGCCCCATAAACCTGTCCAGTATATTGGGCAGGGATAATTAATCTAATTTTTTTAATCTGAATGCTTATAGGAATTAAGGATTTCATTTTTTCAACAGCCTCCCTCATCTGAACTTCGATAGGTTTATTATCAAAGGGATATCTAATTTCTTCAAGAGCCCTTCTTATCCTTTCTTCTGTATAAGGGGTACCATGCTGATCAACCGCATTTTTTACAATTAAATTAACCACCTGCCTTATTTTCTTTTCTTTTTCAGCATCTCTAAATTCCTGAGGTTTTTGAACCTCTCCTTCTTTTATAATTTTTTTAGCAACTTCATATAAATCGTTTGTTCCAAATCCGTTTTTCAAATCTTCATTTCCAGCGATAGTTCCTTTATTGACATCATAATAAATATTATTAGAATTTAATGTAGTAGTAATATCTCCCTCTCCCTTTTTGAATTTCATAGCCTCTTCAAAATCTACAGAAATCTCATAATTTTTTCCAGCAGCTTTTTTTCTTGCTATAACAAAAACCATATCAAATTAATAAATTGGGTTTATTTAAATATTATTGCTTAGAAAATTTCTTTAAATCAGACTCTCCTTCAAGCCTTACCAGTTTTTCTTCACTAGTTTTGATATAAGCAGCCTCAAATCTGTTCAAATCAAAATTTTTTCCTAAAGTCTCTTTAAAAATTTTCAAAACAAATTTTATCCCCTCATCAATAGACATTCCTTCTTTGTAATCTTTCCTTAGAATTTCCTTTATTTGCTCATCGTCCTCCCCAATAGCATTAGCCCTATAAGCATAATAATTTCCAGTCACATCTGTGGTATAAAGATAACTTTTTCCTTTATCAACGCCTGCAAGCATTATTGCAACTCCAAAAGGTCTAGCGCCCCCATATTGTGTAAACATCTGTTTATTATCTGCAATCATTCTAATAATACTTATAGGTTCTATCTGGCTGCCATAAGAAACTCTATTCTGTTGTGCTAATAATTGAGATTTATCAATTAAAATTCTCGCATCAGAGGAAATTCCAGCAGCAACCGCCATAATATGTTCGTCAACTTCAAAAATTTTCGTTGCAGATTCAGGAGCAATTAATTTATCTCTAATTCTTTTATCCGCTACAATAACAACTCCCTCTTTACAAACAACCCCGATGGTAGCACTGCCTAAATTAACCACTTTTTGAGCATATTCAACCTGAAGCAGATGTCCATCAGGAGAGAACATAGTCGCAGCTCTATCATAACCCATTGCTTGATGTTGCATTTCTATTGGCATATCCATTTTTTATTGACCTCAATTACAAAGATATAGCTCTTTAAATCCCTGTGTATTTAAGTTTTCCTATATAAGACACTCGCCTTCTTTGTAATATTCAACTTCAGGATTTGAACACGCAAAGCAAGAATTTTCATAGGTTTTTCTTATATCTCCCTCAAATCCACACACAGGATGATAAATTTCAAAACAAAAATTAGAATTTCTTTGCTCCGGAAAGCAATAAATTTGCTCACTAGAAAAATAATTTACAGCAAAAATTAATGCCATCAATATCACAAAGATTATAATTAAAATCGTAATTCTTCTTTTATTCATTTTAACCCTTTTAAGGTTCCGGAGACCTTTATAATATTAATTTTTTTAGAAAAAACTGCAAAGGAAGCTTTTACCTTTTCAAGTTCAGCCCGATTAACTGCAAGAATCCATTTTTTTTCTTTCTGGCCCATAAAAAAAGGAGAAGCCTTTGCCCATCCAAGAATTCCAATATAATCTAAAATTGCAGATTCAATATCCTTTTTATCTCCCTCAATTAAAAGATATCTTCTTTTCAATTTTGCAGAAGGTTTAACTTTCATTCTATTATTGTGGCATTTGCAATTTCATTTATTTTTTGTTTAACGACATCACTCTTTAAAGCAAATCCAAGACTTTCAGCCCCTCCAATTTTAAAATTATTAACCCCTATAACCTTTCCTTCTACGTTTATTAAAGGACCTCCAGAGTTGCCGGGATTAAGCGTAACATCTGTCTGAACATAAGATTCTAAACCATTAGGGCCCATTCTATCAACCGCACTAACAATTCCTTCTGTAACTGTGAAAGATAAACCTAAAGGATTTCCAATCGCAACAACTTTCTCTCCAACCTTTACATTATCACTTTCTTCTAAATCAAGATGTTCGAAGATTCCATTTACTCTTAAGAGAGCAAGATCTGTCGTAACATCCCAACCAACAACCTCTGCAGGAGATTCTATGCCATTATAATCAACTACTCTAACAAATTCAGCTCCTTCGATAACATGCCAATTTGTAACCGCATACCCTCCGGAATGCACAAAAAATCCGCTTCCTGCAGACCTATCTGTAATAACACTAACAACAGACATTATTGAATCTTTAACAACAACTGATAAATCGTCTTGAATCGCCCTTAATAAATCAATTTCTTCTCTAAGGTCACTTTCTTGCTTATTTATAATATCAGCTAATTCTTGGACACTAAACCTAATCTCCTGCCTAACATCTTTTATCTCTTCCTCTATTTTATTTTCAAAATATTGATTAGCCTCCTCCTGTTGAGCTATAATTTTTGAAGTTTGCCCCGATATAACAACAAAACTAGATATCTGGAAAATAATTAAAACAATAATTAAAACATATAAAACATTCCTATGTCTTTTAAGGTGTTTAATATGATGTTCCATTAAAAAAAAGTCTATTATAATATTTATAGTTTCCTAAAAACCTATTTAAACAGACAATTCTTTTAATGCAATGCTAAAGTTACATGCTATAGGGGGTTATGATGAAGTGGGTAAAAATATGACTGCACTCGAAACAGAAGAAGATGTTCTTTTATTCGACGCTGGTATTTATCTCCCAGCCGTTGTAGGTGTTCAGGAAAGAGAAAAAAATCCAACAGAAAAATGGATGAGAGGGATAGGAGCACTCCCGGATGATTTATATCTAGATAAAAAAGGGTTGAGAGAAAAAGTAAGGGCGATTCTAGTTTCTCACGCACATCTAGACCATATCGGAGGAGTTCAGTATATAGCCCCAAGATATAATGCTTCGGTTGCAGCTCCCGAATTCACCATAGAAGTTTTAAAAAAACTTATGGAGGATAATCATATAGGGATTAAAAATAAACTTACCTCTGTAAAACCAAATGGTGTTATTAATATTAAAGGAAAAGAAAATTATAAAGTCGAGTTTATCAATATGACTCACTCCACAATACAATCAACAATGATTGCAGTCCATACAAAAGAAGGAATCATCTTGTATGCTAACGATTATAAATTTGATAATACCCCCATAATGGGAGATAAACCAAATTATAAAAGACTAAAAGAACTTTCTAAAATTGGAATAAAAGCACTTGTAGCAGATTGTCTCTATGCTCCTGATGATAGAAAAACCCCTTCTGAAAAAATTGCAAAAGGGCTTTTAGAAGATGTTTTATTTACAACAGACAACCATAAGTCAGGGATTATTGTAACAACTTTTTCATCTCATATTGCCCGACTAAAGACAATTTCAGAATTTGGAAATAAGTTAGGAAGAGAAGTAATATTTCTAGGTAGGAGTTTAAACAAATATGTTTCAGCAGCAGAAAGTATTGGACAGGCACCCTTTAGAAAAAAAATTCAAATGGCAAAATATAAAAGACAAGTTGAAAAATTGTTAAAAGTAGCAAATAATAATAGAAGAAAATATTTAATTGTATGTACAGGACACCAAGGGGAGCCTGGAGCAATTTTGGATAGGCTTTCAAGAAATCAGTTGCCATTCAAACTATCGGCAGACGACCACATTATATTCTCATCAAAAACAATTCCCACTCCTGTAAACATAGAAAGCCGAGCAGAATTAGGGGCAAGGTTAAAAAGATCAAATGTAAGAATTTTTGATAACGTCCATGTATCAGGTCATGGGGGGAGAGAAGATTTAAGAGATTTGATAAAATTAACAAATCCTGAAAATATTATTCCCTCTCATGGAGATTTAAAGAAAACCAAAGCTGGAATGGATCTCGCTATTGAGATGGGGTATAAAAAAGATTACAATGTGCATTTAATGTCAAATGGGAAAAGCGTTATATTAAAATGATTAGAGAGGACATATACGGAGGATTAAAAAACGCTCTTGATAGAGGAGAAGATTTGGAAAAAGCAGTAAGGACCTTTGTTAATGCAGGATATCCCGAATCAGACGTAAGAGAAGCAGCGCAAGCCATAGCTTCAGGGAATCGCCCCTCTGAGTTTCCTGAAATTCCGCAAATAAAAAATATCCCAAAGAAAAAAACAGATTCTGTATCTTCCCAAAGATTCTCAGAAAAAAAAGGCCTTGATTGGAAATTAATTGGCTTAAGCTCACTCTTGATTATTCTAATTCTAATCCTAATTGTTTCTTTCTTCTTTAAAGAAGAAATTATAATTTTTTTCACTGGATTATTATGATTTATCAACCATCAGAAGACTCTTTTCTTTTAGAGTCAGTAATAAAAGATTATGCAAGGGGGAAAAAATGCTTAGATGTTGGAACAGGGTCAGGTATTCTTGCAAATGAATGCTTAAAGTCTAAGGCAAAATCTGTTTTAGCGATTGATATAAATCCAGAATCAGGAAAATTTTTTAAAAATTTTTTACAATCAGACTTATTTTCTAATCTTTCAAGAAAGAAATTTGATTTAATCATTTTTAATCCTCCATATCTACCGCAAGATAAAAGAGAAGACAAGGAAAGTAGGATTGTAACAACAGGAGGCAAAGAGGGAGACGAGATAATATTGAGATTTTTAAAGCAGTCTAAGGAATTTCTCTCCCCTAAAGGAATTATATTAATTCTTTTTTCATCTCTCACCTCCAGAAAGAAAATAAATAATCTTTTAAAAAAGCTTAATTTTTCAGCAAGAAAGATAGCAGAGAAAAAAGTTTTTTTTGAAACTTTAGAAGTCTATGAAATAAAACATAATAATCAATAAATACTCTTTGTTTTCAACAATATTATGAAATTTGCACATTTAGGAGATTGTCATCTAGGAGGATGGAGGCAACCAGAACTTAGAGAACTTAACTTACAAGCATTTAGATATGCAATTTCAACAATAATAAAAGAAAAGCTAGATTTTGTTTTAGTTGCAGGAGATTTATTTGATTCAGCATATCCGCCTATTGAAACCATAAAGGAAACTTTTGAAGAATTTAAAAAATTAAATGATGCAAAAATTCCAGCCTTTATCATAGCAGGAAGTCACGATTATTCAGCTTCTGGAAAATCTTTTCTAGATGTTCTTGAAAAAGCAGGATTTGTAAAAAATGTCTTTATCTCAGAAGAAAGAGAAGGGATAATAATGCTTCAACCAACAATTTATAAAAATATTGCCATTTATGGTTATCCTGGGAAAAAATCAGGGCTCGAAGTCTCTGAAATTGAGAGGATTAAACTACAAGACTCCCCAGGTTTATTCAAGATTTTAATGCTTCATACAGCTATAAGAGATGCAGTAAAGACTCTCCCCATTCCAGCAGTTGATCAAGATAAATTACCAAGGGTCGATTATCTAGCTCTTGCTCACTTACATATTAATTATAATAAAGGTAATAGAATTTATTCAGGACCTATTTTTCCTAACAATTTAGAAGAACTAGAAGAATTAAGGGGAGGTTCATTTTATATTATAGATACTAACGGAAAAATAGAAAAGAGAGAGATTAAGCTTAGAGATATAGAGGTTTTTAATTTAACAATAACAAATGCAATAACGGCAACAGATGAAATTTTAGAGGAAATTAAAAAAAAGAATTTAAAAGATAAAATAATAATCTTAAGATTAACAGGAACAATAGAAACAGGAAAGACATCAGATATAAAATTAAACGAAATTGAAGATTTTATCTTAAAACAAGGAGCATATGCATTTCTCAAAAGCACTTCAAAAATTTTTATGACTCAATCTGAAATGGATATTGAAGTAGACTCAGAAGACCTTGAAGAAGAAATAATAAAAATATTCAAGGAACAAAACCCCCACTCTTTAAATAATTTAACAGGACAATTAATATCTTCTTTACAACTTGAAAAAAAAGAAGACGAAAATTCTAAAATTTTTGAAGATAGACTGTTCTCAGAAATAAAAAAAATAATACCAATATGAGATTAATTAAAATAAGTTTGAATAATATAAGGAGCTATCAATCAGAGACAATTGTTTTCCCAGAAGGTTCAACTCTTCTTTCAGGAGATATTGGATCTGGAAAAACCACTATTTTATTAGCAATAGCCTTCGGATTATTCGGATTACAGCCCGGACAAAGAGGATCTTCACTTTTAGCAAGTTCAGCTAACGAAGGAAGAGTTATTTTAGAGATGAACATTAAAGGAACAAAAATTTTAATTGAAAGGTCTCTAAAAAGAACTTCAAAATCAGTTACACAGGATTATTCAGCAATAACAATTGACGACTATAAACAGGAACTTTCTGTCACAGAATTAAAGTCTAAAATTCTTCTTTTATTAAATTATCCGAATGAATTTTTAAAGAAGACCAACATATTATACAATTATACAGTCTATTCTCCCCAAGAGCAGATGAAACAGATCATAATCGAAGATGCAGAATCAAGGTTAAATGTATTAAGACACGTCTTTGGAGTTGAGAAATATAAAAGAATTAAAGAAAATTTATCTTTAATAACAGCAAAAATAAGAGAACAGACTAGAATCCTTCAATACGAGATTAGAGATTTAGATGAAAATAAAAATCTTCTTCTATCACAAAAAGAATTTCTAAATCTATTACAGGATAAAATAAATTTAAAATCAAAAGAACTTTCAGAAAAAATAAATTTTAGAAAATTTTTAGAGCAAGAAATTCAATCACTTGAAAAAAAAGTCGAAGAAAAACAAAATTTCGAAAAAGAGATTGAAAAAACAAAACTTGCCTTAACTTATAAAAATAGAGAAAAAACAAGGCTAGATAGCGAACTATATGAATTGGCTCAAAAAATAGACACAGCTCCTAGCTTTAATCAAGAGGATTTAACAAATATAGAATTAGAAATAAAAAATTTTAAAAAAAAAATTGAAGAACTAAGCGAAAGATTAATTGATCTTTCTGCTAAAATTTCCTCTTTAAAAAATAAGCAAGATGAAAATTTAATAAAAAGGGAAAGAATCTTTAAAATAGACATATGTCCTACCTGCCTGCAAGATGTCTCAGAAAGTCATAAACATAATATCCTAAATGAAACCGAAAATTCAGTTTCAAGAGATAGAAAGCAAATAATAGTATATGAAGAAGAGAAGAACAAGTTTTTCAGAGAACTAGAATCAACAAAAAATCTTTTATCAGACAAGCAGGATCTTAAATATCAACTAGAAATAAAAAAGGCAAAATTTACTGAATTAAGATATTTAAAAGACAGTTATGATAAAACGCTAAGGCAAAAAGAAGACCTAGAAAAAGATTCCCAATTATTGAATAAACATCTAGATTTATTGAAAAACTCGGTTTTAGAATTTGGAAGATATGATAACCTCTATAGGATAAAGGATTCAGAATTAAAGGCAGCTTTTCAAAAAGAAAGAAATGTAGAAATTGAATTAGCAGAAATAAAAAAAGAGATAGAACTGATGCAAAAAGAAACTAAAAATTTAGAGATAAAATTAAAGAAAAAAGAAGACCACAAGAAAAATTTATCAAATCTTTTAGAAATAGAACAATGGCTTTCCTCAAAGTTCACAGACCTTATATCATTTACAGAGAAGAATATGATGTTAAGATTAAGAAAAGAATTCTCAAAATTCTTTAACAAATGGTTTTCAATGCTTACAGCAGATTCATTTTTCGTAAATCTAGACGAAACATTTACCCCAATAATAACGCATGACGATTATGAACTTGATTATGATTATCTTTCAGGAGGGGAAAGAACAGCAGTCGCTTTAGCATACAGACTATCTTTAAATCAAATTATAAATTCTTTATTTAGTAAAATAAATACAAAAGATTTAGTAATTTTAGACGAACCAACAGATGGATTTTCATCACAACAGCTTGATAAAATAAGGGATATTCTTCAAGAATTAGAAATTAGTCAGCTAATAATAGTTTCCCACGAACCAAAAATAGAGTCATTTGTTGACAATGTTATCAAAATAAAAAAGGAAAACGGACACTCTAAAGTTGTCTAGATTAGCAAAAACTTTAAATACCTAATAATATCATAAACAAATATAAGAGGTTTATTCTAATGGACTCAGACTTAAAGAACTCAATATTGAAAACAGGAACAACGGTATTAGGAATAGTTTGTAAAGATGGAATTGTAATGGGTGCAGACAGAAGAGTTACTGCCGGACATCTAGTAATGAGTAAAAAAGAACAAAAAGTTAAGCAAATCAATGATTATCTCGTACTTTCCTGGACAGGTGGAGCCGCAGACGCATTTCTTTCAGAAAAAGTTATTGCGGCAGAACTAAGGCTTAAAGAATTAAAAACAAAATCAAGACCGACTGTAAAAGAATCAGCTCACTTAGTTGGAATGATGTTTTACAGAAATATAAGAACCCCTTCCATGATTCCGCATATTGTTGGAACTCTTCTTGCTGGAAAAAACGACGACGGAACCTTTGAATTATACACGATAGAACCTGCAGGGGGAGTCTTGAAGGTTGAAGATTATGATGCTAATTTTTCTTCCGGAATGCCTTTTGTTTTAGGATTATTGGAAAGACAATATAAAAAAGACCTTACTATAAAAGAAGGTGTTGAACTAGCCTTAGAAGCTTTAAAATCCTCAACTCAGAGAGACGTTGCTTCTGGGAACGGAATTGATATTTTCACGATAACCAAGGATGGTATAAAGCACGCTGTTTCACAAGAGATAACTGCAAATTATTCTTAAAAAATGCGAGATATTTTAAAACAAATTGAAGAAGAATTACCTAAAGGAATTATAAGTGAATCTGTTTTCGAAGGTGCAAATATAGTTCTATACACAGATGATAAAGAATTCTTTAAAAAAGGAGAAGAAAAAATAAAAGAAGTTGTAAATAAAATAAAAAAAAGAATTGAACTAAGAGCAGATAAAAAAATTCTTGCATCTGAAGAAGATACTGAAAAAACAATTAAAGCACTAGTCTCGGAAGATGCAGGCATAGAAAATATTATCTTCGACATTCAAAGAAGTATTGTGATAATTGGGGCTAAAAAACCAGGGTTGGTAATAGGAAAACAAGGTTCACTTTTAGCGGATATAAAAAATTCTACTCTTTGGACGCCTGAAATTCAAAGGAGTCCTGCGATTCACTCAAAGATAACTGAAAAAATAAGGTCTGTTCTTTATGCAAATAACACATATAGAAAAAAATTCCTTCATGAAATAGGACAAAAAATCTACAAAGACTGGAATCCTGAAAAAATGGATATGTGGGCAAGGGTAACCTATCTAGGTTCAGGCAGGCAAGTTGGAAGATCCTGTTTACTCCTTCATACTCCTAATTCGAGAGTTCTATTAGACTGCGGAATAAATCCAGGCATCCCAGAAGGCCCTGAAAGATTTCCTTATCTAGATGTGGCTGAAATTGGCGATTTAAATTCAATTGATGCAATTATTCTATCTCACGCACACACAGATCACTCTGCATTAATTCCTTATTTATATAAAATGGGCTACAAAGGACCTATATATCTAACGGCCCCAACAAGAGACATTTCTGCCCTTCTAGCCTTAGATTTTGTTGGAGTGGCCTATAAACAGGCAGAGTCTCCAATATTCAAGGCAGAGAACATAAAAGAGATGGTCAGGCATTCAATTTGTTTAAATTACAATGAAGTTCATGACATTACACCAGACATTAGGATTACATTCTATAATGCAGGACATGTTCTAGGTTCTGCAATTACCCATATAAATGTAGGAAACGGATTACATAATTTCGTCTACACAGCAGATACAAATTACAAAAAATCTAGATTATTAGACCCTGCAGTTAATAGATTTCCTCGAGTTGAAACAGTTACTATTGAATCTACATACGGAGCAAAAACAGATATTCATCCTCCAATGAGGGAAGTTGAACAAGAATTTTTAGATAAAGCAAATGAAACAATAAAAAACGGAGGAAAAATTCTATTACCAGAGCTTGGATTAGGTCACGCTCAAGAAAGTATTCTAAGAATCGAAGAAGCGATTAGACTAGGAAAACTTCCGAACATTCCGGTTTATCTTGATGGAATGCTATGGGATATAACTGCAATACATACAGCCTATCCCGATTTTCTTTCAGCATCGGTTAGAAGCCAGATATTTCAAGATATTAATCCTTTTACCTCTCCAATATTAAAAAGGATAGGTTCTCCTATAGAAAGAAAAGAAGTTATTGAAGGAGGGCCCTGTATAATTATTGCAACATCTGGAATGTTAGTAGGAGGTGCGTCTGTCGAGTATTTCAGACATCTTGCAGATAACCCAAAAAATATGCTTGTATTTGGAAGTTATCAAGCACCAACCTCTTTAGGAGGAAAGGTAAAGGCAGGAGAAAAAAAAGTAGTAATCCCTGAAACAGGAGAGCTAATCGAAGTAAACATGAGGATAGAAACAATGTATGGATTATCACCTCATTCAGGAAGAAATGAGCTTATTCAGTATATAAATAGAATGAATCCAAAACCTAAAAAAATAATTATTAATCACGGAGAAGTTAGTAAATCTCTAGATTTAGCCTCATCACTTTACAAGATTAATAGAATCGAAACTATTGTCCCAAGGAATCTCGAAACAATTAGACTAAAGTAATTCATAACAATTAAAAACTAATTCCTCTTAATTAAAAAATGAAGCACACAAAAAGGGTGACCTATGTTCTTATTGCAATGTTTTTTATTGCACAATTGATAGGTATTTTTGTAGCAAATGCATATGCTCCTGAAACTATAATTGTATTCAATGAGACCACTGGCGAAAATCAAACTATTGAGGACTATAGTCTTCCCTATGGATTTGATCCTCCAGAAGGAGTTTCACCCATATCCGCGACTACTTCTATTATAATTGCTTTAGCAGTAGCAGTTACTCTCATGCTCCTCTTAATTAAACTAAAAGCAGAAATTTTTTTAAGACTCTGGTTCTTTGTTGTTATAACCCTAGGAATCGCTCTCGCTATAAATGCATTTGCAATAAATCTGCCTTACTCAAGCCTAATCGCACTTGTAATTGCCTTGCCTCTTGCAATAATTAAAGTTTTTAAAAGAGATTTAATTGTCCATAATCTTACAGAAATCATAATCTATCCAGGGATTGCTGCAGTTTTCATCCCTCTCCTTTCCATTTGGACAGTTGTGCTTCTTTTAATACTAATTTCATTATATGACATGTATGCAGTCTGGCATGCAGGATTTATGCAAAAAATGGCAAAATACCAAATGGAAAATGTAAAAGTTTTCTCTGGATTTTTTGTTCCATATGCAAGGAAAAAAGACAAAATCAAATTAAAACAAAAAGCCTCTAAGAAAAAAACAAATGTAAGCGTTGCGATACTAGGGGGAGGAGATGTTGTATTTCCAATAATTCTCTCAGGAGTTGTCTTGCATACTTTAGGGCTGTTTGAAGCTCTAATAATAGCGATTGGCGCAACAATTGCTTTAGGATATTTGTTCTACATATCTGAAAAAGGGAAATTCTATCCAGCTATGCCATTTATTACCGCAGGATGTCTTTTAGCCCTCGGAATCGCATACCTAATTTAATTTGTACCCCGCTATAGTTATAACAACCCAAAACTTTATAAATTGCATATTTATTACTTTCTAATGATAGTAAAACCAGAATTAGTTAAAAAAATTAAAGATTATTTTAACTTAAATATTTATGAAACAAAGGTTTGGTTAGCATTACTCTCTAAAGGAGTTGTATCTGCAGGAGAGACCGCAGAACTTTCAGGAGTTCCAAGAAGTAGAACTTATGATGTTTTAGAATCTTTAGCAAAAAGGGGCTTTGCAATTATAAAAATCGGAAAACCTGTAAAATATATTGCAGTAGAACCAAAAGCGATTATTGAAAAGATTAAATCAAATGTTTTAGTAGAAGCGCAAGAAAGAGTTAAATCATTATCAGGTCTAAAAGAAAGGGATGAATATAAAGAATTAGAAGAATTGTACAACACAGGAATCTCTCCCGTCAAGGCAGAAGATTTATCAGGTTCATTAAAAGGCAAGAATCATATAAATTCAAAGATAAAAGAAATTTTCAGTAATTCTAAAAAAGAAATCTCTCTATGCACCTCAACCTCAGATTTTGAAAAAAGAGCAAGAACCTTTCTTCCTGAAATTGAAGATTTAAGAAAAAGAGGGGCAAAAGTAAATATTGCTTTATCAGGTGAAGAGGCAGAGATAAAGAAATTAAATTTAAAGTATAATTTAAAGGCAAAAACTTCTATAGTTAGAGGAAGGTTCATTATCTCTGATAAAAAAGAATCTCTTTTTATGATTACTCGCGAAAACGAAGATGACGAAATAGGTTTATGGGTTTCAGCCCCGTTTTTTTCAGAATCCCTTTCCTCAATGTTTGAAAACAATTTCAGATAATTTCTAGTTTAACAACGCTCATTTCTTCTAACTTTTCTTTAGGAATATTAAGAATGAACTCTTTTGCATTAAAGTCTACTGGAATTTTAGAGTGCAATATCCCATTTCGAATAAACGTTCTTTTATGCTCTTTCTTAAAAGCGCGAATATGGTTTCTCAACTTTTTAGTATGCATTGGAGGCCCAATCCTGATAATTTCCCCTTTACTTTTTAATATCAGATAGAAATTAGCATCTTTATCCCCCGAATAGTCAAATTCGCTCTCTAAAATGTCAAAGTAAACCTTTATTTCTTCAGATAGGAACATTACAAATTTTTTCAATTTTGTTCCAGCAATATCTCCCTCCTGTCTATCTGTAAAAATTTTTAAATGAATATATTCTGCCCGTTTCTTTTTAGCTCTTTTTTCTAGAATATCAGGATTAATTTCCTTTTTCGTAAAGTGCTCTAGTGATGGATTTTTTAAAAAACCTTTTGCAGACTCTTGAAATTTCTTAAAAGTCTCTCTTGACAAAGAAGCAAGGGCATTTCTCTCTTTATATGTTGGATCAATCAAAATTATGGGGCTATGAAGTTTAGCTTCATTTAATTCAAAAAAAACTTCATTCCTTCTTTTATAATGTCTTTCTATATCTATAACTAATCTATCTTCAACCTTTATCAATTCTCTCAACATTTTTTGAAAACTTCTATATCTTAAAATTAAAAGCTCTAAAGCATATCCTGAAAAGCCCCTTACGTAAGTTTCTGCACCATAAACTTTATTGGCTTTACAAAATGCTTTCGCCAATAGAACTTCATCTTCTAAACCCGCAATCCTTTTTTTAATATAAGAAACATGAAAATAGCTTAAATCAGTCACATTTCTTTCATGCTTAGGTCTTTTTATTTTAGTTACAGGAATAACTTCAAAATAGAAATTGTCAAAAATTAATCTAAAATAATCCCTACTTCCATGAATCTTTTCAATTTTTTGATTTTTTACACACCTCTTTAACACATCTTCAAGCAATTTTGAAATATCTTCATATTTCCAATCAAATCTAACAAATATATCTATATCATATTCATCCTTTTTAATAAGAGTTCCCTTTGCAAAGCTTCCCCCAATAAAAACCTCTCCTCCGTGTTTTGTCTTCCTCAACTCGTCAGATAATTTTCTTTTAAAATCATTAACCTGTTTTTTTATTTCTTTAATCTGCTCTTTAGTAGGCTTAATAAGAGATAATTCTTCATTTAATATCTTTTTCATTATTTATTAAAGAATCAAATATTTTTAAATGTCATTACTTTCTCAAACTTCCAATCAAATCAACTATATATTTTCCATCTTCTAATTTATAGACTAAAGGCCTTTCTTTACTAAATAAATTAGGAATATCTAACAAATATTTTCCAGGCTTTAAAACTCTAACACTTTCAAAATCCATTACAATTGGAGCATCATCATCTCTTAATCCAACAATCTCCCTTACATCCTCTTCGATTTGCTTTTTCTCGGCATTGGTTAGTTTTATTTCTTCATCCTCTGATTCTTTAATTTTTTTTAATTTCTCTTCTGATAAATAAAAAAAGAACCTACTCCCGCATTTACTACACCCTTTCAATATCTCTTCAGAGCCGTCGGGATAAATTTCAGAACAATGAATACACTGATTAGGCATATAAAAATAAGGAGAATAGGCTTAATAAAATTTCTTATATCTGAGAATACCTTATCCTAAATATATTTCTAATTTCTTAGGGTCTTTTTTTATCTCTTTAACGACAGTTGCAGGGCCTATAATAGTAAGAGCATTTGCCCCCCCAGATAATTTATTAGCAAGCCCTAATTTCATCTTATCTATTAGATTGGCCTCTTTCATATCAGGCTCAATTACAGCAAGTTCTATTCCTCTAAATTGCTTAACATGGTCTATCATTGCCATTGTATCTTCAACAAGCCTTATCTCTTCTTCAACCTTTAACCTTCCCTGCAATATAACCACTTTATTTCCTAAAATTAATTTTAAGATTTTCTTTATTCTATCTGTAATCGACAAATATTGAATCTCTGAGAACGGCAATACATGTAGACTTAAACCTTTAAGGTTATTATTATTCCCCCTCTTTTCAGACATTTTTCTTTTACTCATTTTATCTATTTAAATTTTCTTAGCTAACCTAAACAAGGCCTCATAAAATTCATCCATATTTTGTCCACTTTTCGCAGAGATTCCCACAATTTCATATTCTGGAAACGCAGACTCTATCTTCTTTAAGTCTGCTTTCTTTAAATCAATTTTATTCCCAACAATCAAAACAGGCTTATTCCTGGCAACTATATTCCCAACAATTGTTATGTTTACCTGCGAATAAGGGTTTTGAGAAGCATCTAAAACAACTATAATTGCATCCATATCATCAAGCCATTTTATGCTTTCTATAATCCCCTGTGTAGCTTCTTTTGCTCTTTTTTTAGCAGTATTTTTTTTCATTTTAAACTTTAAGAAATCTTCATAATCAACTCTTGTTGCAATTCCAGGAGTATCTGCAATTTTAAGAGTCAATTTTTTTCCTTTATATTCAACAACAACCTTTTCTTTTACCTGCACCTGTCTGGTTTCATGTGGAACCTCACTAACCTTTCCTATTTCTTCTCCTGTCCAATCTTTACAAATTGTATTTGCCAAACTTGTCTTACCTGCATTAGGAGGACCGTAAAAGCCAAGTTTTATCTCCTCTTTTCTACCAAATAAGCTATTTAAGATTCTTTTCGAAAAAGCTTTTAAAATTCTTATCATGCTAAAAATAAGAATGACTCTTTTAATAAACCTTACGCTGTTGTCTCTTTAGAATTTCTTCTTTTACTTTTCTTTTTTCCTTAAATTTAAATATAGGAATTTCAAACATTCCAGTTCTCTTACCATCTAATTTTCTAATGGCATATTTTATTTGCTCTAAACTCCATTTACTTTGCTTAAGCTTAAGTTTTATCTGACCATCATTTAAACCTGAGTTTCTCGCATTAAATATAAAATTAATTAAGTTATACAAATCTTCCTCTTTTTTAAATAAAGAGTGCTCATAATTTTTCTTGTACCACTCTTGAAGCAAGATATAAACAATTAATCCTATAATCAATAATATAATTAAAGATATAACAAAAAAGGTCCAGTTAAATCCTTTCTCTTCAAATTCCCTAATATCTCCAAAATCAATCTCTAAGCTATCAATTAATGGAGAGATATAAACCCCAAGTTCTTGAGGAGATATCTCATCTGCAATTGCAAAGGCTATATTTCTCCTTCCGCCTTCTAGTAATATATATGTACCCCCTTCAATGGAATTTTCATTATAATCTGTATCAAATTCAACACCGTTTAAACTATACCCAATCACAAGGTAAGCACTATCTGTTTTTTGATTAACATCTAAATTATATCTAGTCGCAATTACGTCTGACTCTGAATCAAAAAAAGCCGTAATCTCTTCATAATCTATTTCCCCATCAACATTCTCTTGCATCCAAATGACTATTGCTTCTTTCAATTCACTATCCTCTGCCTGATTAGAGCTTATCTCTTCTATAATACTGACATCCATATTTTCATAACCTATAATTAAAGGAGAACTACTTTTTTTAGTAACATTAATAGATTTTGGAATTTCTAATTCTATTAAATCAAGAATGATTTCAGTATAATTGCTAGACTTTTTATATTCATTTTCAAGCCTTTCAATCTCGGCTTTATTTTCTTCTAAATTAATTTCTCTTTCAATTATTTCTTGTAACCAAATTGGATAATTATTCAGAGTTTTGTCAATAGAATCTAATCTTGTGTTATAATCATCTAAAGTTTCATTTACCGCACTTTTAGCGTCTCCTACAATAATTTTAAAATTCTTGCTACTAACTACATTATCTTCTCTAGTTAAGGTAACTTTTAAATCAAAAGTTCCTTCTTCTAGAAACCTATGGGCAATTTTATTATTTGTAGATTGTTTAACATCTCCCTCAAAATTCCATTTTGACGAGCTTAAATTTTTACCATATCCGCTAGCTTCAAAAACAGTATTTACTCCTATTGCCACAAATCTAGGAGAAATATCAAAATCAAAACTACTGCTAACATTTAGATTTTCAGTAAAAATTCTCTCTCCTCCTAGATATAAAGTAAAAGCTTTTTCATTATTAATCTTAAAACCAGCATTTTCTAATTCAAGTTTTATTATTTCAGAATTTATTATGGCTTCTCTTTCTTCAATTGCAAAAATTTTCTCAGAGCTCTTTAATATTCCATCTGCAAAATATTCAACTAATATTTCCGAAAAAGAAACTTTTTGGTTTCCTCCAGATAATCTAATAGGCACAACACACCCATTTCCACATTCGCTATTATAGTTCTCAAATAAATAATCGTGAATATATGTTCTTAATGGAATTCCTGTAGACTGTTCAAATAAAACATCATTTATGTTAAAGTTAACCTTATCAAATTGCATCGGTTGAGCAAAAATCTCAAAGTCAGTTGTCTCTGGAAAACATTCTATCCCTGCACACCCACAGGAATTTTTAGATTCTGTCTTAATTTTGTATTTAGAAATAGAATTATCTGAATTAATACAAACAAAAAAAGAATCAGCCTTTTTTATTGAATGTTCGACAATGCATTCTAGATCTTCCACTGCAAGACTTTGTTTCGGTAATTCACAGTCAGCTAAAAATCTCCATTCTTTATCATACAGGCTCATTATCAAACCGCTCTCATCAACGCTATCTTTAACCCTCGCACCTAGAGAAAATGCAGGACTCATAGGCAAGGTTATATTATGGCAATAAGGCGTTGTCGTTATAGTCGCCTCTTCTGTATTTTCATCTTCAAAGCATCCATAATCCCTAACGCCACATTTTATATTGGTATAAGCATCATTTATTAAAATATTCTCATTATCTGCTAATAAATCAACAAAAATTTGTTCAAAACAAGATTCCCCTTTATCGCTTTCAATTTTAAAACTTATAGAATTTATACTATCTATATTTCCAGTAACTAAAAACCCCACATAATCTTCTTCAATTAAATCAATAGAATTAATCTCATTTAAAATAGAAAAGTCGCTTTTACAACCCAAAGGATCGCAATCAAAATCACCTCCTTCTATAAGGTTATTTTCTTTTAACAAATTAATTAGAGTTATATTTCCCTCTAAATTACTTGTTAAAAGAGTCTTTGCAGATTCATCTTCTAAAGATAAATTTACATATCCGGTGATTAAATCTCCCCTTGAATATTCCTTAGTAATTTTATGAGCACTATAATCAAATCCAGCTATAACTCCAGTAATTAAAAAAATGCAAATTAATATCAAATTTAATTTCTTAATCATTCTATTTTCCTTTTTTATGCCTTACAATGAAGTAAATTAAAGCAATTGCAATTATCACAGCCATAAACTGCCCCTTACCAAAGAATGGCAATTCAATAGTAGGTCTCCCACAAGGCACTGTTAAAACTTCTTCTTCAGGTTTACAGGTATGGTCTCCTGGAACATCACAATTTCCGTTAACAAGCTCTCTTGTAACTTTTAATTGCAAATATCCATTATTACACTCGCTTTTTTCATAAGTTTCAAGACATTCATATTCAGTACACAATTCATTTTCTCCCCCTCCCCCTATGTATTTTTTATTAAACTTACAAACAGCATCATTAGTGCTCCATTTACATCCACACTCTACAGGAAGAGATTTTTGATTACTCCATCCCTCTTCACATTCATCTCCCCATCCAGGTTCATTTTGAGCAATATTGTAAGGGTCTTCATTACAGACACTCTGTTCTTGATAGTCTATACAAAATTCAGGAGAATCTAAAGGACTTCTACACAAAAAAATTCCTTTATCTTCTATACAAGCAAAATTTGCAGGGCAACAATCGTCTCTTGTTCCAGCTAATTGATCTTCTCCCCTACAAGCGCCAGCATCTGTAAACGTGTCTAATGTATTTACTATCAATCCATTTTCTAATTCATAGAAGGTATCTCCTCCAACACACTGTCCTAATGTAAACTCTCTATTAGCCATAGCGCCTATCCTTATATTATTTTTATCATATAATAAATCTAAAATAATTTTTTTATCGTTAAGATTTTCAGATCTTTTTCCAAATGCTTTTTCTCCTTCAACAAGACCCCTTTTACTGAATTTTTGCCCATCACTAAACTCCCAACTAAAACTCAAATCTCCAAAGGGTTGTGGAGTGTTCAAGACATTAATTTTTTCATCACATCCTTTTGGAAAATTCATAGTCTCTTCAGGACAATTTCCAGCAAGACAGGTGATTACAACCTCAGGACAAGTACCTTCAGCATTTAAAACATAGCTATCATCCGCCTTAAACAATATTTCTAATCTATTTAATCCGCTTCCTTCGGGCACAATTTGCTGATGCGAAGGGTTATTAATATAGGCCAGAATTCCCGGACTATTAATTGTTAAAATTCCAATTTGATCTTCATCCCATGCCCCTTTAGAGTCTTCAACCCTTAATGTAATAATTTTCTGTCCAGGCTGTGTAAATGTATAAATAAAACTCTCCTCATCGGTTTCATATTCAAGATTACCTTCTGCATCAACTATTTTCCAATTGAATTTAACTATATTTCCCTCTTTATCCTTACTTGTGTGATTGAATATTATTGGCTCATTTATATAATATATTTGTCTATGTATAGGTGCTGAAATTTCAGCTTCAGGAGGAGTATTTTTTCCCTCTTCACAATCAACAATCAACTCATAGCTTTCCATTTCACTATTAGAAACACTTGCAATAAAATAAAATTCTAATCCTCCGACAGCACAGTCTCCAAAATCATTAGCTAGTTCAATCACCTCATCACTAATAAACCAGTCAAAGCTTGCAACCCCGTTTCTTATTGGGATATCATAAGTCCCAATATAATCGTCCCCTATCAAATCCCTTTCATAAATCTCGAACTTAACTTCCCTTGTTGCAGTTGTTTCTGAATAAAGTTTAACAGTCGATCTTGCATTTGATTTATCAATTCTCTCTCCAAATCCATTTTGCCATTCAACTCTTGTTATCTCTCCTGCAGAAACGTCAGATACCTCGAAAATGACTTCATCACTTTTTATTTTATTCCCAGAAGAATCTTTTCCATAAACAGTTATATTATGGATTCCAATTTGCTGTGCATTACTAGAAGATAAATCTACTAAATTATTCCCATCCACACAATTAATCTCTCCTTGTGAAGTTAAATCTAAAAACCATTCACAAGAATTAAAACCCTTTGAATTAAATTCTAAATCGGGAACAGAATTCTGAGCATAAATAGTCTCTTCAGGATAATTAATAAAAATTATTTGAGAAGCCCTACAATCCTCACAATTGTCTGAATTTTCTCCGTTTGAAGTTTCACAAATTCCGTTGTAATTACAAATAGGATTATGTCCTAAATCAGAAGAACAGCAAAGTCTATAAGCATAATTTCCAGCACCCAAAAATTCTAGATGAGCATTTGTATTAGAAGAAAGCCCTATAATCCCTGTTTCCCCTATGCTTGGATTACATAAACCCGTTGTAAGCCTACAAGTTAATCCTTGATACATCACAGGAAAAGCGTAATTTGAACTTGACGGATTTTCAGCATGTGCATTCGTTTCTTCTGAAAGTCTTAAAACAATATTTTCACTTCTCTGCCCACTTCCTTGTCCCCTAAAGTAGTTATCATAACAGATCTCATAATCATAATTATTTTGAATTCCTAACTCCCCGTGAGCATTTGTATTAGAAGAAATACCAAAAATCTTCTGAGAAGGCTCTGAACAAATCTCAGCACTAACAGAAGTTAATAAAAATACGAATAAAAATGCAAAAAATACACCTCTCTTATACATAGCGTTTAAAGCAAATCTAACTTTATAAAGATTTATCCCTTGATAACTGCAAGGGGTTTCAATCGCGCAACTTTTTTCCCCAACTTTAATTTATGACTCACCTCTACAACTTCTTCAACATCCTTGTAGGCTTCAGGAGCCTCTTCAACAATCCCCCTAAAGCTATCTGTTTGGAGGTAAATATTATTCTTTTCCAAATCTTTTATTATTTTTTCAGCAGAGAGAGAATTTTTGGCACGACTCCTACTTAAAACTCTTCCTGCTCCGTGAGCAGTGCTAGAAAATGAAATTTTTTCAGACTCTTTTGTACCAACTAGAACAAAAGAAGAAGTCCCCATACTTCCGGGAATAAAAATAGGCTGTCCAGATTTCTGATAGCATTTTGGAATCTCTTTTCTTCCAGGACCAAAAGACCTAGTTGCTCCCTTCCTATGCACGCATAGTTCAATTTTCTTTCCTTCGATATTATATTTTTCAAATTTAGCAATATTATGAGCCACATCATAAACAAGTTCTAGTTTATTTTTAGGAAAATATTTCTTAAAAATTTCTCTAAAAGCAAACATCATCAATTGTCGATTTACAAATGCGAAATTTGCAGCAGATCTCATAGCAGAAATATAATCCTTCCCCAATTGAGAATCTATGGGGGCACAAGCAAGCTCCCTATCAGGAAGATTTTTCCAACCAAATTTTTCTTCCATAGCCCTTATGTAATCAGAAGCAGTTTGATGTCCAAGTCCCCTACTCCCAGAATGAATAAGGACGCATATTTTATCTTTTTTCAATCCAAAAACTTTTGCAACCACATTATCAAAAATTTCATCAACAAACTGTATCTCTAAAAAATGATTTCCAGCACCCAAAGTGCAAATTTGATTTCTTCCCCTGCCCTTTGCTTTTTGCGAAACTTTAGTTGAATCAGCCCCCTTTATACATCCCTGATCTTCACAATTTTCTAAGTCCTTTTTTGTAGCATACCCATTTTTCACAGCCCAATTAACTCCGGTCTCTAAAATTTCATCTAATTCTTTTAAATCTAAATTATAATTTCCCTTTTTTCCAACGCCAGAAGGAATTTTATTTTTTATTTCTTTAGCAATTTCTTTTCTTTTTTTTAAAAAATCTTCTTTATCAATATCTGTTCTAATAAGTCTAACACCGCAATTTATATCATAACCAATTCCCCCTGGACTAATGATCCCCCTTTTTATATCAAATGCCGCAACCCCTCCTACACAAAACCCATACCCCATGTGGGCATCAGGCATTGCAAAACTAGCCTCAACGATTCCCGGAAGTTTTGCAACATTTTCTATTTGCTCAAGAGTTTTCTCTTCAACTTCCTTTATAAGTAAATCAGAAGCAAAAATCCTTCCAGGTACGTTCATGCCCTTTTTCTTTATTTCATATATGTTTTCAGATTTTTTTATCATACGTCTACAACAATTTGAGCCTCCCAAAATTTATCTTTATTTTTAATATACATCTCTGAATAAGTGGCTGCCTTTATATTTTCTAGCCCCTTATATCTCAAGGCATCATCTCCATAAAGAGTTGCCCTTAATTCATTACCCTTAATTTTTACTTTCGCTTTTGAAACTAAAAATTGCTCAGTGTCGAGAAAATAAACAAGTTCATCAATAAAATCGTAAAGCAAGGATTCATAATCCTCAGACTTTATATTTATCTCTTTTTTCAGACTTTGTTCTACTTTTTCACCCCTGGATAAAATCTCAGAAATAGCTAAAGCTATATTTTCAAATAAAATGTCAAGATTTCTACCAAACGCCCTGAATTTTATATCTGCAGTGTGTTCTAAAAATTTATATTTCATTTCTATATGCAAAAATAGCTATTTTCTTGGCTTTAAATCCTTGCTGTTCTACAGAAGGAACAATTACTCTCTGCCCGCTATATATCTCTCCATCAATAAAAAAGCCCAATGAACAAATCTCATCTACCTCATCACAAATCCTTATTTCTAAATTTAAATAATTCTCAGGAATTCTCTCTCTTACAAAAGTATAAATTTCTGAATCTTCCTTTACAAATCCATTTGAATCAATATTTTTTGCAATAAAAATCTCATCTCTTATTAACGAATTCTTTGCAATCTCTTCAAGAGTATTATAAATTTTTTCACTAAAATTAACTTCGCTACTCTCTCCTATCCTTATTTGAACGATAATTAAAAAACTTATAACTATAATCACAGCTATTGTGGCTTCTGCAATTCTAATTACTCCTCTTTTATTTCTTACCATATTCTAACTTCTAAATCTCCAAATTCACTCGCTCCGTTCAATCTTAATACTTCTACTCTTCTCGTCTCTGAGTATACTTCAAGACCCTCAGGCACAGGGTTTAACGCCTCTATTGTATTGTCAGATAAAACTAATCTAAATCCAAAATTAGCCCTTGCAGGCAGATTAAACGCTTCTCTTAATTCAAGATATCCATCCCCCTCATATCTTTCGAATATATCTTCCACTCTTTTCTCGCTTACAACCTCCAATGAATCTGAAGAAGAAATGAAAAACTCCTCTTGTGTTAGTAAAATTCCATCATTTAAATTACCCTTCCCTAAAACTTCGCTAAATTTTATTATGAAAAATCTCTCCTCTCCTCTTTCAATATGGACAATCTCAGTTAGAGGATTAAACTTTCCCGCAAGAGGATTACCTTTAGAGTCCTCGATATAAACTCCCATATTTTGCCGATTATCAACAGGAATGGCTATTAAAGACTCGCTAACTTCCTCAGAAATCACTACAGATAGAGTTTCAATTATCACACTAGAGTTAGAATAAATTTCATCCATTGTATAAAAGAGAGTAGAATCAATAATTCTATTTCCTTCTAAAGGGCTAAAAAAATAAAAGGCAAAAACTAAAAACCCTACAAATAATACAAAAGACACAACAAATTCAACATGTCCCAATCCTCTTTTCATATAGATAAAGAATGTAATCTATTTAAATAACTTTTCCAATTTATCTATATGATTTTACAAGATATAAAAAAGAAAAAAGAGCTTTCAGGAATTCCTGACGAGGTAGTTTTAGAAGCACTGGAAAAAACAAAAAAAACACTAGGGATAACTTCTAATATTTCTAAGAAAGATGAAAGAATCTTAATTAAAGAAACAAGAGCATTACTAAGAAACTATGTTGGGAGATTTAAAAATAAAAAATCTCTGGAAAAACTTTTAGACAAAGGAAAAATAAAAGAAATTCTTTTAAGCCACAGTTCAACAAGAGAAAGAATTGAATTCTATCCAAAATTAAATAACATAATAAAAAAACTAAATCCCAAATCTATCTTAGATTTAGGTTGTGGATTAAATCCTTTAGCTATAGCAAAAAATTATGAATATTACGCCTCAGACATAGATTCAAACAACTTAAATTTAATAAAAAAATATTTTCAAAAGAATAATATTAAAGGAAATGTCTTTACCTCAGATCTTAGAAAAGAGAGAAATTTCCCGAATTCTGATTTATGTCTAATTTTCAAGGTTTTAGATATTTTAAAAATGCCACACAAGGAGATAGAAGCTCTTATCTCATCAATAAAATCAAAAAATCTTATAGTTAGCTTTTCAACAATAACTCTTTCAGGAAAGCCGATGAGGGAATATAGGAGGTTTTGGTTTGAGAGAATTCTTCAAAAAAAGCAAAGGAGTTTTAAAATCGTTAAATCTGAAAACGAAATCTTCTATATCATCCAACAGGAGAACCAATAAAAATTCTTGCCCCTGAAGATATTAAGAATGCTGCGACTGCTAAAATAAAAGAATGCTTAATTCCAGATTTTACAGTACCTTCTGATAATTTTCCAATTGTAAATCCTGCAAAAATACCTTGCACTAACAATAAAAATAGAAAAGGTCTTGAAAGCTCTTCCGGAGAAGCCACAGAACCTCCACCCAATCCCCCAAAACTACCAACTCCTTCAAGAGAACCTAACTCTGTTGTTAGAGGCAGAATTCTAAATTCCATGACAAGCATAATTCCTACAAAAATAAGAAAAATAATATACCCCTGAACGACAAGACTATAAATTGCAGACCTTCTTTCTTTTTTTAACTTTTCAATTTGAGAAACAGAGTTTGCAACAGAATCCAGAATTTTATCTATTTCCCCCCCTGCTGATTCTGCATCTCTGATTGATCCAATTGCTCTTTTTATGGTATTACTATTAACCTCATTCCCAAATGTTTGCAATGCTCTACTTAAAGGAATTCCTAAACTTATCTGATTAGCTAATTTTCTAATATACGGAGATAAAGATCCAAAATTCTTGCCCCTCATATTTATTATACTTGTACTTATAGGAGTCCCAGTTTTAACGCTTTCAGCTAAATTTCTCGAAAATTCTAAAAACATCTCACTCTTTTCTCTCTCTCTTGAACCCTCTACTAATATTGATAATAGAAAAGGCAAAAATAGAATTGCTGCAGAAATCCCTAATAAAAATAAGAATAAATCTTCACCCCAGAAAAAAATAAAGTTTACAACTAAGATTATCGTTGAAAACCCTATTCCAATCCAGTGAACTTTTGTTAATTTCATTTAATACCTCGGCTGTTTTAAGTGAAGGAAGACAAGGAATAAAATATTTACTACTCCTACTAATAATATTATCAATAAACTCATCTCAGTTATGCCTATTCCCAAGCCAACTCCTGAAACAGAAATTAAAACTAGTAATAAAAGCAAAATCATAGGAGTTGCAATCACAACGCTAATATAAATATCCATAAAAGTCTCTGCAATTTTTGTAAATTTCTCTCTTTCAAGAGTATATTCTAACAATAAACTTTCAGACCTTTTTGTAAAAAAAGCATCTAAATCCCCTCCTGAATTAATTGTTGTAGCAAGTCCCATTAATAGTTCTGACAATCTTGGGCTCGGAGTAGACCTTGAAATATTTGTTAAAGCAGTTACTAAATCATATCCATAAATATTTATCTGATTTAATAATTTAATAATTTCTTTGCTAGCATATTTATAATCTCCGCTAAGGCCTATAATTTTAAAGATTTCAACTGGTTCAATACCGCTTCCAGAAATAGAACCCATCTGGATAACTACAAAAGGTAACTCTTGGTCGATCATCTTTCCTAAAGACTTTCTTTCAACGCCAGGATAAATATAAAATAACAAAAAAACAAAAGCTGGAACAGCAAACGTAATCCAAGAAACCTTTGCAATTCTAATTAACATTTCTCCTTCATAAAGGGAAATAAAAGGAGAGGTTGTACTTACACTTACATAAATAAAAACAATAGTCAAGAAAATACCTACAAAAAAAGAGATTAAAGTGCTAAAAAACATCATAGAAAGATAACTAGCACTTAAAATATCGATATTACTTTTTTTCAAATCAATTAAAAGATTTTTAAAACTGCCACTAGAAATGCTTTTCTGTGAAACTCCTAAAAAGAATTTATTTGATATTTTTGAATATATTCCTCCCCCTCGTCTAAACTTATTCTTTGTTTCCTTTTTTCTATCATTAGTTTTTAATCTTTTAATTAACTCTTTACTTATGCTTAATTCTTCTAAATACTTTTCCAAATTCTTTTTCTTAATAGAGACCCGGACACTTGAATTATCTTTCTTTATGCTCTCTGATTTAATATTAGCATAACTTTCTTTAAAATTAACTTCTGTTAAAATCTCAGGAATTGAATCATTAAGAATTTTAATTCTATTTTTCAAAGAAGAAATTATATCAATTAAAATCTCTTTTTCAACTTTATTGCCTCTCTCTATCTTATCTAAAAAATCCATTAATTCAGCAACTAATCTCGATTCCATTTGGATATTTTTCTTTAACTTATCTATCATCTTATTAAACTGGAAATTCTTTTTTGAATATCTAAAATTTCTGCTTTAGCCCTATCAAACTCCTCTTTTTTACTTTCATTTCTTGATTTTTCAAGATTATTAATTGCCTCTTGTAGTGCATCTATTAAATGCTTTAAAGCAATTCCATCCTCTTTTATCATACTATAAAAAGCAAGCTTGCGTTTATATATCTTTATTGAACACCATACTTTCTCAGGACTCCAATTGGATCAATATAATAATCGTTAATTATTTGTTCAATTTCTTGAAAACCAAAAATCTTTCTCTGGTACAAATTGTAAAGAAGTTTTGCCCTAATTACAAATTCTTGCTGTAATGTTTGAATAGGAATTCCATATCTTTCCGAAATTTTTTCAAAAACCTTGCTTTGTTTCTTAAAATAAAAAATATCTTCCGAAGGATTCCAAATAAAAGGAGTATTGATTATAGTACTCCCATCTGATTTTACATCCACAATTTCAACTATCTTCCTCAATCTTCTTGTTTGTTTTTTATTAACTATTGCGTGCGATATAACAGTAACGCAATCAAGAGTATTCACTAATGAAGGGGAAAGATTAATAGGAGGGGTTTGCAATCTTCTAATCATTGTTTCTAAGGAGTCCGCGTGAATAGTTCCCATAGACGGATGACCTGAAGCCATTCCTTGAAATAATACAAAGGCCTCTTTTCCTCTAACCTCCCCAACAATAACATAATCAGGATTTTGTCTAAAAGAATTTTTTAATAAATCAAATAAGTCTACTTCTCCTACTTTTCCTATTCCAATGGAAGTTCTAGCAACAGCAGGAACCCAATTTTCTCTAGGTAAATTTAATTCCCTAGTATCTTCAATACTAACTACTCTAGATTCAGGAGGAATAAAAAATGCAAGGGCGTTTAACAAAGTTGTTTTTCCAGAAGCAGTTCCTCCAATGATGAAAATATTTGATTTATACTGCAGTAACATCCAGAAATAGGCAAGCATTTCCGGGCTTAAGGTATTCAAGGCAATCAACTGCGTTGGAGTCCAAGGAATTTTAGTGAATTTTCTTATTGTAAATGTAGGACCTCTAGAAGTAACATCTTTAGTATAAGTTGCATTTACTCTGCTTCCATCAGGGAGTGTCCCATCTAGCAAAGGCTGTGCATAGGACAAATGTCTTCCAGCCCTTTGAGATAATTTTTCAACAAAACTGGCAAGCCTATCAATGTCCTTAAAAACAATATTTGTCTTAAGATTTCTATAAATTCTATGCACTAAATAAACAGGAGTGTCAATTCCATTACATTCTATGTCTTCAATAAAGAAATCTTTTAACAAAGGTTCAATTTCATTTAAGCCAATAAAATCTCTATAAAGATAATAAAATAGTTTTTCGTAGCTAGATTCTGAAACTTTAAGGTTTAGTTCATTTATCAATAGTCTTGCAGTCTTATCAATGTATTCTATTAGTTTTTCAGTAGTTCTCTCAACTACTAAATTAATATTAACAAGCTCTGTCATCCCCATTTCAAGCTTTTCTAAAACATCTTCTTCATAAGTCGTTAGTTTTGGCTCTTCTAATTCATATACAAGCTCTCTTGTATTTGAATCCCAAAATATATGTGCATTTGCATAAGGGGCGATCATTGAATATCTTATGTCTATTTTTGTCTTATCAGTAAGTCTTGGAACTGGAGGAATTATAGGCTGTGCATTTATTTTTATCATTTCTACCTCTTTTTAAAGAAAAGATTGGTTTTTATTTAAACCTTACTTTAGACTCTTGCTAATTCTTTTATCTCAATCCTTTCAATATTTTCATCATTAAATCCTAGATGACTTATTGAAAATCTATAAGGGACTGCAACAGGAGTATATTTTTTTATTCCCGGTTCTTCTAAAATAAGATCACTATCATAATCTAAGGTTAATTTAACTTTATTATTAACAGTCCCTTCAGTTGTTAAAACAGTTATTCTTCCTAAACTTGTTTCAACTCCAGGTTCTGAATAAATAACTCTGCTATCTTCTAATTCATAATAAATTAAATCGTTATCTGAATCTATATATAAATTCCCTCTTCTTATACTTATATCAACATTTCTGACATTTCCAGGACCTTCCTGAGCAACTTCTGAAATTTTAGAATCCAACAATCTCATCACATCAATTGTTTGATCAATCACACTTCTATCTTTAAATTCGTTAATTTTAGGAGTCATAATAGTAAGCACCAATCCAATTAATGCAAGCCCGATTAATGTATATACGACCGTCTCAACCCAAATCTGTCCTCTTTTCATTTTAACAATTTCCAGTAAGGATACAATTAGTTATATCTTGATTAGCACATAATTTTGGCTCAATCTGATCACTTCTTTCACACTGATTTCCATCTACAAGTATAGGATAAATTTCAAAACTTTCAACTTCTCCTCTATAAACGTAAGTTCTTACCCCTCCATTTTCAGGGATATCTAGAGGTTCTCCGTAAACTCCTTCTAGCATTCTTAAATCAGCGAAAGAACCCGCGTTCCTAATCTCATATCTATCCGACTTTCCTTTATTTATAGCGAGAAGAGTAAAACCTGCAATGTTATCATTATTAATTCCAACTGAAAAACCTGTATGGGTTTCGGTTGTATCACTAGCGTAACAGTTATACAATGTATCGTGAAAACTCAGGTCTGCAAAAACCTCAAAACATTTTTGACCCTCTTCAGGAACTTTCTCTACAAAAGGAACTATAAAGGCAGCGATTAGAGTTACTGCAACAACTGTAATCATAATGATTAACACAGTAGCCACAACAGGAGACAAACCTTTTTTATTCCCTCTTTTAATCATATTAACAAATAGAAAAACAGCTTTTTATACCTTTTCTATAAATCTACAGGATAACCATAGGCATCATCACAAGTATAGGAAACCCTTTCAGAGCCCGCTTTTCCAAGCAAAATTGGAACAACTAATAACCTATCTCCTTCTAAACTCAATTCATCAATCTCAATTTCTTTACTCTCCCCAACATTCAATGTCGAACCAAAAACTTCTTTTACCTCGATACTTCCCTTATCTATCTCTTTAATTATCACCCCGTATATAGGAACATTCCCGTTATTTTTTAAATCTAAATACTTATCATTATCAGGACCAAAGCTAATTCCTGCAACAAAATCAACATTATCACAAGATAACTCTATAGCACTATCAAATTTTTGGACCCTCTCTGATAAAAAACCCCTAGCCCAAAGAAAAATTATCAATGCTAGAACAATAACTACTGAAACTAATAGCACAGTAGCCACAACAGGAGACAAACCTCTTTTTTTTATCTTCCTCATCCTTTTAATTTGTTTTTTCATTTTATATATTTATCTTAATCAAGATTAGTCCAAATCCCGTCTAATAAAATATTTCCCCTAATTCCTCCCCCATCTGTTTCGTCATCATCATTCTCTAGATTATCTGGATCACACCCAGGATCATTTCCATCTATTAAATTATCATTATCATTATCAATTCCATCTGTACAAGCAGAAGGTCTTAGAAATAAAATTGATTTAACATTTTCCAAACCGTTTGAATCTAAAATATAAATAGTTAAATTTTGTTCCCCCGGCGAGTTAAATGCAAGCTGATTTTGTAAAACTATTTCTGTTTTATCTGCACAGGAAGGAATATATGTTTTTAATTCTCCTGTCTTCTTATACCAACAACCTGCTAATAAGGTGCTATCTCCAAGCCCACTAACTCCTGCAGAAAATTCAACCGGAACAGGGTTTATGTATCTTTCTCCAGACAGAGGAAAATATATGTTTAGATAAGGTCCATCTGGAAGTTGCTGATTATCTACTATAAAATCAACTATCGCTTGCTTTTCATCATCTCCCGATCTTCCAGTAACGTTTAAGGTATAGTCTCCAGAGTCAAGATTCTGTATTTCATTAATTGTACAACTAGAATACTCTTTAATCTCTATTCCGTCGGTATAGCTTAAAATTCCTATACATTCACTTGCCCCGAGAATTTCAAAATTAATTAAAATTTCTTGAGTGGAATAAATTTTTTCTTGAGGAGAGTAAATAGATACCTGTGGCCCTCCTAATTCTCCTTCCACACATTGAATAATTTGAGTTATAATTGCCTCATTACATAAAACGAGCTCGTTTTCAATATACATAGCAGGCTGAACTTCTAGGATATGAGGGCCTAATCCTGTAAAAGGATAACTTTGAGGATTCCCACTTTTTGGCCAAATCTCTCCGGGAGGTAAACCTTCTTCACTTGCCCAATCTGAAAAAAAAACATCTTGTGAATTTATTAATTCTCTAAAAACCCTTCCCTCTTCTCCAATTCTTATATAAGCAGCATCTAAATTAAACAAACCCCTATTCATTAAAGTCAATTCTAATGCCCCATCACTACAACTAAATTCTTCAATACTTAAAGCAATATTATCCGGGCAAGAGGGTTGATTTGTAGGCACATAAATTTTTAGAAATCCATAAACTAGCACTGCGAGAGTGATTCCAATTACAACTAACAAGACATATCCAATCATAACGCTAAGTCCTTTCTTATCCTCTAGCAACAAACCTTTCATTTCTTTCATCTTTTATTATTACAAAAAAGAAATTCTGTCCCTCCCTTAAATAAAAATCATATTCCACCTCTTCAATATTTACAATAATTTTATTATCAAGCCCCGTTGTTAACAAACTAATCTCCGCAGTTTTTCCAGTATTTCTATTAATTTCAATATTTCTATTTATTTCTCCAGTCCTTAATCCCACACTACCTATCCCAGATTCTTTAAATACAAGCGCTTCAAAATTTAAACCTTCTTTATCTCCATAAATAAAAATAACTTCTTCTCCCCCAATATAATTAGAATATTCTGAAAGAAAATTTTTTGTCAGTAAGTCTATATCTCCCTTGTTAAAAATACCCCAATCTAAAACTTTTTTTGATTCAAAACCCACCTCTTCTGCCAAATCGTAAAAAGCCCTGGGTTCCTCTCCTGTCTGAGCAAAATTAGCAACACCAGTAAGCCCTGAAATAGCGCTAATAATAATAATTGCAGCTATAATAAAAAATTGTCCCCTCTTATTCATGTAATAATTAAATTCTCTTGATATTTAAACTTTAAGCGCAGACAGGGAGATTGCTCAGTTTTAGCAAAAAAGCTACCTCTTGCCATCCTCAGCACTGCAACCCTGCAAGCACCCTTTCTTTTGTTTAGAGCTGCTCTGTTCCCAGCCTGACTCTTTTCACAAAAGCAGAGTCGAACAGGACAATGCTTCAACGTTAGACAAGAGACTTTTTTGCCTCTACATCACGCACTCCTTTAAGTCCGCCATAAAGCCCGTTTGCGAATAGCGCAGGGCTAGCGCGCCAACTTGTCTGCATTAAAACTAGGAAAAAAGACTTTTTTAAGTTTATCTAAATTTCTTCATCTCTATTTATCTGCTCTTTAATCTTAGCTAAATCAGATTTATGTATAAGTTTTACTTCAGGAAGAGGTTTTCTTATAATTAAGACTATTAGAAGAAGTAAAAAAACAAACCCAAAAACCCCCGCACTTAATGAAAGCATTTCTATAAGCATGATTTATGACGTTAGATTTAGTATTTAAGTTTTATTGCTACATGTTTTTTATAGATTTGATGCCTAAAATCCATAAACAATCCTGCATTGTTTGTAAAAATCGCAGGACAATTCTTATTCTAAAACTCTCTCTATTGTTATTAATAACAGGACATTTATGATAGAACTCATTAAATTCCTTAGCAAGTTCATAAGCATAGTTAGCTATCAAAGAGGGAAGAAGCTTTTCCCTACTCTCTTTTAAAACAGATGAAAATTCACTTATTTTTTTTAAAAGTGCAAATTCAGACTCATCTGGCTCGGAAATTTTTAAGTTTCTCTTTTTAGATTTTTTAATTATATTATGGGCTCTAACATAGCTGTATAATAAATAGGGGCCCGTATTTCCCTCAAATTTAGCTTCATCTTTTGGATTAAATATAATATTTTTATTTATATCTTGTTTTAACATAGGATATTTTATGACAGAGAGGGTAATTGCATTAGCTCTTTTTTTAGTCTCTTCTTCTTTTAAATCGGGATATCTTTCTCTAACCTCATTCAATGCAGATTCAAAAATACTCTCTCTAAAATCAGAGTAATAAATATTCTCTCCTGTTCTTGAAGACATCTTCCCCCAAGGAAACCTAACTTCATTTACAGGAATATAAATCAATTCAGGAGATTTTATCTTCATCAGTCTTAATATCTCGAAAATTTGATATACATACCTCTCCTGGGCCTTACCAATAACATAAATTGATTTATCTAGATTAAGCTCTGCTTTTTTCTTTGCAAGCGCTAAATCCTTTGCCCCATAAAGGACAGTACCATCTTTCCTAATCAAAACAAGAACTCCCAAATCTTCCCTTTTATGGTCTTTAAAATCTACAATAATTGCACCTTCAGAAATTTTTGCAATTTTCTTATTCAAAAGTTCTTTTCCAATTTTTTTACCTGATTCTTCAAATTCACTTTCAAAAAAATGTATATCAAATTTTGTATCTAATTCTTTATAGATATTTTTCCAAGAATTTATAGATAACTTCCTCGTTTTATTCCAAAGCAGAGTTAATTCTTTATCTTTTAAATCAAGTTTCCTATTAATATCTTCTACTTCCTCCTGATAAAGCTTACTTTCCTCAAGCTTTTTAACAGCTTCAACATAAATACTCGCAAACCATTTTTCATCATTTTTCACATTTTCGTTTTTATGAAATTTTTTATAACACCATATCCATTTTGCAATATGCATTCCCGTATCTCCAGAATAATTTGCTCTTAGAACTTTTCCATTAGTAAGTTCAATTATCCTTGCAAGGCTTTCCCCTAAAGAGGTTCCTCTAACATGCCCTACATGAAATGCCTTGTGGGTGTTTGGTTGAGAAAATTCAATGATTACATTTTCTTTTTTCACAATCCTAATTTGCTTAGACAAAACTTCTTTAGTAAAAATTTTTTTATCAACAAAAAAATTAACATAAGGCCCAGAAGCTTCAACTCTTTCAAATTTTTTTTTATCTATCTTTTTTAAAATGTCTTTTGCAATTTCAGCAGGAGCTTTTTTCTTTATCTTAGACAAGTAAAAGCAGGGAAAAGAAAAATCTCCGTTAGACTGATTTTTCGGAATTTCAATTAATTCACCTATTTTATCTCTATCTATATTTAAAAAAGAAAGTGATTGAACAACTTTTTCTTTCATCATATATTTAGAAAAAAATTCTTAATAAAGCTTTTCTATTTTCTTTTTATCCAATAAATAACACCAGCAACTATTGCAAGAACTATAATAATTACAATTATCCATGTCCATGAATTAGATTCTTCATCTTGATTTAGCAAGTCTTTTTCAACTCCATCTTCACTAGAACTTTCTTGTTGTTCTTCCTCAACAATAACTTTTTCTTCAATATAATTTATGACCATATCAACAAGACCATTCTCCACGGAATTAATTAAAACCATAATATCATAATAACTATCTCCATTTAAATCAAATTTAGCACTTTCTCCAACGCCTAATTCCTTTTGCTGAGGAGTACTTGCAACCTCTACTGTAACAATATTATTACTTACCTTCAAAATCCCAACATTATGATCTTCTCCAGAGAATAATATCCTTACCCTCTCTTTAGATCTTATCTCTTTACTTATTGACTTCCTTTCAGAAATTTCTTCGTTATTTTCTGCATAAGTTTTAGTCCAGGTATTAGTAGAAGAGCCCCCACCACCTGAATTAGAAGCGCTACACGAACCAGTTCTAAATTCCTTAGACCCTGAAGTCCCTTCATTACCCGCGTAATCAGTACAGGTAACAACATAAGAATATTCGTTACTACAAGTCAATCCAGTGTCTTTAAAATTCGCAGTTCCACTTATAATCGGATTTCTACCTCCAGTTACTGAGCAGCTTTCAACTCCAGATGTAGCATCACTATTTACTATTGTAATCGTCAACTCACTTCCTTCAACTACATCAGAAGTTAAATCAACTGTTGGAGAAATAGTATCCACTTTTATTGTAGTATTAAAGTATCCATAATATCTATTATCTGAACTATCATTAACATCAACCTTAAGGGTATAGGCATCATCAGGAAGTCCAAAGAAATAAGCTGCCCCTGAACCGTTTGCTCCCGTATTAGCAGAGGTTAATACTCCTAAATAATCACTTGCAAGTACGAGTTTACTAAAGTCATATGTTGAATTTGCATGAACCCTCCCGGTTGAATTTAATAGACTAATATTAAATGTATTTATAGCTCCGTGAGTATCATTTGCAGTTACATTTATGTATATAGTAGAGTTAGAAATATTTGTACTTCCTCCTCCGACATTAAATGGGCCTGTTGCAGGTAACATTGAAATTGAAAAAGGCATTGTTGAATCATTTACGTGAACTGTTAAATTTCTTTCAATAGAATCAATCTTAATACTAATATTATATCTTCCAGGAGCTGGAGAAGTTAAATTAAATGTAAAGAAAGCCCCCTTTGAAGCATTGATCAATCCGCTTAATCCAGTTCCCGAAGAAGTGTTAGTCCAATTCATAGACCTAGCCCCTAATTGGAAACTTGAATTAAAAGCAGTTGTACTAATTCCTCCATCACCTAAAGAAAATCCATTAGGAAGAGTAATATTAACAGAAGTGATATTTGTATTCAAAGAAGTGCTATTAATTGTTATATTGTAAAGAACATAAACATCTTCATCAATAGTTGTTATATTTCCAGTAAAAGAACCACTGTTCAATGAGATTATCTCAAGATATTCAGCAAAAGCAAAACCAGATAAAAATATTATAAATAAAGCCAAGATTAATGAAAACCTTTTAACCCCCTCTTTTTTCATCAGCTTTATTATCCTCATTGATATATAAATTTTTCTAGATTAAACACGCTTGATGTTTTAACATTCCCTTATATTTCCAACTTAATTCTAATTCAGATAAATATAATTCAATCCATAAATCTCTATTCTCTTTTGCTTTTCTCGTCGTGTAACATAATCCATTTTCTAATTCATCTATGTAAATTTTAGGAAGATAAATATGTATATCTGGATTTTCTAATTTTCCGAATTCTACTTCATTTCCTTTAATTGTAAATACTTCATCTCCTATCTCTAAGGAAATTAATGCATCTTTTGGAAGATCTTGAATAAACTCAGAGTTTTGTAAAAAATCTATTAAGCTTAAATTTTCAAAATAAATCTTTTTTTCAACAGGCGTTTTTGTAAAATAACCAGAAATAAAGTTTTCATTAATTGCAGGCTCAAAAAAATAAAATAAACCTCCAAAGATTAAACCTATAACAATTATCGATAAAAGAAATTTATAATCCTTTAAGTCTTTATATTCATATTTAAAATTTTTAATAAAGTTCTTAATCTTACGTTTATTTTTAAAAACAAACCTCATAAAGCTAATAAACAGTCTTTGTTTAAAAAATAAACGCCTCTATAGCTCAGCGGTAGAGCGCTTGCTTCGTAAGCAAGAAGTCGAGGGTTCAAATCCCTCTAGAGGCTTCTAACAAAAATATCTCTTCCGCTATCTCTAATCTTATATACTATTCTCCGAGTGTCTTCATTATCCGTGATTATTATAGGGGAGTCATTATCCAGAGAAACTAAGAATAATCCTTCTAAAGAGTCTAAATATTTATTTCTACAGGAGCCATTAATTTTCTCTCCAACTCTTAATTCTTTAAAAACACAACACAATTCATCATTTAATTCAGAGTTATATTGCTCATTTATTATTCTTCCTTCCCCTTTCAAAATTCTAATTATCCCTTTTCCATTACAATTTAACCTCTTCAGTCTTTCAATAACTTGTATTTCACCCTTAGCAAATCTTCTTTTATCTTCATGAGCCCTATTATGTATCCCATCTCTCTTAAAGCCCCCTCTCTTAATATTCTTTCTTTTATCATTTATCGCTCGATTTATATTAGTCGTTAAATCTTCAAAAAATTTTACCTGTCTAAATGAAACTCCTACATCTTCATTAATAAATTCCCTTATAGAATCATACCTTTCTTCTTGATCAGAAATAAGCTGCATTTCTAAATCAGGGTTATTAGTTTGAAAAATACCATATAGAAATATTGATGCTCTTGATAAATCTATTATTTGCATAAAATTTTTCAATCACAGCAATTTTTAAATATTTAGATAATCCGCTTTTTTAATGGAAGAAGATAAAAGACTTAAGATGGCAGTGATTGCAGGAGCTGCAGAAGCAGCTAAATTCAAATCCAAAAATTGGAAAGCTTCTGAAGAAGAAATTATCAGACATGTCACAGAGAAGGTTAATGAGATTATAGAAAAGATAGATAATCCTTTTGATTAAAAAGACTTAAAAACACAATTAATTCTTATAAATTATGCGGGGGTTCCGGAGTGGTCAAACGGGCAGGACTTAAGACGTCGCCTATTCGCTAGAATGGGTTAAAACAGGATGCGTAAGCAATCCTGTGGCTTAGTGCCTTCGTAGGTTCGAATCCTACCTCCCGCATTATTTAAAGATCCGGTTAAAGTTATTTTCAATTTGTTCTTCAACTTCCTTTATTCCAAGACCTTTAATTTTAGAAATCATCTTATAACTCTCTAAAACATTTGCAGGTTCATTTGGAAATTTTTTATCAGGATGTGAATAAGGACTATCCGTCTCACATAATAATTGATTTAAAGGAGTAATTTCAACTATTTTTTGAAAATGTTCTGAGTTCTTTACAGCAGTAGGGATACTTAATAACCATTTGTTTTCAATAACTCTTTTTGCAAGATTCAGGTTCCCTGAAAAATAATGCATTATAACTCTTTTAGCTTTCAACTCCTCCAATATTTTAATACACTCTTTTTCTGCCTTTCTAGAATGAACTATAAGAGGTTTATCAATTTCAATTCCGAGTTTAATTAAGTCTTTAAAATATTTTTTTTGTTTTTCACTTTCACCTTTAACGAAATCCATCCCGACTTCACCAATCCCAATAATTTTATCCTTATTTTTTCTAATAAATTCAATCTCTTCCTCTATATCCTTTGGAGCCATACTTTCAATGTCAATAGGATATAGGCCTAAACAAATAGAAACATTATCAAAATTATATTCAAGCATTTCCCTATTGCTCTCAATATTAACTCCATCCGAGACAATAAAAACATTATTTTTTTTAGCATTATCTATAACAAAATTCAAATCCTCTTCCTTAGACAATAAATCCAAATGACAATGTACGTCGATAAACATTAATCTTTATTCCCTTCTGAAAATTTTTCTAAATAAAGCTTTCTCGCATATTCAACATCTTTTAAGGCTTGTTTTTTATTAAGAAACTTCAAAACATTAACCTCTTTGCCTTCCAGTTCTTTATATCTCTCAAAAAAATGTTTTAATTCAGCCTTAACGTATTTATGAATATCATCTATGTCCCGAATCCCTTCTGTTCTGGGGTCATCTTCATAAACTGCAATTATCTTATCATCTTTTTCACCATTATCAATCATCCTTAAAACCCCAATAACTCTCGCCTTTACAAGAGTCATGGGATAAACAGGGGTTCCGGTTAAGATTATAATATCTAAAGGATCTCCATCTTCCCATAAAGTTTGAGGAACAAATCCATAGTCTCCTGGATAATAAACAGCAGAATAAAGAAATCTATCTAACCTTAACAGCCCTGTATTTTTATCTAATTCATATTTTACGTGAGAATTTTTTGGGATTTCAATTATTGCATTAACTATCTCAGGAGCATTTTCTCCTAGGGAAACATCATGCCATGGATTAATCATTAAAATTTTTAGAAGAACTGTATTTAAAAATATAACTCTCATAGAATAAGAATGGAAGTATCAAAAGAAATAATGTTAAAAATAAATTCAAGACTTGAAGAATTTAAATCTTTTAAATATAAAAGTGAAGAAGAATGGTTTCAGGAACTATGCTTCTGTATTCTAGCTGCAAATAGCAAACAAAAGACAGCAGAACAAATTCAGAAATCTTTGAATAAAGAATTACTTACTAAAAATAAAGAAGAGTTAGCCCAATTTATTCAAAAAAGTAAACATAGATTCCATAATAATAAAGCATTATTCATAACAGAGGCAAGAAAATTTTTCCCAATTAGGCGCAAATTAAACCAATTTAACACAGATGAAGAAAAGCGAAATTGGCTTGTGAAAAATATCAAAGGAATAGGATATAAAGAAGCATCTCATTTCTTAAGAAATACCGGTTCAACAACCTTAGCAATCCTAGACAGACATATAATAAGAAGCCTATCAGAAAAAAATCTAATTGAAATTCCAAAAACTTTAACGCCAAAAAAATATTTATTAATTGAAAAAGATTTTCAAGGTTTAGCAAAATCTTTAAATTATACTCCTGCAAAATTAGATTTAATTTTATGGTATCAAAAAACAGGAGAAGTCGCAAAATGAATTTCAACGAATCTTGCTACTCTATACTAAAAAATATTCCAAAAGGGAATGTAACAACTTACAAGGAAATTGCAAACAAGTTAGGAACAAAAGCCTATAGGGCAGTAGGAAATGCAATGAATAAAAATCCTTATCCTAAAATTCCATGCCATAGGGTAGTTAAGTCTTCTGGAGAGATAGGAGGATTTGCCAGAGGCAAAAAAAATAAAATTAAAAAACTTAAACAAGAAGGGGTTGAAATTATAAATAGCAGAATAGACCTTGATAAATTTTTATTTAAATTAAACTGAAATCAAAAGAAATACAAGAGAACCTAAAAATAAAAAAAATCCAAGCATAAAAGCAATAAAACTGACTAAATTAAAGAGCCTCTTTCCCCTTAATGGAGAAATAATTCCCCCCAATGTGATAAATACAATTGAAGAAACTAAAAAGACTAAAGAAAATAAAGTCAAAATTATCCAAGGCCTTATTAGATCTACTTGTCCAGATAACTCCAAATATCTTAAAATTCCCTGAACTAAAAATGTTGCAGATAAAACAACTAGTAAAATAGCAGTCATCTGGGTTTCAGAAAAAGTAACAAAAAATTTCTCTTCTTCCAATCGAGGTTTCCCCTTTATTAACTCAATAATTGTACTCTCTCTTCTAGCCCTTCTAACCATTTCTAACCAGCCTCTTTTTCTTCAATATTTTTGACAAAGAAAGTCCTCTTTCTTTTAGGATATAATCAACAGTAACTATTGGCTTATTTATTTTTATCAATCCTGATAGTTTTACAGGAGTACCATCTATAACCACCTCGGCATTAACTTTATTGATAGTCTCTTCTAATTCTTTAATCTGTTTTTTTCCATAACCCATTGCAGGCAAAACATTATGCACATGTTTATACTTTTCATAAATCTCTTTAATTGAACCAACCGCACTTTTAACAGGGCTTATAATTTTAGCCCCTGACTTTTTAGCAGCAACCGTTCCTGCTCCAAAAGCCATGCCTCCATGAGTTAGTGTAGGCCCATCTTCGACAATCAATACTTTTTTTCCTCTTAAAGAAAACTCATCACTTATTATTAGCTCTGACTCTGCTTTTACAATTTCCGCTTCAGGATTATATTTTTTAATATTTTTTAAAACAGTTTCAATACCTTCTTTAGGAGCTGTTCCAATTTTATTAATGACGATCACATCTGCCATTCTAAAATTAGCTTCTCCTGGATGATACAACAATTCGTGTCCAGCCCTATGTGGGTCAGTTACAACAATATGCAAATCAGGCTTATAAAAAGGAAGGTCGTTGTTTCCCCCATCCCATATGATAACATCAGCTTCTCTCTCAGCTCTTTTTAATATTTCTTTATAATCCACTCCTGCGTAGATAATAATTCCCATTTCAATCCAAGGTTCATATTCCTCTCTTTCCTCTATTGTACAATTATTTTTCTCAAGGTCTCTGTATGTTGCAAATCTCTGTACATTTTGCTTAACCAAATTCCCATAAGGCATTGGGTGCCTGATCGCAACAACTCTTTTTCCATCATTTTTTAAAATTTCAGCAACCTTTCTTGAAGTTTGACTCTTTCCTGCACCGGTTCTAACAGCACAGATAGAAATTATAGGCTTCCTAGATTTAATCATTGTTTCACTAGAGCCCAATAATGTAAAATTCGCCCCACAAGCATTTACAAGAGAGGCAAGATGCATAACATATTCATGACTCACATCAGAATATGAAAAAATAACTTCTGTAATTTTATACTTTTCAATTAAAGACACTAGTTTACTCTCGGGAAAAATGGGAATATCCTTAATATAAAACTTGCCTGCTAATTCTTTAGGAAATTTTCTTTTTTCTATTCCAGGAATTTGTGTAGCCGTAAAAAACTTTATTTCTACAGAAGGATCATCTCTATATTTTACAATGAAATTCCAGAAGTCTCTACCACCTGCTCCAAGTATCGCTACATTCCTCCTTTTCATTTTTTAAAAATAGGCTCCAGTATATTTAAAATTAACTAGCATTAACACCGCATCCAATAAATTTACAGATTTTTCCAGAAAGTTTAAATTTTTCTCCAGCCATCTTTTTTTTAACTCTTTCTATCACAATAAGCCCCTCTTCAATTGAATCTTTATTAATTATATAGGGAGGAATAATCCTAATACTTCTTTCTCCAGCACCTAAAATTAATAGTCCTGATTTTGCACACTCTATAATAAAAGCAGTTTGTTTATTCTCTTCTATATCAAACGCACTCATTAAGCCTTTGCCTCTTACATTATCAAACCCGATTTCTTCTAACCTCTTTAAAATATAATCTCCATTTTTCTTATTTTTTAATAAAAGTTTATCCCTTTTTATTATCTCAATTGTTCTAATTCCAAGTGCCAGATCTAATGCATGCCCACCTCCCCAGGTGCTTGAAATCGCGCCCTGTTCTTTTGGAAATATTTTTTCCGTTGCTATTGTAGCTCCAACTTGTAATGCCTTTGCAGAGGAAAAAACATCTGGCCTTATCCCATAATTTTCAAAACTCCACCATTTACCTGTCCTGCCTAGTCCTGATTGAACCTCATCTGCAACATAGGGAATTTTATTTTTTCTTGCAATATTAAAAACATCTTTTATCATTTTTTTAGATGCAAAATTATAACCGCCCTCCCCCTGAATATGTTCCAAGATCACCAATCCAACTGCTTCTGCACCTTCTTTATCTATTATTTCTTGAAATTTTTCTCCAGCCTCATCATTAAAAGGAATTTTTTTATTAGGTTCAAGTAAATATCCTTTTCTGTGTATTGGATTTGAGTGATGTAAACTTAAAGCACCTAGAGTTCTTCCGTGAAAAGCCCCTTCAAAACTAATTGTAAACTTTTTCTTATTTCTATCCCTCATTGCAATCTTTATAGAATTTTCAACAGCCTCTGTTCCAGAGTTAGATAAAAAAGCCTGATTCATGCCAGGAGAAATTTTTATTAAATTTTCAATCAAATCTAAATGCTCTCTTATAGAAAAATCCTGTCCAGCGTATTTTACTGGGAATCTCTGATATTTCTTTACAATTTGAATTAAATCAGGATGATTATATCCTAGAGGATTAGAAGCAACTTGAGAAGCAAAGTCCAAAAAAACATTTCCATCAATATCTTCACAATAAGAGTTTTTCCCATTTCCAGAGAGAATCAAAGGGTGAGGCACCCACCACCCCCCATTCTTTCTCATCAGATTTTGTAAAATTTTATATGACTTCCCCCCAGGGATTTCTGTTTTAATCTTTATTTTTTCATACATTTTAATAAAATTCCCTTTTCACTCCACATTCTATTTTCAGCCTGATCATATACAATACTTCTATCAGAGTCAATAATACTATCTGTAACCTCAACGCCTCTCTTTGCAGGGAGGCAGTGCATAAATAAGGCTTTCTTATTAATATTAAAAATTCTCTCGTTTATTTGGTATTTCTTTAAATCAGTTAACCTTTGCCTCTCTTTACTCTTAGAAATTTGATAAGACATCCAGGTATCTGTATATATTATATCTACATCTTTAACAGCTTTTTCAGGATTCTTTTCAAAACGATATTTTAAATTTCCAATTGCTTTTTTATCAGGAAGATATGCTTTTTTATCAGGCGAAGAAATTGTTATCTCGGCACCCAGTTTTTCTGCTCCAATAATTAAGGAATGAGCAACATTATTTCTAGTATCACCTAAAAAAGCAATTTTTTTTCCTTCAATTTTTTTTAGTTTTTCTTTTATTGTTAAAAAATCTCCAATTGCCTGACAAGGATGAAAATAGTCAGTCAACCCATTTATAATCGGGACGCTAGACCATTTAGCAAGCTCCTCAATTTGTTTATGTTCATAAAGCCTAGCCATGACTACATCTGCATATCTAGAGACGACTTTAGAAAAATCTTTTATTGATTCTTTTTCCCCAAGAGTTGAATTAGAGAGGTTATAGAAAATTGCTTGCCCTCCCAATCTTTTCATAGCAATATCAAAAGAGAGATGAGTTCTTAGTGAAGGCTTTGAAAAAATCATCAAGAGATTTTTATTTTTCATTAAATTAAGAAATTTCTTTTTTTTCTTTAATCTTAAAGAATTATCTATGACTTCTCTGATATCCTTAGGACTCCAGTCTTTTAAGGTTAGTAAATTCACTTTAAAATTGTAGTTCCTCCCTCCCCCTTAATTGCCTTTTCGACCGAATCTATATCTGTTATTATAACTTTTCTTCCCCCTCTCTCTAAAAATCTTATCGCTGCTTCAATTTTAGGCCCCATGCTTCCAGCAGGAAACTGGCCTGTTTCGTAATGCAGTTTTATCTCTTTTAATCCTGTCTTTTTTATCATTCTCTGTCGAGAGGTTTCATAATCTAGATACACTCCAGGAACATCTGTAATCATAATCAGATTACTTGCCTTTATAGAATTCGCCAAACAAGCAGAGGCTAAATCTTTGTCAATTACTGCCTCTACCCCAAATAACTCATTACCTCTCTTTACAACAGGAATCCCCCCTCCCCCGACAGCAATAACAATACTATCTTTTATTAATTTCTCGACAATTTTCCTTTCTATTATCTCTAAAGGTTTTGGCGAAGGAACAACCCTCCTATAACCTCTTCCCAAATCTTTTTTAATTAAAAATTTATTTTTTAATTTACTTGCTTGAGATTTTGTATAAAAAGGACCTACAAATTTTGACGGATTTTTAAACGCAAGATCCTCTTCATTTACAAGAACCTGAGTTAAGATAGTAACTATATTTTTTTTAATTTTATTTTTAATAAGCAGGTTATAGATATCTTGTTGAAGGATATAACCAATTTGCCCCTCTGTTTCTGCATCTAATATATCCAGAGGCATTCTTGAAATTTTCTTTCTAGCAATTTCTTGCTGTAATAACAAATATCCTGCCTGAGGGCCATTCCCATGAGTTAACACAACAAGATTTTTTTTGATAATTGGAAAGATTTTTTTCATAGCCTTTTCAGAATTTTTCATCTGAGTTTCTATCGTAGGATTTTCCCCTTTTTTTAATAATGCGTTTCCACCTAACGCAATAACAGCTTTCATTTTCACCTCAATAAAAAATAGAACTCTTCATTTATATATTTAATCTAACTAACTCTTGTTTAACCAAGCCTCATTAACCTTTACCATTACTTTTTCAATTTCAGGTTTAAAAGTTGTATTCCAGAAATTTAAGGAATCATCAAAAAATTTTGATTCTTCTTCTTTATTTTTTGTTATTCCAATAAGAGTATTTGTGCTAATAATCCCCATTGAAGAAGCTACTAATTTAGTTAAATGCTTTTTTTCTTCTTCATTAAATTTTTTAGCCTCAGTCATTAAAATCATATTTCCATGGCTTGTAAATACAAGTGCAAGAAGATAATTGTTCCAGTTCATATAAGTATTTGTGATTCTTGAAGCAATTTGTCGACTCAAAAAATTACTCACATAACCTTCTGAGTAAATAAAATCCCTTAAATAGAAGATTTCATCTAAATCATTAAGAGTTGCTTTAAACCCAAGATCTCTTTTCATTTCAGAAAATTTTTTTTCAAATTCAACCATTAAGACTTCCATAATTATTTTAAAAATTAACGACTTATAAATTTTTCCTAATCAATTTTTTCAACCTAAAACTAGAATTTTTTATTTACTTTTAACTTTTCCAAGAGGGGTAAAATCGACCCAATTCTTTTCAAACATATCCCTTACAGAATTAGCTAGATAATCGCTCGATAACCAAACAGCTGTATCATAACTAGGATGCACATTTTTGTCATCTAAAAGCATAAACATTATTTCTTTACTGTCAATTAAAGCAAATCTTCCATGATTTTTTCCTTCAATTGCCCTAACTTCTGCATATTTTGATAATTCTTTTGCAATTTTTAAATTTGAATCATCTATCGGAGCAGCAATTTTAACCTTAACTCCCTTTTTCTTGGCTTTTTCAAAAGCAGGAAGTAAAGATTCTAATTTTCTATTTAACCCATCAGAACTTGTTACAAATATGGCTTCAGTTGTAGCATTTTTTAACATCATATCCAGATGATTATACATGTTTTGTCTTCCTTTCAAACTTCCCGAAAGATCAGATGGCTCAATATATTTAATACCATTATGATATAAATTGTCTAATTCCTCCATAACCTCGTCTCCTTTTAATCTCTCTAATCTTTTTGATTTTTCTTGAGCATCAACAACTAAATTCTTCTTTACCCTCTCAACAACTTCTTCTGGTTTCAGAGCTATAAATTTTATAGGTTTTCCAATTTTCATAACAATAAAACCTTTTTTTTCTAAGGATTCTAGAATATCATATGTTCTACTTCTTGGAACATCTGAGATATTACTTAATTCTCCCGCAGTAGAAACCCCCCTGGATAATAAAGAGGTCCAAACTTTTACCTCATACAGATTTAAATCAAAAATCTTTCTTAACCTACTTAAAAATTCTTCATTAACTATCATATAACACCCTTTATTTTTTATATAATCTGTCGTACTATTTAAATGTTTTCTATTAGCACCCCTATAAAATTACAAAATAAGTTCGTTACTACTAAAAATTAAAACGAATCTCCCTTTCCTTAACTTCAAGTATGACTCCGATTTCTAATTTATCATCGAAAATTAGCTCCCTCGCACCGGTTCTCTCTTTTAAAAGTTGCCCCATATTTTTCAATCTAGCATTTAAGTCTCCTGCATTCAAAACTAATTTTATTTTATCTTCCTTATTCAATCCTTTATTTTTTCTTTCTGCCTGAACTCTTCTTGAAATCTCTCTAGCAAACCCTTCTGTTTCCAACTCCTCATTGTATTCAGAATCTAGCTCAACTTTAATCTCCTTATCTTTTATAGTTTCAATTTCTCTAACATTAAGCTGGCTGGCGATAATTGCTTTCAAACCCTCATCTAATTTTTCAGGTAAAAACACTCTTGCTTTTTTCAATGGCCACCTTAAACTTACCTTTATCTTATCTCTTTCAGCCAAACCCATTTCAATAAACCTCATGGCTAAATCAAATCTTTTTTCTAGACTTAAATCAATTTTATTATTGTCTCCCTTAGGCCAAGAAGACAGGAAGATAGATTCTTTATTTTTCTCTAACCATAATTCTTCTGTGACAAAAGGACAAATAGGGGAAAGTAATTTAAGATAACCCTCAAAAATTTCATTTATAATTTCTTTAGCTTCGCCCGCCCTATCTCTTATAATCTGAATATAGGTTCTACTAAAATCATTAACTAAAAACCTCTCAAGCTTCTGAACAACCTCTGGCAATTTATATTCATTATATCCTCTTGTAACCTCTTCAATTAAGTTGTTAAATTTAGATAAAATCCATTTATCCTCTAAAAATAGATTTCCTTTAACATTCGGAGTCTGTTTTATAAAATTATTTAAGTTTGAGAGTATAACAAAAAATTTTCTAATCTCTTTAAATTCATTTTCATTAAAGGAAAAATCCTCTCCTTTAGACATTTTTGCAAAATAATATCTTATATAATCTCTACCATATTTAGCAATGATTTCTTTAGGAGAAATAATATTTCCCGAAGACTTAGACATCTTGTTTTTTCCAACATCTAAAACCATTCCATGCACAACTATGTTGTTAAAAGGTCTTCTATCAAAACTAATTTGAGAAAGTATCAATTGAGAGTTCCACCAACCTCTAAACTGATCCTTTCCTTCAATATTCAAATCAGAGGGCCAATATTTTTCAAAGTTTTCTTTCTTTTTAGGATAGTCTAACGCTGCCCAACTAGAAACTCCGGAATCAAACCATACATCTAAGACTTCTGGAACTCTATTTAGTATCTTCCCATTTTTCTTTATTTTTATTTCATCGATTCCAGGTTTATGTAAATCAAAATTTTTTTCTCCAGAAAGTTTTCTAAGTTCGTCTAAACTTCCCACAACAACTTTTTCACCACTTTCCTTGTCATACCAAATAGGCAAAGGAGTCCCCCAATATCTCTGTCTTGAAATTGGCCAGTCACTAATTCCCTCTAGCCAAGCTTTCATTCTAAGTTTCATATAATCAGGAACCCAATTATTTTCATTATTTTGCTCTAATAGGCTTTTATGAATTTCAGAGATTTTTAAAAACCATTGAGGTTGAGCAATCATCAATAAAGGAGTTTTATCTCTCCAACATAGAGGATAATCGTGCACATAATCAACCTCTGCAACAATTTTATCGTCTTTTTTCAAATCTTCTATAATCTCTGCATCAACATCTCTAGCTCTCTTTCCAAAATATTTTCCAGCTTCTTCAGTCAGAACTCCATCAGAACTAACAGGAGAAGGCATTTCTAAACCATTTTCTCTTCCAACTTCAAAATCTTCTTTTCCATGTCCAGGAGCAACATGAACCAGTCCAGTACCATCTTCAATAGTAACATATCTTGACGAAAGCACTACCTCCCCAGAGATATTCAAATTTAAATTCTTAGCCAAGGGGTTTTGATATTTTATTCCCTTTAATTCCTTACCCATTATTATTTTGTTAATTTTATAATCCTGTTTTGACTTTTTCATAACCTCTTCAACTAAATCTTTTGCAATAATCCATTTTTCATTTCCAACTTGAACCTCTGCATATTCTATCTCTGGATTTACCATAATCCCTGAATTTGCAGGAAGTGTCCAAGGAGTAGTCGTCCAAATGATTAAAGAAAGATTTTCATCAACGGGGAATTTAACATAAATAGATTTATCTTTCTGCTTTCCATATTCAATTTCATTAAATGCCACTGCAGTTTCACACCTGGGACATACATGCACAGGATATTTTCCCAAATAAAGAAGACCCTTTTCATCTGCTTTTTTAAAAGCATACCAAACAGATTCAATATATTCATCATTTAAGGTTAAATAAGGATTTTCCCAGTCTAACCAAACCCCTAAATCCTTAAACTCATCATTCATAATCTCTATATATTGTGTTGCAAATTCTTTACATTTTTTAATAAAATTTTCAACACCGAATTTTTCAATATCTTGTTTGCCCTTACTTCCAATCTCCTTTTCAACCTTAAGCTCAATAGGCACTCCGTGAGTATCATAACCAGGCCTATCAGATACATCAAAACCCTGAGACCTCATAACTCTTCCAAAAATATCTTTTAGAATTTTATTCAATGCAGTTCCCATATGAATATTTCCAGTAGCATAAGGAGGCCCATCGTTTAAGAAAAAATTTTTACCTTCTTTATTCTTCTCTTTAACTTTTTTATAAATCTGATTATTTTCCCAAAAATCTAATATCCTGTCTTCCCTTTCCTTACTCATCATAACTCTTCATAATCTTACTTTTTATAACTTTTTGTTAGGTTCAAACCTATTTTCATCGAAGTTATTGATAATATAAATAAATACGCAAAAGCCCAGGTTTCTGCATTAAATCCCATTAACCAAGTGCCTGTCATTCCTAAAATTGAAATAATCGCAATCCATCCAAAATATTTTGTGTAAACAACCTCTTCTTTTGTTAACCACGAAATAAAAATTCCTACAGGGATAGCTGTTAACAAAACCAATATCTCAATCATCTTTTTTTATTCTCCCCACCCCGGTTTTTAGTCCAATTCCTAATCCGAGCAATCCTGCTCCAAGAATAAATAAAACAAGATAATTAACAAATAAATCTTTTGAAATCAGTTCTATTATGCTTCTTATACTAGGCAGCTTATCTAAACCAATTCCCAAAGGTAAAAAGGTGATAATTAAATTTTCTAAAAAGGCCTTCACAGGATTTATAATTAAAAAAGGAAGCCCAGATATTAAACCTACAATCCCTAAATTGACTAAAGCAGTATTTTTCGCAAGAAAAATTATAAGCCCCATCAAAATCAAATTTATAACTCCAAGAATAAACAAAACCTTATTTATTTTCTCTTTATCTAGAGCGCTATCAACCACTTCAACGTGATCTATCTCTCGAATAACGACCTCAGAAATTTTTTCTTTTATCAATTCTTCTATACCTTCCTCTCCGGCAGAGGCTATTTCATAACAACTAATCTCAACAATACCTGCAAAATCATTTCCCTCAAAAGTTATTTTATCCTTCCCCCTGCATTCCTCTAAAAGGGATAAATAAAGGAGATCATAATCAATCTCTCCTTCTAAGTTAATTCTCTCAGATCCTAAATCAACAACGTCCTCTACAACCCCCTCTACAATCTGATTATCAATATTCGTAGAAAATGTAAAAAGAGCCACAAACGCAATAATTCCAAATATTAAAATAAAACTTAAAACCACCCGAGTCATAAAATTAAAACCCATAGTATAAGATAAATTTTCTAATTTATATTTATTTTGTCAACCATTTTAGCAAACTCAAAATCCTTAATTGTTAGAGCTTTTTCCGAATGAGTGGTTAAACTCAATCTCACTAAATTATAACTTATTAAAATATCAGGATAATGATTAAGTTCATTAGAGATTTTTGCCACCTCGTTGATAAAAACAATAGAAGTATTAAAATTACTAAACTCAAACACCTTTTCAATAAAATTTTGTTCTAAAAACCAGTTATTCAACTCACCAACTTTCTGACTAATCTCAGAAAGATTCATTATTTTTCCCCTTTTCTTAATTTTTCTAACTCTTCCCTATCCCTTTGTAGTCTTTCTTCAGCTTGTCTAACCTTATCTTTGCTTTTTAATTTAGCTAATTGTGCCTGAGCTTCGTTTAGTTTTCTTTCAGCGTCTAATAACTCTTTATTATAATCTAAATCTTTATTTTCTTTAACCTTTACAGGGCTAGCGTCTATAATCCCCATTTTAATCTTTCTTGTCTTAATCATTCTTCCAACAACAAATCCTAACAATCCCCCTAGAATAACGACTGCAAGAACGTAATAAAATAATTTCGAAACATCTCCTAAATCTGCAATTACATTTCCTGTAATAGATTCTCTTTCACTTGCTTCTTCAACAACATTAACTTCTTCATTTGTTATTTCTACATTAATATCTAAATCTTCTTGTATTGATCCGTTTGAATTATTCATCTCACTTTCATTATTATCTAAGGGAATTGTTTGTTCTTCTTCAAAGCCTTCTGGCAAGCCAATAACAATTAAAGATTCTTCATCATAAGGTCCAAAATTTCCTTTAAACATAATCGTGTTTCCCTTGGATACATATGCTTCTATTTTAAACTCAGGATTCCCTGTGGAATAATCTAAAATCACAATTCCCTCATCCCCGGTAGGAATATTTTCAAAAGTATTCCTAACATAATATTTATCTCCAGGAACTAAAACCTTTATAGTTACTTCATGATTTGGCAAGGTAACTACTTTAATCTGGCTTAAAAAGGCCTCAGCATTATATGACATCAAGGGCATTGCAATAAGCAAAAATGCTAAAAGCAAAACTATTTTTTTCCCCATTTTACCTTTTTAATTAATTCAGGACTATTTAAATATTTTTAGAAAAAACGCCTGCGCCCGGATTCGAACCGGGGAATCCACGAGGGAAACGGGATTAGCAATCCCGCGCCGTAACCGCTGGGCCACGCAGGCATTATTTAATACAACTTATAATGCTTTTAAAAGTTATCATAAACTTTAAAAGCCTTCTCCCCAACATAATTATAGCGAGGTGGAGCAGTCTGGAGTGCTCACCGGGCCCATAACCCGGAGGTCGCGTGGTTCAAATCCCGCCCTCGCTATACTCTATTATCTCCTCTGGACTAAGGTAGTTTTTTTTGACTCTTTCAACATATGCACTATCTTCTGACTTTAAACTATATTCTCTAAACGCAAGTAACTCCTTGCCAAAACCTTTTCCTATAGCAGTTTTATCTGTTTCTCTTTCAACATCTCTTTGGAAATCTTCAAATAATATATAAATGGCCCCAAAAAGGAGAAATTCAGGAAAAGTCATTGAAGAATAATCTTCAATATGTGCAAGCTCATGAGCAAGCAACCCTTTAAGCTCTTCATCGTTTGTATCTTGTAAAAATTCTGAATCCAATATTACGCCATATCGATTAAAAGGATATTTTCTAGTCTCCGCCCCTCCGTTTAAATCCTTATAATAATATTTTAAATCCCCCTCAATTTGATAATTTTCAATAATCTCTTCTGAAATTCTATCAACTCTCTCCGATATAGCACCTACAGGAGAGATTATAATGAGAATTAAAATAAAACTAATAAGACTAAGCCTCATCTAAGGCCTCATTAACTAATCTATCTGCCTCTTGTTGAAATTTATCTTCTCTTCTGACATGTTTATATTTAACCTCTAAAAAGTTTTTTTCAAGCTCTTTAACAGTTTTAAACAAAGGAATCAAATTTTTGTTCCTAACTTGATAGATTCCATTTAATTGCCTTACAATTAATTCAGAGTCCATGAAAACTTGAACCCGTTCTTTAGTAAAACCATAAACTATCTCCAGTCCTTTTATTAAAGCCTTATACTCTGCGATATTATTTGTTGCGCTTCCTATATATTCTTTATATTCTTTAAGACATTTTTCGCTATCTCTTATTATTAAGCCAATCCCAGCAGGACCCGGATTTCCCCTACTTCCTCCATCTGTATTTAGATAAATCATAACTATAATTTTACAATAGGATAAATAAATTTTTCCCAATATTTTTATACTGCAAGATTATTCCAGCCTAATGATATTAGGGATTGATGATGCAGGAAGAGGTCCTGTGATAGGTCCAATGATTTTAGCAGGACTTTTGATTGATGATTTACAAGAAAAAAATTTAAAAAACAAAGTAAAAGATTCAAAACTTCTCTCACAATCAAAAAGACTTTTACTAAAGGATTTTATTAAACAAAACAGCTTAGATAGCCAGATTGTAAGAATTTTCCCAGAGGAAATAGATAGAGCAATAATAAACGGACCAAATTTAAATAATTTAGAAGCAATAAAAACAGCAGAAATAATCAACCACTTCAATCAAAAAGACAAAAAAATAAAGGTAATAGTTGATTGTCCCTCTCCGAATATTCTTTCTTGGAAGTTACAGGTATTAAAACATGTTGAAAAGAAAGATAATATTGAGCTTATTTGCGAACATAAAGCAGATTTCAACTATCCTGCAGTTTCAGGAGCATCTATTCTTGCAAAATTAGCAAGAGAAGAGGAAGTAGATAAAATAAAAAGAAAATTTTTAAAGTTTGGTGAAATGGGCTCTGGATACCCCTCAGACAAAGTTACTCAGACATTTTTGGAATTAAACGGAGAAAAATTAAAGGATTCTGGAATTTTCAGAAAATCCTGGGCAACCTGGAAGCTTAAATTTCCAAATTCAGAGCAATTAACTCTCAATTTATAAAAATATAAAAAACTTTTATATACCAGTCGAGCAATATACTCTCTATGACCCATGTTAAAAAACTTGTTATGCAGGGATTTAAGTCATTTGCTCCAAAAACAGAAATTAATTTTGATCAAGGCATAAATACAATTGTTGGACCTAATGGCTCTGGAAAAAGCAATATCTCTGATGCTCTTTGTTTTGTTCTAGGAAGGTTGTCTGCAAAGTCTATGAGAGCAAGCAAGGCAAAAAACCTTCTCTTTATGGGCTCAAAGCTATCAAAACCTGCAAGAGAAGCCTTTGTTGAGCTTATTTTGGATAATGAAAGAAATACTTTCGCAACACCTCAAAAAGAAGTATCTCTTAAAAGAATTGTAAGAAGAAATGGGCAGAGCATTTATCAGATAAATGGAGAAACAAGAACAAGGACCGAAGTATTAGAGACCCTTGCCCAGGCAGGAATAGACCCCCACGGTTTTAATATAATCTTGCAAGGAAATATCCAAGCACTTGTAAAGGCTCATCCCGATGAGAGAAGAAAGGTAATTGAAGAAGTTGCAGGGATATCCATATACGAATCCAGAAAAGAAAAATCACTAAAGGAGTTAGAAAAAACAGAATCTAGATTAAAAGAGATAAACACAATTTTAAGAGAAAGAACTTCATTTATGAATAATCTTGAAAGAGAAAGAGCACAAGCATTAAAATTCAAGGAATTGGAATTAACAGTTAGAAGATGTAAGGCTTCCATGATTGAAAAAAGACTTGATGATAAAAATAAAGAGCTTTCTCAATTAAAAAAATCAATTTCAGAAAAGATCAATCAGAAAAACAAGATTAAACAGAATCTTCTAGACATACAACAAAAAATCGAATCTTATAATGAAAAAATTTCTCAGATAAATAAACATATTCAAAAATCTACAGGCCTAGAACAAGAGACATTACATACAGCTATTTCAAATTTGAGAGCAGAGATTGAAGGATTAAGGGTAAGGTCTGAAAATTATGAAAATAGAAAGCAGGAAATTCAAGACAGAATTGAGCAAATGCAATTTTCTATTCCAGATTTACAGCAAGAAATAGATAATTTGAGAAGAGAATCTCCATTAATAGCAAAAAAACAAGAAGAATTGAAAAAAAAGAAACAAGAATTAGAACAAATACAGGAGCAAAGAAAAAATATCTATACCCTAAAATCACAGCTATCTTCTTTAAAAGAGAGAATAAAAGATAAACAAAATCAGCTAGCAAGAGCAGACGCAGAGTCAGAATCTATTTTAAAGCAATTAGAAGACCTATCATTAAATCTTAAATTTAAAACAGAAGAAGCTTGCAATAGTTCAATAGACTCTTTCATAACCCAAATTAAAGAGATAAAAAACAATCTTTCCGATTTAAATAAAAAAGAAATTGAAAGTGAAAAATTAATCTCTATTTCCGAAAATCAAACTCAACAAGCAGAAAAGGTAAAAGAAAAGCTAAATGAATTAGATATTTGCCCTCTATGCCAAACAAAAATTACACAAGAACATATAAATCACGTTTTTCAGAATTCAGACAATCAAATTGAAGGTGCGAAAAAATTAATCGAACAATCAAATAAAATCCTCAAGGAAATTCTAGAAAAAAGAAAATCTAGTGAAGAAACTTTAACAAGATTAGAGTTAAACCTTGTAGAAGCTCAAAGAGAACTTAGCAATCATAAAAGAATAAAAGAAAAACAAGACTATCTAAAAAAGGTTCTAGAAAATCAAAAGCTTTTTAAAAAAGAGTTAGAAGAGCTAGAGTCTAGAAAGTCATCCTTAGAAAGTAAGACTTTCAATTATTCTTCATTAGAACAAGCATATTCAGATAAGATAAGGGAAATTGAAGAGATTTCATCAAGAACAGAAGAAAATATAGATACCACGCTTTCATTTAAAGAAAGAGAACTTGAGAGAATTAGAGATGTCATAAAACAAAGCACTTTTGATTTAAAAGAATTAAAAGAAGAAATCGGAGAAATTCAAGAAAATCTTTCTAATAAAGAGGTTATGTTAGAACAAAAAGAAAAGGAAGAGAAAGAACTATCGGAGAAGTTTAAGAAGTTATTCGCAGAGAGAGATGACTTACAAGATAAAATAAAAGATGATAATTACACACTTTCTGAATTTCAATCATCTCATAGTCAAATTGAAGAACAAATTAATTACCTAAAAGTGGGAGATGCAAGATTAGAGGCTGAAAAAGAATCTCTTGAAATGGATTTAAAAGATTATTCAGGAGTAGAATTAATAAAAGCGAGTATGAATATCTTAGAAGAAAAATTATCAAAATCTCAGGAAGCGCTTAATAAAATTGGTTCAATAAATATGAGGGCTTTAGAAGTGTACGAACAGGTCAAGGAAGAGTATGACAGAGTTAAAGAAAAGTCAGATCATATTGAAAAAGAAAAAATAGAGATTATGAAGATAATTGAAGAGATAGATAAAAAGAAAAAAAGAACTTTTATGAAAACATTTAGTTCTATAAGTGAAATTTTCAGTGAAAACTTTTCGAGACTTTATTCAAAAGGAAAAGCGTCTCTTGAACTTGAAAATAAAGAAGACCCCTTTTCAGCAGGAGTTAATATTATGATTAAACTTGCAAAAGGTAAATATTTTGATATTACCTCTCTATCAGGGGGAGAACAAACCCTTGTAGCAATTTCTTTATTATTTGCAATTCAAGAATACAAGCCATACCACTTCTATATCTTTGACGAGATAGACGCAGCTTTAGATAAAAGAAATTCTCAAAGACTTTCAGCTCTTCTAAGGCAATATATGAAGAATGGACAGTATATTGTCATAACACACAATGATGCAATTATCACAGATTCCAATATCCTCTATGGAGTTTCTATGCAAGAAGGAATTTCAAAAGTATTAAGTCTAAAACTTGATTAAATAATAAATTGAGAAAGAAGAGAAAGTCACAATAAAAAAAAGAAAATTAAAAATAATTTAGTAGTAACTCTCTCCGAATTCTTCCTTTTGTTCAGGCTTCCTTGTTAAAAGAACAATTAGAACAACAAGCAAAACTACAAAGATTATAGCTAAGATTATTGTCAGAACAATAGCTGCATTTCCTGCAGCAAGGCTTGTTCCTTCAACTCTTGCGCTAAATGTTTTGCTCTGAACTATCTGTCCTTCGCTATGCACATTTATACTGAAGTCGTAGTTTCCTTCTTCTTCAGCTTCTACAAAAATCTGCACAGTTTTAGCAGAGCCAGCAGGAATTACCACAACAGATTCTGAAAGATCTAAATCAAGACCCTCATCAACATCTACAATTAATTCGTAGATCTGTATGGTATTTCCAGAGTTTACAATTGTCATGGAGTATTCAGCAACATCTCCAACTTCGAATCTTTGGCTATTCATAGGACTGATAACATCAGTCATTAAACCGCCAACAACTACAACTCTTTGAATTATAGTTGTATCAAAATCGTCGTTGAAAGCTGTTATCTCAATGTCATATACGCCTGTTTCAGCATTTTGAGGTATTGCTAAGAATAACCTTCTTTCAGCTGAGTCATGTCTTTCAGGCTTATTGTCTAAGTCTTCATCTGTAGGTGATAAGTCACCATAGAAAACTTTAGATCTGACACCAAGTGCAGGAATTTCAGCGATAACAAAAGTATCTTCTGAATCTTGTCTTCCAACGTTCTTAAGAACAACGTCTAAGGCAAGTGTTTCACCAGCTGTTACTTCTGTATCCCCTGCAACTGATAAAATCTCTACAATGTAAGATTCTCTTTGAACTTCCAGAACAATTGTCTGGCTAGCTCCTTCTTCAGAATTGCTTTCAACAGTTACTTCCAAACGATATGTTTCATTTGGATCTATGTCAAAAGGCAAGTCTATGTAAAGAAGCTCTCTATAAGTGCTACCTTGTAATACATCAAATCTCTCTGTGTATTCGCTAGCACCTGTTCCAAGGATTCTTGCCAAGATTCTAACGTCTTCTTCGGTCTCTGCTCCTTCAAACACTACTCTAACAGCAAGCGTTTCACCAGCAAAAACTCCAGCGACTTCATCCTGATTGTAGAAAACTCCATCAATGTAGACATCTAAGTCTCCGCCTTCTACAAAAGCACTAGTATTTGGAATTAACAAAATAGCTAGTACAATTGCAAACATTGCGACAAAGGAAGCCATTGTTTTGGCTTTCATTTGGGTTTCCATTTTATTTAGTTATAATTCAAATCCAGAAACACTTTATAAACTTTATGGTAACAACACTGTTGTTATATTATGTAGTAACAAAACGACCCAAAAATATATAAAAAAGTATACCAAGGTATACTGATGAAAGAAGAAATAACAACAATAAAGATAACTAAAAAAACAAAGCACTATCTCAATACCCTTAAACTTCATCCTAAAGAAAGTTTCGAAGACACTATAAGAAGAGTCTTAGGAATATTAAATCTAGCAAAAGTAAATCCAATAAGGGCCAGACTAAAACTTCTTGAAATCGAAAATCATAGTAAAATTTTTAAGAGAAAATCTCCAACCCAACAATAGAATCATTTACAGGATCAGGACTTTCATTTATTATAACAAACTCTTTATTGGGCAAATTATCAATCAAATTCTTCCATTCTTTTTTTTCAGTTTTTTTATGATGTTTTTCTCCTTTTTCTCCATAAACAATTCCTGAAAAATGACAATGCCATTTTTTCGCAGGAAAAAGTTTTTCAATTTTTTTAAAATCTACTTCTTTATCTCTAGCAAGAATATGGGCAAAATCAATACAAAAAGAACAACCCGTGTCTTTTACGAGATTAGAAATTTCTTCAACACTACCGAAAACATTAACCTTGCCCATTGTTTCAGGACATAATTCCACATTCCATTTTTTGTTTTCAACAATCTTAGTCATTTCTTTTATTCCATCCCTTATATTCGTATAAGCCTTATCTTTATCTTTGCCATAATATCCAGGATGAAAAATAACCCTTTTAGCCCCTAACCAATAGGCAAGCTCACAACAATCAATAATTCTTTTTTTAGTGTCTTCAATTTTCTTTTTTTCAGATGAATTCAAATTCAACCAATAGGGGGCGTGAATGCTCAACTCAATGCCTAACTCTTTTGCCTTTCTTCCTATTCGTTCAGCATCTTCTTTTTTCTTAATATAGATTCCATATGTAAATGCAATTTCACAAGCTTCTAATCCAACCCTAGAATATTCTTCTAATCTTTCTTCTGCCTCTTTAACAGGGCCTAAGCCAGCAGGACCAAATTTAATTTTCATACAAAATAGAATAGGATAAAACTTATAACCTTTATGCATTTTTCTAGAAAAATGAAGATAGGTATTGATTTAGATGAAGTGCTTGCAGAACTCATGCCTGAATTAATAGATTTCTACAATGAATCTCAAAATACTTCATTCAAAATAGAAGAGTTTCACTTTTTTAATCTTGAAAAAGTATGGGGCGGAACAAGGGAAGAAGCGATAAAAAAAGTTCACGAATTTTATAAAAGCCCTTCCTTTGATAAAATAAAACCAATTATTGGATGTAAAGAAGTATTGGATATTTTAAAAAAAGAAAATGAGCTCTTTATCATAACTTCAAGACCAAAAAATTTAGAATTTTCTACAAAACAATGGCTTGAAAAATATTTTCCAAATACTTTCTCCGGAGTTTTTTTCACAAATCAATTTTCTCTTTCAGAAGAAAAGACAACAAAATTAGAGATTTGTAACTCCCTCGGGATTGAAGTCTTTATTGACGATCATATAGATTATGCTTTAGAATGTCTATCATCTAATAGAAAAGTATTTTTATTCAATAAACCCTGGAATCAAAAATTTGAAATTCCTGAAAGTATTCAAAGGGTCTCAAATTGGAATGAAATCCTTTCAGGATTAAACTCCTAATTCTCCTCTAATCTCCCCTAAATTATTTAAAATATATTCATATAATTTCTCAATAAGTCTTGTTTGTAAATTTTCTTTTAGTTTACCTTCACAAACACTTAAGTCTTCGTCAGGAAATGCAGCAGTTCCTAATGGATAATAACAATTCATAGAACTTCCTTCAAACTCTTGTAAGCTTAATTCCCCTTCCTTGGCCAAGAGGAGAGTAACTTCTATTTCGCATTTATCAATTTTTTCCCCCATAATCTCATAGCCCCAAGACGCTTCAGATTCTTCATTAACATATTCTGCAGGACTACATTCAATCATATTTTGTCTAAAGCATTCATAATCTCCACATTTCTCAGGTAGATAAGCATAATAAAAACCTCCAAAAACAATAATCACTAATGAAACAGCGATAATTAAATTCCTCTTTTCTTTATCCATTTTTAAAGAAGTCTATAGAGATATTTAAATCTTACAGACTAATTAATTTAACATTGGCTTCTGGAACAGATGCAAAATTTGTTGCACCTAAAAATTTAACACCCTTTTCATCACAAGCCCTTATAACCATTACAGAAGCCATGCCGTCAACTACAACTGCAACAATTCCCTTTCTCATCCTTTTTAATGTTCCAGGAACATCTCTTGCAGAAAGGTCTTTCACAACTTCAAGGTTATAATCTAAAAATAATGCTTTTTTTGAATCTTTTATTTCCTGATATCTTTCTTTTACTGCTTTTTTTGCTTCTTCAGAGTCAACTTCTTTCTCTTCAGAATCTTTCTCTTCAGAATCGTTTTCTTTAAATTCAAATCTTCTTCCGTTTCCATTATCTGTTCTTTTCAAAAATTCTTCTGCCTTAACTTTCTTTCTCAATGCTTGAAGAATCTCTTTTCCAGTTAATTCTTCAACTTCTTTTCCATCTGGCGCAACTGCAACATAAGTGATCTTTGCATTTTCTATTACATTCTTAGCGATTAATTTTCCACCTCTATCTCCATCGATAAATAAGGTTAATTCTTTTTCTTCGCCAAGTGTTTTTATCTCTCTTGGCATTTTTACTCCCATCATTCCAATAACATTATTAACTCTATTTCTTAACAAATTCAAAACATCTGCTCTTCCTTCAACAACAATCACTTCATCTCCAGATAAATCTCCTGCAGCAAGTCTCTCCTCCCCATATTCCTGAACTTTAGAGGTTCTTGATTCATCTCTTAACGCTCTAGACATTCCCTCCATTCCTCCAGAGCCCTCGACTTGTTCTAAAAGTTTTTTAGCTCTTTCAACAATGTAATCTCTCTTACTTCCTCGAACATCTTCGATTCTTACTATCTCAATTTTTGCTTCTGTTGGACCTATTCTATCAATGGTTTCAAGAGTTGCAGCGATTATTGTTGTCTCTGATTTATCAAGTGCGCTTGGAACATTTATTTCTCCAATTGATTTTCCATCGACAGTCTCTAATTCAACTTCAATTCTTCCAATTTTTCCTTCTTTTTGAAGTTCTCTCATTTCCATTTCACTACCTAACAAACCTTCTGTTTGTCCAAAGATAGCCCCGATAACATCAGGTTTTTCAACAGGACCTTCGGCTTTAAAATTCGCATGAATCATATATTTTATCGATACCGGACTTATTTTTGCCATATTTTTCCTATAGAAAGAATACTCTAGTTCAAATCATTACAAGCGTGAGCGTGAAGTGATGATGAAATAATAATTATTTCTTTCTACTCCCCAAAATCATAAACATCATATATAAATCTTGTGGTTCTAATAAAATTAAACTATAATTTAGTTTTTTAATATTTATAAATCTTTTTCGTCGATAAAAAGCTAAATTATATTGATAAAAACATTTATATATTCGAGGATACCACTACCGTTAATTAAAAGATGGTGATAAAAGAAAAAATTCAAGAAGCAGAATCTACTTCTGAAGAAGAAGAAGAAGATTTTGACGTAAGCGAGTTATTTGCAGGGGGAGATATAGTCTCTGCAGATTATATGGGCTAATTCGGCCCTCAAGAGTCTTTCTTTTTTTTATTTTACATATTTTTCTTTAAAGAATTATGTTCTCTGATCAATCCTAATTTTTCATATAATTTCAATAATTTATCTTGAATTTCTCTTTTTTCATTATAACTTAAATCCAGTAATAATGTTCTTTCCAAAACTTTTCTTGCTTGATTTCTCTTATCTTGATTTAAATAAATCTCTGACTGAACCAGTAAAAATTTTTTATAATTATCTTTAATTTCAGATTTTTCAGAACTATTTCCACAGGCCAGAGCCCTCTTCAAAACGTTTTCTGATTCATCAAAATTACCTCCTCTAATAAACAGCTCTGCAGACTTTATATAATCCTGAATTTTTCCTTTAAAAGTTGTATTAATATCCGCAGAATTTTTTATTAATCTTCCTGCTTCTGCAAACATATTTCTAGATTCATAAATTTTAGCTAATTTAATTTGCACAAACCTTCTTGTATCAAAGTCTAAATTTGTTTTTAAGGACCTTTGTAAAAAATCCATTTTAACATAGTCTCCCATTTGTTGTAATTTTTCTTCTATCTCTTGACGGGAAATCTCTTTTTTCATAATATAAAATACTTACATCTCTTTATAATGATTATTGTAATAAAAAAAGAAAAATTAAGCCTTTGCCTTAATTTCTACACAAACACCAGCACCAACTGTTTTACCAGCATCTCTAATTGCAAATCTACTCATATGTGGATTTTCTGCATTTGTTTCTAATACAAGGTTTCCAATTGGCTTTATTCTAACTTTAGCAACATCTCCTGTTTTAATAAAATCAGGATTTGCGGTTTTTTCTCCACCTCTTGTTACCTCGATTAATTCTATAAATTGGCAAGGCACCTGAGCTGTATGGACATGGAAAACAGGAGTATATCCTTTCGCTATCACTGTTGGATGATCGATAATAGCTACCTGAGCTACAAACTCATCAACGATTTTAGCAGGCTTTGCCGCGTCACAAACAACGTCTCCTCTAGCTACATCTTTTTTACCTACTCCTCTAATGTTTATCCCAACATTATCTCCAGAAGAGGCTTCTTGCATTTGTTCATGATGAGCTTCAATACTTCTAACTTCCCCATTAATTCCGGTTCCAGTTCTTCCAGGTAATACAACTACTTTTTGTCCAATCTTCATAACTCCTGTAATAATCTTTCCAACAGGAACAGTTCCAATACCAGTAATGTCATAAACATCTTGTAAAGGCATTCTCATAGGCAAAGCATTTGGTTTTTCAGGATCTTTAAATAAGTCTAATTGTTCATAAATTGTAGGGCCTTTATACCAAGCCATATTTGCAGATTTATTGAAAACATTATCTCCCTTAAATCCAGATGCAGCGATAAAAGTCATTTGATCAGGTTTAAATCCAGCTGTCTTTAATAGAGCTGATAAATCTTCAACAACTTGTTTGTAAGCATCTTCTTTATATTCTACTGTATCCATTTTATTAACAAGTATACAGATGTCTGAAACACCCATTGTTTTCAACAACCATAAATGTTCTTTTGTCTGAGGTTGAACTCCCTCTTTTGCAGCAACTACAAGAAATGCAGAATCTGCTTGCGAAGCTCCAGTGATCATATTCTTAACAAAGTCTTTGTGTCCAGGAGCATCAATTATTGTAACTTCTCTTTTAGAAGTAATAACTTTTTGATAAGCAAGATCAATAGTAACTCCTCTTTCTCTTTCTTCTTTAAATCTATCCATAACATAAGCGAATTCAAAACCAACCTTTCCTTTTTCCTGAGCAAGTTTTCTTAATTTTTCCAATTCTTGTGCAGGTAAGTTTCCACTATCAAACATCAATCTTCCGATTGTGGTTGACTTTCCATGGTCTACGTGACCGACAAAAGCAATATTAATTCCTGGTTTTTCTTTAGCCATGTTTGAATATTGAATTTTAGGGTTTTTAAACTTTTCTGTAAATCTAATCAATTATGATATTGCCGTCGAAAAATAGGCATAATAAAAACTAAAAATAAAACATTAATTTTAAATAACTCTTTTTCTTAGATAAAAAATGGTAGAATTAACCTCGACTCAAATAAAACTAGGGACAGCGATGCCTGACTTTATTCTTAGGGATGCCGACGGAGAATCATATCATTCTCAAAACTTATACGGAGAAAAAGGGCTTCTTGTAATATTCACTTGCAATCACTGCCCTTATGCAAAAGCAGTATGGTCTAGAATAATCGATATTGCAGAGAAAGCAACACAATTAGGAGTAAATACCGTCGCCATTAATCCAAATATCAATCCAAATTATCCAGAAGACTCTCCAGAAGAAATGAAAAAATTTATTCAAAAAAATGATTTAAAATTTCCTTATCTTCAAGACTCCTCGCAAGAAACAGCAAAAGCATTTAGAGCGCAATGTACTCCTGATATTTATTTAATGGACAGAGATAAAAATCTTTTTTATCACGGTAGGATCGATGATAACTGGCAAGAGCCTGAAAAAGTAAAAAAGCATGAATTACTTGGAGCAATAAATAATCTTGTAAATGGATTTCCTTCACAAGAAAAGCAAGAGCCTTCTGTGGGATGTTCTATAAAATGGAGGGATGACGAGGATATCTCCGACGACATAAACCTTTAACAAAATTTACCCATTGGATGAAGTTTACGATTCATTTCTTCCGGCCTTTCTAAACCCTTTTTAACAGAAGTATCTTTTTCAACCTCTAGTGTAAATCCTTTTAAAATTTCTAATTCGTTCTTAATAAAATTTTCCACCTTTTTAGACATTGAAATTCCTTGGCCCTTACAGTGTTTAGAAAATTCTTCATAAATTTGTTTATCTATATTAAATGTTTTTAGTGCCATTTTCCCTCTTCTCTAATTAATATTATTTAATCTTAATAAATTTATCTTAATAAATACGAACTTCTTTATTAAATAAGGTTATTTAACTTTATTTATTGATTTTCAGCCAAGCCCTTTCTCTGCCTAATCTTTTTAATAGCATTATCTTGTAATTCATTAGGAAGCTTTTGGAATGTCTGGTCTTTCAAACTAGAAACCCCTCTTCCCTCTGTCTTACTCCTTAAATCATTACTCCATCCAATCATCTCAGATACAGGCATTTTAGCTGTAATTCTAACCCCTGCTTCTTCCTGTTCAACATCTTCCAATACCCCTCTTTTTTGAGAGACAAGAGCAGTTACAGCACCCATAAATTCTGTAGGGGCTTCAATTAAATGTGTTTGCACAGGTTCTAATAAAGCAGAACCCGCTTTAGCCATTGTTTCATAAACTCCCTTTCTTAATGCAGGATAAACCTGAGCAGGACCTCTATGCATATGGTCTACGTGAATCTTTATGTCATGCAAAATAAATTTTGTTTTCATTAAAGGCTCTTTAGCCAAAGGACCGCCGTCAATAACCAATCTCCATCCATCCATCACAGATTCAATAATCTCTCCTAAAAGAACAATTCCTCTGGTTCTATCTTCAAATATATTTCCCTTATACACATCTCTAACCTGCCTAGCTTCGTCTGATGAAAATTCTTTTTCTTCAAATTTCTTCCAGATATCTTCTGCTTTTTTCTTTAATCTTCCTTCTGGAATTTCTTCTTCAGCAATTGCCTGATAAACTCCATCTTCTAAGGGTTCTATACTAAAATAGAAAATGTTATGCCCATTTGGTGTCCTTACCTCAACTTCAGGGCTTTCCTTTGAAACCGTTTCCCTATAAACAATAATAGGAGGACCCATTTTAACATTCAATCCCTTTTCTGTTTTAATTCTATTCTCAATAATTTCTAAATGCAATTCACCCATACCAGATAAAAGATTTTCACCCGTCTCTTCATTAATTTCTATAACAATAGAAGGATCTTCTTTTCCAACCTGTCTCAAAACTTCAATTAATTTTGGTAAATCCGCTGCCTTCTCAGCTTCAATAGATTTTGTAACAACAGGCTCAAAAATATGTTTTATAGCTTCAAAAGGTTCCATTTCTCCAGTTGAAACTGTCTCTCCTGCAACTACCCCCTTTAATCCAACTAATCCTACAATATTTCCTGCCAAAACTTTATCGACTTGAATTCTCTGTGCCCCTCTATAAATCGAAACTTGTTGCAAATTCACTTTTCTCTTTGCAAGATTCATATAAACTGGATCGCCAGGTTTTAATGTTCCCGAGAATAACCTCCCTGTTGCAATTTCTCCTGCATTTTTATCAACGACAATTTTTGTACAAATAAATGCAGGTTCTCCATTTTCATCACAAGCAATTAAATCTTTTCCAATTTTAGTTTCAGCATCTCCATACCAAATTTTTGGAATTCTATATGCCTGAGCATCTCTCGGATTAGGATGATGTCTAATAACCATATTTAGAACAACTCTATGCAACTGAGCTTTTTTTGAAAGCTCTTTATATGCTTCTTCTCCCTTATTATAAGCGTCAATAACATCCTTAAAGGTTATATTATTTTTTTGCATAAAAGGAACAGATAAAGCCCACTTATGATAAGCAGAACCGAAAGCAACACTTCCTTCTTGAACATTCACCTGAAATTTTTCTTTAAATCCGGGCTCTGCAATTTTCTCGATTAAATCATTAACTTTTGTTATAATTCCGATAAATCTTTTCTGCATTTCTTCAGGAGTTAGTTTAACTTCTTTGATTAATCTATCAACTTTATTAATAAAAAGAACAGGTTTAACTCTTTCTCTTAATGCTTGCCTTAAAACAGTTTCTGTTTGAGGCATAATTCCTTCAGAAGCACAAACTAAAACAATACATCCATCTACAGCCCTCATAGCTCTTGTAACATCTCCACCAAAATCAACATGTCCTGGAGTATCAATTAAATTGATTAAATGTTCCTCACCATCTAAAGCGTGAACCATTGAAACAGAAGCTGAATCAATAGTAATTCCTCTTGCCTGTTCATCTTCATGAAAATCTAAAACTCTTGCTTTTCCAGCTAAATCCTCAGACATCATCCCTGCACCTGCAAGAAGGTTATCAGAAAAAGTTGTTTTTCCGTGGTCAATATGTGCAGCAATCGCTATATTTCTAATCTTTTCAATCTGATTCATTAAGCCTTTTACCTTCTCTGTTTTTGGATCTGACATTATTCCCTCGAATTATTGTGTCATATTAAATTGGCTTTTTAAATCTTCGCTTAAAAAACAGAATTTTTTTTAAAAAATAAAAAAGAAAAAGAAAATGAATTATAAAATAAAAAAATTCCTCTATTTACTTGAATAGTTTGAACAATATCCACAATCCTGATAATCCAACTAACAAGTAAACTACTGCAGCTAACCAAGGTACACTACCTAGGATTAATGCTACTAAATCCCAATCATAAGAGATTACATTAAAGCTAGTTAGACCTACGAGTCCCCAGTTCAATGCTCCGATTACAACCAGGATGTAAGCAATCCAATCAATTGCGCTCTTTTCCATCTTTACACCTCCTTCCAATTATTATAATTACTAAGGAAGGGTTTGTTTTTAAATCCTTTTAAAAAATTCATTTTATCAAAAATCACTCTAAAATCTATTTTCAGACATCATCATGCCTATTCCGCCAACAACTGCTAGAATTCCTCCGATTAGGGAAAGGTAATATCCAAAAATAAATTCCCCGATTATGGCTAAAATTCCTCCAATTATTGTTAACCAACTTTGCCAACTCATAACCACAAAAAGAAGTTTTTATATATAAAGGTTTGTAACAATTTTACGACGGTAAAGTTTTATAAAGACTTATCTTGCAGCATCTGCTTGCTTCTCAGATTCATTTTTCTTTTGCATGGCATAACTTTCCATATTCTCTTCAGAGGCAAGAATAATTTCATTTGCAAGAGATTCGGCCATTTTCTTTTTCTTTCCAAATGCTTTCTGATAAGAACCCTGAACCATCCATCTAACCGCTAGATTAACTCTCCTTATAGGGCTTGAATCAACTGCCTGAGGATATCTTGCGCCCCCATACTCAATTGTAGTAATTTCGTCTCTAGGAGAACAATTTTCAATCGCTCTTACCAAAACCTGAACAGGATTTTCATTTTTCCTCTTCTGAATAATCTCCATTGCATTGAGAACAATTGACATATTATTGGAATATTTCCCAGTCGCCCATCTTGTAATAATCCTGTGTTTTTTTCCAACATGTCCTGGAACTCCAATTCTATTTGCAATTCTCTCTAAGATATGGACATTTGCATTTCCGAATCTTTTTGTGTTTCTTCCGTAACTTTTTATTAATAATTTTCCTTCAAGATTTATATAGGGCTTAAGAGCTATGTCTTTAACTTCAATTTCACCCATATCATATAATCCGAAAGCCTTAAACTCTATCATTATCTTCTACCCTTCTCAATCTTTCCTTTAACAAGTCTTCTTAAAGGCTGATCATTTACTTTGATAACCTGAAATCTAATTCCTGGAATGTCTCCCTTTGTTCTTCCCTGTTTTCCACCAATCCTTTCAATAATCACTTCATCGTGTTCATCCACAAATTTTTGAGCAAGATTCCCAGGTATAAATGCACCAACTTGAATTCCATTCTTAACTAATTGAACTTTGCAACACTTTCTCATAGCAGAGTTTGGCTGTTTCGCCTCTTTTGGAAATTTGCTAATTACAATACCCTTTGCTTGAGAAGAACCTTTAAACGGATCGAATTTAGTACCTATATCTCTTTTTTTATAAGCAGCGTCGCTCCATCTAAATTTTTTTCTTGTTTTCTTTAATTTTCTCGCATTCAATAAACCCATATTTGTCTTAGAAAAATGCGCTTTTTAAATGTTATCGTACATTACTAGCACTTGCAATAATACTACATTGATCAGGATTAGGCTCATTACCATAAAAGTCCCTACATTTTATATAATAAACTAGGTTTGATTGCCATTCTGCAAAATGCACGTTTCGGATTCCAGGATTGCTGTAAATCATACTTAGTCCATCATCAAATTCATAATTACAGCTATTTAATGAATATACACATTGAGCATCTTCATCTGTAACTATCTTTAATCCATCAGCCCTATAAGCCCTTGTAACTAATGGTTCTTCTGTATCAACTTCAACAACAAACATTGTTTTCTCTTCTACACTATTTCCTCCAGCATCAATACATCTAATATAATATTCATAATTTCCTTCTGTTAATAACAATAACTGACTATGTTGATAACTATCTGAATTAAACATCGAGATATAACTTCCTTCCTCTCCGGTATCTGAGAAATAACAAATAGCTCTTCCTTCTTCAGCCCCATCAGAAGTTTCAGCAGTTAAATTAACTTGCACACTATTTGTAGCTCCAAAGATTGTTTCATTAGGACCGATATCAACTATTGTTAAAGGTTGTGAACCCCATAAGATATATTCAAAGCTTTGAGTATTAACATTTCTCTCATTATCTGGTTTATTAGGTTGATCTTTACACCTCACATAGAAATTATTTTCTTTTCTATTTTCTATTCCAACAAAAGTGCTTGTACAAGTATAAGTTTCCTGTGCATTAATTTCATAAATCTCCTTACTGCACTGCATTGCATTTATCATTTCATCATACCCTTTACTCTCAATATCCCATCTACATTCACTAGGTTCATTAATATAAAAGTCAACTTCAATTTCATCTTCTTCAAAAGCTACAAAACTTCCTGACTCAATTGAAGTGTCTATAATTACTGGAGGAGTTGTATCAGGGCTAGGGTCAACACAAATTTGGAAAACAAATTCTTGAACATTAAAGTTTCCATTTGCATCTCTACATCTAATATAAAAGTTGTAAATTCCATCAACAGGAATTTCAGGAGATTCTAATCCTGTTCCATTTAATGTATTTTGAATAGATTCAGGACTTGGAAGATTTAATTGTTCAGTATGGTTGTACTTATAGAAATTATCTTCAAAATAATAATTCATATTATCAAAAACTTCTTGTCCTGTTCCCTCGCTATGAACAATATCTATCTTACACTGAGCAGGCTCGTTTGTTTGAATTCCAAATTTCAAAGGTGTAAATGCTTGAATACAATTATTAGGTTCTCTTACAATTTTAGCCCCTAAACTAGGGGGCAAAACATCGTGATTTGTATATCTATGTTCTTCTGTTAAAGGTTCATTCCATGGAGTTATTGTCGGAGCAGTTACATCATTAGGACTTACCCAGACGCAAGATTCTTCTTCTGTTCCTTTATTAACAATATCACAAGCCTGACCTAATGATTTACATCTATATTCAGAACAAGGCAAATCATCATCATTACATAACTCACAATATTCTCCTCCTAAGGGCGCTTCCCAAGGAAGACATTCAAAAGTAATTTTTTGCGTTTCTGTATCTTTATATGTTAAAACAAAAACAGCAACAGCAATACCAACACCAATCCATGTTGCAGCAGACGCACTTAAACCCTGTCCTAATATTCCTCCGCCAGCTTCTGCTTTTCCAAATAATCCCCATAAAACTTTCCCGCTCATAATTCCTGAAACAACAGCAAGAGTTGCTGCATTTGTCACACCGTCGTCAAATCCTGCAATACCTCCAACTAATTGAATTGCAGCAGCAGCAGTTAAACTCCAAACAACCCCCTGCACAAGATTACCGACTAAAAAGTTTTCAATTCCAAAAAAACCCGCATAAGGAGTTTCAGCTCCAGGTGCAGGAGGGGTAGAAGGAGGAGGGGTGCCACTACTAGCTGTTTCGGTAGCACTAGCTGCTTTAACAGCATTATTTGTGCTAAATGTTTTAACTAGGGCATCCCATAAACCTTTACTCGCAGCAAAAATTTCGTCAAGATTTGCATTAACAGGTTGAGCTCCGCCAATAAAAAATGCAAATGAAAATATCCCGAATAATAAAAGATAAATTTGACTAAAAGCAATAACCTTTTTCCCTCTTTTATTCATGCGATAATTAAAGAATGATTATTTATAAAGATTCTTGAGTTATCAATGAGGTATCCAACTTATATTTAATGAGCCTATATCAAGATCTCGGAAGTATTCTTCTCCCCACTTTGAACCATAATCCATTTTAAGAGAAGTTATTGCATAACCATACTTTTCAACTTCTTCTCTAAATTCTTCCATATCATAAGCTATAGGACTTAATTCAACCGTGTTATAAAATAAGCCTCTTCCTAGCAGTTGCGAGATGTGTTCCTCAGTTTCTGAGGTTCTAGGATCTGTAACGGTCAGTCTAAGCCATCCGTTTGGAGTTCTAGTATCGGGAATACAAAGATGAAGATAGACAGATTCTCCTATCTTAAAAGAATTTTTTATATTTCCAAACTCATTGTATTCAAACCATCTATTCCCATTCATATCAATCCAGTCAGAATCGGAAGAGAAAAAAAATGGTTTATTAGGATCAAAAGAGTTAGTAAAGAGAGTGGTAGAATTCTGAGTTCTAGAGGTATTAACATTTCTTTTTCCCTCATTTCTTGTTCTTGCAGCTTCAATAGCTCCCCTTCGTTGAATTTCAGCAGCTTCCATATTAGATACCCAAGGAGCTGCAGCACTCATCGCAGCAGCCATTTGAGGATCTTGAGATACACTTCCTGCAGCAGCAAGTAATGCACCAAGTCCACCGCCTTCACATCCAGACATATTAGCAAAACCCAGACCTAAAGCTCCAGTTGTTAATATCGTAGAAACCTTCCTTGTCAGGCCGCTTAAAGCATTTCTGACCATTAAAATACATAACTTTAAACTATTTAAATCTTTTTGTCACTTAAAAGTCACAATGTGTTGTAAAAATTTAACATCAAACTATTTTTATCCCCTTTGAAAAATTATCAATCATAATCTGATTAAGCTCTAATAATCTCCTTTTATTTCTTCCAATCAAAGCCGCTTTATTTCTACTTCCCGCATTTAAAATAAAATGATCTTCTTTTTCTTCTAATGTTTTAAATTGTACAGGATCTACAATATCTTTAACAAACCTTTCAGCATCCCCTCTGCTAGAAGGCTCTATAATTATCTTAACTCTTTTTCCAAAAATTTCTTGAAGGGTTCTAATATTTTTTGCCCCTGTTCCAATTGCTTTTGAAACAAATTCTTTTGGCACTGCAAAAAAAATTACGTTGTTATAAACAAAGCAACTACTAGTATTAACTTTAGATACGCGACTAAGAGAATTAATATATCTCATTTTTTGCATTGTTATTATTCCTGCCATCTTATTTTCTTAGACCAAAAACCTCACAATAGAAATCAATTTCAAGTTTTTGTGCAATCTCTTTCTTTGAATGTTCAATAATTTCAAATTTAATATTATTTTGTTCAAGCATTTTAAGTGTATGGGACCTTACATCTTTAGGAACATAAACTCCTTTTAAATTTTTGGAGTTTTTTATACTCTGCTTTACTCCAAAGAAAATTTTCCCAGCGTCGATAGACTTCTTTAATTCAATTACCATCTTTTTATTTATTCTATTGTGTTAGTATATAAACTTATGTTTAATTATCTGCAGAGTTTAATAAGAACTTTAAGCTTCCACCTTCTTTTGCTTCACTCTCTTGTCAATTAAAGGTCCTGTAACTCTGACAAGCAATCCAGGAAGACCTGTACCGACGGGAACTGGTTGATTTAGCATTATATTTTCAATAACAGAAGCAAGTTCATCTTTGCTTCCCTGTATTGTTGCATTTATAAATTGTTTATCAGGTGTTTCGAAAGCAGCTCTTGCAAACACGCTACTCTTATGAGAAATAATTCCCATTCTTGTAACTCCCCTTACAACGCCTGAAGAAGTCATTGCATCCGCAATTAACTCAAAATGTCTTTCATTAATATCAAGACCTTGCCCTTCTAACACTTTATTAATTTCATTAATAATAGTATTCCTTGCAGCTTCAATGCCTAATACTTCTGCAGTCTCATGAATATCATTTGTAGAAATTTTATTTCTATCTACTCCTTTAACTTCTAAAATTTCTTTTAGATTTGTTCCAGATGTAAGAATGACATAATCCTTATCTCTCTTAGCAACAACTACTTGAGAAATTCCATTCACTCCAGAGATTATTGTTTTTCTTAATTTTTCTTTCTGTCTATACATTCCCTTAAAGTCAAGATCAGGAGTATTCAAAACAATCTTAGTATCGTTAACTTTTGCATTATATCCCTTTTCATTTAATCTATCAACTATTTTCTGAATTCCAACATGAACACTCTTCAAGGCATTATTATCAGTATCAATCTCAATTTTCTTTCCAGAAAAGTCAATCTTAATTCTCTTAGCAATCTCTTCAACAGTAACTTCTCTTATTTTTTCTGCAACAATTCTTGCGTCTTTTTCATTATTAGTTTCTTTATCAAGATAAATTTCCATTAAAGGAGTAGAAGGATTTTTTCTTGCATCAAAAATTTCAATTAATCGAGGCAATCCTTGCGTAACTTGCATTTCTGCAACTCCAGCAGAATGGAATACGTTCAAAACCATTTGTGTAGATGCTTCTCCAAAACTCTGAGCAGTTATGACTCCAATAGCTTCTCCAGGAGCTATTTTTTTATTAAGGTGTAAACTAGCAACATCAATTCCATCAATACCGGCAATAAACTGAATGATATTTTCAGAAGCATCTCTTACAGTTCCATCATACTCAACCTTTAAATCTTGTAATGCAGATACTAACCTTCTATATAGATATCCAGATTTAGGAGTTCTTAATGCAGTATCCATTAATCCATCTCTTCCTGTAATTGCTCCAAAGAAATATTCTGTAGGCCTCAGACCTCCGAAATAAGAGGATTTGATAAATCCTTTTGCTTCAGCACCAATATCATTCTTTCCAAAGAAAGATAATGTTCTTCCGGTATAACCAAAACTGATTCTCTTATTCCATAAAGACTGCTGTCCTACACAACATCCAATCTGTGTAATATTAAGCATACTTCCTGCAGCTCCCGGATTAATCATTTTACTAACATTACTATCAGAAGGGAACTGACTCTTTACAATCTTTCCGATTTCAGACCTAACCTCATTTAATATTTGTGAAATCTTAACTTCTCTTGATTCTTCAAGATTTTTTCCAGGAATTAAATCAAGCTTTCCTTCTTCAGCATCTTTAATAATTTTCTGAGTTTTCTTTTCAGCATCATCAATCATCTGTTTTGTAATTTCCTTTATTTTATCAGAAACATTGACGTCTTGAACAGAAAGAGTATACCCCTTTCTCGAAAGATAATTAGATCCTAACTTAAATGCTCTATCTACAGAAATAAATGCTTCATCTCTTCCAACAGTCTTGTCTATTATTTTAATCATCTCTCCTCCTTCTGCACCAAAAGAATTATCTCCTAGGATATCTTTAGGAATCTTTATGTTAGCCCCTTTAGGCAAAATCATTTCAAAGACTTCCTTCCCTTCATAATTCTTTTTCTTAGCCGAATTTACAATTCCTGCAGAGAATAATAGTTGATCAACCTCTCCCTTATCTAAGGAAACATCTCTTCCTAAAATATAACATCCTGTAACAGCGTCGGCAATTGTTCCAATTAAATTAACATTATTTTTAGGAGAAATCATATTGTTTTTGACATCAAGTAAAACTTTCGCTTCTGCTCTTGCTTCTTCTGTCTGAGGCACGTGAATGTTCATTTCATCCCCGTCGAAGTCAGCATTATAAGGAAATACTGCAGATGGATGTAATCTAAAGGTTCTATCTGGAAGAACTTTCACATAATGGGCCATAATGCTGTTCTTATGCAATGAAGGATATCTGTTGAATAGAACTATATCTCCGTCCCTAATATGTCTTTCAACCCTATAGCCAGGGACAATCTCATTACACAAATCTTCTTTCAATTCTTCATTAACTTTTTTCTTTCTTCCGTCAGGTCTTAAGACATAATTAGCTCCAGGATGTTGATTTCCTCTTCTAATTAAAGCCTTCATTTCTTCAATATTTTGTGATGTAACCATCTCAGGAATTGTTAAAATCTTTGCAATTTCTAATGGGACTCCAACTTCATTAATCTCCAAATAAGGATCAGGTGAAACCACAGTTCTAGAGGAGAAGTTAACTCTCTTTCCAGCAAGATTCTTTCTAATTCTTCCTTCTTTTCCTTTAATTCTTTCTGTAATTGTCTTTAAAGGTTGTCCACTTCTATGTCTTGCAGGAGGAATTCTTGTAATGTTATTGTCAAAAAATGTTGTAACATGATATTGTAATAAATCCCATAAATCCTCAATAATAACTTCAGGAGCTCCCGCATTTAGATTTTCCCAAAGTCTTTGATTACTTCTAATAATGTCTGAAAGTTTGTGAGTTAAATCATCTTCACTTCTCTCTCCTGTTTCAAGAGTGATAGAAGTTCTTACCGTAACACTAGGAACTAAAAGCTGACTTATAATTGCCCATTCAGGTCTACAAGTCTTAGTATTTATCCCTATTTTTCTTATTTCAGAGTCAGGAATTTTTAGAAGCATGTCTCTTATTTCAGTAGGAAATACTCTTCTCTTTCCAATCATGAAGGAACTGGGCTTTTCTAATCTAGTTTTTTCTTGTAAATATTCACAATGAGGACATTTCTTTTTATCTCTTGCTTTCTTTGCTCTCTCTGCAGGATTATATTGTTTTTGCTTATCATCTGGGAGAAGAAGCTTTCCACAATTTTGACAGAAACTTCTTAAGAAAACTTCTATCAAAGGAATATATTTTATATGAAGCACAGGTCTTGCTAATTCAATGTGTCCCGGGTGTCCAGGACACTCCTTAACTCTCTTTCCACAAGTTCTACATCTAACTCCAGGATCAATTGCCCCTAATCTTAAATCCATTAAACCCCCATCAACAGGGAATCCGTCAATATCATATAGTTCAGGAGTTACAATTTTTGCAGAGCTTAATTTCTTTATAACTTCAGGGCTAACTAGGCTAAACCCTAATGCCCTTACCTGTTTTCTAAAATGTTTATCGTTCATTTTTCAAATTTATTTTTTAATTCAAATGTTGTTGCAATATGTAATCCTAACAATTCATCTACTAAAAGTTTGAATGCATATGAAACCTCTACTGGATGAACTTCATTGTGTCCACAAATTGAGCAGACTACTTTATTTCTTATTATATCCTCAAATCCAACTCCTCCACACTTAGAACATAAGTGCATTACAGTTTTATCAGAGTCGTATCTTTCTTTTAATAATAAAGACGCCCCGTGTCCTACTAAAGCTTGTTGTTCCATTTCTCCTAGCCTTAAAGCACCCCCTCTTGCTCTTCCTTCAATTGGCTGTCTTGTAAGTAGAGCAACTTTTCCAGAAGCTCTTGCATGTAGTCTATTTGCAACCATATATTTCAGTTTTAAGTAGTACATATTTCCTATATAAATTTTGACGTCCATTTTTTGTCCAGTCAATCCATTGTACATTGTTTCTTTTCCGTCAGGACTAAATCCAAGTTTTTGTAATTGCTCTTCAAAATATTCTACTTTTTGTCCTGAAAATGCAGTACCATCAATAATCTGCCCAGATAAAGCAGCTGTTTTTCCAGCAATTAATTCAATTAAATACCCAATACTCATTCTGCTAGGAACTCCATGAGGATTAAACATAATATCTGGTCTTATTCCAGAAGATGTAAAAGGTATATCGCTAGATTTAGCAATTAATCCAATAACTCCTTTCTGTCCGTGAGGTGCTGAATATTTATCTCCAGGTTCTGGTATTCTTAGGTCTCTAACTCTTACCTGTGCAATCTTGTTTCCTTCTGAATCAGCTGTAACAAATACAGCATCAACTATTCCCTGTTCTTCTTGTCTTATTGCAGTACTTCCTTCTTTCTTAGACTGAATGCTTAAATCTTTAGCCTCTGATAAAAATTTAGGAGGCGTAACTTTTCCAATAATAACCTCTGCTGATTTAACTTTCGCTTCTGGATAAGCAATTCCATCATCTTCTAAAAATCTATATGATTCTTCAGTCCTATATCCAGAAACATCTTTATCAGGAATAACTATCTCATCTTTTAATCCTCCAGCATAATGTAATTCAACTGCCTTATAAGGTCTAAAGTAAGTACTTCTCCCCATTCCTCTATCAACACTAGCTTTATTCAATACAATAGCGTCTTCAACGTTATAAGACTCGTAAGGCATTATCGCTACAACAAGATTTTGTCCAGCAGGATAAATTTCAAGAGCATCGTAAATATAACTTCTTACTAAAGGCCTTTGCGGATAATGAAGAATGGAAACATCTGTATCAAGTCTTGTTAAATAGTTCGCAGCATAGATTCCTAAACTCTGCTTTAATGTTTTACTTCCCTTATTTAATCTGGAAGATTGGTCATGATTTGAAAATGGAACTAAAGATGTAATTAAACCAAATAAATCCATTAAATCAACTTCAATATGAGTATGTTTGTCAGTTAATTTTTCAGGATATAAACAGATATGGGCATCTTCTTCCTCTCCAGCGTCGATATATTCAATAATTCCTTTATCAACTAAATCTTGCCAAGTAAGTTTATTATCTTCAAGCATTTTTTTATGCTCTTCAGTTAATCTACTCACACCATTATCTGCAACAATTAAAGGTCTTAAAACTCTTCCAATTTCAGTAGATATTACAATCTCTCCTGTTGTTCCTAAACTTCTTATACTTAAATCTCCAGGTAACTCTCCTTTTCTTCTTTTATCTCTTATTTTATTTGCAAAATCAACATTATCTTGAACAGTTCCAATAAATACCCCATTAAAGAACACATCAAATTTACCCCCTCCCTCTTTATCCAATCCAGCGTCTTCCATTAATTTCTTTGCTTTCTGTTCATCGAATTTTATGGCAGTAGATATTCTTGCTAAAATTGTTAGATTTTTTCTAAGTCCAATTTCTGTTCCTTCCGGTGTTTCAGTAGGGCAGAATCTCCCATAATGTGTTGGATGAAGAGTTCTTGCTTGGAAGTTACCCTGTTCTCCTGGAAGTGTAGAAGAAACCCTTTGAAGATGTGAAAGCATATCAAGGTAATTATTCTTTGACATATTCTGAGTAACTCCTGTTTTCTCTCCAATCCAACTTCCTGTAGCAATAGCGCTTTCTATTCTATGACTAAATAAAGTACTCTTTGCAATTGTTTTAATAGAATAAAATTTCTTTCTCTTTACAACTTTCTGAAGAGAATACTGTATGTCTTTAATTAAAATGTTTAAATTAACTCTGAATAAATCTGCAAGTAAATCTCCTGAAAGTTTAACTCTCTTATTCGCATAATGGTCCTTGTCTGTTCTTAATTCAGAATTATCTTTAGATTTAAGATATTGTTTTAGTAATCTACATAATGTAACTGCTTTTTCCATCCTTGTATTTTTATCTAAACCAATGTTAGGTAAAAAGAATGAATCAATTCTTTGTTTTACTCTATCCAGAACTTCCTTCTTAGTTCCTTGAATTCCAGACTTCTCAGCGATAAATAGTAATGCATCCTCTGAATTTTGAATATTTGCGAACTCGTAAAAATTAACAATAACACAATCATCCTCAACGCCAATATTTTTAGCAATATCTGCCTCTTTTGTCAATCCTAACGCTTTAACTAAAACAATTGCAGGCACGTTTCTTAATCTACTAAACGCCACTTCTAAAATACCGTCATGTGTCTCAGAAATGGTAGTAGGAATCCTATAAGGGCCTCTCTGGGAAAAGATTCTCAATGTTAAGCCCAATCTACCCTCTTCAATAAATGGCTGATTAGGGGCCAAATCTTCAGTCATAATCATTATTCTCTCATTTCCATTAATAATAAAATATCCACCAGGGTCAAGAGGATCCATATAATTATCCATTAATTCTTTTTTGCTCATTCCATTTGTATTACAGACAGAGCTTCTAACAATAATAGGTATTCTCCCGATTTCAACTTCTGCACTGTCAGATTGTTCTCCGTAAGTCACATTCAATTCAACAAAAACAGGCGCAGAATAAGTTATTGTTCTAAGTCTTGATTCAGTAGGAGTTATCTCTGTAATACTTCCATCTGCTTCGATAATATTGGGATTTCCAATTCTTATCTTTCCCAATTTAATCTGAACATCTTCATTGTTTATTGTATCATTTATCTCATCAACAATTTGTTGCATTCTGTTTTCAATAAAATCATTAAAAGAACGAATGTTAGATTCAACTAAGGAATGCTGTTCTAAATATTTTTTAACTAATAAATGTTTATCCTTCGATATCATGCAACAACTCTAAAATACTCCATAATTTTATTATTAGACATTCTTTCAATTTTTAAAACATCCCCTCTTTGACATCCCTCAGGAACACAAGTGTCATCTACTTTAATTTTTGGTAATTGAGATAAAGAAATATTGTATTTAAGAATTAGGTCTTTCACCTCCTCGGGTTTCAGTTTAATGTGTTTGGGTTGTAATGTATGCATCAGGTGGATATGAATTTTAATTATTCGCATTAATAACTGTGCGATAACAAAAGAAAGTTGTAAAAGTGGCTTTTTAAATGTTTCGCAAATTTGATTCCTAAGAGACTAAAAAGAATGATAATAAATGATAATAATCCTTTTAAACCGATTTTTTATAAAACTTTAATGAAAGTAGATGCAGTCGTTTTTGGCGGTGGTGCATCAGGACTATGGACTCTAAATGAACTTTCTAACAAAGGTTATAGTGTTGTTTTGATAGAATCCCAAGAGCTGGGAAGAGGACAAACAATAGCAACCCAAGGAATAATTCATAGTGGTGGAAAATATTTACTAATGCAGAGCAGAGGATATTCAGAATCCCCCTTTGAATTAATAACAGGTATTCCAAAAAGATTGCGTTCTATAAGGGGGCTTAAACAAATGCCTGCAATCTGGGAAGCGCATTTTAACGGACAAGAGCCTGACTTATCAGACACTATTTCATCTAATTTTTGTTATTTTTTTCAATCCAGTGCTAATTTTAAAACAAGAATTTTTGAAAATCTTTGCAGATTTGGATTAGAAACAAAATTAGAGAGAGTAGACCCTCCAGAAATTCTCAAAGGAAAAAGAGTTTTCAAGATGCATGAAAGAATAATAGACCCTAAAAAATTATTAGAAAGACTAGCATCTCCTCACGCAGATAAAATTATTTACGGTAGAGCTGAATTCGATGATGGAGTAAATATAAACGGAATAAGCTTAAATCCGGAAATAAAAATTTTCTTAGCAGGTTCTGGGAATAAAACTCTTGCAGAAGCTGAAGGCATTGATTTACCTATGCAAGAGAGACCTCTAACACAAAAATATATTGGTCATCCTGACCTTCCTAATTTTTTCGGACATTGCATAGACGGACAACAGACAAGAGCAACTATTACAACACATCCCTCAAAAAAACATGGGAAAGTCTGGCAAATAGGAGGAACAGTTGCAGAAGATGACTTAGACATTAGAAAAGAATTGCCTGGAATTCTAAACTATGAACTTCCAAGAGATGCATTTATAGGTAGTTTTAAGGTAAATAGAGCAGAACCTTTAGCAGGGGGAGTAAGGCCTAGCGGAACAGGAATAGTAGAAATAGAAAATAATATTTTCGGATGGCCAACAAAGCTAGTCCTAGTGCCTGAACTAGCAGATGAAATAACAAAAATAATGCAAAGCAAAATTAAACCTTCTGGAAATAAAATTGATCTTTCTCGACAAGAACTTAGAATTGCTAATTTTCCGTGGGATAATTGATATTTCTCTTATGGATGTTCAAATCCTTATGGCCCCGATGGGATTCCCGCAGGTTCGTGAGAACCGAGGGGACTGGGGAGCTTTGCTCCACAGGATGTTCAAATCCTGAAATGGCCCCGATGGGATTTGAACCCACGACACCTGGATTAAAAGTCCAGTGCTCTGACCAACCTGAGCTACGGAGCCATAATAGAAATAGAAATAATTTGTTTTTAAAGTTTAAGGTTAATCGAAATTTTTCTTAACCACTTCTTTAATATCTCCTTCTCCTAAGGCACCTGAACGTCTATCAACTTGTTCCCCATTTTTAAATAAAATTGTTGTAGGTATAGACATTATTTGAAATCTTTGTGCAATCTCTTGATTTTTATCAACATCAACTTTACCAAACTTAACATCTTCAATACTATCAGACGCTTTTTCAAAATGAGGCTTCATCATCTGACAAGGCCCGCACCAATCAGCATAAAAGTCAATAATAATATTTCCTTCTTTCACAAAATCATCAAAGTTATCTGAATTTATTATTTCAACAGTCATATTTTTTTTAGAAAAAAATCATTAATAAAGATTTCTATGTTTCATTAGTCTAGGTTTCTAAAATTTGTGTCTGTTAGTTCTTTAATCTCTCTACTAACTCTTGTAGCCTCATCAACATCCCCACCGGCTAAATAACAGGCTTGTTGAATATACCTTTCAATTAATCCTTTTTTATTAGGAACATAACTAGTTCTCATTAATCCAATTATCTGACTTATTGGATTTCTATAAGGAGAACCTTGAACAAATTCCCTCATCTCTTTAATCATTTCATCTCTTTTTTTTTCATCACCTATACCAATAACAATAGAGAAATTCTTAATAAAAAAGTTTACTCTTTCTTCAAGACGTTGAGGACCATAGGCCCTCCAATCTTTATCAGACAAATGTAAATTTGTCATTATTTTTAAATCTCTTACAATAAGTGCGAGATACCCTTTAAAATGTTCTTCCATTTTTTTTTGATATTCTTGTTCAGGTATTCTTCCCAAGGGTATCTTATCAAACTCTCTTAATTCTATTTCTAATATCAACTCTTCTAAATTTCTTTCATCAATATTTATTTCAAGACCAAAGAAAGGAATTTTCAATCCCGCTCCATTTCTAGCTACTGTCCCGTCTCCTAAATATTGTATTGATTCCCACAAACAGTTTTTTTCTATATTTGTTGTGGGATTTTTAAAATCAGCTAAGGTTAGAATATTTGTAGAACCAAGAACTCCTCGGACATTTTTTTCACCTATTATTTCAGCATAAAATAAAGCAGTTCCTTTAGGCCCCTTTCTTTCAAGACTCATAAAAATTTTTAACAATCACTCTTTAAATTTATTATTATTCTCCACAACCGCTTCTCTGAGTTTGCTTACAGGAGGTGCACATAATTTCACAGTTTCCAATTCTTTTTGCAGGTCCTCCGCATAATCCGCAGATTAATCCTTCATTTCCAAAATCATCTAATGCCTTTTGCTCTTCTTTTACATTTTCAATTTGCCCTATCTTAAAATCAAACTTTCCTGCACCTTCTCCAAAATGTAAAAGCATAAATTGAGCAACATAATCTACAATCGAAGATGCACTTCTTATTATCATTGCCTTTTTATCTAGTTCTCCCCCTTCAACATTTTTTACAAATCCTGATGGTTCAAATCTTTGATGTCTAAATTTTCCAAACAATTCTGAAACAGGAACACCTAATTGTAAGTTAAATGACACAGACCTTGCCCAAGCATCCATCAATCCTCTTATTGTAGATCCTTCCTTAGCCATTGTTACAAATATTTCCCCAGGTTTCCCATCATCATATAATCCAACAGTAAGATATCCTTTATGTCCTGATAAATCAAATCTATGTGTAATGCTTTTTCTTGTCTGAGGTAAATCTTTTTGTCTTCTCATATCTTTTTCTTCTTTTTTAACTCTCTCCCCCTCTGTTTTTCTAGTATTTAGGGGCTGACTTCTCTTGCTGTTTTCTCTATAAATTGCAACTGCCTTTAGCCCTTGTTCCCATGCATAAATGTAAGCATTCATAATATCTTCTGCAGTTGAATCTTCAGGCATATTTACTGTCTTACTAATCGCACCTGAAATAAATGGCTGAACTGCAGACATCATTCTAATATGTCCTTTATATGAAATACTTCTCTTTCCCTTAGCTGGCTTAAACGCGCAATCAAAAACCGAAAGATGTTTATCTTCCAAAGGTGCACCCTCAATAGTATCATTTTTGTCAATATAATCTATGATTTCTTCTATTTGATTCTCATTATACCCTAATTTTTCAAGAGCAAGCCTAACGCTTCTATTAACTATTTTCAACATACCTCCTCCTGAAAGGACTTTATATTTAACAAGTGCAATATCTGGCTCAATTCCAGTTGTATCACAATCCATCATAAACGCAATTGTACCTGTAGGTGCTAATACAGTTACCTGTGCATTTCTATAACCGTATCTTTCCCCCAACATCAAAGCCTCTGTCCAAGAATCCCAAGCAACATTTGATAAATTTCTTAAATCAGAAGGAATTTTTTCAACATCTATATCTTTAACATGATTTCTATGAAGCTTTATAACTTCAAGCATAGACTCTTTATTATTAAAGTACCCTTCAAAAGGACCTACTAAGCCTGCAAGTTCTGCAGAAGTTTTATACGCCTCTCCGCTCATTATTGCAGTTATTGCAGCAGCTAACGCTCTTCCTTCATCAGAATCATATGAAAGCCCATAACTCATTAACAAAGCACCAAGATTAGCATATCCGAGTCCAAGCGTTCTATATCTATGAGACCTATAGGCAATTTTATTAGTCGGATAACTTGCACCATCAATAATTAAATCCATTGCAATTATCATTTTTTTTACAACCTGCTTAAATCTTTCTGAATCAAAACCTCCATCCCTTGTTCTAAACTTCATTAAGTTTATAGAAGCAAGATTACAAGCAGTATCATCTAAAAACATATATTCACTACAAGGATTGCTTGCATTTATCCTTCCAGAGGTTTTACAAGTATGATATCTATTTATTATAGAATCATTCTGTAGTCCTGGATCTCCGCAAAGCCAAGTTGCTTCTGATATTGCTTTCAATATATCTCGGGCTTTATGCCTTTCACAATTTTCTTTATTGCTCACAAATTTAGTCCACCATTCAGAATTCTGTTTTACAGATTTCATAAATTCATCATTTACTCTCACAGACATATTGCAATTTTGAAATGCAATGCTCGAATAAGCTTCTCCATTCAATCCCCCGTCATAACCCTGCTCTATTAATGCCCAAGCTTTTTTCTCTTCATTGGGTTTAGAATTTATAAATTCAAGAATATCTGGATGATCTACATTAAGTATCTCCATTTTTGCAGCCCTTCTCGTCTTTCCTCCTGATTTTATAATCCCCGCATACGCATCATATCCTTTCATAAAACTCACAGGTCCAGAACAATAACCTCCCCCAGTTAATTTTTCTTTAGAACTTCTTAATGCCGATCTATTACTTCCAGTTCCACTTCCTGCCTTAAATAAATTAGCTTCTGCAACTTGAATTGCCATAATAGATTCCATATCATCTTCAACGCCCTGAATAAAGCAAGCACTACATTGCGGGCGATTCATTGTTTTAGCAGATTTGATTATTTCTTTCTTATCAAAATCCCAAACATAAGCAGAAACCCCTCCAGCGTTAGAGTCATATTCTTGTATCCCGACATTAAACCAAACCGGCGAATTAAATTCACAAAGCTGATTTAAACAAATAGAAGCTATTTCATCTCTTAAAATTAAACTTTGTTTCTCATCAAAATAATTTTGCACATATGCTTGTTGTCCCATCCATCTACTAACCCTTCCGACTAATTTTTCTACACTATCTTCCCTTTCTTGCTTTTTCTGGTCGCCCCAAAAATATTTACTTGCAACAACTTTTATCGCAAGAGGGCTCCAAAATTCAGGTCTCTTAACACCGGGCTGGACAAAAACAACTTTCCCTCGATCATCTGTAACCTGAACCTCATCTATAACCCAATTTATAGGATTTCCATTATGATCAAATTCAAAAGGATTTTTCCCTTCAAGACTAAATTCTCTTTCAATACTCATTTGCATTCCAGAACCTCTTATATGCTCTGTAGCCTCTCTGGTATCAAATAATTCTTTTTTATCTTCCATCTAGCAACTCCTTTATCTCTTTTTTAAAATCGCTTAAATCTGCAAAATCTCTATAAACCGATGCAAACCTTATGTATGCAATTTTATCAACCTTTTTTAATTCATTCATAACTAATCTCCCTAGAAATTCACTTCTTATTTCTCCCCCTCTCTTTCTTATTTTTTCTTCCATTTTATCTAACATCCTTTCTATTTTTTCAGAGCTTATAGGTCTTTTTTCACAAGCTTTTTCAATCCCTGATTTTAATTTATCCCTGCTAAACTCTTCTCTTCTGCCGTTCTTTTTTATAATCTTTATTGCACTCAATTCAATCTTTTCATGTGTAGTGAATCTCTTACTACATTTAAGGCACTCTCTCCTTCTTCTTGTAATTTTTTCAACGTCTCTTTTATCGGTAACTTTTGTTTCGCCATTAAAGCAATAAGGGCACTTCATAAAATTTTTGCCTCTTTTTGTAACTTTTCAATTAATACAAGATATTGTGTTTTCTTTCCAAGGAACTACAATAAATTGTATCTATTCTACAAAATCAGAAGAAATACTATTTAAATTTTTTTATCATTTATCACAACAATAACAAGATTTTTAAACTGAAGTTCGTTTATGAATCAATGGTGACAGATATTCTCACGCAAACCTATCTTAATTTAGGAATCCCCACCTGGCTTCTTATTATTGCTGTTGTATGGAGCTTATTCTGGAAAGGCCTTGCATTATGGAAGTCCGCAAGAAAAGAACAACCAGTCTGGTTCGTTATTCTTCTTTTAGTCAATACACTAGGGATATTAGAAATCCTCTATATCTTTCTTTTTTCGCAAATAAAACTTCCCGAAGTTGAAAAGAAAAAAAGGAAATCTAAATGAATCTAAAATTTAAAAGACATCAGAAAGTCAAACTTTTAACTTCCCCTTTAGCAGATGATATAGAACCTTATGCAGAACCTCCAAGAGAAATAAAGGCAGGGATGACAGGGAAAATAAATTTAATTCTTCCAAACGGACAATATCACATTGAAATTATTGAAAATGGAGAAACCCTTGCCTATGTTGTAATGGGAGAAGACCAGCTAGAACTAATCGACGCAGAAGTTCCTGACAATCACGAAGAAAAGTTAGAGGATTGGTAGTCACTTAACTTACTAATTTTTTTAATTCTTTTAAAAAAATATCAATATCTTTTTCAGTATTTCCAGGGCCCAATGTAATCCTTATTCCTGAATTAATCCGCTCTTCTTTTAATCCAAGGGCTTCAAGAACAATATCTTCTTTTTTCTTTTTTGAATCACAAGCACTTCCTGTTGAAACATAAATCCCCTTAGAAGATAGTTTCAAAACCAACTCTTCCCTGTCTATTCCAGGAAAAGAGGCATGTATATTGTTAAAGATTCTATTTTCTTCAGACCCATTTATTTTTCCTATTTTTTTAATTTCAGTTATAATCCTATTCTTAAATTTTTCAATTTTTTTAAAATCTGTTTTTTTATAAATCTCTAACGCTTTTACAAAACCAATAATCCCTGCAATATTCTCTGTACCACTTCTTAAATTTTTTTCTTGCCCGCCCCCTAAGAGAATAGGATTTACATTTACTCCCTTTTTAACATACAAAAATCCAATCCCTTTAGGACCTCCAATCTTATGAGCGGAAGCAGATAACATATCAATGTCTTTTATATCAAGTTTTAATTTTCCAAAACTCTGAACGCAATCTGTATGAAATAAAGCTCCCCTTTCTTTACAGATTTTAGCAATCTTTTTTATATCCTGAATAGTTCCAAAAATATTATTTACTTGCATTACAGAAACTAAAGAATTTTCATTAGCTTCTTTTTTTATAAAATTCAAATCTACAAATCCTTCTTTATCAACAGGAATTATTTTACAATTTTTATTTATAGCTGATTCATATACAGAGGGATGCTCTGTTTTTGCAATAAGTATCTTTTTATTAGTATTTAATGCAAGATTATTAGATTCTGTAGCGCCAGATGTAAATATTATCTCTTCAGGTTTACATCCAAGTTCAAGAGCGATTTTTTTTCTAGATTCACTCATCGCATTGAACGCTCTTTCCCCTTTAAAATGTAAAGAACTTGGGTTACCAAAATCTTCTTCCATATATCCTTTCATGACTTTTATAACCTCTTTAAAGACAGGAGATGTGGAGGCATAATCTAAAAATATTTCTTTCATGTTACTAGAAGAAGCATATCACTTAAAAATCTTAATATTTTTATACTTCTGCTCTTTTCTTTTAAATGGAAAGATATAAAGCCATTATTCTAATAGGTCCCCCTGGAAGCGGAAAAGGGACTCAGGCAAAACTTCTTCCTTCAGATAGATTTATCCATATTTCTACAGGTGAAATGTGCAGGAGCGCAAATACAAAAACAAAAATAGGGAAACAGATAAAAGAGTTTATTGATTCTGGAAATTTTATTCCTGATAATATAATGGTTAGCCTTCTTAAAAATAATCTAGATGAATTAGAAAAGTCAAAAAAATATAATCCTGAAAAACACACCCTTATCTTAGATGGGATACCTAGAAATAAATCGCAGATTGAGATGATAAAAGGATTCATAGATATTGAAAAAATAGTCTCTCTAAAAATTTCAGATGAAGAAATAAAAAAAAGATTATTAAATAGAAGTAAAATCGAAGGAAGAAAAGATGATTCTAATGAGGCCATAATCACCCATAGAATTGAGGTTTTTAAAACTCAAACTCTAGAAGCAATAAATTCTTTTGATAATTTTTTTGAGCTAGAATCAGATGGAATGGCAGAAGAAGTTAATAAAAGGCTATTAAATTTGCTTGAAAAATCTTCCAATTAAATTCTTTAGATTATTCAACACAGCCAGAAATTTGAGCCAATTCTTCTATTTCTTTAAATCCATAATAGATTTCGTCTATCTGCCAAGCAGGCACACCTGCAAGATTTTTACAAATAAATGGATTATCATCGCAATTTACCTGATTTTCAATAATTTTTAAATTATCTTCAAAAAGTTCCATCTGCCTTAAACAATCAGGACAATTGTCAGCATAATAAAAAATTACTCCATTATCATTCATACAATTCAGAAGCCTAATTTTCTGAGGTTCTCCGGTAAAGTATCCAAGAGTCTTCGAAAACCAATCTGTAAACAAATACATTCCCATTAGAATTACAACAAGGATAATAAAACTAAGCATAACTTTTCTTCTAGCCAGCATTGTCTGATAAGTTAATGTGCCTTTTAATCTTTTTTATTATTCTACTTTCACTAAATTTAAAAAGGATAAACCTCTCTATTTTACATGTCATTATTTTTATGGCTCTCTGTTGCAGTAATTGCAGTAATAGCTTTGCTTTTAATTTACTATTATAATAAATTCGTAGTTCTTGGAAATAGAATTGATAATTCTTTGTCTCAAATAGATGTTCAGCTTAAAAAAAGAGCAGATTTAGTTCCCAACCTTATGAATTCTGTAAAAGGAATCATGAAGCAAGAAAGAGAAATAATGAAAGATGTAACAGATGCAAGAAAAACTCTTATGGGTGCAAAATCTCTTGAAAAAAAGATGCAGGCAGGCGCAGAATTACAAAATGCTTTAAGGTCTGTATTTGCAATTGCTGAAAACTACCCTCAATTAAGGTCAAATGAAAACTTTTTACATTTACAGCAAGAATTATCTACAATTGAAGATAGAATTGCATATGCAAGACAATTCTATAATGATTCAATCCTGTCTTATAATAATACTTGTCAATCTTTCCCAGGAAACTTTTTTGCAAATCTATTTAAAAGAAAGTCAAAGCAATTCTTGCAAATTCCCCAAGAGGAAAAAGCAGTTCCTAAGATATCATTCTAATGAGAAATCCAAAAGTAGTCTTTCTATCAATTATAGCGATTATTTGTGTAATCTTAACCTTTCTAGTAGACTGGCTTTTTATAATTCCTGCAGCAGTGATTGTAGCATATAACTGGAAAGCCCTGATAAGTTAATTATAAAATTCTAATCCTTTAAATATCCTTATTTCCTTAAAAAACTATGAATACTTTTCACGACCAAATCCAAAGAAACAAATTAAAATCATTTTTCTTAATAATAATTATATTTGTTTTCTTTTTAATATTAGGATATATAATCTCAATAATTTTAGACCCCTCTTATTTTTTCATTATAATGATTATCTCTACAATATTTTCTTTAGGTTATATTTTAATTAGCTATTATAATTCTGATAAAATAGCTCTTGCATCGGTAAGAGCAAAACCTGCTTCAAAAACAACACACTCCTCCTTTTTCAGAGCTGCAGAAAATATGGCTCTAGCTTCAGGGCTTCCAATGCCGAGGTTATACATAATGCCTTCCTCAGAAATAAATGCCTTTGCTTCTGGAAGAAATCCTGAAAAGGCAGTTATATGCGTCACAACAGGCTGTCTTGAAAAGCTAAACAAACAAGAGCTTGAAGGGGTAATTGCTCATGAAATGGCCCACATAGCAAATTATGATATAAGATATATGACTTTAACTGCAATTATGATTGGAATGATATCTATCGTCGCACAATTATTTTTAAGAAGTCTTTGGTTTACAGATTTTAGAGATAGAGACAACAAAGCAGGAATCATTCTTTTAATCCTAGGAATTGTCTTTGCAATTTTAGCCCCAATTGTTGCTCAATTAGTTTCTTTATCAATCTCAAGAAAAAGAGAATTTTTAGCAGACTCCACTGCAGTAAAGTTTACAAGATACCCTCCTGGACTGATGGGTGCCCTAAATAAAATTAAAAACGAACACGTTCCTGAAAATGAAAAGCATAAATTTGCATCAGCACTTGCCCCCCTATTTATTTCAGATCCGTTTAAGAAAAAAATTCAAGGACTCTTTTCAACACACCCTCCGATTGATGTCAGAATAAAACTTCTAAATAGCATGTAAGATTTATAAATAAAAAATTCTTTAAAATTCATGAGGTCAGAAATACCCAAATCAGCACTAAATCAGTCCTGCGTAAAAGCTTTATACAATTCTAACCTCCCTCTTAAATTTAAAAATGAAGGATTTAAATTTGTTAAAAGAAACTTAATTTCTGATTGCAATAAAGTTGCACCCTCATGTTTTAAAGCCCATCTTTTAAAAACAGCTGAAAAATTTAAGATAAACTCAGATAAGGTAAATAATTTATTTAAATCAAAAATCGGATTTAACGGATACTATCTAGACAATGAAAAATTGAAGAAATATCACTTTTGATTATATCTTTGACTATCTAAAAATCCCTTAATAAATCCCTCATGCTTACTTCTATCTGCAAAATTCTCTAATTTCCAATGTCCATCTTTCTTTGCAAATTTACCAACATTTAGAGCTCTTTTATGAAATGCCTCTGAAGCTAAAATTTCTTCTTTAGCGTGATTAGATAATCTCTTAGCAAGACTTATTGTATTCCCTACAGATACAAATCTCAATTTCCCATTATAATTTTCTGCAATAATATGTCCGAAATTAAGCCCAATTCCATATTTTATAGGCGTATGTTTTCTATTGTGATCTTTCAAGATTTCTTCAATTTCTCTCGCAACTTTCAAAGCTATCTCTACATTTTCTTTTTTCTTAGTTAATATTGGTGTAAATAGCAGAATCCTATGTTCTCCATCAAAATTAATCCCGGCCCCATAATCCTTTGCTCTTGCAATTGCCTTTTCCACGCTTTCCATAGAAGATTGATTCATTTTTGTAGGGGCATTCAACAAAACAACCCCTGCTTCGTACTTCATCCCTCTAGATATAACTCCCTCTTCTTTCACCTTTTTCTTTTTTAATATTTTCAAAGATTCAGTCAATCCTCTTCTATAAGCAAACATTGCCATAACAACTCCAATCAACAATGCAATTAGAATCCAAACAGCTATATTATTTCCAATTACATCTCCTATGCCCTCACTAACCTCTCCAATATTTACAGCCTTTCCTGTAAGGGAAACAGCTCCAAAGTTAACCTCCTTATTTCCCTCCTTTGCCATAACCTGATAACTCCCTTCAGGAGCAGATATCTTGAATTTTCTACTTTCTCCAATGTCTAGTTTTATTTGCATAATTTCATTATCAGACCCAATTAACACCTCTACAGGACCCTCAAAAAGAACATTTCCTACATTTGCGATTATCAAAGTTTTATTAATCAAGCTAAACATCAAATCTTTTCTTTCTTCAACATAGAAAAGTTTTGTCTCAGATATTTCTCCGTAAACTGCCTCAACCTTCCAATAACCCGCACTAAAATTAGTATCTATTTTTAATTCAGATTCCAATCCAGACGATTTTATTTCTTCTCTAAATGCAAGCCCGTTTGGTTTGAAAATAGTAATAGCAACATCACCCTCCATTACTTCTCCGCCCTGATCAATTAATTCTGCTTTATATTTTAAATCCTCTCTGGGAATTAATGAATTAGAATCAAAACTAATCCGAATTTCTTTTAAAGTCTGTCTAATCTCAATTTCTCTTTCTATTGATCCTTCATTTGTGACTTCATTTTTACTATTTTTTTCATAAACTCTTATACTTAAAATCTGCTCTCCAGAATGGCTCTCTGGAATCCGCAAAGAAGCGTTAAAAGAACCCTCTTTAACTAAAACACTAGATGAAACTCCCGCAGGCTCTAGTAATATATCTGCAAAACCCTCCACACCTTCCCCACTCATTCTTATAGCGGTTCCAGAAATATCAAGGTTCTCTCCAGAATCCCAAATCTTTTTAGCCAAATCTGTCCCAATCGAAATTTTTCTTGTAATATCAAATTCCCTACTTTCAGCAGATTCTTCTCCAAAACTAGCCCTAATAAAACAATTTTTTTCCTCTTCTATTCCCAGAGAATTATCTATTAAAAAATTAATATCTACTACCCTTTCCTCGTCAGTCAATAAATTAAAATAATTCTTATAGATATCAAAAGCAACCTCTTCACATACTAACTGCACAAGCAAAAGGTCATTAACTTCTACTACAGGTTTAAGTATAATTTGTAAATCTAAAGAATCTTTCATGTTATATGTATTATCAGGTTGGCTCATTAAAATTTCTGCAGAAACCGCAGGAATAAACAAAATAAATAGTAATATCAGCCACTCCTTTTTCATTAAATTTCTAATCGGATTTTATATATAAATCTACCTGAAATCTTTATAAACATATTCAGCTTAGGCATAAAATGAAAAAATCAACTCTAACACCTTGGGAAGTGTCAGGAGATATTAATTATGAAAAGATAACCAAGGAATTTGGAGCTTCTCTTTTAAAAAATTCAGAGTTGGAAGACATTAATTTGCATCCGCTTTTAAGAAGAGGCCTTTACTACTCTCATAGGAATTTTGATAGCTGGATAAAATCTGCCAAATCTGGAAAAAAGGTTTCAGTTATAACAGGAAGAGGGCCTTCTGAAAAAATGCATATAGGCCATTTAATTCCTTTCATATTAGCAAAATCTTTACAGGATAAATTTAATTGTAATGTTTTCATTCCTATATCTGAAGATGAAAAATACTTTGTTAAGCAAAAACTTTCTTTTGAAAACGCACAAAAATTTGCAGATGAAAATATCTTAGATATAATTGCCCTCGGATTTAATCCAGATAAAACCTTTATTTTCAAAGATTTTTCTTATCCAATTTATCCTTTAGCTGCAAGAATTTCAAAATTAATCACTTACTCAGAGGCAAAAGCAATTTTCGGTTTAAAACCAGAATCAAATCTAGGATGGACTTTTTATCCAGCTGTTCAGGCAACTCACATTTTATTCCCTCAATTTCATCTAGGTAAACATGATGTAGTTGTCCCAGTTGGAATAGACCAAGATCCATTTATTAGACTTTCAAGAGATGTTGCAAGTCATCCTTCATTAAACCTTTCAAAACCCTGTGCTATACATAGTAAATTCCTTCCAGGACTTAAAGGCACAATTAAAATGTCTTCTTCAGAAGAAGGAACAAATGTAATTTATCTAAATGATTCACCTAAAACAGTTAAAGAAAAGATAAATAAATATGCTTTTTCAGGAGGAAAAGACACTCTAGAAGAGCATAGAAAAAAAGGAGGCAATCCAGATATTGATATTAGTTTTCTATATCTAAAATATATTTTTGAAGAAGATGATAAAAAACTAAATGAAATCGAGCAAGATTATCGAAACGGCAAACTCACATCAGGAGAGCTAAAAAAATATTTAATAGATAAAATCAATGAATTTTTGAAAAACCATAATGCATCACGAGAGAGAGCAAAAAACCAGATAGATAAATTCATCCTCTAGGTCCTATCACCTCTACAGGCATTAAGCCAAGCATTTCTAATTCTCTACCACTGTCAACTCTTGTTTCATTATGAAATTTATGAGCTATTAAAATATCACTAGAATTACTGCCTAAAAATAATCCAACATGAGTATATCTTCTTCCAGGCTGATTAAATTCACTTTCTAAAAACTTTAAGCCTATAACTCTCCCAGGTTCAACATTTCTTAAATCTTTAAAATTCTCTAGATTACTAATAAAGTTATTTGCACCTGCAAAATCCCAAGCATTTGCTGGGTTATACATAAATCCAAACATTTCCTCGGCAGCAAGCCTTACATATCTTGCGCAATAATCTTCAGGAACCATTATCTTGCTATATACAGGAACTCTTCTCACACCCCTCTTAGTATAAACCTCTCTATGACTAGTAATTAAAGAACCAATAGGAGTATTAAAAGAAATTTTTCTAGCTAATCTTCCAGGAATCTTTTTCAATGCTTTTTCAATAAAGTCTTCTCTCTTTTCTAATTTCATGCAGCCCTCCTGGACTTAGTACTTGCTATGATTCTGTTTAAATCAAAATGAGCCTCTAAATGTCTTGCAATCTCGCTATCCCCTTCAATTCCTACATCAACTCTATCTTTACCTATTAAAGCCAATGAAGCCTCAATATTCTCTTTTCTATCTCCCCTTCCAATTATAATGTGATTAGAACCTACAGGGTCATAAAAGCCTCCTTTTTCAACAATTGCATAACCTTTCTTTTCAGCTACAGCTCTTCCAATTGCTCCAGCTATCCCATCTACAGGCCATAAGTTTCCACTCTCTATTTTATAGGTTTCCATATAAATCATCTAAAATATCTATTTATAAATCTTTGTATTGTCATCCCTAATAAATAGTTACATAATTTCAAGATTAATTTTTTTTAGAGCACTAAAACCTTAAATATACTCTTTCTTATCTTTCTCAATGAAAATTATCACGCTTCATTGTGATTATATTAGATATAGAGCTCTTAAAAAAGCACTAAAAGACGTAGAACTTGTCGAATCAAAAGAAATAGAAGTTAAAGAACCCCTAGTTGTTTTAACCGCAGTTGAAAAAGGAGATACAGAAGAGATTTTATCTCAAATGACTCAAGCTGTTTTAAAAACAGCAAAAGAAGTTAAGGCAGAAAATATAGTTGTTTATCCATATGCACATCTCTCTTCAAATTTAGCTTCTCCACAAATAGCTCAAGAATTTTTAAAAAAGTCAGAATCACTGCTGAAATCTTCTTTTAAAAAAGTTGAAAGAGCTCCTTTCGGTTACTACAAATCATTCGAATTAAAATGTAAAGGACATCCTCTTTCAGAGTTATCAAAAGAATTTAAAGCGTCTTCTGGAAAAATAATTGAAGAAAATTTTGATCCACAACAATTATTAAAAGAAATTTCAAGGTTTAAATTAGATACTTCAAAGCTAAAAGAAAACGACCATAGAATTTTAGGGCAAAGATTAGATTTATTCAGCTTTAACGAGGTTTCTCCAGGAATGGTTTTCTGGCATGATTCAGGTTCGTATATCTACAATAAATTAAGAGAATTTATTTTAAATCTTCTTTACAAGTATGATTATCAAATTGTAAGTACTCCTCAAATACTAGACACAAAAATTTTCAAAGTTTCAGGACACTGGAATCATTACATCAATAATATGTTTATGACTTCTTATGATGACAGAAGCTTTGGTGTAAAGCCAATGAATTGCCCTGGTGAAATGCTAATTTACAAAACAAAATCAAGGAGCTATAAAGATTTACCAATAAGATTCGGAGAATTTGGGCTAGTTCATAGACAAGAACTTTCAGGAGTTCTTGCAGGACTTTTTAGATTAAATCAATTTACTCAAGATGATGCGCATATCTTTTGCACAAAAGAACATATTGCCAAAGAGATTGAGAGTATTTTGGAAATGATTGACATAATGTATAAACAATTATTTGGTTTTAACTATAAATTTGAACTTTCTACAAGACCCGAGCGCTTTATGGGGGATAAAAAAGACTGGGATATAGCTGAGAAAATTTTAGAAGATGTATTAAAAAAGAAAAAAGTAAAATTTAAGATAAATAAGGGAGACGGAGCATTTTATGGGCCTAAAATCGATTTGCACATTACAGACTCTCTAGGAAGAGAATGGCAATGCGCAACAATTCAACTAGATATGCAAATGCCAAAAAGATTTGATTTAAAATATATTGATAAAGATGGAAAAGAAAACACTCCTTATGTTATTCATAGGGCTATTTTGGGAAGCATAGAAAGATTTATTGGAGTTTTAATAGAACATTTATCTGCCAATTTTCCTTTATGGATATCGCCAAAACAAGTTAGGGTGATTAATTTTACAGACAGAAATACAAAAGCTTGTGAAAAATTTATTGAAAGATTGAAGAAAGAAATACCAGAAATAAGAGTTGAGACAGACTTTGAATCAGATACAGTGCAGTCAAAGATAAGAAATGCAGAACTTATGAAAGTAAATTACATAATTGTCATAGGAGATAAAGAAGAAGAAAACAACACCCTTGCAGTTAGAAAAAGAGGAGAAAAACCAAAATTTGGCATTTCAGCAGATTCACTTATTCAAGAATTAAAAAAAGAGTTAGAAGGGCCAAAAGGGTTATTAAGGTAAAATTAAAAAAAAATTAGTAATTATTGCAGGATTTATGAGGGGAGGGACCCACTCTTTAAAGAAGCATTTAGAAAAACAAGACAAGGAAGTTATTTTATTAGATCAATGGCTTTATATGAAAGACATTGAAAAATATTTATTATCTTATTATGGGGATGTTCCAATTTATTTTATAAAAAGAAAAAATAAAAAAGAACACTCAAAATCCTTGAAAAGAGTTTTCCACAGAATCAGATTAAGAAGATTAAGTAATTTTGATATTAAGAACATGTTAAACTATGAAAAGCATATCAATAGATTTAAAGATGTTTTTTCAGAAGTTATTGTAATTGATTTAGAAGATTCCAAATTTGGCTATCACGAACTTAAAACAAAAAAACTCCATCATCTAATTGGATATTATTTACCTACAGAAATACTATTATTATATAAAGAAATTAAAGATTTTTTAAATCGCAGAGAGAGTGTTAAGTTTTCGGGAGATAAATAAGGTGTTAAGATGCGGGAGTTAAGTTATAATATTATCAAAATCTTCCTTTATTTGTTCAATATCTTTTATTGCTTTCCATTTCTCCTCAAAAACCTGTTTTACACTTAATTTTATTTTCTCTCGTCTTGCCTTATCTGTTTCAATAGGTAAATATAATTCTTTATATCTATCCCCTATATTTGGAAGAGTTGTATCAATTAGGATTTTATTATAGAGTTGCATTTGAGTTAATTCGTGAGATAAAAGATAGATTAAGTAATTCTCATCAATTCCATATTCATTTTCTTTATCAATTACTCTAATGACTTCAATTTCTTTAGTTAATAGAATTTCCTTATCATATTTTGAAAGCATAGCCACACTCCCAATTCTATAACTGCCCCTTCTAATCATAACAATATCTCCTTCTTTAATGTCTACTCCTCTGCCTTTCTTCCTAATATATTCGTTTTCAGGTATTGCAGAAGTTGGATTTTTATAAACATCCCAATTAACAATATCCTTAACCCTAATATAAGGAATATGACCCTTCCCCTTAAATTCACTATTTGGAGAGCCGTGTCCACGATAACACTTAATAATTTTTTTATCAATTAAATCTTGAAGTTTAACTAATTCTAAATTTTTCTTATTTGCAATTCTCTTTAAATCTTTAATTTTCTTATCCCAATAGTAACGAGGAACATAAATATCATCAACAATTTCGTTTTTATCTACAAAAAAGGTATATTCTTTTTTATCATTTGGATTATCTATTTCTTCAATAATGTTTTTTGTATCATCCCAAATTTCAGGCAAGAGTTTATGATTTTCTAAATCATATTTATACATATCCCTTCCTAAATGGTCGTTGCCCATTTGTTCTGCGACAGCCATAAATATCTTTTTATTTTGGGGTTTATTTTTTTCTAAAATTAATAAGCAAGTTTTAGCGTTACAATGTGGTCTGAAAGAATTATGGGGCAAATCAAAAATTGCTACAATATTATGTTTTTGTATATAATTTAAAACATATTTTGTAGAGGGAGAGAAAAAATAAGTTTCAGGTAAAACAATAGCAAGTTTTCCACCATCTCCTAAAAACTCTAAACATCTCTCAATAAATAAAACTTGTGTTTCTGTTTCTTTTGATTTATCCAACATTTTCCAACTTCCATTTTCCAACTTCCATTTATGCCCTAAATCATAAATTTTTGTATCCTCTTTATCAACTTTAGTTTTACTTCCAAAAGGGGGGTTTGTCAAGACAAAATCAAATTCTTTTAATTTTCCATCATCAAATAAAAGTTCTTTTGGTTTTGATTGATATTCTTCAAAAGAGTGGAGAGTATTTTCTTGCATTATTTTACTTCTACCATCCCCAATAATTGTCATATAAGCTTTACATATTTTAACCAAATCTAATTCTTTATCAATACCATAAATTGTTCTTTGAGCAATACTTCTTTTTAATTCTGTTAAGTTTGGAGAATTACGATATTTTTTATTTTTCTCCATTTTCCCCCAAATATCTTCAAGAGCATAAATTAAGAAACCACCACTTCCACAAGCAGGGTCTATAATTAAATCTTCGGGTTGTATATCCAGAAATTTTATAACCATCTGGACTAATTGTCTTGGCGTAAAAAATTCTCCTTTTTCTCCAGCAAATTTACTTTCTGCAAAAACTTCAAAAGCGTCACCAACAACATCTTTTTCGGTTTTTGTTAATGAGAAGTTTTGTAATTCTCCGACGACATAAGCAAGAGATTTATCATCAATTTCTATCTTTTCATATTTACTAAATATTTCATCTTCGGTTAAATCTTTTTTTACTTCATCAAATAATTCTTTAATTCTTTTCCCAGTTTCTTTTATTTCTTTTTCTTTATTTTGTTCGGTTAATTTTTCAATTCTAAATTTTGGAATATTATCAACTTCATATTTTTCATCCCAAATTTTACAGAAAATTAATTTAATCATCTCACTTCCCAATCTCTCTCTTCTGCTAAGGTTAGTTGTATTTGCATAAAGCTTTTCTAACATTCTTTTAAATTTAGGTTTTAAGCTTTTTATCGGAACTAATTTTTCTTTGATAATCTTTCCTATATCTTCGATCTCTTCTCCACATCTTGGAATAGAAAAAAACTGATTTTCCTTAATTTCTCCACTATTATCTTTATATAAATATTCTATATCTTCTCCATTAGTCCAAACACCCCATACGGCAGAAGTTGCACTCATATAACTTTTTAATTGAGAAACGCCATCTTTTTTATGAGGTCTTTTTGTTTCAATAATAGCAAGAATATCTTGAAATTGATTTCTTTTTGTTTTATCTTTACTCTTGTAAATAACAATATCTGCGTGTTCTGTTTTATTCTTTTTATTATTTTTTTCTCCTCTCTGAATTGAAACTTCTATATCTAATAAAGTTTTATCATAAAAATAATTTTCACATAAATCAATTTCTGTATTTTGTCTAACTTCCTCTTCGGGTTTTCTACTATCTACCAATTTTCCAGTTGCATAATCAGAAATATACCCCTCTTTTAATTCAACCATAAAAAAGATAAGAAAACTGCCTTTAAGAAACTTTCGGAACCACTCAAAAGGAAGAACTCGCTTTATTTTTTACTCAAATCCTTTTCAATAATAAGTTTTTTATCCTTAATCTCTACCTTTAATTCCTGTCCTGATTTCCAACCTAATTCTTTAAGTAAAGATTGAGGTATCACAATCCACGACTTTTCGTATTTCTCTCCTTTATACTCTCTGCTTATTTGAGATTGAAGTTTCATATAAGTTTTAGGTATCTATTGTTTAAATACTTTTAGGTGTCTAATTTGTAATTTTTTAGTCATAACTTTTAGATACCGAAAGGTTTATATAGTTTAGATACCTAAATATATTATGGAAACAACACAAGAATATATCAAAAATTTCTCTGAATGGAGAAATGAACGAGCAAAGAGGATATTAGAGAAAGGCAACCCCGAAAGCGTTGATGAATTTACTTATTTAGTTCCATCTCAAAATTCAGACAAGAAATACAAGGTAACCCATATAGACGCTTATTCTTGTGAGTGTGAGGATTTTAAGAGAAGATGTGCAGGGAAAAATCTTTATTGTAAACATATCAAAGCGATTATTTTATTTGAGAAGATTAAACAAAGATATGAAGTTAAGCCCGAAGTAGAACAAGAAATTGAATTAATTATTGAAGCACCACAAAAAGATTTATGCCCTGAATGTCAATCTGAAAATTTAATTAAGTCAGGAATTAGAAAAACAAAGATAGGAATTAAGCAAAGATATGAATGTAAAGATTGTCATAAGAGATTTGTTCTAACTCCTATCAAAAACATTAAAGGAAATTCTAAACTTGTCTGTTTGGCGATGGATTGTTATTATAGAGGTTTATCTTATAGAGATATTTCGGCACAATTCAAGAATTTTTATGGCTTGTCAATCTCACACGTTACTATAAGAGAATGGGTTTTGAGATTTGGCGAAGTAATGGAAAAATACTCTAAGACAATACAACCACAGATAAAAGGAGATTGGAACGCAGACGAAACTTTAATTTTAACAAAGCGAGGAAAGAACAAAAAGAATACTAATTTTGATTATGTGTGGAATGTAATGGATAACAAAAGTAAGTTCTTATTGGCTTCTGAATGTTCAGGCAGAAGTAGAAAATCAAAAGACGCACAACACGTTTTCAAGACAGCATTAGACCAAAATGGGAAAATCCCTTTTAAGATAATTACAGACAGATACGCAGGTTATCAAGATGGGGTTAGAAAGACCTTTAGAAATTGGGGAAACGAAAGAAAAGTTAAGCACGTTTCAATCGTAGGCAAGAGGAAAGAAATAAATAATAATGCAATAGAAAGCCATCACTCACACCAAAAAGAATTTCATAAGGTAAGGCGAGGAGTTACAAAAGTTCAGGAATATCAAGACGGGTTTAAAGTATTTCATAATTTCGTTAGAGAAAGTTCAAGACAAGGTTTAACTCCTGCCGATAAAGTAGGGGTTGGAATAAAAGGAAATGTTTGGGAAACTATACTATTGAATGCAATTAAACAGCAAAACTCCCGACACTTAACAGGAGGGCAAAAAATGATGATAACTCCCTAATACTTAACACTCTCCTATTTCGTAATATTTAAATAGTAACTATCCTATACTATATGGTGATTTCAAAAAAGTGTGATATTTGTGGAAAGGAAATTGAGGGATATAACGAGAAACATGTTAGTTATTTAATCAAGCAACATAAGTTAACGCATGATAACACTGAAAGGAGGAAAAATGATGCTTGGAAAAAAAAAGAAAAACAAAAGGATTGAGTTTAAAGAAGAAGACCTTGAAGACGAAGAAGATTCCGAAGAATCTGAAGAAGACGACCTCGAAGAAGACCTTGAAGACGAAGAAGATTCCGAAGAAAGAGAACCAAAAAAACAGAAGCAAGAAATAACAGTTTCTGAACTGTTAGACGCTGTTCAAGGAAATATTTTTAGAGCTCAAGACCTTCTTTTAAAATTGAGGAAAGGGACAGGACTATAAACTAAGATGGTAGAATTAGGCGAATTTGGGAATGTTGCAGGAGATATTTTTGGAAATGTTTTTACTGTAACTGTTGGTGCATTCGTCGTTATTCTTATCTTGGGTGTAATAGGATTTTTTAGTTATTATTTTTTAATTTATAAAAGAAAATTTGATATAAACGTTAAAGTAATTTCAAATAGAGCCAAAGATCCTAATATAGTATTAGATAAAGGTGCTATCTTATATGATGGAAGAGAAAAAGAAAACTATCTAAAACTTTGGGGATTAAAAAAGGAATTAAACATTCCTCCCTTTAATGTTATGATTAAATCGGATAAAGGGGATTATATTGAATTACTTAGAAATTCAGAAGATGGATTTTGTTTTCTATCTCCCCCTAGGATAGAAAATCAGAGGATCATAAGGACCAATGGAAAAGCTTATCCAGTAGCTAACATAATCCAGAGGCAGATAGAATTAGATTCTGCTTGGTTAATAAAAAGAAAAGCGAGGGATAGAAAAACCTTTGATCCTGATACATTATTATCAAAATTACTTATATATGCTCCGCAATTAATTTCAGGAAGTTTAATGGTAATCCTAGTATTATTCTTATTAAATTCTCTGCCTGATCTTATTAATTCTTTATCTGCATTAGCACAAGAATTATCTTCATTAAAAGGAGTGGCTAATAAAATATGAAAAGTCTAAAGCATATGAAACAACTTAATTATTTAGAATCAAAAGTTTTAATGGAATATATCAAAATTTGGAATAATTTTATTATGGCGATAATTTTTTTTATCGGGAGTATTTTTGCTATTGGGATTATTAATCAAGCTGTTCTTATAGTTTTCTTTCCTGTTTTCTTTCTAGCTTTTTTAATTTTATTAATCAGGACAATTAAATTACAGAATGATTTATACAAAGATGTTTATTAAAATGAATAAAAGAGGAGGTTTATTTGCTTATCTTTTCTGGATAATTCTAGGGATAATTCTTGGAATCTGGATAAGTTTAAGTTTTATTTGTAAATGAAAATAGTTCCTTATTGGATAACAACTCTTTTAATTATAACCTTGATAAATTGGGTATTGATTAGATTTATATTTCAGGAATGGATTTTATTATTAATTTATAGTCTATGGATAACTACCTTAACAGTTTCAAAAAGTTATAAAAAAATCAAAGTAAGATGAAAGAAAAAAAACAATGTAAGATTTGTGAAGGTTTTATAGACTTAGAAAAGGATAACTATGTTGTAGTAACAGACTATAAGGAGGGCTCATTTTATATGGAAGGGTATTATCATAATCTTTGCTATCACAAAGCCCTACATAAAAAAACTTTAAACACTTTACAGTTTAATTTTTTAAATAAATTAAAACAAATAACTGGAAAAGATGGACTGGTTTGAAAGGCATAGGTTATTGAGTATAGGACTATTTCTATTAATTATTTGGGGAATTATCTTTGTATTTTTATATTTAAAAGCTGACGAGATAACTAAAGATCCTTGTTCTATTTGTGCTAAAGAATTAGGGGATAAAATCGTCTGCACTACTGGGGGATTTGGACCGATAACTAAAACCTATTATGAAAATGGAAGTATTAATTTAGATTTTCCTAAAAGATTGTTCTAGTTAACTAATAGTAAACATTTAAATATTTGTTGTTATTGTTACTACTATGGCCGAACCTACTGGAGTGGAGAGAATTTTAGGTAAATCTATCGACCGTTCCGATCCTATTTCTAAGATACAAGAAAAAGATAAAGATAAAGATTCTAGAATGAGTAGGAAATCTTCTAGAAAAAGAAGGGGAAGAGGTAGCAGAGATATAAGAGATTTTCAATCAGAATCTTTACAACAATCTTTCTCGTCGAGAGAAGAATTATTAAAAGCTGAACTATTACAAAAGAGAACAGAAGAAATAAGAAACGAGAGAATAAACAGAGAGATTCAAGAAAGAAGATTAGTTAAAGATAAACAAATTATAACAGTTTCTGCACCAGGAGGAGTTATAACTCAACCTTTTAGACAAAATGTTAAAGATTCTGTTGGTGCTACTTTTATGAATGTTCCAGGATTTATTAGAGGAGAGAGAAGTTTTGGCGATGTATTTAAACCTTTAGATAGAACAGGAATTTCAGTTAACCCATTTGAATTAGTTTTAAATCCTTTAGGAACTTTTGGAAGAAAAGAAAGTCCAGGGAATATATTATTAAAGCAGGACATTTCTTTAGCCAAACAAGGTCTTATTCCTCAAGAATTAATAGGAGTTAGTCCTCCAAAGGCAAGAGCCGATGTTATTTCTAATGTTATTTCAAGAGATATAGAAAAGGAATTAACTTCTCCAGGGGGATTAACAGAAAATTTACAAGAACAAATAAATAGGGGAGATATGAGTGTTCAAAAAGCAGAAAACATTTATACACAGGAATTTAGAAATAGATTCAATGAAAGGGCTGTTTCTGAATTTGAAAGAACCAATAAATTAAGAGAACCTGCCTTTTCTGAAATAGCTATAAATGAAAGGTTTTCTTTAGGAAATGTTGCAGAATTTACCGTCGGAACAGGAGCTATTGTGGGAACTTCTTTTGTTGCACCTGGAACTACGGGGGCTATCTTTGCAGGTCTAGGGCTTAGAGATTTTCAAAGAGCAACCACTACCCCTGACTTAACTGTTTCTGAAAGGGTTTTAACAGGAGGTCTAGCAATTTCTAATGTTGGATTAGGTCTTACAGGAGTTGGGGTTGCAAGGAATAGGGCTTTTAATAGATTTATCTCATCACAATCAGACGATTTAGCTAGTGCTCAATTTGGAACTTTAGAAATAGTAGCCCCTGCTGATGATGGGAGAGTTTTTTTAACTGGGGCAAGAAGATCAGGTTCGGCTAATCAATTTGTAGACATAATGGCTGAAAATGTTGGGGGAAATACCTTTAGAGTAACAAAGGGATCGGCAACTACAATAATAGATCCTTTATTTGAAATACCTGGAGCAAAGAGAATCAACCAAGTAGATATAATAAGGGGAACTTTTACTAGTAAGCCAATAAGCGGAACAGCTACTCCTAGATTAACCTTTAAAGATTCTAGAACTTTAGATATAACTAACTTTAGATTTCAAGACTTTCAGTTCTCTACTGGAATTGCAAATTTAGAAGTAGGAGGAAATTTTAGAAGGTTTGATATTGGAGGAGGAGTAGGAAAAGCAGGAGAAATAGGAAGGTATTCTATAAGGGAAACAGTAGGATTTATTCCAGAAATTAATGATAGACTTTTAAGGGGAAGAATTACATCTAGAGGATTTCAGTTTTCAACCCCAGTAGAAGAAGGAATAGGGAATATAGGAGATGATGTAATTGAAAGTTCATTAGGCTCGGGATTAGGTTCAGGGTTTAGAAAGGGGAGAAAAAGACCTAAGATAATTGATCTTAATTTACTTCAAGATCAAGTAACACCACAAATTAACGAAGGTGTAGTCGGAAGCTTATTTTCTCAAACAGGAAACACAGTTATACCTAGAACTTCTGCACCTAGAATTAATAATCTTCCTCCAATATTAGGAGGAACTGCTAGAAGTCAATTTGAAGGAACTGGTCAATTTGAAAGGACAGATTTTCAAGCACAATTATTAATCCCTCAGAGCAGACCATCTAATGCCTTTGTTGCCCCTGCGCAGATAACTACTGAATTCAGCAATTTAGGGAATTTTGGGGCAACAAAGGCATTAAGTGGAATTTCTTTTTCTAATTTATCTGAAAATCAAAGGGGAAGAGGAAATATTGTTCAAAATGTATTAATAGCTGATAATCAAAATGTTATAATATCTAACAAGTTTTTAGATAGAACTTTATTATTAGATAAAACTTCTTTTAGTTTAGCAAGTAGAAGTTCAAACATTTTTAGGATGGCTAAGTTTCCTGTTACTCCGAACATGTTTCCAGATATTACTCCTATCATGACTACACCCAGAAGAAGTTTTAGATTCGGAGGTTTATTTGATTTTCCAGGATTAGGATTTGAACCAGGAAGGTCTAGTTCTGTAAGATCAAGAAGAGGATTTTTAAGAGTTCCGACTATTGAGGCTGTAAGTTTAGGAATTACAGGAGATATTATTCCAGGATTAGAAGAAACTGGATTATTTACTAGACCTGTAAATAGATCTAGAAGAAGGAAAAGAAGATGAACGAATATGACGAATACAGAATGCAGATAGAAGGTCAAAAAGAAATGACTAAGGCACAATCAGAGGAAAGTATGAAACAATACCTCCCTACTTTACACCAACAAATGCAAGATTCTCAAGCCGTCATAATAAACGAGATTAATCCTAGAAAAGTTGTTGAGGAAGTTATTTTAATTCTAGAAGGAAAGTCAAAAGATGAGTATGGAAATGTAGTTTCTCTTGAAGATCCTTATATAAATAAAAATGGCTTAAATATGATTAAAATTCTTATGAGGGGAGTGGTTAATCAAAATACTACTATGTCTGCATTAAATGGTAAAGAAATTAATAGGTTAATGATTTACTTATCTGAAAATTTAGCCGAAGATTTAGCTGTAAATTGGAAACATTATGGTATTAAAAATAGGGATTCTTGTGATTTAATTATGAATATAATTCTAACAAATTGTTATACTGCATTAAAGAGGGCAGAAGAAAAGAACGAAAAAGGATTCTTGAAAGGAATAGCTTTCGAAAATGTAAATAGTAATTCCTCTTATAAACCAAAAAGAGGAGGAACATGGGACGATATAAAATCCAAACTTCGTTTATAATCCTTCTATTAATATTAATTCCATTAGTTAGCCCATTAGCTTTTAAACAAAATCAAGAGGGGGATATAAAACACGCAGTAAGATTAAACGATGGTCTGCCTAATTCCGACGTAAAATGTAATATTACCATTATAAATCCAGATAAACAACTTATAACTAATTTTGCGGGAATGACGAGGGCGGATTTAGGTCAATACTATAACTTTACTTTAAATTCTACTCAAACCTCTTTAATTGGAGCTTATGATTATGATATTACCTGTATTTCACCAACCTATAATAAAACAGAATCCTTTGAATTTTATGTTAATCAGGGAGGAATAGAACCCTCCACAACTAAAACAGACACCATAACCCGAACTACTTATTTTATTGGTATAATCGGATTAATTTTCTTTCTATCTTTTGTTTTTTCAAGAAACCAAAATCCGACTTATAAATTCACATATCTTATTTTATCTTTAATTTGTTTTTTAATAACTATGAATGTTATATTTATTGGATTACAGGATGATTTAGTTAATCCAAATATACAGAATTTATTTTCTTTCTTAACCTCTGCTTCATTTTATTTGATGTGGGGTTTAGGTATAATGTTGGGATTTTTATGGATTGTAGCGACGATAAACACATTTTTAATTAAGAATAATGAAAAGTATCAAAGGAGATTCGGATATGAGGACTAAACGTAGACTAATGAAAGTGGACGAAGATTTTAGGATTCTTGTAGAAAGAATTTCTAAACAGAATAAATTAAACATGGTAGATACTACTAAAGAAATTGCTAGAACCTTTAATTTAATGAATGGAAAAAAGAAGATTAAAAAGAGAATATTAGAGGAGGTAAGCTTCTAATGGAATTGAGAAAAATAGTCCCACAAAATAACAGAGGATCTTTAACTAGTTTTATTTTTGTGATTACTTCCCTTTTTGCAATAGCGGTTTTTTTATTATTTATAAATTTCATATTTGATACAACTTACACCAAGTTTTCAGAAGCTTTAGAAGATAACTACAATAATAGTCAAGCTTTAGAATCTCTTAGAGAATCTCAAAACGCAACTAATTCCGCTTGGGACTATGTGTTCTTTGGTTTATTTATGGGCTATTTATTATTATTAGGGCTAACTGCCTTTACGACTAGGATAAATGCAGTTTTCTTTTTTATATATGTTTTAATATCTTTAACTGGTTTTATCGTCGGAATAATGTTAAGCAATGTTTGGTCTTCTTTGGTTGAAAATCCAACATTAGCAGAAACTTTAGCCAGATTTCCTATAACTAACTTTATTTTAGGAACTTATTATCCAACAATAATGACTTTAATTTTAGCATTTTTCTTAGTGATATTATTTGGTAAGCCAGGAGGTTCAGAATTTGAATAAAATATTTTTCACTATTTTATTAGTAATAGTTATATTATCTTTAGGTATAACTTCTGTTTCGGCAGGAACTTTAAAGGAAGATATACAGGCTTATTATAAATTAGACGAAACCAGTGGAACAAAAGCAATAGATTGGGTTCGGGGATTACATAACGGAACGGTTGGGGCAGGAGTTACAATTGGCCAAGAGGGAATTTTAAACAGGTCTTATAATTTTACAAACGGAGGTTCTGGGGCAGTTACTGGTTTAGGAACACCTCTTCCAACAGGAAATGATGCAAGGTCTATTTCTTTATGGGTTAAAGTTGATGATATTTCTTCTGAATTTGGTCATATCCCTCTTTATAAAGCAGGAGGAACAAATTTGGGAGAAGATTTTAGTATTTCAATACATGATGGAGATAAAGTATACATTAGAAGAAGCTCCCATGATGTTAGAACAGTAACAACAGGATTTAATTCAGATTCTTGGATTCATATTGTTATAAGTTATAACGGAACTTCTAGTCACAGTGTAGACTTTTTTGTTAATGGTTCTAAGGTTGCTAATGATAGGACTTTTAGTGATGATGTTACCTTTGCAACATCGGTCGGAAGCCAAGCCATAGGAATAAATAGCTTGAGTTCTTATTATCCAACTCTAACAACTATCGATGAAGTTTCTATATTTAATAGAAGTTTAACAGAAGAAGAAGTTATTAGTTTATATGGTTCTGGAATACCTCCTCCTTATCCATTTGGATTAGCGGATATAGATATTACTTTAAACAATCCGACAAATAATACTTTTAGCATTAATAGAACTGTTTTCTTTAATTCTACATTAATCCCCTTATATACAAACATAACAAACGCAACTATTTTTGTTTGGAATTCAACAGGAAGTTTAATAAATAAAACTGTGAATAATTTTGCAGGAACTAATAACTTAACTATAATTACTAATTGGACTATTAATTTTGAGGATTATGGTTCTTATTTCTGGACAGTTTTAGGAGGGGCTTATAACACAACAGATTCTATATCTATATTAAAAGATAGTAATTTTACATTTACTCTTAGAAACTTTGTGGTTATAGATCAAAACTATTCTCAATCTGTATACGATACAAGCAATCAAACATTTTTAATAAATATAACTCTAGACCAATCAGCAGAACTATTTTCTTCTTCATTGTGGTATAATGGGAGTTATTATTTAGGAGAAATAACAAATTTAGGTGATGGTTCTTATTCGATAAAAAGATCAATAGACATTCCTGTCGTAAATGCAACAGCAGATAAACAATTTAATTGGACTTTAACACTAGATTTAGGCGAAGGTTTTTCTATTAGGACAACCGAATACGAAACACAAGAAGTTAAGCCAAGTTTGTATGAAAGTAAATCTACTGGAACGGTAAAATATATAATTATGAATGAAGAAAATTTGCAAAATATATCAGCTTATTTTGACGGAAGTTCTTATTGGTATTTAGGCGGAGGAACAGTAATAAAGAACACTTCTTTTGATATAACTAATCCAACAAATTCATTCTTCTTTAATTCTACTCCATTTAATGAAATAATGTATTTATCTTCAAAAATTTTAATTAAGAATGAGAGTGTAGGGGCGGAATTATCTAATAGACTTTTTGAATTTAATAAGGAGCAGATATTTAATAATACTAAAATTTATGAACTTTTGTTAGCTAATTCATCTTTAAGTAGAGATATTATTATAGAGGTTAAAGATGAGGGCTTAAATCCTTTACAAAATACATTAGTAGTTGCCGAGAGATATTATCCATCCATTAATAAATATAAAATGACTGAAAGCAGAATTACGGATAATTTCGGACAATTTACAGGAAGATTCGTCGAGAATGATGTAATTTATAGATTTAAATTTTATGATTCAAATAATAATTTATTAAAAATAGAAGATAGGATTACAATTTCTTGTCGAACTGTGATCTGTATATTACCTTTTGTTATAGAAGATACAGAAGATTTATTTGAAAGGTTTAGCCCTATTGATGGTTTTGATTATTCCTTTAAATTTTCTACAAGCAATAATAGATTTACTTATACATGGAACGATAACACTGAAAAGTTTTCTTCTGCGAGATTAGAAGTAACAAGATTCTTATTTAATGGAAGCACCACGGTTTGCGATTCTAGTTCTACTGAAAACCCAAAAACTTTAACTTGTAACGTTGGCGATTCAAAAGCTTCTTATGTTGCTGAAATATTTAGAACAGATAATTCAGGTAAAGAGATTAGGATAGATTCTCTAAGTATCAAAGTTGGGGATGTTTCTGCTACTTTTGGTCTTGAAGGGTTAATGTGGAGCTTCTTATTATTAATGATAATGATAACTTTCGGTTTATATAGTCCGCCAGTTGGAATAGTATTATATCTATTTGGATTTATTATTTTAGCAATTTCAGGGATAATATATGTTTATCCAGCTTTATTAATTGGAAATTTAATTTTAGGAGTGTTGTTTATATGGGCTTTCAAAGGAGGATAAAGATGAATAAAAAAGGCGTTCAGATAAAGTCTGCATTATTTGCAGTAGTGATTATATCTATGGCGATTATAGCCATAGGCGTATGGGGTCAAGGATGGAGCGATAATTATGGTTCAGGAATAACTTATGATTTAGACGAATACCAAGATTTAAGAAGTTTGTCGGGTGAAGCAGAAGAAGAAAGAGGAAAAATAACTCCAACGGATCCAGATCCGGGTGCAGGGGATTTTGAGGGTAAGATATTTAGAGGAGGATATGGAATTTTAGGAAGTTTATTTAGTCCTTTTACTTCTTTCTTTAATATGATAGAAAGTTTAGAAGATAGGTTCGGACTTCCATCTTATATAGCAGAGGGAATTTTAACATTAATGTTCTTTGCTTTAATTTCGGCTATAATTACAGTTATATTTAGATTAGGGAGGTCACCTTAATGGCTCATCCATTACCAGTTAATTTAGATACTATGTGTAGTTCCAATGGGACTTTATATTGTGTTTCAGAATGGGCTTATAATGTTACAGAAGGTTTATTCTGGACTATAATTTTATTAGCGTTTATAATTGTATTATTTATGGCTTCTCAAAAGTTTGGAACTACTAGAGCATTTGGTTTTGCTTCTTTTGTTGGTCTGTTAGGTTCAGTGTTTTTAGTAACCTTAAATCTTATTCCTTACTGGATAGCGTCGGCATTTATCCTCACAGGCGTTATAGGCTTAGCTGTTATGGTAATTGGGAACAGCGAGGGTTAACTCTAGAGTTAACCCATATTTATAAATAAGAAGAGATTAAAATTTTTAAGAATTATAAGGAGGTAAAACAAAATGAGAAAAATAACTGAACAAAGTAAATCCCAATTAGGGGGTATGGCTTCATCAGTATTAGCAATTTCTGTCGCAGTTATTGTTTTAGTTTTATCTCTAGTTATTATACAAGAATTAAGAGATACTCAAACAGCTGGAACAGAAGCTTATTCCGCAGCGAACGCTTCTTTAATAGGATTGGGTGAATTTTCAGATTTCATCACAATTATAGTTTTAGCGGTAGTAGCTGGAATTGTGCTTAGTATCATCTTCGGTGTATTTGGTGGTATGGGCGGTTCAAGAAGAAGATAAGGACTAATTTTTTTTAATTTTTTTCCTTATTTCTTTTATAAAATACACAAAAAATTGGAGTCTTCGGAAGGAGGAGTATGAGATAATGATAAGTAATGAAAAATTAAAAAGTATAAGTAAGGGATTTAAAGTTGGGGGTATGGCGGCTTTTGGAAAAAAAGAAGATAGAGATAAATTTAAAAAGGTTCTAGAAAAGAAAGGGTTTAAAGTTGGAACATTTAGGAGTTCTGGACCAGTTGTAGGGGGAGGGTATAAAGAAAAAGCCTTTGCAGTTCAGGTAGTTGGAAAAAGAAAACAACCTATGACTAGAAGAAGACCTGCTAGAAGAAATTTTAATCAAAGACAATTAAGGATAAGGAATAGTCCAGGCGGGAGATTTATTAATAAAGTTCAAGGACTAGTCCCAAAAGCTAAGACAAGAAGAAAAAATAGAGGAAATTTTGCAAAATCAAGTAGAAGATTATCTAAAAACTTAGATAATGTGTTTTCATCATTATAAATACTTTCTTTTCCTAACAATTATTATCATTATAAGCAGAAATAAAGCCCCTAGGGCGATTATCCCCTCTAAGTTATATAAATCTACCCCAATTCTTAAAAATAGGTCTTTAAAGCCCTCAAATAGATTCATTTAACACCCTCAAATATTTTATTACAATCTTGACAACCATATCTTTGAATTAATCCTCTGTTTTGAGTTTGTCTTTTTCCCCTCTTAATAATGTTTTTAGAATTACAATTCGGACAAACTACCGACAGATTTTTATAGTTCTCTTGCTTATTATTTTTGTTATTCATTTTTCAAACTCCTTATCAAGTTCGCCTGTTTCAATTGTCAAGTGTATCTGTGAGTTCATTCCTGCCATTTTGTTCTTCTTTTAATTTTTTATCTGCATATTTCCAAGCCCAGACTTCCTCATAAAAATCAACACCCTTAGAAAAAATAAAGAATAATCCTGCTAAGACTACTAAAAGATCTACATAATTATTCTTAGTTACTAATGCAAGTATTAAGATTAAAGTAACTTTCATCAAATCATCAAGTGTCTGTTTATAATATTGGCTTCTTATACCTAATTCTGAATCTGCATATATTAAATGCCCTTCTTCATGGAGATAAGTCCTTCTATCTTTAGCACCTATAATCTTCCCTGTTTTTATATTTACATAAGCTGTCATTGTTCATTAATGTACCCATTTATGAACTGGTTATTTTTGGGGGTTTTTATTCGTAGATTTTGAAGGTGCTTTTCTGAACATATCTCTGAAACCTTGCCTATACTAAGACTTACTTCTTTAGAAATCTGTCTAATCGATTTGCCCTGTTCTCTTAGTTCCCAAACTAACTTTTTTTTATTTGTATGGGTTTTAGGTCTGCCCCAGTTTCCCTTATGAGATTTATAAGCCATCTTAACCCTTTCCGCTTTTCTTTCGGATTCTAATTCGGCTAAAGAACCAATAAGCCCTAACATAAAATCTTGAAGTGTTCTTCCCAAAGCTCCCTCAATATTCATAGCTTCTAACCAAGAGTCTTTAACAGAATGTAATTTACAACCATAGCTTTTTAGAATAGTCACATCTTCTAAAAGGGTGTCCCTATTTCTTACCCATCTATCTAAAGCCCAAACAATGACTGCTTTAATTTCTCCCTTCCTAGCTAACTCTTTAATAGATTCATATTCAGGTCTTACTATTTGTTTGTAAGCAGATAGCTTTTCTATTTTAATATCTAAGATTTCATAGCCTTTATTATTAGCTAGGGCTATACATTCTTGCTCCTGTTTTTCTGGGTGTTGTTCTTCTGTGCTGGTTCTTAAATATATTATAGCCTTATTCATTGCTTACAGCTATCTCCCTTTTTTATACCCTTAAAGTAATAATTATGTCCGTTACCTTCTGCCCAAGAAAGCCCTGTCCCTTGATTTTCTTCATTTTTTTTATGTTTACTTGCCTTTCTTCTAATTGTTCTTTCGTGTAGTCCTATCCATTCAGCAAAAGCGTCTACTAGTTTATGTTCTCTAATAAAGAAAGCTACTTTTGATTCAAATTCTTCAAACTTTTGTTTCCATTTATCGGCGGTTCCATCGTCGGAGATACTTAATATAGCTTTATCCTTTTTCTTATTATATTCTACTTCATCAAAGACTTTGGGAAGTGCTTCGGGGAAGCTTCCTCCGAAGGTCATATACTTTAGATAACTTCTTCTTTTAGATTTCTTCCAATCATTATAAAGAGCTTCTTTAGCAAACTTATTAAAATACATATATCTCCCCTTTTGTAAATTGTTTTTAGAATAAACTCTTAACAGGGCTATACTTCTATCCACAACTAAATACTCATTAAGCTTAAAGAATTTAGGAATACAAATAATCATAAAGTGTTTTTTCTTTCTTGCAACCATTAACATTTTAATAAACTTAATTTGATTTTTCTTCCACCATTCAATAGCTAGTCCTCCTAGCGCACCTTCATCCCATAAGATTATTTGTTCCTTTGTATTAATCGCAAAATTAATAAGCTCATCTAAATCAAAAAACATATTAGCCAAAGTCAAGTTCCTTTTTGTTTTAACATGAACATATCCCGCAATAGCAGATTCTAAATTAGTTTTACCTTGCCCCTCATCTCCGTCAATAAGTATTAAATTATCATCCTTATTTTTTCCAGACATTCTATTAATCATTAAGTCTAACTTTTGAATAAGAGGGCTTTCTAAATAATAGGAATTTCCATTTGGTAAATTTATAATCATAAACCTTCGTAACTCCTTTTAGTTCCCCATAGTCCAGATTCTTCCATCCCCCGATATAAGTGCATTTCTAATTTATCTAAACAAGTTTCAATGTCATTCATAGCTATTGGATTTTTTGATTTACCCAAATAAACTTTTAGGGTTTCTTCATTTTCATTAACTTTATTTATTAGTTCTTTTAATAAATTATAATACGTTTCGTTAAACTTATCAACTTTTTTAGAAACAAAATGTTCTATGGTTTTGAATAGTAATTTTAAATTTTTTAACCAGTGTATGTAATCCCCATTTCTACTAGCTTCTTCAATAAAGATTAAATGTTTAGTAATTAGTTTAGCCCTAGTTTCCCTTAAATCATAAGATACTTTTGTTTCATCCCCTTCTTCAAAAAAAACCATATAGGTTAGTATTCAATAATATTTATAAAGATTGTGTCCCTATTTAAGTAGTGAAAAAATCTAAAAGTCCATATAAAAAAGCTGGACTAAGTTTAATAAGTATAATGATCCTATTAATTCTTTCTCCTTTTGTTTTGGCTGAATTAGAGATATTAGGAGATAATACGAAAGAGGGGGTTATAAATTTAGAACAAATTCTTGAATCAATAACATCTTTTCTAGATTTAGAAGATACTCCCTCTTCGTATTCAGGACAGGCTAATAAGTGTGTTGCGGTTAATGATACAGAAACAGGTTTAGAGTTTATTGCCTGTTCAAGTGGGGGAGGAAGCGGAGGAGATGCTAGTAATTGGAGTTTATACCAAGCTGTTTCAGATGTAGATTTAACAGGTTATGATATTGACAATGGAGGATTTATAACAACAGAACAAATAAACATTACAGACCAATATTTATATTTTGGTGCAGGTTATCAAAGAGTATGGGTAGGTGGAGGTAATAATTTTTACGACCAAGATTGTATAAGCAATTCAACAAGTGATTGTAACTTTAGATTCTTTAGATTTGTTGATACTTTAGGAGCGAGAGAATTTGAAATATTCAAAGGGGATGGAAGTGCAACTAGGACTTTTTGGGTAAACGCCGATACAGGGCATATAACAACAGCTTCAGATTCTTTAGTAAATAACCTTAATGCCGATTTATTGGACGGACAAAACGGAGCTTATTATGAAACTACTTATAATGTTAGTTATGATTATTTAATAAAGAATTTTCCCTCATTATTTCAAAGTAATTTATCAATATCTAATTTAATTACTTTAAGGGATGTTACAGATAGTTCCAATACTTCTAAAGGTAATTTGATATGGTGGAATGGAACAGATTGGAGAGAACCTTATGATGGATGTGGTATTTCAAACACTTGTTATGTAACTACAAATGCAACAGATGATGTTAAATTTACTCCCCCTCCAGATAGTCCTAGTACTCCTAGTTTATCAGATGTTTTGACTTCAGGAGATACAGCTTCGGCAGGACAGAAAATAGCATTTAGACAGGCAGATGTTAATATAACTTCATTAACAGACGGACAGCTAGATATAGGAGCTAAAGCAGGAGGAGTTCAGTTTTGGAGTAATTTTAGGTTTGCGTCTGCCTTATTCAATTATCTAGTATGTAATAATTGTTTTGCTTTTGCTGCAGAAACAGATAAAGATGCAGGTTTAAAGTTTATTGCAGCAGGGACTAACTCTAGATTTGGATTTACAGACTTAGCAGGAAATGAAGCAGTTAATATAAGTGTATTTGGAGCTACAAGTGGGACAACTTCCATTAAAAGCAAGTTGAATGTTGGAGATAGGTTAGTAGTTGGAACAACAACTCCAACACCTAACGCTTCATTTTCAACAGGGGATGGATGGTTTGCAGGAGGAGTATATGCTAGTTTCTTTGCTAGTCATTCACCTAAATTAGATTGTTTGGAAAAGGAATCAGGAGAATATGGATGGTATTGTATAGTCTCTTATATTAAATCAGGCAGAGGAGATGAATTTACAGAAGCCGAAGTAAAAGTAACAACTAACGAGAATTTTACAATATTATGGAGTAATGAAACTTTAAATCAAGAAGTTCTAAATCATTTTAGAAATATAGAAGATAATCAGAAGTTAAGCAAGGAATATGAAAACGCTAAGTTAGAATGTGAATCACAGGAGTTTTATGAGTTTACTGATATAAGTAATTATCAGCTAGGTTCTAGGTCTTGCACATTTGTTCAAAGTGTAGCCGATATGTCTTGTAAAGATTTAAGGACTAGACAGGATGGAAAATATTATAGATATGATAAAGATAAAGGTATGTGTGTTTTAGACGATAAAAGTTATTGTGAGAGAGTTAATTATCAAATATGGGATGATAAAGATAAGCAATGCGAAGTTAATGAACAATTAGAATGTATTATAAATGGAGCTAATCCGTCAAGGAATCAGACTTGGGATTACAGGAAAGAAGAATGCGTTTATAGTCCTCAGATAGATTGTGAAAATAAGGATTTGGGTTGGTTATGGAATAAAGATAAACAGATTTGTGAATATGACGAAGAGATAGCCTTTAAGGATTGTTTAGATAAAGGAAGAAATTATATTTGGAAAGGAGGAGAATGTATAGTTAGATAGGTTTAAATAACCTAAATAACTTAAATATTCAATATGAAGACAACAATAACATTGATTATTTTAATGTTGTTAATACCTATAAGTTCAGCAGTAGATATAGTTCCATCATCTAGTAGAACACCTATATCAGTAAGTTCAAGTTCATCTAAAGCAGTAAGTAGTAGTTCAGGAGGAAGTCAGTTCTTAACAGAATATGGATGGGATGGAGAAAAATGTATTAAGAAAGATATTATAGGACATCCTTATCAAACAAGGATAGGTTCTATATTTAAATTAGGTTCTAAAGAATACAAAACAAGATTATTGTTTCCAAATGTTCCAGCTAAGAAAGATCATATCTGGGCTATAAGAATTATTAATGGAGAGAATGGTGTAGCTTGGAATATAAACACTAAGAAAGTTGTAGAAGAACCTATCTGTGATACTTCAAGGGTTGATATAAAACCATTAAAAATAGGGTGGGAGAATATTCCAATGTCAAGGGATATTCCGGAATAAGATGAGATTAAAAGTGGTGATAGAATTGGATGAGGACTTTCCAATAGCTTCTATTTCTGAGTTAAATAAATCTCAAAGGTCTTTAATAGAGAAGGAAGTCTTTGATAAAGTATGTAATGGAATAGAATTTGATATGATAAAAGAGTTGTAATTTGTTTGTGGTAATAAATATTTAAATAGTTGTTGGGCTTATACACCTTATGAAAGAGGGTTTTAAGAGAGGGTTAAGTTCCACAGGAAACAGAGGTCTTATAGACGATAAACACGTAAAAAAGGACACCTTCATTTCCACTGGAACGGAAAAAATAAGAGAAAAAAAAGAGTATGCGCATATGTATATACATATGCACATATCATTATTATTATTATTATTATTAGTTCCACAGGAAATAAAGGTTAGGTTACCCTCATTTCCACTGGAGGTTTTATGGTAGGAGTAAATCTTTATATTAATTCTGAAGATTATGAGTTATATAAAAAGCTAGACAAAGGAGAAGCTTCTAGAATATTTTCACAAGCCCTAAAAGAACATTTTTCTGTTATGGATAATTTGGAATTAATTGAAAGTAAGATAAAGTTATTACAATCTGAAGAAAATAAGATACTTGAAAGAATCGAATTGTTAAGGCAAAGGAAGGGGATTCTTGAATTTAAGAAGGAAAAGGAAGAAGTTAGAAAACAAGAGATTGAACTTAAACAGAAGAAGAAAGAAGAAGAAGAAGAAATTAGACTTAAAGAGAGGTCAAGAAAAAGAGATCTATTTATGTTTAAAGAATTAACTGGTCTTTCTGATAAGGAAATTATTCATTTGGTAGATGACTGGTCCAAAAACTATAAACGTAAAGAGATACTTAAATATCTTAATAATCATAACATTAAAATTATTAAGGATTGGAGGAAGGTCCTAGATGAGACCTTTGCAATTCAATGAAATCTAATTTATTAATTCATAGTCAGGGATGTAAGATATTTTCTAAGAACCCTCTTAGAATTAATCACCTCTTTTTTCATACTTGCATCCCTGACACCAAAAAGTTTAAATACTTAGATGTTTAATATTTAACATAATAAAATTAGAGGTTGGACGGGAAGATTAAAAGCTGTCTTGTCTAACCCTATAATAATCCAGAAAAATGACTAAAATATATATAAAAGGACAGAAAGTTGATGAAAATGAATATATTGAAAAAGGATATTTAGAGATAATTGAGATTAGAGAAAATAATTGTAAAATAGATTGTTGGAATAATTGTAAAATAGATTGTGGGAATGATTGTAAGATAAGTTGTGGGAATGATTGTAAAATAGATTGTGAGAGTGACTCTAAAATATTTTGTGGAAGTAATTGTGAAATAGATTGTGGGAATGATTGTAAGATAAGTTGTTGGAATGATTGTGAGATAGATTGTTTAGATAATTGTAAAATAGATTGTGGGAATGATTGTAAGATAAGTTGTGGGAATGATTGTAAGATAAGTTGTTGGAATGATTGTGAGATAATTTGTGGGAATAATTGTGAAATAGATTGTAGGAATAATTGTAAAATATATGCAAGAAAAGGAACAAAAGTAAAAGGTAGGTTTGGAAACAACTTTTATAATTGTGAATTTACAGGACCAAAGACTCTTTTATTTAAAGATGGAGAATTTAAGGAGGTTAAGGAATGAATAAACAGATATTACCTACTCCTATAAATTCAGCTATTTTGGCTGTAACTATTCAAAGTCAGATAAAGAAAGTTCAAGAAAAGAAACTTAGATTTGCAGAAGATTTAGTAAAGGAGATATTAAATGACAAGTAGAGATAGTCAAGTGAAAGGAGGTAAACAAACATAAATGGCATTTGTTAAATTAAATCCTAGTATTTGGGAATTTAGCGAAGTCGGTGATAATATCGAAGGGACTTTAATATGTATAGAAGAAGATGTTGGTATAAATAAAGCAATGCTTTATTCGTTGGAAACTTCTGAAGGAGTTAAGAAAGTTTGGGGTTCAACGATATTAGATAATTTAATGTCTTTAGTTAAATTGAACAACAAAGTTAGGATAACTTACAAAGGTCTAGGAGTAAAAAAAGGTAGTAATAATGCACCTAAGATTTTTGAGGTTGAAATAGATAAAGACTAATAGAAAAAAATAAAGTAGCTGAAAATATAAATTATTTTTTTATTGTCCAATCAAGACAGCTCTTAAACAGCCCGTGGGTGAGGGGTTAAACTCATCTAATAATAAGATGGAATATATAAGAAAGATAATAAAGCTAGGGAAAAATAGATTAGGAATGACAATTTCTCAAGATATTGCGAAATATTTAGATATAGAGGAAGGAGATTTTTTAAAAATTGACTTTTTAGAGATTAATAAAAAAGATGGAAAAAGAAGATATATTGACAAAGATAAGAAAGGAATTAAGATTAATGGTAAAGGTTTTTGAAGATAAGATTAACAAGACAGAAGAAGAATACAAAAAAAAGAATAATGGGCAAGTTGATAGAGAAAAGATGGATAGATATGTTAATAGAAAATTGAAAAAAGAGATTATGATATTGAATTTTGTTAATATAATGCCTTCTGCCCAATCTGTGAATATTACCAAAAGATTTAAATACTTAGATGTTTAATATTTAACATAATAAAATTAGAGGTTGGACGGGAAGATTAAAAGCTGTCTTGTCTAACCCTATAATAATCCAGAAAAATGACTAAAATATATATAAAAGGACAGAAAGTTGATGAAAATGAATATATTGAAAAAGGATATTTAGAGATAATTGAGATTAGAGAAAATAATTGTAAAATAGATTGTTGGAATAATTGTAAAATAGATTGTGGGAATGATTGTAAGATAAGTTGTGGGAATGATTGTAAAATAGATTGTGAGAGTGACTCTAAAATATTTTGTGGAAGTAATTGTGAAATAGATTGTGGGAATGATTGTAAGATAAGTTGTTGGAATGATTGTGAGATAGATTGTTTAGATAATTGTAAAATAGATTGTGGGAATGATTGTAAGATAAGTTGTGGGAATGATTGTAAGATAAGTTGTTGGAATGATTGTGAGATAATTTGTGGGAATAATTGTGAAATAGATTGTAGGAATAATTGTAAAATATATGCAAGAAAAGGAACAAAAGTAAAAGGTAGGTTTGGAAACAACTTTTATAATTGTGAATTTACAGGACCAAAGACTCTTTTATTTAAAGATGGAGAATTTAAGGAGGCTAAGGAATGAATAAACAAATACAGCCTACTCCTATAAATTCAGCTATTTTGGCTGTAACTATTCAAAGTCAGATAAAGAAAGTTCAAGAGAAAGAACTTAAATTTGCAGAAGATTTAGTAAAGGAGATATTAAATGACAGATAATTATCAACTTAAGAAAGATATATTAGAATTATTAAGAGAAAGGGGGGAACTAGCCACTTATAGAATAAGCACCCTTATAGATAGTTACCCTAAGAAAACAGAAAAGGTTCTAGATGAAATGTTAAAGGAGAAGTTGATTTCTAAATTAGAATTAAGGTCTGGGAGTTATTGGAGGTTAAGAAATGAATAAAGAAAAGTTTAAAAAAGAATTACAAAATGGATTAATAGCGGGATTATTAGCAGGATTAATATTTGCATTATTACTCGTATCAATGGATCAATCCACAGTAATAGAATTGTCAGCAGGGGTATTTTATGGATTTATAGGAGGATTGGCTTTAATGTTTATAGCATCTTTATTTATGGGTTTATTGGGGGTATCGGGGGTATTGTTGGTAGGATTGTCAGGGGGATACTCATTCGGTTTAGCTATAACATTTGCAACAAATCTAATAGCTTTACTTCTTGATAATCCAGACTTTGTTATGTTTGATTTAGTTAGTTCTGGAATAGCATTATTAATAATTCAAGTTGTCGGATGGACTATAGTTTGGAGGCTAAGGAATGAATAAAGACCAGAAAATTAAGCCATCTTCAAAAACATTAAAACTTGAATTAATCTATGGGCTAATTCATGGTTTTGCAGTTGGAACATTACTTGAATCAGCAATTCCTTTTAGCCATGGTTTAATAGTTGGATTAACACTTGTAATTGTGTTATCACTTGTATCTGAAGCCGATATTAAATTATTTCCCCTAGGGTTTGTATTCTTCTTCATATTATCAGGGACATCAGGGTTAGTTTTTGTTACTAATTTATGGGCTTTACTTCTTGATAATCCAGACTTTGTTATGTTTGATTTAGTTAGTTCTGGAATAGCATTATTAATAATTCAAGTTGTCGGATGGACTATGGTTTGGAGGTTAAGGAATGGATAAGTGGAAGTTCTGCGAAAATCAGATATGTCCTTATTGTAAAAGGGAATTAGAGGATGAAGATTATCTCGACGAAGAAAGGGAGGTTACAAGCTGTGTATTTTGTAATCACAGCTTTGTAGAATAATCAAATGAAAGGAGGTCTAAGGCCATGACAGGTAAAACCATAAAAGAAGCATCAGAGCAATACGAACCAAAATCAGCTAAGAACATTACCGAACTAGATTCAGTCCCAGTAGACTCTATCATTCAAGAAGAGAACGGAGTGGATAAAGACGGTAATGAGTTTAGCTATAATTACATAGAGTTTAATGGAGATAGGTTTAGAGTTCCTGATTCAGTATTAGCTACATTAAAAGAGATACTGAAAAAGAAACCTACTCTAAAGAATTTTAGTGTAAGTAAATCAGGGGAAGGTAGACAAACAAGATATACCGTAATCCCCATGGACTAAATTATTTTTTTATTGTCCAATCAAGACAGCTCTTAAACAACCCGTGAGTGAGGGGTTAAACTCACTCAATAATAAAAAAAATAATTAAAGCTAAGACACAAAAAGCACAATATCTTATAATCAAATATCTTTTTCCGTCGGAGAGGATAATATAAAATTGTTAGATAAGGCATACAAAAAATATGGATGTTCTTCAAGGTCAGAACTCTTAAAGAAAATTATTGAAAATTGGATTTTCACAAATAAACCTTTAATCATAATGAAAAATGGAAAATGAATTAAAAGTAATGATAGAAGTTTTTGAAGCAAAAGTTAGTCGGACAGAAGAAGAATACTTTTCTATTTACGGCAATAGTACAATTATTATTAATAAGTAGTAGTACGCTTTATTTTTGAATATTTTAAATAGATTGTACCAAAAACATATATTTAAAAAGTACGAATGCCTAAAATAAATATGGCAATTTCGGAAGAAGAACTAAAAGAGTTAATAGAAACACCAAAAGGAGATATAGAAAAGATAACAACTATTAGTAGTGATGGTCGTGCTTTATTGACGAGAATACCTAAAAAAATAACAGATGATTTAGAAATAAAAAAAGGGGATAAATTAAGGTGGTTAATAGATACAAAAAAAAATAATATAAATTTGGATTTAATTAAAGAAGATGGCAATAATACGAAAAAGAAAAGTTCTTGATGGAATTGATAGAGAAATTTTGAAATGCTTAATTAGAGATAAAACTGCTGTGAATAGACAAATTGCTAAATGTGTTGGAAGAAGTCCTTCTGCTATTTCTCCGAGATTAAATAATCTTCATAGGCAAGGAATGATTAAACCTGTAAAAATTCAAGGAGTTAGAAACTTTCAAAGAACATTTGGAAAAAATAAAGTTAATATTTCTGCCCCCCGAAGTATTTTATGGGGTTTGGATATGAAAAAACCAAAAAAGAAAAAATAAATTTTTTTTAACCTTTTTAGGTGACTTTAACTTTACAGCTTACTATTTCGTAATATTTAAATAGTAACTATCCTATACTATATGGTGATTTCAAAAAAGTGTGATATTTGTGGAAAGGAAATTGAGGGATATAACGAGAAACATGTTAGTTATTTAATCAAGCAA